>JAESGK010000007.1_pt1 | contig 534825 bp, 500 predicted proteins | sample 9269681 | NCBI WGS metagenome assembly JAESGK01 (sample SAMN14515347, study PRJNA621673) | algae metagenome | isolation source: Timaviella obliquedivisa GSE-PSE-MK23-08B and co-occurring heterotrophs from... | place: USA: Grand Staircase Escalante National Monument, Utah | collected 2006-08-15
AACCGGCTTGTCGGATTTCAGCACATCGGCATCGAAGCTTGCGTCGCTGATTGCAGTGGTGGCCATTGGGGTAACTCCTTATGCGTGACTTGTTGTGGGATGTAAGCGCGGTCCTGGGTCCGCTCAAGCCATGGACCTGCAACTATTCGTGTGCAGGCCGTTAGTCCAGCTTCGTTGCGGCCAGCAGGGCATCGGGCAACACGAACAGCTGCGGCGTAGCGGTGTACAACAGGCCCGCCTGGACATCACGCCCCGGGAAGATGAGTTTTAGCGCAGCGACATAGGCCGCCATCTGCCGCACATGTGCAACAGGCAGCTGCTCCAGACTTCCAGGTGGACGCCGTCCGGTCTTGAAATCGACCACGAGCACGCGATCGGGCGTCACCAGCAGTCGGTCCACCGTGCCGGATACGACATTGGGGCCGACGACGGCCGCGATCGGTGCTTCGGCGAGCGCGTCTGCTCCAAACAGGTCAGCCCAGTCCGGGTGATTGATCACGGCGCAGACCGGATCGATGATCGCATCTGCTTGGCTTACGTCGGTAACGCCGTGCTGACCCGCCAGCCAACGTGCGGCCGCCGCGCGGCGCTGGTCGGCGGGCACGGCCGGCAGGCGCTCGAACAGGCTGTGCATGATGCGCCCGCGCGCCGCTGCCTGCGCCATTTCCGGGCCGAAAACGGGTGGGCTTGCGGTGTCATCCTTGCCCAGCGAGGATGGTGCGAGCGGTGTCGGCGGGCGCAGTTCGGGCGCAGCGGGTAGCAGCGCCCATTGGGGCAACGCAACCGGCACAGGTGCTTGTGATCCACCGGCGGGCGTCGTCGCATCCTTCGGCTGAGCGCCGCTGCCATACAGGCGGCATGGGCCATCGCCGTCCTCCACCCAGTCGCAGCCCAGCGCCATGAAGCTGCGCTCGATCGCGGCATACCAGCTCAGCTCGGGCGGCTCCTGCGCGCGGCGTCCCAGAGTTCCACCGATGTACAAGCGCTCGGCGGCGCGGGTCATCGCGACATACAGCAGCCGCCAATGCTCTTCCATATCGGCAGCGCGAGCAGCATCATGCGCCTCTGCCAACGGGCCGACCCGTTCGGCTTTGGGCAGGCTGTAGACCGGCAGGGAAACTGGCGCGTCCAGCCCCGTGACATCGACGGACCAGTCGAAGCTGCTGTCCACCTTGCGGGTCGGATCGACACAGGCATCGGCCAGAATGACGATCGGCGCCTGCAATCCCTTGGAGCCATGCACCGTCATCACGCGCACCATGTCGGCCTGCCCCGCCAGCTCGCGCTTGACCTCCTCGTCGCCCGCATCGAACCAGTGGAGGAACGCCTGCAGCCCGCCATCATGGCTGGCGGCGAACTTTTGTGCGAGTGACAGCAACTCGGCGATCGGGTCGAGCGCTTCCTCGCCCAGTCGCGCAACCAGCTGCGCCCGGCCCTGGATCGGCCCGGTGAGCACCTGCTCCAGAAAATCATACGCGGTGCCGTAATCCGCCATGCCGAGCAGCCGGTACAATGGATCGAGCCGTTCGCGCAGCGCAGGGTCGGCATCGGCCTGGTCGCGAAGATGCGGCCACAGGGCACGCCTTTCGGGCCGGTGACCGTGCCGCAGCAGGTCGTCCTGCGTCCAGCCGCACAAAGGCGATACCAGCAACGCAGCGCAGGTCAGGTCATCGAGCGGCTGCAACGCAAAACGGATCGCAGCGATCAGGTCCTGCACCGCCAGAGGCTGACCCAGCCGCAAACGATCAATTCCCGCCACCGGCACGCCAGCGGCATACAGCCGCGCCACGATCAGCGAGGCAAGCTCACCGCGCCGGCGCAACAGCACCATGACATCGCCAGCCCCGGCCCAGCCTGCGCTGCCATCGGCCCTGCGGTCGAGCCACAGCCGTTGCGGCGATGCGGGGTCCAGCCAGCCCGCGATACGCTCGGCCAGCACCTCGGCAAACTTGCGATCCGCGCTCGAGAGCCACTCCTCAGCGCCCTCGCCATCGGCATCCGCGCCGCCATCTGCCTCGACACCTTCGCCGATCGGCCGCCACAACGCGACGCAACCCGGGCCAGTGCGTCCCTCGTGCCGGGGCAAGGCATCATCCATAATGCCGAGCGCCGCCGGGCCAAGCTGGTCGAGCACCGCATCGACCATGTCGAGCACCGGCTGCGTGGAGCGGAAGCTGCGATCCAGGCTGAGGTCGAGAAACGGCTGCCCGGCATCGCGCGCATCCGCGCCGATGCGATAGCGGGCAGCGGCGTAATATTGCGGGCTGGTGCCCTGGAACCCGAAGATCGCCTGCTTGAAGTCGCCTACCGTGAACAGCGTGCGAAACCGGTCCGCCTTGCTGCCCTGGCCGGAAAAGTAATCCGCGATCAGACCGTTGACGATCGCCCATTGGCTGGGGTTGGTATCCTGCGCCTCGTCGACCAGCACATGGTCAAAGCGCTGGTCCAGCTTGTAGGCGATCCATTGCGCCATCGTCCGGCCGGACAGCAATGCAGCGGCTGCGCGAATGAGGTCATCGAAATCGAGCAGACCCGCCTGTCGCTTGGCCTCGGCAAAGCTCCACGCAAACGCGCGGCCGACCTCAAGCGCGCGCGCATATTCGCCCGAAAAGGCGATCAGCGCCGCGTGTTCCTTCAGCGACAAAAGGTCGGAATACAGGCTCTCGGCCTTGTACGCGTAATCCGGGTCGACCTTGGCGGAGAAACCCGACCATTTGCGCGGATCGCCATCCGCCTTGGCGACGGCCAGCCAGACCAGATCGAGATGCTCCAGCCGCTCGGCATCGTCCATGTCCAGCCATGTCTGGATGTCGCCCGCAACCTTGGCACCCGTCGCGGTGCCCCAGCGGACGTTGCTGTCCTGCAATACTTCAAGGTTGGCGATATCGAACAGGCCGTCGCTGCACAGCCGCGCCAGATCGCTGCCATCCTCATCGCGCTTCAGGCCCAAAGCGGCATTCAGGTACGGGCGGATGTCGCCTTTCAGCGCGTCCATAGCATCGGGCCGCGCGGCGCAGCGCATAAGAAAGCCCTCGGTTGCCTCCGCACCCATCCGCAGGCTCATCGCTTCCAGATTGGCGACCAGCCGCGTATCGCCGCGTTGCGCGGCATCGATGAGCATCGTGCCCAAGGTATCGCGGGCCAGTTGCACCCGGTCACGGTCCTCGATCGGACGGAATCCAGGTGCAAGCCCTGCCTCTTCGGGAAAGCTTGCGAGCAGCGACTGGCAGAAGCTGTGGATGGTCTGGATGCGCAGGCCACCCTGCGGTGCATCGAGCACGCGCGCGAACAGGCGGCGTGCGCGGATGAGCGTGTCCTGATCGACCGCAGCGCCGATGCAGCGCAGATCCGCACCCAGCGCGGTGTCGCTCATCCGCACCCAGGCGGCGAGCTGCGCATTGATGCGGTTGGCCATCTCGCTGGCGCCCGCCTTGGTAAAGGTGAGGCACAGGATCGCGTCGGGGTTGACCCCAGGCTCCAGCAGCAGGCGGAACACCCGCGCGGTCAGCACCTGCGTCTTGCCGGTACCCGCCGACGCACTCAGCCACACCTGGTCACCCGGCGATACGGCCAGTGCCTGGTCGCCATGCAGCGGGTGCAAACCGGACGCCCCGCTCATGCCGTGCCTCGGCTACGGCTGTCTTGGCGGCCATACCATTCGCCCAGCCGCATAAGCTGATCATATTCGGTGTACAGCGCGTGATCGGGCACCAGCTTCGCCTCGAACGGCGCGTCGCCCAAGATCCAGTTGGCTAGCGCCTCGCGCAGAAAATGCTCTGCCGTGGGCACCATCTGCTCGGCGGCTACTCCGCTGCGCTTGCCTTTTCTCAGCACCGGGCTGTCGACATAGCCGAACCCGGTATCGCTATGCCTGCTGCGCGTCAGCGACCAATATTCAAAACCGCCAGCCGTTCCGCCGATCGGCGGGCGCGCTGTATCTGCATTGAAGCCGCCGCGCTCGGCAATCAGTCCCAGCAGGCCCAGTTGCAGCGCAAAGCCGGTTTCCACCTGCGCAGCAGAAGGTGGCTTGCCGGTCTTGTAATCGACGATGACGAGCGCGCCGTCCGGCATCGCATCGATTCGGTCGGCCTTGCCAGTGATCTGCACCCCGTCGATCGTGACGCTGCCGCTGCGTTCGGCATCGATCATCCGGCGTCCCGCGTCACGATGCTCCAACGTCTGCTGTGCCACCCAGTCGAGCGCCGCGACCAGCCGGGGCCGCCACAGCGCCTTGATCAACGGATGCACATTGGCCTGCGCCAGGAAACGCTCCGCACGCGGAACGAGCGCCACCGGATCAAGGTGATCCTGCGCGTGCCACAGCTCCAGAATTTCATGCACCAAAGTCCCGCGCCACGCTGCGCTAGGCTCCGCGTCGATCGGGTCGAGCGCGCGCAGCTGCATGATGCGCTTGGCGTAGAACGCGAACGGATCCGCCCGCAGCCGGTCGAGTTCCGTCACCGACAGCTTGACCGCCCTTTGTGCCCGCGACGGGCGCGGCATGGGCTTTGCGATCCGTACAGGCGGCAGCCTGCGATCGAGGTTGCGCGCCAGCTGCAGCGTGGAGGCATCCTCCATGTCCTTATCTGGCGCAACGGCCTGCAAGCGCAGCAAAAACCGCGATGCGACCGTCGGCGCGCTGCCGTCGCGCCGCGCGCGGGTCATCACCACGTCGGTCGATGCCAGCGCACCGGCAAGATCCTGCGCGGCAAGGCCGATGCGCATCTCCAGCGGCGGCAGGCCCAGCGCGTTGCGCACCATCGGTGCCAGCCACGGGTCGGGCGACGGCATCTGCGGCCACACGCCTTCGTTGAGGCCAGCGCAGATGACGAGGTCCGCGCTCTGCAGCCGCGCCTCCAAAAGACCATAAATGGCGACGCGCGGATGCTTGCCGTAAGGCTGGCGCACGGCCTGTTCAGCCATCAGGCGCGACAGGATCGTCACCGCCTGGCTGGCGGTCACCAACGGGTCGTGGGGCGCGGTCCGCAGCAAAAGCTGTTGCACAAGGTCCGAGCCGGTGCGTCCTGCAAGTCCGGCCCAGACCGACTGATTGGTCAGGCTGTCAGCTGCAGCGATGATGGCCGCGACCACCGCCGACAGAGGCTGCGGTGCGTGCCCAAGCTTGGCGATGGGTGCCAGCAGCGCCTTGGCCTTGCTCCACCACGCCTGCAAGTCAGCATCGCGAATGCTCGCATCAACGCCTGCAAGGCCAGGCGCAGGCCGCGGACCACGCAAACGCATGTCCAGCGCGCGGACATTGCTCAGCCAGTCAGGCCGCCCCTCGCCTGCCTGTGCCAGCGGATGCTTGAGCAGGTCGAGCAGGGCGACGGGCGAGAAATCCTCGGCCAGACATGTCGCCACCGCGAGCAGGAAACGCCCCGGCGGGGTTACCGAAAGCGCTTCGCCCGCGCTGTCGTCCGCCTCGATATCCCAGCGCCGCAGATGGGCGATTACCCGCGCCGCCAGACTGCGATCCGGCGTAACGATCGCGGTCCGGCGGCCAGGCACTTCCAGCGCCTCGCGGACCAGCAGCGATATGGTCTGCGCCTCCTCGTCCGGATTTTCCGCTTCGATAATCCGGATACCCTTGGTCCTGCGCTCCGCCGCAGCCAGGGTGACCCAGCGATCGCTGAGCCGTGCGGGCAGAAAAATGCTGCGCAGCAATCGCGCGCGATCGGCCACCGGCCCGGTCTGCGGTTCGCTCTGCCAGGGCACTACCTCGGCGCGGCTGACGTGCATGGCGTGCAGCAGTTGCTTGAGGTGGTACTGGGGGTGGGTGATCGCAGGGCGTTCCTTGGGCGGACCATCCTCAGGCAGTGCGACCGGCTCTGGCGAACCGATGGCATCCCACAGCGCGTCATCCATCGCCAGGTCCAGCCCCGGCAGCACCACCATGCCCTGCGGCAGCCGTGCGGTGCTGCGCAGCAGGCGCGCGATGGCTGGCGCGGAGGTAGCGATCCCTGCGGCAATCACCGGACTTGTCGGCGGGCTTCGGTCCCAGGTATCTGCGGCTTTCGTCAGCAGGCGGTTGCGGCGCTCGGCAGGGTCGATCCTGCCCTCGGCGGCCAGCTCCTGCGCCCAGGCACGGCCGACCCGGATGAACAGCTCGCGCGCCTGCGCCCAATGCTCCGCCAGATCGGCCTCGACATCGACCGTATCGAGGTCTTCCAGCGTTTTCTCCTCGACCTGGAGCTGGTCCAGCACGCGGGCATATTCGCTGGCCAATCGCAGCGCCTCTGCCGGATCATCCGCACCGGGGCGACCTGCCCCTTCGCGCGCGATGATCGCGGCCAGCCGAAACCGGCGCTCGAGCGGGTCGATGGCCGGGGGGATCGCCTCGCCCTCGCCCAGCGGATCGAGCAAGGCGCCCAGACTCTCGTCCAGATCGATGTCACCGATCAGCGCCATGCGCGGCAGCAGCAACCCGCTTTGGGCATGGCGCACCAGTGCCTCGGTAATCGCGCGCCCGGCACGGTGGTTCGGGATCAACAATGTGACCCGCGCCAGCCCCATGACATCCTTGCCGAACCGGCGCAGCAGGCCGCTCGCCAGAACATCCGCAAACCCGCGCTGCGCCCCGATGGCATAGACGCCGGCTTTGCGCGGATCAGGCATTCATCAACGCCTCGGCTGTCGGCTCGATCGCGCCGGGGGTGCCGACATCGAACCACTGGCCCAGATGCGCGATGCCATACAGCCTGTCGGCGGCGATGGCGCGGTTCCACAGGACGTTGGTCGAGAACGCGCCTGCAGGCGCATCGACGAGCAAGCGTCGAGACAGCAATTGGATGCCGGTGAAGATATACGGCGCAACGCGGCCGGGTCGCCGCCGGATAATGCGGCCCATCTGGTCGAGGTGGAAATCCCCCACGCCCTGATGATTGACCGCGCGGCTGTGCGGCACCAGCAGCAGCAACGCATCCATTTTCGTATCGTCCCAGGCGGCGCGCAATTCGTCAAAGCAGGAACGCGCGCTTTCCAGCCACAAATTGTCGCTGTTCAGGCAGAAAAACGGGTCCTCGTCGATCATCGGCAGCGCCTTGACCAGCCCGCCGCCTGTCTCCAGCAATGCGTCCCGCTCATCCGAAATCATCAGCTCGAACGGATAATGCTGCGCCTTCAAATGCGCTTCCAGTGCGTCGGCGAGGTAATGCACGTTGACGATGACGCGCTGCATGTCCGCTGCCGCCAGATGGTGCATGAGATGGTCGATCAGCGGCTTGCCCGCGACGCGCACCAGCGGCTTGGGCGTGGTGATCGTCAAGGGCCGCATGCGCTTGCCCAGCCCCGCGGCCATGACCATGGCGGTGCGGGCCAAGGAGGCGCGCGCGCTCACAGCGCGAAGGTTCCGCCCAGCGTCCCTGCAGGATCGCGCAGGTCCGCGGGAATGTTGGCATCGAACCATTGTGCAACCGAGCCAAGCGCCGGATGGCGCAAATCGCGCTCCAACGCTGCCCAAACCCGCGGAATCATCAGCGGATAGCGGGGTTTGCTGTCGCGCTGCCACAGCCTGATGAAAATCCCCACAATCTTGGCGTTCCGCTGTGCGCCCAGCACGTGGTAGGCGGTATCGAAGTCGTACGAAGGCCTAGCAAGATCACGGTACGCCTCGATCATCTGCGCCTCCAGCGTCAGCGAAACGTCACGCCGGGCATCCTGCAGCAGCGACACCAGATCGTAAGCCGGATCGCCCACCAAAGCGTCCTGAAAATCGAGCAGGCCCTGCCCGCCATCGGCCAGCAGCATGATGTTTTCCGCGTGATAATCGCGCAGCACCGTGACCTGCGGCGCTCTGGCATCCAGCGCGTCCAGCACGGTGTCCCACGCGCGGATATAGCCTGCGGTATCGACATCTAGCCCGCGCGCCTTGCAGTACCAGTCGATGAACAGGCCGACTTCGCGCTGATACTCGGTGCGGTCGTACGGCGGAATGGCAGCGGCCGGGCGGTCATGCAACTGGGCCAGCGCTTCAATCGCCTGCGCGTAAATGGCGTGTTCGGTCGCTGCATCGGCGGCGTCCGCTGTTTCACGCATGCGGACATCGCCGAAATCTTCCAGCAGCACCAGGCCGGCGGCGGAATCGGCGGCGTGTATTTCCGGGGCGCGCAGGCCCTGCCCGGTCAGATAGCGCGCAACATCCAGAAATGGCTGCGGGTTTTCCGCAGGCGGCGGCGCATCCATCAGGATCGCGCGCCTGTCACGCTGAGTCAGCCGGAAATAGCGCCGGAACGACGCATCGCCCGGGATGGGCGCGATGTCCGCCGCATGCCAGCCTGCCGCATCGGCAAAGGCACGGATAACCGAATCACGCTCGTTCAAGACCATTCACCTGCAATCTGCTGCCAGCGCGCCCGCCAGTTTTCACCCGCGTGCGCCGATATGGCGCGTGCGCTAGCATCGGTCCCGGCAATCCGCAATTCCAGCGTGTCGTTGCCCGCTAGGCCGCCCACCCGCTCGGGCCATTCGGCGATCAGCAGGGCCGGCTCGCCCGCGTCCAGCCCCAGCTCGTCAAGATCCATCGCGCCGTCCAGCCGGTAGAAATCCGCGTGGATGACCGGAATCCGCACATCGGGGGGATCATAAGGCAGGATCAGCGCAAAGGTCGGGCTGGGGACTTCGCCTGCAAAGCCCAAGGCCTGCAGGATCGCACGCGCCAGCGTCGACTTGCCCGCGCCAAGATCGCCCGAAAGCGCGATCACATCGCCAGGCCGGGCGACATGCGCGAGTTTCGCGCCAAGCCGCTGCATGGCATCGATGGAACCGACGCTCAGCATCAGGGCATCAGGATCGTGACGATGGTGCCCGCGCCCGGCTCGGACACCAGTTCCATCCGCCCGCCATGCGCCTCGATCAGGTTCTTGGCGAGCGGCAGACCCAGGCCCGAACGTTTTTGCACCGGCTTGCCGCCTGCCTCATCGGCCTGCAGGACGCCATCCAGCGCCCGCGCCTGCGCCCGTGCATCCAGCCCAGGCCCGTTGTCGGACACCACGATCCGCAGTTTCCCGCGGAACCGGTCGCCCAGCAGCAGCACCCGGCCGCCTTCCTGCGTATAGCGCAGCGCATTGTCGACCACGGCGGCGATAGCCTGGCCGAACCGCGCACGGTCCACCTCCGCCGTGCCGGGACCGTTCTTGATGTCCAGTTCCAGCGAGATGTTGCGGCCACCGGCCAGACCCATAGCTCCCTTGGCGACATCGGCCAGCAAGGCGGCGATATCCGTCGGCTCGCTCTTCAAGGGCAAAGTGCCGGCCTGGCTCTGGCTGAGATCGAGCACCATGTTGATCTGCGCGGACAGCCGCTCGACCGAATCGATGATCGCCCTGGCGTAATCCTGACCCTGATCGGACAACGGCCCTGCGACGCCGCTGGCCAGCAGCTCGGCAAACCCGCCGATCGAGGTCAACGGCGTGCGGAATTCATAGCTCATATTGGCAAGGAACCGCGTCTTGATCGCGTCTGCCTCGACCAGCGCCTCGTTGCGTTCGCGCAAGGCGTCTTCCATGCGCTTGGCGTCGGACACATCGATCATCGTGAACAACGCGCTGGCATCGGGCAGCGGGATGCCGACGAAATCGAACACCCGGCCATCCTTCATCACCAGCTGGCCTGCGCGCTGCACCCGGTCGAGCGTTGCGGCGCGGATCACCTCGCGCAGCGCGGAAATCTGCGCGGGTCGCTTGAGCCGCGGGGCGATGGCCTTGAGCAGTTCGTCGGCGCGCGGATGCTGGGCGAGCACGCCCTCCTCCACATCCCACACCGCACCAAAACGGGTGTTCCACAGGTGCAGCCGGCCATCGGAGGTGAACACCGCCAGCGCCTCGAACAGATTGTTGAATGTCGCGGTGCGGACCCTGAGCAGCGTGTCGCGCGCGCTGGCCAGTTGCACCTGCTCAGTGCGATCCTCGAACACCAATAGCAGCCCGTTGTCGGGCGTGGGTTGCGCGATCGCCCGCAGATGCGTGCCGTCGGCGAGCAGCCAGACCTCTTCGCGCGCCTGCTCCGACTGGAACCAGTCGCGCTTTTCGTCGCGCCAGACCGGGAAGTCCCGCGTCTCAGGCACCCGGCCCGCTTCGCGCATCCGGTCGATCAACCGCTCGAACTCCAGCCCGTCATGCAGCCATTGCGGCTTGAGCGCGAACATGCGCACGAACGGCTGGTTGACGAAGATCAGGCGGCGCTGCGCGTCGAACTGGGCGACGCCGGCGGACAGGTTATCCAGCATGTCGCGCTGCGCATCGCGGAACTTGTCGGTGGCCTGGCGCGACAGGATGAGGTCGTGCACGTCGATGGCATAGCCCGCAACGCCGCGGCCCTTGATCGGCAGATCGACGATCTCCATCGCGCGGCGCGTGCCTGCGATCGTGGTGGTGACGGTCCGGCGCGATGGTGCATTGCTCTCGATCGCGCGCGCCGCCACGGCGACGGGGGTCAGCCCATCGACGGTCTCGACCAGTTCCTGGCCGGCCTGCACCACCTCGCCCGCATCCTGCCCGCCAACGGCGCGCACATAAGCCGAGTTGACCAACAGCAGCGACAGGTCCTCCCGGCGGAACCACATCGGGATCGGCGCTGCCTCGATAAGCCCGGACAGCGCATCGAAAGCGCGCTTGGCTTCGGCTTCGGCATCGACCAGCGCCGCCATCCGTGTCTCGCTTTCGGTGGCATCGTACAGCCACAGCAATACGGCACCCGGCGCGATGGTTTTCGGATCGGCAAGCTTGCCTTCGATGCGCAGCCGCCGGTTCGACCCCAAAGCCGTCACCGCGGTTTCAAAGGGCGCACCGCTTTTCTGTGCGATGGTGATCTGCGTGCCGAGCGCGTCCAGCGCATCGCGCGGCAGGCCTTTGCCCTCTTGCGCCAGCTCGGCCAGATACGGCGGCAACCGCTCAAGCCCCAGCCAGCGCGCCACCCGTTCCGGCCCCTCAATCCGCGAATCGGACCGTACTATCAGCGGGATGGCCGGGCCAGTCTCGATAAGCCGGGTGAGCCTGCGCAATTGCCGCCGCGCGGTGGTGGCGGACCGCCGCATCTGCAAGCCCGTCACCAGCGCCCAGATCGCAGCGGCCGTCCACACGGCAAACACCAGCGCCACGACAAAGAGCGCGCCATTGCCGATCAGCATGGACGAATCGCCGTTGGTTTTGTGGTGGAGGTCGCCCGCGTCATCGCTGTGGCCGTAGCCCAAATTTACGTCGCGGCAAAATGGGGAAGCGATGAAATCACCAATCCTCCAAGGCACGGAGTGGAAGCAGCGCGCACGGCAGACGGAGGTCAAGCCATTGGATGCGCCCCCTTGCGAGGATCATGATCTCGCTTCCCCTCCACCACTTCGTGGTCCCCCTCCCCGAGCAAGCTCGGGGAGGATTTTTTGTCACTTGACCCAATACCAAGGTTTCAGCTTTGCCGTGCCGGTCACCGCCTCGTTCATCGTCGGCACCTCGTACAACCGGCCGTTGAGCATGACGTGGGTGATCTTGTCGGACTGGCGGATGTCGGCCACCGGATCGCCATCGATGATGACAAGATCGGCCAGCTTGCCCGGTTCGATCGAGCCGATGTCCCTGTCAAAGCCCAAGGACCGCGCGCCGCTGATCGTTGCCGTGCGCAGCGCTTCCAGCGGAGTCATGCCGCCCTTGACGAAGCTCCACAGTTCCCAGTGCGAGGCAAGTCCCTCTTCCTGGCCGTGCGCGCCAATGCCGACGGGAACGCCGCGCTTGGCAAGCTCCATCGCTTCGCGCGCCGACGCGGTATCGGCATAATCCTCCTCCGGCCCGATTTCACGGCGCACCGATGATGCTTCGAGCCGGCGGCGGGGTACGTGCTTGCTGAGGATGGGGTGCTGCCACACGTCGGAGTGGCTGCGCCAGTATGGGTCGGCCCCCATGCCGCCGAAGGTCACTACCAGGGTCGGCGTATAGCCCACCTTGCTCTGCGAGAAAAAGCTGCGCACATCCTCATACAGCCGTTCCTGCGGGATGTTGTGCTCCAGCGTGGTGTTGCCATCGGCGATGATGGTGATGTCCTGGCTGAACAACGACCCGCCCTCGGCCACGCTGGCCAAGCCATCCGCCTGCGCCGCAGCGACAACCTGCTGGCGCTGGTCGCGCCGGGGCTGGTTGTAGTTCTTCACGCTGTGCGCGCCCTGCATCTTCAGCCGCGTGGTGTGCGCGCGGGCATCGGCTAGGCTGTCGATCTCGGCGAAGATGCCTGCCGCCTTCGCGCCATACACGACCTCTCCGGTCGAAAAGATGCGCGGCGCCAGATATTTGCCCGCGCGTTGCAGGCTGGCGGCGGGGAAGATTTCGCTCGCCGAATTGCTGGGATCGTGGATCGTCGTGACACCCAGCGCCAGGTGCGAGACCGCGTGCCAGTTCTGCTGTGGAATGATGTCGTCCTGCCCCTGCGGCCCATGGGCATGCGCATCGATAAGACCCGGGATGATCGTCTTGCCCGCGACATCGACCGTCTGCGCGCCGGCAGGGACAGCAACATTCGCACCCACCGCCACGATCCGGTTGTCGCGCACGATGATGGTACCGCGTTCGATGATGCCACCTGCATCGTTCGCCATCGTCACGATGCGCGCGTTGGTGAACGCGACGGTGCCCGATGGCTTGTCGGCAGGTGCGGTCACCGTGATCGCAACGCCGGTCTTGGGCGGTACGAACTTGGCATCGGTCTTGGTGGCAGGCCCGGCCGCGATCGCGCGCGCGGGATCAGCCGAATACACCACCGGCCCCAGCGACCAGTTGAGCTGGCGGCCACTATGGCTCCATTGCAGGAAGGTCGCTCCGCCCTCGCTCACCTGCACCGCAGGCAGTGCGCCGCCGCCCCGGCCCGCGCCCAGATCCACTGCGCCTGCCATGAACGGCATCACGAACGCAGCATAATTCTGCCGGAAGGCCAGGGTCTTGCCATCGGGGGCGAGCGCATAGCCGCTGACCATCTCGCCGCTGGCATGGGTGCGCTCGGCCTCACCGTTCAGGTCGGTGCTGACCAGCGCCAGCTTGCCGCCAGCGCCGCGGCTGAAATACACCCTGTCCGCAGTCGCGCCGAAATGCGGCTCGGTGCCGTCATCGGTGATGCGGCGGGCCACACCGCTGGCGATATCGAGCAGGTACACGCCCGGCGAGCCGCCATAGCTGTCCGACGTCAGGCCACCGCCGCCACCGGCTTCGTAAACGACAAAGCGGCCATCGGGCGAGAATTGCGGACGGCGGAAATGGCCCGGCGTCTTGCTGATCGTCCGCGCTTCACCGCCGCCAGCACCGACGACACGCAGCTCGCCCAGCCGCGCATCATCCCAGCTGACATACACGATTTGGCTGCCATCGCGCGAAAAGGCGGGGAACAACTCGAAATCGGTGCCTCCATTGCTGACCAGCGGCTGCACTGCGCCGCCGCGTGCGGGCTGCTGGTGCAACTTGCCCAGCGCCTCGAACACCATGCGGTTGCCATCGGGCGACACGCTGGCGAACCGGGGCATCGTGACTGCGACCGTATCAGGCGCAACAGCCTTTTGCGGGCGGATCGGGTCGATGATCGTGCGCGTATCATTGACGCTGAACGGTATGACGCCTTCCGAGCCGTTCTTGACATCGACCGATCGGATCTTGCCGCCCGCCCAGAAGATCACGCGGGCGCTGTCCGGCGTCCAGCCCATATTGGGGTACACCCCGTGCACCGCCCAGGTTTCCTGCACGTCGCGGTCCATTGCGTCATAGATCTTGCGCTCCTCGCCGGTCTGCATGTCGCGAACATACAGCTTAGTCTTGGCGCGCTCGCGCCGGACGAACGCAAGATAGCGCCCATCGGGTGACGGTTGCGGACGAGCCGCGCCGCCGGGACCGCCGGTGATCCGTTCGACCTTGCCGGTGCCCATGTCATAGCGCTCGATCACGAACAACTGGCCGTTGCTGTCCTGCGCATATTCGAAGATCGGCCCTGCGGTCGCATCCTTGCTGTAATAGATCGCAGCTCCATCGTGCGCGAAGGCGGGCTCGCCCAGTTCCTTCTGGTGCGCCTCGCTCGGCCGCTTGACCAGGGGCACGCCATTGCCGCCGCTCACATGGTACAGCCACAGCTCGCCCGTTCCCAGCGAACGGCCGGTGGTGAAGTGCTTACGCGCAACGATGTACTGGCCGTCCGGGCTCCAGCTGGGGTTGTTGAGCAGGCGGAAGCTTTCCTTGGTCAGCTGGCGCTTGTCCGAGCCATCGGCGTTCATGATCCAGATATTATCGCCGCCGCCACGATCGGAGGTGAACGCTATGCGGCTGCCATCGGGCGAGAAGCGCGGATGCTGCTCATGCGCCAGGCCTTCTGCGATGCGCGTCGCTGCGCCGCCGCTGGCCGGCATGGTGTAGATGTCGCCCAACAGGTCGAACACGATGCGGCTGCCATCGGGGCTGACATCCAGATTCATCCACGTGCCTTCATCCACCTTGATCGGGATGGTGCGCGTCTTCATCGGCGGAGCGTTGATATCCCATGCGGCAGGCTTGTCGGCAGGCTTGCTCTGGGCCAGCGCGGGCATGGAAAAGGCCAGCGCTGCGATGGCAGCGGACAGGTGCAATGCTTTCATGGTGACGTTCCCCGGAATGTTTTTTCGTATACGCTTACGCTAGCCCGGCCAGCGATGAGCGCAATCGGAAAACGACAGATTGCGCGGTGAATAGATGCCAGGTGTCGAACCGTGGCCGGTTCAAACATGTTGGTCCCCTGCGCAGGCAGGGGCCCATCACCTAAGGATGGCCCGGCGACACAATTGGTGCATCAGACTCAAGAGCAGGAGATGGGCCCCTGCCTGCGCAGGGGACCGGGAGAGGTAACGCTTGCAAAAGCCCTCCCCCTTGATGGGGGAGGGTTGGGTGGGGGTGATCTCTCCGGATTGAGCTGACGGCGAGACACTGCGCGGCAAACGCCAAGCCGTACCATCACCCTCACCGCTGCGACATAGGCAGCAAGCTGCCAAGTCTCGCTGCCCCTCCCATCAAGGGAGAAGCGGATATCGCGCAGCCGAAAAATGAAAAAGCCCGCTCCGTTGTGCACGGAGCGGGCTTTTCGAATTCCTGCGATCCCCGCGAGGGGGACAGCGCAATCAGTAGCGGTATTCGTCCTTCTTGAACGGACCGGTCACGGACACGTCGATGTAATCGGCCTGTTCCTTGGTCAGTTCGGTCAGCTTGACGCCGAGCTTTTCGAGGTGAAGGCGCGCGACCTTCTCGTCGAGGTGCTTGGGCAGAACGTACACGTCGTTCTTGTACTTGTTGGCACCCTTGAACAGTTCGATCTGCGCCAGCACCTGGTTGGTGAAGCTGGCCGACATCACGAAGCTGGGGTGACCTGTGGCGTTGCCCAGGTTGAGCAGACGGCCCTTCGACAGCATGATGATGCGCTTGCCGCCGGGGAACTCGACCAGGTCGACCTGCGGCTTGATTTCCGTCCACTTCATGTTTTCCAGAGCGCCGATCTGGATTTCATTGTCGAAGTGCCCGATGTTGCCGACGATCGCCATGTCCTTCATCGCACGCATGTGCTCGAGGGTGATGACGTCCTTGTTGCCGGTGGTGGTGATGAAGATATCGGCGGTGGCGACGACGTCTTCCAGCGTCTGCACGGCAAAGCCGTCCATGGCCGCCTGCAGCGCGCAGATGGGGTCGATTTCGGTCACGATCACGCGGGCGCCTGCGCCCTGCAGCGATGCTGCCGAACCCTTGCCCACATCGCCATAACCGCACACAACGGCGACCTTGCCGGCCATCATCACGTCGGTACCGCGACGGATGCCGTCAACCAGCGATTCCTTGCAGCCGTACTTGTTGTCGAACTTCGACTTGGTGACGCTGTCGTTCACGTTGATCGCGGGGAAAGGCAGCTTGCCCTTCTTGGCGAGGTCATACAGGCGGTGCACACCGGTGGTGGTTTCTTCCGAAACGCCCTTGATATTCTGCACCGTCTTGGTGAGGTAGCCCGGGGTCTGCGCCAGACGACGCTTCAGGATCTTGACGAAGTACTCTTCTTCCTCGTTGGAAGGCGTAAACAGTTCCTCGCCGGCTTCGACGCGTGCGCCCCACAGCGCGAACATGGTGGCATCGCCGCCATCGTCGAGGATCAGGTTGCAGGTTTCGCCGTCTTCAGCGCCCCAGTCGAAAATGCGATCGACATAGTCCCAATACTCTTCCAGGCTCTCACCCTTGATGGCGAAAACCGGGATGCCCTGTGCAGCGATGGCGGCAGCGGCGTGGTCCTGGGTCGAATAGATGTTGCAGGTGGCCCAGCGCACTTCGGCACCCAGAGCGACCAGCGTTTCGATCAGCACGGCGGTCTGGATCGTCATGTGCAGCGATCCGGTGATCTTCGCACCCTTGAGCGGCTGCTCGGCGCGAAACTCTTCGCGGATCGACATAAGGCCGGGCATTTCGGTTTCCGCGATGGTGATTTCCTTGCGGCCGAAATCGGCAAGCGCAATGTCGGCTACGACATAATCGGGGCGGTCGAGGGTCGGGGCACTGGCCACGTAAATTCTCCTGAGTCAAACGGCCGATGCGCCAACAGGGCCATCGGAAACTGCCGCCCCCATAGCCTCAGTCGGCCCGCCAGGCAAATATAAAGTTTTCTTTATATGATGTCGGAATATGATGTCGAACCAGCGCACCTCGCACGCGAAGACCATGCCAGCGCGCAGCGATCCGATGCCCCCTTGCATTGCCATCACATCGCGACAACATGCAGCGCAGTACGCAATCCAAACAGGAGCAACTGCCATGATCAAAGTCGGCGACACCATTCCCAACACCAAGTTCGTCCGCGCCACGCCGGAAGGCCCGCAGCAGGTCGAAGCCAAGGATTTCTTCGCAGGCAAGACCGTGGCGCTGTTCTCGGTCCCCGGTGCGTTCACCCCCACCTGCTCGGCGCGTCACCTCCCCGGGTTCGTCGAAAAGGCCGATGCGCTGAAGGCTAAGGGTGTCGATGAGATCGCGTGCACCGCGGTCAACGATGCCTTCGTCATGGCCGCCTGGGGCAAAGGCGCGAATGCCGATGCCATCACCATGCTGGCCGATGGCAATGCCGATTTCGCCGAGGCCGTGGGCCTGACCATGGACGGCAGCGGCTTTGGCATGGGCAAGCGCGGACAGCGTTTCGCCATGGTCGTCAAGGACGGCGTGGTCGACAAATTGTTCGTCGAAGAACCCGGCGATTTCAAGGTCAGCAGCGCGGACTACATGCTCGACCAGCTTTGATGCCAGCATTGCTCTCTCCCCTTCAGGGGAGAGATACGCAGCCTTGCCAGCTTGCTGGCTAGGCGCAGTTGAGAGGGGACCGCGCCACCGTAATGCGCATGCCCCTCTCCCAACCCTCTCCCCTGAAGGGGAGAGGGCTTTGCGTCTTTAGTACCCCATCAAGCTCATCACTTCCTCGCGTGACCGATGGTCGTCGAGAAAGCATCCGAGCAACCGGCTGGTGGTCATGCTGACGCCCGGCGTGCGGACGCCGCGGGCAGTCATGCAGCTGTGGCTGGCTTCGATTACCACGGCGACGCCATGGGGATGCAGATGGTCCCAGATGCACGCCGCAACCTCTGCCGTCAGCCGTTCCTGCACCTGCAGCCGCCGCGAATAGCCGTGCAGCACGCGGGCGAGCTTTGAAATCCCGACGACGCGGTCGCGCGGCATATAGGCGATGGAGGCCTTGCCGATGATCGGTGCCATGTGGTGTTCGCAATGCGACTGGAAGGGAATGTCCTTCAACAGCACCAATTCGTCATAGCCACCCACTTCCTCGAACGTGCGGCTGAGGTGGACGCTGGGGTCGTCGTCATAGCCTGAGCAATATTCCTTCCAGGCGCGCGCAACCCGAAGCGGGGTATCGCGTAATCCCTCACGATCGGGATCATCCCCGGTCCAGCGCAACAGCGTAACAATGGCCTGCTGAACGTGCGGGGGAACCGGGATCTTGCCGCCTTCGGCAAGATCGTTGTCGTCATCGGCATCGTGATACAGCATGGCTGGCAAACCCCTCTTATGTAAGCTTGGCTGGACATAGGAACGCGGGGCATGCTGTGCAAGCGCAGCACCCCGAAAGACCTTGGCGGCTTTTCGGCCAGCGCATTTACCTCCCGCTATGGTTTTTGCGGTATTGGTGGTCCGTCGGCGTTGACGGAGACACCATGCACCCTGCACCTGCCAAGTCAGTGACCCCTAATTCGGCGCGCGCCGATGTGATCACCTGCGCGCTTGAAACAGGGCTGCCGGCGGATCTGGACCGGCTGGCCGAGACGTCCGATCCTGACCGCAGCTTCCTGCGCCGTGCCTGGTATCGCGGCGATGCGCGGCAGGGCCTGTGCACCTTGCTCGCCCGCCGCCGCGATGGCACGCCGCTGATCGCAATTCCCACGCGCCCGATTGGCCCCATGATGCTGCGCGCACGCTCCGTATCGTGCGGATACTGGCCGTTTCGCAGCTTCCCGATGGCCAGCGACACCACCGATGCCGAGATCGCGGCCTTTCTGGGCTGTGCCATCGTGCAGAAGTCGATGGGGCCTGCGCTGCGCATCGGCCCGGTGTATGACAATGACCCGGGCGTCCAGCGGCTGACCGCGATGGCGCAGACCATGGGCTGGACGCTTTTGACGCGCACCCTGGGCACGACCTACATTCAGCACGCAGCAGACCAGGCGGCAGCGGGCGAATGGCCCGGCAAATCGCGGGCCCGCAAGATGCGGACCTACGAGCGCAAGCTGACCGAACAGCATGGCGCTTTCGACGTCCGCACGATCACCGGCAACCAGTGGACCGATGCCGTGTGGGGCGACCTTGCCGCGATCGAGGCGGCGAGCTGGGTCGGCACCAAAACCGACCATTCAGGCGCGAAGTTCCTCAACACCGCACATTTGCGCTACTGGCGCATGGCGGTCACCGATCCGGTGCTGGCCGCCAACCTCCGTGCGACCATGCTGTATGTCGGCACGCAGCCGGTGGCGTTTTCGTTCGATCTGCAGGCGGGCGACGTGCTGTACGGCATCGCCAGCAGCTATCGCGAAGACATGGCTAGATTCAGCCCGGGCCAGATCCTCACCACGCGCCTGATCGACGACAATCTGGCCAGGGGCATCCGCCGGATCGACTGGGGGTCAGGCGATACTGGCTACAAGCGCGCATTGGGCGCACAGGCAGGGGCACAGATCGTCGACCATATGCTGGTGCGTGGATCGGTGCTGGCTGCGGCGCTCAAGCCGCGCTGGGAGATGAGCCACAGCTCGGTCAGCCGAACCCTGGCAGAGGGCGTGGCAGCATCGCTGAGCGAAATCACCAGGGCCAGCGCTGTGCGGGTGGAGCACGTGCTGCTGCCCGGCTTCGCGCTGGCGGCAGCTGCTGCGGCAATGGGCGAATAACCCGGCGACTCCGCGGCCAATTGCGCGTCATGATACGCAGTTGCAACTTTTGCACCCAGATTAGTTGTAATTTGCAACCAATATCACTGGACGAACGCGGCGGTTTGCGGCACATTTGCTGCAGTGCACAAGCCTTTCGCGGAGAATCACATGCGCGTCCTCCCCAGATGCGCGCTTTTTACGGCAGCGTTCGCGCTGCTGGCCAGCGCCTGCAGTTCTGAACCCCCTCCGCCCCCGCCGCCACCTGCGGCAACCGTCGCCACGCCGATCCAGCGCGTTGTCGTGGATTGGGACGAATACATCGGCCGATTCACCGCGGACGAGGATGTCCAGCTGATCGCCCGAGTCTCCGGCCCGATCGCGCAGGTTGCGTTTCGCGATGGACGCGACGTACGCAAGGGCGACCTTTTGTTCGTGATCGACCCCCGCCCCTTCCGCGCCACCCTGGCAGAGGCCGACGCCAGCGTCGCCAGCGCGCGCGCTACGCTGGCCAATGCGCAGGCGCAGGCGACACGCGGCACCGAATTGCTGGGCTTCGATGCGATCAGCAAGGAAGAGGCGGACACGCTGGCCGCAACCTTGCGCACCGCACGTGCCTCCCTCGCCGCTGCCGAAGCGCGCCGGCAGGCCGCACAGCTTGACCTTTCGTTCACGCAGGTCCGCGCACCTATATCGGGCCGCATCTCGAATCGGCTGGTCGATGTCGGCGATTTCGTGACCGCGGGGCAGACCGAACTGACGCGGGTGGTGCGCACCAACCCGATCCGCTTCAGCTTCGATGGCGCGGAAAGCTTCTACCTGAAGTACATTCGCCAGGATGCCGGCGGCGAGCGACCGAGTTCGCGCTATGCTCCAAACCCAGTCGAAATCCAGCTCGCCGACGAGCCCGAGTTCCGCTGGCGCGGACGGATGGAGTTTTTGAACAACGGCATCAGCCCGGAAACCGGTACGATCACGGCCTATGCCATGGTCGACAACCCCACCGGGTTCCTGGTGCCCGGCATGTTCGGCCGCGCCCGTCTGCTGGGCTCCGGCACGTACAAGGCGCTGCTGGTGCCCGATGAGGCGATCCAGACCGACCAGACGCGCAAGCTGGTGTTCGTTCTGGGCAAGGACAACAAGGTGAGCCCGCGTCCGGTATCGACAGGGCCGATGGTGGAAGGCCTTCGCGTGATCCGCGAAGGCATCGCGCCTACCGAGCGGATCGTGATCGACGGGCTGGCGCGTTTGCAGCCGGGCATGGTCGTCACCCCGCGCAAGGGGCAGATCAAGGCGCGTGCCAAGGGCGATGCGCCCATCGCGCGGCCGACGACATCGCCTGCCCCCGCTCAGGCAACGGCGCGCTGATCCGATGCGTATCGCCCATTTCTGCATAGACCGTCCGATCTTCGCGGCGGTGCTGTCGATCCTGATCATCATCTTCGGCGTGGTGGCCTACCCCACCTTGCCGGTGTCGCAATATCCAGAGATTGCGCCGCCCACGGTGGTGGTGAGCGCAAGCTATCCCGGCGCGACGGCGGAAACTATCGCCGACGTGGTGGCAGCGCCGCTGGAGGAATCGATCAACGGCGTGGAAGACATGCTGTATATGTCGTCCTCATCGACGGGCGACGGCAACATCGCCATCACCGTGACCTTCGCACAAGGTACCGATGTCGATCAGGCGCAGGTGCTGGTGCAGAACCGGGTCAGCACCGCCGAGCCCCGCTTGCCGCAGGAGGTCCGCCAGATCGGCGTCACCGTGCGCAAGAATTCGCCCGACCTGCTGCTGGTGGCCAATTTCTTCTCGCCCGATGGCTCGCTGCCCCAGCAATATGTCTCCAACTATGCGACCTTGCAGATCATCGACCGGATTTCGCGTATCGACGGCATCGGCGCTGCGCGGCTGTTCGGCGGGCGCGACTATAACATGCGCGTGTGGATCGATCCCGAGCTGGCCGCCACTCGCAACCTGACGGTCGATGAAATCGTCGGCAAGATCCGCGCGCAAAACGCACAGGTTTCGGCAGGCTCGATCGGTCAGCCACCGTTCAACAGCGAAGGCACCGCGTTCCAGCTGGGCGTCCAGACGCAGGGACGGCTGAGCAGCCCGGAAGAGTTCGGCCAGATCGTCATCAAGCGCGATGGCCTTGCGCTCACCCGCCTGGCCGATGTCGCGCGGATCGAGCTTGGCGCGCAGGATTACAGCGTCAACGCGTTCTCCAGCGGCCGCCCCACCGTGGCGCTGGTCATTTCGCAGCTGCCCGGATCGAACGCTCTCACCGTCGCCAAGGCGGTAGAGGACGAACTCAAGCGCGCGTCGCAGGATTTCCCGCCGGGCATGGCGTATTCGATCCCCTATAACCCCACGACCTATGTCGAAGCATCGATCGCGGCGGTGGAAGACACGCTGATCGAGGCGATCATCCTGGTTGCCATCGTGGTTTTGGTGTTCCTGCAAAGCTGGCGCGCGGCGATCATCCCGATCATCGCCATCCCCATCGCGCTGGCCGGCGCCATCGCGGTCCTGGCGGCGCTTGGGTTCTCACTCAACAGCCTGTCGCTGTTCGGCATGGTGCTGGCCATCGGTATCGTTGTCGACGATGCGATCGTGGTGGTCGAAAATGTCGAGCGGCTGATGGAGGAAGAAGGGCTGAGCCCCTTCGACGCCGCGCACAAGACAATGGACGAGGTCTCCGGCGCGCTGATCGCCATCGCACTGGTGCTGTGCGGCGTGTTCATTCCCACCGCGTTCATTCCGGGCATTTCCGGAGCCTTCTACCAGCAGTTCGCCGTCACCATTGCCGGTGCCACCGCCTTCTCCGCCTTCGTCTCGCTCACTTTGTCCCCTGCCCTCGCCGCGCTGCTGCTGCGCCCACGCACCCATTCGGATGCGGAGATTCCCAAGGGCTGGCGCGGCTGGGGCAAGCGCTTTGCCGGTGGTTTCAACCGCGGCTTTGCCAAGCTGTCCGAACGTTATGGCCGCCTGACTGCGCGGACCATCCGCAGCCTGATGTTCATGGGGCTGGCCTATCTGGCGCTGATTGCTGTTGCCGGATGGCGCTTCACCGCAACGCCGGCGGGATTCATCCCCGCACAGGATCAGGGCTATCTGATCGGCGTCGTGCAGATGCCGCCGGGTGCCTCGTTGCAGCGCACGACCGCCGCGCTGGAAGAAGCACAGGCGATCGCGCTCAAGAACGGCTCGGTCATCAACACCATCGCGTTCGCAGGGTTCGATGGCGCGACGTTCACCAACGCGCCCAATGCCGCAGCGATCTTCATTTCGTTGAAGGAAGCAGGCACGCGGATCACCGCTGACGAGGTGGCCAATGAACTGCGCGGTGCGATGTCGAAGATCACCGCAGGCAGCATCCTCGTCATCGCGCCGCCACCCGTGGCGGGTCTTGGCACCGGCGGCGGCTTCAAGATGGTGATCGAGGACCGCGGCAATGCGGGGCTGCAGGCGCTGGAAGGTGCCGCGTTCGCGATGATGGGCGCAGCCAACCAGACCGAGGGCATTGCGGGCGCCTTCACCACCTTCAACACCCGAACCCCGCGCCTGTTCGCCGATATCGACCGCGCGCGCGCCGAACAATTGGGCGTGCCGGTGGAGAACATCTTCTCGACGCTCGGCACCTACTTGGGCTCCAGCTATATCAACGACTTCAACTTCCTGGGCCGCACCTTCCGCGTGACCGCACAGGCGGATGCGCCGTATCGCGACGACATATCGGATATCGGACGGCTGCGGACCCGGTCTTCGACGGGTCAGATGGTGCCGCTCGATGCGGTAATGAGCCTGCGCAACGATTCCGGGGCCTATCGCGTCGTGCGTTACAATCTGTATCGCTCGGCCGAATTGCAGGGCGATACCATGCCCGGATACTCCAGCGGCCAGTCGCTCGACACCATGGAGGCCCTCGCCCGGCGTACGCTGCCGCAGGGGTTCGATTTTGAATGGACCGAGCTTGCCTTCCAGCAAAAGGCGGCCGGCAACACCGGAACGTTGGTGTTCCTGCTGGGTGTCGTGTTCGTCTTCCTGCTGCTGGCAGCGCAATATGAAAGCCTGGTCCTGCCGCTGGCGGTGATCCTGATCGTGCCGATGTGCCTGCTGGCTGCGATCCTGGGGGTCAACCTGATGGGGCGTGACAACAACATCCTCACCCAGATCGGGCTGGTGGTGCTGATCGGGCTGGCCGCCAAGAACGCCATCCTGATCGTCGAGTTCGCCAAGCATAACGAGGACTACGGCCAATCGGTGCTGGAAGCCGCACGGCACGCCGCTGCGCAGCGCCTGCGGCCAATCCTGATGACGTCGCTCGCGTTCATCCTGGGCGTGCTACCGCTGGTGATATCCTCCGGCCCCGGCGCGGAAATGCGGCAGGCGCTTGGGATTGCGGTGTTCTTCGGCATGATCGGCGTGACCATCTTCGGCCTGCTGTTCACGCCCGCCTTCTACGTGATGGTGCGGACGCTTGAAGACCGCATCAAGCAATGGTCGGCAAGCCGCCGCCGCGACGATCCGACGCCACCTGCCGCGCCGCCACCCGAACCAGCGCTGGAGGGCAACCAGCCATGACGCTCAAGTTTCGCCTGCTGGGCTGCGTCGCGCTCAGCGCCACCCTTGCCGCCTGCACCGTGGGTCCGGATTTCGAGCGGCCCGCAACCCCCGGTACCGCTGGCCAGCCCTTTGCCGAGAGCGCCGATCCGCGCTTTGCGCAAACGCCGTTGCCTGACGGCTGGTGGCGGCTGTTCGAGGACCCGGCGCTCGACGCGCTCGTCACCCGGGCGCTTGAGCGCAACACCAGCGTGCGCGAGGCCAGCGCGAACCTGCGCCGCGCCCGCGCCTTGGTGCGGGAGGCCCGCGGCGCGCAATTGCCATCGCTGTCCGCGAGCGGCTCTGCCACCACCAACCAAGTCGGCACCGGCGCAAACGCGGGCGTAGGCTTTGCCCCGCCAGAACCCTTGAGGTTCGACTTTTACGAACTGGCGTCCGATGCCTCGTACGAGGTCGACCTGTTCGGCGGAATCCGCCGCTCGGTCGAGGCGTCGCGCGGCGATGCGCTGGCGGCTGCGGCCGAACTCGACGCCGCGCGTGTCAGCGTGGCTGCGGAAGTGGCACGCACTTATGCGCTGGCCTGTTCCAGCCGCCTGCAGGGTGATATCGCGCGCGAATCGCTCGCCGCACAGCAGCGCACGCTGGATCTGACGCAGCGCCTGTACACCGCAGGACGCGGCCAGCGGCGCGATGTCGCCAATGCAGAATTTCTGGTGGCGCAGGCACAGGCGCAGGTGCCGCAATTCGACGCCGAGCAACGTGCGGCGCTGTATGCCCTGGCGACGCTGACCGGGGATCCGCCAGTACAGATCGATGCTGCTGCCAACACCTGCGCCACGCCACCGCGTGTGCGCACCGCCATTCCCGTCGGCGACGGCGCGGCGCTGCTCGCCCGGCGGCCCGATGTCCGCGCAGCTGAAGCGAGGCTCGCAGCAGATACCGCCCGCGTAGGCGTTGCGACGGCAGCATTGTATCCGTCAATCCGGCTGGCAGGCTCGCTCTCCATCGGCGGCACGACCCCAGGCGCTTTGGGCGAATCGAACAATATCGGCTTTTCGCTCGGCCCGCTGATTTCATGGTCGATCCCCATCGACGGCACGGCACGTGCGAGGGTCAACGCGGCGTCCGCGCAGGCAGATGCGCGGCTGGCGGCATTCGATGGCGCGGTGCTGACGGCGCTGCAGGAAACCGAACAGGCGCTCGCCCGGCTGAAAGGCGCGATCGAGCAGGAAGCCGCGCTCAAATCCGCTTCAGCCGCGGCCGAAGAGGTCGCAAAGCTGACGCGGATCCGCTTCAGGGTCGGTCGCGACAATGCGCTGCAACTGCTTGAGGTGGAACGCAATCTGCTGACGGCGCGCGCCGCATCGGGGTCGGCTGCTGCAGCCCGCGCGGAGGCGGAAGTGGCAGTGTTCCGTGCGCTCGGCGGTGGCTGGGAAAACGCACCTGCCGTCACCGAGGTAAGCGCGACGAAGCGCGACTGATCAGCGGTGGGTCAATCGCGCAGGCGTTCGATCGCCTGTGCGAGTGCGACGTAGAGCTTGCCGGTTTCCGACGAAAGCAGCGTCACGCCCATCACCCCGCCATCGCGGGTGGACAGCACGGTGCGCAGCATGGCCTCGAAATCGTGGATGTACCGGTTCACCAGATCGTAGAATTCGGCGTCGGTCTCGTACGCCTGGGCGATATCGCGCGCCTCGCCATTGTCGATCAGGCGCACCGCGCGCCGCGTGAACACGCCCCGGTCGCCGCGCAGATAGGCCGACCACGCCGTATCGCTGACCTCGGCCGAAAGAATCTTGTCGACATCAATCGCGGCGGAATTGAGCGATTCGGTGAGCAGCGCCAGCCGCCGGGCAAAATCGTTGTCGGTGCGCTCTTCCGCCTGCTCGCGGGCATCGGCGACGCGGCGCTCCAGATGGGTGGCGAGTTGATCGACCCGCTCCAATTGATCCTTCAAATGCAGGCTGGCATCGCTGGTCGCGCCGACGGCGCGGCTGATCGCGGACTCCAGCTTGCCGACCAGCTCTTCGGCCTTGCCGCGCAGCACCTTCTCCAGCGCCGCGCCGCTGTCCTGCCCCAATTTGTCGGTGGCACCGCTGATCGCCCGGTCCATTGCTCGGCGTGCTTCGTCGGCGGCGGCATGCGCTTCCCGCTGCACATCGCGCATCGTTTCCACCAGCCGCACGGCGGAACTGGCGTTGATCTGGTCGATCTCCTCGCGCGCGGTGCGCATCGCCGTCAGCAATGCGCCGATGTCTTCCGCACGCGCCGTCCATCCTGCCTCGCTGGTATCGGCCAGTCTGCCGACCTCGGTGGCCTGTTGCGCGATCCGCTCCTCGAAATTGCCCAGGATCGATCCCATGCGGACCATCTGCCGGTCCACGCCGACCACTGCGTCACCCAACTGGCCAACACGATCCTGGCTCGCGTCCGTCGTGCGATCCAGTTTATCCAGCCCGGCGGGAATAGCGTCGGTGATCTGCCGCTCGATGCTGCCCAGCAGCCCGCGCAGGCGCTCCGCCTTGGCATCGAATATCTCGGCATGGGCGCTGCCTGCCGCGAGCTTTTCACTCAGCGCGACCGCATTGCCATCGAGCGCGGACAGCGCAAACGCCAGCCGCGCCACGGCATCGGCGCTGGCCTTGTCCATCGCCTGCAGGCGGCGTTCGGCATCGGTGATTTGCCCGTCAGCAGCCTGCACCATCCGGCGCACTACAGCTTCGCTCTCACCTGTCGATGCCGCCAGCGCGCCCAGCGTGATCGCGAGGTCGTCGGCCGCGGCGCGCATCGCGGTGCGGCTGGTGTCGACATTCTGCGCCATCGCGATGGCCATGGCATCACTCGTTTCCTGCAACTGCTGCTGAACCGCCTGCAACGCATCCGACTGAGTCTGCGCCGCCTGGTCAAGGTTGCTGCGCGTGTTGGCAAGGCGGCTGGCGACCGTTTCGATCGCGCGGTCCATCTGCTCGCTCGCCTCGGCAACGTGGCGCGACAAAGCCTCGCCGCTGGTTTCAACTGATTGCGACAAGCGTACCGTGGCCGCGTTCGCATCCTGCACCAACGCAGCCACCTGGGTGCTGGCAGCCTGGCCGAAAGCGTTGAGTTTCTGGAACGCACCGATCATGCTTTCGACCTGAACCTGCGCGGTGCGACCGGCATTGCCGATCTGGTTGGTCACATCCTTGGCCGAATTGGCGATCACCGGAAGGTGGTTGCGCAGCTTGTCGAGGTTGCCGGATGCGGCATCGGTCACTTCGCCAATCGCGCGGATACCGGTATCGCTCGCCTGGATCATGCCGCGCAACTCTTCGGCAAAACCGCGCAGGCGGTCGCTGGAGACCCGCCCGAGCGACTCAAGTTCGAGGCTCTGGTTGGCCAGAAAATCGCGCGCCAGCGATAGCTCGCTGTTGATGTGGATCAGCCGGTTTTCCAGCGCCACGCTCTCGGCGCGCAGCGATCCTGCAACCCTGGTGAACCGGGCCGCCTCGGCAGAGCTGTTGCGCTGGAGAACCAGGTACAGCGCCGCGATCAGCGCCATCGGCGTCGCCCATTGGACGATCGCCCCTGCAGCGCCGGAGGGCGCAATGCCTCCCTGCCACTGGCCCAGCGATGCCCACACGAAGAACACGGTCCAGCCCAACGCGAGCGCCATGGCAATGATCGCGCCCTTGCCCAGCGAATCGGAGACGTCCTCGGCCTCGGCCTCTTCAAGCCACGGAACCTCTCGGTCCGGTTGCTCCGACACATCGTCGCGCGCGGGCAAGGCCGGTGCCGTCATGTTCGGCACAGGCGCTTCCCCCTGCGGTGTTTCGTCCGCGCGGCCATGCCGCAGATCGATGATTTTCTTCCCCTCGCCCATGGCATTAACCCTAACATATTTTCTGCCGCCAGAAACCGAAAGTTAAGTCCGGCGCGCTAATGCCTGCGCCATGGCTTATGAATCCGGAGCATTGAACGCAGCGTTGGCTGCTGCCGTGGGCAGCGACCCGGTTCTGGTCGCCGAATTGCGCAGCGCTTTCGTCGACAGCGCCACAGGGCATATCGATCTACTGCGCCGCGCGCGGTGCGATGCCAACTGGCACTTTGCTGCGCTTCGCCTGAAGAGCCTTGGCGCCAGTTTCGGCGTGCAGGGCATTGTCGATCTTGCCGACCGCGCACTGGAAGGCGCACCCGGCGATCCGGTGGTCCTGCGGCTGCTGGATGCGGCGATGCGCGACTTCGACGACCACCCTGCATCTCCTCGCTAGGGCGCGACGGCCGATTGCGCCATCGTTGATCCGGTTGGCAGGATGATGGCGGAAGGATAAGAGGGCCGCCTCTTATCCTTCCGGACTGGATCACCCGCGTGCGCGCTGCCTTGCTGTCCATGACCGAAACCGTTCCCGGCGGCATCCTGCTGCGCGGGGCGCTGCCGCTCGCTCATGGTCAGCTTGCCCTGCAACAGGTCGATCTGGTGAAGCTGGCCGGGGCGTCCGAAATCCTGTGCCTAGTGTCTTCCGTCGGCGATCAGGTCCGCCAGCTGGAAGCCTATGCGGCGGCGAGCGGCATCGCGTTTCACCTGGTGCGATCGATCGCGGATATCAGCGTCCGGCTGGTCAGCGAGGACGAACTGCTGGTCATTGCCGATGGCTTGTATGTCGCGCCGGCCGATATGGCCGCCCTCGCCCGCGAAACCGGCACGTTCGTGGCCAGCTTTGTGCCGGGCGATGGCGCACGGGCGCTGGCCGAGCGGTTCGAGCGGATCGACATCAACCACGTCTGGGCCGGAATCGCGTGCGTGCGTGCACGCGATCTCGTGGAAGCCCGCGATCTGCCGGACGAATGGAGCGTGCCGTCAGCGCTGCTCAGGCTTGCGGTCCAGCGGGGCTATCGCCGCGTTGTGCTGCCCTTCGCGATGGCAGAGGCCGCTCGGATCGCCATCGTCCGCACTGCTGACGAAGCAGACGCGCTGGGCCTGCAGGAGCTGGCGGCTTCATCCGGCGGGCTCGGTGTGAAACTCATGCGACTTGCGCCGATGCGCGCCGTCGCACGGGGCGCCTGGAGCGCGTCATGGGCCAAGCCTGCCTTGCGCGCAGCCGCGTTGGCGCTGCCCCTGGCGGCGACGGCGCTGGCGGTCGCGGACTGGAGCGCGACCGCGCTTGGCCTGCTGGTGGCCGGCCGATTTGCGGGACATTGCGCCAACCGCCTGTTTGGTCGCTTCGCCGCATATGCAATCGGCGGCGCAGAGCAGACGGCACGCGATCTCGCTTTTGCTGCCGCTTTCCTGTGCATCACGGTGCTGACGGTCGCAGCCTCGGACCGGCTGGCCGGGCTGTTCACCGCGTTAATGCTGCCCGCGCTGGCACTTGTTCTAGCGCGCGTCGGCGGACGTTTGCCATCGGCATGGGTGCGCGTGGCCCGGTCGCCCAGCCTGATTGCGCTTGCCGCGATCATCGCCATCCCGTTCGGCGCGATGCTGCCGGTTTTGATGCTGTGGAGCCTGGCGTTGATCGCAATATTGCTGTGGCAAACCCACCCGCCCGCAGTTGCAGCAGGCCCACATGAACCCCATGTTTGAGGGCGTGTCGCCGCCACAAGGCGTGCAGCGCGGCTAACAGCATTTTAACCAGCAATTGCTAGGGCAAGGTGATGAATACCGACATGGCCCCCGCACGCCCGGCCTCACGGGACGTTGGAGCGTTGCTGCGCCGTGCGGACCAGCAGGCGCAGTCCGCCGCAGGACTGCCGGCCCTGTTGCGCCAACGGCTTGCGCCCGATGACGGGCAGACCCTGCGGGAGGACGACATCAGCCTTGTCGGCGGATTTGCGCACGCGATAGCCCGCCAGTTGCTCGACGCATTGTGCCCCGGCATCGATACCATCGATCCGGACAGCGTGGTGCACGAGGTCGTGCTCGCCAACGGCCCGCTGTGCCTGCTGCTGTTCTCGCGGGCGATCGAAGCACGGCTGTGCCGCAATACGGCGCTGATCGGCCTGGCGATGCCCGAACTGCCGCCGCGCATCGAAGCCGAGGTAGCCGATTCCCAGGATGAGCTGGCCGAAGCCGCGATGGCGCTGATCATCGCGCAGAGCCGCTTCATCGGCAACGCGCAGGGGTTTTACATCGAGCTGGCCGAACTGCCGCCCGAGATTTTGAGCATGCTGGTGCGGCAGATGCTGATCTGGGCACAGCAAACGGTGCAGGCCGATCCGCTCGCCTTGCGATCCGCCGCTGACGGGTTGCTCGCCAGCTTCGATGAACGGCACGGGCGGCCGCACCGGTTGATGCGGTTGTGCCACCTCTTCGCATTGCCGCGCGCAGGCGATGACTGGTCTTTGGCTGAGAATGGTCCATCGTTGGTGTTCGCCATGCTCGCACGAACGAGTGGCCTCCCGATCGACCATCTCATGGATATGATGCGCGATCCCGATCTGACGCGGCTGGCGATCGTGCTGCGCGGTTGCGACATCGATGCGGGCACGGCGGCGCGGCTGCTGGACCAGCTTGGGTTGCTGGCATCGCTGCCCTTGACCGAATCCGTGTCCGCCAATGCACTTGCCGGCATTGCGCCCGATGATGCCGCGCGGATGCTGGCGGGATGGCGCAACCTGCTTGCCCCCGCCGCGCACGGGGCAATCTGGTGAACGCCCATACGCCCGACGCACGGCCCGCAGCAGATGCATCCCCGCTGTTGACGTCCGCAACCCTCAGCATCGATCGCAATGGCCATCTGCTCCACGCGGACGACCGGTTGATGCGCGAACATCTGGCGCTGGGTGGCGAGCCGGAGGGCGAACTGGCACTTCCTGCGCTGCTGGAGCTGGCCCACCATGCCCAGCGGCTGGGTATGCGCCTCTCGCGCCCCGTGACCTTTGCGGTGTCGTCAGCGCTGGTCGAAGCCTGGTGCGAATGCACGCCCACGGCTGCCGGGACGGACCTTGTCCTGATCAGCTGGCGGGAGAGCCCCCTGCCAGCCGGGCCGGAAATCGTTCCGACACAGCCGCCGCTGCCGGCCGATCCGCGCAGCGTTCAAATTCGCGTTGATGCCCTGGGCCGGGTCATCCGGTTCGATCCGCCTCAGGATTGGCACCAGCCAGGTGCCGCCGATCGCGTGATACTGCGCCGGCTGAGCGAGCTTCTGGAAACCGCAGTGGACGGTGACCTGCCTGCTGCATCGGCGCTCGACGGCCAGCATGTCACGCTGGCTGGAGATGCTCGCCGCTGGCAGGTCCAGGTGCGCACGGATCCGGCCAACGCAACGCATGTGCTGGTGCTGACCGAAGTCGCACCGCCATCCGATGGCGATACCCCGCCGCCGCCGCCGCCCATGTTCGATGGCGAACGGCTGGCGCATCTGTTCGGCAGCAAGATCGGCCCAGCGCTGCGCCTGCCCATCGGCCGCATCATCGCCAATGCCGAAACCATCGGCGGACGGCTGGAAGGGCCGCTGCGCGCGGATTATGCCAGCTACGCAGGCGACATCGCGTCTGCGGGGCGGCATCTGCTGGCGCTGGTCGACGACCTGGCCGATCTGGAGGCGGTCGATTCCAGTGGGTTCAGCGCCGCGCGCGAGCCAGTCGACTTGGCCGACCTCGCCCGCCGCGCGGCAGGTCTACTCGCATTAAAGGCAGCAGATCGAACGATCCGGATCGACAAGCCTGCCGACGACGACACCTTGCCTGCCATCGGCGAATTCCGCCGCGTGCTGCAGATCCTGCTCAACTTGCTGGGCAATGCGATCACGTACGCGCCGAACGGATCGATGATCTGGCTGCGGCTGGATGACGGTCTGGGATGGTCGAGCATCACGGTTGCCGATCAGGGACCGGGGCTGACCGATGAGGACCAGCAGCGGCTGTTTAACAAATGGGAACGGCTGGGCCGCAGCGGCGATGGCGGCAGCGGCCTCGGCCTCTATATCTCGCGCCGCCTGGCCGAAGCCATGGACGGAACGCTGACGGTACAAAGCGCTCCGGGCCAGGGTGCAAGATTCACCCTGACCCTTCCGAGAGCCTGAAACTCAGCGTGTTGGTTATTGGGGTGCGGGGGGCGGAGGAGTCTGAGCGCACCGGTCGCGCTTGCCAGCGGTGCAGGCCGCAACGTCGGCCTCCCACTGCGCATAGATGGCATCGTACATCTGCTTGACCTGGGCGTATTCAGCCTCGGCGCGTGCACGTGAATCCACCGTATTTTCGTACAGCTTCATCTGGTTCTCATAGCTGGAACGCCGCGCCTCGTAATTCTCGAGGCTGGCGGCGTTGCGCGCGAGCTGCTCGTTCGACATCTGCACCTGCGCCTGATTGGCGGCCTCGCGCGCAGCCTGCTCTTCGGGCGTGCTCGGGTTCTGCGTAACCGGCGACGGCTCCATCGAACCGTTATCGGGAGTTTCGGCGGGTGGGGTAGCCTGCTGAGCGGCCAGCGGCGCAGCAGCGACGGCTACAGACAGCAATGCGATGGTCGCGGTATTGCGCAGAAATGGGGTGATCATGTGCTTGTTTCCCTCAAAACAAAGTTGATGTCGGCTATCATGGGTACGGTTGCAGCGCAAACCGGTTCCATTGTTTGGGCGACACAGGCGCTGTTGCACCGGCCGAGGTGGTTGCACCATCGGCACCCGCGCCCCATCTATCGGCGTATCCGCAAACCCGTTTATGCCCTATCGCCCGGCGCAGCGTCGTGCCACTTGTGCGCAGAACATCATTAGAACATAAGGCCCTTCATGCTCACTCACATCTCGGTGCGCGGCGCGCGCGAACATAACCTCAAGGGCGTGGACATCGATCTGCCGCGCGATCAATTGATCGTGATTACCGGGCTTTCGGGCAGCGGCAAGTCCAGCCTGGCGTTCGACACGATCTATGCGGAGGGCCAGCGCCGGTACGTCGAATCACTGTCGGCCTATGCGCGCCAGTTCCTTGAGATGATGCAGAAGCCCGATGTCGAGCATATCGACGGGCTTTCGCCTGCGATCAGCATCGAGCAGAAGACCACCAGCCGCAATCCGCGCTCCACCGTGGCGACGGTGACCGAGATTTACGATTACATGCGCCTGTTGTGGGCGCGGGTGGGCGTGCCCTATTCGCCCGCCACCGGCCTACCGATCACCGCGCAGACCGTCAGCATGATGGTCGACCGGGTGATGGCATTGCCGGAAGGAACGCGGTTCTATCTGCTGGCGCCCGTGGTCCGCGGTCGCAAGGGCGAGTACCGCAAGGAACTGGCCGAATGGCAGAAGGCAGGCTTCACCCGGGTGCGCATCGATGGCGAATTCTACGAAATCGACGAAGCGCCGGCGCTCGACAAGAAATACAAGCACGACATCGAGGTGGTGGTCGATCGCATCGCGGTGCGCGAGGGCATCGAGACGCGGTTGGCCGACAGCTTCGAGCAGGCGCTGAAACTGGCCGACGGGCTGGCGTTTGTCGATCTGGCCGATGGGACGGTTGCGGCGCTCTTGAGCTCCTCCCCTCCAGGGGAGGGGTCTGGGGTGGGGAATGACACGGGCGTCGCGAGTGACTCCCCCACCCCCAGCCCCTCCCCTAAAGGTGAGGGGAGCGCCAAAAGGGTGCAGAACCTCAAAGGGGCCGGAATCCCCGACAACCGCATCATCTTTTCCGAGCGCTTCGCCTGCCCCGTCTCCGGCTTCACCATCGAGGCGATCGAGCCGCGGCTGTTCTCGTTCAACGCCCCCCAAGGTGCCTGCCCTGCCTGTGACGGCCTGGGCGAGAAAATGTATTTCGACCCGCAACTGGTGGTGCCCAACGAGGAACTGAGCCTCAAAAAGGGCGCGGTGGTGCCGTGGGCGAAGTCCAATCCGCCCTCGCCGTACTACATGCACGTGCTCGCCAGCCTGGGGCGCGAATTCGGGTTCTCGCTTGACACGCCGTGGCAGGACCTGCCGGGCGAGGTGCGCCTGATCATCCTGCACGGCACGGGAGGCAAGCCGGTGACGCTGCGGTTTCAGGATGGCCGCAAATCCTATGAGGTCAAAAAACCGTTCGAGGGCGTCATCGGCAACCTCAACCGCCGCCTGTTGCAGACCGAAAGCGCATGGATGCGCGAGGAGCTGAGCAAGTACCAGACCGCGCAGCCCTGCGAGGTGTGCGATGGCGCGCGTCTCAAGCCGGAGGCGCGCTCGGTCAAGATAGCGGGCGAGGATATCTCCATCTCCACCCGCCGTTCGGTCGCAGATGCGCTGGCGTTCTTCGAGACGCTGAACGACAAGCTCGGCCCGCAGCAGCAGCAGATCGCCAAGGCCATCCTCAAGGAAATCATCGAGCGACTGGGCTTCCTCAACAATGTCGGGCTGGATTACCTTAACCTCGACCGCACATCGGGCACGCTGTCGGGGGGCGAATCACAGCGCATTCGCCTCGCCAGCCAGATCGGCAGCGGACTTTCCGGCGTGCTGTACGTGCTGGATGAGCCGAGCATTGGCTTGCACCAGAAGGACAACGACCGCTTGCTGGTGACGCTCAAGCGCCTGCGCGACTTGGGCAACACCGTGATCGTCGTCGAACATGACGAGGATGCGATCCGCACCGCCGATTATATCGTCGACCTTGGCCCTGGCGCGGGCGTGCACGGCGGCGAGATCGTCGCGGAAGGCACGCTGGAGCAGATCCTCAAGTCCGAACGCTCATTGACCGCACAATATCTGACCGGCGCGCGCCGGATCGAAGTGCCGGCCAAGCGCCGCAAGGGCAACGGCAAAAAGCTGACCGTGCACAACGCACGGGCCAACAACCTGGCAGGGGTGACCGCATCGATCCCGCTGGGCACGTTCACCTGCATCACCGGGGTTTCGGGATCGGGCAAATCCAGCTTCACCATCGACACGCTGTACGCAGGCGCTGCGCGGGCGCTGAACGGTGCGCGCGTACTGGCCGGACCGCATGACAAGATCACCGGGCTGGAACATTGCGACAAGGTGATCGACATCGATCAGTCGCCCATCGGCCGCACGCCGCGCTCCAACCCTGCGACCTATACCGGCGCGTTCACCAACATCCGCGACTGGTTCGCCGGCCTGCCGGAATCGCTGGCACGTGGGTACAAGCCGGGGCGGTTCTCGTTCAACGTCAAAGGCGGCCGCTGCGAGAAGTGCCAGGGCGACGGCCTGATCAAGATCGAGATGCACTTTTTGCCCGACGTGTACGTGACCTGCGAGGATTGCGGCGGCAAACGCTACAACCGCGAGACGCTGGAGGTGAAGTTCAAGGGACATTCCATCGCAGACGTGCTGGACATGACGGTGGAAGACGCCGTGGAGTTCTTCAAGGCCGTCCCGCCGATCCGCGACAAGATGGCGATGTTGTGGGAAGTGGGCCTGGGCTATGTCAAGGTCGGCCAGCAGGCGACCACCCTGTCCGGCGGCGAGGCGCAGCGCGTCAAGCTGGCCAAGGAACTGAGCAAACGCTCGACCGGGCAGACGCTGTACATTCTGGATGAGCCCACCACCGGGCTGCACTTTGAAGATGTGCGCAAACTGCTGGAGGTGCTCCACCGGCTGGTCGATCAGGGCAACAGCGTCGTGGTCATCGAACACAATCTGGATGTCATCAAGACCGCCGATTGGATCATCGATCTGGGGCCGGAAGGCGGCGTGAAGGGCGGCGAAATCGTCGCGGAAGGCACGCCTGAAAAGGTCGCCAAGGTCGACCGCAGCTATACCGGCCATTATCTGAGGCCCATGCTGGAACGTTGAGCGTAATTTATCGTTAGCCTCTCCAGGATTTTGGGGCATATCGGTTGCCGGGTCGTGAACCGGCGCCGATAGATAAAACCAATCGGTAGCATCGGCATCTTTCGAGTAGGATTATGGCGACATGATCCTAATTCGTGTGCCAGCGACCTTGGAACGACGGGCAGGCGAGTAGATGGCGGCAGAAACAGGGCATGTGATGGGCGCGCGCGAGGCCGTGCGCTGGATGGTGAGCCTGTTGAAGGGCGAGCGCAGCTACATGTGGCTGGCGCTGATCTATGGCGCGGCGGTGTCCGTGCTGTCGCTCGCCACGCCGATTTCTGTGCAGATGCTCATCAACTCGGTCGCCAACACCGCGTTGGTGACGCCGTTGTTCACGCTGGCAGGAACACTGCTGGGGCTTTTGCTGATCGCCGCCCTGCTCTCCGCACTGCGCACCTATGCCATGGAACTGTTCGCGCGGCGCTTCTACGCCCGGCAGGTGGCGGAAATAACGTTGCGATCTATCCACGCTCGCAATCCGTTTTTTGAGGACAGCAAGCGCCAGGACCTGTTCAACCGATATTTCGACGTCAACACCGTGCAAAAGGCCATACCCAGCCTGTTGATCGGCGGGTTCACCATCATCCTGCAATCCGTAGTCGGCTTTACGGTCACGGCATTCTACCACCCGTTTTTCCTGGCTTTCAACCTGATCGTCATCGGCCTCGCTTTCCTGATCCTATTGATCTGGACACGCGGCGCGATCCGCTCGGGGATCGCACTCAGCCACGCCAAATATGCAACCGCAAGCTGGTTGGAGAATGTCGGCGCGTCCAACGGCTTCTACAAGTCGGGCCGCCATGTCGATTACGCGCTGGACCGATCAGAAGCGGTTTCGGCTACCTATGTCGCGGCAAAATCGAAGCACTTCCGCTACACCATGTCGCAGACGGTGGCGTTCATGCTGCTGTATGCCTTCGCCAGCGCAGGGCTGCTGGCGCTGGGGGGCTGGCTGGTTATTCAGGGCGAACTGTCGATCGGCCAGCTTGTGGCAGCCGAACTTATCCTATCCGCGGCCTTTTTCGGGCTGGGTCAGATGGGCACCTATCTTGATGTGACTTACGATCTGATCGCCGCCTGCGAAGAGATCGGCATGATCCATCATATCGAGCAGGAGCAGGAGGCACCTGAGGGCGAGGATGCGATTACCGGCAGCGACCTTGTCCTGCGCAATGTCACTCATCCGGCGACCTCACCCGATATCACGCTCAACATTGCTATTCCTGCAGGCACGCAACTGATCGCGCAGGCGCAGGCCCATGATGTGCAGCGTCTGTTCACGCATGCCATGAAGCGCTACATCACGCCTGCAACCGGCATCGTCACGCTGGGTGGGCAGGACATCACCGTGGTGGACATGTTCCGCCTGCGCAGCGAGATCATCGTTCTGGATCGGCCGACCATCGTTGAGGCGAGCATCCGTGATTACCTCCGGCTCGCCGGGCCAGACATAACATCATCCGACACACTTCAGGCGCTCAGGCTTGTCGAGCTTGAAGACCGGGTGATGGCGCTGCCCGATGGGCTGGACACGCAGCTGTCCACCAGCGGATGGCCGCTGTCTTACGCCGAGTCTCTGCGCCTCAAGCTTGCAGGGGCCATGTTGCGGCGGCCGCGCATCCTGATCCTCACCGGCTTATTCGATATGGTCGATGCCAGCATTCTTGCGAGCGTGCGCGATACGATGCGCGCGGCGGGATCGACGGTCATCCAGTTCACCTACCGCGCCGAACCGCAGGAGGCGTGTGAATATCTGTGGCTGGGCAAGGACAGCCAGCAGATCATCCGCGACCCAGCAGAATTTGTCCGGCTCACGAGCACCAAGGGAACGGAGGCGCGGCATGGCAACGCGTGAACATTCGCTTGAGCGGTTCCATACCCTGGCCAAGCTGCGCGCCCCCCGCCCCATGCGCGCCTTTGCCGCAATGGTGGTGATCGGCCTGATCGCGTCGATCGCGTTCATGTTCCTGGCCCCGTGGGTGCAGACAGCCTATGGCGCAGGCCAGGTGATCGCGCTCAACCCGCAGGACCGGCTGCAGAACGTCACTGCGTTGGTCTCTGGCCGGATCGAAAAATGGTATGTTCAGGACGGCTCGGTGGTCAAGGAGGGCGACCCCATCGTCCAGATCGCCGACACCGACCCGCTGCTGCTCCAGCGTCTGCGCGCCGAACGCAGCCTGGCCGAGGCCAAGGCCGCCGCCGCCGCCAGTGCGCTCAGCACCGCGCGGCTGGATGTGGGGCGTACCGCCACCCTGTTCCGCGAGGGCCTTGCATCGCAGCGCGAGAGCGAGCTTGCCCGTATCAAGGTCGCCGAAATGGAAGCCGTGCTGGCCGAGGCCCGTGCGGCAATGACGCAGATCGACATCAACCTGGCGCGCCAATCGCTGCAGCTGGTTCGCGCACCCCGCAACGGCGTGATCCAGCGGATCAACGGCGGCGACAAGGCGACTTTGGTGTCGCAGGGCGACGTGCTGGCAAGCTTCGCTCCAATCGAAGCGCGCCGCGTTGTCGAAATATATGTCGACGGCCGCGATGCCCCGCTGATCCGGCGCGGGCAGCCCGTGCGGCTCGAATTCGAGGGCTGGCCTGCGATCCAGTTTTCCGGCTGGCCATCGGCGGCGCGCGGCCTCTTCGACGGCCAGGTTCAGCAGGTTGACCTTGCCGCATCTACCAACGGCCTGTTCCGCGTGCTGGTGCAGGAAGCACCCGGCAAGACCCGCTGGCCGGGCGAGCCCTATGTCCGCCTGGGGGCGAATGTCCGCGGTTGGGTCGCGATGGAGGAGGTTTCCGTCGGATTTGAACTGTGGCGTCAGCTCAACGATTTCCCGCTGCAGAACCCTGCACTGGTGGATGAAGGCCAGAACAGCACCGCTGGTGCCAAGGGCAATACATCAGGAACGGCGGGTACTTCCGGTGGGACGGGAGGCACGTGATGCGCCGGGTCAGGGCTGGCCTTGGCGTGGCCGCTATCGCGCTCACGCTGGCAGCGTCACCGCTGGCGGCGCAGACCGCCGCGTCACCCGTGCCCCCGCGAACCGAAACGCCGAGCGCGCGCGGGCTGCAACTGGACGAGGTTCTCGCCTCCTCCCGCCGCTTTGCGCCTGCCATCCTGGAAGCTCTGGCCAACACCCGTGCGGCGGACGGCCGACTGCTGGCGAGCGAAGGCGCCTTCGACCTATTGTTCACGGGCGAAGGCTTTTCGCGGGTTACCGGCTTTTATGACGGCACCTATGTGCAGGGCAAGGCGATCCAGCCGCTGACCAACAACGGCGGTCAGCTCGAGGCGAGCTATCGCGTATCGCGCGGCGATTTCCCGACGTACGAGGACTACAGCTTCACCGACAGGCTGGGCGAACTGAAGGTGCGCGGCGTTTTTGCGCTGCTGCGGGACCGGTACATTGACGACCGCCGCTTTGGCCAGCGCAACGCGTTGATCGAGCGGGATATCGCCGGGCTGGATGCGTTGATCATCGCCATCGGCGTGCAGCAGCGCGCGATCCAGGCGTATGGCCAGTGGGTCGCGGCGGGCCAACAGGTGCGGGTGTATCGCGCGCTCGTCGGGCTGGCAGAGGACCGGCAGGACGGTATCCGCCGGCAGGTGCAATTGGGCGCACGCGCGGCCATCTTGCTGACGGAAAACGAGCAAAACCTGTTGCGACGTCAATCTTTGCTCGTCGCCGCAGAGCGCGACCTTGCCAATGCCGCGCAGCGCCTGTCACTGTTCTGGCGGGATGCCGATGGTCGTCCCTTGGTCGCAACGCCGGCGGATCTGCCCTCCACCTTGCCGATGATACCGGCGGCAAAGCCGACCGATCCTGCCGCCGTATTGGCCCGGCGGCCCGATATCCAGCTGATCGAACAGCGGCTGGAGCAGGGCGAGGCCAAGCTGGAACTGGAGCGCAACAAGTTGCTGCCGTCGCTCAGGCTGTTTGCCGAGGCGGGCAAGGATTTTGGCGAAGAGGGCCTTGGCGGGCGATCGCGCGATCCGTTCGAGACGGTCGTCGGCTTCACCTTCTCGATGCCGCTGCAGAACCGCGCCGCCAAGGGCCAGGTTGCCGCGGCCGAGGCTGGTATCACTGCGCTTGAGTGGCGACGTCGCCAGAGCGAAGAGCAGATCACCGCGGAGATCGTGCAGCTTTCGACCAACCTCACCGCCGCCGAGCGCCTGGCGGTGCTCGCCCGCGATGAGGAGGTGCAGGCGGAAAAGCTGGCAGCCGGCGAGCGGCGGCTGTTCCAGGCCGGGGCGAGCGATTTCTTCCTGGTCAACCTACGCGAAGACGCCGCTGCGAATGCTGCCATCCGCAGGCTGGATGCGGAGTTCCGGCTGGCGCAGGCGCGCGCCGACCTGGTTGCCGTGGCCGCCGACCTTGACGCATTGCAGCTGAGCGAGGATTTTCCCGAGGCAGTGCAGCCGTAGCGGCGCGCGTCCTAGTGCGGGCGGGCTTTTGCACGTTTTGGCTGAATGCAACTTAGCTCGGCGATAGTCGGGTGACGTACCGGGGCACAAGCTGCGACCTCGGCGGACCGGTACGTCACCCTGTCCGCAGCCTTCGGGTGTCCGTTGAAGCTGCGGAATCTAGCGAGCAGAATTGGCAAGAGCGGTCCGGGGAGAGACGTTTCATTCCGCTCGGTATGAAGGGATTATGCCACATCGTATCATTGTTGCTATTTGAAACATCGGCGGCACTTCGATAGATAACGCCTATCGCCCTTGACTGCTTCCTTTGGTGGAGAACCCGAAATGCCCAGCCTGCGTCAACTGCAATATCTCGTCGCGCTGGACGACCACCGTCATTTTGGACGTGCCGCCTTTGCCGTGCACGTCTCGCAGCCGACATTAAGCCAGCAGTTGCGGACACTGGAATCGCGGCTGGGCGCTTCGCTGATCGATCGCGGTGGCCCCGATGTGCAACTGACGCCGCTGGGACGCGATATCGCGGCGCGCGCGCGCATCGTGCTGGTGCAGGTCCGCGACCTGTCGGAGTTGGCGCGCCGGGCTGGGAAAGGCGTGGCGGGAACGCTGCGCTTCGGTATCACGCCGACGCTGGGGCCGTATCTGATGCCTGCGATCGTCGCGGGCCTGCACCGCGAGCAGCCCGACCTGCGCTTGCATATCCGCGAAGGCATCCCCGACGACCAGGTGCGCGAGGTGATGCGCGGCGCGCTGGACATGATGCTGGCCCCCATGCCGATCGACGCCAGCGGAATCGTGGTGGAGCCCTTGTTCACCGAGCGGTTGTTCGTGGTCGCCCCGCCCGACCATCCGCTGGCGGGACAGGCAAACATTCCGGCGTCCGCGCTCAAGGGCAGCGGATTTCTGACGCTTGACCGGCGGCACCACTACCACCGGCAGACGCGCGACATCTGCGACCAGCTTGGCGCGCACATCATGCACGATTACGAAGGCACCAGCCTCGACAGCATCCGGCAGATGGTCGGATCCGGCATCGGCCTTGCGGTGCTGCCGGAGCGCTATATGGCGTCTGAACCGCAGGGCGCAGAAGTCGTGGCTCGGCTCGATATCGCCGGATGGAACGCCAGTCGTTCCATCGCAGCGGTATGGCGCAGTGGCGCAGCCTTCAGCGACGGTTTCCAGGCCATCGCCGAATTCATCCGCGCCTATGTCGCGCGCGACGCCTGACGCCGAACGTCGGCGTAGTCCGGCAATTTAATGGACGCCGTCCGAAACCATCCGGCCCATCTGCCACATGAGGTTGTAGATGAGGGTGCGGCCATCCTCCCCGATCATTTCGCAGGTCTGCCGATCGAATGCCGCGCGGTTGCCGCGCATCGCCGCGCGCAGCATGCCGATAAACATGCCTTCGTCCGGCGATAAACGTCCGCAGCATGGCCGCGATACCGCAAACGGCTCGGGCCACGCCTGGCCGATGGCTTCCACGACCAGTGACAGCTGGTTCGACAACACCGCACTGCCCAGCCGCGTGGCGACATAGGGCGCAGGGTCCGCACCGGATTTGTGCGCGAAGATGGCGATCCGCATGGCGACCACCAGCCGGGCCTCCAACAGGCTTGCCGCTCCAAGCTCGGCTGGCTTGTCGATAATGTCCTGCCACCAGATACCCATGGTCCGTTACTCCTGCTTGCTGCGCCGACACCCGATGACGACACTGGCTCCAGCTTATTGCGAGCTAGTCGCATTAGCAAGAAATATCTTGGGATGAGAAATTTTGGCAGGTCAGGCATTGAAATCGGTGGGGCTTTGGCCTAAATCAGGATTGCCGGGACGCTCCCCCCCTTTTGCGTCCTGGCAGGTGCACTTGTGCACCTCCTCCCTGAACCTTGGCCGCCTCGTGATCCGTCACGAGGCGGTTTTTTTATGGCTGGTGCGACTTTTGTCCGGCGATAGAGGGGCCCGCGCTACAGGCTATTCGGCGGCGATGGCGATCTCGCCCGCCCCGGTGTCACGCAGCAGATCGTCTGCAAGCGCGACCGCCAGATCGGCAAGAGTCCGGGCAATAGCTGCAATCCCCGGCCCGGGATCGGTCAGCGCCGCATCCAGGTACAGGCTGCGGTCGACCTCGACCTGCAGCGCATGCACGGCCCGCCCCGGCCGGCCATGGCGTTCCAGCACATAGCCACCGGCATAAGGATGGTTGAGCGCGACCGTCAGTCCGCGCTGCGTCAGGGTTCGCACGGCAAGGTCGCACAGCTTCGCGCCCGCACTGCGGCCATAGCGATCACCGATGACGATCTGAGGCGCAGCGGCTTTGCCCTCTGGCCGGAGCGGCGGCATAGAATGCAGATCGATCAGCAACGCGCAGCCGAACCGGGCGCGCAACGATTGCAGCGCATAGGCCAGCGCGCCATGGTATGGCTCGTGCAGCGCCGACACGCGTTTCGCGATCGATGCACGCAGCCAGGGCCGCTGCCAGAGTTCGCCGTGATCGGCCAGGCGGCGCGGTACCAGCCCCAGCCCGCCGCGCACCTTGATGCTGGGCTGAGCGAACGCGGTGCGTGGCGCATCGCTGATCATCTGCGGGTCAACCTCGTTCGGCGCGCGGTTGAGATCGATCCAGGCCCGGGCGGCATGCGCGGTGAGCGTCGCACATCCCGCAGCCGCAACGCCGCCCAGCAGCATGTCGGCATGGCGGTCCTCCAGCCGTTCCAGGACCTGCGGTGCAACGCGCAGGTTGGTCAGCACTTCATCGGGATAATCGCGGCCGGCATGCGGCACCGCCACCAGCACCGGCAGGCGCGCATCTTCCAGGCCGGACAGGCTGAACAGCCGGGTGTGGCGACCATGATCATCAGACGCGCTTTCCATGGACGTGACCCATGCGGCAAAGCGGCGATGCTGTCAAAGCCATCGCGCGGCTGCCCGCACTTGCTGCATCGGCGGGTTAACGATTGGCCAAAGGCTGTCCTGCATCGGGGCACGCAATCATTATCGCCACAGCATGCTGGAAAATCTTAACTCCATCCGGCATAAGCAAGGCGTCGAACCCGGTGGAGGAACAGGGCCATGTTGCGCATATTGCTGGCCGAAGACGATGCGGCGATGCGGGCCTATCTGCAGCGCGCCCTTGAAAAGGCCGATTATTCGGTTGTCGCCGTGGATCGCGGCACGGCGGCGCTGCCGCTGTTGCAGGCAGAACAGTTCGACCTGCTGCTGACCGATATCGTCATGCCGGAAATGGACGGGATCGAACTGGCGCAGCATTGCGGCCGGGTGTCACCTGATACCAAGGTCATGTTCATCACCGGCTTTGCCGCCGTCACGCTGAAGGCCGAACAGGCCGCTCCCAATGCCCGCGTCCTGTCAAAGCCGTTCCACCTGAAAGACCTTGTGCTTGAGGTGGACCGGGTTTTTGCCCGCGGCACTTTCGCGCAAAGCCTTTGAACGAGCGGCGCGTCTAAAATTGCTTCAATTACCGCTTGCGTCGTCGCCGGGCTGTTTGTAATGGACCGCCCTTGCCGAAGCAAACGCTGCAGGCAACATACCACCGGTGGGGCGTATAGCTCAGTGGTAGAGCACTGTGTTGACATCGCAGGGGTCGCAAGTTCAATCCTTGCTACGCCCACCATTAAAAAACCCGCCAGACCATCAGGTTGGCGGGTTTTTTTGCGTCTGCAGTCCGCATGGAGGCCAAGCATGCCCCGCCGATTACGCCATGACCTAACGGCATTTGTCACGAGCGTTTTTGTGGTAGCTTGCTAGGTTGCAGCGATGAACCGGCGCAGGCCTGCCCACCGGACAGCGTTGCCCGTCGCCTGCGGCGATGACAGGATATGGCTTTTGCACGGTGCGATCGAGTGACCCAATGGCAGCTGCCCCGCAGGTGAAACGCATATGGTGAAGATCCTGTACGTCGAGGATGACCAGCGCGCTGCCGCCGAGGTGCAGGAGCTGGCTGCAGAGCATGGCGACCAGCTTGTCTGGGAGCAGACCGGTGCTGGCGGCTTGCTGCGCGCCGGGCTGGAGCGGTTCGACGTCATCATCCTCGACCGCATGCTGGGCGATCTGGACGGTCTGACCATCCTCAAGCGGCTGCGCGAAAGCGGGGTCGGCACGCCGGTACTGATGCTGTCTGCGCTCGGCCGGACCAGCGACCGCTCCGAAGGGCTTGAGGCGGGCGCGGACGACTACCTCGCCAAGCCGTTTGAAGCGCCCGAATTGCTCGCGCGAATCCGGGCACTGCACCGGCGCTCATCCGGGCGGGAACATAGTGCGGTCATCCTCTACGGCGCGTTCGAGTGCCACGTGAAGGCCCGGACCGCGTTCCGCCAGAACCAGCATCTGGCGCTCAGCCCGCGCGAGTTCGAGCTGTTCCGCTATTTCATGGACAATGCCGGCGAGATCGTCACGCGCGAGATGCTGCTGCGCGATGTATGGAACATGGCGTTCGATCCGCAGACCAACGTGGTCGACGTGAACATCGGCCGTTTGCGGCGCAAGCTTGAGGATGGCTTTGCCACCCCGGCGCTGGAGACGATCTGGGGCTCGGGCTACCGATTGCTCGACGGAAAATGACCATGCAGGCCCGCCGTTCCATATTCTCGCGGATCGTCATCACGGCGATTGCGCTGTCGGTGGTGCTGGTGGCCGGGCTGTGGCTGCTCACCGATCGCACCATCCGCTCGACGCTGGAAGGGTCCGCGCGCGATGCGGTGGACGTCGATCTGGCTGGCCTGGTCGATATTCACGCGAGCGGCGGACCGGACGAGTTGGCCACCCGAATTCGCGACCGCCTGATGATCCGCCCAGCCGATGGCAGCATTCCGCATTACATGCTTGCCAACGCCCAGGGCGCTTGGCTGGCCGGTGACATCCGGACGTGGCCGGCATTGGACGCACAGGTCTCAGAAAGCGGATCGATCAAGGTCGGCAAGGCAACCGATGCGTTTGCGCGCGCAACGCAATTGGGGCCTGACCTGCGGCTGCTAGTGGCGCACGAAGCCTCTGACGGGCAGCCGCTGTTGAACCGGATTGCGCTGGTGTTTCTGGCGGGCGGCGCGGTGTTCATCCTGGCGATCGGCCTGTACGGACGGAGCGCGGGCGGCAACCTGCAACGCCGCATCGAGACGATCAACCGCGCTTATCGCGATCCCGATGCGCGGCAGATTCAGCGGCTGGCAGAGGGCGCGCGGTCGGATGAGATCGACGAGCTTGCCGGGCACAGTGCCGTCGCCCTCGCCCGCTTGCGCGATCTGATGCAGGCGTATCGCGATACGTCTGATCAGGTCGCCCATGAAATCCGTACCCCGGTAATGCATCTCGACAGGCGGCTGGTGAAGCTGCTCGCGGCCCAGCCGGACACGGCCACTGCCGACGCGCTGGTCGCGGCACGCGCCGACATCCGCCACCTTGTCGGCACACTCGAATCGCTGCTCGACATCGCCGCCAGCAAGGCGCGGCGTGGCGACCGCACGGGCCTTAAGCAGATCGACCTTTCCGTATTGGTGGAAGGCATCTGCAACCTGTACGCCGACAGCTCAGAAGAATCGGGCCACGCCTTCGTGTGGGACATTGCGCCGGGCGTGACGATCGAGGGCGATGAAGCGCATCTTGGCAGGCTGGTCACCAACCTGCTCGACAACGCGTTCAAATATGTCCCCGCAGGCGGCGCAGTGACCGTGACTCTGGCTGAAGGCCCGGTGCTGACGGTGCGGGACGATGGACCCGGCATTCCGCAAACGGACCGCGCCCGCGTGTTTGAGAAATTCTATCGCAGCGGCAATGTGGATCAGCGCCAGCCGGGAAGTGGCCTTGGCCTTGCCCTCGCCCGCGCAATCGCCGAACGCCACGGTCTCGCGCTCAACCTCGTCGACAGCCCGCAAGGCGCCTGGTTTCAGCTCAGCAAGGAAACGCCATGACACACGTGTCCGCATATCTAGCGTTTGCCATGTTGGTCGTGCCCGGATGTACCCAGTCCGCCGCGACCGCTAATATTGCGGCATCGACGCCCGCGGCCAATCCTGAAGGCTCGGCCGCCGTCGTTCTTGCCGACGCGCTGGCTCGCGCAGATGCTGCGGCCACGACCGGCAAGGATGCGGACCTGACGCAACCTCTGGCGATCATCGCCATGCTGAATGCGCAGCCGCTGGATGAGTCCGGCCGGGCAGAACTCGCCGCATGGCAGGTGCGCAACCCTGAACAATCAGCGCCCATGCGCGGGCGGACTTTAGGCCCGGGCTATCGCCATGGCACGCTCAATGCCGGCGGGGACCTCAGGATCGAGCAGACCTTCCTGTCCGGCCAGAAGGCGTCGATCGCGTTGTCGTCGCCCTCTGGCGCGCGGCTGCAGTTGCAGGTGATCGATGGCAAAGAACAGCCCGTCTGCCAGAATGTCGCCGCGCGACCGAGCTGTGCATGGACGCCGATGTTCACCCAGCGGCATGTCATTCACCTGACCAACCCCGGCAACCAGACGACCCGCTTCTACCTGGTCATCGAGTGACGCGCCTTGGATGGCCGGAGCACATGGGAAAGGTCGCCTGAGGACCAAACCTAACGCCTTTTGTCACCATCCGCACAGAGCTTGTCACGTGCCGATGTCGCTCCCCTCGCATACTCTCCTCCTTGCCCGATCGCGCACGCTTACAGCGCGCTTAGGCCAGCTTCGGCGCTCAGGTGAACGCCGCAACGTGCAGGGGAAAGCAGCGATGGCCCGTTACAACGACCGCGACAACCGAGTGATCACCGACATCAAGGTCGCGACAGCCAGCGCGCTGGTCACTGCCGCGATCCTGTTCCTGATCTCAACCGATCCAGCATGGGGGGCCGCCCCGGCTGACATTACCGGAGCGGGCGTCGCTCAAGCCGATTGTTCGGTCAGCCGCGCCGCATGCCAGCGCAGGTGATCCTCCATGAAAGTGGAGATGAAGTAATAGCTGTGGTCATAGCCCGGCTGCAGTCTTAGCGTCAGGTCGATCCCGGCCTTTTCGCACGCGGCAGCCAGCAATTGCGGCTTTAGCTGTTCGGCAAGGAAGTTGTCCGCCTCGCCCTGGTCCACCAGCAGTTCGGGCACGCGCGCACCATCCTCGATCAGCGCCACCGCATCATGCCTGCGCCACGCAGCAGGATCATCGCCCAGATATCCGCCCAGCGCCTTGTGACCCCACGGCACCTGTGAAGGCGCGACGATGGGCGCGAACGCCGATACCGCCTTGAACTGCTCCGGAAGGGTCAGCCCGATGGTCAGCGCGCCATGGCCGCCCATGCTGTGCCCCATGATCGACTGGCGCGCCATATCCGCCGGGAAGCAATCGCCGATGATGTCGGGAAGTTCTTCGGTGACATAGCTCCACATGCGGTAATGCTGCGCGAACGGCTCCTGTGTGGCATCGACGTAAAACCCTGCCCCCAACCCGAAATCATACGCGCCATCGGCATCATCGGGCACCCCTTCCCCGCGCGGACTGGTGTCGGGCGCGACGAAAATCAGCCCCAGCTCGGCGCAGGCACGGCGATAATCGCCCTTTTCGGTCACATTGGCATGGGTGCAGGTGAGGCCCGACAGATACCACACCACCGGCAGCGTTGCGCCCTCCGCATGGTCGGGCACGAACACCGAAAAGGTCATGTCGGTGCCGGTCGCTTCAGAGGCATGGCGCAGCACCGCCTGCTCGCCGCCAAAGCTTTTGACCGACGACAGGGTTTCGACAGGCACCGGCATCAGAACACCACCACGGAACGGATCGACTTGCCCGCATGCATCAGGTCGAAAGCGGTGTTGATTTCCTCCAGCCCCATCACATGCGTGATCATCGGGTCGATCTCGATCTTGCCGGTCATGTACATATCCACGATCTTGGGCAAATCGGTGCGGCCCTTGGCGCCGCCGAAGGCTGTGCCACGCCAGTTGCGGCCGGTGACCAACTGGAACGGACGCGTCGCGATTTCCTTGCCCGCTTCTGCCACGCCGATGATGATGCTGGTGCCCCAGCCGCGGTGGCAGGCCTCCAGCGCGGTGCGCATGACATCGGTATTGCCGGTGGCATCGAAGGTGTAATCCGCGCCGCCATCGGTCATCTCGACGATCTTGGCGACCGTGTCCTCGCGGCTCATTCCCTTGGAGTTGAGGAAATCGGTCATGCCGAACTTGCGACCCCATTCCTCACGGTCCGGGTTTATGTCGACGCCGATGATCTTGTCCGCACCTGCCAGCCGTGCGCCCTGAATGACGTTGAGGCCGATGCCGCCGAGCCCGAACACAACCACGTTGTCGCCGACCTGCACCTTGGCGGTGTTGATCACTGCGCCGACCCCGGTGGTGACGCCGCAGCCGATATAGCAGCTCGACTGGAACGGAGCGTCCTTGCGGATCTTGGCCACCGCAATTTCCGGCAGCACGGTGAAGTTGCTGAAGGTCGAGCAGCCCATATAGTGATAGATCGGCTGGCCCTTGTAGCTGAACCGCGTCGTGCCATCGGGCATCAGGCCCTTGCCCTGGGTCGCGCGGATGGCGGTGCACAGGTTGGTCTTGCCCGAAAGACAGCTTTTGCACTGGCGGCATTCCGGGGTGTACAGCGGGATGACGTGATCGCCTGGCTGCACCGAGGTCACGCCTGCGCCCACCTCGCGCACGATGCCTGCGCCTTCATGGCCCAGAACGCTGGGGAACAGGCCCTCGCTGTCCAGCCCGTCCAGCGTGTAGGCATCGGTATGGCAGATGCCCGTTGCCATGATCTCGACCAGAACCTCGCCCGCCTTGGGGCCTTCAAGGTCCAATTCGACGATTTCGAGGGGCTTTTTCGCTTCAAACGCGACGGCGGCACGGGTCTTCATGGGGGGAATGGCTTTCTTGGCAGAGGATGGGGTGGCCGCACCTCTAACACCGCATCGCATGGGCGGAAATATGTAACTCGAAGTTCAACGCGCGGCAGCACAATGAATATCGGCCTGCGTTTTGGTGATTTACATCAGCAATACGCACCGATAGCTTGCGCACTTCCAACGGAGGCATCGATGCTTGAACTTCGCGACATTACCCATGTGTATGCAAACGGCACCCGCGCGCTGGACAACGTCAGCCTGACGATCCCCAAGGGCATGTACGGGCTGCTCGGACCCAATGGCGCGGGCAAATCGACGCTCATGCGCACCATCGCAACGCTGCAGACGCCCACCGAGGGTTCGATCCGGTTCGGCGATATCGATGTCATCGCCCAGCCCGAGCAGCTGCGGCGCACCCTGGGCTATCTGCCCCAGGATTTCGGCGTTTACCCCAGGGTCTCGGCCTATGACATGCTGGATCATATGGCGGTGCTCAAGGGCGTCGCATCCGCAGCGGACCGCAAGGCGACAGTCGAAACGCTTCTCAATCAGACCAATTTGTGGTCGGTCCGCAAGAAGGCGATTGCCGGATTCTCGGGCGGCATGCGCCAGCGTTTCGGCATTGCTCAGGCGCTGATCGGACAGCCGCAGCTGATCATCGTCGATGAGCCCACCGCGGGCCTCGACCCCGAAGAGCGCAACCGCTTCCTCAACCTGCTGGCGGAAATCGGTGAGAACGTGGTGATCATCCTGTCGACGCACATCGTCGAGGATGTCGCCGATCTGTGCCCGCGCATGGCGATTTTGGCTGCCGGACGCATCCAGAGCGAAGGCGCCCCGCTCGAACTCATCGCGCAGACGCGCGGCAACATCTGGGCCAAGACGATTGCGCGCGACGCGCTGGACGATCACCGCGCGCACTATACGGTCATTTCGACCCGGCTGTTTGCCGGCCGCACCATCATCCACATCATGGCCCCCAGCGACCCTGGCGATGGCTTTACCGCCGTCGAAGGCGGGCTGGAGGATGTGTATTTCGCAACGCTCGCCAACAGCCGCCTCGTGCCCGCCGCTCAGGCCGCATAAGGGAGCACGCCGCCATGTTCCGCAGCATCGCCGGTTTCGAGCTTCGCTACCAGATGACCAGCCCTGTGTTCTGGGTAGTGGCTATTTTGTTCTTCCTGCTGACCTTCGGCGCGATGACGATCGACCAGGTGCAGATCGGCAGCGGCGGCAACGTGCACGCCAATGCCCCGACCGCTATCGCGCAGACGCACCTGATACTGTCGATTTTCTTCATGTTCGTCACCACCGCGTTCGTCGCCAATGTCATCGTGCGCGATGACGAAAGCGGCTTCGGCCCGATGGTGCGCTCCACCCAGGTCCGCAAGTTCGATTACCTGATCGGCAGGTTCACCGGCGCGTTTCTCGCCGCGGCCATTGCGTTTCTGGCGGTCCCGCTGGCGATGTGGCTGGGCTCGCTGATGCCATGGCTGGATCCCGAGACGCTCGGCCCCAACCGGCTGGAATATTACGCCTTCGCTTATGGCGCGCTCGCCCTGCCCAATGTGCTGCTGACGGCGGCGATCTTCTTTGCCGTGGCCACCGTCACCCGGTCGATGATGTACAGCTATATCGGCGTGGTGGTCTTTCTGGTCGGCTATTTGGTGCTGACCGGCCTGATCGGTTCGCAGCCGCAGTTCCGCGAGACTTTGGCTTATGTCGAGCCCTTCGGGGTCGGCGCTGTCACGACGGCGACACGCTATTGGACGGCGGCGGAATCCAACCTGATGACGCCGCCGCTCGATGGCGTACTGCTCGCCAACCGCGCCTTCGCCGTTATCCTCGCGCTGCTGGCGCTTGCCTTTGCCTATTGGCGGTTCAGCTTTGCCGAGCGCGGCATGTCCAGGCGCAAGCTGCGGCGGCAGGCGAAAACCGATGCGAAACTGGCCCGCGACACGCCGCTGATCGTCGCCACATTGCCGCCAACCGCGCCCGATTCCGCCAAAGCCACGCAACTGCTGATGCGCTGCCGCTTCGAGATCCTGCAGCTTGTGCGCAGCCCCGCTTTTCTGGTGTTGCTGCTCGTCGGTCTGGTCAATTCCGGCGCGGCGCTGTGGACCGCCAACGAATTGTACGGAACGCCAACGCGGCCGCTGACCTTCTCGATCATCGTTACGTTGCTGGGCAGCTTTGCGATCATCCCTATCATCATTGCGATCTTCTACGCCGGCGAAGTCGTCTGGCGGGACCGCGACCGGCGCATGCACGAGATCATCGATGCGACCGCGCTGCCCAACTGGGCCTATATCGTCCCCAAGGCGCTGGCGGTTTCCGTCGTGCTGTTTGCAACATTGTTCGTGTCGATGATCGGCGCCATCCTGATCCAGCTAATCCGGGGTGGTGGCGCGGTCGAGATCGACCAGTTCGTGCTGTGGTACCTGCTGCCGCTGACGGTGGACATGGTGCTGATCGCGATACTGGCGGTGTTCCTGCAGGCGCTGAGCCCCAACAAGTACATCGGTTGGGGCCTGATGGTGGTGTACTTGGTCGCCAACATCACGCTGTCCGGCATCGGCTTCGAGCACCCGCTTTATTCCTACGGCCAGACCGGAGGCACATCGCTTTCGGACATGAACGGCGCGCAGGTTGGCGGACCTGTGGGATGGTGGCTGCGGCTGTATTGGGCAGCGTTCGCGCTGATTCTGGTGGTCCTGGCGCACCTGCTCTGGCGGCGCGGCACCGAAACCCGGCTGAAGGCGCGACTGGCGCGGGCGCCATCGCGGCTGCGCGGAAAACCAGGCATATTCATTGCGTGTGCGGTGCTGGTGTTCGTCGGCACCGGCGCGTTCCTGTACTGGAACATGAACGTGCTGAACGAGTACCAGACCAGCGATGAGCGCCGCGCGATGCTCGCGGAGTATGAGAAGAAGTTCCTGAAATACGAGGCCGTCCTGCAGCCATCCGCCACGGCGATGCGGATGCGGATAGACCTTTATCCCGCAGAGCGCCGGATGGAAGCGCAGGGCCGCTACAGTTTGGTCAACGATACTGGCGCGCCGGTCAAAGACCTGCACGTGCGGATGGCCGATACCGATACGCAGTTCGTTCGCATCACCATTCCGGGCACGAAAATCGCGCTGGACGATGCCGAAGACCAGTATCGCATCTACCGCTTCGATACCCCGTTGCAGCCGGGCGCGACGACGACGCTGGATTTCGTAACCCGGCGCGAGCAGCGCGGTTTTCGCGCCACGGGCGATGACATCAACCTCGTGGCCAATGGCAGCTTCCTCAACAACCGGCAGTTCGCCCCGCAGATCGGCATGGACCGCACAGGCATGTTGTCCGACAGGGCCCAGCGTCGCAAATACGGCCTGCCTGCCGAATTGCGCATGGCCAAGCTGGAGAACCTCGCCGCGACCCGGCGCAACTATATCGGCGATGCAGACTGGGTGAACGCAGACATCACGGTCTCCACCAGCGCCGACCAGGTGCCGATCGCGCCGGGCAGCAAGGTTTCCGATGTCACCAACGGCGGACGCAGAACGGCACGCTTCGTGTCGCGCGCGCCGATCTTAGCATTCTTCTCGGTCCAGTCTGCGCGCTATGCTGAGGCCAAAGCGCGTGAGGGCAAGGTGGCGCTGTCCGTCTTCTATCACCCTGCCCATGCCTACAACGTGCAGCGGATGCTCAAGGCGATGCAGCTTTCGCTGCGCTATTATCAGCGCGCATTCGGCCCGTATCAGTTCGATTATGCCCGGGTCATCGAGTTTCCCGGCTATTCCAGCTTCGCGCAGGCCTTCGCCGGCACCATTCCCTATTCGGAGCGCATCGGCTTCATCTCCGATTCCCGCGACCCGGAATCGATCGATTTCGTCACCTATGTGACCGCGCACGAGATGGCGCACCAGTACTGGGCGCACCAGTTGATCAGTGCCGACATGCAGGGCGGCACCGTGCTGGTGGAAACGCTGGCGCAATACAGCGCGCTGATGGTGATGCAGGACCTGTATGGCGAGGACCAGATCCGCCGGTTCCTGAAATACGAACTGGACGAGTATCTCAAGGCCCGCGGCGGCGAGGTGGTCGAGGAGCTTCCGCTCAACCGGGTCGAGAACCAGGCGTACATCCATTACAACAAGGGCTCGCTGGCGATGTACCTGTTGCAGGATCGCCTGGGCGAGGACCGGGTCAACGCGGTGCTGGCGCAATTGCTCGATCGCTATCGGTTCAAGAGCCAGCCTTATGCGCGCTCCGCAGATCTGATCGACGGGTTCAAGACGCTGGCCCGCACGCCTGCCGAGCGCAGCCTGGTCAGCGATCTGTTCGAGCGGATCACCGTGTATGATCTCAAAGCCACCGCCGCCAGCACCCGTCAGATCGCACCGGGCCGCTTTGAAACAACGCTGACCATCGAAGCGCGCAAATTCTATGCGGATGGCGAAGGCACCGAAAAAGAAGCGCCGCTCGCCGATACCATAAACGTCGGCCTGTTCACCGCGCGGCCGGGCGAAGGGGCTTTTGCTGCCAAGGATGTGGTGCTGATGGAACGGCGGCCGATAGTCGCTGGCAAGCAGACCGTGCGGATCGTCACCACGCGCAAGCCGACCCATGCCGGGATCGACCCGTACAACACTTATGTCGACCGCAATGCCAACGACAATGTCATCGATGTGTCGACCTGAGCGGTAGGTCGATACTGCGCCGCGCTGCTATTTGATCTGCCGCTTCTCAAGCTTGCGGGCCAGGGTGCGGCGGTGCATGCCCAGCCGCCGCGCGGTTTCCGATACGTTGAAGTCCGTATCGACCAACGTCTGGTGGATATGCTCCCACTCCACGGTCTTGATCGAGGACTGGCGCGCATCTACCGCCGCCCCGGCATCGCCCTCGGTGCGGGCGAAGGCGGCCTCGATATCATCCGTGTTGGAGGGCTTGGCCAGATAATGGTCCGCCCCCAGCTTGATCGCCTCGACCGCCGTGGCGATGCTGGCAAAGCCGGTCAGCACCACGATCCGTGCATCGGGCGCAGCCGCGCGGACCGCCTGCACGCACACCAGCCCGGACACCCCGCCGCTGAGCTTCAAATCGATGACCGCGTGCGTAGGCACCGTGCCTGCGGCCAGCAACGCCTGCAGCCCGTCATGGTTCGATGCCGACACCACGTCATAGCCGCGCCGCTCGAACGAGCGCCGGAGGGTACGGGCGAAGGTCTCGTCATCCTCGACGATCAAAAGGCGTCGCTGCTCGCTCATGGGCTCGCTCATGCGCGTACTCCTGCAGGATAGGCGATGGCGGCGAGCGGCAGCACCATCGTCACCCTCGCGCCGCGCCCTTCGCGGTTGCCAGCGCGCACTTCGCCGCCCATTTTGCGCATGACGTTGACCAGCAGGAACAATCCCAACCCGCCGCCGGGTCGGCCCTTGGTGGAGCGATACGGCTTGCCCAGCCCGTCCAGGATTTCGTCCGGAAAGCCCGGCCCGCGGTCCAATATGGTGAGCGCCAGCGCCTCGCCCTCGCGCGCCGCCTCGATGCGCACCCAGTCGGGCGAAACATCGACCGCATTGTCGATGACGTTGCCGATCACCTGACGCAGCGCAGGATCGGACACGATCGCCAGGTCCGCACCGAACCGGTCCTGAAACTCAAGGCTGGCCAGCCCGCGCGCATCGCGCCACTCCTCGGCGATATCAGTCAGAAACGCGCGCATGGTGGTGCGTTCGGGCGCCTCGCCGCGCGCCTCGCCTGCCGACATCAGGATGCCGCTGACGATGGTCTTGCAGCGCTGCACGGCGGCCTGCATGTCATCGAGGTCGGCGTCGATATCCGGCACGGCCTTCAGTTGCGGCATGGCGCGCAGATCGTTGACCAGCACCGACAGCGTCGCCAGCGGCGTGCCAAGTTCATGCGCTGCGCCGGAGGCGAGCAGACCCATACGCACGATGTGATCCTCCTCCGCCGCGCGCTGGCGGATGGCGGCAAGCGCTGCATCGCGCTCGCGCAGGTTGCGCGCAATCCGCGTGACGAAGGCGACGAGCAGTACCGCGATCAGGCCGAAGCACACCAGGCTGCCCTGCAGGTACAGCCCGAACTCATCGTCGCGCAGCGCGGGCGGCAGCGCCAATGGCACCGAATCGGCAGCCAGAATCCCCAGCGCCGCCAGCGTCGCCGCCACCATCAGCCACGATGCCGACGCCCGCAGCACCATCGCGCCGATGACCACCTGCAGCAGAAACAACGGCGCGAAGGGGTTGGCGAGGCCGCCGGTAAAATGCAGCTGCCAGGTGAGCGCGGCGATATCGAACATCAGCGCGGTGAACAGCGCATATTCCAGCCCGGCGGCGTTCTGGCGCAGGATCGCATGCGTCACCAGGTTGATGAACACCAGCAGCACGATCGCCGCCAGCAGCGGGGCAAGCGGCAGCGGGATCATCATCAGCTCGTGTACCACGAGGATGGTGAGCAGCTGCCCGCCCACCGCCAGCCAGCGCAGCTGGATAAGCAGCGCCATATTGCGGCGCAGGGCTTGCGTAACCTGGCTGGGGGGTCTGGCGATCATCGCCGCCGCCATACCATGTTTGCCCCCCAGAAACAGCCGATTGCCAGCGCAAACCAGGTGAGCGCGTAGACCAGGTGATTGTCCGAAAAGCGCACGACAGTCAGCCCGCCAACCGGGTATCCGCCCGCATTGGTCGTCGCATCGGCGTCGATGAAATAGGGCGCGGTGCGGCCGAGCCCGCGCGCAGACGCGATCGCGGTCACATCGCGCGAATACCATTTGTCGGCGCTAACATCGTTGGTGCGCAGGAAGCCGCCGTCCGGCTCGGTGATCCGCAGCAGCCCGGTGATGGTGACAGCGCCCGGCACGTTGCCTGCCGACCGGCTTGCAGGATCGCGCCGGTTTGAGGGCACGAAGCCGCGGTTGACCAGAACGGTAAATCGGTCGGCCTGCAAAGGCGTCAGCACCCAGTATCCGCCGCCCAGATCGGTGACCGCCTGCACCAGGGTCTCGCGATCGTGCAGGAACCTGCCGCTTACGGTGACGCGGCGATAGGCATCGCGCGCCTGCGTCACCTTGCCCCACGCGTCAGGCCCGGGTGCTGCGACCGACGCTGCCGTGCTGCGCGTCTCCACCGCCTCAATCAGGTCGTGCTTCCACGCCCGCCGCTGCACCTGCCATATGCCCAGGCCAATGCCGGCAAACGCCAGCGCCAGCAGCGTGACCACCAGAACGACCCGCGTCACAGGCCGCCTGGCAGAAGCCGGGTCCGTCACGGCAGCTGGCTCGCCTCGTGCGACATCGGCATCATGTTGGTGTTGAGGTGGCTCATCACCCACAGGGATCCTGACAGCATGATGCCGACGACGATGATGGTGAACACCAGCGAGGTCATCGACCAGCCACCCTCCGCCTTGGGGCTCATGTGCAGGAAGTACACCATGTGGACGATGATCTGTGCCACGGCGAACACCATGATCACCACCGCGGTGACTGCAGGCGAGAGCGACCCGGTCATCACCAGGCCAAACGGGATAGCCGTCAGGATGACCGACAGCACGAACCCGGTCACATAATCGCGGTACGAGGCATGCGGTATTTCGATACCATGGCTGTCGTGCTCGGCCTGTTCGGCGTGGGTATTGGCGCTCATCACAGCATCCCCAAAAGATAGACGAAGGTGAACACGCCGATCCAGATCACGTCAAGGAAATGCCAGAACAGGCTGAGGCACGCAACGCGGCGCTGGTTGGCGGGGTTGAGGCCGTGACGGCCCAATTGCACGATCAGCGTCACCAGCCAAATCAGTCCGAAGGTGACATGCAGCCCGTGCGTGCCGACCAGCGTGAAAAAGGCCGAAAGGAACGCGCTGCGCTGCGGCGTCGCGCCGATGTGGATCAGGTGCGAAAACTCGTATAATTCGATGGCGAGAAACGCTGCGCCGAACAGTCCGGTGACGGCCAGCCACATCTGCGTATGCCGCACGTCGCGCCCCTGCATCGCGATCATCGCAAAGCCATAAGTGATCGACGAAAACAGCAGCATCGCGGTGTTGAGCGCGATGAGGTTGAGATCGAACAGGTCCTTCGGCCCCGGCCCTGCAGCGAAATTGCCGCCCAGCACCGCATAACAGGCGAACAGGATCGCAAAGATGAGGCAATCGCTCATCAGGTAGATCCAGAAGCCCAGCATGGTGCTGTGCCCTTCGGGATGCGGCTGCTCGTCGATCTCGTAATAAACCGGGGCTTCGCTGCCCGCCGCGAGGGTTGTGGTTGCGCTAGTCATCGTGTCACGCCCTCGCAGCCGCAAGCTGGCGCAGGCGCGCGCCTTCGGTTGCCGCGACCTCCGCCGCCGGAATGTGGTAATCGCGCTTGTAGTTGAAGGTGTGCACGATCGCTGCACCAACCAGCGCGACGAAGCTTGCGCCTGCCAGCCACCAGATATGCCACACCAAGGCAAAGCCGCACACGGCGCTGATCCCAGCCAGGACAACGCCCGCGCCAGTGTTGGCCGGCATGTGGATGTCCTTGTAACCCTCGGCCGGGTGTTCGACGCCCGCACCCTTCATGTCATACCATGCATCCATCGCGTGAATGCGGGGCGTGAACGCGAAGTTGTAGGCCGGCGGCGGCGAGCTGGTCGCCCATTCGAGCGTGCGGCCATCCCATGGATCGCCCGTGGTTTCGGCCAGCGCCTCGCGCTTCCAGATGCTGACGGCGAACTGGATGAGCATGGCACCGATACCCGCTGCGATCATCAGCGCACCGAAGGCAGCGACCGCGAACCAGATCTGCAGGCTGGGGTCATCGAACACCCGCATCCGGCGCGTAACGCCCATCAGGCCCAGCACGTACAGCGGCATGAACGCCACCCAGAAGCCGGGGACCCAGCACCAGAAGCTGACCTTGCCCCAGAACTGGTTGAGCTTGAAGCCGAACGCCTTGGGCCACCAGTAGTTGATCGCCGCGAAGATACCGAACAGCACGCCGCCGATGATCACGTTGTGGAAATGCGCGATGAGGAACAGCGAGTTGTGCAGCACGAAGTCCGCAGGCGGCACCGCGAGCAGCACCCCGGTCATGCCGCCTATGGTGAAGGTGAACATGAACGCGATGGTCCACATCATCGGCAGCTCGAAACGGATGCGGCCACGGTACATCGTGAACAGCCAGTTGAAAAGCTTGGCGCCCGTTGGGATGGAAATCACCATCGTAGTGATGCCGAAGAAGCTGTTGACGCTCGCACCCGAGCCCATCGTGAAGAAGTGGTGCAGCCACACGACATAGCTCAGGATGGTGATGACCACCGTCGCATACACCATCGACGTATAGCCGAAGAGCTTCTTGCCCGAGAAGGTCGAGGTCACCTCGCTGAACACGCCGAACAGCGGCAGGATCAGGATGTACACCTCAGGGTGGCCCCAAATCCAGATGAGGTTGACGTACATCATCGACGACCCGCCAAAGTCGTTGGTGAAGAAGTTGGTGCCGACATACCTGTCGAGCGTCAGCAGCGCGAGCACCGCCGTCAGCACCGGGAACGACGCCACGATGAGGATGTTGGCGCACAGCGACGTCCAGGTGAAGATCGGCATCTTCATTAGGCCCATGCCCGGAGCGCGCATCTTCAGGATGGTGACGATGAGGTTGATGCCCGACAATGTCGTGCCGACGCCCGCTATCTGCAGCGCCCAGATATAGTAATCGACCCCGACGCTGGGGCTGTAGGCAATCCCCGACAGCGGCGGATAGGCCAGCCATCCGGTCGCGGCGAACTCGCCGACGAACAGCGACGCCATGGTCAGCATCGCGCCTGCGGCCGTCATCCAGAAGCTGAAATTGTTGAGGAACGGGAACGACACGTCGCGCGCGCCGATCTGCAGCGGGACGACATAGTTCATCAGGCCGGTGATGAACGGCATCGCGACGAAGAAGATCATGATCACGCCATGCGCGGTGAAAATCTGGTCGTAATGGTGCGCGTCGAGGTACCCTTCGGACCCGCCGAAGGCCATCACCTGCTGCAGCCGCATCATGATCGCATCGGCAAAGCCGCGCAGGAACATGACCATCCCCAAGATCATGTACATGATGCCGATCTTCTTGTGATCGACGGTGGTGAACCACTCCTTCCACAGATAGCCCCACAATTTGTAGCGCGTGACCAGGGCCAGCAGCCCGGCACCGCCGATCACGACAGCGACCATGGTCGCCAGCACGATGGGATCATGCGGCAACGCGTTCCACGACAATTTGCCCAGCAGCAAGGTCGGCTCGGCTGCAGACGTGGAGGGAACGGGGCTGGTTGTCATGATGCGGGGTCCATATTGCCGGCCTGGGTCAGTTCAGGCGGCTTGGGGGTAGTGGAGCGGGTGCGGAACGCAGGTCCGCCTACGGGGCGCGAAAGACCGGCCCCCGTCAGTGTCGCAAGGTCGATGACCCTGTCTTCCATCCGCGCCAGGCTTGCACCCAGCAGCGCGGGGTTGGCGCAGTTCTCGGCGATGTAGCGGTCGCTGGCGGTGGCGCCGGTGCCGCGGGCGGCGAACTTGTCGTAGGACAGCTCGCGCATGTTATACAGCCCTGCCCGGCCCATGCCGCCGCGTTCGTCGATCGCCATCATGTCGTGCATGCACATCTTGCCAGGCTCGACGCACATATTCACGACGCGGTCGAACAGCTCGGAATCGACGCGCGCATAGCGCCGCACGGGTTCCTTCTCGCTGGGCCGTTCAAGCTTGAGGTACGCCGCGCGGTCCAGCGTCGTGCCGCGGGTGCGCGCCTGCTCGGCCCAGCGCTCGAAACCCGCCGGCGTCATGGAGCGCACGCCAAAGCGCATATTGGAAAAGCCCGCGCCCGAGTAGTTTGCGGAAAAACCCTCATAGTTGCCGGTTTCGTTAAACACCGCGTGCAGCTTGGTTTCCATGCCCGGCATGGCATAAATCTGCCCCGCCATTGCGGGCACGTAAAAGCTGTTCATCACCGAGGAGGACGAAATGCGGAAGCGCAAGGGCCTGCCCTCCGGCACGGCAAGTTCGTTGACCGTGGCGATGCCCTGTTCCGGATAAATGAACAGCCACTTCCAGTGCAGCGCGACCACCTGCACCTCCAGCGGCTTGACGTCCGTACCAACAGGCTGGCCCGGCGCCGTGCGCGCGAGCGGGCGATAGGGGTCGAGCAAGTGCGTGCCGACCCAGGTTACCGCGCCCAGGCAGATGATTATCAGCAGCGGAATTGCCCAGATGAGCAGTTCCAGCTGAGTCGAATGGTCCCAATCGGGCTTGTAGGTCGCCGCCGAGTTGGTGGCGCGGTATCGCCATGCGAACAGGCCGATCATCACCAGCACGGGAACCACGATAATCAGCATCAGCAAGGTGGAAATGACCACAAGGTCACCCTGCTGCCGCGCCACATCTCCTGCCGAATCCAGCACGATCATGTTGCAGCCACCCAGCAGCGGCAGGACGGCGGAAATCGCGAGCAGGCAGCGGCGGCGGCGCTTGAGTCTTTGCGTGATCATGCCTTCGTAATTAGACGCATCGCCATGGCCAGCCGATAGGACATTTTGTCCAATGCCCTCACCCGGCACAGTGTTGCATAAGGCGACACTGAACAGTTGTGCACACCTTTCAGGGATGAAGCGATATGGCGGCCAATACCGTCCCCACCTCCGAGGCAGAGAGCGATGCACGCGCCATCAATTCCGATGGTCACGCGGTCGCTCCGGGCGAGATCGCCATCGGTGTCGTGATCGGCCGCACTTCGGAATTTTTCGATTTCTTTGTCTACGCCATCGCCTCGGTGCTGGTCTTCCCCAAGCTGGTGTTCCCCTATCTCGACCCGCTGGAAGGCACGTTGTGGTCGTTCGCCATCTTCGCGCTGGCCTTCGTCGCGCGGCCTGTCGGCACCGCCATCTTCACCGCCGTCGACCGCGCCTATGGCCGCGGCGCGAAGCTCACCATTGCGCTGTTCCTGCTAGGCGGATCGACCGCGGCCATCGCGTTCCTTCCCAGCCACGCCGCCATCGGCATCGGCTCGCCGCTGCTGCTGGCGCTGTTCCGCATGGGCCAGGGCGTGGCATTGGGCGGCTCTTGGGACGGCCTTGCCTCGCTGCTGGCACTCAATGCTCCCAAGGAAAAACGCGGCTGGTGGGCGATGATCCCGCAGTTGGGCGCGCCTTTGGGCCTGATCGTCGCCAGCCTGCTGTTCGCGTTCCTGATCTCCGCCCTGCCCGCGCAGGACTTCCTAGAATGGGGCTGGCGCTACCCGTTTTTCGTCGCCTTCGCGATCAACGTGGTGGCGCTGTTCGCCCGCCTGCGCATCGTGGTGACGCCGGAATATACCGAATTGTTCGAGAGCCAGACGCTCCAGCCGGTGTCCGTGCTTGAGACGGTGCGCAGCGAATGGCGGCTGATCGTACTGGGTGCCTTCGCTCCGCTGGCGAGCTTTGCGATGTTCCACATGGTGACGGTGTACCCGCTCGGCTATGTCTTCCTGTTCACCAATGAATCGCCCGTGCGTTTCCTGCTGATCGAGGCATTCGCCGCGGCCCTTGGCGTGCTGGCGATCCTGGCCTCGGGGCGGCTGGCGGACATTTACGGTCGCCGCACGCTGCTGGCCGCGACCGCCGTTGCAATCGCTGCCTTCAGCGGATTTGCTCCGCAGTTGCTGGATGCGGGCAGTGTGGGTGAGGCTGTGTTCATGTTCGGCGGCTTCATCCTGCTGGGGCTTGCCTTTGGCCAGTCGTCAGGCGCGCTGTCGTCGTTCTTCCCGCTCAAGCATCGCTATACCGGTTCCGCGCTGACGGCCGATCTTGCATGGCTGTTCGGCGCAGGCTTTGCACCGATGGTGGCGCTGTGGCTGTCGGCGAATTTCGGGCTGCTGGCGGCGGGCGGATATCTGCTCTCCGGCGCGCTCGCAACGCTCACCGCCTTGTGGTTCAATCGCGAACTCGGCCAGCAGCAGTAAGTGCATGTTCGTCCGCTTCGACCCCGATTGGCCCCCGCTCGATCCGCCACAGCCGGAGCCCACTCCGCCCGCACGACGGCTTGATGAGGCCCAACAGAAGCGGCTGATGCAGGCGCTTGGTGTCAACGCGGTGCTGCTGCTCGTCGCTCCCATCGGCGGCGCGACGCTTATCGGCGGCCTGCTGCGCTGGCTGGGTTGACCGAACGCGGCCACCTGCGAGCGCTAAGGTTGACACGGCCCCTCCCCAGCCTTTAGCCGCTTGGGTAACGCGCGCGCGGCGGCTTTGGCTTGCCCCGTGCCAGCACGCCCAGGCTAAGGACGATCGAGCGATGACCTCCCCCTCTTCCCGCACCGGCGGACGCGTTCTGATCGATCAACTGGTGGCGCAGGGGTGCGACCGCATCTTTACCGTGCCGGGCGAAAGCTTTCTCGCGGTGCTTGATGCGCTGCATGATGTGCCGCAGATCGAAACCGTGGTGTGCCGACAGGAAGGCGGCGTGACCTTCATGGCCTGTGCCGATGGCGCGATGACCGGCCGGCCCGGCATAGCGTTCGTGACGCGCGGTCCCGGAGCCACCAACGCCAGCATCGGCGTGCACGTGGCGATGCAGGACAGCAAGCCGATGGTGCTGTTCATCGGCGATGTGGACCGGGGGATGCGGGACCGCGAGGGCTTTCAGGAGGTCGATTTTCAGGCGATGTTCGCGCCTTTGTGCAAATGGGCCGTGCGGATCGACGATGCCAGCCGCATCCCGGAATATGTCGCGCGCGCCTTTTCCGTCGCCATCTCCGGCCGCCCCGGCCCCGTGGTGATCGCGCTGCCCGAAGACATGCTCAAGGATGTGGTCGCGGTGACCGATCGCCCGCCTGTCACCCGGCCTGCGCAGCCGGTGTGCCCCAACGGCTTTGCGGTGCTGATGGAAATGCTCGAAGGCGCGCAAAACCCCGTCGCGATCATCGGCGGCGCGGACTGGAGCCCCTCTGCCCGCGCCAACTTCCAGATTTTCGCCGAGCGGGTCGGGCTGCCCGTTGCCTGCGCGTTCCGCCAGCAGGATGCATTCGACAATGCATCCCCGGTCTGGGCGGGCAACCTTGGCTATGGACCCAACCCCAGGCTGGTTGCGCGCGTGAAATCTGCAGACCTGATCCTGGCGGTAGGCGCGCGGCTGGGCGAGGCGACGACCGATGGCTACACCCTCATCACCCCCGAACATTCTGGTCAGCTGCTGGTCCATGTGCATCCAGACCCCAACGAGCTTGGCCGCGTCTATCACACCGACCTGCCCTTGTGCGCGGACATGGACGAATTTGCCGAAGCTGCTGCGTTGTGGGACGACGTAGCCGTGCATTTTGACACGGGTGAGCAGGCGCATGCAGAATGGCTCGCTTGGTCCAATCCGCAGCCGTCCGGCGCAACACTGGACCTTGGCCAGTGCGTCAAGGCGATGCGCGCGGCGATGCCTGCCGATACCGTCATCTGCAACGGCGCGGGCAATTTTTCCGGCTGGTGGCACCGCTATTGGCATTACGGCCCCAAACCATCGCAGCTTGCCCCGACGGCAGGCGCGATGGGCTATGGCGTGCCTGCTGCCATTGCCGCAGCCCTGCGCTTGAAGGAACGCAAGGTGGTCGCAGTCGCAGGCGATGGCGATTTCCTGATGAACGGACAGGAACTGGCAACCGCGGTGCAATATGGCGCCGACCTGCTGGTCATCGTGGTCGACAACGGCGCGTACGGCACCATCCGCATGCATCAGGAGCGCGAATATCCCGCGCGCCTGTCAGCGACGACGCTGCACAACCCGGATTTTGCAGCGCTCGCCCGCGCTTATGGCGGATGGGCCGCGACGGTCGAGCGGACCGAGGAGTTCGCCCCTGCCCTGGCCGCCGCGCTTGCCCAGCCGGGCCTGAAGCTGTTGCATCTAAAGACCGATATCGAGGCGATCGCAGCGAGCGGCGCGACGGTGAGCGGGCTGCGGAAGCGCTGACCGTTGCCGGTCCCCTGCGCAGGCAGGGGCCCATCTCCTGACCGCGCCACAAGACGCATCCTTCGGAGATGGACCCCCGCCTTCGCGGGGGAGCGAACGGGACTTGGTCGCGACGAAGATGCAGAAGAATAGCAGGGCCCCAGCTGGTACACCTTGTGACCGACATCAAGGCAACTGCAGCGAGCGGCGCGACGGTGAGCGGGCTGCGGGGACGCGTATAAAAACCTTCTCCCTTGATGGGAGAAGGATACGCAGCCTTGTCGAGCGCAGCGAGGCTAGGCGCAGTTGGACGAGGGTGAAGCTTGCGTCCAGATGCTCGGTTGCAGCACCCTCACCCAGCTTCGACTAACTCGCTGCGCTCATAAGTCTCCGCAACCCTCTCCCTTCAAGGCAGAGGGGAAAACAACACGCACAGAAAAACCGGCCCTCCTGCTAGCGTGGAGAGCCGGTTTTTGAATTACGTCAGATCAGATCAAGTGATCAGATCTTGTCGCCGAATGCGCCCTTGACGTCGCCCTTCAGCTTCTGGGCATCGCCCTTGAGCTGCTGTGCTTCGCCTTCTGCGACCAGTTCGGGGTTGTTGGTTGCGCGGCCGATGCCTTCCTTGGCCTTACCGGCGAGGTTGTTGCCAATGCCTGCGGCCTTGTCCTTGAGTTCACCCATAATAGTGCTCCTTCAATTACGCGGTGCGCCGTGCGCCGCTTCAGTTCTAGTTACGCAGCACTTTTGGGACCGTTCCCCGCCATTTGCATAATTTCATTCCATTCGTCGCATGTCAGCTGTGCAACCGATAGCCGCGACTGCCGCAGCATGGCCATGTCGCTTAATGCAGGCCGCAATTTCATGGCTTTCAATGTGACCGGCCTGGTCAGCGGATGCACCGGCTGGACCTTCACCGCGACCCAACGCCCGGTTTGATCCTTCGGATCAGGGAAGGTTTCTGCACTGATCGTCATCACCCCCACCGCTTCCAGCCCCGTGCGCGAATGATAGAACAGGGCCAGGTCGCCCGCCCGCATCGCCTTCAAGTTGTTCGATGCCTGCGCGTTGCGCACCCCGTCCCACACGCCTTCGCCTGCCCTGACCAGATCGGCCCAGCCATATTCTTCAGGTTCTGACTTCATCAGCCAATATTGGGTCATGATTTTTCCTGCCAGCGCGCCTACATGGGGCGCAGATATCACCCCCTTCAGCTATTGCGGACCGCATTATGATACAACTGCCCATTCTCTCGCTCACCGATGAACCTGCCGATCTGGCGCAGAAGCTGGGCGACAGCTTTTCGACCTACGGCTTTGCCATGATCAAGGACCACGGGCTCGATCCGGCGCTGGTCAAGCAAGGCTGGGAGCAGACGGCGGCCTTCTTTGCGCTGCCGACCGAGGAAAAGCGGCGCTATTATGACGCGCAAGCAGGCGGACAGCGCGGCTATACGCCGTTTGGTACGGAAATTGCCAAGGACGCCAAGGCGCATGACCTCAAGGAGTTCTGGCATGTCGGCCGCGAGATCGATCCTGCCAGCCCGATCGCGCACACAATGCCCAAGAACGTTTGGCCAGACCGTCCGCAGGGCTTTCGCGAGACGTTCGACCCGCTATTTGCCGAGTTCGACCGGGTCGGCAACATCATTCTGTCGCGAATCGCGGTGTACCTTGGGTTGAAAGCGGATTGGTTCGCGCCAGCGGTGCATGAGGGCAATTCCATCCTGCGGCTCCTGCATTATCCGCCGATGGATGCATCGCAAGGCTCGGAAGGTGCCATCCGCGCAGGCGCGCACGAGGACATCAACCTCATAACCCTGTTGCTGGGCGCTGAGGAAGGCGGGCTGGAAGTGCTCGCCCGCGATGGTTCCTGGATCGACATGCGCCCGCCGGAGGGGGCTCTGGTCGTGAATGTCGGCGATATGCTGCAGCGGCTGACCAACCATGTGCTGCCCTCGACAACGCACCGTGTCCGCAACCCGGCCGGTGAGCGCGCCAAGTTCAGCCGCTATTCGATGCCGTTCTTCTTGCACCTGCGCTCCGATTTCCCGATCGAGACGCTGGACGGCTGCATCAGCGCCGAGCGCCCCGACCGGTATCCCGAACCGATCCTGGCAGACGATTATCTGCACGAGCGGCTGGTGGAGATCGGGCTGGTGAAGGCTTGAGGGATGTCGCGCGGGCTGGGATTTGCGGCGCGGAAGATTGCGCCTAACCCCCTCCCGCTCAGCCTGAGCCTGTCGAAGGCCGCGCGCGACATTCGCCCGAATCGGCCAAGCCGTTCTCCGGCGAAAGCCGGAGCCCAGGGGCGAGATAGCTTTGCAGACGCCCTGGATTCCGGCTTTCGCCGGAAAACGGTGGGGCCTGTTGGCGCCGATCGGCGCGGGGCCTTCGACAGGCTCAGGCTGAGCGGGGGTTGGTCAGGGCGCTTAAATAGTCAGCGCTCTCAGCGCCTTGCAGCGATCTGCGTGCCGCCGGGCTTTTTGGGCGCCGCGCGGGCGATGATGCACTCGCCGCCGCCGGAGCGGACCTTGGCGCACATGGCGCGGGCGGTCTGTTCATCGGCAAAGCCGTTCGCGGTCAGGCGATGGAGCGTCCGGCCACCGACAGCGGCGGGCACCGCCACCTTGGAGAAGGCGGCGAGGTCCTTGTGCTTGGCGCTGTATCCAGCCCAAGCGCGGTTGGCATTGGCGGCGGTCGAGAACACGCCGAGCTGCACGGCAAAGCTGCCACCGCTGACCGGGGAGAAACTGGCCTTCTGGAACACGGCCGGCGCTGGCGTTGGCTTGGCAACGGGCGGCTTGGCATCAGAAGCGCTCACAACGCTGACACGCTCGACGATCGGCGCGCGCGAAGCGACCTGAACGACCTTGCCGTCGCGCGTCTTGCGGATGGGCTTGGCGCGGTAGTTGCCGGGCAACGGCTGCACGATTTCCCGCGCGACCATCAACGGCGCAAGCATGGCGCGGGGCTGCTGAGCAGGCGCTGCTTCAGCCATCTGAACGGCGGGAGCGGCATCCAGTGCGGGTGCAGCCTCTGGCATCGCAGTTGGCTCGGCTGCGGCCATCGCCATCGGCGCATCGGCTACAGGCGGCAAGGCAATCGGGCCTGCGGCAGGCGCGTACTCAGCCATGGCCTGCTGACCGATAGCGGTCGCGGTTTCGGCCATCGAAGGGGTTTCGCCCAGCGCAAGCTGCACCGGCTGGCCTGGGTCATAGTCGGCAGGGCTCACGCCCAGAACGGATGCAACACGCATGGCGTGCGCCTGGGGATGCGCGAGGCGCGCCCATTCGGCGATCCGGTCCTGCGCGACCTTGGGGTCAAGGTCTTGCCCGACCATGATCTGTGCCTCGCGCCAGCGGCCATCGAGTGCGTAAGCGAAGGCGAGGTTCTGGCGGACCTTGGCGGAGTTGTCCGCACCGCGAATCTGATCGACCAGCACGTCGACACCCAGCTTGGTGTCGCCGGCCAGCGCCATCGCCAAGCCGTAATCGCTGGCGGGAATGGTTTCGCGGTGTTCACGCAGCAGCGCCTGAGCAGCGGCGCCGCGTCCTTCAGCGGCGTGCATCAATGCCAGGCTGATGATGGTGCGTGCGCTGCTGTCGCCCAGGGCCAGCGCGTCATCGAGGCTCTGCCGTGCGGAAGAAAAACGGCCATTGGCGAGATATGCCTGAGCCAGAGTGTTGCGAAGGTCGGCGTTGCGCGGGTCGAGAGCGACCGCTGCCTCGGCCTTGGCCAGAGCCTTTTCGGGCTGACCGGCCGAAAGCGCCTTTTGCGCGTTGCTGGACAGGCTTTGCGGACGACCGCCGCCGGAACTTGCCGAACAGCTGACCAGCACGCTGCCGACCAATATGGTCGATGCAGCCAGTTTGAGCACGAATGCCCGGTTCATCTTGGTTCCGCTCGTCATAGCCAATTCCCTCTTTGCCCGGCCCGATCCGCTCAACAGTTCAACGTCCTGCCGATCGCGGCACGCGACCAGCTAGGTCCTCTATTTCGGGTATTTTGGTTAACAATTCGTCAAGCGCCGCCGTCACAAGCTGTTGCGCCGACTGGCCGGTGACTGCGCTTGCCAGCCTCAGCTTCAAATGCCGGTCGCTGTCGAGCCGCAGGGTGAAGGCCGCACGGCGCCCTGCGGGTGCCGAAACGCGAACCGGTTCGGCGGGCACCGCAACCGGTGCCGCAGCCTTGCGCTTGCGAACAGACAGCACCTGCGCAGGCTGTTCCGGGGCGGGTTCCTGTTCCTGTTCAGTCGCAGCGGATGGCTCAGGCGCGATCTCAGGATACCACTCCGCCGCCGGGATGGGCGCGATTTCGGCAGGCTGTTCAGACGCCTGTTCGGCCATGCGCTCGGCGATCTCGGCCTGCTGGCGCACGACATCGGGCACCACGGGTGCGGGATGTTGTTCCGCTTGCGGTGCCACATCCGCTACCTGCGGCGCATCGGGGATCGCACCCGCCAGCAGATCGCCATAATCGGGCACGTGCTCGTCATGCGCGGGATCGACATCGTAGCCCATGTCGTTCCAGCCCAGGTCGTCCTGCGCCACGAATTCGCCTTCCGGCATCGGGTGCGACATCATGCCCCCCATGCCCAAGCCCTGGCGGCGCATCGCAGGCCGTGCGGCCCCCTTGCGCGCGAGCAGCCCGGACGACAGCGAAGCGATAGGTTTGGGTTCGGCCATAAAGCTCATCCTTGCCCCCTGCCCCGCCCTTACGATCCCGCCACGCGGCGGCCAAAGCCACCCATCGGGCGAATCGATCCGGGAATTACCGGGGCATTGGGCACGGCGAACACCGTGCGGCGGAAATTCTTTTCGAGCCGGTCGGAGATATAGGTCCATAGCGCACGGACCTCGCCTGCCGACTTGCCGTTGGGGTCGACCTCCATCACGGTGCGTCCGTCGATCATCGATGCGGCAAAATCGGTGCGGTGGTGCAATGTCGTCGGCGCGACGGTGCCGTGCTGCGACAAGGCGACCGCGGCTTCGGACGTGATCCGCGCCTTGGGCGTCGCGGCATTGACGACGAAGATCAGCGGCTTGCCCGCGCGTTCGCACAGATCGACCGTCGCACCCACGGCGCGCAGGTCATGCGGGCTGGGCCGCGTCGGCACCACGATCAGTTCGGCGACCGAAATCACCGACTGGATCGCCATGGTGATGGCGGGCGGCGTATCGATGACGGCGAGCTTGAAGCCCTGCTGGCGCAGGATGGAAAGGTCGGCGGGCAGCCGGGCAACCGTGGTCTGCGCAAACGCCGGATATTCCGGCTCGCGCTCGTTCCACCAGTCCGCCAGCGAGCCTTGCGGATCGATATCGATCAGCACCACCGGGCCATCGCCTGCCAGTTGCGCCTGCACGGCGAGATGGCCCGACAGGGTCGTCTTGCCTGATCCGCCTTTTTGAGATGCCAAAGCGAGTACGCGCACTCAAACCCCCTATTCGATCCATTCGGTCGAGACGGAAAATGCGCTTGGGCCAGCTAATTTTGAGTTAACGCTGCCAGCTGACCCATTGCGGGATCGGCGCAAATACGCGCAAATCTGGCGCTCTGCTTCGCATTGTGGCATAGCCGGGCTCGGCATCAACGCTTTGCTAACACATGGTTAGGTATATCGATTTACGCATGTAACGACCGGTAGGCGCTGCTTGCTGCACGGCATTAGCCTGATATGATCGCAGCAGCGCTTTACCATATGCGATGGAGCAAGACCCGCATGGCATTCTCGACAAAATTTTCGCGGCATGGCCTGCTTTTGGCAGCCGGATGCGTGACGCTGGGGATCGCCAGCCCTGCCCTGGCCGACGTCAAGGCAGGCGTCGACAAGTGGGAGCGCGGCGATTTTGCTGCTGCGATCGCCGAATGGCGCGATCCTGCCGCAAAGGGTGACCCCGATGCGCAGTTCAACCTTGGCCAAGCCTACAAATTGGGCCGCGGCGTGCCGATGGACCTGAAGGCCGCCGAAAGCTGGTACAAGAAGGCCGCCGACAAGGGCCATGTGCAGGCTGCCGACAATTATGGACTGGTGCTGTTCCAGGACAATCGCCGCGATGAGGCGATGCCCTATATCCGCGCCTCCGCCGCACGGGGCGAGCCGCGCGCGCAATATGTGCTGGGCACGGCCATGTTCAACGGCGACATCGCCGCCAAGGACTGGGTCCAGGCCTATGCGCTGATGACCCGCGCGTCGGCCCAGGGCCTGCCCCAGGCTTCGCGCAGTCTTGCGACGATGGACAAATACATCCCGCTGGCAGAACGCACCAAGGGCACGCAGCTGGCCGCACAGCTCGAACGACAGGCAACCGCCGAACGGCAGAAGCTGGCGAGTGCTGCTGCCGGGTTGACCGCGGACACGGCAACCGGCGCGACCGCTGGCGGAGTGATGGCCAGCGCAGGGGCCGGAAGCGCAGCGACGGGCAGCGCAACCGCGCGGGCTACGGCTGCTGCAGCCCCGCGCCGCGTCCCCGGATCGACCTCCACCATCCAGACCACCAGCCTGCCGCCGTCCAACGTCAACGGCACGGTGATTCCGCCGGTGCCGTCGAGCCCGACCAGCACCGCAGCCAGCGCCGGAGTCGACTTTGCCACGATGGGAACGCCATCCGGCGCTGCACCCGCGCCCCGCGCTCCAACCGTTGCCCCTGCCCCCGCACCGCGCGCAGCCGCCCCTGCCCCCGCGATGGCCGCAGCCGGCATGGCGCCCGCAATGGCCGCCAACGGCGACTGGCGCATCCAGCTTGGCGCCTTCAGCGACGAAGGCCGCGCCCGCTCCTTGTGGTCCGGCCTCGAACGCCAGAACGCCTCGCTCACCGGATTGCAGCCGTACCTGGTAAAGGCCGGCGCGATCACCAAGCTGCAGGCAGGCCCGTTCGGCACCCAAGCCGCCGCCAAGCAGGCCTGCGACAGCGTGACGCACGCTGGTCAGGCGTGTTTTGCGGTGAAAAAATAGGGTTGGATATCGCCTGCCATTTGACAGGTTCCGGCACCTACACCCGCTCAGCCTGAGCTTGTCGAAGGCCCCGCGAAAACGGTAGCGTGAAAGAATGGCTTTCTACGCTTACCTTCTGCGTTGCAGCGACGGCAGCTATTACGCTGGCCACACTGAGGACCTCGAACACCGGATATCGCAGCACGATTGCGGCGAACTGGGCGGCTACACCGCAACGCGCCGCCCCGTTCAATTGGTCTGGTCGCAAGACTATCCGACGCGCGAAGATGCCTTTGGCGTTGAACGACAGATCAAGGGCTGGTCGCGTGCGAAAAAGGAGGCTTTGGTCGCACACGATTGGGCTTTGATCTGCGAGCTTGCCCGGGGTCGAAGCAATTCGGTGACCGATAGCACGGGGCCTTCGACAAGCTCAGGCTGAGCGGAGGTGGATGGCATATGTCTGTAGGTAACGCGAAGCGCGCAAACGCCTGCTTAACCTGATTTTCTCGAAAGCTATCGCCCTACCCCCTCACGCCGCCAGCGGTCGTTCCACGTCCGCCATGTCGCTTTCCAGCACATATTCCTGTGCCATCGCCTCATAGCCGCGGCCCGCGCTGAAGCGGGGGCGGATTATGCCGGTGGGGCGGAAGCCCAGGTTGCGCAGGACGGCGCCGGATGCCGGGTTGTCGATGTAGTGGCTGGCGATCAGCTGGCGGTGGCCGATCATCCAAGCGTTGGCGATCAATGCCCGCGCGGCTTCGGTGGCGTACCCTTGCCTCCAATGATCGCGCGCGATCCAATAGCCCAGTTCGGCAGCGCCATCGCGCTCACCCAGGCCGCAGCTGCCTATGAGCGTCTGCCCGGCATCGCCCGGCAGCGTCAGCAGAAAGTGCGGATAGAGCGGGTCCTGTGCGCGCGCGGCAAACGCGTCGGCGTCATGGCGGGTATAAGGCCAGGGCGCGCGGGCCAGATTGCAGACGATGCCGGCATCGTTGATCGCGGCGAACAGCGCCTCGGCATCCTCCGGCCAGACCGGCCGCAGCAACAATCTTTGCGTTCTTGCAAACATTATGTCTCTCCTGTGTTGCCCGGCCCATGCCACCCAAAGGTGACAGGCCTGAGTCAAAGCGGTGACAGGGAGACAAAAAGAAAGGGAGACGGGACGGACCCCATCTCCCTGTCATTTGGTCCAGTACCTTGGCACTGGCCGGGGTCATCCCTTGGAAGGACGACCCGTCATCGATCGTCCGTTATTCGGCAGCCATCGCCATGGCTTCGGCCACGACCGATACATATTTGCGACCAAGGCGGCCTTCGTGGAATTTCACGCGGCCTTCGGTGAGCGCAAACAGGGTGTGGTCCTTGCCCATGCCGACATTGGCGCCGGCATAGACCTTGGTTCCGCGCTGACGGATGATGATGTTGCCACCAATCACCGGCTCGCCGCCGAACTTCTTCACGCCAAGACGGCGACCTGCGGAATCACGACCGTTGCGCGACGAACCGCCAGCTTTCTTATGTGCCATTTTTCAAAACTCCTTGTGCGCGCTATCAGGCGTTGTCAGCCGACGTATCGGCCTCAGGCTTGGCGGCGGCTTTCTTCGGTGCGGCCTTCTTGGCGGCAGTCTTCTCAGCAGGTGCCTTTTCAGCAGTCGCCTTCTTCGGCGCGGCTTCGGCAGCAGGTGCATCCGCAGCGACGTCAGCCGGAGCGTCGGTCTTGGCGGCGGCCTTCTTCGGCGCTGCCTTCTTCACTTCTTCGCCCACGCCCAGAATGCGCAGGATCGTGTGCTGCTGGCGATGGCCGATCTTGCGGCGATAGTTGTGGCGACGCTTCTTCTTGAAGACAACGACCTTGTCAGCCTTCGCCTGCGCGATGATTTCGGCAGAAACGACCACACCGGCCAGATCCTTCGATTCGCCACAGTCACCGGCGAGCAGAATGTCGTTCAGCGCAATGACGTCGCCAGCCTCTCCGGCCAGCTTTTCCACTGCGATTTTATCTCCGGCTGCAACGCGATACTGCTTGCCGCCAGTGCGCACGATAGCGAACATGGGTTGTCTCGTTTCTGTTTGCTTCAATCGGTTCCGGGCACGCAAATCGTGATGTTCAATCCAATGATGCGCCTGTTGCCAGAACCGAATCAGCAGAGTGAAAGCCACTGCCCTGCGACGGGTTGTCCCGCGCCGGAAAGTCCTGCCCGTTAAGTGAAAGGTGCCGGGCTGTCAACCATCGCGGCGGCTTTTTTGGCCATTCCGGGCGATACTGCCAGCACATCATGTGGGCAGTACTGCTACCGCGGTAACCTTGGCACAAAGCGTTGCCCATTGCCGCAGTGATTAGCCTGACATACAGACAAACGCCATGACCAATACAGCCAATCTCCGCTCGAACGCCCTTTTCGCAGGCCACGCACTCGCCGCCGCCCTGCTGCTGTCCGGCTGCCTTGAACCGATGGCGGAACGTCCGTCGCTGGCGCGCCGCGATGTCGAGTTGCGCGATCGGCAGGCCGAGGCGAAGGCACCGCCCCCGCCGATCGAGACGGTCACCGATCCGGCATTGGCGCGCGAACTGACCGTCATTCTGGCGCGCACCGACAAGATCGAGGCGGACTTTGCCGTAGCACGCTCGGCAGCGCAGCAGGCGGCGGGCGCTGCCAGAGGCGCAGCAGTCGGCAGCGAGGCCTGGTCGGTGGCGCAGACGCGCATCAGCGCGCTCGATGCTCCCCGCCGCGCGCTGACCGAAGTGCTGGGCGACCTTGAGGTCATGCATGTCGCGCGCCTGCAGAAGGAGGCGGCCGGTGAGGTGAAAGCCGGCGGCAGTGCCCAGATCAATCAGGCACGCAGCCATGTGCTGGCCCTGGTGGAGAGCCAGGACAAGGTGATCAGCGGCCTCAAAGCGGGTCTGGCCGGGTAGCATTCCCGGCGAGCGGGGTTAACATCGACGCAACCTATCGGTTCATCGCACGTAATCGGGGGACCTACCCATCTGAGGATTACACCGATGAAGTCATTTTACACCGCCACTGCCGCCGCTGCGTTGATGTTCGGCGGGACCGCTGCTCTGGCGCAGACCAACTCGAACGCCGACCAGCAGCCATCGCGCCAGCAGGAGCGCCTGAACTCGATCTTCGGCGCACTGTTCGGTGACCGAACCGGATCGACCACTTCGCTGGAGAGCCAGTGGTCCTTCGGACGAACCCCGCTTGCCACCCAGCGCAGCCAGTTTGAAAGCCGGATCGACGCCGAAGTCCGTGCGCGCACGGTCGATCAGCGCACCGGTGCCCAGCTGAAGGCCGATTATTACGAGCTGGTGCAGCTTGAAGCGCGTTATGGCGCCGACCGCCGGTTCACGCAGCAGGAGCAAGCCGATCTGGCCGATCGCTACAACCGCCTGACCCAGGTTATCACCGACGGTGGCTATGGCGGCGATATCGGCAACGAGCTGGGCATTTCCATCACCGATGGTCAGGCAGAGTTCAACCAGCGCGTGGATGCATCGGTCGCAAATCGTCGCATCACCCGCGTGGCCGGAGCGCGGCTGAAGACCGATTACATCGCGCTGATGCGCACCGAAGCGACCTATATGCGTGATGGCCGCCTGACCGAGCAGGAGCGCGATGACCTGTATAACCAGCTTGAAGCGCTGGACGCACGGGTTGGCGACGACGCCGTATCGGGCGGCGGCAACGCCGTGCAGACTCCGCGTGCCCGCCTCGACGCGATCGCCCGCGCGCTGCCTTCGAGCGGCCTAAACGCGAACGCGCAGGCCCAGCTTCGCGTGGAGCATGAGGACCTCAACCGCCTTGAGGCCGCCTATGCGCGGATCAACGCGACGGCCGAGGAGCGCGCCTATCTGGATCGCCGCCTTACCGATCTGGAAACACGGGCACGCGTCCGCCGTTGATGCGATCAGTAACGCCGAACCTTTTGCCCGCTCAGTGATCCGGGGCCGTCTGCGACACGCAGGCGGCCCCGTTTTACATTGGCGCCCATTTTAGATTGCTGATTGTCGGCAGGCGCAAGGACGTATAGCCTTCCACCCACCACAACAGCGGGAGGGCGGTTTTGGGTACGTTCGACGATCCGGTCTGGCAGGCCATTGCCGCCATGCGCATTGAACCCGATGGCGCCGCGCTGACATTCACCGAAAGGCTGGCCCGGGAGAATGGCTGGTCGCAGCGCCATGCCGCAGCGGTGATGGAAGAGTACCGCCGCTTCTTGTATCTGGCCGCGACCGGCACCGCGCCGGTCACGCCCTCGGACCAGGTCGATCAGGCATGGCACCTGCACCTTGCCTATACCCGGCATTACTGGGGCGAACTGTGTGGCCATATCATCGGACGGCCACTGCACCATGGCCCGACAGCCGGCGGCGGCGCAGAGGGTCGCAAGTATCGCGCGCTTTATGCGGCAACGCTGGCGCGCTATCGCGAGGCGTTTGGCGCCCAACCTCCCGAAACCATCTGGCCACCAGCAGAGTTGCGCTTTGGCGTGCGGTACCAGTGGGTGGACAGGTCACGCCACTTTTTGCTGCCCAAGCGCGCTGTATCAGTCGCCGGGATGGCGGCCGGGGCAACCTTGCTGGCCGCCTGCACGGTGCTTGCGGCCGAAAGCGCGGCGGCCGGGACACCCTCCGCTTTGTCCGACTTTTTCGATTTCATCTTCGGGTCGACCTTCGGTTTCATTTTCACGATGGCACTCGGCCTGGTCGCCATCATCGTCATCGGGCAGACGATCGACCACCTGCGCGGCAAGCGTACGGGTCGCCAGCGTCCATCAAACCGCAAGCGGCGCGATGACCGTGATAGCGGCGGCAGCTCTGACATCGGCACCGACGGCTGGTCGGCGGGTGGCTCCGGTGCGGCAGCGGGCGGCGCAGCGTTCATCGGCAGCGGCGGCGATTTTGGCGGCAGCGGCGCTGACGGTGGCTGGGATAGCGATTCGGGCGGCTCGAGCGACAGTTCCGGCGGCAGCGACAGCGGGTGCAGCAGCAGCGGATGCGGCGGGGGCTGCGGCGGCGGGGATTGAATCTTTAGTCTCGGGGTTGATGTGCGTGGCCTTCGACAGGCTCAGGCTGAGCGGCTCAGGTAGGCTGCTCGAAGCGTTACCCGTTACACCTTGCGACAATATTTCTTGAAAATGAGCGGAGCATTCGCAACCCATTCAGATAAGTAAGCGTATTCCTGAACATGACCCGAGCAAGTCCCCCATCGCTCAGGCCATGACAGGAGTTAAGACAATGAAACTGATTTCAAAGACCCTCATCGGGACCCTGATGCTGGCGACCGCGCTGCCTGTTGCCACCACCGGCGCTTTCGCCCAGTCGCGTGGCGAGGCGGTTCGCTCCGAGCGTGAAGTTCGTCAGGAGCAGCGTGAACTTCAGCGTGAACGTCGCGACGTGCAGGACGCGCGCCGCTTCGGCACACAGCGCGATGTGCGTGAGGAGCGCCGTGACGTGCGCGAACAGCGTCGCGACGTTCAGGATGCCCGCCAGGAGTATCGTGAGGACCTGCGCGACTATCGCCAGTATCGCGCCAGCAACCGCAATGCCTTCCGTGGCCCTGCGTTCCGTGCGAACTTCCGCTATCAGCAGTTCCGCCCCGGTGCCCGCATCGCGCCGACCTATTTCAACCAGCGTTATGTGGTGAACAACTACCGCAACTATCGCCTGCCCAACCCGGGAGCGCGTCAGGTGTGGGTGCGCCACTATAACGACGTGCTGCTGGTGAATTCGCGTACCGGCACCGTCGTTCGCAGCATCCCCAATTTCTACTGGTAAGTCCTTTCGCCGGTAGAATGAAGGCCCGCCCATCGCTGACCAGCGGTGGGCGGGTTTATTTTTAGAGCGAAGTGTTGATGCCTTTAGGTGAAGCCTTCAAGGCTCGCCGGCGCCCCAGATCTGGTCCTGCCGCATCCAGCCTGCCCGCCGCTCGACCGAAAATTCGCACCAGCCCTGTTCACAATCGCCCAGTTCGCCGACCACGCCGGGTTCCACCCGCCACATCAGCTTTGCGCTGTCCTGCGGGCCTGAGCGGATCGCCGCATTGGTGCCGCTGACGATCGCCGTACGTTTGCGGCTGAGCATGTTGGAGTGCATCCATCCGGTCCAGCCATCGGGGTCCTGAATCTGCCGCCATTCGCCATAGCGTTTGACCACCTTGACCGGCAGGTGCTTGCGCCGGAACACCCATTCGATCTGATACGTCGCCATCGGTCCGGCCCGAGCGAACGCCTCGTCGCGCTGGATCGACGCCCAATAGGGTGTCTTTACCTCAGCCTGGGCGTGGGCAGCGTCACCGCCGGTGACGGCCAGCCCGGCCAACATGCCGCCAAGCACGACGCATTTGAGCCACGTTGCCTGCATATCCAAACCCCCAAACCGTCCGCCAGCCACATGCCGCGCGACGCTTACCCCCCCGACTTCGCTTACCGGAAAAAACCGCCAACAAGCAAGTGCTGCAGCTTGACCTTTAAGGTGGTTGCGGCATAGCAAAAATATGCCATTCAGCCCTCCTCCGCAGCATGAACCCGGCGCCCGCCCCCGCGTCATTGTCACCCGTAAATTGGCTGAGGACGTCGAGGCCAGGATGGCCGAACTGTTCGACGTTGTGCTGAATGCAGACGACCATGCGTTCTCTCGCGACGAGTTGGCCGCTGCGATGGCCGATTGCGACGTGCTGGTGCCCACCGTCACCGATGCGCTGGATGCTGACCTAATCGCAGGCGCAGGCGACCGGCTCAAGCTGCTCGCCAATTTCGGCGCAGGAGTCGATCATATCGACCTCAAGGCCGCGCGGGCCAAGCGCATCATCATCACCAACACGCCGGGCGTATTCACCGACGATACCGCCGATATGACCATGGCGCTGATACTTTCGGTTCCGCGCAGGCTGGCCGAAGGCGAAAAGCTGGTGCGGTCCGGCGAGTGGGACGGCTGGAGCCCATCGGGCATGCTCGGCCATCGCATCGGCGGCAAGCAGCTGGGCATCATCGGCATGGGCCGCATCGGCCAGGCCGTGGCGCACCGCGCACGCGGTTTCGGCATGGATGTGCGCTACCACAACCGCCGCCGCCTGCCCGAGAGCCTGGAACAGATGCTGGGCGCGAGCTTTGAGCCTGATCTCGACGCGCTGGTCGAAGGATCGGACATCATCACCCTGCACTGCCCGCGCAGCCCGGAAACGCGGGGCCTTATCGATGCCCGCCGGATCGCTCTGATGAAGCCGAGCGCTTACCTCATCAACACCGCGCGCGGCGAAATCGTCGATGAAGCCGCGCTGATCGACGCGCTTGAAGCTGGGCGCATCGCGGGCGCTGGGCTCGATGTGTACACGCACGAACCGCATGTCGACCCGCGCCTGCTGGCGCTCAAGAACGTGGTCCTGCTGCCGCATGTGGGCAGCGCGACGTTCGAGGGGCGCAAGGTGGCAGGCGAAAAGGTCATCGCCAACATCCGCTTCTGGTTCGATGGCCACCGCCCGCCCGATCAGGTGCTGGAAGGCTGGATGTAACTGGGTGTAACTGGGCGTCCCGGGCGACATCCCCTGCCGTGCTGTGGCCTTGCGTTAATCGATTGTTTGCCAAACTGTTGCACATACCGGCAAGTTTCTGGCCGGTGTCAACCCGTGCCAGTTTGAGTCGGAAAGTCGAAATGATGATGGCAACGCTGGCAAGGATCGGGATTATCGCAGCCGCGGGAGTGGCAATGCCTGCGCTGGCTGCGCCTGCAGGCGTTCCGCTTGAAGCGCTCGACGTTTCCAACTCCGGCGACACTGCCTTTGTTTTGATATGCGCCGCCCTGGTGATGCTGTTCGCGCTCCCCGGCGTTTTGCTGATGCAGGCCGGGCGCGGCACCGCGCGGGCCGGACAATCGGTCTTTCTGCAAGGCGCTGCGATTGCCGCGATCGTTTCGTTGCTATGGGTCATCGTCGGCTACACATTGGCCTTTGGCGATGCCAGTGGCGGCATTATCGGCGGCGGCAATGCCTGGATGCTGATTGCGCTGGGCAATGTGCGCTTCGGCACTGCGGTCCCGGAAAGCGCCTTTGTCGTCTTCCAGATCGCAGCAGCCATGCTCGCCGCCATATTGGTTGCAGGCGCCTGGGCCGGGCGCGGCCGGTTTGGCTGGGCGCTGGCTTTCGGTGGCCTGTGGAGCCTGATCGTTTACGCACCCATTGCCCATTGGGTATGGGGCGGCGGCTGGCTGTTCGGCTTTGGCGTGCTCGATTTTTCCGGTGGCATCGCCCTGCATTTCTGCGCCGGGGTATCCGCTCTGGTCGCAGCTCTGGTCGTCGGTCGCCGCACCGGCTGGCCCTCGGCAGCCCTCGCCCCGCATAACCCGCACATGGTCATGGCAGGGGGTGCGATGCTGCTGCTGGGCAATTTCGCACTGACCGGAGGCTGGACGCTCGCAGCAACTGACGACGCCAGCAGCGCGATCATCAACGCGCATGTCGCTGCCTGCACCAGCGCTCTGGTGTGGCTGCTGATCGAAAAGCTGCGGACCCGCCAGGTGACCGCAATGGGGCTGGTATCGGGGCTGACCGCGGGCATTGCAGCCATCGCACCGTCCGCCGGGCTGGTCTCCCCCGGCGCTGCCATCCTGACCGGCCTGATCGCGGCCCCGGCCTGCTATTTCGCGCTGCGTTTCGTGACGCAGACGCTGGCGATCGATGACTGCAACCATGCCTTTGCCCTGCACGGCATCGGCGGGCTTGTCGGCGGATTGCTGGTTGCGGTGTTCATGGGAACCGCATTCGGCGGCGTGGGCTATCCCGAGGGCGGCGGCATCGGCGGGCAGTTGCTCGCGCAACTGATCGGCCTGGGCGCTGTGGCGATGTGGTCGATCCTGGGCACCCTGATCGTCAGCTACGGCATCGCGACCGCCATCCCGATGCGCATTTCTCCGGCGGAAGAAGCAGGCGAGCCGATTGCCCCGCCTGCGCCGATTCCGTCGCCGACGATCCCTGCAGAAGGCCCGATGCCTCAGGCTTGAGCCTGATGGGCGGCGGTTATTCCTCGCCCATCCTGAGCGCGGCGATGAAGGCTTCCTGCGGGATACTGACCGAGCCGTACTCGCGCATCCGCTTCTTGCCTTCCTTCTGCTTGTCGAGCAGCTTCTTCTTGCGGCTGATGTCGCCGCCATAGCATTTGGCGGTGACGTCCTTGCGCATCGCCGCGATCGTCTCGCGCGCGATGACCTTGCCGCCGATCGCCGCCTGGATAGGGACCTTAAACAGGTGGCGTGGGATCAGGTCCTTCAGCCGCTCGCACATCCCGCGGCCGCGCGATTCTGCGGTGCCGCGGTGCACGATCATGCTCAGCGCATCGACGGGCTCGGCGTTGACCATGATCGACATCTTGACCAGGTCGCCATCGCGATAGCCGATCTGGTAGTAATCGAACGAGGCATAGCCGCGTGAAATCGACTTCAGCCGATCGTAGAAATCGAACACGACTTCATTGAGCGGCAGTTCGTACGTCACCTGAGCGCGGCCGCCGACATAGGTCAGGTTCTTCTGGATGCCGCGCCGGTCCTGGCAAAGCTTGAGGATGCTGCCGAGATACTCGTCCGGGCAATAGATGACCGCCTCGATCCACGGTTCCTGAATCTCGTCGATCTTGGTCGGATCGGGCATGTCGGCGGGGTTGTGTAGCTCGATCTCGCCATTGCCATGGGTCAGCTGGATCTTGTACACCACCGATGGCGCGGTGGTGATGAGATCGAGATCGTACTCGCGGGTCAGCCGCTCCTGGATGATCTCAAGATGCAGCAGGCCAAGGAACCCGCAGCGGAAGCCGAAGCCCAATGCCGCGCTCGATTCCATCTCGAAGCTGAACGAGGCATCGTTCAGCCGCAGCTTGGAGATGGAATCGCGCAATTTGTCGAAGTCGTTGGCGTCGACCGGGAACAGCCCGCAGAACACCACCGGCTGCACTTCCTTGAAGCCCGGCAGTGGCTTGGCGGCAGGGTTCTTCACCGTGGTGATGGTATCGCCGACGCGGGTCTGGCTGATGTCCTTGATCTGCGCGGTGATGAAGCCGATTTCGCCCGCCGCCAGCTCGGGCAGGTTCTCGATCTTGGGCCGCATGCAGCCGACGCGGTCGACCAGATGCTCGGTGCCGCCGGCCATGAACTTGATGTTCTGACCCTTTTTCATGACGCCGTTAACGACGCGCACCAGAATGACGACGCCAAGGTACGGGTCGTACCAGCTGTCCACCAGCATCGCTTCCAGCGGCGCATCGCGGTCGCCCTTGGGCGGAGGGATCTTCAGGACGATCTGTTCGAGAATGTCACTGATGCCGATGCCGGACTTGGCGCTGGCCAGCACCGCTTCGGACGCATCGATGCCGATGATGTCCTCGATCTCCTTGCGCACCTTTTCAGGTTCGGCAGCGGGCAGATCGATCTTGTTGATGACAGGTACGATTTCGTGGTCGTGCTCGATAGACTGGTACACATTGGCGAGCGTTTGCGCCTCGACGCCCTGCGCCGCATCCACCACCAGCAGCGCGCCTTCGCACGCGGCGAGCGAGCGCGAGACTTCATAGGCAAAGTCGACGTGCCCCGGCGTGTCCATCAGGTTCAATTCGTACAGCTGGCCGTCGTTGGCAGTGTAGTTCAGCCGGACGGTCTGCGCCTTGATGGTGATCCCGCGCTCTTTTTCGATATCCATATTGTCCAGCACCTGCGCGGACATTTCGCGCTCGGTGAGCCCGCCCGTTTGCTGGATCAGCCGGTCAGCCAAGGTCGATTTGCCATGGTCGATATGCGCGATGATGGAAAAATTGCGGATGTGCTTGAGTTCGGTCATAGTCGCGCGATTAGCAGGGGTGCGGGCAACTGTCAGCAGGGAATGCGTGACCTTTTTGCTGTTGCAGCAATGCCACAGCCTGCTGGCAAGATATGCGATTTGTAACAGCCGGGTTGCAAAACCATGTCACCCCGGAATAGCATCCTGCAATCGACAGGCAGACTAAACCGGCACCCTCGCATGGTGCCCGCCTGGCAGGGGAACACCGCTGGCCGCTTTGAGCGGCCGGTTACGCCAAGGGTGCCGATAGGGTTCGGCGCTCCGCGTTCACGGCTCGATCAGCCCGGGAGTGTTCATGTCTATTTCCATTACCAAAACGCCCGTCATTTCGCTTTCCGCCATGGCAACCGCTCTGGCCGTCACCGCGCTTGCGACCCCTGCAGCGTTTGCGCAGGAAGCGCAGGACCAGGTGGAAACCACCGCCGACGAAACCGAAGGCACGATCGTGGTCACCGGCAGCCGCCTGTCGCGCGATGCCAATGCAACCGCCCCGCTGCCGATCAGCTCGGTCACCGCAGAGCAGCTTGCCGCATCGGGCAACACCGATGCCACGGCCGTGTTGCGCACAATCCCGGCGCTTATCTCATCGGGCACGGTTGCCGATTCCATCGAGCGCGGCGGCGGCGGCATTGGCCAGGCAACGCTGAACCTGCGCCAGCTGGGATCGAACCGCACCCTGGTGCTGGTGGATGGCTACCGCCATGTGTCGGGCGTTGCCGGATCTCAAACCGTCGATGTGTCCACCATTCCGGGCGCGCTGATCGAACGGGTCGAGGTGCTCACCGGCGGCGCGTCGGCGGTCTATGGCGCGGATGCTGTGACAGGCGTGGTCAATTACGTCCTGAAGAAGGACTTCGACGGGCTGGAGCTCGATGGCTTTGCCAGCATGGCCTCGCGCGGCGCGGGCGGCAGCTATGGCATCAACGGCACCCTCGGCCGCAATTTCGCCGAAGGACGCGGCAACATTACCTTGTCGGCAGGCTATACGCTGGATGAGGAAGTGCTGTTCGGCCAGCGCGACTTCACCCGCAACAATGGCCGCGGCAACAACAGCACGACTTACGCCAACCCGCTTCGCCGTTTTCAGCGCGGCGACATCAGTGCAGGCGCGACCCCTAATTTCGCAACGCGCTTCTCGCAGGCCGCAGGGCGCTTCCCGATCGGCTTTGCCATCCCGACCCAGGCGCAATTCAATACCTTCTTCCCAGGCCGTACACCATCGGCAGCCGAACAGGCGCTGATCGATCGCGCCACCAATGCGCCATTGTTCGTCATCGGTGCGGATCCGCGCTTTGCGATCAGCTCGGGCCAGGGCCTCATCTTCCGCAATGATTTCGGCTTCTTCAACGCCGATATCAACAACAACGGCGTCAACGATTGCCGTGAAAGCTATATCGGCCTCACCGGCTTCGGCGGCGGCGGCTGTTATGTATCGACGCCAACCGGCGTGAAGATTTTCGAAGATGGCATCATCTCCACCGGTTCCAACCAGTTCGGCGGCGATGGCGCGGTCGAGCGCACCAACGAAACTTCGCTGATCCCGCGCAGCGAGCGCATCTTTGCCAACCTGCGCGCCAATTACGAGTTTTCGGCTGCCGCCAACCTGTTCATCGATGCCAAATATGCGCGCAACAACACGCTTTCGCGCAACAACTACAACACATTCTATGACAGCCTGCTGATCTTCCCGGACAATCCGTTCATCCCGGCGGTTCTGCAGGCAGATGCCAACGATGCCGGCGGCCTCCGGATCAGCCGCGACTTCCTGGATCTCGGGCCGAACACCCAAAGGGCCAAGCGCGAGACCTATCGCATCGTGGGCGGTCTCAACGGCGATTTGACCGATCACCTGAAGTACGAAATCGTCGGCAATTACGGCCGTACCGACAGCAGCGTCACGCAGAGCAACTCAGTCCGCTACGACCGGCTTTTCGCGGCGATCGATGTGGTACGCGCCCCCAATGGCCAGATCATCTGCCGGTCGGACGTCAGCAACGTACCGCACCCGGGCAGTGAAATCTTTCCCGTGATCGCACCGGGCTTCTTCACCTTCCGGCCTGGCGATGGCCAGTGCCGGCCTGCGAACATTCTGGCAGGCCAGAACTCGGTCAGCCCGGAGGCGGTGAATTTCATCACCACGCCCACCACCGATCGTTTCCGCCTTGAGCAGCTGGTGTTCACCGGCAGCATCAGCGGCGATACCGGGGGCTTTTTCAACCTGCCCGGCGGCGCGGTGCAGTTCGCCGTGGGCGCGGAATACCGCAAGGAAAAGTCCCGGTCGCGCTTCAGCGATCTTGAACTCGGCCTGCTGCCGCAAGGATCGCCCGCCGGACCCGCAGGCACGTTCATCGGCGACGTTTCGCCCAACCAATCGCTGCTGTTCGACGCATCCACCCAGACCTTCAACACCGGTGGATCGTTTGATGTCGTGGAAGCTTTCGGCGAAATTTCACTGCCGATCCTCAAGGATACGCCGTTCTTCCACGAACTGACGGTAGGCGCAGCGGCGCGCTATTCGGATTACTCGACGGTCGGCGGAGCGTTTACCTGGAACGTCAACGGCATCTGGGCTCCGATCCCGGACCTGCGTTTCCGCGGGACCTATTCGCAGGCCATCCGCGCACCCAACATTGCCGAGTTGTTCGATCCGGCCCAGGGCGCTGTGTTCCGTCCTGCCGATCCGTGCGATGTCATCAACCAGACCGCGACGCCCAACCGCCTGCAGAATTGCATCGCGGCAGCGACCGCATTGGGCATTCCGAACGCCGCAGCCTTTATCGCTGGATATAGCGATCCTTTGACCGCGCGCTTCTCAGGCACGAGCGGCGGCAACCCGAACCTGACCGAAGAAACGGCCACCACGTTCACGGTCGGCGGTGTGCTCCAACCCCGCTTCCTGCCGGGTCTCACGGTTTCGGTCGACTATTACTCGATCAAGATCGAGGATGCGATTGCGGCGGTCACCGCGCAGGATATCGTCAACACCTGCTATGACAACACGACCTTCCCCAACCAGTTCTGCAATCTGTTCACGCGCAACGGTCCGACGGCGGGTCCCACCACCTTCGGCTTCAACTTCCTGCAGCAGACACAGCTGAACTTCGGCAAGATCGAAACGGCGGGCATCGATGCCTCGCTCGATTACCGGTTCTCGATCGGCAAGAGCAACTTCGGCCTCAACGTTTCCGCCAACTGGACCGACAAGGTGGATCGCTTCTTCGACCCGGTCGATACAACCCTGGTCAATCCTGGCCTCAACGAGCTGGGCGCGCCGGAGTGGTCGGGCGTGGGCACGGTGACCTACAACCGCGGCCCGTTCACGCTCAATTACTCGCTGCAGTATGTCGGCAAGCAGGCTGCGGCGTCGGTCATCCAGATCGAGCGTATCCAGACCGAGTTCGGCCCTGCAGGCTTCGCGCCCGAATACTGGTTGCACAACATCTCGGCGACGCTGGACGTGGCGGAGAATTTCTCGGTGACCGCGGGCATCAACAACATTTCGAACCGCGAGCCATATCTGGCAAGCTCGGCCTATCCGGTCAGCGGCATCGGACGGACGTTCTTCATGTCAGCCGGGGCGACCTTCTAACGATCGTTTCAGGCATTGAAAAAAGCTCGCATCCCGCAAGGGGTGCGGCCTTTTTTCTTGGCACCCAATCACGCCTTGTGCGTAATGCGGGCATGACATGCACATGGCTCATCGTGAACGAGGCAAGCGGCAGCTATGATGCTGCCGTGATCGCCGATCTGGTAACCTGGTTCGCGCAAAGCGATGAACCTGTCGATTGCATCGTGCGGTGCCCCGATGACGACCTGCCCTCGCCCGATGTGCTGAACGCCAACGGTGTCCGCACGCTGGCGATCTATGCAGGGGATGGCACCACCAACAGCGCGCTGAAGACGTCGGCTGGATGGGGCGGTGACATATTGATCCTACCGGGAGGGACCATGAACCTGCTCGCGCGGGCCCTGCACGGCGACAACACCTGCCAGGACATTATCACGCATGCGTGCAGTGCGCGCCATACCCGGCAACTCAGCACCGTGGAGATCGGCGACAGCATCGCCTATGTCGGCGTCATTGCAGGGCCGACGACGAGCTGGGCGACCGTCCGCGAAAAGATGCGGCATTCGCAAGTAGCCGACCTCGTTTTCACTGCCATTCCCGAGGCGATAGCAGAGAGCCTGAACGGGCCTCAGGTGGGGATCGAGGGCAATGCCGACACCTACCCTGCCATCTTTGCCGCGCCGCGCGACACCGCAATGACGCTGTGCGGATTTACGGCCGAGGGCGTGGGCGATGTGTTCGCGCACGCAGGTGCCTGGCTGAGCGGCGATTTCCGCGAAGGGCCCCGCGTCGATCTTGGCGAAGCAGAACGCGCGACCCTGACCAGCAGCGCCGATGTCATCGGGCTGCTGATCGATGGCGAGCCGGCAGAGTGTAGGCCCGGCGACACGCTGGTACTGGGCCGTTCACCGCACAATTTCCTGGAAACGCGTGAACTTGCCAGCCAATGACCGTGCTGTTTCATGCCAGCGACCTGCATTTTGGTGCTGAAGATTCCGCCGCGCTCGACTGGTTCGTGGAATGCGTCAGGCAGGATGCTCCCGACGCAGTGGTCATAACCGGCGACCTTACCATGCGGGCCAGATCGTCAGAGTTCGCCGCTGCGCAACGCTGGCTGGGTGATCTGGGCGCGCCGGTGCTGATCGAACCGGGCAATCATGACCTGCCCTATTTCAACCCCCTCCGCAGGCTTTGGCGTCCCTATGGCCGGGTCATGCGCTTGCAGGACAGGCTGCACACCGGCGTCAAGCTCGAGCGGGTGCATCTGGTCTCGCTGCGCACCACCGCGCGCGCACAATGGCGCTTCAACTGGTCCAAGGGCAAGGTCAGCACGCAGGCTCTGCGCAGCGCATTGCACTCGCTTGGGTCCAGCGGCGAGACGGATTGCAAAATAGTGCTGACACACCACCCCCTGATCGAGGCTGCGACGCAAACCAGCGGGCGCACCCATGGCGGCCGCGCTGCGCTCGATGCCATCGCTGCGGCGGGCGCCGATGCGGTGCTGTCAGGCCATGTCCATGATCCGTTCGATCTGCAGGTCGATACCGCCACCCGCCCTGTCCGGCTGATTGGCGCAGGCACCTTGTCGGAACGCGTCCGCGCGACCCGGCCCTCGTTCAACCAGTTGACCGTTGCGGACGGCGCGCTCGACGTGAACGTCCGCGTCATGGATTAACGCGCGATAATCGGCTGAATCTTACAATCCGCCAGCGCCATGATACGCTAACCCCGGTTCCGGGGGGAGATTCGCATCATGGTAAGGCTGCCGTTCAATCCGTTCGAGGCCGCGATCTGGCGAAGGCTCGCCGAAACGCTGTTCGTCGAGCCCGCGCAGATGGCGATCAGCCCGCGCCAGGTGGTCGAAAATCTCCAGCGGCTGTTCGCCAATATCGAGGGCGACACGCCGCGCAACACCGCGCTGTCGGTCATCGCCACTTGGGTCGTGCTGGGCGGTCCGGTCTGGCATTTTGCTCCGCGCAGCTTTCGCATCTGGCGCATCGAACGAAGGCTGAAGAACAGCCGGGTCGATATTTTCCAGGATATGGCCCGCATCCGCGGCATCGTTTATGCGGGATATTACGGTCACTGGATCGACCAGGATGACGAGAATATCAGCGATGCCGCTGCCGAAGACGCCAATCGCGCCAACCCGGTGTTCAATGCCATCGGCTTCACCCTGCCCCGCCACCGCATTCGCGAAGGCACGCCGGATGATCCGCAGATCGCGGAATATACCGCCAACGACCTGCCCTACACCGTCTTCGTCGGGGAAGACGCGATCCCCGACAGTGTCGAGGTGGTGGTCATCGGTTCGGGCGCAGGCGGCGCGGTCGCGGCATCGAACCTGGCCGATCAGGGCTATGAAGTGCTGGTGGTGGAGGCAGGGCCGTATCTGCCCAGCAGCCGGATGACCCCCAATGAAGCGCATATGTCGTCCAGCTTGTACAAGGATGGCGCGATCCAGACCACGCGCAACCGCGACATCATCGTCTTCCAGGGGCGCACCGTGGGCGGATCGACCGTGCTCAACAATGGCATCTGCCTGAGGCTTGAGCGCGAAGGCGAAACCCATCCCGATGCCAACGACGTGCTGGCGACCTGGCGCGCGCTTGGGGCTGGCGTGGACGCCGATGTGCTGGAGGACAGCTATTGCCGGGTCGAGGAGCGCCTGGGCGTGCACGAGATCGACCGGCGTCTGGGCCGCAACAACGGCACGCGGCTGCTGAACGGCTGGGATGCGTATCGCGCAGGCTCCACCGATCCGCTCGACCAGCGCGCGGTGGCTGGCTGGTTCCGCAAGAACTGGGGCCAGAAGACGCAAGCCAATGCGTGCGTATCCTGCGGCTATTGCAACACCGGCTGCCCTTATGGCCGCAAGCGCGCGATGCCGGAGAGCTTCTTGCGACACGCGACGATGGACGCGCCGCGCAAGGCCCGCATCCTCGCGCATGCGGAAGTCTCGCACATCGGCTGGGGCAAGAGCAGCGCCGATGGCAGGTGGGTGGCGACATCCGTGCAGGTGGTGCTGCCCGATGGCCGCGCCAAAACGGTCCGGGTCACCAAGGGCGTCGTCGTCGCCGCCGGCACCATCGCGTCCAGCAACATCCTGTCGGCCAGTGGCATCAAGGGCACCGGCAAGGGCATTTCGCTGAATATTGCCTGCCCCGTCCCTGCCCTGATGCCCGATCCGGTCAATGCCTGGGACGAGGACCAGATGGCGACCTTCATCGACCGCGGCGATTTTCTGATCGAGAGCCATTTCCAGCCGCCGATGAGCATGGCGTCGCTGGTGCCTGGATGGTTCGACGAGCATTTCCGGCGGATGCTTCATTACAACCGCCTGGCATCGGCCGGCGCGTTGTTTCCGGCCGACCGGCTGGGCGAGATCAAGAACGGCAGGCTGGATTTCGTGCTGAAACCCACCGACCTTGCCGTGCTGCGGCGGGCGCTAGCGACGCTGACCAAGGTGCATTTTGCAGGTGGCGCGCTGGAGGTGTACCCGGCACTGCTCCACGGCGAAACGCTGAAGGCAGGCATGAGCGATGCCGAGATCGACAGCTTTTATTGGGAACACATCACCGAGCCGGATGACGTGGTGCTGTCATCCAGCCATCCGCATGGCGGCAACGCGATCAATGCGGACCCGGCCAAAGGCGTGGTCGACCTCAACCAGCGAGTCCACGGCACGGCCAACGTACTGGTCACCGACGCCAGCGTGATGCCCAGCTGCATCCGCGTGAATGCGCAGCTGACCACGATGGCGATGGCCGACCGCGTCACCCACAATCGGCGCGTTTTTGGGTAACGCCGCTCGGCGTTACTCGCCGCGTGCCTTGCGCGTCATCAGGCCGCCGCGCTTGCGGATGGAGCCGGGCATCCATTTCGCCGCAAACGCCAGGCGCTTGGCGGTGGGGCCGACATAGCTGTGCACGTTCTTGGGATCGTGCACCGCGTTCCACGCTGCTTCCGCGACGATTGCGACGGGTGCGATTTCGAGCCCCGCTGCGGTTACGCTGGCGCCGATCGACTGGTTGCTGTTGGCGGGCGATCCGTCGAGCAACGGCGTGTCGATGAAGCTGGGCAGCAAGGCGCGCACGCGGATGTTGTCCGGCCCCCACTCGATATCCAGCGCCTCTGACAGGCCGCGCACCGCAAACTTGGTCGCCGAATACACCGAAAGCCCGGCCGAACCGTAGATCCCCGACGCCGATGACGTATTGAGCAGGCACGAACCGGGCGTGGCTTTGAGGTATTTGTGGCCAAGCTGGGCGCCATAGACGACGCCCTTGAAGTTGATGTCGATCACCTTCTCGATGTCATCCTCGGTGTGCTCTTCCAGCAGGCCGCCCGTGCCGATTCCGGCATTGTTGAACAGCACGTGCAGCATTCCGCCGCTGGTTTCCGCAAAGGCCTCAAGCGCCGCGGTCCACTGCTGGCGGCTGCGTACGTCGAGCATGTGCGTGGATGACATGCCCGCTGGCAGCATCGCGGCGGTCTCCTGCATACCCGTCATGTTCACATCGGCCAAGCCGACATACCAACCGCGCCCGGCGAAATACTTGGCCACCTCGCGCCCGATGCCCGATGCGCCGCCGGTGATGAAGATATACTTGGTATCGGTCATGGCATGTCCCTCTCATCTGAAGCCTTCCGCCGCTCAACCTGAGCGGAAGGTGGATGATCTTGGAGGGACGCTAAGCGCGCACCCAACCCTGCGCAAGTGGCTAGCCAGCGCGGCAAAGCGCCGCCTATAAGCGCCTTTGCATGGCTCCTCCCACCGCCCCATCCGCTATCCCTGCCGCGCGCGGCCCTGCCGTAGCGTTCGAGGGCATTGCCAAGCGCTACGGCGCCGTCATCGCAATCGATGGGGTCAGCGCCACAATCGCGCCCGGCACCTTCGTCGCCATCGTGGGAACGTCCGGATCGGGCAAATCGACGATGTTGAAGACCGTCAACCGGCTGATCGAGCCTGACGCCGGCACGGTGCGAATCGATGATGCTGACGTGTCGGCACGCGAACTGCACCAGTTGCGCCGATCGATCGGCTATGTGTTCCAGAACATCGGTCTTTTCCCGCATATGAGCGTGGCGCAGAACATCGGCATCGGATCGCGGATCGCCGATGGCAAGCCTCTGCCGGGTGACCGTGTCGCCGCGTTGCTCGACCTTGTCGATCTGCCGCGCGATTTTGCCACACGCCTGCCCGTGCAATTATCCGGCGGGCAAAAGCAGCGGGTCGGCGTTGCGCGCGCGCTGGCCAATGAACCCGGGCTGATGCTGATGGACGAACCGTTCGGTGCGCTCGATCCGGTAACGCGCGAAGCCTTGGGCGACCAATACCGCGCATTGCACGAGCGGCTGGGGCTGACCACGATCATGGTCACGCATGATATGGCCGAAGCATTGCTGTTTGCCGATCGCATCTGGGTGATGGCAGGCGGGCGGATCGTTGCCGATGCAACGCCCGCGCAGTTGATAGCGGGCGGCTGCGGCGCGGAAGCCGAGGCGCTGGTGGCGGTGCCAAGACTGCAGGCGGAACGGATTACGGCGATGCGGGCTGCGGGGGGTGCGTTGGGTGCGTAGGTCCCTCGACTTCGCTCGGGACAAACGGACGGGGGTGAGGCGGCCTTCCGTTTCAGGTCAACGCGCAAACCTCTCCGAGTTCCCGAGCGAAGTCGAGGGACGTATGCGCCAACAGCAAGCAAGATAGGCAGATGACCCTCGATTGGCCCCGCATCCTCGACCTGCTCGCCCAGCATGTGCAACTGAGCTTTGCCGCGCTTGGCCTGGCGCTGGTGATCGCGCTGCCGCTGGCGATCTGGTCGGCGCGCAACCGCACGGTGGCGAGCGTCACCTTGGGTTTCGCCAGCCTGATCCAGACGATCCCGGCCCTCGCCCTGCTCGCCTTGTTCTTCCCGCTGCTGCTCGCGCTGTCTGCCGTGTTCGGCGATGCCATTTCACCGCTCGGCTTCCTGCCGTCCCTGCTCGCCCTCACCTTGTACGCGCTGCTGCCGATCTTGCGCAACGCCGTGACGGGCCTCAGATCCGTCGAGCCTGCCATGGTGGAGGCCGCAGATGGCGTCGGCATGACGCCCTTGCAGAAATTGTGGCTGGTCGAAGCGCCGCTCGCCTCGCCCACGATCATGGCAGGCGTACGGACCGCCGCGGTGTGGACCATCGGCGCTGCGACGCTTTCAACCACTGTCGGCCAGCCCAGCCTTGGCGACCTGATCTTTGCCGGGCTGCAAACGCAGAACTGGTCGCTGGTGCTGGCGGGATGCCTGGTTGCAGCCGGGCTTGCGATCAGCGTGGATGTGCTGCTCGGCCTGATCGAAAGCGGTATCCGTTGGCGCAAGCACCAGCGCATATGGGTTGCCGGTGTTGCGCTTGCGTTTGGCCTTGGCGCTGCGCTGTGGCCCGCACCGCAGCCTGACCGGCCCGTCGTCACCATCGGGGCCAAAAGGTTTTCCGAGCAATATGTGCTGGCCCGGCTGATCGGGCGCAGGCTGGAAGCAGCGGGCTATGCCGTGCGCTACCGCGAGGGCCTGGGCAGTGCGGTCGTGTTCCGCGCGCTCGCGAATGACGATGTGCAGGTTTATGTCGATTATGCCGGCACCATCTGGACTAACGAAATGCAGCGGCAGGACCCGGAACCGCGCGCCGATATGATCGCCGAGATCGCGCGCTGGAGCGCCGAGCAACATGGCGTGCAGCTGGTGGGGCCGCTGGGGTTTGAAAACACTTATGCCTTTGCCGTGCGCCCTCAGGACGCCAAAAGGTTGAACCTGCGCTCGCTCGACGATGTGGTGCGCGTAGCGCCGGATTTCGTCTTCGGCACCGATGTGGAATTTCTGGAGCGCCCCGAATGGCAGATGGTGCAGGCCGCCTATCCGCTGCGCTTCAAGGGCCGCCGCGCGTTCGAGCCGACCTTCATGTACCGCGCGCTGTCGCTGGGCGAAGCGGACATCATCTCCGCGTTTTCCTCCGACGGGCGCATTGCCGCCAACGGGTTTGTCGTGCTGGACGATCCCAAAGGTGCGATCCCGTCCTACGACGCCATTCTGCTCGTCAGTCGTTCGGCTGCCCGCGATGCACGGCTGGTTGAAGCACTGAAACCGCTCATCGGCGCAATCCCGGTGGAAAAAATGCGTGAGGCCAATTATCGCGTCGACCGGGACGACAACAAGCAAAGTCCTGCTGATTCGGCTGCGTGGCTGGACCGGGCCATCACCGCCAAGACACAGGGAAACCCTCGATGATGCTCAAGCGCCTGCTGCTGACCTTTCTGATCGCACCGCTGATGTTCTGGGCCAATGCGGCGTATGCGCAGGTCACGATTACCTTCTACAGCCACGAATTGGGCAGCCAGTTTCCCCATGCGTTCGCGACACTCAAGGGCAAGGTCGAATCGACGGGAGAGGCTGTCGATACCAACGTCGGTTTCACCGCGACCAGCACCGGCCCAAGCATCCTGTTCGGCGACGTCACCGGCCATGTCAGCGTGGCCAAGCCCAAATATATCGCCAGCAGCAGCCCGCACTTTTCCTTCGACCTTACCGATGCGGAATATCGCGCGGTGATGGCGGTGACCGACAAGTGGCGCAACAAGAAGCAGAAAAGCTACAACCTCAACGAGGCCAACTGCGTCCATTTCATCGCCGAGGTCGCAACCGCGGCGGGCCTGAAGATTAACCCCAAGAGCAAGTTCTTCAAGAAGCCGACCAGCTTTCTAAAGGAAGTCACCGCGCTCAGCCGCACCCGGCTGGCCAATGGCCGCATCCTGTTCAAGGGCTGATTGCCGGTTTTACCCCACAGCAAGCCCGCGCCGGACTGTGACGATGCCGGCGCACAGGATGTAGATGACCATCAGCGCCGTCATCAGGTCGAGCGCGCTCGCGGTTGGTGCCAGCCCGAACACTTCGGCACTGGCCCAGACGAACAGCGCCATCTGCACAATGCCGAACGTCAACGAACTGGTGTCGGCGATTACCGCGCGGGCAAATTCGTCGCCTTCGCGGTAAATGGTCCAGTTGATCCAGGTTTCCAGCGCGAGCAGGCCGAGGATGATGACCATCGCTGCATAACGCCCCACCGGCAGGATATCCGGCCCCAACGCCGGGATCACCATCACCATGCCGGCCACAACCAGGACCGCACCCTGCAGGCGCGTGGTGCGACGTTCGTGGTGCAGATCGGGCTCGTCCGGGGCTATGCCATAGGCCTGGCGCAAACGGGCATCGCTCAGGCTAGCACCCAGTGTCACAAGGCCGATGGCGACCAGCATGATCGCAACGCAAAAAGCCCAGATGTGCAGGTTATCGATGCCGTTTTCGGCTAACCTGGTCACTGCCGACATGCTGGCATAGCCAAAGGCAGCACCGAAGACGCCGCCTATCAGCATCTGCAGCGGCGTGCTCTTGCGCCGGACAGACACATTTTCGCTTGAGGTCAACCGCATGTCACTCCTCCTCTGGAACCCAATGGTCGATGAAAATCTGTGGCACCGGCACGCCGAAAAGGCGCGCCATGCGCAAGGCCAGCGGCAGGCTGGGGTCGTATTTGTCGGTTTCCACCGCGTTGATCGTCTGACGCGAAACGCCAAGGCGCCGGGCCAGTTCGCCCTGGCTCCAGCCGCGCTCGGTTCTCAGATCCCGCAGGCGATTTTCCACGCAACACTGTCCCCTGCCCGGCACGCGAATCCGTTCAGGCCTGACAAGAGCCCTTTACTGTAAAGAGTGTTTGTCAGTCAAGAGCTCTTGTCATGTTACAGCGGCAGTTACAGCGCAGCGTTGTTGTAGCAATGCCAGGTGAGGATCGCGATCGATCCGCGATGCGGCGACCAGCCTTCGGCCAGTGCGCGCGTTTCCTTCTCGGACGGCCGTGCCTCCAGCGCCAGAATGCGCCCGATGCCGGCCTGCACCGCAAGATCGCCCGCCGGCCAGATATCGGGCCTGCCTTCTGCGAACAGCAGGTAGATTTCCGCCGACCAGCGCCCGATGCCCTTGATGCGGACCAGCTCGGCGATGGCTGCCTCGTCGTCTGCGGGCAGATTTTCCAGGTCGAGCGCACCGCTCATCACCAATTCCGCCAGCGAGCGGGCATAGCCCTGTTTCTGCCGCGACATGCCGCATGCCCGCAGCGCATCGAAATCCGCCGCGATCAGCGCATCCGGCGCACAGCCTTCGCCCAAGGCAGCTTCCAGCTTGTTCCAAACGGACGCCGCCGATGCGACGCTGACTTGCTGCCCGACGATGGTGCGCAGCAGCGTGGCATAGCCGCGCTCCCGGATGCGCGGTTCGGGATAGCCTGCGATCTCCAGCGCCCGGGCGATCGCCGGTTCGCGCGCAGCGATGGTGTTCAGCCCTTCGGTCAGCGCCTGTGCGGTCAGTCCCATCTCGTGCATCCCTATGCCAAAACCGCCCCTTGCAATCAGGCGATCGGTTGATCATAGCAGCGACGGTTAAAGGGGCCATAGCCTGGCCCAATCTTTTGGGGAGTTTCCATGCCAAAGCTGATCGTCACCAACCGCGCAGGCGAAGAGAGCACCATCGAGGCCGATGCCGGTCTTTCGGTCATGGAAGCGATCCGCGACAATGGTTTTGACGAGCTGCTGGCGCTGTGCGGCGGATGCTGCTCCTGCGCGACCTGCCATGTCCATGTGGATGGCGAATGGGCTGACAAGCTGCCACCGGTAAGCGCGGATGAAGACGACCTGCTCGACAGCTCGGATCACCGCAACGCCACGTCGCGCCTGTCGTGCCAGATCCAGATGACGGCAGCGCTCGATGGCCTGAAGGTCACCATCGCTCCGGAAGATTGAGCCGCAAAGCTGATCAGATACCGCCGGGCGTCACATCACGCCCGGTGGCTTCCAGCGCGGACGTCAGCGCCGACGCGCAGGCATCGAGCTGCCCCTGATCGGTGGAGCGAATGACGAAATTCGCGCCCACCTTGCCTTCGCGGAAAAAGGGATAACTGCCGATCTGGCAGCCCTCAAATGCGCGTTCGGTCGCGCCGAGCATATCGGCCACTTCGCTTTCCGCCACCCAGCAGCCCAATGTGATCGACAGCAGCGGCAATCCGCCCTCAAGCGTTCCGGTCAGCGCATCCAGCATCCCTGCGGTAATGTGCGGCACGCCCGCCATCAGGAACAGGTTGCCGATTCGGATGCCGGGCGCACCCGACATGCGGTTTTCGATCAGCTCCGCCCCATCGGGCACCCGCGCCATGCGCAGCCGCCCTTCGGTCAACCCACCGCGCGTAGCGTAATATGTATCCAGAATTGCGCGCGCGACCGGGTGGATAATCACCTCGACCCCCAGCGCCTGAGCGATCGCATCGACGGTAATGTCGTCATGCGTCGGACCGATACCTCCGGTGGTGAACAGATAGTCGTTGCGCGCGCGCAACAGGTTCACCGCCTCGACGATCGCATCCATGTCGTCGGCGATTACCCGCACTTCCTTCAGCCGGATGCCCTGTACGTTCAGCCAGGTGGCGACCTGTGCGACGTTCTTGTCCTGGGTGCGACCGGAGAGGATTTCATCGCCGATCACGATCAGCGCGGCGGTCCAGGTGCGAGGGCTTTGCGTGGGGGCGTCTGCTGTCATCCGCCGGTGTTTAGCGCGTGGGCTTGGCCGCGCAAGCGGTTCGTTCGGGCCAGCGTCAATCCGCCCAGAACGTTGCGCAGCCCAGCAGCGCCAGCGCCGGATCGCGGGTGATGACGACCAGGTCATCATGGATCGCCTGCGCCGCGATCATCCGGTCGAATGGATCGCGATGCTCGCCCGGTAGCGAGCCTGCGAGCAGGCCGTGCGTAACGCTGACCGGCAGCAGTTCGAAGCCGTTCCGGTCGCAAAGCACCTCGAACAGCTCAGCGGCTTCTTCAGCATCCGCCCATTTGCCGAGGCGGACCTTGGTCGCCACCTCCCAGGCCGAGGCGGCGCTGACATACAGCACAGCGTAAGGGTCCGTCAGCCTGCGTCGCACGGTCTGCGGAAGTAACGGATTATCGTTCCACCACCAGATGAGGGCATGCGTATCGAAAAGAAACGCGCTCACTCCCAGGCCCGAAGCTCTTCTTCGGGTAGCGGATCGAAAAAGAAGCCGTCCGGTATCTTCACATTCAGGCCCCCAGGCTTGCGGACAACCTTCGGCTTTTCCAGTGGAACCAGCCGCGCATAGGGCTTGCCCGCCTTGGCAAGGATGATCTCCTCGCCCGCGTGCGCCCGATCGAGCAACTTGGAAAAGTGGGTCTTGGCGTCGTGGACGTTGACGATGCTGGTCATGGCTTTGTGGCTAGTCCATTGACCGGACTAAGTCAATGGACTAAGTCCGGCAGGATCGAGGCTCGCAAAAGCGTCCGCCCTGCCCTATATGGATTTCCCATGAACCAGTATGTCACCGTCACCAACGCCGATACGCCGATGCGCGATGGCACCATCAAGCTGCATGGGCCGGAGGGGTTCGATGGCATGCGCAAGGCCGGCCAGCTGGCTGCCCGCGTGCTGGATGATCTGACCTCATTCGTGGTGGAAGGCGTCACCACTGCAGAGATCGACGCCAAGGCGCGCGAGCTTATGCTCGCAGGCGGAGGCATTCCGGCGACCTTGGGCTATCGCGGTTTCACGCACAGCTGCTGCACCTCGATCAATCATGTCGTGTGTCACGGCATCCCCGCCGACCGCAAGCTCAAGGACGGGGATATCATCAACGTCGATGTCACTCCGATCCTCGACGGATGGCACGGCGACACCAGCCGCATGTATCTGATCGGCGATGTTGGCGTGAAGGCGCGGCGTCTGGTCGATGTGACCTATGAGTGCCTGATGCTGGGTATCGAACAGGCCAGGCCCGGCAACCGGATGGGCGATGTGGCCCATGCCATCCAGTCGTTCGCCGAAAAACACCGCTATGGCGTCGTCCGCGACTTCTGCGGCCATGGCCTGGGCCGCCTGTTCCACGATGCGCCCGAGGTCGTCCACGCCGGACGTCCCGGCACAGGCCCTGAACTCAAGCCCGGCATGTTCTTCACGATCGAGCCGATGATCAACATCGGCAAGCCGGCGGTCAAGATGCTGGAAGATGGCTGGACGGCCGTGACACGTGACCGGTCGCTTTCGGCGCAGTTCGAGCATTCGATCGGCATTACCGAAACCGGCTGCGAGATCTTCACCAAAAGCCCTGCCGGGCTGGACCGGCCGCCGTACTGACACGGGCTTCTTCGGGGCATGTGATCGCTCGTGCATGCCCAAATTATAGGCAGCACGCCCTGCCCTTGCCCGCAATTCCATCACCCGCCGCAATAATATTGCGACAGCGACAAGCAATTGTGGCGGATTGCGTCTTGGCACGTTAATTGTTTGGTAGTGGGCAAAGGGGGACTCGGACAGGCGCGCCTGGCGCGCATCCGGCTTGCCCGCAAAGTGTCACGGCGGCGCAGCGAAACCTGCGCCGTACCTTCCCAAAACCGCTCTGCCCCTTGCGGCACGGCGGCTGATCACAGGATGATCCAGGAATTATGAAAAAGATCGAGGCGATCATCAAACCGTTCAAGCTCGACGAGGTGAAGGAAGCGCTGCACGAAGTCGGCGTGTCCGGCATCACCGTCACTGAGGCCAAGGGCTTCGGGCGGCAGAAGGGCCATACCGAGCTGTACCGGGGCGCCGAATATATCGTCGACTTTCTGCCCAAGGTGAAGCTGGAGGTCGTCGTGGATGATGCCCTGGCAGACCGCGTGGTCGAAGCGATCGCGGCGGCTGCCCAGACGGGCCGGATCGGCGACGGCAAGATTTTCGTGATCCCGGTGGAGACGGCTTTGCGCATCCGCACGGGTGAACGCGATAACGACGCGGTCTGATCAACAGCACGCGCATCTCAAGGAGAGGCCTGTTTCGGCACGGCCGCAAGAACACACGTCAGTTTCACCAGAGGGGGGCCAGCAACAGGCCCGGACCGGACTTAATGAAGAGGGAAAGCTAACATGGCAAAAACCGCCAAAGACATTCTGGCAATGATCAAGGAAAACGAGATCGAGTGGGTGGACGTCCGCTTCACCGATCCCAAGGGCAAGTGGCAGCACCTTACGATGTGCGCCCGCGTCATTGGCGAGGACGAGCTAGAAGACGGCCTGATGTTCGACGGATCATCGATCGAAGGCTGGAAGGCGATCAACGAGTCCGACATGATCCTGCGTCCCGACCTGGATGCGGCCTATATCGATCCGTTCTCGGCCGATCCGATGATGATCCTGTTCTGCGATATCGTCGAGCCCGGCACCGGCGAACTGTACGCCCGCGATCCGCGCAGCACCGCCAAGCGTGCCGAAGCGTACCTGCAGTCGACCGGTATCGGCGACACCGTGTACGTCGGGCCGGAAGCCGAGTTCTTCATGTTCGACGATGTGCGTTTTTCGGACGGTTATGCCGGATCGATGTTCTCGATCGACGACATCGAGCTGCCCACCAACTCGGGCCGTGCCTATGAAAGCGGCAACCTGGCGCACCGTCCGCGCGCCAAGGGCGGCTACTTCCCGGTCGCTCCCGTCGACAGCGTCGTCGATATCCGCGCCGAAATGGTCAGCACCATGCTGGAAATGGGCCTGCCCTGCGACAAGCATCACCACGAAGTTGCCGCCGCGCAGCACGAACTGGGCCTGACCTTCGGCACGCTGACCGAGACCGCCGACCGCATGCAGATCTACAAGTATGTCGTGCACATGGTCGCACAGGCTTATGGCAAGACGGCAACGTTCATGCCCAAGCCGATCAAGGCCGATAACGGATCGGGCATGCACACCCACATCTCGATCTGGAAAGAAGGCAAGCCGCTGTTCGCGGGCAATGGCTATGCCGGCCTGTCGGACATGTGCCTGTACTTCATCGGCGGCGTCATCAAGCACGCAAAGGCGCTGAACGCCTTCACCAACCCCACCACCAACAGCTACAAGCGCCTGGTGCCGGGTTTTGAAGCGCCTGTGCTGCTGGCCTATTCCAGCCGCAACCGGTCGGCATCGTGCCGCATTCCTTACGGCACCGGCGAGAAGGCCAAGCGCGTGGAATTCCGCTTCCCCGATGCGATGGCCAACCCGTACCTTTGCTATTCGGCGCTGCTGATGGCGGGCCTGGACGGCATCCAGAACAAGATCCATCCCGGCGAGGCGATGGACAAGAACCTTTACGACCTGCCGCCCGAAGAGCTGAAGGAAGTGCCGACCGTCTGCGCCAGTTTGCGCGAAGCACTCGACTCGCTGATCGCCGATCACGACTTCCTGCTCAAGGGCGATGTTTTCCTCAAGGACCAGATCGAGGCCTATATCGAGATGAAGTGGGCCGAAGTCAGCCGCTGGGAAACGACGCCGTCGCCGGTGGAATTCGACATGTATTACAGCTGGTAAGCTGCGATACCTGCCAAAACATGAAAAGAGCGCTCCGGGGTGACCCGGGGCGCTCTTTTCTTATTCAGCGATGTAATGTGGCGATCGTATCAGCGGCAGCGCGTGCCGTTGCGGTCGATCGCACGGCCAGCGGCTGCACCGCCTGCTGCGCCCAGGATCGTGCCCAGCGTGTCCGAACCGCCCGGTGCAATGATGTTGCCCAGAACACCGCCAGCGATACCGCCGACGATCAGGCCGGTGGTGCCATCCGAACGGCGGCAGTAATAGCGGCCATCCTGCCCGCGATAGACCCGGTCGTTGCGGCTCAGGCGCCGTTCGCGGTAGCGGCGGTCGTCACGATAATAGCGTCCGGCATCATAGCCGCCGTAAGCGGGATCGGGACGGTTGTAATCATACTGGCGGAAGTTGTTGTTGGCGAAGCCGCGGTTGCCGTATCCGGAACCAGCGCAGCCGCTCACGACTGTTGCGGCCACCAGGGCCGCGCCAAGCGACCAGGTCTTTTTGTCAAACAATGTCAGGGTCTCCTCGTTTTTCTTATCAAAAAGACGCATCCGCATCACAAACCGTTCCAGAATTTGTAAGATTTTGTCGCAAGCCTTTGCGCGCACTCAGAGTCCAGCACCGCCGAACGGATTTCCGCTTTGACGGCGGGCGGGGAATGGGCATGAACGAAAGCCATGCGCCTTTACGTCCTCCTGATGTTTGCCTTGCTGATGACCGCCTGTGGTGGCGGCCCGGCTGCATCCGACGCTGCGCCGGGGTCAGGCCGGCTTGTACGGCTGGCAGATTCCGAAATTCGGGGGCTCGATCCGCAGGTCTATTCCGACCTGGCCTCGCTGCGGGTCGCGGCCGATCAGTTTGAAGGGCTCACCCGCTTTGACGGCGCGGGGCTGCCGCAACCGGGGCTCGCAAAAGGGTGGACAGTATCAAGCGATGGCCTGACCTGGCGCTTTTCCTTGCGCGAGAACCTACGATTTTCGGATGGGCACCCCATCACCGCTCCCCTCTTTGCAGAACTTTGGCAGCGGCTGAACGATCCTGCCACCGGCTCGCCGCACACCGCGCTGTTCGACGCCATCGCCAGCGTCCGGGCGGAAGGTTCTGCAACGGTCATCGTCACCCTGAAAGGCCCCTTCCCGCAACTGCCCGCTCTGCTGGCGCATCCGGCGATGGCAGCGCTTCCCTTGCATGTCACCAAGGACTGGACGGCGCGGCGCCCCCTCGTCACGTCCGGCCCTTACCGCACGCAGGACTGGCGGCTGAACGACCGGCTGGTCCTGCAACGCAACCCCGCCTGGCACAATGGCGCAGCACCGATCGCCACGGTCGTCTGGAAGCCGGTGGACGATGCGCTGGCGGGGATGCGGCTGTTCATGGCGGGCAGCGCGGATATCTCGGGCGATTATCCCCAGAGCCGTCACGACTGGCTGGCGAAGCGCCTGAAGGGCTCGGTGCGCACAGGCGATTACCTTGGCAGCTACTATTTCACCATGAACACGCGAAAGGCGCCGTTCAACGACCCGCGCATTCGGCAGGCGCTCGGCATGAGCGTAAACCGCGAGTGGATCGCGCGCGAACTGCTGCCCATGGGCAATGCACCGGCGCAAAGCATCGTTCCGCCGGCGCTGCTGCAAGGTCAGCCAAGCGACCCCGAATGGGCGAACCAGCCACTTCCCGCGCGCCAGAAGGAAGCTTCGCGGCTGCTGAAAGCGGCAGGCTACTCCCCCGACCGGCCATTGCGCTTTGAAATCCGCATCAATTCCTCCGCCGAGCACCGCCGGATGGCGGTGGCGATGGCGGCGATGTGGAAGCCGCTGGGCGTTGAGGCCAGCATCCTGAACAGCGAACCAGCGCTGCATTTTGCGGCGATGCGCCGCGGGGACTTCCAGATGGCGCGGTCGGGCTGGATCGCCGATCTGCCCGCGCCGGAGAATTTCCTGGCCGTTCACCGGTCCGATGCGGGCGAGGTGAATTACTCGGGCTATGCCGATCCCACATTCGATGCGTTGCTGGATCGGGCCATGGCGCAGGCCAATCCTGCTGCGCGGCTTGCGGCCATGCGCGCGGCAGAGGCGCGCCTGCTGGATGCCATGCCTGTCATTCCGCTGTGGTTCTATCGCAGCGGTGCGCTGGTTGCGCCGCGGGTCAGGGGGTGGATGGACAATCCCGGCAACATCCATCCAAGCGCCACGTTGTCGCTGGCCCGCCGCACTGCTATCGCCACGGGCAGCGGCACGCCGATGAAAGAACGACCATGATACGCGCCATCGCAGGGACAGCCAGGCTATGCGCCGCAGCTACAGCGCTGCTGCTGGCCGCGTGCAGTGGTTCGGACAGTTCTCCGCTGGGCATTTCGGTGATCGATCCGGCAACCACCCTGAACATCGATGCAGCACAGCTTGATCCGGCCGCGCGGTACCTGCGTGCCGCGACCTCGCAGGGGCTGGTGCGGCTGGACAGCCTGGGCAACATCGTTCCTGGCCTGGCCGAGCGCTGGATCGTCACCGACGATGGCCTCAGCTATATCTTCCGCCTGCGCAATGCCCGCTGGGAAAATGGCGACACCGTTACCTCCGAGCATGTCGCCGCTGCTCTGCGCCGGCGGTTGCAGATCGAGGCGCGCAGCCCGATCGGCGCAAACACGGCCGAAGTCCGCGACATCCGGTCAATGACCGGCCGCGTCATAGAAATCCGCCTGCTGGCACCGCAGCCCGATCTGTTGCGCATCCTGGCGCTGCCTGAGCTGGGCATACGGCGCAACGGTGGCGGTACCGGGCCGCTGACCGGAAATCGCCAGGAATACTGGACGCTGCTGACCGAGCGCATCGACGATTCAGTGGACCCCGATGTGCGCCGCCGCGTGCGCCCGTTGCAGGTGCGCGGCGAGAGCGCGGCCCGTGCGGTCGCGCGCTTTTCCATGGGGCAAAGCACGCTCGTGCTGGGCGGCAGGTTCGAGCATCTGCCGTATTTGAGCGCGGCATCCGTGGCGGACAACGCGGTGCGCGCGGACCCGGTGGTCGGCCTGTTCGGACTGCTAGTGGTCAACGAGGCCGGCTTCCTCAGCGATCCGTTCAACCGCGAGGCGATCGCGCTGGCGATCGACCGCGAATCGCTGATGACGCCGCTTGGTATCCGGCAATGGCAGACGATGACGCGCATCGTCCCGCTGGGACTTGAGCGCTACGCGCCGTTGGCTGGCGACCGATGGGCCGACCTGTCCTTCGATCAGCGCCGCGACCTTGCCCGGCTGCGGATAGCACGCTGGCGTGACGACAATGCGCGCACGCCGATGCTGCGGATCGCCATGCCGAACGGGCCGGGCAGCCGCCTGGTGTTTGCCGGCATCCAGCGTGATCTGGCCGCCGTCGGGCTCGATAGCAAGCAGGTGGCACTGAATGCGAAAGCGGATTTGCGGCTAATCGATGAAGTCGCCCAATACCGCCAGCCGGCCTGGTTCCTCAACCAGCTGGCCTGCGCTGTCCGCCCGGTCTGCGACGAGGCGGCCGATGTGTTGCTGGCGCAGGCGCGGCGGGCGGTGGACCCCGATGTGCGCGCCGCAAAGATGGCGGAATCAGAACTGTCGATGACCAGCGCCAATATCTACATTCCGTTAGGCGCGCCGGTGCGCTTTTCGCTGGTGGCGGGCAATGTGCCTGGCTTTGCGATTACCGCCGACGGCTGGCACGCCTTGCCGGATCTGGTCGCCATCCCCAGATAATATCCGCAAGGGGCCCGGGAGTGACATATGAAGACCATCCGGCCTGAACAGATGGAACAGATCAAGGCGGCGCAGCTCAAGGCGATGGGCGCGCTTTCCAACGACCCGTCCGCCATCCGCAAGCGCGTGGAAGCTTTGGAGCACGTGCTGGAACGCAGCTTCACCCTGCCCGGTATCAACCGCAAAGTGGGCCTGGATTTCGCACTGGGGCTGGTGCCCGTGGTCGGTGATGTCATCACCGGGGCGATGGGGCTATATATCGTATGGGAAGCCCGCAACCTTGGCATGTCCAAGCTGCAGCTGATGCGGATGACCGCCAATGTTGGGTTCGACACGCTGCTGGGCGCGGTTCCGTTGGCAGGCGACGTATTCGACATGTTCTGGCGATCGAACACCCGCAACTTGAAGATTATCCGCAAGCACCTGGACAAGCAGCACCCGGCGAGCCGCATTATCGACATGTGATTCGCAATCCGAATCACTTTTCAGGATCGGGGTGCTGCGCGTTGCAGGTTTGGCCGGCGACCCGGTTTTGCAATCGTATGCAGAGACATTTGCACGGCGTCGGTGCCCGAAACGACGCTAACCCGGCGGAAATCAAAGGATTTGCCAACCGCGAAACAATTGGCTACGGCCCGGCACATCAGGCTCCAACAGACAAAAAAAGGGCCAGCCCGAAGGCTGACCCAATAAAGTTTTTAGGAGAGGATGCCTGAAAGGCATGATCAATATGGGTCAGCATCCCTTATTGTGCAAGTGCGAAATGAATTCCGAGAGTTGCAAAGAACGCAACTCAACTGGCGGAAAACCGCACGATGTCGCGATTTGCAATTGCACATTTGCGCTGCAGTGCAATACTAATCGCCATCATGGCCATGCGACGTCTCCCCCCTTTGCGATCCCTTGAAGCGTTTTTACGCGTTGCCCGACTCGGGTCTGCCAAGGCCGCTGCCAGCGAGCTTGCGCTGTCTCCATCCGCGCTCAGCCGCAGGATCGGTGGGCTTGAGGACTTTGTCGGCAAGAAATTGTTCAAGCGGCATAACCAGCAGCTCAAGCTGAACGAGGCGGGCGAAGCGCTGTACGCCAGTGTCGCGCCGGCCATCGATGCGCTGGCCGATGCGGTCGCCGCGCACATGGACGACAGCAAGGTGCTGAGGCTGCGGCTGGGCATGCTGCCGCTGTTCGGCAGCCAGCGGCTCGTGCCGCGACTGGGCGAATTGCGCAGGCTCTATCCGCTGCTGCATATCGACGTCGATACGTCCGGACATGGCGAGGCGCGCGTCGGCGACACGCTCGATGCGGCCATCATCCTGTCGCCCAGCCCCGACCCGGCGCTGCATTCGGTGCGGCTGGACCGCAACTACGTGTTCGCCATCGCTTCGCGCGAACTGGTGGAAAGCTTAGGCGACACGCCTGATCTGGCGCTGCTCAACCGCCAGACCATCCTGATCCACAACGACATGCCGGAATCGTTCGATGCCTGGAAGCAGGCACTGGGCCTAACCGACCTGCAGCCTGCGTCCATCGACCATATCGACAGCGGCCCGCTGATGCTGGAAGCGGCAGCACAAGGGCTGGGCATCGCCATCATGCACGACGATCACCTGACCCGGTCAGGCGATGCACGGCTGGCGAAGCTGTTCGATGTGCGGGTGGAAAGCCCCTACAGCTACTGGTTCGTCTGCAAGCCCCGCGCGCTGGAAACGCGCGCGGTGCGGCTGTTCCACGACTGGCTGGTGGAAGCGGGGATTTAAGCCGCCCAATACCTACCTCTGCAAGACTCCCCTCCCTGGACAGGGAGGGGCCGGGGGTGGGTCGTCTGCGCCAACAATAGCGCCAAGACGCCTACCCACCCCCCACCCCTCCCTCACAGGGAGGGGAACTTATTTAGCAATCAAGCAACCGTTGCCGATGCGATCACGCCGGGCTTTGCCGGCGGCTCGCCCTTGGGCAGCGCGTGGACATGTTCCATGCCTTCGATCACCTGGCCCCACACGGTGTATTGGCGATCCAGGAAGCGAGCATCGTCCAGGCAGATGAAGAACTGGCTGTTGGCGCTGTTGGGATCCATCGTGCGCGCCATCGAGCACACGCCTTCGACGTGCGGCTCGTCATTGAATTCCTGCTTCAGGTCGGGCTTCTTCGATCCGCCGGTACCCGAACCGTTCGGGCAACCGCCCTGCGCCATGAAGCCCGCGATCACGCGGTGGAACTTCACGCCGTTATAAAAGCCCTCACCGGCCAGTTCGACGATCCGCTCGACATGTTTGGGAGCGAGGTCAGGGCGCAGCTTGATGACGACGTCGCCGCCATCCTGGAGGCTGAGGGTAAGGGTTTCTGCGGTCATGTGAGGTCCTTTGGTAACAAGATGAATACTGGGGCCGATATAGCGGCGCGAGCACGAATGTCACCCCCGCCGACTGCGGCTGCATCGGGATTGCTTTTGCAGGTGCGAACGGCCAAACACACGCCTTGGGCTGCCCTGCACGCCAACCACCATCCGCCAGAAAGGAGCAGGCCATGACCGACCCGACCGACGCCCCGCTCCACGAGCACAGTCCGCATGAAATGGCCGATGCCAGCTCCAGCCTGGACGAGGACAACCGCCTGCTCCCCGGCTTCGTCAGCCAGGTGTGCGATGCGCTGGACAACGGCGACGATGAAGCCGCCTATGACCTGGTCGAGCCGCTGCATCCCGCCGACATCGCCGACCTTTTCGAGCTGGTAGAGCGCGATTATCGCGGGCCGCTGGCGCGCGCGATTACCGATCTTCTGGGCGCGGACGTGCTCACCGAGCTGAACGACTACGTCCGCGATGACGTCATCAATGCCCTGCCCGCTGCCCAGGTGGCGGAACTGGCAGGACAGCTGGAAACCGATGATGCGGTCGCGATCATCGAGGAGATGGAGGAGGCCGACCAGCGCGCGGTTCTGGCCGAGCTGGACCCGGACGACCGCCAGGCGATCGTCGATGCGCTGTCCTTTCCGGAGGAATCGGCAGGCCGTCTCATGCAGCGCGAACTGGTCGCGGTGCCCGAGCATATCACCGTCGGCCAGCTGATCGATTACTTGCGCGAGCATTCCGACCTGACCACCGAATTCTGGGAAATATTCGTCGTCGATCCGCACCACCGGCCCGTCGGCACGTGCCAGCTGAGCTGGATCTTGCGCACCCCGCGCCACATCGCGCTGACAGACGTGATGAAGCGCGACCAGACACTGATCCCCACGGACATGGACCAGGAAGAGGTCGCGCTGCGCTTCCAGAAATATGCGCTGATTTCCGCAGCGGTGGTCGATTCAGGCGGGCGTCTGGTCGGCCAGATCACCGTCGATGACATCATCCACATCGTGCAGGAAGAGGCCGGCGAGGATATCCTGCGAATGTCCGGCGCGGGCGAAGGCGACATCAACGAGCCGATCCGCCAGTCCTATAGCAGCCGCGTGCGCTGGCTCATCGCCAACCTGGGCACGGCGCTTGTCGCCAGCAGCATCATTGCGCTGTTCGGCGGGGCGATCGAGCAACTCGTGGCGCTGGCCGTGCTGATGCCGATCGTGGCATCGGTCGGCGGCAATGCAGGTACGCAGACGATGGCCGTGGCCGTGCGCGCACTGGCGATGAACCAGCTGACCGAATCGAACACCCGGCGCATCGTCGGCCGCGAACTGCGCATCGCCGTCTTGAACGGCGCGACCGTTGCGGTGTTGACCGGAGTGGGCACGGCGATCGTGTTTGCAGACCTGATGCTGGGCGGGGTGATTGCGCTGGCGATCCTGGTCAACATCATCGTGGCGGGCATGGCAGGGGTGATCGTGCCGGTGACCCTCGACCGGCTGGAGCAGGACCCGGCCGTGGCCAGCTCGGTGTTCGTGACGATGATCACCGATTCCATGGGCTTCTTTGCGTTTCTGGGCCTGGCGGTGGCCAGCGGGCTGGCGGAATTCTAATCTGCATGCCGCTCAACATGACCAAGATCGCGTTCGGCGCGACCAGCGTGGCCAGCCTGCGCCAGTGGCTGGAAAGCCATGCCGCGCTGGGCGAGGCGCGGCTTACGACACGTTATATGCCCAAACGGCATGAGGAGATGGCGGGCGGCTCGCTCTTCTGGATTTTCAACAAGGCCATTGTCGGTCGCAGCCCGCTGATCGGCTTCATGGACAACGGCCAGGGCCGCTACTGGATCAGGGTCGAGCCACGGCTGATCGCCGTCCAGTCCATCCCCCGCCGCGCCCATCAGGGCTGGCGTTATCTGGAACCCGCCGATGCGCCTGCCGACCTTGGCGATGGCAGCGCCGGTGCTGACACGATGCCTGCGGAAATGCTGGGCGAACTGGCGCGGGTGGGGCTGGTTTAGTAGCTGGGGCTGGTTCACTAGCTGCCGTCTACCCCCCTCCGCTCAGCCTGAGCCTGTCGAAGGCCTCGCGATCCCGGTGGCGGCTAAATCCATCCGTCATCCTGAACTTGTTTCAGGACCCATGATGCCCCAAAGGCCAAAGCCGCGTGGGGATAAATGGGCCCTGAAACAAGTTCAGGGTGACGAAATTTGGACAAATTGCGCGGGGCCTTCGACGAGCTCAGGCTGAGCGGAGGTGGGTATTGTCTCAGGCCAAGCAGGGGTGGATGACCTCTCCGCAAATCAAGCCAGCCCCCCGCTCAAGCCAGCGCCTTTTCTCGCACCTTGCGGATGACGTTGACGAACGTCTCGGCCTCTTGCGCTCCAGGGACCAGATATTTGCCATCGAAGATGATCGCCGGGACACCGCTGATGCCCTGTTCGATCCAGTGGTCGAGATGCGCGCGCACGGCGGCTTCGTTGTCGGGATCGTTGAGCACGGCACGACCATCTTCCGGATCGAGCCCCGTATCGGCCACGATATCCAGCAGCACGTCCTCATCGCTGATGTCGCGATTGTCCTGAAAATAGGCGGCGAACATCGCCATCTTCAACCGGGTCTGCGCGTCGCTGCCCTGGGTTTCGCCCGCCCAGGTCAGCAATTGGTGCGCCTTGAAGGTGTTGTAGATGCGCATGCCGGGGGCGTGATTGAAGGCAAAGCCCAGCCGCTCCCCGGTCTCCTGCAGCCGCGAACGGTTGGCCGCGCTCTGCTCAGGGGTCGCACCATATTTGCGCGCGACATGCTCGGAAATCGCCTCGCCCTCCGGTGCCATCTGGGGGTTCAGCTCGAAGGGGTGCCAGGTAATGTCCGGCACGACTTCATCTCCGATGATCTCCAGCGCCTTTTGCAGCTGCCGATAGCCGATGATGCACCAGGGGCAGACCACGTCTGACACGATATCGATCTTGAGCGGATGGGCGGTCATCTTGGGTCTCCCAGAAAGGCTGTCGGCGCGCCCCGGACAACGCAAGCATAGCGCGATTTGGCGCGCCTGTCAGCCTCCCGGGCGATCAGCGCGTCGGCACCGGGGTTTCGCCCGAATAATCGTAGAACCCGCGCTTGGTCTTGCGGCCCAGCCAGCCCGCCTCGACATACTTCACCAGCAATGGCGCGGGGCGGAACTTGGGATCGCCGGTGGAGCTGTGCAGCACCTGGGTGATGCTCAGGCACGTGTCGAGCCCGATGAAATCCGCCAGCGTCAGCGGACCCATGGGATGGTTCAGGCCCAGTTGCACCGCGGCATCGATGTCTTCGATGGTCGCCACGCCCTCACCCAGCGCAAAGCACGCTTCGTTGAGCATCGGCAGCAGGATGCGGTTGACGATGAAGCCGGGCGCATCGTTGGCCTGCACCACGCGCTTGCCGATCCGCTGCGCATAATCGCGCACGAATTCCACGGTGGCATCAGAGGTGGCAAGGCCGCGGATCAGCTCGATCAGGCCCATGACCGGCACGGGATTGAAGAAGTGCACACCGACAAAGCGCGCCGCATCCGGGCTGGCCGCGGCCATGCGGGTGATGGGGATCGACGAGGTGTTGCTGGCAAGGATCGCGTCCTGGCTGAGCACCTTGCCGACATTCTCGAAAATCGCGCGCTTGATGTCCTCGCGCTCGGTCGCCGCCTCGATGATCAGGCCAGCGTCGGCCATGGCCGCGTAGTCGCCAACGGGCTGGATGCGCGCCAGTGCCGCATCGGCATCGGCCGCGTCCAGTTTGCCCTTTTCCACCGCGCGGGCCAGCTGCTTGCCGATGCCCGCCTTGCCCTTTTGCGCCAGATCGACCGACACGTCAGAGAGGAACACATGGTAGCCCGCCTGCGCGCTCACCTGCGCGATGCCTGCGCCCATCTGGCCTGCGCCGATTACCGCCATTTTGTCCATGAGAGCCTCTTTCTGGTGCCGCTGGAATAGGATAGGTCGGGCGCATAACCCAAGATTTCGCCCCTGGCTAGGATCGAACACCACCATGATATCGGCAATTGCGCTCATCGCTGCAGCCACCACGACAGCAGCACAGTCTGGCCCGGCTCCGGGTGAGGTCAAAACCTTTGGCGACTGGTATGTCGCCTGCGACAACACATGGTCGTGCGAGGCTGGAACGCTGGCCGCAGAGGGCGGCGATTTTACCGGTGCCATGGCGGTCCGCATCCGCCGCGAGGCCGGGCCGGACGCACCATTCCGCATCGAATTGCGCCCCTCGGAAGATGCCGCGAAGGGAGCAGCGAAGCTGAAGATCGACGCCCGGCCTGCGTTTGGCGGAACGCTGGACAGCGACGGCGACACCTGGCTGGATGAGGAGCAGGTGCCCTCGATCGCGCGCTGGATCGCCACCGGGCGGCGCGCCGCGTTGCTGGCTGCCGATGGCAAGTCGATCCCTGTGTCGCTGACAGGCTCATCGGCAGCCCTGCGGTACATGGACGCCATTCAGAAGCGTGCCGGAACCGTGGGCGCGATCGTCGCGACCGGGCCGGCATCCGACACCGCCCTGCCGCCGCCCATTCCGCAGCTGACTGCCCGAGCCGCGCCAAAGATCGCCGCCCTGCCCGTGATGAAGGATTATCCAGCGGTCATCGCTGCTGCCAAATGCGAATACCGTCAGGAGGGCGTGGAGGACACAGTCCATCCGCTCGACAGGCGCGATGGCAAGGACCTCGCCCTGGCGCTGATCGCCTGCGATTCGGGTGCGTACAATTTCGGATCGGTGGTCATGATCGCCGAGCGTCCGGAAGGTGACGTGAAAGCCAAATGGCGGTTCACCCCGGCCCGCTTCGATCACGCCACCGGATGGGGTGATGACGAGCAGGCGCAGCAGGTGGTGAACGCCGGTTTCGAGCCTGAACGCGGAACGTTGTCGGACTTTTCCAAGGGCCGCGGCATCGGCGATTGCGGCACTGCCAGCAACTTCGTGTGGGATGGCGCGATGTTCCGCCTGAGCGAGCTGAACGTCATGGGCGAATGCCGCGGGGTTTGGGAATGGCCGCGCGTGTGGACGGCGGAAGTCACCGTCGCGAAATAGCCCTACAACCCGCGCGTCATGCACATGCTGAAAGGATCGTGCGTATAATCGCCAAAGGGTTCGCACTCGGCAAAGCCGTGCTTGCGATACAGCCCATGGGCAGCGTGGAAAGGCTCCGGCCGTCCCGTTTCCAGGCTCAGCCGGGTATAGCCGCGTGCACGCGCCTCGCCGATCAGGTGCAGCAGCATCGCCTCGCCCAGTCCCTGGCGGAGAAAGGCAGGATCGGTCCGCATGGATTTCAATTCGCCGTGCGAGGGATCGATCTGCTTCAAGGCGCCACATCCCGCCAACCGCTCTCCGACTCGGATCGACCAGAAGGTCACATCGTCCGCGCGCAGTCGCTCGACCGGGAAGGCGTGAACCGAGCAGATCGGCGAATGCTGCGCCATCTGGGTAAGGTGGAATTTCAGCAGCGCCGCTATATCCGCGCCGGTGAGGTCGTCCTGCGCTATCGTGAAACCCTGCGTCGTCATACCCTGCTCCCCATTACGCCTGGTGCGATCTCTGGCCCAAACAATGCGACAAGCCGCATCGCGACTCCACACAAAGTTTGCACCCCGGCTGCAACCGGACTAATCCGCGGTGCATAGTCTGGGAGCTGAATGATGCGCCTGATCTTGTTGTTTGGAGCACTGATAATGTCGCTAGCCGCACCTGCCACCGCCACCCCCGAAACAGCTGGCGAGCCGGACTGGTCGCTGGTCATCCATGGCGGTGCAGGCGTGATCGAGCGGGCGCGTATTTCGCCTGAAACTGATGCTGCGGTTCGGGTCGCGCTGGACAAAGCGCTCGAAGCAGGTTCGGCTGTGCTGCGCAGCGGCGGAGCTGCGATCGATGCCGTTCAGGCCGCCATCCTCGTTCTGGAGGACGACCCCAATTTCAACGCCGGCCATGGCGCAGTCTTTACGTATGAGGGCACCAACGAGCTGGACGCGGCGATTATGGATGGCACCGATCGCAAGGCCGGGGCGATTGCCCGCGCGCACAACACTAAGAACCCCATCCTGCTGGCGCGCAAGGTCATGGAACAGAGCCCGCACGTTCTGCTGTCCGGCGAAGGCGCGGACCGCTTTTCTGCAGAGCAGGGACTGGAACAGGTCGACCAATCCTATTTCGGCACGCCCGAGCGCAAGCGGCAGCTCGAGGAACTGAAGGCCAAAAAGGTCGGCTGGTTCGACGTCGACCTGAAATATGGGACAGTAGGTGCCGTGGCGCGCGATGCGCAGGGCAATGTTGCGGCAGGCACGTCAACCGGCGGCCTCACCGGCAAGCGCTATGGCCGCATCGGCGATTCCCCTCTGATCGGCGCAGGGACCTATGCCGACAACCGCTCGTGCGCGATTTCCGCCACCGGTGCGGGCGAATTCTTCATCCGCGTCGGCGTGGCGCATGAAATCTGCACCCGCATCCGCCTGAAGGCCGAAGCGCGCAGCGAGTTCCTGGCGCAGGAGGCGGCACGGTCGGGCAAGGCGCTCGATCCCGTCTCGCAAAAAGGCCTGACCGCGCACGCGCTGTCCGCTGCGGAAGTCCAGGGCATCGCCGATGCGGTCATGGCCGAAATGGGCGCTTTGGGCGGGTCCGGCGGGATCATCTACCTCACCCCCTGGGGCCATCAGGGCTACAGCTTCGATACGCCGGGCATGTACCGCGGCATGGCGAGCAGCGACGGCAGCAAAAGCGTTGCCGTCTATGGCGACGAATAACACGCGGCACCACTGGACATCCGCCAACCAGTAACTAATTCGGTGTGAGTACCAAAAAGGGGTCCCCAACATGCGCGCTTCCATTGCTTTTGCCATCGCCGCCCTCACGCTTACGGCCGGAACCGCTGCCGTACTGACCGGCGCTCCCGCCCTTGCCGCCGATGCCGGCAAGATGGCGATCGGAGGCAAAGCGCCGCTGTTCACCACCACCGGCGCCAAAGCGGGCAAGGCCTACAAGCTCAGCCTCGCCAGCGAGCTGAAGAAGGGCCCGGTGGTGCTGTATTTCTTCCCCAAGGCCTTCACCAGCGGCTGCACCGCCGAAGCGCATGAGTTTGCGACCCGCATGGCGGACTTCAAAAAGGCAGGCGCAACGGTCATCGGCCTGTCCGCAGACGGCATCGAAGAGCTGAAGAAGTTCTCCACCGAAGCGTGCCAGAGCAAGTTTTCCGTCGCACAGGCCACGCCGCAGATGATCCAGGCGTATGGCGTCGGCCTTGCGGGCAAGGCCAATATGACCGGCCGCACCAGCATGGTCATCGCGCCCAATGGCCGCGTGACGTTCATCCATGACGACATGGATTATCGCGATCACGTCAAGCTGACGCTGGCTGCGGTTCAGTCGATAGCGAAAGCCAAGAAGGGCTGACCCTTTTTCCTGCGTGACCGCGCCGGGCTGCGGCGCTAGCGTTCCGGCATGAGCTGGCAGGACGAAATCGACGAACTGGGCCGCAGGCGCGCGCTGGCGGAGAATATGGGCGGCGCCGATAAGGTCGCGCGTCAGCATGGGCGAGGCAAGATGGATGCGCGCGCCCGCATCGCCGCGTTGCTCGATCCGGGCAGTTTTCGCGAGATCGGCAAGATTGCCGGGCGCGGCAGCTATGACGCCACTGGCGATCTGGCCGATTTTGCTGCATCCAATTTCATCTTCGGCCGCGGTGATATTGCTGGCCAGCCGGTGGTCGCCAGCGCCGATGATTTTACCGTACGCGGCGGTGCTGCCGATGCCGCGCTTCACCGCAAGTTCGTGCAATGCGAGGCGATGGCGCACGAACTGCGCCTGCCGCTGGTGCGCATGATCGATGGCACGGGCGGCGGCGGGTCGGTCAAGACGCTGGAGACCATGGGCTACACCTATGTGCCGATGGTCCCCGGCTGGGACCACATCGTCACCAATCTGGAAACCGTGCCTGTCGTCGCGCTGGCTCTCGGCCCCACCGCGGGCCTGGGCGCAGCACGCACGGTCGCCAGCCATTATTCGGTCATGGTCAAGGGCCTGTCCCAGCTATTCGCGGCCGGCCCTGCGGTTGCAGCAGCCATCGGCGAGACCGCCGACAAGGAGGGATTGGGCGGCACGGAAATCCATTGCCGCAACGGCGTTGTCGATGAGGAAGTCGCCAGCGAACTGGAGGCCTTTGCGGTCGCCCGGCGGTTCCTGTCCTACCTGCCATCCTCCATCGACAGCCTGGCGGCACGAACAGCGTGCAACGACCCCACAGACCGCCGTGAGGAAGCCCTGCTGAACACCGTGCCCCGCAATCCGGCGCAGGTTTACGCCATGCGGCGCGTGCTGGATCAGGTGTTCGACGTAGGGACCGTTTTTGAAATGGGGCGGCGCTGGGGGCGCGCGGCGATCACCGCTTTTGCCCGGCTGGATGGCTGGCCGGTCGCTGTGCTGGCGAGCGACCCCAGTTTTCTGGGCGGATCATGGGATGCCAAGACCAGCGAGAAAGCGGAGCGTTTCATCAAGCTGGCCGATCAGTTCCTGCTGCCGATCGTCCACCTGGTCGACAATCCCGGTTTCATGATCGGGGTGGATGCGGAGCGCGCAGGCACCATTCGCTACGGCGTCAACGCAATGAACGCGATATACCGCGCCAAGGTACCGCTGGCCTCAGTCATCGTGCGCCGGGCCTATGGCATTGCCGGCTCTGCGATGTCGCATGCGGAGCGGTTCCAGTATCGTTTTGCCTGGCCCAGCGGGGATTGGGGGTCGCTGCCGATCGAAGGTGGCGTCGAGGTCGCCTACAAGGCCGAGCTTGAGGCCAGCGACGACCCGGCCGCGCATCTGGAAGGGATCCGCGCGCGGCTGAACAAGGTGCGCAGCCCGTTTCGCAGTGCAGAGCATTTCGCGGTGGAGGACATCATCGACCCCCGCGATACCCGAACCTTGTTGTGCGAATTTGCGCACCTGGCGTGGTCGAAACAAATGCGAACGGCGCGCTGACATTAAGCCAGCGCGCCGCTCTGCATGTTTACTGAAATACGACGATCGTCGTGGATCAGATGATTCCGAAGACCTGCAGCAGCCAGATGACCAGTGCGATCACGACGACGAGGTTCAGGATGCTTTTGATCTTGCCGTCCATCGGGATGTAGTTGTTGATTAGCCACAGGCCGACGCCGACCGCCACGAGAACCAGAACAATGGTGAGAATTGGCATGTGAATAAACCCCTGTATTGCAAATCATGCCCGAGTTGTTCCGATAAACCGGAGCAGCTCGTGTTTTACGGCACAATTTAGTTTCAATAACTGCATTACGCGGTCCGCGACGAAGCGTTGCATCGGCAGGTTGAATTATTGAAAAACCGGTGTTCGACGCAATTGACGGAACCGACCCCAGAACAGAAGCAATCTGCGGAAACGGAGGTTGCGATGCTGGCCGGGCTGACTCGCGCCGACATCATCGCCAACGCGTCTCAGGCGATGCGCGCGCAGGCGTCTTTCGATGCAAGACAGGTGTCCGCTCTGCTCGACGGGTAACGCCGATCAGCTGTTCTTGTCAGCGCGGCGTCGTCCAAAGCGCATGCCGCCTTCAAGACGGGACCTCAACTGCATGTAATATGCTTCCAGGAACGGCTGTTCATCGCCCTGCGGCGGCGTCCAGCCGATCTTGGCGCAGATGGTGGCAGCGACGGTCTCCATTGCTTCCGGGTTCGCGGTGCGCAGCACCTGCTCCAGCATCTGCAGTTCGTATTCGCCGTACACCGACAATTCGGCATCGCTGAAGCGATAGCGATCTGCTGGCAGCGCATCCCCGCCTTGCGCCTCGCGCGGGTCCGCCGCGCTGGCAACGACTGCCCCCAACGCAGAGCGCGGTGCCTCCACCACCCACGTACCGGCGATCAGGTCGCCGCAGCGCAACCGGTCCTTGTTGAGCAGCGGGAACAGCAGGAAGATGCCGACCCATGCGATCCCCGCCAAGGTCGCGGATTCGCTCAGCGTCCCCTGCACGCCGCCCGATGTCATGAACATCAGCGGCAGAAACATCTCGATATCGCGGATCAGGTTGCGGGCGATGATCGCCTCTGCGGTTAGCCGCCCGCCATCGCGCGCAGCAACGCGGATGCCGAGCGCCCGCTTGCCCCAGGTCGCCGCGCGCTGGCCGAGCTCAAAGTACAGGAAATACGCATTGCGCGCCAGAAACAGCCCAATGATGAACAGCACGATCAGGAAGTTCAGGAACCCGTCGGAAATGCGCGGCAGGCCGGTCGTCGAATACGCCCATGCCAGCAAGGCGATCGTCAGCACGAAGGCGAGGAACAATCCGAACAGCGCGGTGAGATCGATAAACAGTGCGCTGATCCGGGCGCTGGCCGGAGCGACGCTGATATCCAGCGCCACGCCTTCCGGCGTTACCAGCCGCCTTTGCAGCTTGGCGTCGCTGGCGTGCGTGCGCCCCAGTTGTGCAAGCCTTGCCATCAGGTGCGCCGCTGGCGGAAGGCGAGGAAGAAATAGGCGAGCCACAGTGCGAGCACGCCGTAGCCAATCAGGTATCGCAGCTCCGTCGACTGAACGAGCTGGCGGGCAAAGCCTTCCAGCAATCCGGCGACGATCAGCATCACGACGACCCCGGTCATTACCTGCGCTGCCGTGCGCCCGGCGTGGCTCAACGCGGCAAGGTGGCCCCGCACGCCGGGAAAGCCCAGAGCGCGTCCCACGTGCAGCCCGGCCGCCCCCGCCATCAGGATCGCCAGCAACTCCGTCGTGCCGTGGATCGACAGCCAGCCGACAAATTCAACCGTCAGCCCGCGCGAGGCGAACACCCACAGCATCGCCCCCAACGAGGCGGTGTTGTAGACCAGCAGCAGTAACGTGGGCACGCCGAAGGCAAAGCCCAGCGCAAACGCCAGGATCGCAACCTGCGCATTGTTGCTGAACAGGTAGGCGGCAAACACCGACAGCCCGTCGCCGGTTTCCTTGCCGAACAATGTGCCCAGCAGCGCCTCACGCGAGGCACCGGGAACACGCACATCGCTGAACTGTGCTGGCACCAGCCGGTAGAACCACTGCTGGTCGGCAGCCACCAGGTAGAAGCCCAGCGCCACGCCGATCGCCATCACCAACAGCGCCACCACCAGGTCGAAGCCGATCGCCCGGACCGCACGGCTGAGACCGCCGCCGAAGAAGCTGCGACACCAGCCGCCAAAGGTGGTGCGGGTGCCGTACACGATGAAATAGGCGCGCAAGGTAAGCGATTCGAGATAGGCGATCAGCCCTGCATCCAGCGAGCTTTCACGCGCGATCGACAGGCTGGACAGCAGGTTGCGATACAGCACCGGCAACGCCATCACATCCGCGTCGTCCAGTCGCCGCAGCTTGCCCTTTTCCATCGCGGTGATCATCGCATCCAGGCGCACCCAGTCGCCCTCGCGCTCAAGCCGGAAGCGATCGCTGCGCAGCATGGCTGCAGCAATGGCTTGCTCGCTGCCGCTGCTGGCAACTGCGCCGCTCATAATTTGCCTCGCCGCTTGATGTTCAAGTACGCGTTCATCAACCGGGTGCCGATCTCGTCATGCCGACCCTCGATGACCTCGATGCCCAGATGCCGCAGCCGGGTGATGACCAGCCGCCGCTGCGCCAGCAGGCTGGCGGCGGCCACGCTCTGGGCGACGTCCTCGGATGTCACCGGCGGCTGATCGACCAGCGCCAGCAGCTCCTCATCCTCCATCGCGACGAACAGCAGCAGATGCCGGTCGATCAGCCGCCCAACCGATTCGAGCATCAGTTCGGCGCTGGTCGGATCGGTGAAATCGGTGAACACCACGATAAGCGAGCGGCGCTGCAATTGCGCGGCCAATGTCGACAGGGCCAGCGTGTAGTTGGTTTCCTCGAACCGGTAATCGATCTGCGCGGCCTCTGCCTGCAGGCGGAAGAAATTGCGGCTGCCCGATACGAACGGCGTTGCCCGCTCGGGCCGCGCGGCGAACGCGAACAAGCGCACCTGGTCGCCCGCTTTCAGCCCGACATAGCTGGTCAGCAACGCTGCCGAGACGGCGCGGTCGATGCGCGGCAGGCCGGCCACCGGCTCGCACATGTCCGATCCGCAATCGAGCGCGAACACGATCTGGTTGTTGCGCTCGGTATCATATTCGCGCGCCAGCAGCTTGGAGTGGCGCGCGGAGCTCTTCCAGTCGATGGCGCGCCGGTCGAACCCCGGCTGATACTCGACCATGGCTTCGAACTCGCTGCCCTCGCCGCGCATCCGCCGCGCCAGAATGCCGAAGATCGCATCCTTCAGGAACACCTGCAGCGCTGGCGCGCGCACCAATGCGATGTCCGGCAGGATGGCGACGCTCTCGCCGCTCGCTTGTCCCGCCTGCCGCCATCCAAGTCCCAGCGGCCCCTGCCAGCGCAGCCAGAGCCGCTCGATCACCAGAGCGCCCCGGCGTTCGGGCTGAAGCGCGATCTGGCCGGTGAGCATGTCAGTCGCGCCCGAGGCGGCAAGCGTGCCATCGCCTCTGCCACCCGCAACGAGGCGGCTGTCCACCGCGATACTCGCCTGCGCCATGCGCACCGGCATCCGCCCCGAAAGGCCCGCCTCCACGCCGATCACCACTGGTTGCCCCAGCTCGCTGCTGACCGGGGCGATCAGCCGGATGTCCCGTGCCCGCCCGGCGACCAGTCCATCAAGCACGCACAGCAACAGCACCGCCGCCGACCAGGCGGGGCCGATGACCCACAGCCCGGGCGCGAAGGCGGCAAGCAGCACGGCGATCAGCGCGCCCGCCGCGATCAGCAATCCGCCGCGCAATGTGGGGTAGAATGCGATCAACGCGGGGCCTCGGTCCGTTCTACCAGATCGGCGACGATGGCCTCGACCCGCCGTCCCTCGATCTCGGCGGCAGGCGACAGCAAGGTGCGATGGCGCAGCACCGATGCGGCCAGCTGCTTGACGTCATCGGGAATCACATAATCGCGCCCCTGCAGTGCGGCCCGCGCCCGCGATGCGTTGGCGAGCATGATGGCCGCACGCGGGCTGGCCCCGCTTTCAAAGTCCGCCGTTTCGCGCGTCGCCCGCACCAGCCGCACGATATAGGCGACCACATCGTCGACGAGCTTCACCTCGCCCACCGCAGCGCGCGCCGCGATCAGGTCCTCGCCGCTGACCTGCGGCTGGATATCGAATGCCGATGGCCGCTGCGCACCCGTGCGCCGCCCATATTCGGCAACGATCCGCGTTTCTTCCTGTGCATCGGGATAGCCCACCAGCAGCTTGAACAGGAACCTATCGAGCTGCGCTTCCGGCAGCGGATACACGCCCTGCTGTTCGATCGGGTTCTGCGTCGCCACCACCATGAAATGCGGCGAGAGCGCGTTGCGGGTGCCGTCCAGCGTCACGCTGCGCTCCTGCATCGCCTCAAGCAGCGCGGCCTGCGTCTTTGGCGGAGTGCGGTTTATTTCGTCGGCCAGCAGCAGATCGGTGAAGATCGCGCCGCGCGTCAGCGTGAACTGGCTGGTCTGGAAGTTGAACAGGTTGGAGCCGATGATGTCGCCCGGCATCAGGTCGGGCGTGAACTGGATGCGGCCGAAGTCGAGCGACAGGCACGCCGCGAAGCATTGCGCCATGAACGTCTTGGCGGTGCCGGGAGGCCCCTCCAGCAGGACATGGCCCGATGAGAACAACGCGATCAGAAGATAGTCGACAATCTCATCCTGCCCGATGATGGCCTTGGCCATTTCCGAGCGGATGCGCGTGCCCAGCGCGGTGATATCGGCGATGTTCATCCAATCCGTTCCTTCTTCCAGCGATGCAGCGCGCGCGCCGCCGACAATATGTCGGGGCGGTCGCGGGCTGCGCGCATGCGTGCGTTCAAGTGTTCGTAACCCTGGCCTTCGTCGTCCGCCGCCACCAGCGCCAGCCGCGCTTCGACTTCGTCGAGCGGCAAGGCGGGCGGCAGGCCCAGCGCACGGGCGGCCCTCTCCCGCGTCACATCGGCATAAGCGGGCGCCACAAGGTGGTCACGCCCCAGCCGCCGCACCAAAGCTGCGCTGCCCCTGACCAAGGCCGCCTTGCCGAAACCGAAGGGACGCACTTCGGCAAGTGCGGGGCCAAACCGGCAAAACGCCATCCAGCCAAAGGCGATGGCCGCCAGCATAAGGCTCACCACTGCGCCGACGAAGGGCGGGCGGAATGCGACGGACAGCAGATTTTCCGAAGCGCCGAGGCCGTTCTGGGTGAGATCGAACACGACCCCCTCACCGCCGCCGGACCATGCGGAATCGATGATCTGCAAGGCCTGCCGTGCGGTATCGCGATTGGCCAAGCCTAAGTTGTTCATAAGGTCTGCATCAGCGACAATCACGACAGGGTAGCGGCCCTGCTGGACCGCCGGGCTGCCGTCGGGACTATCGGCTGCATTGGGATCGAGCGAGGGATACCAGCCGCCATCGTTGACGACAGCGACTCTCGCCGCTCCCGTGGCGCTATCGGCAAGCACCGTTGTCAGCCGCTCACCCGATATGGTCACGCGGGATTTCAATGCCTGCTGCATCATCGCAGCGCGCTGCTGCGACTCTTCGCCAGAAACAAATTCTTGCTTCAGCAAGGTATCGTCCACTCCCTCCAGCTTGGTACGCACAGGGACGATGTTGGCGAGCATTTGCGGAGCCTGAAGCGCAAAGAACGGCCCTTCGAGCCGGACCCACCCGGTGTTGAAACCTTCTTCCGGTGTCGCCTGCCACTTGGGCAGGATGATGATGGTGGGGCCAGTGAAGGCGCGCTGGTTGACCAGGGCGGCAAGTTCAGCCGGATCGGCGCTGAGTTCCGGCGTCACGATCAGCAGGTCCTGCTGCTGGAGCGCTGCCGGGCTGCGGCCATAGCTGACCTTGCTGCCGGTCTTCTCCAGCAACCGCCCCAATGCTGAATAGCCGATCGAACTGACCGATGCGCCGTGCGCTGCGCCGTTGTTGCCCGACCGCAGGGCACCGCCAGCGCCGATGGCGTAGAGCAGTGCCATGAATGCCGCAAAGCCGATGGCGACCATCAGCAGCACCGTGCCGCGCGCGAACGGGTTGGCGCTTGTAACGCCGGTCGCCCCAGCCGCCACGTCAGCCACCGTCCAGCGCAAATGCACGATAGGCTTCGCGCGAACTGTCCCAGGCGCTGCGGTCGAGCGGACGGCGGGCGAAGAAGCTCGCCTCGACATGGCCTGCAATCACCGCAAACGCAGTCCGGGCGCGCTGCGACAGTGCCTCGAACGCGCCGATCTCGCGCGCGGTCGTCGACGGGCGCAGCAGACCCGGCCTGCGGGCAGCGATGTCCTCAAAGGAACGATAAAGCAGCAGATGCGCCGCCTCGTCATAACGCCCGGCAGCGGCGAGCGCATCGGCCTCTTCCAGCAACCGCCGCGCCACCGCCTGATCGGGTGCCCAATCCGGCGTAGTCACCGCGCGCTGCTCGCGCCAGTCGGCGATATAGGGCGCAAGGATGATCCACAGCATGACAGCGATTCCCACCACCAGCGCGCCGATCAACAGCTTGCTCAGCACCGGCCACGCAGCGGACAAAGCCGATGCCAGGGGCCCAAGAACGTCAGCCAGCCAGTCGATGACATCGCCCCACCATTCCGGTGGCGGTTCGGGTGGCTTGGCGACGCTGGCGGAAAACTGGATGTCCGCATCACCGCGCACATCGGTATAGGCGGTATCGAAACCGTCGCGGCGCGGTGCAGAAAGGGCTGGGCCAGCAGTCACAGCGGTTTTGATTGCAGAAGCGCAGCGAGGGAGCAAGGCGATTTGCACGGGTCACGACCGCTGCACTGTTTTGGACATTGAGGTTGCCCTACTGGACGGGGACAACCCAGTTGGTAAGGTGCGGTATGCAAAGGAAAGAATCGAACGAACGAAATTCCAGAACAAGGGGGCAGCATCATGGCCAGTCAGCCATCCGACTTCAGCATTGCCAATGTGTTTACCAACACCTTTGGTGTTATTGGGCGAAACGCTGCGCTGTTTCTTGGGCTGTCGCTGATCATCGTCGGAGCGCCGCAACTGCTGCTGGGTTTGTTGCTGGAGCCCCAGGTCATGGATCCGACATCCGTGTTCACCAATGTCTCTGCGGTGCTCGTCAGCGTCGTGGGCTATATCCTGTTCTTTTTCTTGTCGATCATCCTGCAATCGTCGCTGATCGTGGCGTCGGCCAACGATCTGGCAGGCAAGCCGGTGAATTTCGGTGCCTGTGTCAGCAGTGCGGTGGCCAAGCTCTTTCCGTTGATCGGCCTTGGCATCGTGATCGCGTTCGGGGTAGGTATCGGCTTCGTTTTGATCGTCATTCCAGGCGTCATTTTATACCTTATGTGGATGATCGCCGTTCCGGTCATGATGGTGGAAAATCAGCGCGTCTTCGCCTCGCTTGGCCGCAGCGCGGAACTGACCAAGGGTTCGCGCCTCAAGCTTCTCGGCCTGATCATCGTGTTCGTCATTTTCAGCATCATCATCGCCATTCCCATCGGCGTCATTTCGCTGATCAGCCCCAGCCTTTCGGTCATCAGCAGCGCGTTGCTGAGCACAGTCAGCGCTGCAGTCGGCGCGGCGGGCATCGCTGCTGTGTACATCGAATTGCGCGGATCGAAGGAAGGCACCAGCAGCGATCAGCTTGCCAAGGTGTTCGCCTGATCGAATGAGCCACACATATCACCCGTTCCCCGGCCCATACCGGGGACCGGGTATGACCCGCGCTCACTTCTCGCTGCGTGCAAGCAGTGCCACCAGATCATCCTTCCAGAACCTTGCCCAGGTGTGGGTGCTGTGGCCGCGCGTCTCGTCGGTCGCCTGGATGAGCTTGTACGAGCCGTTGGGCAGCCTTTTGCCGAACCCTTCGGCCACGCCATAATCCCACGGATTGATGAAATCGTCCGACGAGTTGATCCACGCCACCGGCATCGTCATCTTTTCGACCGTCGCGGAAGGATCGTAATTGCGCGAGGATTCCACCTGATAGATCGTGTCGTTGGCATCGATACCCTTGATCGCGCCGTCGATCCGCTGGGTGATGAACGCGTCTGCGGCATCCCGCGTGGCATAGGTCTTTTGCAGGTACAAAGGCGCAAAGCCCGCCACCTGCAAAAGGCTGGCGGCCACGCGCAGGCCCATGACCGGCGGGCTGGTGTATTCGCCCTTGTTCCACACCGGGTCGGCCTTGATCCCTTCGACCACCGCCTTGCGCCACATGCGGTTGTGCCCTGCAATCGGCATCGGCAGACACGCCATCGGCATCATGGCGCGGACGAATGCCGGATCGACCTGCCCCCACACGAAGCCATGCATGCAGCCCATCGACGTCCCCATCATCAACCGCAGCTGATCGACCTTCAGCCCTTCCACCAGCATGCGCCGCTGCGCCCTGACCATGTCGGTATAATCATAGGCGGGGAACCGCATCTTCAGCCCGTCGCTGGGCTTGGACGATTTGCCGTGGCCGATATTGTCGGGCAGGATGATGTAGTATTTGGTGATGTCGAGCGGCTGGCCGGGACCGAACAGCTCCTGCGCGAATTGCGGCTGGAGGAACTGCAGCCCCGTGCCGCCGGTGCCATGCAGCACCATCACGGCATTGTTCACCTTGCCATCCGCACCGCGCCGGGGCGTACCCAGCGTCGCATAATGCATCTTCACTTCGGCCATCGTTTCACCGGTGCCGAACCGGAAGTTCTTCAGGATGACATCGCCCTGCTTGACCTGGGCGGCATAATCGACTGCGGCCGGCGCAGGCTGCGATGCCTGCTGCGCGGTTGCTGGAACCGCCAGTGCGCAAAGCGCCGCTGCGCCGCACGCCAATGCTGCGCCAATACCCTTCAAATGCATCGTAAACCCCTCATGCCGTTGTTCTGTCGTCGCCTCGGCGGCGGACACGTTTCCCGTGCTCCGTTCGCCAAGCGGTGCGCCAGCAATACATCGGCAGGACAGGCTTGCAATCCTGAGAGTTGCTATCCGGCGGCCAGAACCCGGTTGCGGCCGCTGCGCTTGGCCCCGTACATCGCGCCATCTGCGCGCGCGAGTGCCGTATCCAGCGACGTTCCGGCGGCATATGGGGCAACGCCGATGGAAATCGACAGCGCAATCGGCGCGCCGTCTGCCGCCTTGATGTCGAGGTGGGCGATGGCGGTGCGCGCCCGTTCGGCGATCATCATCGCCAAGGCCTGCGGCATCGCGCACAGCATTATCGCGAACTCCTCACCGCCTACGCGTCCCAGCAGATCGTCGGGGCGCAGCGCCGCCTGCAGCGTTCTGGCGACCATGCGCAGTGCATGATCGCCGGCGGCATGGCCGTGCAGATCGTTGATGGCCTTGAAATGGTCGATATCCGCCAGCAGCACGCAGGCGTCCGCGTCCTGCGCATATCCGGCAGCCCGGCGATAAAAGGCTGCGCGCCCCAGTACGCCCGTCAGATGATCGATATCGGCCTGCGCCAGCAATTCAGCCTGCGCGATCATCAACTGGCGGTTGAGCCGTTGGTTGACCTCAGCCTGGCGTGCCAGGATGATGCTAACCGGGCCGGAGACGAGGATGGGGCAGACGACGCCGAACACCCAATAGGGCACTGGAATTTCAAGGCCGGACACGGATTCCATGACCAGCATCGCCACCAACGTTGCCAGCACGCTGAACCCCACGGCCAAAACGATCTTTTGCCAATGCCCCATGGTGCGCGCTGTAAAGCACAAGGCTTAAAACTTGGCGAACGGGCCGATGGACCCGGGACGAATCAGCGCTTGGCGGCGGTGCGAGAGCGCTTGGAGCGGTACATCTGGCTATCTGCGCGAGCCAGGACCTTGTCGGCCTGGTCATCCGGGTGAATGAAGGCATGGCCAAAGGTGGCAGACAGGCTGCCGATCCGCCCAGAAAAGGCAGGACGACACGCAGCGATACCGGCGGTCAGCTGATCGATCTTCTGCGTCACGTCCATCTCGCTCAGCGTGCCCAGCAACAGCGCAAACTCGTCGCCGCCGATCCGCGCGACCACGTCTGTGGAGCGGACATTGTCGAGCAGCACCTGCGCCACCAGCCGCAGGGCTTCGTCGCCTGCCGCATGGCCATAGCCGTCGTTGATCGCTTTGAGGTCATCGACATCCACGAACAGCATCGCCGAGCGGCTGTCATAACGCTGGCAATGCGCGATGGAGCTGGCGACGGCCTGTTCGAAATAGCGGCGGTTGAACAAAGGCGTCAGCGTATCGCGGCAGATTTCCTCTTCCAGAACCTGGACACGCGCATTCAGCAGCGCATTCTGGTGCCTGAGGTCGGCACACAGCAGGGCGAGCTGCTCGTGGCTCAAGCCCGCATCCGCCTGGGTCGGCTCGGCACCCTGAAGGCCCTCGAGATGGTTCATCTTCATTGCGAGTAACCTGTCGTCTCTTTCCGCGCCCCGCTTAGACCCATAGCAACATTGCGGCAGTGCAACATCGTGAAAATGTCACACACCATGCAAAATCTGTGCACAACAGGGACAGGTACGCCCTGCGCAAATCGCGGAACAATTTCCCGAGCATGGCGATTGCCCGGGCCGGTCTTTGGCTTTAAGACCCTGATACAACCAGCAATCATGCGGAGAGAAATGCGTGGCCGAGCCAGCCCCAAAGCCCGACCCGGTGCCGGTGGCCATCATCATGGGCAGTCAGTCGGACTGGGAAACGATGATCGGCGCGGCAACCGTGCTGGGCGATCTGGGCGTGGCGCATGATTGCCGGATCGTCTCTGCCCACCGTACTCCTGACAGGCTGGTCGATTTCGCCAAAGGCGCGGTGGATGCAGGGTTCAAGGTCATCATCGCAGGCGCAGGCGGCGCAGCGCACCTGCCCGGCATGGTCGCCAGCATGACGCGGCTGCCGGTGCTGGGCGTTCCCGTTTCCAGCAAGGCCTTGAGCGGGCTCGACAGCCTGCTTTCCATCGTCCAGATGCCCGGCGGCATACCGGTGGCAACGCTCGCGATCGGCCCGGCAGGTGCCAAGAATGCAGGCCTGCTGGCCGCCTCCATCCTCGCCACGACCGACCCGGAGCTCGCCGCGCGGCTGGATGCGTGGCGCGCCGCACAGAGCGCCAGCGTGAGTGAACGCCCCGAATGACCGCTCAAGCACAGACAGTCATTCCACCGGGCAGTACGATCGGCATCATGGGCGGCGGGCAGCTTGGCCGGATGTTGAGCCTGGCCGCTGCGCAACTGGGCTATCGCTGCCACGTGTTCGCGCCGGAAGCGACCAGCCCCTGCGGCGAGGTGTCCGCGCAGAGCACCCACGCCGATTATTCCGACCAGCAGGCGCTGACCGCATTTGCCGAGGCCTGCGATGTCGTGACCTATGAGTTCGAGAACGTGCCCGTCCAGCCTTTGGGGGCGATTGCCGACCGGGTGCTCTTGCGCCCCTCACCGCGCGCGCTGGAAATCGCGCAGAGCCGGATCGACGAGAAGCGTTTCGTGGGCAATCTGGGCGGCCGCACTGCACCGTTCGGTTTTGCAGAAACGGCGGCAGATGTGGCCGAGGCGATGGTGAAAGCCGGGACGCCTGCGATCATCAAGTCGAACCGCATGGGCTATGATGGCAAGGGCCAGGCGCGGGTCATGCCGGGCGACGATCCGGTCGCACGCTGGCACGAGGCTGGCGGTGTGCCTGCGATCATTGAGGGCTTTGTCGATTTCCAGGCGGAGTTTTCGGTCATTCTGGCGCGCGCACCCGATGGCGACATCCGCTTTTGGGATAGCGCCGAAAACGCGCATGTTTCCGGCATTCTCGACCAATCGACCGTGCCGGCGGGCGCAACTGTGCAGGCGCAGGTGGCAGAAGCACGCGCGCTCGCCGCGAAGGTGGCAGAAGCGCTGGACTATATCGGCGTGCTGACGCTGGAGTTTTTTGCGACGCAGCATGGCCCGGTGTTCAACGAAATGGCGCCACGCGTGCACAACAGCGGCCACTGGACGATCGAGGGCGCGTTCACCAGCCAGTTCGAAAACCACATCCGTGCGATCTGCGGGCTGCCATTGGGTGAAACGGCGCTCGCCTGCGCCAGTGCACAGATGCGTAACCTGATCGGCGAGGACGTGCACCAGTGGCCTGAATTGCTGGCCGATCCTGCCAACCATCTGCACCTCTACGGCAAACACCGCGCAGAGCCGGGCCGCAAGATGGGCCATGTAACGCGCATATCGCTAACGCCTGGGACAAGGCAGCCATGAACCATCCCGAGATTTTCCTTGTGCTGGCGCGGGCCAGCAATGGCGTGATCGGTGCCAACGGCACCCTGCCCTGGCACCTGCCGATGGATCTGCGCCACTTCAAGGCGCTGACCCAGAACAGGCCGATGATCATGGGCCGCAAAACCTTCGACAGCCTGCCCGGCCTGCTGCCCGGTCGCCGCCATATCGTGCTTACCCGCAACCCGGACTGGTCGGACGAAGGCGCCGAGGTCGTCTCCAGCATCGACGCGGCGATCGCCACCGCCAACGCCCCGCACGTCGCCGTGATCGGCGGGGCGGAAATCTTCAGCCTGTTCCTGGCCAAGGCGGACCGGATCGAGCTGACCGAGGTTCATGCCGAGCCATCGGGCGAGACGATCATGCCGCCGTTCGACCCTGCCGCGTGGCAGGAGATCAGCCGGACCGACCACCCCGCCGACCCCGAGCACCGCGACCGGCCCGCCTTCAGCTTCGTGACACTGGTTCGCCGGTGATCCGCAAGGTCCTGATCGGGCTTGCCCTGCTGCTTGTGGCGGGGCTGGTGTTCGTGGTGACGGTGCTGCCGGGCCAGTTCGAAGCCGGGACGAATGTCGTCACCGACGAGCCGTTGCCGCAGGTGCGCGCCGATGCGGCAGCGCTGCACAAGACCCTGCAGATCGCCGACCTGCACGGCGACACCCTGCTGTGGAAGCGCAGCCTGCTCGACAAGGCGGAGCGCGGTCACATCGACCTGCCCCGGCTTGAGGCAGGCAATGTCGCGCTGCAGATTTTCTCGTCAGTATCCAAGACCCCGCGCGGGCAGAATTACGACAGCAATTCGGGCGAGACCGACAACATCACGCTGCTGGCGATGGCGCAGTTGCAGCCGATGCGGACATGGTTTTCCGTGCACGAACGCTCGATGTGGCATGGGCAGAAGCTGGAGGCGGCAGCCAAAGCATCCAAGGGTCGGCTGATGCTGATCCGCGCACCCGGTGATATCGAAACGCTGTTCGCCAAACGCGCGCTGGGTGAACAGGTGACAGGCGCTCTGTATTCTGTCGAAGGCCTGCAGAATCTGGAGGGCAAAGCCGAGAACCTCGACCGGCTGTACAGCGTCGGCATGCGCATGGCGGGGCTGGTGCATTTCTTCGACAACGACCTCGCCGGATCGATGCACGGTGAGCGCAAGGGTGGCCTCACCCCCTTCGGTCGCAAGATGATCCGCGCCATGGAAGCCAAGGGCATCATCGTGGATATCGCGCATTCCAGCCACACGTCCGTCGCCGATATCCTGGCCATGGCGCGTCGCCCGGTGGTCTCAAGCCATGGCGGCGTACAGGCCGTGTGCGGGGTCAACCGCAACCTTAGCGATACGGAAATCCGCGGGGTTGCCGCGACCGGCGGCATCATCGGCATCGGCTATTGGGACGGGGCCCTGTGCTCGACCGATCCGGTCAAGATCGCGCAATCGATCAGGCACGTGCGCGATCTTGTCGGCATCCAGCATGTCGCGCTCGGCAGCGACTTCGATGGCGCGGTGACCACCCGGTTCGACACGTCGGAAATCGTCCAGGTCACCCAGGCGCTGATCGACATCGGCTTTACCGAAGCCGAGATCCGCGCCGCGATGGGCAACAACGCCCTGCGGATCATCAATCAGGGCATTGAACCCCTGCCCCGCAAAGCCCTATAGAGCGCGCCATGATCAGGGTGGAGGGCAGCGAGCGGCTGCCAGAACGCTTGCGCGGGGGCATCATCGCGCTGGGGAATTTCGACGGTTTTCACGCCGGGCATCAGGCCGTGGCGGGACGCGCTATCGCATGGGCAAAAGGCGAGGGCCGCCCGGCGATCATCGCGACGTTCGATCCGCATCCCGTGCGCTATTTCAAGCCCGACATTCCGCCGTTCCGCCTCACCAGCCTCGATCAGCGCCAGCAATTGTTCGCGCAGGCTGGGGCCGACGCGATGCTGGTGTTCGCGTTCGACGAAAAGCTGGCCAGCACCAGCGCTGGCAATTTCGTCGGCGATCTGCTGGTCACCCGCTTCGGCGCCAAGGGCGTCGTGACAGGCGAGGATTTCACCTTCGGCAAAGGGCGCGGCGGCAATATCGAAGTCTTGCGCGATCTGGGCGCATTATTGGGGCTGCGCAGCGAGGCGATCGGCCCGGTGAGCACCGACGACGCAGTGATATCGTCCAGCCGCATTCGTGCATGCCTGATCGAAGGACGCCCCGATGAAGCCGAACGGCTGATGACCCGGCCGTTCACGGTGCAGGGTGTGGTCCAGCATGGCGACAAGAACGGACGGCTGCTGGGCTATCCCACCGCCAATATCGACATGGGCAGCTATCTGCGCCCGAAATACGGGGTGTACGCCGTCACCGGACACCTTGCCGATGGCCGGGTGCTGAAAGGCGCTGCGAACCTTGGCATCCGCCCGCAGTTCGATCCGCCCAAGGAACTGCTCGAACCGCATTTCTTCGATTTCGACGAGGACCTGTACGGCCAGACGATCGAGGTGGCATTGCGCCACTTCATCCGGCCCGAGGCGAAGTTTGCCGGTTGGGACGATCTCGTCGCGCAGATCGAGGCGGACTGCGTGCGCGCGCGGGAATTGCTTGCCTGAAAGGCGTGCGCGCCTTAAGCGCCAGCCACTATGACTGAGCAAGCTGCAAGCCCCGCCGTGGACTACAAAGACACTGTCTTTCTGCCACAAACCGACTTCCCGATGAAGGCTGGCCTCGCCCAGAAGGAACCGGCCATTCTGGCGCGCTGGCAGGAGGCGGACCTCTACCGCCAGCTGCGGGACGCACGAAAAGGTCGTGAAAAGTTCATCCTGCACGATGGCCCGCCCTACGCCAACGGCGACATGCACATCGGCCATGCGCTCAACCATATCCTCAAAGACATGGTTTGCCGCACCCAGTCGCTGCTGGGCAAGGACGCGCCCTACGTTCCCGGCTGGGACTGCCACGGCCTGCCGATCGAATGGAAGATTGAGGAGCAGTATCGCAAGAAGAAGCTCAACAAGGATGAGGTCGACCCCGCCCTCTTCCGCGCCGAATGCCGCGCGTATGCGCAAGCGTGGGTGGACACCCAGCGCGAGCAGCTCAAGCGCCTTGGCATCAACGGCGACTGGGACAATCCGTACCTGACGATGAACTTCGCCGCCGAAGCGACCATCGTGCAGGAGCTGATGAAGTTCGCGGAAAGCGGCCAGCTCTATCGCGGCGCCAAGCCTGTGATGTGGTCGCCGGTGGAGAAAACCGCGCTGGCCGAGGCCGAGGTTGAATATGCGGATGTCACGAGCACGCAGATCGATGTCGCGTTCGAGATTGTTGACGCGCCGAATGCGCCTGAGTTGGTCGGTGCCTATGCGGTGATCTGGACGACCACGCCGTGGACGATTCCGGTGAACCAGGCTTTGGCCTATGGGCCTGATGTTGCTTATGTCGCCTTGAGAAGTGGAGCGAAGACATTTGTCGTTGCCGCAGAATTGCTAGAAAGTGTGGCTCTGAGGCTATCGCTAGATATCGATCGCGACACTCTCGCGGAAGTACGCAAAGCTACAGAGCTGTTCGTTTTGGGCGAAAACTGGACTCAGCAAGAGTTTGGCGAGCCAGTAAAATGGTTTGGATCAGGCTGCGAACTATCAGGCGCCACTGCTCGCCACCCGATGTCGGGCAAGCTGTTCTCCGGCGAAAGCCGGAGTCCAGGAGCGGAGGGCACGAACCCAACTCTGGACTCCGGCGTTCGCCGGAGAACGGAAGAGGAGATGGCGGCAGCAAAAGCAGCCCTCGCCCGAGCAGCCGAATTTTTCGACCGTCCACGCCCGTTCCTGCCCGGCGATTTCGTCACCACCGATGCGGGTACCGGCCTTGTCCATATGTCGCCCGACCATGGCGAGGACGATTTCGACCTGTGCAAGGCGCATGGCATTGAGCCGGTGTTCGCGGTCGAGGGCGACGGGCGCTATCGCGATGACTGGGGCTGGCTCGGCGGCGCAGATGAGCGGCGGATGTCGGTGATCAACCCCAAGTTCAACGCGCCCGATGGCCCGATCTGCGAAGATCTGCGCGCGGCAGGGGCATTGCTCTCCGCCGCGCCTTTCCAGCACAGCTATCCGCACTCATGGCGCTCCAAGGCGCGGGTGATCTATCGGTGTACGCCGCAGTGGTTCATCCCGATGGATAAACCCCTCGCCCACCTGCCCGCAGCGGCCAACACCAACCCCGCTCAGGCTGAGCTTGTCGAAGCCCCCGCGCGGACCCTTCGACAGGCTCAGGGTGAGCGGACGTTGGATGATCCCGCCTCCGGTGAGCGGACGTTGAGAGAAACCGCGCTCCAAGCCATCTCCGACACCCGCTGGGTCCCCGCCAAGGGCGAGAACCGCATCCGGTCGATGGTCGAAGGTCGCCCCGATTGGGTGATCAGCCGCCAGCGCGCCTGGGGTGTGCCGATCACGCTGTTCGTCAACCGCAAGACCGGCCAGTATCTCAAAGACCCTGCGGTCAACGCCCGAATCGTCGCGGCGATGCGCGAGGCCGGTGTCGACGCGTGGAACGACGCCGCCGCCCCTGCCCTGCTCGGCCCGGATTACGACATCGCCGATTACGAGCGCGTCACCGACATTCTCGACGTGTGGTTCGACAGCGGATGCACCCATGCCTTCGTGCTGGAAAGCGGCAAATGGCCTGACCTGACGCGCCCCGAAGGCCATGTCGGCCCGTGGGCGGACCTCTATCTGGAAGGGTCGGATCAGCATCGCGGCTGGTTCCAGTCCTCGCTGATGGAAAGCTGCGGCACGCGCGGCCATGCGCCGTACAAGGCGGTGCTGACCCATGGCTTCACCATGGACGCCAAGGGCATGAAAATGTCCAAGTCGCTGGGCAACACCATCGATCCGCTGACCCTGATTAAGGATTCGGGCGCGGACATCCTGCGGCTGTGGGCGCTGTCGGTGGATTTCACCGAGGATCACCGCATCGGCAAGGAAATCCTCGCCGGGGTATCGGACCAGTACCGCAAGCTGCGCAACACCTTCCGCTACATGCTCGGCGCGCTCGCCGGATTCGATGAGGCGGAGCGGGTTGCGGTCGAGGACATGCCCGAGCTGGAACGCTATGTGCTGCACCTGCTCGCCGACATGGACGCCAAGCTGCGGCAGGCCGTAGAGGACTTCGACTATAACACTTATGTCCGCACGCTGGCCGATTTCGCCAACAACGACCTGTCGGCGTTCTTCTTCGATATCCGCAAGGACTGCCTGTACTGCGACATCGGCCCCGCGCACCCGCTCGGCACGATGAAGCGCCGCGCGTACCGCACGGTGCTGCATGTGTTGTTCGAAGCCCTGGTGCGCTATACCGCGCCGGTGCTGGTGTTCACCGCCGAAGAGGTATGGGGTACTCGCTATCCCCATGGCGGCAGCGTGCATCTGCTGGAGTGGCCGGATTTCGCGGCGTTGCTCAGCGGCGCTGCAACCACCGCAACCACCACACCGGTCCCCTGCGAAGGCAGGGGCCCATCATCGGACGGTGCCACCCAGAACGACGCTCAGGAGATGGGTCCCCGCCTTCGCGGGGAACCGGAGTTTGTGGCGAAGTGGGAGTGCCTTCGCGACCTGCGGCTTGGGGTTTCTGCCGCCATCGAGCCATTCCGAAGGGACAAGGTTATTCGATCGAGCCTTGAAGCCGAAGTTGCGATCAAGTTGAAGGATCCGCTTGCCGCTGCTTCTGCTTCGTCCTTGGCTAAGGATGAGTTTGAAGAGCTGCTGATTGTTTCTTCTGCGCAGGTCACTGGTTTTGCAGACGACTCGGTTGCAGAAACAAAGGTCATCGACGTCACCCGCACCACCCACCACAAATGCGGCCGCTGTTGGCGTCACCTCCCCGAGGTGACCGAAGACGGTACACTGTGCGACCGGTGCACGGACATGCTGGCATGAGCCTCGCCCGCTTCCGTACCGAAGGCGTGGCGCTGGCCGCTGCGATCCTCGTCATCGACCAGGCCGCCAAGTTCGTCGTCGCAGGTCCGCTGGCGCTGAAAAGCCGCGTGCAGATCGAGATCACCTCGTTCTTCAACCTCACCTGGGCGGAGAACCGCGGCGTTTCCATGGGCTTTCTCACCGCGCAGACCGATACCGCGCGCTGGCTGCTGGTGGCGCTGACCGGCATCATCGCCACCATCGTGCTGCTGTGGATGTGGAAAGAGCGTGCGCGCGGTGACATTCTGGCGCTGGGCATGATCCTGGGCGGGGCGCTGGGCAACATCATCGATCGCGCGCGGCTGGGCTATGTCGTCGATTATGCAGACCTGCATTTCGGCGAATTTAGGCCTTTCATGATCTTCAACATTGCCGATGCCGCGATCACTCTGGGCGTGCTGTTATTGCTTGCCCGCGTTCTGATAATCGGCGACAAGTCCGGCAAATCTGCCAACACCAATTTATCGGGCCCTACATCGGGGGTTCAGGCTGGCGGGGATAGCGATATCGCCCCTGCCGCCAAAACGGAGAATGAAAATGCCTAATCTGGCGCGTAAATCGGCCCTTATCGCCGGTATCTCGGTCATCGCCGCAACGCTTTCGGCCTGTGGATCGACCGGCAGCGTGTTCAACCGCGACCGGCCGGACGAGTTCGCCGTTTCGCGTCAGGCACCTTTGGTGATTCCGCCCGATTTCTCGCTCACCCCGCCGACGCCAGGCGCCGCGCGTCCGCAGTCGGTCTCGGCCAGCCAGCAGACGCTGGATGCGCTGTTCGGTGGTCCGCAGACCCCGGGCGGCGTCGAAGGCGCTGCCCTGAACCGTGCCGGATCGCCCGATGCCGCGATCCGCTCGCAGGTTGGCGATCCCACCACGCAGACCACGGACAAGGGCTCCACCACGCGCGACATCGTGGCTGCCCCCGAAGGCGACGGCCAGGATGCCAAGGCATCCATCCCGCAATAAGCACGCGTCCTGAGCGCGCACAAAAAAGCCCGGCTGATCCTTCGATCGCCGGGCTTTTTTAATGCGTTGGTATGCGAGCCGAAAGCGTTACGCCCGCGCTCCATCTCCCACCACCGAAACGCCCGCGCTGTTGTGACGCAGCGCTTTGAGCACGGTGTCGACGATGCCATCGGCGTCGAGGCCAGCCTGCGCGTATTGCACTTCGGGCTTTTCCTGGTCCTGGAACACGTCCGGCAGGCGCAGCGTGCGCAGCTTGAGGCCGGAATCGATCAGGCCGGCATCCGATGCCATCGTCAGCACATGTGCGCCAAGGCCGCCAATCGCGCCTTCTTCCACCGTCACGCACACATCGTGGGTCGCCAGCAGCTTACGGATCAGCGCCTCGTCCAGCGGCTTGGCAAAGCGCAGGTCGGCAACGGTGGTCGACAAGCCCTTGGCGTCGAGCACATCGGCGGCCTTGAGCGCTTCGGCCAGCCGCGTGCCCAGCGATAGGATGGCGACCTTCTTGCCTTCGCGCACGATGCGGCCTTTGCCGATCTCCAGCCGCTCGGGAACCTCGGGCAAGGCCACGCCGGTGCCGTTGCCGCGCGGATAGCGGAACGCGATCGGCCCGCTGTCGTGGCAGGCGGCGGTGTAGGTCATGTGCACCAGCTCAGCCTCGTCGGCTGCGGCCATCACCACCATGTTGGGCAGCGTGGCAAGGTACGTCACATCGAACGATCCGGCATGGGTGGAACCATCGGCCCCAACCAGGCCCGCGCGGTCGATGGCGAAACGAACCGGCAGGTTCTGGATCGCGACATCGTGCACCACCTGATCATAGGCGCGCTGCAGGAAGGTCGAATAGATTGCGCAGAACGGACGCATGCCCTGCGCGGCGAGGCCCGCGGCAAAGGTCACCGCGTGCTGCTCGGCAATGCCGACATCGAAGCTGCGGTCAGGGTGCGCCTTGGCAAACTTGTCCACCCCGGTGCCCGACGGCATCGCGGCAGTGATCGCGCAGATCGTGGGGTCGGTATCGGCCAGCTTGGCGAGCGTCTCGCCGAAAACATTCTGGTATGCAGGCGGCCCTGCGGCGGCCTTGTCCTGCTTGCCGGTGACCACGTCGAACTTGGCGACGCCATGATATTTATCGGCAGCAGCCTCGGCAGGCGCATAGCCCTTGCCCTTCTGCGTCACGACATGGATCAGGCACGGTCCTTCGGCGGCATCGCGCACGTTTTCCAGCACCGCGACGAGCTGGTCCATATCGTGCCCGTCGATCGGGCCGACATAATAAAAGCCCAATTCCTCGAACAGGGTGCCGCCCATCGCCATGCCGCGCGCGTATTCGTCGGTCTTGCGCGCCGCGGTGTGCAGGCTCTTGGGCAGCTTGCGGGCCAGGCGCTTCAGCGCCTCGCGCACACCCAGGAACTCGCGGCTGGACACGATCCGCGCCAGATAGCCGGACAGTCCGCCCACCGGAGGCGCGATCGACATGTCGTTGTCGTTGAGGATGACGACCAGCCGGTTGCCCGCGCACTCGGCGTTGTTCATCGCCTCATAGGCCATGCCCGCGCTCATCGCGCCATCGCCGATAACCGCAATCGCCTTGCCGGTCGCGCCGGTCATCTGATTGGCGGTGGCAAAGCCGAGGGCCGCAGAAATCGAAGTCGAGCTGTGCGCCGCACCGAACGGGTCGTACTCGCTCTCTGACCGCTTGGTGAAGCCGGACAGGCCGCCGCCGGTACGCAAGGTACGGATTCGGTCGCGGCGCCCCGTCAAAATCTTGTGCGGATAGCACTGATGGCCCACGTCCCAGATCAGCCGGTCCGTGGGCGTATCGAACACATAATGAATCGCTGTGGTCAGCTCGACCACGCCAAGGCCAGCGCCCAGATGTCCGCCGGTGACGGACACTGCCGAAATCACCTCCTGCCGCAGCTCATCGGCCAGCTGGCGCAACTGGGTTGGCTTGAGCTTGCGCAGATCAGCGGGCGTATCGACGGTGTCGAGCAATGGGGTGACGGGCAGATTGGTCATTAAGTTCCCTTTCAACCGCGAATCCTAGACCCTTTTGAGGGCTCTGTCGATTGACCGACGAGGACAAGCGGTGTGAGTGTAAATTTTTTTGGACAGTTCCGCAAATGCGGAGTTCAACCGCACTCGGCGCAGCGTCCCCGCACCTCGATAACCGGGCGGACATCGACATAACCGGCAGCCTGTGCCGTGCTACGGACACTGCGGGACAGGCCGTCGTCATCGATGTGGGTCGCATTTCCGCACGAATCGCACACCAGAAAGATGCAGTCGTGCAGGCAGCCGGGGTGAGAATTGGCGATATACGCGTTGATGCTCTCGACCCGGCGCGCAAGGTTGGTCCTCACGAACAGGTCGAGGATGCGATAGACGCTGTTGGGGGCAACCCGCTTGCCGCGCGCCTTGCTGACGGAATCGGCAATGTCATAGGCCGAAGCGGGCTTTTCCACACCGGCCAGCGCCGTGAAGATGGACTCGCGCATATCGGTCCACTGCTCGCCCGCCGCTTCAAGCGACCTGCGCGCTGCATGCGCCAGATCGGCGCCTGCATGTTCGCGGTGCTTGTGGACGGTGTGCTTGTCGATAGAGGGTTCAACGGTTGCCATCGCCCGTATCTACGCATGGGCCAGTCTGGTTGCAATGGCGACTATCGCCCAATGCGGCCAGCGCCGATCAGCCGCGCACCGGCTTTGCGGCGTACAACGACGGGAACACCCGCTTCAGGTTGGCAACCTTCACCGCATCCCAGCGCTGGATATAGGGGTGGTCCGGGTTCTTGAACATGAAGTCCTGGTGATAGCCTTCTGCCGGATAGAACGCTTTGTAAGGCTCGATCGCCGTCACGATCCGCTTTTTCCACGCGCCGGACTTTTCCAGCTCGGCAAGATACGCGCGCGCCACCTTGGCCTGGCCCGCATCGACGGGTACCAGAGCGGTGCGGTAATGGCTGCCGGTGTCGGGGCCCTGGCGATTAAGCAGCGTCGGGTCGGCGATGACCGAGAAATACACATGCAGCAATTGGCCGTAGCTGACCTGCGCGGGGTCATAGACCACACGCACCGATTCGGCATGCTTGGTAGCGCCGCTGGAGACCTCGTCATAGCTGGCGTTCGTCTTGGCATCGCCATGATAGCCGGACACCGCGCTTTTCACGCCCTTCATATGGCTGAACACGCCTTCCACGCCCCAGAAGCATCCGCCGGCGAAGATCGCCACGCGCTGCTTGCCGGTCTCTGCGGCCTTGAGCTTGGGCGCAGGAATGATCTTCGCCTCCTCGGCAGCAAACGCAGCCGATCCGCCATCCAGCGTGAGGGCGGCAGCGCCCAGCAGGCCAAAGGCCGCGAATGCAGGCAGGAAGCGGGAAGTTTTGGTCATCAGTCAGCAGCACTTTCATTCAGCATGGCCGATGCCGCAGGTGCATCGAGCCGGGCGGCAAAGACATCATCGGGTTGCAACGCCACCATGGCAACGGCGCCAATGGCAAAACCACCCAGGAAATTGCGGAACAGGTCCGATCTGAAAAAACGCGTCATCGTCGATCTCGCTTTTGTGTTCCGCAGACCATGGTTCGTGGCCAAAGCCTGCGGGGTTACAATGTTGGGCGCGACATAAGTGTGCGCCCAGGCGAATCAAGCAAGGCGGGGGAAGGCTTTGCTTGGGTCGTGCCAAGCTTGCCTGAATCGGCTGTATCGGCTGTGAACCACGGCACAGGGCCGCGTTCAGCTTGTTCGGCCAATTGGCGAGAGTGTTCGATCAGTCGATGAGGCGGGCACGCATCAGCCCGCGCAACGCATTGCCCAGCCAGAAACCCTGCGCCAGATCTTCAGGCGACAGCGGCCCTTCGACGGCGCGGCCCTGCTCGATCAGTTCGCGGCGCAATATGCCCGCCAACAGGCCCTGGGCCAGCGGCGGCGTGACCAGTTGGCCGTCGCGCTCGACGAAAATGTGGGTGAAGCTGCCTTCGGTCAGCTGGCCGTCGGCGCGGGTGAACACCACCTCGTCTGCGCCGCTGGCTTGCCGTGCGGCGATACGCGGCAGGTCATAATGCCTGCGGTCAGTGGTTTTGTGGATGCGGCGAATGTCGTCATCGCCCAGCGTCATCGGCTGCACGACCACGCCCAGCGGCTCCGCCAGTGGCGCGGGCGCGGGCCGCATCTCGATTGCCGCATCGCCGCTCATCGCCAGCAGCAGGCGAACACGGGTGGGCGCATCGAGGTAGAAACAGGCGTGGTTCAGCGCATTGCGCACCGCATGGCGATCGAACGAAAAGCCCAAAGCCGCAGCGCTCGCCTTCATCCGCTCCAGGTGCAACTCCAGCCTGACTATGCCGTGGGCCGGATCGAACCGCATGGTTTCGATCAGATCAAACCGTCGTGTAGCTGCCTTCAAGAACGCCCCCTTGACCAGACATTCGCGCCATTCGTCGCCACTGTCGGAGTCCGCCACTACGCCGGACCCCAGCCCCAGCGTGACCTTTTGCGCATCGCCTGGAAGATGCAAGGTGCGAATTGCAACGTTGAAGGCCGCGTCGCCCGGCGTATCGCCCTGCGCAGGGTCGATCCGGCCGATCGAGCCGCAATAAATCCCGCGCGGCCCAGCCTCGATGGCGTGGAGCAGTTCCATCGCGCGGATCTTGGGCGCTCCGGTGATCGAGCCGCACGGATAGATGGCGCGGATGATGTCCACCGCATCGCTGCCCGGTGCCAGCTCCGCGCGGACGGTCGACGTCATCTGGTGGACGGTGGGATAGCTTTCGATCCGGAACAGATCGGTCACGCTGACGCTTCCGGGTGCGGCGACGCGGGAGAGATCGTTGCGCAGCAGATCGACGATCATCAGGTTCTCCGCGCGGTCCTTTTCCGACGCCAGCAGCGCTGCCGCCGCGGCTGCATCACGCGCCGGATCGGCATGGCGCGGCGCGGTGCCCTTCATCGGGCGCGCCGTCACCTCGCCCTGGCGCAGCGAGAAGAACAGTTCGGGCGACAGGCTGAGCATCCAGTCGCTGCCATCGAACACCAGCCCGCCATAGCCTGCCGCCGATTCGCCGCGCAGCGCGGCATATAGTGCCAGCGGCTGGCCTGAAACCGCGGCCTCGTTCTGAAACGTCAGATTGGCCTGGTACACGTCACCGCTGGCTATGGCCTCATGCACCTGGGCAAAGCGCGCGGCATAATCGGATGCCTGCATGGTCGGTCTGGCGGGGAGCAGGAACGCGTCGGCATCGCCTGCCTGCTGCTTCAGCCAGGCTGAAACCGCATCGGGCGCCATGACGTCATGGCGCTCGAACAGCCCAAACCAGGCCAGCCGCATCGGCTCCAAACCAGCGAGCAACGGACGCAGCTTCGGCTCAAGCGCAAAGCCCGCCTCATAGGCGAAATAGCCCGCCGCATGCAGGCCCTGTCGGCCCGCCGCGCGAAGGTCCTCGAGCAGCGCATCGAGTTCGTCGACCGTACTGGCAGCGACGCAGCGCACCGGCTGGCTGTACAGCCGCGCATCGCTGGCCCGCCCGCTGCGGGCATCGTCGAGCAGCACGAATGGCGCGGCGATGACACGGGAAGAGGAGCATGCTTGCGGGCGATCCATGGGCGGCGCTTCTAGGCGCAGACGCTTATGCTGCCTAGCGCTAAGTCGCTGCAGCGACGGCTTGCGATTGCCAAGCGCGCCGCTGCCGCATAGACGGTCGGCCAACAAGCAAGGCCGGGCTAAACCAAGCAGCCCAGCGCAGGAGGGATCGCGGATGAAAGCATGGTATCGGATCGGATCGGCGCGCAGCCTGTGCGCTGCACTCGCCTTGGGCGCAGCGACGCCGGTGCTGGCCCAAGCCGAAGCGCCTGCCGAGCCCGAGGCCCCTGCCCAACCCGCCGTTCCGCCACCTGCTGCCATGCTGGCCGATGGCGTGCCGCCGATCCCGCTATCGCTCGTCGCCGACACGCGCCCCTATCTGGAATACCGCACCGCAAGCTTTGCCGGCTGGCACCCGCAGGACCGCTCGATGCTGATTGCGACCCGCTTTGCCAATGTGCCGCAGCTTCACCGGGTCGCCGCGCCTGGCGCCGCGCGTCGGCAGATCAGCTTCGAGGAAGAGCCGATCTACAACGGCAGCTGGTCGCCCGATGGGTCGATGCTGCTGGTCGAAAAGGATGCCGGCGGCAACGAGGTATCGCAGATCTACACGCTCGACAGCGGCAAGCTGACGCTGCTGACCGACGGCAAGAGCCGCCACACGCTGGGGCCATGGTCTGACAACGGCCAGCTGGTCGCCTATGGCAGCAACATGCGCAGCGGCGTCTACAACGACATTTACATCATGGACCCGCGCGATCCCAATTCAGCTCGGCTGGTGTTGTCGACGGACAGCGGCGGCTGGGCGGCGATCGATTTCGCGCCCAATGGCCGCGACCTGCTGGTGTTCAATTACATTTCCGTCACCGACAGCCAGTTGCACATCATCAACATCGATACCGGCGCGATCCGTCAGGTGACGCGCGATGCGACGCCGGTGGCCTATGGCAACCTGCAGTTCGCGCCCAACGGCCAGCTGTGGGTATCCAGCGACAAGGATTCGGACGTGCAGAGGCTGGGGCTGCTGGACGTCGAGACCGGCCTGTTCACGCCGATGATCGATGGCGGACGCTGGGACATCAGCAGTTTCGATATCAGCAAGGATGGAAAGACCATCGCCTATGTCGTTAATGAGGCAGGGTTTTCGCGCCTCTACCTGTACGACATCGCCAGCAAGGCCAAACGGATTGTGACCGGCCTTCCCGCAGGCGAAATCGGCGGGCGCATGAAGTTTTCGCCATGGGGCATGCTGGGCTTCACGGTCTTTTCCAACCAGTCGCCGGGCGATGCCTACAGCCTGGACCCCGCCACCCTGCAGGTCACCCGCTGGACCGAAAGCGAAACCGGCGGACTCGACCCGCTGGCCAATGTCGAGCCTGAACTGGTCGAGATCAAGAGCTTCGATGGCGAGCCGATTTCCGGCCTACTCTATCGCCCCGACCCCAAGCGCCACCCCGGCAAGCGCCCGATGATCATGTCGATCCATGGCGGGCCGGAAGGCCAGGCCTCGGCAGGGTTTCTGGGACGCAGCAACTATCTGGTCAACGAGCTTGGAATCGCGCTGTTTTTTCCCAACGTTCGCGGATCGACCGGCTTCGGCAAGCGCTTCGTCAACCTGGACAATGGACCGTTCCGCCGGGAAGACTCGGTCAAGGACATCGGCGCATTTCTGGACAGGCTGGGGCGATACTCCACGCTCGACGCCAAGCGCTTCGGCGTGACGGGCGGTAGCTACGGCGGCTATATGTGCTATGCCAGCGCCATCCGCTACGGCCGCAGGTTCAACGCGGCATCGTGCATCGTCGCCATCTCGAATTTCGTGACATTCCTCGAAAATACAGAGGAATACAGGCGGGACCTCAGACGGGTTGAATATGGCGATGAGCGCAACCCGGCCCAGCGTGCCAAATTGCAGGAGATCAGCCCGCTGACGCGCGTCGATCAGCTCAAGATGCCGCTGATGGTGGTGACCGGCGCCAACGATCCGCGCGTTCCCGCCAGCGAGGCGGACCAGATCATCGATGCGGTTCGTGCACGCGGCGGCACGGCCTGGCACCTGTTGGCGCGCAATGAGGGCCATGGTTTCCGCCGCAAGGAGAACGCCGATTTCCTGTTCTGGGCCACACTCGCCTTCTGGCAGCAACATCTGTTGGGCACACGCGATACAGCCGCCGACTGACGTCTCGTCCAAGCACACCATAAGGATACGCCATGGTCGCCTCCGTCTTCGATCTGTTCAAGATCGGCATCGGCCCTTCAAGTTCGCACACCATGGGGCCAATGGTGGCCGCCGGGCGCTTCGTTGCGCGGCTGGTCGATGCAGGCGCGCTGGAACGCGTGACGCGCATCGAGGTGCGGCTGTACGGCTCACTGGCGCTCACCGGCAAGGGCCATGCCAGCGACCGGGCGATCCTGCTGGGCCTGGCCGGGGAAGAGCCGCGGACATGCGATCCCGATGCGGCGGATCGGCTGGTTGAGTCGATCCGCGAGTCCGGCCAGATCCTGCTCGGCAAGCGCCACGCGATAGACTTCGATGAAGAGTCCGACCTGCTGTTCCTGCAGCGCGAGCGGCTCGACTACCACTCCAATGCGATGACCTTCACCGCCTTCGATGCTGCAGGCGCATGCCTGGACAGACATTCGTATTACTCGGTGGGCGGCGGGGCTATTGTCGATGAAGGCGAGACCGCCGCCAACGCACCGGGGGCTGGCGGTCTGTGGGACCCGCCATACGTGTTTTGCTCGGGCGCGCAATTGCTAGCGATTGCCGAGGAAACCGGGCTGTCGATCGCCGAAATCACCCGGGCGAATGAACTGGCAGCATATGATGCAGAAGCGCTGTCAGCGGGCCTTACGGAGATTGCCACGGCCATGTCCGCCTGCATCGATCGCGGCATCCGCAATGGAGGCGAGCTGCCCGGCGGCCTGCGAGTCAAGCGCCGCGCTCCGCTGATCATGGCCCACCTGATGGCGCGGCAGGAGCGGATGCTGTCCGATCCGCTGACCGTTATCGACTGGGTCAACCTGTGGGCGCTGGCGGTGAACGAGGAGAATGCGGCAGGCGGCAAGGTCGTCACCGCGCCCACCAATGGCGCGGCGGGCATCGTGCCCTCGGTGCTGCGCTTCTACGACCGGTTTGCGCCCGGCGCAGACACCGCGGGGGTCGAGCGGTTCCTGCTGACCGCTGCTGCGATCGGCTCACTGTTCAAGGAAAACGCATCCATTTCCGGCGCCGAAGTTGGCTGTCAGGGTGAGGTCGGCGTGGCCTGCTCGATGGCCGCCGCTGGGTTGGTCGCCGCCTGGGGCGGCACCGCGATGCAGGTCGAAAACGCCGCCGAGATCGGCATGGAGCACAACCTTGGCCTCACCTGCGACCCGGTCGCCGGGCTGGTGCAGGTGCCGTGCATCGAGCGCAATGCCGTCGGCGCAGTCAAGGCGATCGAGGCGGCGCGGCTGGCGATGATGGGCGATGGCACGCACCGCGTCAGCCTGGACGAGGTCATCGAGACCATGCGCCGCACCGGGCTCGACATGAACGAGCGCTACAAGGAAACCTCGCAGGGCGGGTTGGCGGTCAACGTGGTGGAGTGCTGATCCTGGGCTCGCGCGCCGCCTGACGGGCAGCCTAGCGCAAAGCCATGGCGCGGTCCCACCACGGGTGTCCGCGATGATCGGCAGCGACCGTCCGGATGGTGCCATCGCCAAGATACACCGCCAGCCCCCCGGTACGCGCCAGCATCGCGCGGTCGGCCTTGATCCAGCGGGGTCGACAGCTGCGCGGCAGCCAGCGCCCGGCAATGACGATATCGGCGCGGCGACACGCGGCGGCCAGCGCCCGCTCCGGCACGCGTTCACGGTTGCGTCCGACCAGCACGTTGAAGGTGCGGTCCTGCCCCCTCAGTCCGAAACTGCAGAATTCCGCCGTGCAGGTAGCGCCCTGCCAATCCTCGATGAACGTCGGCTCCCCCTCAAACGCCGCGCTTTCGCTCAGGCTTTGTAGCGCAAAGTCACCCGTCCGCGCGCGCAGCACGATCATCCCGCCTCGCTCCCCTGCCCCCTGGACCGCGACATGCTGACCATCGCCGGTGATCAGCAGATCGGGCACCGGCTGTATCGCAACAAAAGCGCACGCCACACCGATGGGAATCCCCCCCAGCCAGCGCATTTGCGTGCGCCACAGGAACAGCCACAGCCCGCCGATCACGAACAGCGCATAGACACCCGGCGCGCTGCGCGGGAACAGAGTGACGGCTCCAGGCGCATCCGACACCGCATGGGCGATACCCAGCAGTGCGTTCAGCGCGGCGCCGCATATCCACCAGAACGGCGCGCCCAGCCCCACCACATCGAACAACAAGGCCAGTGCTTCTGTCGGCATGATAACGAATGTCGTCAGCGGGATCGCAACCATGTTTGCCAACGCGCCGTAGATCCCGGCCTTGCTGAAATGATGCAGCGCGATCGGCATCAGCGTGAATTCGATCAGCAGGCCAGTGAGGAACAGCAGCCCCAGGAACCGCACAATGCGGCCGGGCCAGGACAGGTCCGCTGCCGACAAGCGCCGCATGGCAGGCGAATCGTGCAAGGCCACGATGGCGGTGACAGCGGCGAAGCTCAGCTGAAAGCTCGGTCCCATCAGCGCTTCAGGCCATACCAGCAGCACCAGCATCGCGCCCGCCGCGATCAGCCGCAGCGAGATCGGGTCGCGCCCCAGCGCCAGCGCCGCAAGCACCAGCAGCGCCGCCGCGCAAGAGCGGATCGTCGGCACCTCGGCCCCGGTCAGCAGCGTGTAGCCGATGCCCGCCAATGCCCCTGCCCCTGCCGCCACCAGCGGCAATCGCCACGCCCGAGCCAACGGCGGAACCAGGGCCAGCACCTTCAGGGTGATCAGCCACACCGCCCCGATCAGCGCGGTGACGTGCAGACCGCTGATCGACAGCAGATGCGCCAGCCCGCTGCGCCGCATCGCCTCTGCATCCTCCTCGCTGATCGCGCCGCGATCGCCCGTCGCCAGCGTCGCTGCAATTCCGCCTGCACCCCCCGGCATCGCGCCCTGAATGTGCGAGGAAAGTTGAGCACGCAGCGTATCGAGCCCCGCACCACCTGTACCGGCGCGAACGATGCGCGGGCTTTCGAGCATGCTGCCAGTGGCACCCAGCCCGTCGAACCACGCCCGCTGCGCAAAGCTGTAGCCGCCCGGCAGCGACGCCTGCGCCGGTGGCATGAGCCGTGCACGCGCGGTAATGATCGCGCCGCGCCGCGCACCGGGCGTGTCGAGCGCAAGCGGCAGGTTGATGCGCACGCGGTCGGGCAGCGCCAAAGCGGGGGCCGTCTGCAATACCAGCCGCACCTGCCCCCGCGCCGGTTGCGCTTCTCGCGAGAGGACCCGCCCCGTCAGCGTCCCGTACCACGGCGCAGGCAGCGGGTCGGCTGCGACCCGGTCCGCCCGCCAGGCCATGTGCCCAACCCCTGCAGCCAGCATCAGCCCAGCGACGAACACGCATCGTGCGCCGAGGTCCATCGCAGCCCAACTGCCGCGCCACCCCAGCGCCAGCAGCGCCATCGCCACGCCCAAAGCGGCCACCGCCCAGTGCCAGTCACCGCCCGGCAGCGCAAACCAGGCGGCAATGCCTGCGCCGAAGCACACGACGATCCAGGGCGGCAGGGAATCGCGCTCCGCCGCCACCATGCGCAGCGCCGTCTCGCCCGGAGCCGGAAAAGACAAGAAACGGGACAAACTGGCCATTTGTCGCTGCCAGAAAGCCGTGCTAGAGGCGGTCGAAAGGGCCATATCTGTCCAGTTTCAGGGGCCCTGCCAGTTTGAAAGGAAAGCCTAGGTGAGTGCAAGCGGCGAAAATCAGCCTGAAACGGCGGCATCGTCCGGCCAGCAGGTGGTCACCCGTTTTGCGCCCTCACCGACCGGGTTTCTCCACATCGGCGGCGCTCGGACCGCCATGTTCAACTGGCTGTACGCCCGCCACCACAATGGCAAGGCGCTGCTGCGGATCGAAGACACCGACAAGGCCCGCTCGACGCCAGAAGCGATTGATGCGATCTTCGCTGGGCTCGACTGGCTCGGCCTCGATTGGGACGGCGAACCTGTGTTCCAGAGCGAGCGCGCCGCGCGTCATGCCGAAGTCGCGCACCAATTGTTGGCGGCAGGCAACGCCTACAAATGCTTCGCCACCGCCGAAGAACTCGAAGCGATGCGGGCCGAGCAGCGCGAAAAGAAGCTGCCGATGCGCTATGACGGCCGCTGGCGCGATCGCGACCCTGCCGAAGCACCCGATGGCGCGCCCTACGTCATCCGCTTGAAGGCACCGCAAGGCGGCAAGATCACCATCGCCGACGAAGTGCAGGGTTCCGTCACGGTCGATGCGCGGGAACTCGACGATTACGTGCTGCTGCGCTCGGATGGCACGCCCACCTATATGCTCGCGGTGGTCGTCGACGATCACGATATGGGCGTCACCCACATTATCCGCGGCGACGATCACCTCAACAACGCCTTCCGCCAGCTGGTGCTGATCCGCGCGATGGAATGGCCCGAGCCTGTTTACGCGCACATCCCGCTGATCCACGGCAACGATGGCGCCAAGCTCTCCAAGCGCCACGGCGCGCTGGGTGTCGAGGCGTATCGCGACGATATGGGGATCGTCTCCGATGCCATGTTCAACTACCTGCTGCGCCTGGGCTGGGGCTATGGCGACCGCGAGAAGATATCGCGCGACGAGGCGGTAGAGCTGTTCGCGCTCGCCAATGTCGGCAAGTCGCCCTCGCGCTTCGATGCCAAGAAGCTCGTCAACCTCAACGGCCAGTATCTGCGCGAGATGGACGATGCCGCGCTGGCGGCTCTCGTTGGTCCACGTGTTGCAGCATTGATGCCCGGCTTCGATGCTGCCACGGGCACCGATCTGCTTGCCCGTGCGATGCCGGTGATGAAATTGCGCGCCCGCGATCTGAACGAGCTGGCCGATGGTGCGCAGTTTCTCTTCAAATCGCGCCCGTTAAGCATGGACGACAAAGCGAAATCCTTGCTAGAAGGCGATGGGATCGCGATTTTGCAGACAGCATCGCCAGTACTGGCCGAGACAGCGCCGTGGACTGCCGCCGCTTTGGAAGACAGATTGACCCAGTTCGCCGAGGCACAGGGGCACGGCCTTGGCACCTACGCCCAGCTGCTGCGCGCCGCCCTTACAGGGCAAGCGCGATCACCGGGCATTTTCGACGTGCTCGAACTTCTGGGACGCGATGAATCGCTCGCCCGGATCAACGACGTCACGCGCGTGGCCGCCTGAAGGCCGCGCGCCCCAAACACAGTACCGCTTTGAGGAGAACGAACCGTGTCAGACAACGCATCATTGAAGATCGGTGATAAGGAAAGCACCTATGCGATCCGGTCCGGCACGATCGGCCCGGACGTCATCGACATCCGCAAGCTTTATGCAGAGACCGGGTGCTTCACCTACGATCCTGGCTTCACCTCGACCGCCAGCTGCGACTCGGCGCTGACCTATATCGATGGCGATGAAGGCGTTCTGCTCCATCGCGGCTATCCCATCGGCGAGCTGGCCGAGGAATCGAGCTTCATGGAAGTCTCGTACCTGATGCTGAATGGCGAACTGCCCAGCAAGGCAGAGCTCGACACCTTCACCTACACCATCACCCGCCACACCATGCTGCACGAACAGCTTATGCAGTTCTATCGCGGGTTCCGCCGCGATGCGCACCCCATGGCGATCATGTGCGGCGTCGTCGGCGCGTTGTCGGCGTTCTATCACGACTCCACCGACATCGCCGACCCTGAGCACCGCACGATCTCCAGCCACCGGTTGATCGCCAAGATGCCGACGATCGCGGCTGCCGCGTACAAGTATTCGGTCGGCCAGCCGTTCGTCTATCCGGACAACTCGCTGTCCTACACCGGCAACTTCCTGCGCATGACCTTCGGCGTGCCGGCCGAGCCGTATGAGGTGAACCCGGTCGTCGAACGCGCGCTCGATCGCATCTTCATCCTGCATGCCGACCACGAACAGAACGCATCGACATCGACGGTGCGTCTGGCCGGATCGTCCGGTGCGAACCCGTTTGCGTGCATCGCAGCGGGCATCGCCTGCCTGTGGGGACCTGCGCATGGCGGCGCGAACGAAGCGGCGCTCAACATGCTGCGCGAGATCGGCACGCCCGACAAGATCCCGCACTATATCGCGCGCGCCAAGGACAAGAACGATCCGTTCCGCCTGATGGGCTTCGGCCACCGTGTGTACAAGAACTACGATCCGCGCGCGACCGTGATGCAGAAGACGGTCCGCGAAGTGTTCGAATCGCTCAAGGTCAGCGATCCCGTGTTCGAGGTTGCGCTGCAGCTTGAAGAAATGGCGCTCAACGATCCCTATTTCATCGAAAAGAAGCTGTTCCCCAACGTGGATTTCTACTCCGGCGTGATCCTCTCGGCGATCGGTTTCCCGACCACCATGTTCACCGCTCTGTTCGCGCTCGCGCGCACCGTGGGCTGGGTGGCGCAGTGGAACGAGATGATCTCCGATCCCGGCCAGAAGATCGGCCGCCCGCGCCAGCTGTACACCGGCCCGGCGCAGCGTCCTTACGTTCCGGTCGGCCAGCGCTAAGCCTGTTAGCGACGGCAACGCAAAACGCCCTCCCGGTCCAACCGGGAGGGCGTTTTGCTGTGTACTTGCCAGCGTTTTTGCTTCGTCACCCCCGCGTACGCAGGGGTCCCGCTTCTGCGCAAAGGTCAAAGATTTAGCGTCATTCCCGCGTTCGCGGGAATGACGAGCTAAGATGAGATGGCTGCTGGCGCGATCAGACGCGCATCGGCATCAGCACGTAAAGCGCGCTGGCCTTGTCGTTCTCGCGGATCAGCGTTGGGGCGCTGCTATCGGCCAGGTGCAATTCGATGACATCGCCGTCGAGTTCGCCCAGAATGTCGAGCAGGTACCGCGCGTTGAAGCCGATTTCGAAGCCTTCGCTCGAATATTCGCCCTCGACTTCCTCAGCCGCGGTGCCGTTTTCCGGGCTGGTCACCGACAGCGTGATCTTGTCTTTCTCCAGCGCCATCTTCACCGCGCGGGTCTTTTCCGTTGCGATGGTGGCGACGCGGTCCACGCCCTGTTCAAAGGCGCGCGGATCGATCTTCAGCAACTTGTCGTTGGCGGTGGGGATAACCCGGCTGTAATCCGGGAACGTGCCGTCGATCAGCTTCGACGTCAGGATCGCGCTGCCCAGCGTAAAGCGGATCTTGCTGGCGGACAGGTCGATCTGCACTTTGGCATCGCCGCGCTCATCGAGCAGCTTGCGCAATTCGCCAATGCATTTGCGCGGTACGATAACGTCGGGCATGCCCTCGGCGCCATCGGGCCGGTCGAGCGTAACGCGGGCCAGCCGGTGGCCATCGGTCGCCGCGGCCTTGAGCACCGGACGATCGTCATCGGCCACGTGCAGGAAAATACCGTTGAGGTAATAGCGCGTTTCTTCGGTGGAGATGGCAAAGCGGGTCTTGTCGATGATCTGCACGAGCTCAGCCGCCGCCAGCTCAAAGCTGGTCGGCAGGTCGCCCTCTGCGATCACCGGGAAGTCGTCGCGGGGCAGCGTCGGCAGCGTAAAGCGGCTGCGCCCGGCGCGGACCAGCATCTTGCCATCAGCCGCATCGAGCATCACCTGGCTGCCATCGGGCAGCTTGCGCGCGATTTCGAACAGGGTGTGCGCCGATACGGTGATCGATCCGGGGGTTTCGACCGAATAAGCGCTCATCGTCTCGACGATCTGCAGGTCAAGGTCGGTCGCCATGAACCGCAGCGCGCCGTCTGCCGATGCCTCGATCAGCACGTTCGACAGGATCGGAATGGTGTTGCGCCGTTCCACCACCGACTGAACATGGCTGAGGCTCTTGAGGAGCGTCGCGCGTTCGATAGTCGCCTTCATGAAATTCCCCCGAGGCCAGCGGGCCTCAAACGCATGTGTAGAATCCTCCCCTTGAGGGCAGAATTCGGACATACTTCATTAGCAATAATGGCTTTGCCCGCAAGCTGATAGCCGGGAAATCGCGGATAAACTGTGGAAAATGGCGCTTGCGGCTTGCGTATGCGGCCCGCATTGCCGAAACCGGCGGGCAATGACCCAATCTGGCCCCCCTTCCGCCGCTGCCGTCGCCGGCCGCCTGTTCATTGCGCGGCACGGCGAGACCGTGTTCAACGCTGCCAAACGGCTGCAGGGAGACCATCTGCACACCCCGCTGACCCGCGCCGGATTTGCGCAGGCCGATGCGATGGGTGCGCAGCTGGCAACGCTGCTGGGGGAGAGCCCTGAGCTGTCGCTATGGGCGTCCGACAGCGGGCGTGCGCTGCAAACGCTGGCCGTGATCGCCGAGCACCTGCGGCTCGACTGGCACGAGGCGCGGACCGATGCCCGGCTGCTGGAAATCGGCATGGGGCGTTGGGGCGGGCGTTACTACGCGGATGTCACCGAGGAAGTCGGCCCGATCGTCTCGCCCGACATGCTGCTACACCCTGCCCCCGATGGCGAAACGTACCCTGAGATCGCTGCGCGCGTGACGGGATGGCTTGCCGACCATGCGGATGCGCCGGGCGACACACTGGTGATCATGCACGGCATATCCAGCCGCGTGTTGCGCGGCGTACTGCTCGGCCTGCCCCCGCACCCGACCTTCGGCGCGCCGATTGCGCCCGGCCTGCCTCAGGGTTCGGTGGTGATGTTTGCAGGTGGCATCGAGCAGGTGGTGGTAACCGGCACCGGCGGGGGCCATGCGTGAGGCTTTGTCTGGCAGCCCTTGCCGCTGCATCGGCGCTGTTTGCCATGCAGCCGCTGCACGCCCGTGACAGCCTGGGCGTTTTCGACGACTGGGGCGCATTTCGCGATCCCCAGGTGCCGCGCTGCTATGCCATCGCCAAGCCCGATAGCGTGCGCGGAAAAAGGCAATACCGCCCGTTTGCCAGCATAGGCTATTGGCCCAAACGCGCAGTACGCGGCCAGTTTCACCTGCGGCTGAGCCGGGCGATGGCGAAGGGCGGCACGGTGTCCCTCACCATCGGCGTGCGCCGCTTTACGCTGACCGGCGGCGGCGGCGATGCCTGGGCAAAGGACCGAGCCATGGATGCAGCGATCGTGGCAGCGATGCGCAGCGCGCGCGAGATGGCCGCCAGCGCGGATGGCGCAGACGGCAATGCGATCCGCGATGTGTACCTGCTAAAGGGCGCGGCCACCGCACTGGATGCCGCCGCATTGGGGTGCGCGAGGCGAAGGTAGCATTTGCGCGCCTGAACGACTATGTGGCGCGCATGACAAGCGAAGTTTCCATGGACATGGCCATCCCCGGCCATATCGACCCTGTGCCCGTTCCGCGCCCGATCACGCCGCGTGCCGATGGCCGTGCCGATCTTATGGGTCTGATGCGGGAAGACATCGGCGTATTGCTGGAACAGGCGGGGCTGGATCGCAAGCAGGCGAAGTTGCGCTCCAAGCAGCTGTTCCACTGGATGTATCACCGCGGCGTCACCGATTTCGACGGGATGACAGATATCGCCAAGCAAATGCGCCCGTGGCTGGCCGAGCGCTTCGTCATCGGACGCCCGCAGGTGGTCGAGGCGCAGGTGTCGAGCGATGGCACCCGCAAATGGCTGCTGCGTACCGACGATGCGCAGGAATACGAGATGGTGTTCATTCCAGATGCGGACCGGGGCACGCTGTGTATCTCCAGTCAGGTCGGCTGCACGCTCAACTGCCGGTTCTGCTATACCGGCACCATGCGGCTGGTGCGCAACCTGACGCCGGGCGAGATCGTCGGCCAGGTGATGCTTGCGCGCGACGCGCTGGGCGAATGGCCCAAGGGCGCGATGGACCAGCTCGACGAGGAAGAGGACGCGGCGTCTTACACGGCTGATGGCCGGTTGCTGACCAACATCGTGATGATGGGCATGGGCGAGCCGCTGTACAATTTCGACAATGTCCGCGATGCGCTGAAGGTCGTGATGCACGGCGATGGCCTGGCGCTGTCCAAGCGGCGGATCACGCTGTCGACCAGCGGCGTGGTGCCGATGATGGCGCGTTGCGGCGAGGAAATCGGCGTGAACCTGGCCGTATCGCTGCACGCGGTGACCAAGGATGTGCGCGACGAGATCGTGCCGCTCAACCGCAAATACGGGCTGGAAGAGCTGCTCCAGGCCTGCGCCGATTATCCCGGTGCCAGCAATGCGCGGCGCATCACCTTTGAATATGTGATGCTGAAGGACAAGAACGACAGCGACGACGACGCGCGCGAGCTGGTGCGGCTGCTCAAGGGCTATGACCTGCCCGCCAAGGTCAACCTGATCCCGTTCAATCCCTGGCCGGGTGCGGGGTATGAGTGTTCGGACGCTGAGCGGATCAAGCGCTTTTCCGACATCGTGTTCGAAGGCGGCATCAGCGCCCCGGTGCGCACGCCGCGCGGACGTGACATCATGGCAGCCTGCGGCCAGCTGAAGTCCGCGTCCGAGAAAAAGAGCCGCGCCGAGCTGGACCGGCTCGCGGAAGAAAAGCAGGCGGCTCTGGGATGAGACACCTCTCTCCCCTGCCGCTTGCGGGAGGGGTGGCCGCAGGCCGGGGTGGGCCTGCGCAATTGGTCGTGCTCCCATGCTCACCCTGGTTCAGCAAGCTGAACCTGCCACTCCCGCATGCGGGAGTGGATAAGCAGAGCGCGTGTCCTAACCCCCCGCAGGTTCGCGCGAACGCAGCGCCGGCTTTTCGTCCAGCTCGCCCTCTTCCATGATCCGGCGGCGCATTTCATCGCGCTTGCCGTGGATCGAGGCGATGACATTGCCCATGGCAATACCAAGGTCTACCAGCAACGCCTCGGACAGTTGCAGCGAGCTTTCCAGCGCCTCGGGCACCGCCAGTGTAGCGCCCGCGCGATACAGCTCGGCGGCGTGTTCTGTATCGCGCGCGCGGGCGATGATGGTGAGGTCCGGCACCCAACCGTGCACCCGGCGCACGATCTGCACGGCCAGCACCGGATCGTCCATCGTCAGGATCAGCGCGCGGGCATGGCCCAACCGCAGCCGGTCGAGCAGCTCGGGCCTTGCGACATCGCCGAACACGATCGGCACCCCTCCCCGACGCGCGCTCATCACCACATCGACATTCGATTCCACAGCAACGAAGGGCTGCTCGTGCTGTTTGAGCATATCGGCGATGATCTCGCCCACCCGGCCATAGCCGAAGATGACGGTGCGATCATTGGCGATGTCCGACTGGTCGATCGGTGCAGCATCGCTCGCCCGCATTTCCAGATGCCGGGCGATGGTGTGGCCGAGTTTTGCCAGCAACGGCGTGATGGTCAGCCCGATGGCGGTGACGATCTGCCAGAATTGCGCGGTCGTCGCCTGGATCAACTGCGCCTGGACTGCCGCGGCCAGCACGATCAAAGTGGTTTCCGATGGGCTCGCCATCAGCACGCCGGCCTCTGCCGCCGTCCCGCGCCGCGCGCCTGCGACCCGCAGCAGCAACCCGGTCACCACCGCCTTGACCACCAGCACGCCAACGACCGCAATCGCCAGTTCCTGCCAATAGGCCGCGATCACCCGCAGGTCGATCGACATGCCCACGGTGATCAGGAACACGCCGAGCGCGAGGCCCTTGAACGGTTCGATCAGGATTTCGACCTCGCCGCGATATTCGGTCTCCGCGATGATCAGGCCGGCAAGCAGCGCGCCGACGATGGGCGACAGGCCCACCGATGCCGTGGCGAGACTCGCGGTAATCACCACCAGCAGACTGGCAGCGAGAAACAGCTCGGGGCTTTTGGTGCGCGCGGCCTGCGCGAACATCTTGGGTAGGATCAACCGGCCCAGCACCAGCATCGCTGCCACAGTGGTGACGCCCAGCAACAGCGTCATGCCGAGGTTGGCGGTTCCTGCCGTGCCCGCCATCGGTGCCAATGCGCCGAGCAGGAAGATGATCGGGACGATCGCGACGTCCTCGAACAGAAGCATGGCGAGCGCCGCGCGACCGACAGGCGATGTCGTCCCCGACATCGGCAGCACCAGTGCCGTCGATGACAGCGCCAGCGCCAGCCCCAGGCCGATCGCGCCGCTCCAATTCTGCCCCGCGATGTTTAACGCCGCGCCGATAATCACCGCAGACAGCAGCAATTCCGCCGCACCCACGCCGAAGACCAGCTTGCGCAGGCTCCACAAGCGCTTGAACGAAAGCTCAAGCCCTATGGTGAACAGCAGCAGGATGATGCCGAATTCGGCATATGGCCCGATGGCCTCGGAATCGGTGATGGTGATGTGGTACAGCCAGGGATATTCATCCACCAGCGAGCCGAGACCGGAAGGTCCGACCAGAATGCCGATGAGCAGAAAGCCGATGATCGGCGTGATCCGGAAGCGAGCAAACGCCGGGATGATGATCCCGGCAGCGCCCAGAATGACCAGCGCATCACTGAAGACAGGGTTATCGAGCGGATTGTGCATGCCACTGGTAATGACCGATGGGGTGCCGCCTGTCAGCCATTAATCGTGAAATGGCAGTGGATTGTAGGCCGTTGCCGCGGTGCGGCCCCGGCAGGCTATTATCCGCCGCCGCCGCCTTGCGGACCGGCGGGTGCCGCCTGACGCGCGCGCTCGCGGCGGTTTGCTGCGGTGCCCCTGCCGACCGCGCGGTCCCATTCGATATGGTACAGGTCGTAGCGCCGGTCCGACAGGTTGCGCACGGTGCCCTCGCTACGGGCCCAGCTGAGATCGTCCAGATTGACGTCGCTCATCGTCAACGTCTCGACATTCTCGGACGCCTCGGCCGCGATGCCATCGCGCGCAAAAGGCAGGTCGCACGGGGTCAGGATGCAGCTTTGCGCATACTGGATATCCATGTTTTCGACATCGGGCAGATTGCCGACATTGCCGGACATCACGACATAGCACTGGTTTTCGATCGCGCGCGCCTGGCAGCAATAGCGCACGCGCATGTACGCCTCGCGGCTGTCGGTGCAGAACGGCACGAAGATGATCCGCGCGCCTTCATCGGCCAGTCGCCGCGCCAGTTCCGGGAACTCGCTGTCATAGCAGATGAGCACGCCGATCGGCCCGCAATCGGTCTGGATCGCATCGATGCTGTCGCCGCCCTTGATCTTCCACCAATAGCGCTCGTTGGGCGTGGGGTGGATCTTCTCCTGCGCATGGATCGATCCATCGCGCAGCGCCACCAGTGCGATGTTCTGGATATCGCCATCATCGGCGCGTGTCGGGTGCGAGCCACCGATGATGTTGATGTTGTATTCCATCGCCATGCGGGTCAGCTCTTCGCGAATGCGCGGCGTGAACTCGCTCAGTGCCTCGATCGCCTCCTGCGGCCCCATCTTCTTCTTGGCGAAGGACAGCAACGACATCGTGAACATTTCAGGAAACAGTACGAAGTCTGCCTTGTAATCGGCTGCGACGTCTACGAAATATTCGATATTGCGGATGAACTCCTCGAAGTTCGCGACCGCGCGCGCCTGCAACTGAACGGTAGCCAGGCGGACGCTTTCCACGCCGCGCGGCACGCGGTGCGTCGGCGCTTCGTCGGCATTCACATATGGGTTGCGCCACACCATCTGCACGGCGTGTCCGCGCGACTGGCGGTCTTCGGGCAGATAGCGCTTGAGGATGCCGATGGGCTGGAAGCCATTGGCGATCTGGAACCCGATGACGGGATCGCGCAATTTGCCGTCGATCACCTTGGCCAGATAATCCTCGGGACTGTCGGCCTTCTTGGTCCGCTTGGCGCGGTCATAGCCCGGGATGCGGCCGGCAAACACGATGCCGTTGAGATCGAGCTGTTCGGCCAGCGCACGCCGCGCCTCGTACAGCCGCTTGCCGATCCGCACGCCGCGCTGGGCGGGATCAACGCACATTTCATAGCCATACAGCCATTCGCCGGTTGGCACGTGGCGTGTACCGAACCCGTTGCCGCTGATTTCTTCCCAGTCATGCTGGCTGAATGCCATGGCGTCCGTCACCCGCGAGGATGCACAATAGCCGACCACCTCGCTGTCGAGGATGGCAACGAACTGGCCTTCGGGAAAATTGTTGAGCTGACCGCGCAGCTCGCCAAACTTGTAGGGCGGCAGGCTGGGATAGACGCGCTCGATAAGCTGCGATATTCCGGGAATATCGCCCCTTTTCGCCTGTCTGACCTCCAGCCTTGCCTTGCTGCCCTTCGCCATCAGGCCCAGCTGCCCATTTCTTTTTCAAGGTTCTGGCGGATCGCCTCAAAGAATTGCTCGGTGGTCATCCACGCCTGATCGGGGCCGATGAGGATCGCAAGATCCTTGGTCATCGCGCCGCTTTCCACGGTTTCGATGCACACGCGCTCCAGCGTTTCGGCAAAGCGAATGACGTCAGGCGTACCATCGAAGCGGCCGCGATAGATGAGGCCGCGCGTCCAGGCGAAGATCGAGGCGATCGGGTTGGTCGAGGTCGCCTTGCCCTGCTGGTGCATGCGATAATGGCGGGTTACGGTGCCATGCGCAGCTTCTGCCTCCACCGTCTTGCCATCGGGGGTCATCAGTACGGAGGTCATCAGGCCCAGCGAACCGAAGCCCTGCGCGACGGTATCGGACTGCACATCGCCATCATAGTTCTTGCAAGCCCACACGAACTTGCCCGACCACTTTAACGCGGAAGCCACCATGTCGTCGATCAGGCGGTGCTGATAGGTGATGCCAGCTGCGTCGAACTTGTCCTTGAATTCGTTCGCGAAAACTTCCTCGAAGATGTCCTTGAAGCGGCCGTCATAGGCCTTCAGGATGGTGTTTTTGGTCGACAGATAGGTCGGCCAGCCGCGATCGAGACCGTAGTTCATGGATGCGCGCGCGAAGTCCGCGATGGAATCGTCGAGGTTGTACATCGCCATGGCGACGCCCGACGACGGGAACTGGAACACTTCCTCGTCGACCACCTTGCCGTCTTCACCTTCGAAGACCAGCCGCAATTTGCCAGGGCCAGGTACGCGGAAGTCGGTTGCCTTGTACTGATCGCCAAAGGCGTGACGGCCGACCACGATCGGGTCGGTCCAGCCGGGCACCAGCCGCGGAATGTTCGAAATCACGATCGGCTCGCGGAACACCACGCCGCCCAGGATGTTGCGGATGGTGCCGTTGGGCGACTTCCACATTTTCTTGAGGCTGAACTCCTCGACGCGCTGCTCGTCCGGGGTGATCGTGGCGCATTTGACGCCCACGCCGTGCTCGCGGATGGCGTTGGAAGCATCGACGGTGATCTTGTCGTTGGTTTCGTCGCGCTTTTCGACGGAAAGATCGTAATATTTCAGATCGATATCGAGGTACGGCAAAATCAGGCGCTCGCGGATCCACTCCCAAATGATGCGGGTCATTTCGTCGCCGTCGATTTCGACAACGGGCTTGGCTACTTTTATCTTGGCCATGCGGGAATTGCGCCTTCTTGCTAGGGAGGAATCGTCAGTTGCGAGCCTCTTAGCAAAGTCCGGCCATGTTTCAACCGTGTCGCAAAATTGCAGGCGGACCGCACTTCGCCGCATGATTATGCCGCACTGCAGCAATATTCTGCCCTGCCCCGCGCCTTTGGCCGTTGTCACGCTGCCCTGCAGCCCCTAAGAGAACGGCATGTCGCAAGAATTACTGGATAACCGAGGCAAGGGCCTGGCGAGCTGGAGCATGCCGTCGGTCCACCCCGAAGGTCGCAAATTCGCCGTCATAGCAGGCGCTATAACACTCGTCTTCGCGTTGATGGCTTGGGAAACACTGGCCTGGCCGATGGCCGGCATCACCATCTGGGTTCTGGCCTTCTTCCGTGATCCCGCCCGCGTCACCCCCATTGATGAAAAGCTTGTCGTCGCGCCCGCCGATGGTCTGGTGACGCTCATCCAGCAGGTTCCTCCCCCCGCCGAGTTGGCGGGCATGGATGGCCTTGGCAGCGAACCGCTGTGGCGCGTGTCGATTTTCATGAGCGTATTCGACGTGCACATCAACCGCGCGCCGATCGGCGGTACGATCCGCCGCATCGTTTATATCTCGGGCAAGTTCCTCAACGCCGATCTCGACAAGGCGAGCGAAGAGAACGAACGCCAGCACATCATGGTCGAACGCAGCGACGGTACGCGGATCGGGTTCACCCAGATCGCAGGCCTGGTCGCGCGCCGGATCGTGCCCTTCGTGAAGGAAGGCGATTTCGTGGCGGTTGGCCAGCGCGTCGGTCTGATCCGTTTCGGCAGCCGCGTCGATGTCTACCTACCCGCAGGCACCGCGCCTGCCGTGGTCAAGGGCCAGCGCATCGTGGCTGGCGAAACGATCCTGGCCAATATCGGCGATCAACCGGTGCGCGAAGGCATTTCACATTGATGCCGGTTGATGCAGCATTGGGTGCAGCCCAGCTCCGGAAGCAGGCCGCGTGAGCGATCCTGATCCGCTGGAGCGCCGCGGCCGTCGCGGCCCGATACGCTATCTGGCGGGAAAGCGGCTGCGCTTGCGCGAGGGCCTGACCCTGCGCGCGATGGTGCCCAACGCCATCACGGCGGCAGCCTTGTGCTCCGGCCTTACCGGAATTCGCTTTGCGCTGGAGGGCCAATGGCCGCTCGCAGCGGGCGTCATCGTTCTGGCTGGAGTGCTGGATGGCATCGATGGGCGGGTTGCGCGGTTGCTCAAGGCACAAAGCCGATTTGGCGCGGAACTCGATTCCCTGGCGGACTCGATCGCTTTCGGTGTCTCGCCTGCGCTGGTGCTGTTTTTGTGGTCGTTGAACGAACTGCCACGCTTCGGCTGGCTGATCGCATTGTCGCTTGCGGTCTGCTGCGCGCTGCGCCTGGCGCGGTTCAATGCGCAAATTGATCTTGAGGACCAGCCGCACAAGTCGGCGGGTTATATGACCGGGGTACCTGCGCCTGCCGGAGCGGGTCTTGCCATGTTGCCACTGTACCTGTGGATGGAAACCGGGATCGAGGAGCTGCGCCACTACACCGTCGTCGGCCCATGGATCCTGCTGATTGCGTTTCTGATGATATCGAATGTCGCCACGTTCAGCTGGTCGTCATTGCGCCTGCGCAAGAACATCCGACTTGAGGCGCTCGCGCTGTTCGCGCTGACCGCAGCATCTCTCCTGACCATGCCCTGGATTACGCTGTCGGCGATATCCGTGGTCTACCTTGCGCTCATCCCGTTCGGTATCCGCTCTTACGCCAAAATCAAGCGGCAGCGCGCCAATCCACCCGGTTGATCCGCGATACTGCCTGAGATGCGCTCGCGTTTCTGGCTGACAAAGCAACCACCGTGCGGGGCGAGAAGTCCGGCGCGGGTGCCGGGGTGAACCGCACGACAGGCTGCATCCGCCCGGTCGCTGTGCGCCCGCTATCCAAAGCCCGATATTGCGCGAACAATTCGTCGAACCGCTCGACCGATCCGGCGAATGCGCGGCTGATCGAGAATACCGCGAAAGCTGCGGCGCTGGCGAAAAACAGGGCGGTAATGACTGCAAACATGGCAACTCTTCCTCTGCCGTACCCTCGCAAACGAACGACTGCTGCGAGGCACTGTGGATAACGTTGTGGACAACCTCAGGTTCCATCAGGTCGGCTGCGCCTGCGTGTTAACCCTGTTTGTTTGCACTTTGTTCCATTCCTGTTCTCGTCCGTCAAGCATGAAATTGCCGAAGCGCAGGAAAATTGTCTGGATTTCGGCATCGCTTGGGTTTAAGGGCGCGCTCGGCTGTGGCGATGTGCCACGGTCAATCCACATGGAAGACACACATACCGGTGCCCGCGCCGCCCTTTGAGGGTTAGCGATCAGGGTTCCCGTCTTCCAGAGGCATAACCGGAAAGGAATAAGCTTATGGCGGCACCCGTCGTCACGATGCAGCAGTTGATTGAGGCCGGAGCGCATTTCGGCCATCAGACCCACCGCTGGAACCCGCGCATGAAGCCGTACATCTTCGGCGCGCGGAACGGCATCCACATCCTCGACCTGTCGCAGACCGTGCCGCTTTTTGCGCGCGCGCTCGAATTCGTCTCGGCCACCGTGCAGGCAGGCGGCAAGGTTCTGTTTGTCGGCACCAAGCGCCAGGCACAGTCGCCGATCGCAGATGCAGCCCGCGCCAGCGGTCAGCATTTCGTCAACCACCGCTGGCTGGGCGGCATGCTCACCAACTGGAAGACGATCTCCGGTTCCATCAAGCGCCTCAAGACGCTGGAAGAGCAGCTCGCCGGTGAAACCTCGGGCTTCACCAAGAAGGAAGTTCTGCAGCTCACTCGCGAACGCGACAAGCTGGAACTCTCGCTTGGCGGCATCCGCGACATGGGCGGCATTCCTGATGTCATGTTCGTGATCGATGCGAACAAGGAAGACCTCGCCATCAAGGAAGCCAACGTGCTTGGTATCCCGGTGATCGCGATCCTCGATTCGAACGTCGATCCGCAGGGCATCGCCTTCCCCGTGCCCGCCAATGACGATGCGGCACGCGCCGTGCGCCTGTATTGCGATGCGATCGCCGCTGCTGCCACCAAGGGCCGCACCGGTGCCGTGGTCGAATCGGGCCAGGACGTCGGCGCGATGGCCGAGCCCCCGGCAGAAGCCGCGCTTGAAGAAGCACCGGCTGAACCCGAAGTATCGGCAGCTGAATTCGCGGCCGAAGCTGGCGAAGGCGAAGCCCCGGCTGCCTGATAGACCTGGCTGATAGACCTGGGCGGGCTTCGGCCTGCCTGGTGTATTCGCGAAACTGACACATGGAGGGGCTACGGGCCGGGCATTGGCCCGCACCTGTGGCCCCTTCAGGTATATTCAAACATAAGGATAACGAACCATGGCTGTTGTAACCGCTGCTACTGTTAAGGAACTGCGCGAGCGCACCGGCGCCGGCATGATGGACGCCAAGAAGGCGCTGACCGAAGCCAATGGCGATATCGAAGCCGCCGTTGACGCGCTGCGCGCCAAGGGCCTGGCCACCGCACAGAAAAAGTCGAGCCGCACGGCCGCTGAAGGCCTGGTCGGCGTTCTGGTCAATGGCACGCGCGGCGTTGCGGTCGAGATCAACTCGGAAACCGACTTCGTTGCCAAGAACGACAAGTTCCAGGACTTCGTGCGCAAGGCGACCGGGATCGCGCTTGACCTCGGCAATGACGATGTCGAAGCGCTCAAGGCAGCTGCCTATCCCGATGGCGGCACCGTTGCCGAGAAGCTGACCGAAAACGTCGCCACCATTGGCGAAAACCAGCAGATCCGCCGCATCAAGTCGGTGTCGGTCACGCAGGGTGCGGTCGTCGCCTACATCCACAACGTGGCCGCCGAAGGCCTCGGCAAGATCGGCGTGCTTGTCGCGCTCGAAAGCGATGCCGATGCGGACACGCTCGCTGCATTGGGCAAGGATATCGCTCAGCATGCAGCAGCGATGTTCCCGCAGGCGCTGGATGCCGATGGCCTCGACGCCGACGTCATCGAGCGCGAGCGCAAGATTGCGGCCGAAAAGGCAGCCGAGAGCGGCAAGCCCGCAGACGTGCAGGCCAAGATGGTCGACGGCGCGGTGAAGAAGTTCGCCAAGGAAAACGCGCTGCTCAGCCAGATCTTCGTCAAGGACGGCAAGGCGACGGTGGAAGAGTACATCGCCAAGGCAGCCAAGGATGCGGGCAAGTCGATCAAGCTGGTCGATTACGTGCGCTACCAGCTCGGCGAAGGCATCGAGAAGGAACAGACCGACTTTGCCGCAGAAGTCGCAGCAGCCGCCGGCCTCTAAGCCAGGCAGCGTCGTCACGAATGCGGCGGGCAGCATCACGCTGTCCGCCGTTCGTGTATGCCGACCTTCTCTCCCGCTTTTGCACTGGCAGGGCGCGTTGTAAAATCCATGTGCAGGAACGTGCTTGGCAGCCGGGCATGCACTGACTATGGTGCGCGACGCCTGCCGACATGGCCGCCCGATCAGCCTTATTTACCGGAAATATCATGACCATCGCCTCCTATCGCCGCATCCTCTTGAAGCTTTCGGGGGAAGCCTTGATGGGTGACGGCCAGTACGGCATCGATCCCGATACGGTTAGCCGGATGGCCGCAGAGGTGAAGGCCGCCAAGGATACCGGGCTCGAAATCTGCCTGGTCATCGGCGGCGGCAACATCTTTCGCGGCATGGCAGGCGCTGCCAAGGGCATGGACCGCGCCCAGGCCGATTACATGGGCATGCTGGCCACGGTGATGAACGCGTTGGCCATGCAGAATGCGCTTGAGCAGCTTGGCGTCGCCACCCGGGTGCAGTCGGCGATCGAGATGGACAAGGTATGCGAGCCGGTGATCCGAAGGCGAGCGCAGCGGCATCTGGAAAAGGGCCGTGTCGTGATTTTTGCCGCCGGTGTCGGCGCGCCGTATTTCACCACCGATTCCGGCGCTGCGCTGCGGGCCGCCGAAATGAAGTGCGATGCGCTGCTTAAGGGCACCAGCGTCGATGGCGTATACAACGCTGACCCCAAGCTTGACCCGAACGCTGTGCGTTATGAAACATTGACTTATGACCGGGTGTTGCAAGACAATCTGAAGGTCATGGACGCCAGCGCGGTCGCGCTCTGCCGTGACAATTCCATTCCCATCGTCGTGTTTTCGATCCGCGAACAGGGCAATCTTGCCCGCGTTCTGAGCGGTCAGGGCACGGCGACCACCGTATATCAGAAGGATTGAAGCTGTGGCTCAGTTTGACAAGAAAGACCTTGAGCGCCGGATGAACGGCGCGGTGGAATCGCTCAAGGGCGACCTTTCCGGCCTGCGCACGGGCCGTGCCAATGTGGCGTTGCTCGATCCGGTGACGGTCGAGGTGTACGGCTCGCACATGCCGCTGACGCAGATTGCCACCGTTTCCGCGCCGGAACCGCGCATGCTTTCGGTGCAGGTGTGGGACAAGTCGAACGTCGGCCCCGCAGACAAGGCGATCCGTTCAGCAGGCCTTGGCCTCAACCCGATCATGGATGGCCAGACGCTGCGCCTGCCGATCCCCGACCTCACCGAAGAGCGTCGCAAGGAACTCGCCAAGCTTGCCGGGCAATATGCCGAAAAGGCGCGGATCGCGATCCGCAATGTGCGTCGCGATGGCATGGATTCGCTCAAGGCCGACGAAAAGAAAGGCGTGATCAGCGAAGACGAGCGCAAGCGCTTCGAGACCGAAGTGCAGAAGCTGACCGATGACATCATCGCCCAGGCCGATGCAGCCGCGACCCATAAGGAAAAGGAAATCCTGGGTCAGTGATCTTCCGCTCCGGCCCCAAGACCTTGAAGGACAAGCACGGGGCGACGCAGCCCCTGCCCGGCGACGGCGGCCAATCCCATGGCGTCCGGCATGCCGCGATCATCATGGACGGGAACGGCCGCTGGGCGTCCAAGCGCGGTGTCCCGCGCTTTGTCGGCCACAAGCAGGGCGTCGAGGCGGTGCGGACGACAGTTCGTGCGGCGCGCGATCTCGGCCTGGAAGCGCTGACCTTGTACGCGTTCTCGTCTGAAAACTGGAAGCGGCCGGAAGATGAGGTCGCCGATCTGATGGGCCTGCTGCGGCATTTCATCCGGTCGGATGTCGAAGAGTTCATTGCCAACAATGTGCGGCTGAAGATTATCGGCGATTATCGCAAGCTTGCGCCCGATCTGGTCGCGATGATTGACGATGTCGCAGCACGCACCGCGCACAATGATGGCACGACGCTGGCAATCGCGCTCAACTACGGCGCGCAGGACGAGATGGTGCGTGCGGTGCGCGCGCTGGCGAATGCCGCCGCGCGCGGAGAGATTGCGCCGGACGCCCTGGAAAGTGCGCACATCGATGCCGCGCTCGACACGTTCGACCTGCCCCCGCTCGATCTGCTGATCCGCACCTCGGGCGAACAACGGCTCAGCAATTTCCTGCTATGGCAGGCGGCCTATGCCGAGCTGTATTTTACCGATATTCTGTGGCCGGATTTCGATGGTGCAGCCTTGAAGGCGGCATTGGACGCCTTCGCTGCGCGCGAAAGGCGTTTTGGTGGCCGCTGACCCCGTCCGCCGCACCCTGTTCGGCCAGGACCTCGCGGTCCGCACCGTGTCTGGCGTGGTGCTGGTTGTCATCGCCGGCGTGGCGCTATGGCTCGGCGGCGTAGCCTTCTGGCTGTTGCTGATGGGCGGCGCGCTGACCATGCAGCACGAATGGGCGGCGCTGGTCAAACGGCTCGAACGCAGGCGGCTGTCCATGCTGGCGCTGATGGCCCCGCTGTCGATGCTGTCCCCGTTTGCCGATGGGCCGGGCTTCCTGTCACTGGGCTTCATTCTGGGCGGCGCGTTCTTCATTGCATCGATCGACCGCGGCTTTCGCCTCGCTCTGGGCGTGTTGTACTGCGCAATCCCGGTGATGGCGTTGCTGTACCTCAGGCAGCAAGAGAACGGGCTTTTGCTGGCCTTCTGGACCATGGCGACGGTCTGGGCGACCGACATAGGCGCCTTTTTCGTTGGTCGCGGCATCGGCGGGCCAAAGATCGCGCCCACCATCAGCCCCAGCAAGACCTGGGCGGGATTGGCCGGTGGCATGGTGGCTGCCATGCTGTTTGCCATCGTTCTCAACGCTGAGGTCGGCCTGCCCTTCGTGCTGGTGCTGGCCAGCGCGCCGCTGGCAGCCGTCGCGCAGATGGGCGATTTTCTGGAGAGCTGGATGAAACGGCAGGCGGGCGTCAAGGATTCCGGAACGCTGATCCCCGGGCATGGCGGCATATTGGACCGGGTCGATGGCCTGGTGCCCGTCGCTCCGATCGTCGCACTGCTGGTTGCGGCCAATGCGTTTTGGGCGCTAGGGTAACGAACCTTATGACGCGACATGATACCCTGCCCGCCGGCAAAGCCGTGCCGCCACCCCTTGCGCCACCGCGCAGCATCAGCATTTTCGGTGCCACCGGATCGGTCGGAACGTCCACGCTCGACCTCGTCAGGCTCGATCCTTCTGCCTACCGTATCGTCGCGCTGACCGCGCACAGCGATGCGGCAGGGCTCGCGCGGCTGGCGCGCGAATTTTCCGCCGAAGTTGCCGTCATCGGGGACCCGGCAAAGCACGAGTGCCTGGCCCACGCATTGGAAGGATCAGGCATTCAGGCCTGGTCCGGCCCACAGGCATTGCTGGATGCGGCCGATCTTGATGCAGATTGGACCATGGCGGCGATCGTCGGCTGTGCCGGCCTTGCCCCCATAATGCGCAGCCTGCTTAGGGGGCGCACCGTTGCGCTGGCCAACAAGGAAGCGCTGGTTTCCGCCGGCGCGCTGATGATCGAGGCAGCGCGCAGCAGCGGCGCGACGTTGCTGCCCGTAGATTCCGAGCACAACGCCATTTTTCAGTGCCTTGCGGGCGGTTCGATAGACCAGGTCGAAACGATTACACTCACCGCAAGCGGAGGGCCGTTCCGAACCTGGACAACCGAGCAGATGCGCGCCGCGCGGCCCGATCAGGCGGTCGCCCACCCCAATTGGTCGATGGGCGCAAAAATTTCGGTCGATAGCGCGACCATGTTCAACAAGGGCCTGGAGCTGATCGAAGCGCACCACCTTTTTCCGGTGGGGCTCGATGCCATCCGCATTCTCGTGCACCCGCAATCGGTGATCCACTCGATGGTCGAATACCGCGACCGATCCACTCTGGCGCAGCTTGGCTCGCCGGACATGAAGATCCCCATCGCCAGCGCGCTCGCCTGGCCGCAACGCATCGCAACGCAATGCTTGCCGCTCGATCTTGCCACCATCGGCCAGTTGACGTTCGAGCCGCTGGACAATGATCGCTTCCCCGGACCCGGCATCTGCCGCGCGGCGATTGCCGCAGGCGGCGGCGCGCCTGCCATCCTGAATGCGGCCAACGAGATAGCGGTCGCCGCCTTCCTGGGCGGGCAGATCGGCTTTCTCGATATCGCGGCAATTGTGTCACAGGTTCTGGCAGGGTATAGCCCGCCAGCGCCGCAAAGTTTGCAGGACGTGCTGGCGATCGATTCAGAGGCGCGTGCGATTGCCGCAGCCGCCGTTGGAACCAAGGACTGACATTGAGCGAAAATCCCGGATTTCTATTGACCGTTCTGGCCTTCCTGCTGGTGCTTGGGCCGCTCGTATTCGTGCACGAGATGGGCCATTATCTGGTCGGCCGCTGGTTCGGGGTGAAGGCGGAATCCTTTTCGATCGGCTTCGGCCGCGAAATCGCAGGCTGGACCGACAAGCGCGGCACGCGTTGGAAGCTGGGCCTGCTTCCGCTTGGCGGCTATGTCCAGTTTGCTGGCGACATGGACCCCGCCAGCCGCGCCGATCCGGAATGGCAGTCCCTGCCCGAGGCCGAGCGCAACCGCACCTTCCAGTCCAAATCGCTGCTGCAGCGCGCCCTCATCGTGTTTGCCGGCCCGGCGATCAACTTCCTGTTCGCCATCCTGATCCTGGCAGGCTTTGCCTTCGCTTATGGCAAAAGCGTGACCCCGCCGGTGATCGCAGGCCTGGTCCCCTCGTCTGCCGCAGCCGAAGCCGGATTGCTACCGGGCGACCGTCTGGTGTCGATCGATGGCGAGGCCGTGGAATGGTTCGACGAGGTTGGCCGCAAGATCGCGCATCGCCCGGACGAGCGCATCACCGTGCGCGCCGAGCGTGACGGCGATTTCAAGGAATTCAGCTTCAACATCGGCGTCGAGGTCCAGAAGGATCGCTTCGGCAACGAATACCGCATCGGACGGCTGGGCATCATGTCGGCCAAGCCGGTGATCCGCCCGGTTTCCCTGCTCGAATCCCCGGTCGTTGCGGTGCAGCGGACCGGCGATATCCTGCGGCTGATGGTCGAAACGCTGGGTCAGGTTATCACCGGCCGCCGCTCGGTTTCCGAACTGGGCGGACCGCTCAAGATCGCGCAGGTCTCCGGCGAGCAGTTCGCGGCTGGCCCCGACGACTTCATCTTCTTCATCGCGCTGATTTCAATTAACTTGGGGTTCATCAACCTGCTGCCAATCCCGATGCTGGATGGCGGTCATCTGCTGTTCTATGCAATCGAGGCGATCCGGCGCAAACCGGTGAACCCGAAGGTGATGGAATGGGCGTTCCGTTCGGGTCTGGCGCTCGTGCTGGCCCTGATGGTGTTCGTCACCGTCAACGACCTGGCATCGTTCGGCCTCTTGGGCTGATATTGGTTCGGGCTCAAAGACGGGTTGATTGATTGCAGCGGATGATGCAGGGGTTTGCGCACCGGGGCGGGTTATCGGACGGCAGTTGCAGGGACCGTTCGATGTTAATTATGGCTTAGGGTGGGTCTTCTTCCGTGAAATCTGAACAGAAATTCGCCATCGGCGCGCGAGCCATGGGCCTGTTGCTCGGCACGACTATTCTTGCCGGCACAACGACTGCTGCCTTTGCCCAAGCGGCAGGACCGGTTGCACCGCCGGCTGCCCCCGTAGCAGCGCCAGCGCCGGTCGCGCCTCAAGGCCAGCAGATCCGGTCGATCACCATCAACGGCTCCCAGCGTATCGAGGCGGACACCGTCCGCTCGTACATCCAACTGCGCGTCGGCGACGTCTACACCCAGGTCGCAGCCGACCAGGCGCTGCGCGACCTGTTTGAAACCGAGCTGTTTGCCGATGTGTCGATCCGCAACAACGATGGCGCAGTGGTTATCGACGTGAAGGAAAACCCGGTCATCAACCGGGTCATCCTGGAAGGCAACAAGCGGATCAAGGATGACAAGATCCTGCCTGAAATCCGCCTTTCGCCGCGTCAGATCTTTACCCGCACCAAGGTGCGCGCCGATGTCGCGCGCATCATCGAGCTGTACAAGCGGCAGGGCCGCTTTGCCGCAACCGTCGACCCCAAGATGGTCCAGCAGGACCAGAACCGCGTCGACGTGGTATTCGAAATAACCGAAGGGCCGAAGTCCAAGGTCCGCCAGATCAACATTCTGGGCAACGAGAAGTTTTCTGACAGCGAACTGCGTGGCGAGATGGTCACCAAGCAGTCGCGCTTCTATCGCTTCTTCAGCTCGGCCGATGCGTACGATCCCGACAAGCTGGCGTTCGACCAGCAAAAGCTGCGTCAGTTCTACCTGACCCAGGGCTATGCCGATTTCCGCGTGATTTCCGCTGTTGCCGAGCTCACGCCCGACAAGCGCGACTTCATCATCACCTATGTGGTGGAAGAGGGCGAGCGCTACAAATTCGGCGATGTTCTGGTCGAAAGCCAGATTCGCGACTTCTCGGAAGAAGGCCTCAAGGCGCAGCTGCCGATGAAGACCGGTGATTGGTACAACGCCAAGCAGGTCGAGGACACGGTCGAAAGCCTCAGCGAAACGGCCGGTTTGTTTGGCTATGCCTTTGCCGATGTGCGCCCCAACTTCAATCGCAACCGCGAAACGCTCACGATGGACATCACGTTCGAGCTGGCGGAATCGGCGCGCGTCTATGTCGAGCGGATCGACATAAACGGTAACACGCTGACGCAGGACAAGATCATCCGCCGCGAGTTCCGCCTGAACGAAGGCGATGCGTTCAACAGCTTCCTGGTCAAGCGCTCTGAAAACCGCATCAACTCGCTGGGCTATTTCCAGGAAAAGTTCGAGATCGAACAGAAGCAGGGCAGCGCCCCTGACCGGATCATCCTGGAAGCCAATGTCGAGGAAAAGGCGACCGGGGAACTCCAGCTTTCGGCCGGTTTCTCGTCGATCGAGAACTTCATTCTGCAGGCCTCGATCCGCCAGCGTAACTTCCGCGGCAAGGGCCAGACGGTCGGCGCCAGCATCAACTATTCGCGCTTCTCGCAGGGCATCAACCTCAGCTTCACCGAACCTTATGTGTTCGATCGCAACATCTCGTTCGGCGCGGATATCTTCCGGCGTGACCTCAACAGCTTCAACTTCGTGGGCAACTCGCGCAACACGACGTTCGAGCAGCTGACCACCGGGACTTCGCTGCGCCTGGGCGTGCCGCTCACCGAATATGTCTCGGCGCTGCTGCGCTATTCGCTTACGCTGGACGACGTGACGCTGGACCGCAACCAGTTCTTCTCCGACCTTGATGGCAACGGCACGCTGGAATGCGACCCCGTCCGGGCAGGCTTCTTCCTGTGCGACAACCTGGGCAAGCGCACGACGTCGCTGGTCGGCTATTCGGTGATCTATGACGATCGCGACAACCGTGTCCGCCCGACGCGGGGGCAGAACATTACGCTGAGCCAGGACTTTGCCGGCCTTGGCGGTTCGGTGAGCTATCTGCGGACGCGCCTCAACGCATCCAAGCACTGGCGCATCGGTCGCAGCGGCTTCATCTTCACCGTCGCGGCAGAAGGCGGCCACATCATCGCGTTCGAAGATCGCGGAACCGCCGCGCAGGGTATCGACGATATCCGCCTGACCGATCGCTTCTTCCTGGGGCAGCCGCAGATCCGTGGCTTTGATATTCGCGGTGTCGGTCCACGCGTTATCCGTACCGGCTTCACGCCCGAGATCGTCAACGGCGTGGTTGTCAACACGCCGGTCGTTGATCGTCGCAACCAGGTCGACGATGCGTTAGGTGGTCGTTCGTATTACCTCGCTCGCGCAGAACTCGACATCCCGCTGGGCAGCGGCGCGCGCGAACTTGGCCTGCGGCCATCGGTGTTCGTCGATGCCGGCGCCGTGTTCGGTGTGGTCAGGCCCCTGTTGCAGAGCCCGCAGAACCGTGACGCCAACAACAACCTGCTGTTCCTTGAGGCTGGCGTAGATTCTGCCGGAGCGCCGGTGATCAATACCGTGACCAATGCCACCAACGCAGCGGGCCAGCCCAACACGCCCAGCCTTGCCTTTACCGAGCAGTTCTTCGGCGATTCGCCCAAGCCGCGCGTTTCGGTTGGCTTCGGCGTGAACTGGAACTCGCCGTTCGGCCCGTTCCGCATCGATATTGCCCGCGCTCTGCTCAAAGAGCCGGGCGACGACACCCGCCTCTTCACATTCAACGTAGGGACCCAGTTCTGATGAAAACTCTTCTGAAATGCACCGCCGCAGCTCTGATGGCATTCGGCACCGTCACATCCGGCGTGATCGCGCCTGCCATGGCGCAGACCGTGCAAGGCATCGGCGTAGCCGATCAGCGCCGCGCAGTTGTGGAATCGGCAGCGTTCGTGAACGCCAATGCTGCCCGCCCCACCACGTACAAGGCGCAGTATGACGCAGCCCAGGCGAAATCGACTCAGATCCGCCAGCAGCTCGAGCCGATGGTGACCAAGTTCAACACTGAAGTGCAGGCGGCCAATGCGCAGGCCAACCAGGCCGCGCTGCAGCAGCAGCTGGGCCAGATCCAGCAGCTGCGCGAGCAGGGCTCCCAGGAAGTGCAGGAAATCCTGCAGCCTGTCGCTCTGTCGGAAGCCTATGTGCTGGAACAGATCAGCGACAAGTTCGATGCCGCCGTGCGCGCAGCCATGACCAAGCGCAAAATCAGCGTCGTGTTCGAGGTCGGATCGACCCTGGCGCACAACGACGCGTATGACCTGACCAAGGACATCACCGCCGAGCTGAACGCTGCCATCCCGAGCGCGCAGCTTGTCCCTCCCCAGGGCTGGTTGCCGCGTCAGCAGCGTGAGCAGCAGGCCCGTGCGGCCGCCGCCAACGGTGCAGCGCCTGCCGCCGCACCGGCAGCGCCCGCCGCGCAGCAGCCTGAAGGCCGCTAAGGCCTCAAGGACCGCGGCATGGCAGACAGCGAACCGGTGTATGATATCGTCAAGGTGATGGCGGCGCTTCCGCACCGCTATCCCATGCTGCTGGTCGATCGTGTGGCCCGGCTGGACAAGGACCAGTCGATCCACGCGATCAAGGCCGTCAGCATGAACGAGCCATTCTTCCAGGGGCATTTCCCCGGACGGCCGATCATGCCCGGCGTGCTGATCATCGAAGCACTGGCGCAGGCCGCGGGCATTCTGGCGGTCGAATCCATGGGACTGGCAGGCACCGGCAAGCTGGTCTATTTCATGGCAATCGACGGCGCGAAGTTCCGCGTACCGGTAGAGCCCGGCGTTCTGCTGGATCTGCACGCCGAGTTCGAACAGAAGCGCGCCAAGGTGTGCAAGTTCAAGGCACGTGCCGAACTGAACGGCAAGCTGGCTTGCGAAGTTGGCTTCACCGCGATGATCGCCGACCCGCCAGCCTGACGCTTTCGCCAAAACCCTTGCTTTCCGGCGCGCGCCCCGTTATGCGCGCCGCTTCGCATTCATCCTGAAGGCTGGTCGGAACCAGTCGTGCAACAAGGACCTTTACGCATGAAGACCGATATCCATCCCGACTATCACATGATCAATGTGAAGATGACCGACGGCACCGTCTACCAGACCCGCTCGACCTGGGGCAAGGAAGGCGACACGCTGCAGCTGGATATCGACCCCACGTCGCACCCGGCATGGACCGGCGGTAACCAGCGCATGCTGGACGCTGGTGGCCAGGTGGCACGCTTCAACAAGCGTTTCGGCGGACTGTCGCTCAAGACGAGCTGATCGGTTCGATCCGCTACGGATACCGAAAAGGGCTGCGAACCGATGGGTTCGCAGCCCTTTTTTGTGTTTGCTGCGCCGACACACGGTCCCCTGCGAAGGCAGGGGCCCATCACCCTTCCCCTCAAAATTGTGACTGGGCGATTGGAGGCACCCGGCGCTCGAAGTGATAGACATTCGACGCTACGCGTGTGATCAAAGCTCTGGAGATGGGCCCCTGCCTTCGCAGGGGACCGGGTTATGCAATGTCAGACCGCAGGAGCGCTTGCTGAGGCAATCAGCCCGCGCACTGCATCCAACGCAGCGTCGGCTTTGCTGCCATCGGGGCCGCCGCCCTGCGCCATGTCGGGCCTGCCGCCACCGCCTTTGCCGCCCAGCGCTTCGACGCCTGCGCGCACCAGATCGACGGCGCTGAACCGGCCGACGAGATCGTCGGTGACCGCCGCAGCGAACGTCGCCCGGCCATCGTTCACCGCCACCATCGCGGCGATGCCCGAGCCCAATGTGGTCTTGGCCTGATCCAGCAACCCGCGCAGTTCCTTGGGGTCCAGCCCCTCGATGACCTGCGCGATGAAACTGACGCCGCCGACGTCCTCGGCCTGCGGCCCGGCCTTGCCCGATCCTCCGCCCAGTGCCAGCGCCTTGCGCGCTTCGGCCAATTCGCGCTCCAGAGTACGGCGCTCGTCCATCAAGGTCGCGATCCGAGCCTCGACATCGTCGGGAGCGGTTTTGACCAACGCAGCAACCGCCTTCAACCGATCGTCGCGCTGCACCAGCCATTGCCGAGCGCCTTCGCCGGTCAATGCTTCGATGCGGCGGATACCGCTCGATGCGGCGCTTTCCGATACGATGCGGAAAATGCCGATGTCGCCCAGGGCGCGTACATGCGTCCCGCCGCACAGCTCGACCGAGTAATGCTTGTCGGTCGCGCGGCCCATCGAAAGCACGCGGACTTCATCGCCATATTTCTCGCCGAACAGCGCCAGCGCACCCGCCTTTACGGCATCATCCGGCGTCATCAACCGGGTGCTGACCGCCTCATTGGCGCGGATCTCGGCGTTCACTTCCGCCTCGACGGCCGCGATTTCCGCATCAGTGAGCGCCTTGGTGTGCGAAAAATCGAAACGCAACCGGTCGGGCGCGACCATCGACCCCTTCTGGGTGACGTGACCGCCCAGATGATTGCGCAGCGCCGCATGCAGCAGGTGCGTGGCGCTGTGATTGGCGCGCAGCGCATCGCGGCGTTCGACATCGACCGACAGGTGCACGGTGTCGCCCACCGCGATCGATCCGGCTTCGACCCGCGCCTTGTGCGCGTGCAAGCGGCCCAGCGGCTTCGACGTATCGTCGACCACGGCGTTCAGCCCGGCGAGTGAACTGATCACGCCTGCGTCACCCATCTGGCCGCCGCTTTCGCCATAAAACGGCGTCTGGTTGACGAGGATGGTGACGGTGTCGCCTTGCGATGCAGACTGGATTTCTGCGCCATCGCGCAGCAGCGCCACGACCTGCGCTTCGCCTTCCGTGGCGGTATAGCCAGTGAACTCGGTTCCGCCCTCGCGCTCTGCGATGTCGTACCAGATATCCGCGGACGCCGCTTCGCCCGAGCCCTTCCAGGCAGCGCGGGCTGCGGCCTTCTGCGCGGCCATTGCGGTATCGAAACCTGCGCGATCGACTCCCAGGCCGCGGCTGCGCAGCGCGTCTTCGGTAAGGTCGTAAGGGAAGCCGAACGTGTCGTAGAGCTTGAATGCGGTTTCGCCTGCGAGCACTGCGCCTTTGCCCAGATCGGCTGTCGCCTCATCCAACAGCTTCAGTCCCTTGTCGAGCGTCTGGCGGAAGCGGGTTTCCTCGCGCTCCAGCGTTTCCTCGATGAGGGGCTGCGCGCGCACCAGTTCGGGGAAGGCCTGGCCCATTTCGGTGACCAAAGTCGGCACCAACCGGTGCATCAGCGGATCGGCCGCGCCCAATATGTGCGCATGGCGCATCGCGCGGCGCATGATCCGGCGCAGAACATAGCCGCGCCCTTCATTGGCGGGCAGCACGCCATCTGCGATCAGGAAGGACGTTGCGCGCAGATGGTCGGCGATGACCCGGTGGCTCGCCTGATTGGCACCCGTCGTCGCAGTGCCGGTTGCATGGCCGGATGCCGCGATCAACGCCTTGAACAGATCGATGTCGTAATTGTCATGCACGCCCTGCAGCACCGCTGCGATGCGCTCGATCCCCATGCCGGTGTCGATCGATGGGCGCGGCAGATCGACGCGGCTGCCATCGGCCTGCTGTTCATATTGCATGAACACCAGGTTCCAGATTTCGATGAACCGGTCGCCATCCTCATCGGGTGATCCGGGAGGGCCACCGGGGATATGATCGCCGTGGTCGTAGAAGATTTCGCTGCACGGGCCGCACGGGCCGGTATCGCCCATCGACCAGAAATTGTCCGATGTCGCGATGCGGATGATGCGCTCTTCGGGGATGCCGGCGATCTTGCGCCAGAGGCCGAACGCTTCGTCATCGGTGTGGTAGACCGTCACGGTCAACCGGTCGGCGCTCAATCCCCAGGTCTTGTTGACCAGCGTCCACGCATGGTGGATCGCCTGCTCCTTGAAGTAATCGCCGAACGAGAAATTGCCGAGCATCTCGAAGAAGGTGTGGTGCCGCGCGGTGTAGCCGACATTGTCGAGATCGTTATGCTTGCCGCCAGCGCGCACGCATTTCTGCGAGGATGTCGCGCGCGGATTGGCGCGTGCTTCAAGCCCGGTGAACACGTTCTTGAACGGCACCATGCCGGCGTTGACGAACATCAACGTCGGGTCGTTGTGCGGAACCAAAGGTGCCGAAGGCACGATATCGTGGCCATTGCCCCCGAAATAATCGAGGAAGGAACGCCGTATGTCGTTTGTCGATGTCATGAGAGCGACATAAGGCGAGTTGCGGCCAGATTGAAGCGTTATATGCGCAAAAAAGACGGGGAAGCGCGGCATTTCCGCCGCGCTTCCCCGTCTTCAATTCCGGCGCCATCACTGCCCTGAAAATCACACCCCCGCCATGCGGCGAAGCGCGATCAGGCAGCTGCAGGCCTACATATCATCCATATCCGCGTCGTCCGCATCGGGCCCGGTCATCATTTCCTCGGCGACCTTGTCCTTGTGGCCGCGGATCAATGCCTCGATCTTGTCGGTCAGTTCGGGATGCTCCTTCAGGAACGTCTTGGAGTTTTCCCGTCCCTGGCCGATGCGGATCGAATCGTGGCTGAACCAGCTGCCCGACTTTTCGACGATGCCGGCCTTGACGCCAAGATCGAGGATTTCGCCAATCTTCGAAATGCCCTCGCCGTACATGATGTCGAACTCCACCTGCTTGAATGGCGGTGCGACCTTGTTCTTGACCACCTTCACGCGCGTGGCGTTGCCGACAATATCGTCGCGATCCTTGATCTGGCCGGTGCGGCGGATATCCAGACGGACTGACGCATAGAATTTGAGCGCGTTGCCGCCCGTCGTGGTTTCCGGGTTACCGTACATCACGCCGATCTTCATGCGCAGCTGGTTGATGAATATGACCATGCAGCGCGAGCGGCTGATCGATCCGGTCAGCTTGCGCAGCGACTGGCTCATCAAACGCGCCTGCAGACCGACATGGCTGTCGCCCATCTCGCCTTCGATTTCGGCGCGCGGCACCAATGCTGCGACCGAATCGACCACCAGAACGTCGATCGCGTTCGACCGGACCAGCGTATCGACGATTTCCAGCGCCTGCTCACCGGTATCGGGCTGCGAGACGATCAGCTCGTCGATGTTGACGCCCAGCTTCTTGGCATAGACCGGGTCAAGCGCATGCTCGGCATCGACGAACGCGGCCGTGCCGCCTGTCCGCTGCGCTTCGGCAATCACATGCAGCGCCAGCGTGGTCTTGCCGGAGCTTTCCGGGCCGTAAATTTCGATCACGCGTCCACGCGGCAGTCCGCCGACGCCAAGTGCGATGTCCAGCCCCAGCGATCCGGTTGAAATCGCCTCGACCTGCATCGCCTCCTTGGAACCCAGCCGCATCGCCGATCCCTTGCCGAAGGCCCGGTCGATCTGTGCCAGCGCTGCATCGAGCGCCTTTTGCCTGTCCATGGATTTCGCCTCTTTTTCGGTCTGGATGAGTTTCAGTTGCCCGGCCATCGCCACGCCTCCCTTGCCTAGTTGCTCCCGCCATCGGGTGCAACGACTCAGTGATGTATATGATTTGTTCTCATGGAACAAGTAAGGAACGCAAGTTATCCCAGAGCAGCGATCGTCGCTTCCAGTGCGGCCATGGTGTAGGGCTTGTTGAGGGTCGGAGCGCCCGCGTGGTCCGCTGGGATCGCATCGCCGCCGCCGGTGGCGAACACATACGGCACGCCCTTGCTGCGCAGCGCATCGGCGAGCGGCCAGCACTTCTCGCGCCCCAGGTTTACGTCGAGGATTGCAGCATCGAACCCGCCTGCAGCGACCGCCGCCAGCCCTTCCTCGACGCTGCCGACCATGACGCCGATCTTGTGGCCCAGGATATCCAGGAAATCCTCCAGCATCATGGCGATCATCGCTTCATCTTCGGCAATCAGGAACGTTCTGGTGTCTGGCACGGCGGGATGTGGTCTTTCAGTCTTGCGCGCTGGCAGCAGCGGCGAGCGCGCCGTGGACGGCATCGACGATCTGCGCAACCGAAAACGGCTTGGGCAGGAAATGCACCTGATCGATGGAAATGCTCTGGCGCAGTGTCTCCTCGGCATAGCCGGACATGAACAGGATCGGCAGGCCGGGCATGCGCTTGCGCATTTCGGTGGCCATGCCCGGGCCATCCAGATTGGGCATCACGACATCGCTGACCACCAGATCGAACGGGCCGCTATCGGCCAGCCGGTCCAGCCCGTCCTCGCCATCGGACGCGGTCACCACGCTGAAACCCTGGCGGGTCAGCGCGCGCTCGGCAACGGCGCGCACCATGTCCTCGTCCTCGACCAGCAGCAGCCGGGCGTTGCCCCACTGCCCGCTGGCGACCTTGGCAGGCTTGCGGCTGCGCTGTTCGACGGCCCCGCCGCGATAGACCGGGAAGTAGATCGAGAAGGTCGTCCCCTGCCCGGCCTGCGAGTCGACGAAGATATAGCCGCCCGATTGCTTGACGATGCCGTACACCGTGGAGAGGCCAAGGCCGGTGCCCTTGCCGACATCCTTGGTGGTAAAGAACGGCTCGAAGATGCGCGCCTGCACATCCGGCGGAATGCCTACGCCGCTGTCCTCGACCAGGATTGCGCTGTAGTCGTCCGTCGGCAGGATGTCGCTCGCCATCGCCCGCACCTGCGCGGCGGTGACCCTGGACGTGCGGATGGTGAGCGTACCGCCCGGCGGACGCTTGGCCAGCATCGCATCGCGCGCGTTGACGGCAAGGTTGACGATCACCTGCTCCAGCTGGCCGGGGTCGGCGCGCACTGGCCCGAGGTTGCGATCATGCTGCACCTCCAGCACGATCTTCTCCCCGATCAGCCGCTTGAGCAATTCGGACGTGTCCGACACGATATCGGGCAGCTGCAGCACCTGCGGCCGCAAGGTCTGCTGGCGCGAAAACGCCAGCAGGTGCCGGGTCAGCGAGGCAGCGCGGTTGGAATTGCTGCGGATCTGCTGGATGTCGTCATAGTCGCTGTCGCCGGGGCTGTGCCGCATCAGCATAAGGTCGCAATGGCCGATGATGGCGGTGAGCACATTGTTGAAATCATGCGCAACGCCGCCTGCCAGCTGGCCGATCGCCTGCATCTTGCTGGCCTGCGCGACCTGGCGCTTGAGCTTGCTTTCCTCGCTGTTGTCCTTGATCGACAGCAGCACGGCGGCGTCGCCCATGCCGCGAAGTCCCGCCAGCGAGAGCGTCACAGGCTCATCGGGCTGGTGACGCAGACGGAGCGCGACATCGCCCGACATGGCCTGACCGCTCGCATGGCGGCGCACGGCGTCGGCGAGCGCGCCTTTGTCTTCGCGCACCACCAGATCGCCGGGATAGGGCGGCAGGTCCGCTTCACCCACGCCCGCTGCGCGGAGGAAGGCATCGTTGGCAAACAGAAAGCGGCCATCGCGGTCGGTCATCGCCAGGCCCACCGGCAACAGGCCCAGCAGGTTTTGGACATAGCCGAGCGCCGTGCCCTTGTCGGTTCCGCTCGCATCCTCATCGATCAATACGACCAGGGCCGGCGCCTTTTCGCGGTCCTGCGGATCGGTGGAATAGAGCGGATCGAGCAGCGGCAGGTGGAACAAGCGCAGCGGAACGCCCTTGCGGCCCTCGCGTTCGAAATAGATGCGGTTGCGTTCATCCGCGCGCAGAAAACTGGCCAGATCACGGCCAACGACGTTGCCGGCCTCTGCCCCTGCCGCGCGTGCGGCAAAGGCGCTGTTGGCAGCGCGGATGCGCCCTTCGGCGCTGATCGCTGCGGCCATGAACCCGCCCTCGCCCAGCGCCCGGCCCGGCCTGCCCGACAGCATCGCATCGGCTTCTGCGGCCAGATCGAATTTCTGCACCGGTTCAAAACGCCACAGCAGATAATCCTGCCCGCGTCCTGCGCGCTGCACATGCGCGTCGATCTGCGCACTGCCTGCGACAAGGCCGTGTGCAGTGCCGTTGCCATCGCGCCAGGCTGCGCGTCCAGCCTCAGCCAGCAAATCGCCCCCCTGGCCTGCCAGCGGCAGCTTGGGCGGCACGACCTGCGCGCCGAACATCTCGATGAACCTTTGGTTGGCGCAGATCATGCGCCCAGCCTCGTCGGTGATGGCGACGCCGATGACCGGGTGATCGGTCGCGGCATGCGTGACCGACCAGTCCGGCATAACGGTCTGGACAGCGGCGCGGGGCGGAAACTGGCGGCGGTACACCATGATGAGCGACCCCACCGCAACCAGCCCGGCCGCGAACAGCGCAAGCGGAATCCAGTCGCCCAGCGCCAGCCAGATAAGCCCGCCGCTCAGCACCAGCCCGCCCAGGATGATCAGGGCGGTGATGCGAACATCGGGCGTGTCGGGATCAGGCAGTGCAGGCAGCCATTCCGGCCAATCAAGGTCGGGGCGGGCACGGGTGGTGGTCAAGGTCGTCGGATCCCCCTGGCGTCGCCAACGGGCGTCGCCTTCCAAGGGCTTTACGCTAGCGCAAGTTGTGCAACGTTACAAATTGCAGTTTTGCAGTTGGACCGCCCTGGCGACCGGTTGCGATCAGGAGTGGTGCACCCGCGCCAGCCTGCGCCGCCTTTTGCCCGCGATCCATAACCGCCAGCCAAAGGCGGTGGCGACATAGCCAACCGCTGCCAGCACCACCGCCAGCACGACCAGGCCAAAAGCGGTGATCGAAGCCGCGCCGGTAATCCATTCCATCCATGTTTCCACTTGCGGCTGGTTCAGCGCGGTCGCAACCGGCTGGCCATAGGTCGTGGCATCGATGCGCAGGATGAAACTGCCCAGGTGATAGGACGCCAGCCAGAACAACGGCGTCGTGAACGGATTGGTGATGAAGGTAGTCAGCGCGGCCACCGGCACATTCGCGCGCACCGGCAGCGCCAACAGAGCAGCTGCGAATATCTGTCCCAGCGGAATAATCACGCCGACCAATATACCCAGCGCCACACCGCGCGGCACCGAGCGCCGGGTGAAGCGCCACAGGTCGGAACGCAGCACGCGCGCGGCAAAGGGCTTGATGAAGCGGTTGCGCTCCATGCTCTCGCGTGTCGGCATATTGCGGCCAACCCATCGGGCGAACCGGCCTTCCGTCAATTCCACACCCTTACGCCTTCCAGAACCCATGCCGCACATGTGGTGGCAAGCCCGCAAAAGGCCATAGCCCCACGCGGATTAAAACGACGTTTACCCAATGTCGCAAACGAATCAGGCTGCGACCCTGACTGCACCACATGCCATACCGAAGCAGCGTGATCTGGCGCACGCTATGTCACGAAGCGACGCGTTTTTTCGATGACTGGAGGAGGTGACGACAGCGGACGCCGCGCGATCAAGCCCCTGTCAGCCCCCTTCAACCCTTGTCGCGCATCAGGCGGCCCTGCTCGCGCTTCCATTCGCGGTCCTTGGTCGCAGCGCGCTTGTCCGGCGCTTTCTTGCCCTTGGCGAGCGCCAGTTCCACCTTGGCGCGGCCGCGGCCGTTGAAGAACACGGACAAAGGCACCAGGGTCATGCCCTGCCGTGCGACCGCCCCGTGCAGCTTGGCGATTTCGCGCGCGTGCAGCAACAGCTTGCGCGGGCGCTTGGGCTCGTGGTTCTCTCGGTTGCCGTGGCTGTATTCGGGGATGTTCGAATTGATCAGCCAGACCTGGTCGTCCTTCACCTCGGCATAGCTTTCCGCGATCGACCCTTCGCCGAAGCGCAGGGCCTTCACCTCGGTACCGGTCAGCGCGATCCCCGCCTCGTACACGGTATCGATGGCATAATCGTACCGCGCGCGCCGGTTTTCGGCGACGGTCTTTTTCTTGTCGAACGTTTCAGGCTTGGGTCGCGCCATCAAATCAGCCCAGCATAAACGAGCGCTGCATCGACCAGCTTGCGGCTCTTCTTGTCCGGCGGGGTCATCGGCAGACGCAGATCGGGCAGGAAATCGGGCCGCACCCGGTTGAGCGCGTATTTGACCGGACCAGGCGACGCATCGGAGAACATTGCCGAGTGCAGCGGATACAATTTGTCGTTGAGCGCCAGCGCCGCTTTGTAATCGCCCTTGGCAAGCGCTGCCTGGAACTGCGCACACAGCGCCGGTGCGACATTGGCGGTCACTGAAATGCATCCGACCCCGCCCATGGCACGGTGGCCCAGCGCAAGTTCGTCGTTGCCGGACATCTGGCAGAACTTCTTGCCGCACTGCGCGCGTTGCGCGCTCACGCGCTCCAGGTCGCCAGTCGCATCCTTCACGCCGATGATGGTGGGGAACCGCGCCAGCTTGGCCATGGTATCGACCTTGATGTCGGTCACCGTGCGCGCGGGCACGTTGTACAGCATGATCGGCAGGTCGCATGCCTCGGTCAAAGCCTTGAAATGCGCCTTGACGCCATCCTGGCCGGGACGGTTGTAATAAGGCGGCACGACCAATGCGGCTGCGGCGCCTGCCGCCTTGGCATTGCGCATGTGGCCGATCGCCACCTGCGTGTCGTTCGATCCGCACCCGGCGATGACGGGGACGCGGCCGGCAGCCTGCTCCACGCACACGCGCACGATATAGTCGTGCTCTTCGATCGACATCGTCGCGGCTTCGCCTGTGGTGCCGCACGGCACCAGCCCCGAACTGCCGTTGTCGATCTGCCAGTCGATCAGCGCGCGGAAAGCCGGCTCGTCGAACGCGCCATCGCGCAGCGGCGTCGCAAGGGCGGGAATTGAGCCGGAAAACATTGCTTAGCTCCTTTACCTCGTCCGCAATTCGGGCGAGAACGGGGGTAGACGGTACTGGCGGAACATGTCCTACGCACCAGTGCGGTTAACGTTCGTGTGTTCAGCGCCTGATAAGGATCGAAAGCGCATGATGTCCAGCATGGTTTCAAACATTGCAATTGCGCGCAGCACTGCCGCACTCCTCGCCCTGCCCCTTTTGGGGGTTCCCGCAGCCTGTCTGGCCAGCGAACAGTCCGCAGATTATGCAGCCGCCCCCGCGCCGATAAACCGAGCCGGCGATGGCAGTGACTGGGACCGCGCACGCGCCCAATTGCTGCAGTCGATGCCCGCCGACATGTCCGGCACCATCGCCAACTGGCGCTCGCTGACGGCCACGCCCAACAACTACACCTTCTCCACCTTCGCCAGCTTCCTGATCTCCAATCCCGGCTGGCCTGATGAAGACAAATTGCGTCGCAGCGCGGAGCAGGCGCTGGGCATCAGCCCGGCAGCACCGCAAGAGGTGGTCGCCTATTTCAGCCGCTTCGCACCGCTCACCAATGTCGGGCGCGCCCGCTATGCCGTCGCGCTCGATGCGGTCGGCCAGCGTGATACCGCGCGCACGGAAGCAGCCAAGGCTTGGCGCGCAGGCACGATGATGCCGGAAGACAAGATGCGGCTGTTCAGCCTGTTCGGCACCGGTTTTTCGATGGCCGATCACGATGCGCGGATGGATGCACTGCTGTGGGCAAGGGCCACGCCCGATGCCGAAGAGCAGTTCGGCTTCGTGTCGCCCGAGCGCCGCGCGATCTTTGCCGCACGGCTCGCCATGCTCAAGGGCCTGCCCGATGCTGATGGCCTGGCCGCCGCGCTGGGCGCAGAGGCGTTGCGCGATGCAGGCTTCATCGCGCAGCGCGCCAAGCGGCTGAACGATGCCGGCAATTGGGGCATGGCGCGCACGGTGCTGGCCACGCGGCCCGAATTGCAGCACCGCCCGGTCAACGCCGAAGCGTGGTACGAGCTGCTGCTGTCGCAGGCGCGTGCGGCAAACAATGACGGGCAACACGCCACCGCTTTCGATATCGCATCGAAGGTCGATGACGCCTTCCCGTCGGGGCACGACATATCCGACGAGAGCCTGGGCGTGCGCGACGATTACACCAGCCTCACGTGGCTGGCAGGTACCGTTGCGCTGCAGAACCTGGGTCGCCCGAGCGATGCAATCGGCATGTTCGCGCGCTATGGCGGCGGTGCGCGCACCCCGCAGACCCGCTCCAAGGGCTTCTACTGGGCCGGACGCGCCGCGACAGCAGCGGGAGACAATGCGCAGGCCGCCAAGTACTTCGAGATGGCGGCAGCCTATCCCGACCATTATTACGGTCAGCTCGCCACCGAGCGGCTGGGCCGCGAAATCGCGCCATTCGCCGAGGCCCCGCGCGTGCAGGTCAGCGCGGTGGAGCGGGGGCGGTTCAACGCCAGCTCGCTGGTGCAGGCTGCACAGGTCGTCTCGCGCAGCGGCGACTGGCCCACGCAGCGGCGTTTCTTCGGCGCGATTGCAGCCGCCGCGAAGACACCGGAAGAGCATGTCATGGCCGCAGAACTGGCGCGCCAGATCGGCAGGCGCGACCTTGCGGTGATCGTCGGCCAGTCGGCGCGCTCCAAGGGTGTGGATGATCTGCAATCGCTCGCCTTCCCGCAGATGCCCGTGCCTCCGGGCTTCCAGAACAACTGGACGATGATCCACGCGATCACCCGGCAGGAGAGCCAGTATGCGCAGAATGCCGTGAGCCATGCAGGCGCACGCGGGCTGATGCAGCTGATGCCGGGCACGGCGCGCGAGCAGGCGGGCAAGATGGGGCTGAGCTATTCCATCGGCGCGCTCACCGACGATACGCAATACAACATCCAGCTGGGCGCAGGCTATTTCGCGCGGATGATGGACTATTTCGGCGGCAGCTACCCGCTGGCCGTCGCGGCCTATAACGCAGGCCCCGGCAACGTGAACAAGTGGCTGCGCGCCAATGGCGACCCGCGCATGGGCGGCATCGACATCGTCGAATGGGTGGAGCGCATCCCGATTTTCGAGACCAAGAACTACGTCCAGCGCGTGCTTGAAAATGCGGTGGTATATGATGTGATGCACCCCGATCGGGCCACGATGCGCGGGCAGAACAAGCTCAGCCGGTATCTGGGCAAGAACGGGCCGGGTTGAGCACTGCCTTAGCGACAACCTCATTCTCTGGCCGTTCTCCGGCGAAAGCCGGAGCCCAGGAGTCAGATTGTCTTGTTACCGCTCTGGATTCCGGCGTTCGCCGGAAAACGTCGCCATTTTGCGTATCTTGTTGTTAGACGCCTCCCATGGACCGCCCCAACCATATCACCCCCGCAGGCTACGCCGCGCTCAAGGCGCGGTATGACCACCTGCTCGGCGTCGAGCGGCCCGCGATCGTCGAGATTGTCAGCTGGGCTGCGGGCAATGGCGACCGCAGCGAGAACGGCGATTACCTTTATGGCCGCAAGCGGATGCGCGAAATCGACCGCGAACTGAACCGGCTGGCGCGCAAGATGAAGGCGGCCAAGGTCATCGACCCTGCAGACCAGCAGGACACAGGGCGCATATGGTTTGGTGCGGAAGTCGAGATCGCTGATGAGGACGACAACCGGCGGACGCTGACCCTGGTCGGCGATGATGAGCAGGATGCAGGTGCAGGCAGGATCGGCTGGAACTCCCCGCTCGCACGTGCACTGCGCGGTGCCAGTGTCGGCGATCTGCGCACCGTTACCCTGCCTGGCGGCACCAAGGAATGGGAAGTCATCGCGATCGGCTACCCGCGCTGAGCTTGCGATTTCATGTGCAATTTGAATGTGATACATCGGCTACCTAAGGGCTGCGGGGTGTCGTCGCATGGACTTCATGAATCTGCTGAAATCGTTCGAGGATTTCGTCTTCGAGGTCGTCAGCTGGCTGTATTTCTATCCCCGCACGATGTGGCTGTCGCTGGTCCGTCCGTCGCAGATGATGGCCTATGCCGATGACGAACTCGATGATCGCCCCGCCGACCGCTACGAATCGACGATCAGTCCGCCGCTGTTCCTGCTGATCACCATCCTGCTGGCGACCTGGATGAGCGATGCGATATCCGGGCCGGATACCGCCGCCGATACGCCTGCGTTTCTGCTCGACTGGAAGAATTCGCTGCTGCTCACCGCCAGCATCTACAGCATTTATCCGCTGGTGCTGTCTCTCGCGCTGTTGCGACAGAAAAAACATGCGATCGATCGGCGTGCGTTGCGGCCCCCGTTCTACAGCCAGTGCTTCGTCGCATCGCCCTTCGCCCTGCTGAATGCGCTGGCGATTTCGCTGTTCGTGCTCGACAGCGAACGCGCCATGATCGCCGGGTTCGCAGTTTTCCTGGGTGCCCTCGCCTGGTATGTCATCCTCCAGACGCGCTGGTTTGCAACGGAACTAAAGGTTTCCACGGCCCGCGCCGCCTGGATCGCGGGCACAGCGATCGCCTCCGGTTTTGCCATTACCGGCACGATCCTCGTCATCATCTTCTCGTGATAGAGATCAACCGCCCCGGATCAGCAGGTTGCGGATTTCGGTCATGTCTTCCATCGCAAAGCGGATGCCCTCGCGGCCGATGCCGGAATCCTTGACGCCGCCATAGGGCATGTTGTCGATGCGGAAGCTGGGCACGTCGTTGATAACGACACCGCCGACATCCAGGTGATCCCAGCAATCGAACATCTTGAACAGGTCGCGAGTGAACACGCCCGCCTGCAGCCCGAACTTGCTGTTGTTGGCTTCTGCAATCGCTTCGCCAAAATCAGTGAACTTGGACAGCACCGCGACCGGCCCGAAGGCTTCTTCGGTGACGATCTTTGCACCGTGCGGCACGTTTTCCAGCAAGGTCGCCTCCAGCATCGCGCCCTCGCGCTTGCCGCCGCACAGCAATGTGCCGCCCATCGACACGGCTTCCTGCACCCATCCATCGAGGCGGGTCGCTTCCTTCTCGTGGATCATCGGACCGATGAACGTATCGCGATCCTTGGGGTCGCCCGCGATCAGCGTGGCGGTCTTGGCGATCAGCATGTCGCGGAATGTATCGTAGACGTCCGCATGGATCAGGATGCGCTGTACCCCGATGCAGCTCTGCCCCGACTGGTAGAACGCGCCGAAGATCACGCGCTCCATCGCATCGTCCAGGTTGGCGTCCGCATCGATGATGACCGCAGCGTTGCCGCCGAGTTCCAGCACGACCTTTTTCTTGCCGCACCGCGCCTTGAGGTCCCAACCCACATCGGGCGATCCGGTGAAGGAGAGCAATTTCAGCCGGTCATCGGTTGTGAACAGGTCCGCGCCATCGCGGCTGGCGGGCAGGATCGAGAATGCGCCCTTGGGAAGGTTGGTCTCGGCCAACACCTCGCCCATGATGATCGCGCCCAGCGGCGTGCGGCTGGCGGGCTTCATCACGAACGGACAGCCGACCGCGATGGCCGGCGCGATCTTGTGCGCGGCGAGGTTCAATGGAAAGTTGAAGGGCGAAATGAACGAGCACGGGCCGATCGGCACCCGCTTCCACATGCCGCGATAGCCCTTGGCGCGCGGGCTGATATCCATCGTCTGGACCTCGCCGGTCATCCGCACCGATTCTTCTGCGGCGATACGGAAGGTGTCGATCAGGCGGCTGACTTCGCCTTCTGAATCCTTGATCGGCTTGCCCGCCTCGACGCACAAGGCATAGGCCAACTCCTCGGACCGCTCCTTGAAGCGCGTTACGCAGTGGTTGAGCACCTCCTGCCGCTCATAGCTCGGCATCCGCGCCATCGGCTCGGCCGCCTCGACCGCGCCTGCGATCCCGGCATCGATGGTCGCAGCATCCGCCTGCGCGACGCGAAACGCGACCTCGCCGGTGAACTTGTCGGTCACCTCAAGATCGGTGTTCGGCTGCTGCGCCTCGTTGTTGAGATAGAGCGGATAGACGGATTTGAGGGTGGTCATAACGAACTCCATCCCCTCCCCTTTAGGGGAGGGGCAAGGGGTGGGGCCGGGACTAGGAGCGGGGCTTCATTCCCCACCCCAACCCCTCCCCTGAAGGGGAGGGGCTCAGCGGTTACAATTCTTTCGCCATCTTCTTGATGTCGATGTTCAAGATCTGGTCGTTCTCCGAATAATCAACCGGGCAATCGATGAGATGCACGCCGGGCGTGTCGCGTGTATGCGCGAGCAGTTCCTTCAGATGCTCGGCGCTCTCCACGCGATAGCCGTTTGCGCCATAGGCCTCGGCGTATTTGACGAAATCGGGGTTGCCATAGGTCAGGCCGAAATCCTTGAAGCCCATGTTTGCCTGCTTCCAGCGGATCATGCCATAGCTGTTGTCGTTGAGGATCAGCACGGTCATGTTGAGCTTCAGCCGGACAGCGGTTTCCATCTCCTGGCTGTTCATCATGAACCCGCCATCGCCGCAGATCGCAAGCACCTTGCGATCCGGATAGACCATCGACGACATCATCGCGCTGGGAAGGCCCGCGCCCATGGTGGCGAGCGCATTGTCGAGCAGCACGGTGTTGGGACGATAGGCATTATAACCGCGCGCGAACCAGATCTTGTAGACGCCATTATCCAGGCAGATGATGCCATCATCCGGCATGGCATCGCGGATCTGCTGCACAAGGTAAGGAGGGAAGATGGGGAAGCGGGCATCGCCGGAAAGCGATGCGGTATGATCGACCTCAGCCTTGCGGAAGGCCAGCAGGTGATCGAACTTCCACCCACCGTTGGGGACGATGTCTTCCTTCATCTGGTAAATGGCGTTCGCGATGTCGCCGATCACTTCGATTTCGGGGAAATACACCGGGTCGACCTCGGCGGTTTTCGTTGAAATGTGGATCACCGGGGTGCCGCCCGGATGCATGAAGAACGGCGGCTTTTCGATCACGTCATGCCCGACGTTGACGATCAGATCGGCGGCCTCGACCGCACGGTGGACGAAATCGCCCGCAGACAGCGCCGCGCAACCCAGGAACTTGGGGTGCCGCTCATCGATCACGCCCTTGCCCAGTTGCGTCGTCAGGAACGGGATACCGGTCTTTTCGACAAACTGCAGCAGCATCCGGCCCGTTTGCGTGCGGTTGGCCCCTGCGCCGATGACCAGCACCGGCGATTTGGCTTTTTCCAACGCAGTGACAGCGGCTCGCACCGATTTTTTGTCAGCAACAGGACGCCGCACCTGGCTGGGCTTCAGCGGAACCGAATCGGTCTTTTCCTCCGCGATATCCTCGGGAAATTCGATATGCGTGGCGCCGGGCTTTTCTTCCTCGGCCAGACGAAACGCCTCGCGGATGCGGCTAGGGATGTTGTCGGCGCTGGCCAACTGATGGGTGAACTTGGTAATCGGCTTCATCATGCCGACCACGTCCAGAATCTGGAATCGGCCCTGCTTGGACTTCTTGATCGGCTTCTGGCCGGTCACCATCAGGATCGGCATGCCGCCCAATTGCGCATAGGCCGCTGCGGTGACGAAGTTGGTCGCACCTGGGCCCAATGTCGCCATGCACACGCCGGTCTTGCCGGTGTGGCGGCCATAGGTTGCGGCCATGAAGCCTGCGCCCTGTTCGTGCCGGGTGAGGATGAGCTTGATCTGCTTCGACCGGCTGAGCGAGTCGAGCATGTCCAGATTTTCCTCTCCAGGAACGCCGAAGATATACTCGACACCCTCTTCCTCAAGGCATTGGACGAACAGATCGGATGCTTTGGTCATGGCATTACTCCCCCGGAAACCGAAAATGGCTTATCGTTGCTATCGTGCGACCGAAAGGATAACCGGGCGGTGCGTTATGCTTGAGAGTGCCCGGGCGGAAACTGCGTATCCGAGGCATGGCCTCCGCGGACCGTGCCCTGTGTGACGCAAGGCATAACCACAAAATTTTGCCGAGTCACCCGCCAAAAGCGATGGCGGCGTCTGCAATCGGGATGGGGCACTCGAGTCTAGCGACGCTTGAGAACATATAAAGAACAATCTCTGGAAATGTTGGGTTTCGCCGAATACACTTCGCGCCCGGCGGTCAAGGCCGCGCAGCCAGGCAGGAGGCTACCAGACATGGACCGATCTTTCGTTTTCGGCGCGATCAAGGCGCTGCGGCAGGGCACGCGCTTCACGGATCGCGACGTCACCGCGGTCGATGAACTGCTCGATTCGCTGGATATCCCGCGGGTAACAGCGGATCGCGCGTCCAGCCCTCACATTGGCCTCATCGCAGAGGACTTCGCCAAGGTCGCAGCCCGCCTCGGCTGTACATCGGCGCAAATCCGCGCGGTGTGGGCGGTGGAAAGCGGCGGCGGCTGGTTTACCGATGTGCGCGCCGATATTCTGGCGCTCGACGGCCCAGGCGGGTTTCTGGACGGCCCGCACCTGCCCAAGATCCTGTTCGAGGCGCATGTCTTCGACCGCCATACCGGCGGCAGATACCGCGCCAGCCATCCCAACCTGTCAAGCGCGCGCTGGAACCGCGCCCTGTATGTCGGCGGCCAGGGCGAATATGTGCGCCTGTGGAAGGCCATGGCCCTGGACCGCAACGCCGCCCTGCTCTCCGCCTCGGTCGGCGGCGCGCAGATCATGGGCTTCAACCACAAGGCCGCCGGGTTCGAGACGGTCGAGGGGTTCTGGCAGGGCATGAAGCACTCGGAAGCCGCGCATCTGCAGGCCTTTGCCAGCTTCATTTCGGCAAAAAAGCTGGTCCGCGCCTTGAAGGCGATCAGCAATGCCGCAGCCGACTGCATCGCCTTCGCCCGGGGCTATAACGGCGCCGGGTTCGCAGCCAACGGCTATCACATCAAGATCGCCGCGGCGCACGCCCGGTTCAGCTAAGCCGGGCGCTTCGTCAGTACCCCAGCGCGAGATCGACCTCGTTGACCAAGGGTTCCCCGCGCATATAGCGCCCAAGATTGTCCGCAAACAGCACCGCAGAACGCTGAAACATCTTGGTCTGCGCCCGGCCCGACAGATGCATGGAAATCTGCACATTGGGCAGCGACCACAGTGGATGGTCGGTCGGCAGCGGCTCGGGCGTGGTGACATCCAGGAATGCGCCCGCGATGCTCTTGGATTGCAGCGCTGCGATAAGCGCGTCCTGATCGATGCACTCGCCGCGCGCGATGTTGACCAGGATCGCCTCCGGCTTCATCGCCGCCAATTCGCCTGCGCCAATCAGCGCATCGGTCTCGCGCGTGGCCGGCGTGGCGATGACCACCCAGTCGTAGTCGCCGATGCGCCCGCGCCAATCGTCCGCGCCCAGGATGTGCGCATCGGGCCGCGCCGTACGAGCGACGCCGGTGACATCTACGCCGAAACCGCGCAGCCGCTCGCCGATCGCCGAGCCGATCGCGCCATAGCCGATGATCAGCGCGCGCGTCTCGTACAGCTCGATCGTGCCGGGTGAGGCCCACAGCCAATCGCGCTTGTCGGCCGCGCGCACGACGTCGGCATAGCCCTTGGCCATGCTGAGCATGCCCAGCACCGCATATTCGGCGACCGCAATGGTATTGATGCCGACGCCGTTGGTGACCCGGGTACCGCGCGCTGTCAGGTCCGCCACCGGAAAATGATCGAGCCCCGCGTACAGCGTCGAGACCCATTTCAGCCGAGTCCCGGCCTGGATGATATCGCGCATCGCCTGCTTGTCATGCATGTCGACCCAGGCGATGTCGGCATCGACGACCTCGGCCATCGCCTCTTCCGCAGACCCGATCCACGCGACATCGACCCCATCGGGAATCGCGCTCTCCAGCAACGGGCGCACGAGTGCGGATATCACGGCCTTGGTCATGCTCTCTCCTCCATAAGCCCCTCCCCTTCAGGGGAGGGGTTGGGGTGGGGAATGTAAAGAGCCAATGCCTTGCGCACGCCCCCCACCCCTTACCCCTCCCCTGAAGGGGAGGGGCTCTATTTGTTGTCAAACCTTGATCCGCCACTCCAAGCCCAGCGGATCACCATCCATCACCTCGACCCCGGCTTTGGCCGGAGAACGGGTTTCGGATATTCCGTTCCCTCTATCCGTTTGTCCCGAGCGAAGTCGAGGGACCTTACGCAACCGTTCGGGATCACGTCCCTCGACTTCGCTCGGGACAAACGGAGGTGGTTTGCCAGTCTGAAGTCAAACCTCGATCCGCCATTCCCAACCCAGCGGGTCGCCATCCATCACCTCGACCCCGGCTGCTACCAGATCGTCGCGGATCGCATCGGATGCGGCAAAGTTCTTGTCCGCCCGCGCTTCCTTGCGCAGCTTGAGTTTGTGCTCGATCTCCGCGTCACCGGTCGTCGCAGCGGTGGGGCGGATGCGCAGGTCGGCGCGCTCCAGTTGCAACAGGTCGAGCCCCAGCACCGCATCCATCGCCTTTATGGCGGCAAGCCTTTGGCCAGCACCGATCTTCTTCTGCGCCAGCACGTCATCCAGCACGGTGAGAGCCTTTGCGGTGTTGAGGTCATCCGCCACTGCAGCTGCAAAATCACCGAGCAGCTGGAGCAGGCGCGGATGTTCGACCGAACCGGAAGCCTCTGCCCCCGCGCGCAATGTCGCCACCGCCATCACCAACCGCTTCAACCGGGTCAGCGCCGCGAGCAGATTATCCCAGCTGAACTCCAGTTCGCTGCGGTAATGCGCCTGCAGGCACATCAGCCGGTATGCGAGCGGATGGATGCCCTTGCTCACCAGCAGCGGCAGGCGCAGAAATTCACCTGACGACTTGGACATCTTTCCAGTCCGGTCGATCAGGAAATTGTTGTGCATCCAGATATTCGCGCCGCTCTGGTGCGTACACGCCCCCGTCTGGTGCTCCTGAAACGCCTGGTTCTGCGCGATCTCGTTGGGGTGGTGGATTTCGCGATGGTCGATGCCGCCGGTGTGGATATCGAACGGAAAGCCGAGCAGCGCCTCGCTCATCACCGAGCATTCCAGATGCCAGCCCGGAGCGCCGCGTCCCCAAGGCGAATCCCATTCCATCTGCCGCGTCTCGCCGTCGGGCGTTTTGCGCCAGATGGCAAAGTCTCCGTCGTTTCTCTTCCCGTCGACTGCTTCAATTCGCCCTTCTCGTAGCCTTTCGCGCGTAAGGTCGACGCTTTGGAGAAGGTGGTTTGACACATCATCAATGTCTGGCTGGTCAGCCCACTCCCAAATCAAAATCAAATCTCGATACTTTTGAAGTGCTTTCCGAGAATGAAACAATCTAACCGTACCAAGAAAATGCTGAGCTGCAGCTAAAAACTCCTGCCTGATGTGCTCTGGACTTTGCGAGCTATCCAGTTGGCGTAGCCGAGCTGTAATCTTCATCATTTCATCAAAGAGGTCATCTTCGCGAGCTAATTTCCCATAATCGGCGACGGTAGACACATCGAAATACAGCCCGCTGGCCAGTTCATAGCAATGCTTGTCCGCAATCGACGTCGCGAATTCGATCATCTTGGGCACATAATCGGTCGCGACCGACCACTGCGCGGGCTCGCGGATATTGAGCGCTTTCACATCGTCCCAGAATGCCTGCGTATAATGCTGCGCGATGTCCCAGATCGACTGGGCTCTTGCAGCCGCCGCCTTTTCAAGCTTGTCCTCACCCGCATCGCCATCATCGGTCAGGTGGCCGACATCGGTGATGTTGATGATGTGCTTGAGCGTATAGCCCTTGAAGCTGAGCACACGGCCCAGCGTATCGGCGAACACATATGCGCGCATGTTGCCGATATGCGCGTAGTTATAGACCGTCGGCCCGCAGGTATAGACCCGCGCCTCGCCAGGGTGGACAGGCGTGAACGGCTCCAGTGCGCGCGTCAGGCTGTTGAACAGCATCAGCGGAGCATCATCGGAAAAAGGTGCAGGCTTGGTCATGCCCATGCCATTGCCTGCAAACCGCGCGGGCCGTCAAGCGCGATGGCGCAGACACCAAAACCCCGCCCGCGCCGGTCGCAGCGGCACGGGCGGGGTCAAGGATTTCGCCGGCTTAACGGTCGCCGCTGGTGCCGGTTTCAGGCTCGATGGCCGCCATCGATTCGACCAGAAGGCCAAGCTGGTTTTCGCAGCCATTTTCAATCAGCGTTCCGGCCAGATCGTCAACCTCGGTCGGCACGCTGGGCAGCACCACCAGATCGATCTTGTTCGCCATGCCGTTGGGGCCGCTCAGCGTGTAGCTCGACCCACTGACCACCGGCACTTCGGCTACCGGCCAGACGCGGTTGCCCGATCCCTTTTTCCACAGGATGTCTGTGCTGGCACCGCCGGTGCCCGAGAGCTTGAGCGTCATGTCTTCTGCAACACTGGCGCGCCAGAACAGCAGGCGGTTGGGCTCTGCGACGCAGAACTTGCCGGGCTTGCTGGCATCGATGAACCACAGGTTCGGGCTGCGCGGCCCTGCAACGGCGACCTTGGCAGGTGCACCGCGCACGGCCCCTGTGCGGCTGCGGGTCGAAGGTCCGCTGGTGGACAGCAGGCTGGCGATCTGCGTGCTCTGCGTCTGGTCGCGCTTCACCGCGCCATCCAGCGTGAACGTCTTGGGGCCGGAAAGCACGCGCGTTCCTGCCTTGTCGAGCACGGTCACCCGGTCACCGGCTTTCAGCACCACCTGCGCATTGGCAGGCAGCTTCTTGCCGGCGGGATACTGCGCCGCCGAAGGTCCTGACGAACGCACGACCATGGACTGCGCCATGGCGGCCCCGCTCGCAGTAATCCCCAGAGTGAAAACAGCACCAAACGCAAGCGCCCGGTGAAGTACGGACTTCCTATCAACCGAGAACATAGCTTTCTCCTTTTTGTGTCTGACCAAGTCGCTTGAACAGATTCGCGATGGCCTCTTCTTGCCCCATCTCGTGCAGCTGCGTTGTGAGTTGCCCCACAGCAGCGAAATCTCCTGACTCATGCGCAGTAACCAGCTGCGCGATACTGGCGCGCTCGCCTTCGGGCCTATCCGGCGCAGGCTCGAAAATGTCGACCGGCTTGGCCCTGCCCCTTAGCACGATCCGGCCCATCGGGCGATACCAGTCCAGGCCTGATCGCTCTGCGGCCTCGCGGCTGACCAGCACGCGGGTATCCAAGTTCTTGTTGGCAGCTTCCAGCCGGGCGGCGGTGTTCATGCTGTCGCCGAACGCGGTGTACTGGATGCGCCCTTCGCCGCCGAAATTGCCGACGATCGCCTCGCCGAAATGCACGCCGACCCGGGTGCGGCCGATCGGCGGCACGCCTTCGGGCGCGCTGCGGCGAAAATCTTCGCCCGCCTCATACATCGCCCAGGCCGCGCGCACCGCGCGCTCGCCATCGTCGGGAAAGCTGATCGGCGCGCCCCAGAAGGCGACGACCGCATCGCCCACGAACTTGTCGAGCGTGCCGCCATATTGCAGTACCACATCTGCAAGCCGATCGAGATAGTCGTTCAGCAGCAGCGCCACCATTTCCGGCTCGATCGCATGGGTCAGCTTGGTGAAGCCCTCAAGATCGGTAAAGACGCAGAAGATCTCGCGCTTCTCGCCGTGCAACGCGAGCTTGTCGGGGTCTTTGAGGATCTCCGCCGCCACCGAGGCGGGCAGATATTTGCCCAAAGCGCTTTGCGCGAACGCACGCTGCTTCGAGCCGATGACGCGCGCCGCTGCTCCTACCGAGGTGTAGGCCAGCAGCCAGCCGGTGGCCCAGCCGAAGCTTGGCAGATTGAGCGTATCGAACCCCTGATACTGCAGGATGAAGGGAACGGTGATGAAGAACACGATCTGCACGCTCAGCAGCAGCCCCATGATCCACGCGCGCGCCTGGCTGATCGCGGTCAGACAACCTGCGATTATCACGGCAATCGCCATCACCCACAGCGACCAGCCCGGAAACGCAAACGGCTGATCGTCGTCGAGCAACTGCGACATCATGTGCGCGTGCACTTCCAGCCCGATCATCTGCGATTCGCCGGTGACGACATCGCCGATGCGGGTCAGCGGCGTATCGAACTTGTCGAAATCGACAAAATCGCCGCCGATCAGGATGTGCTTGCCCTTGACCTCGCTGGCCACGAACTCGGCGCTTTCCGGGTCCGCAAACAGATCGATCGGCAGCTTGTTGATGACGGGTCGGTCGGATGACAGCGGCAGGCGATAGCGGATCGCACCGCGATAATCGGCAAACGCCGGGTTGTCCGGCGTCATCGCGCGCACCATGATCGGCGGCAGGTTCTTGGGCTGGTCGGGCCAGCGCCGGGCAACGCCATCGGAATCGGTGACGAGGCGGATGCTGGTGGGCACCGTCTTGTCGGTGGTCACGTCTTTCAGGAATTGTTCGAGAAACTCCTGCTGGCGAAACTGGATCGCCTCGGTGTTGGTCTCGTTCGATGCAAAGGCGACATGGGTCGGCGTGTTCATCGATCGCAACGCGGTTTTCAGCGCGAGATCGTCATCCTGAGGCTGATCGAACAGGATATCGATGCCGATCGATTTGGCGCCCATCGCGTCCAGATTGGTCAGCGCCTTCGCCAGGATGGTGCGGTCAACCGGGGATCGCTGGCCAGTGTCGATAAGGTATCGTCGGTGTAGACGACCATCAGGATCCGCGGGTCCTGATCCACCTTCTTGGCAAAGTTGGCCGCGCGCATGTCGTACATCGCGTTTTCCGCATCGCCGAGCAGCGGCATCTGCTGGCTGTAGCGCGCGATGGCGACGGCAAACACCATGAAACCAAGCGTGGCGAGCAGCCGCACAAGACCCAACTGTCGCACCAACCGTGTTACCGATCGCCCGACCTCGTCCCGGCTGGTAGCCGCCGATGCAGTGTTCGCCCCGTTCGCCATATCGTCAGTTGCTGCCCCCCGGCGCGCGCTCATCATCCCGCGCGCAAGGTGTAAGGCCGACCCAAGAGGACGCAAGCATTACGACGCCGAAAAGCGCCTTTGCCCGGTGATGTCTGACATGGCTTCGTCCCGGTCGCATCCATCCACCCTAAGTGGTTTGGCGCAGCAACAGTCGCTGCGCAGGTTTATCCTCGGTGCGACCCGATCAGGATTCGTTGTGCGTGCTATAGTCCGCTGGCGGCACCGTGACCAGTTATCGCGTCAGGGCCTGCCCAATTATCGTGCGTATTGGAATTACCGCGCAGGCGATGAACGCCGGATGTCCAGCGCCGCATCGCCTGCCGGGCGGGTCAAAAGCCGCGAAACTCCAGGGCATCCGAAATATCGACGCGCGGTACGGTGAAGCTGTTGATCGGCGCATCGGGGTCGCGATAGCCCACGGCCATGCCGGTAAAGAAGATGTAGTCGTCGCTGATGTCCAGCAATTCGCGCATGTAGCTGCCGTACATCGCCCAGATTTCCTGCGGGCAGCTGTCCAGCCCGGCTTCGCGCAGCAGCAGCATCACCGTCTGCAGCCACATGCCCATGTCCGACCATTGCGGCGGCCCCATATACGTGCGGCAATAGGTGAAGATCTGCACCGGCGCGCCGAAGCTGTCCCAGTTCGCCATCATCTGCTTCATTCGGCCCGCGCCATCCTCACGGCCGATGCCGAGCGCGCCGAACATCGCTTCGCCGACCGCGCGCCGCTGCGCCTCGTACCGGCCCTCCAGGCCCTTGGGATAGATGTCGTATTCCATCCCCTCGCCTGCCGGTGCGCTCGCCGCCTTGGCCTTGATCTTGGCGGTGAGGTCGGCAAGCGGCTGACCGGTCAGCACGATGGCGTTCCACGGCTGGGTATTGCCGCCCGAAGGCGAGCGCTGCGCTTTGGCGAGAATGCCCTGCAACACGTCCAGCGGCACCGGATCGGGCCGGAAAAGACGCACGGACCGACGGGTGGCAACGGCTTCAGATACGTTCAAGCGGGTTCTCCAACTAGGGATGTTAACCGCTTGATTAAGCCGCGATGGGACGCCTTGCAACCCATCTGTCGATCCACGGCGGACAGGTTGCAGGGCGGCATGGGTGTCAGGGCGCTTTTGGCCCCATATCTTCTGCATCGACCGGTTTGAGCTTGTGGCTGACCTTGTCGAACTCGGCCTTGGTCGAGGGCTCAAGGTTTGGCCTGCCGACCATGATCCCCATCTTGATCTTGCACCGGACGTACTGGGTTTCGTCAGCCTCAACCTCAAGGCTCAGCACATCCTTCGCCTCGCTGCTGACCATGAACGTCTGCGGACCGGGATCTGCGACATGGGTGAAGTATTTGCCTGCGCCAAGAGCGCTGACGCGCTGATCGTTCTGATTGACCTGACATCCCAGTGCAAACCCGCTGCCGCCGGTGCGGAAGAACACGACCTGCCCCTTGCCGGCAGGTGGCGCTGCTATCGCAATCGGTGCAGCCTCGTCCTTCGCCGCGAGCGGACTTCCCATGGCGACGGCAACGCCAGCCAGCAGCAACGCCCCCGGCATCCTCCAACCCTTTTTCATTTTTTATCGTTCCCTTCATTGCGGGAGACCGCGTCTCCCTGCCCCGCATCGGCGCGCGGAATGCGCACCGTCTGCCGAACCTTGGCTGAGGCAACTGTGCCGTCTGCGACCCAGACGTTACCTCCTGAAAACAAATAGCCCATCATCGGCAGGGTCGCGCTGGCCGCGACGGCCACATCGAGTTGATCCTTGCCTGCCTTGCTGAACTCGAAGCTCCGCAGCGGTATCGTATTGCCATTGTGACGGATGAAACGTGCGGCGAGGATCAGTTCGCCGCCTTTGCCGCCCGCACGCGCCTTGGCAGCGTGGACGACCTGACCCAGCCCCGATGCGCCGATGGGGACCACTTCGACGCCCTCGACCACGATCGGCTCGGCCAGTGTTATCGGGAAGCATGACCCGATGGCGGCTGTCTTTGAATCGATTGCGGCAGCAATCCGGATCGCCACCGGCGTAAGCGCCGGTACAGTATCGCCGGTGCGGTCCGCGGCGTAGGCTCCGCTGGCAGCATCGGCTTCAGCCGATTGTTGGTAGCTGCAATTCGCTGCCTCGCCACGAGAATCCTGAGCAGCCGCGGGCGCGAACCCCGCGGCAAGCGCCATGGCCAGGCACACTTTCCCTGCTACGTTTTGCATCCGACCCCCAGGCGCTTATCCTGTTCGGGCTGAGGGATGACCGCAAGCAATTTATCTCACTTTATCAGGAAAATGCGACGAACTCCTGTCAATATATACCAGGCTAATTATTCATCATCAAACAGTCCAGCCAGCTGCTCCACCATCGTGCCGCCCAATTGCTCTGCGTCCATGATCGTGACGGCGCGCTTATAGTAGCGGGTCACGTCATGGCCGATGCCGATGGCGATCAGCTGCACCGGCGACAGGCGCTCGATCCAGTCGATCACCTTGCGCAGATGCTGTTCCAGATAGGCACCATGGTTGACCGACAGGGTGGAATCATCGACCGGCGCGCCATCCGAGATCACCATCAGAATGCGGCGCTCTTCGTTGCGGGCAAGCAGGCGGTTGTGCGCCCACAGCAGCGCCTCGCCATCGATGTTCTCTTTCAGCAGGCCTTCGCGCATCATCAGGCCCAGGTTCTTGCGCGCACGGCGCCAGGGCTCGTCCGCCTTTTTGTAGACGATATGCCGCAGGTCGTTGAGGCGGCCGGGGAGTTGCGGTCGGCCTTGGGCCAGCCAGTCCTCGCGGCACTGGCCACCCTTCCACGCCTTGGTGGTAAAGCCCAGAATCTCGGTCTTCACTCCGCAGCGCTCCAGGGTCCGCGCCATGATATCCGCGCTGATCGCCGCGATGCTGATCGGCCGGCCGCGCATGGAGCCGGAATTGTCGATCAGCAATGTCACCACTGTATCCCTGAACGCGGTGTCGCGTTCGATCTTGTACGACAGCGAATGCCCCGGCGCGGTGACGACGCGGGCCAGCCGCGCGGCATCCAGCATGCCTTCTTCCTGGTCGAAGTCCCAGCTGCGGCTTTGCTGCGCCATCAATCGGCGCTGCAGCCGGTTGGCCAGCTTGGTCACCGCGCCCTGCAGATGCGCCAGTTGCTGGTCGAGATAGGCGCGCAGGCGCAGCAGTTCGTCCTCGTCGCACAGGTCGGTGGCCTCGACGACCTCGTCGAACTTCACCGACCACGCCTTGTATTCGAAATCGGATGGCAGATCGGTCCAGGGCCGATTGGGCCGCGTCGGCATCATGCCGTCATCGCCCATCTCGCCGGGTTCGCCGTCTTCGCCCTCTTCCATCTCGCCTTCGGTGTCGGACTGGTCGCCGTCCTCGTTTTCACCGGTCTGTTCTTCGCCGCGCGCTTCGGTCTGGTCCTGGTCCGCGCCGTCCTGCTCGCCTTCCTGATCCTCGGGCTCGCCCTCTTCGGCGGAATCGTCGTCGTTGCCTTCGTCCTGGCTGTCGTCCTCGTCGATCTGCCCCTGGGTCAGGTCGAGATGTTCGAGCAGCCGGGTGGCGAGCGCCGCAAACGCCGCCTGGTCGTCCAGCGACATCGCAAGGTTATCGATATCCTCGCCGCCCTTGGTCTCGATCCAGTCGCGGACCAGATCGACCCCGGCGACGCTGCCGGCGGGCATCGCCCTGCCCGTCAACCGCTCGCGCACGATCAGGCCAAGAGCTGTCGAGATGGGCACATCGTCGGCGCGGGTGGCGCGCGCGATCGGGTCGGAGCGCATCCGCATGTCGAGCGCAGCGTCAAGATTGGCACCAAGGCCGGCCATCGAGCGGCTGCCCAGCGCCTCGATGCGCACCTGCTCCACCGCATCGAAGGCAGCGCGCGCCACGGCCTCTTTGGGCGCGTTGGCGTTGTGCTGGGCCGGGTTGTGATGCTTCAACCGCAGCGCATACAAATCGGCAAAGCCGCGCGCCTCGGCGACCTGATCGGCAGGCAGTTTGCGGCCGGGCATCGGCACGCGCAATTTGTTGCCCGATTGCGACGGCGGATCGGCCGTGAACGCCACCTCGACCTCCGGTTGATGCGCGATGGCGCGCGCGGTTCCGGCAAGAACGTTCTTCAGATCATCAAGGGGCGTACGGTTGGTCATCGGTTATCGCTGAACACACACGCAGGCGATGTCAAGCAGCAGCCCGGGCGCGCGCATCATTGCGCCGGCGGATCGGCTGGCTCGGGCCGTCGCCGCTCGATCTGCGCGCCGTTGCCATCGACGGTCACCGCTACCGGCGCGCCGCCGACATCGCCCGAAATGGTGAGGCCATCGGGTGTGACGCGCACATTGGCGCCTCCCACCTGCGCTTCGATCTCGCCATCGATCACCGGGGCCACGGCCGGGTCGGGATCGGTCTCTTCTGGCGGTGCGACGGGGGTCGCACGACGCGGCGGCACGGCACCGCGCACCGCCTCACCCATGAAGTCGCGCCAGATGCGCGCGGGCAACCCGCCGCCGCGAATGCCGCGCATCGGGCTGTTGTCATCGTTGCCGATCCAGACACCCACCACCAAGTCGCCCGCATAGCCGATGAATAAGGCATCGCGATTGTCCTGGCTGGTGCCGGTCTTGCCGAAATTGGGGACGGACAGGCTAGCCGCACGCCCCGTGCCGCGGTTGACGGCAGCGCGCAGCATGTCCTGCATTTGCTCATGCACGCGGGAGGAATAGCTGTCGGGCCCGTCGACCAGCCAATCGAACCAGCCTTGCTCTTCTCGCGCGAATGCGTGCGGTTCCACCGGCCACTGGTTGCCCGCAACGCCAGCGAACGCGGCGGTCATCTCGATCAGGCTGGCGCTGGCACTGCCCAGGGCCAGGCTGGGGTCACCTTCCGTGAACGGCCCTTTGAGGCCAAGTTTGGTCGCCTGTTTGATCACCGCCTCGCTGCCGACCTGCTGGAACAGCCGCACGGCAGCGACGTTGCTGGAGTGCACGAACGCCTCTTCCAGGCTGATCACGCCGCGATAGCGTTCGCCCGCGTTGCGCGGACGATAGGTGCCCGTCGTGATCGGGCTGTCATCGACGATACTGCTGGGGTCCATCCCCGCCTCCAGCGCCGCCAGCCAGACAAACAGCTTGAAGGTCGATCCCGGCTGCCGCCGCGCCTGAGTCGCGCGGTTGAACGGCGATGCCGTGTGGTCGCGCCCGCCCACCATCGCGACGACCTCTCCGTTGGTGCGCATCGCCACCAGAGCAACCTGCGCCTTGCCCAAAGGCGCGCGCGCCACGATGCGTTCGGCTGCACGCTGCAACCGCGCGTCGAGCGTCGTGGTTAGCTCAAGACGGCTGTGCGACATTTCGGTGAGCGCGCGCGCCTGGGGCATGGCCCAGTCGGCAAAATAGGTGCCGTTGGCGATCTTGGGCCGCTCGTGCACATCCAGCCGGGGTTGCGGCAGGGCATCGGCATCCGCCCGGCTCATAAAGCCTGCGTTGACCATCGCATTGCGGACCATGTCGGCCCTGCGCCTTGCCCCTTCCGGGTTGCGGGTGGGGGCAAAGCGCGATGGCGCCTGCACCAGCCCTGCCAGCAATATCGCCTGTTCGGGCTTCAGCTTTTCGGGCTGGCGATAGAAATAGTGCAGCGAGGCCGCGCGCAGGCCGTACACATTGTCGCCGAAATAGGCGTTGGAAAGGTACCGCCCCAGGATTTCGTCCTTGGTCAGCCACGCCTCCAGCCAGAACGCGATCAGCATCTCGCGCAATTTGCGCGTCAGGCTGCGTTCGGGCGTTAGAAAGCTGATCTTAGCGAGCTGCTGGGTGATCGTGCTGCCGCCCTGCATGCCGCTGTCGCCCGAAACGTTCGCCCACAAGGCACGCGCCAGCCCGCGCGGATCGATGCCCCAGTGCGAATAAAAGCGCCGGTCCTCGATCGCCAGGAACGCCTGCACGACATGCTCGGGCAGCCGCTCGACTACCACCGGCTCCTCCACCACCGCCCCGCTGCGTGCGATCGGCGTGCCATCGGCGGCGAGCAGCGTGATCTCGGGCGGCGCAATCGGCTGGAGCGATTTGGACAGCGGCGCGGTGATCGCAAGCCACGCGATCATGATCAGCAGCAGGACGAACAGCGCCGCGATGACACGCCGCGCCCACCACCAACGCGTGCGCGGCGGCTTTACGGGTTCGGGCAGCGGGGAGTTCGCAGGCTCAAGCCAGGGATTGCGCGCCTCTCCCAGGCCGGGCGGCGGCATCGCAGCATGAGCACCCGCCAGGCGCCCTGATCCGAATCGGAATTTCTTCAACACGGCTGGTGTGTTATATCAATATGACAGCTGTGGCTAGCGCAGCGTCACTGGCCCAAGGCTATCAGGCAGCGTGCGGACAACTGCGGCACATCATTCTTGGCAGCAGAATACAATATCTCGTGATCCACCATGTCGTAATCGTGGCGCAACCTGTTGCCCAAACCACGCAAAGCGTGGAAGGGAACTTCAGGAGCGATGATAGCCATGCGTTCCGCGCCAATCTTGATGACCGCTTCGGTAATGCGCTGTAGGCACCGCTCGATGGCATCGGCGGCCATGCGGTTTGCAGCAAATTGCTCGAGGGTCATGTCGGCAAGATACACGGCCACGAACATCGCATTTTCCACGATATCCTGCAGACGATCCTGCTCTTTGCTAGAAGACATTGACACGATCCCGGTCGATCGCGACCTGCATTCTCGCCTTGCGGGCTGGCTCGACAACCAAATCGACCTTGATCGCAAGGATTTCTTCGATCCTGTCTGCAATTTTTGCGTACTGGAATATGCCAACCTTGCTGGCCGATGCAAATCGCGCGGCCAGATCGACATCGGACTGCAGGCCTTCGTCGCCTCGCGCGGTTGACCCGAACAACGACAGTCGTTCGACGCCAAGTTCGCGCAACTCAGCTTCGTGTGCCCTTAACCTTTCGATCGCTGTCGCTTTGTCCATCGCACCCTCGTCAGATTCACCCCCGCCCGACAATGCTCTCGGGCAGATCTTCGCCGAACACCCGCTGGTAGTATTCCGCGACCAGCATCCGCTCGGCTTCGTCGCACTTGTTCAGGAACGACAGGCGGAAGGCGAAGCCGATATTGTGGAAGATCGCGGCGTTCTGTGCCCAGCTGATCACGGTGCGCGGGCTCATCACGGTAGAGATATCGCCGTTGATGAAGCCCTGGCGGGTCAGGTCGGCGACCTTGACCATGTTCTTGACCACCTTGGGGTCGGTCTCACCCACCTTGGCGAGCACGACCTTGGCTTCGGTTTCGGCGGGCAGATAGTTCAGCGTGCACACGATGTTCCAGCGGTCCATCTGGCCCTGGTTGATCTGCTGGGTGCCGTGATACAGCCCGCTGGTATCGCCAAGGCCGACGGTATTGGCGGTGGCGAACAGGCGGAAATACGGATTTGGCCGGATGACGCGGTTCTGATCGAGCAGCGTCAGCTTGCCCTCGGTTTCCAGCACGCGCTGGATCACGAACATCACATCCGGGCGGCCCGCGTCATATTCGTCGAACACCAGAGCGGTCGGTGTCTGCAGCGCCCAGGGCAGCAGGCCTTCACGGAATTCGGTGACCTGCTTGCCGTCGCGCAGCACGATGGCATCGCGGCCGACCAGGTCGATACGGCTGATATGCGCATCCAGGTTGATGCGGATGCACGGCCAGTTGAGGCGCGCTGCAATCTGTTCGATGTGCGTCGACTTGCCCGTGCCGTGATAGCCCTGCACCATCACGCGGCGATTGTGGGCAAAGCCTGCCAGCACCGCCAGCGTGGTTTCCGGGTCGAACACATAGGACGGATCAAGATCGGGAACGCGCTCGTCCGCCTCGCTGAAGGCGGGGACCTCCATGTCGATATCGACGCCGAACACCTCGCGCGCTTTCACCATCCGGTCCGGTGCATCGAGCAGGGTGCCGTCGCGGCTGTCAGGCTGGGTATTGGAGATATCTGTCATGTTGGTGTCCGCTAATGTTCGGTCGCTTCGGGAATATCCCTGCCTGATTCACGATCAGGCGAAGGCAGCAAGTTTGCGCAAGTGCGTATAGGCGGCGATGACCTCCTGCAAGGCTTTCTCGTGGGTTCTGTCGCCGCCGTTACGGTCCGGGTGATAGGCCCGCACCAGCTTTGAATAGGCCTGGCGGATCGTGGTGCGGTTGGCGTCGGCCTGCAGGCCCAGCGTCTTGAGCGCGCTGCGGTCGGCAACGCTCAATCCGCGCTGCGCTGCGGTGCGATCGTTGGCCTGCGCGGCGGCACGATCCTTGATGTTCTGGCGAAAGCGCGCGCCGATGGCATCGAGCGGATCGGCAAAGTCGCCCCAGCGCGGCACCTGCCCTGCCCCGCCTGCAAACGCGCGCGTTTCCCGATCCCACCCGGCAGTGGGCCGCTGCGCTTCGTATATCTCTTCCGCGCTCATGCCGGCGAAGAAATTGTACCGTTCGTTGAAGGCGCGAATATGGTCGAGGCAGAACCAGCGGTATCGCCCCGGCCCATCGAAGCGCGAGCCATGCGCCCGATTTTCATCGGGTGGCGCGCGAAATTCGCCATCCTCGGTGCATTCGGCCCAGTCGCAGCGGCGTCCTGTCCCTTCGATCCGGCCATGAAACCGCGCACGACGCCGCGCGCTGCCGCCATCCCTTTCCGATCCTTCAGAATCTGCCAAAATCCAAGCCGTCCGTTGCTGCACGCCGCCTCGTAATGCGGCAAAGAACGGTCTATATAGGGTGGCATGAACACGAAAACCAAGGGGCCGATGGCTAGCGAAATCGAAAACCGGCTGATCGCGGCGTTGTCGCCCGATGTGCTGGAGGTGATCAACGACAGCGCCAAGCACAGCGGCCATATGGGCGATGATGGCAGCGGCGAATCGCACTTTACGGTGGTGATCGAAAGCGCCGCCTTCACCGGCAAATCGCGGCTGGAACGCCAGCGCATGGTCAACGCCGCATTGGGCGACCTTCCAGGCCAGAAAGTGCACGCCATGGCGATCAAGGCACGGGCACCGGGCGAGGCATGAGCGCACCGATCGCGCTTACGCTCAAGCCCGTCACCCATGATCTGGGCGGATTCACCGTACGCCGGGTGCTGCCGCAAAAGGCGCGGGCGATGGTCGGCCCGTTCATTTTCGTCGATGAATTCGGCCCGGCGCAACTGGATGTCGGCCGCGATCTGGGCGTGCGGCCCCACCCGCATATCGGCCTTGCCACCGTCACGTACCTTTTCGATGGCGAGATAGACCATCGCGATTCGCTGGGCACCTTCCAGACGATCCGCCCCGGCGAGGTCAACCTGATGACCGCCGGGCGCGGCATCGTGCATTCCGAACGCAGCCCGGCAGCCGAAATGGCCAAGGGCGCAGCGATGTTCGGCATGCAGACCTGGCTGGCGTTGCCCGATGCGCTGGAGGATGCCGCGCCTGCGTTCGAGAACATCGGCTGCGCGGACCTGCCGACGATCGACGATGGAAGCGCATCGGCCAAGGTGATCATGGGTTCGCTATGGGGCGCCACCGCGCCGACCACCTGCCACAGCCCGACGATCTATGCGGATATCGTGCTGCGGCCAAGTGGCGCGATCCCGATCGACAGCGAAGCGGACGAGCGCGCGGTGATGCTGGTGCAAGGCGACGCCGCATTGGATGGCGTGGCGCTGGAACCCTACCGGTTGTACCTGATCGCACCGGGCGCCAAGCCCAGGCTGCAAAGCGCTGGCGGCGGGCGTGCGATGCTGCTGGGCGGCGGGGCGTTCGGGTACGAACGGCACATCTGGTGGAACTTCGTCGGCTCGTCCAACGAGCGCATCCGCGACGCTGCCGACCGTTGGAACCGCGGAGCCTTCCCCAAGGTACCGGGCGACGAGGAGGAGTTTATCCCCATTCCGGAGGTGCCATTGACGCGGGGGCGGACGTGATTGCCCGTCCGCCATCACATCCGTTCTCCGGCGAAAGCCGGAGCCCAGTAGCGAGGTAGCGCTGTGTCCGCCCTGGATTCCGGCTTTCGCCGGAAAACGACCTGAGGAAGGCGGCAGATGGCCGACATCCCCCTCACCCGCATCGCCCTGCCCACGGGGGTCGAGCTTGATGTCGCGATCACCGGCCCTGCCGACGCGCCGCCGATGATCTTGCTGCACGGATTTCCCGAATCGCACCGCACCTGGCGTTACATCATGGCGCATTTTGCCGATCGCTACCGCCTGATCGCGCCCGACCAGCGCGGCTTTGCCGGATCGTCCAAACCGCAAGGCGTGGAGGCGTATCAGCCCAGGAACATGGTCGCCGACCTGCTGGCGCTGGCCGATCACCTGGGAATAGGCACGTTCACCCTGGTGGGTCACGATTGGGGCGGCGCGATTGCATGGATGGCGGCGCTCAACCATCGAGACCGGGTGACGCGCCTGATCATGGCCAACGCCGCGCACCCCTTCACCTACCAGAAAGCGCTGTTCGACGACCCAGACCAGCGGGCGTCCGCGCAATACATCACCGCCATGCGCCGCCCGGATTTCGAGGCGACGGTCGAGCAGATGGGCTGGGATGCGTATTTCGATTTGCGCTTCGCCGAACCCAGCGCGGTGGCCCACATCACCCCGGAAGAACGCGCGATCTACCTCGCGCAATGGCAGACCCCCGGAGCGTTCACCGCGATGGTCAATTGGTACCGCGCCAGCCCGCTGATCGTCCCGCCGCTGGAGGGCGAGATCGAGCGCCCCGCCTATCTCGACCGCCCCTTCCCGCCCGTCACGCAGCCGACACTGCTGTTCTGGGCGATAGATGACTACGCGCTGCGGCCGTCCTTGCTCGACGGTATAGATGTGCTGGTGCCGAACCTCACGCTGGTGAAGGCCCCCGGCGGGCATTTCGTGCCGTGGGAGCAACCGGACGCGCTGATCGCGGCGATGGAAGATTTTCTGGCAGAGCGTTGAGTCTCCGGGGCGCAAGCGCTGCTGCCAGTTCCCGGTCAGTACCCACACCGCCCCCGCTCAGCCTGAGCCCGTCGAAGGCCCCGCGCCACCCTCACCCCCACCACAACCGCTCTCCGGCGAAAGCCGGAGCCCAGGAGCCATGAAAAGCCCCGGTTGCCCCTTGCAGCCCACATTCTTTGCGCCTTCGCGCCTTCGCGTGAAACAAAAAGAGTTCACGCGAAGCCGCGAAGCCGCGAAGGCGCGAAGCCGCGAAGGATTGTGCGGCCCTGCCGCACCACCGCCGTGCAAAAATGGCTCGAAAGTGCAGCCCGCGCTCCCGTCATCCCGGGCTTGACCCGGGACCCAGGGCGTCAATCCGAGCGGCGTACAGAAACGCACTGGGCCCCGGATCAAGTCCGGGGTGACGATGAAGCGTGAGTCCGGCACCCAAGCACCGATCGCCGCTCGTTGAGGCGTTAGTTTGCACCCAAAAACGGTTGGGTAGCAATCGCCACGATTCTGCTATAACCTGAGAATCTCTTTTCGGCCCCATAGCTACCGTTGGGCATTGCGAATAAACTATCCTCACTATGGCCATACAGTCGGACGATGATAGAGAACTGGAACTTAGGGTTAGCGACGTCGCATACGAGGTTGCGAACTTTGCTTGGGCTGATTTAGCCGAGCGATTGCCCGTTGGCCGAACCTATGTAAGGCCGGAAAGTGAAGGCCCATACATGGCTGTGACGTGGGACGCCGATTGGAAGGGGCGAGAGAATGGCCCGATCCTTATTCGGATCAATGGCTATCTTGATTGCGACCATGCAAACCCGGTCTGGGGCACTGGCGAGATCATCGAACGACAGCCTGGTTGGCTTACACGCCTGCTTGATCGCTTCGGCAGCTAACCACCCATTTCCGGCTATTGAACTACCTCGTTCCGGCAGACAAAAGCGGTCGAAATGTAGGCGCGAACCGTTCAGGCTCCCATCACCCCATCCACCGCACCCAGGCCCCATGCGCCTGCGCCTCGCCCAGCAGGTGCGGCTCGTCGCCGCCCGGCCAGTACCGCACCTTGAGCTCATGGCGGAAGGTCGCCCGATTTGTCTCCAGCGCGATCCAGGCCAGCGGGCGCTCCGGCGTCGCCGCGGCCCCCGCCTTGGCCATGGCGCGGTCGATCAGCGCCTGACGATCCGCCGGGATGTATTGCCAGACGATCGAGTGCATCAGCACGCGGGTTACCCCGGCCTCCTGTGGTTCGGCGAGGCGCGCGGTGATCCAGTCGGCGGCGTCGGCCTGGACCAGATCGACCGGGCGCTGCCGGATCATCGCGATGCCTGCCTCCATCCGCTCGAAGCGCGCGTGCGCCTCGGGCCAGATATAGGCGATCAGCCGGTTTGCAGCAGAGTCATCGCGCACATCGATCGGCTGGAGGTCGCAACCGCGAACCTTGGTGATGCGAAAGCGGGTATCTGGCGGCGGCTGCCCCTCCCAGTCGGGGCGGATCGTGCACAGGGCGTCCGCAGGGCCGGAGACAACCCCGCCCAGATCATAGCCATATCGGTCGATCAGCAGGTTCATCCCCGCGCTCGAGCCGATCTCGTTGAGCTCGAACACCGCCGTCGTCCGGCTCGCCAGCCAGTGCAGCGCGGCGACGAAGCTGGCCGAGCGCCCTGCCTCGTTGGTCTGCGGCGGGCCATCGAACCATGGCAGCAGTTGGGCATCGTGCCGCGCGACGACATCGGCGACGATGGCATCGACCGCGGCCTGCGCGATGACGGTCCGGTCGTAGACCGCACCCAGCGCCGGTGCCTGCCCTCCACGGAACAGAAAGTGCAGCCCGCCTGCCAGCCGCAGCGGCATCGCATCGGCCAGCACATCGCCCGGCCAGCCCGCGATCAGCGCGCCGCATCTGGTGTCGCCTCCCGGCAGCGCGATCAGCGCGCGGCAGATCGCGGCGGTGGCAGGGGCGTTGTTATGCAGCACATGGTCGGCCTGCGCGCCGATCTGTTGCGCGATTTCTTCCCTGCGGTTCATATTGCCCTTTGCCCTGCTTGCCCCTACATGCCGCGACCATGGCCGACACGCTGATCTTTGCAATCCCCAAGGGGCGGATACTCGACGATGCCCTGCCCGTGCTGGCACGGGTGGGGATTGAACCTGCGCCGGAATTTCACGATCCAAAGAACCGTTCGCTGCGTTTTGCCACCAACCGCAGCGACATGGACATCATTCGCGTGCGTGCCTTCGACGTCGCGACCTTCGTTGCGCATGGAGCGGCGCAGATCGGCATCGTCGGCTCCGACGTCATCGACGAGTTCGATTATTCGGACCTATACGCGCCCGTGGACCTGAATTTCGGCCATTGCCGCCTGTCGGTGGCAGAGCCGGTCGATGAGGCAGGCGCGCAGCAGCTGCGCCCGTCGCATATCCGCGTCGCCACCAAATATCCCAACATCACCCGCCGTCACTTCGAGCGGCAGGGCGTGCAGGCAGAGTGCGTCAAGCTCAATGGCGCGATGGAACTGGCACCATCCTTGGGCCTTGCCCGCCAGATCGTCGATCTGGTGGAATCTGGCCGCACGCTGAAGGACAACGGCCTGGTGGAAACGCAGGTCATCACGCAGGTGTCAGCCCGGTTGATCGTCAACCGCGCGGCGCTGAAGAAGGACCATGCGCGGCTCGGCCCGCTGATGTCCGCCTTCCGCGATCTTGCGGCCGAACAGAGGCAGGCGGCATGACATTGCGCCTTTCCACCCGCGACAAGGACTTCGCCCGCGCGTTCGACAAGCTCGTCCGTGGCCGCCGCGAAAGTGACATCGAAGTCAGCCGCGACGTCACCGCGATCATCGCCGACGTCAAGGCGCGCGGCGATGCGGCGCTGGCCGAATACACCACGCGGTTCGACAACCACAGCCTGAGTGGCGGCCGCTGGAGCATCGGCAAGGACGCGTGCGCGGCTGCCTATGCCGAACTGTCGGACGATCTGCGTCCTGCGCTCGACCTGGCCGCCGCCCGCATCCGCGCCTATCATGAAGCGCAACTGCCCGAGGACCGGGATTACACCGATGCCGCGGGCGTTCGCCTGGGGGCGCGGTGGACTGCCGTGGATGCCGCGGGGCTTTACGTCCCGGGCGGCCGGGCGGCCTATCCGTCATCGCTGCTGATGAACGCCATTCCCGCCAAGGTGGCAGGTGTCGAACGGTTGGTGGTGGTCACGCCCACGCCCAAGGGGGTTATCAATCCGCTCGTGCTCGCCGCAGCGCATCTGGCGGGTGTCGATGAGATCTGGCGGATCGGCGGCGCGCAGGCTGTCGCGGCGCTTGCGTTCGGCACCGACACCATCCGTGCGGTGGACGTCATCACCGGTCCCGGCAACGCCTGGGTCGCTGAGGCCAAGCGCCAGCTTTATGGCGTCGTCGGCATCGACATGGTGGCTGGCCCGTCCGAAATCGTCGTTGTCGCCGATGGCAAGAACGACCCCGATTGGATCGCTGCCGACCTGCTCAGCCAGTCAGAGCACGACCCGACCAGCCAGTCGATCCTGTTCACCGACGATGCAGGCTTTGCCGATATCGTCGCGGACACCGTTGGCATCCAGCTGACCCAGCTTTCCACGGAAAAGGTCGCGACCAAGGCGTGGGAAGACAATGGCGCGATCATCGTCGTCGACAGCCTGGACGAAGCGATGCCGCTGGTGAACCGGCTGGCTGCCGAGCATCTGGAACTGGCGGTGGATAACCCACAGGCGCTGTTCGAGATGGTCCGCCACGCCGGGTCGGTATTCCTGGGTCGTCTCACGCCCGAAGCGGTCGGCGATTATGTCGCTGGCCCCAACCATGTGCTGCCCACCGGGCGGCGCGCACGGTTTTCATCGGGCCTCTCGGTGCTCGATTTCATGAAGCGCACCAGCTTTATCGAGCTGGGCCGCGAGGGCCTGCAGGCGATCGGTCCGGCGGCGGTTGCGCTGGCCGAAATGGAAGGCCTGCCTGCCCATGCCGACAGCGTCCGGCGCCGGCTGACATAATGGAACACGCATGAACGACAAATCCAGATCCCGCTCTGCCGCGCGGCTTGCCGCGGTGCAGGCGCTGTATCAGCACACCATGGAGGAAACCCCCGTGCCGCAATTGCTGCACGAATTCCACATGCATCGGCTGGGCGCTGAAATCGACGACGACCAGTTTGCAGAGGCCGATGTGGCGTTCTTCGACGACATCGTCGAAGGCAGCACCGCGCGCCTGGCCGAGATAGACGGCCTGATCGAGGCGAAGCTGGCCAATGGCTGGTCGCTCACCCGGCTGGACCGGACCCTGCACCAGATTTTGCGCGCCGGGACGTATGAGCTGCTGGCGCGGCGCGATGTGCCGGTGGGCAGCGTGATCAACGAATATCTCGACGTCGCGCATGCGTTCTTCGACTCCAAGGACACGCGCTTTGCCAACGGCTTGCTCGACGCGATCGCCAAAGATGTGCGGCCTTAGGTTTCAAGCGCCAAGTTGCCGTTCTCCGGCGAAAGCCGGAGCCCAGAGCGGCATTGCGCGATCCTGCCCCACACCCCCACTCCGTTTGTCCCGAGCGAAGTCGAGGGACGTTTCGCTACCGGTTGCGCACACGTCCCTCGACTTCGCTCGGGAACACGGAATAATGGGTGCTTGACGCATGCTATACCGCCATCCTGAATTCCAGGGTTCGTGAATGGATGGTACGACAATATCTATGACCACCGAACCCGCCTTCATCGATCTGCTGCGCGGTATCGCGACCGATCCGGCAGCGCGCGGCTTGGACGACGATGCCGCCGTCCTCGCCATCGGTGACCAGACAGTGGTGCTGACCAAGGACATGCTGGCCGAGGGCGTGCATTTCCTGCCTGATGATCCGCCTGCCGACATCGCGTGGAAGCTGGTGGCGGTGAACGTGTCCGACCTCGCCGCCAAAGGCGCAACCCCGCTCGCCTGCCTGACCGGGCACACGTTGACCGGCGACGGTAGGTGGGACAGTGCGTTCGTGCAGGGGCTGGGCGAGGCGCTGCGCCATTACGGCATGCGGTTGATCGGCGGCGACACGATCAGCGCGCCACCGGGCTCCCCGCGCATTCTGTCGCTCACTGCAATCGGCCTGGCTACGGTAACTCCGCCGCCATCGCGGGCAGGCGCGCGGGCAGGCGACGGGCTGTTCGTTACCAGCACCATCGGCGATGGCTGGGCCGGGCTTCAGCTGCTCCAGGCCGGCAAAAGCGCACCGCAAGCGCTGGTCCAGGCCTATCGCCGCCCGCAGGCGCGGATCGCCGATGGTGCCGCGCTGGCAGCGATCGCCCATGCCATGATGGACGTATCCGACGGGCTGCTGATCGATGCCCAGCGGATGGCGAAAGCATCGGGCCTCAGCGTCGCGATCGACCTTGCCGATGTGCCGCTATCGCCCGATTTCATCGCGACCTTCGGTAGCGAACAGGCAGCGGCCCTGTCGGCAGCGACCGGCGGCGATGATTACCAGCTGCTGTTCGCCGCCGCCAGCGACGCCAGCCTGCCGGTTGCCAGCCAGCGCGTCGGCAGCTTCGCCAAAGGCACAGGGCTGACCCTCACCTGGCACGGAACACCCATCGCGCTGCCCCGCAAGCTCGGCTGGCTCCACACTTCCTAGCCCAAAAGGTGACGTCGCGTCCGCCGACGTTAATTCGGTTGCGCCCCCTTCCAGCCCGCCTATACCTATGCGCAGGGACGCTGACGTTCATGTGAAGGGCGCGGTGATCGCCGACCTGGCCGATACGGCCTCATCGCTTTTTGGGGGAGCGACGCATGAACGTGGTCTTGATTGCCATCCTGTGTGGGGTGGTCGCCGTGCTGTACGGCATTTTCACCAGCAGACAGGTCCTAAGCCAATCGCCCGGCAACGCGCGGATGCAGGAGATCGGCGCGGCGATCCAGGAGGGCGCGCAAGCCTATCTTGGCCGGCAATACCGTACCATCGCGATCGTCGGCGTCGTCGTCCTCGCGCTCGTCTGGGCGCTGCTCGACAAGTTCGGTAATCCCGTGTCTGCCATCGGCTTCGTGCTGGGCGCGGTGCTTTCGGGCGTGGCGGGCTATATCGGCATGAACATTTCGGTCCGCGCCAATATGCGCACCGCGCAGGCGGCGAGCGTGTCGCTGCAGGCAGGCCTGACGCTGGCGTTCCGCGCCGGCGCGATCACCGGCATGCTGGTGGCGGGCCTCGGGCTGCTCGCGACGGCAGGCTACTTCTACTACCTCTATGAAATCGCGGGCCATGGCCTGAGCGATCCGGAAGACCGCAATATCGTCAACGGCCTTGTGGCGCTGGCGTTCGGGGCCTCGCTGATCTCGATCTTCGCGCGGCTGGGAGGCGGGATTTTCACCAAGGCGGCGGATGTCGGCGCGGACCTTGTCGGCAAGGTCGAGGCTGGCATTCCCGAGGACGATCCGCGCAACCCCGCCGTCATCGCGGATAACGTGGGCGATAATGTCGGCGATTGCGCCGGCATGGCCGCTGACCTGTTCGAGACCTATGTCGTCACCATCGGCGTCACCATGGTGGCGATCGCACTGCTTGTTTCGGGCGACGATGCCGCGTTGCTGCCTCTGGTCGGGCTTCCGCTCGGCATCTGCGGCCTGTGCATCATCACCTCCATCATCGGCACATATTTCGTGCGGCTGGGATCGTCCAACTCGATCATGGGCGCGATGTACAAGGGCTTTGGCGTTACCGCGGTGCTGTCCGCCATTGGCCTGTATTTCGTCACCGATGCGATTATCGGACTGGGCAGCGCCTACGCGCTCAAGCCAGAGGAAGGCGTCGCCACGGTGACCTTTACCGGCATGGACCTGTACCTTGCCATGCTGGTCGGGCTTGGCGTTACCGGCCTGATCATCTGGATCACCGAATATTACACCGGCACCAACTATCGCCCGGTCCGCTCGATCGCCAAGGCATCGGAAACCGGGCACGGCACCAACGTCATCCAGGGCCTGGCGATCAGCCTGGAAGCGACCGCATTGCCGACATTGCTGATCGTGGTGGCTGTGATCGTCGCGCACCAGCTGGCAGGTGTCGTCGGCATTGCCTTTGCCGCAACCGCCATGCTGGCACTGGCAGGCATGGTCGTCGCGCTCGATGCTTACGGGCCAGTGACCGACAACGCAGGTGGCATCGCCGAGATGGCGGGACTGCCCGATAGCGTGCGCGAAAAGACAGATGCGCTCGATGCTGTCGGCAATACCACCAAGGCGGTGACCAAGGGCTATGCCATCGGATCGGCTGGGCTTGCGGCGCTGGTGCTGTTCGGCGCGTATACAACCGACCTCAAGGAGTTCTTCCCCGACGTGCCGGTCGATTTCTCGCTCTCCAACCCCTACGTCATCGTCGGGTTGCTGCTCGGCGCGCTGTTGCCCTATCTGTTCGGCGCGATGGGGATGACCGCCGTGGGCCGCGCCGCAGGTGCCGTTGTCGAGGAAGTGCGCGAACAGTTCCGCACCAACCCCGGCATCATGGCGGGCACATCAAAGCCCGATTACGCCCGCACCGTCGACCTCGTCACCAAGGCGGCGATCAAGGAGATGATCATCCCCTCGCTGCTGCCGGTGCTCGCGCCGATCGTTGTGTACTACGTGATTACGGCGGTGGCGGGCCAGGCCAACGGCTTTGCCGCGCTGGGTGCCTTGCTGCTGGGCGTAATCGTGTCCGGGCTGTTCGTGGCGCTGTCGATGACCAGCGGCGGCGGCGCTTGGGACAACGCCAAGAAGTACATCGAGGATGGCCATCACGGCGGCAAGGGATCGGACGCGCACAAGGCGGCGGTGACCGGCGACACCGTGGGCGATCCCTACAAGGACACCGCAGGGCCCGCGGTCAACCCGATGATCAAGATCACCAACATCGTGGCATTGCTGTTGCTCGCGGCGCTTGCAGCGGGCTGATTGTTGCGTTAACCTTCCGATTTGAACGACAACTCACCCCACCGGTCTAGGCCGGTGGGGTTTTTTATTGCGCGCGCCTTGCGTGGAATCCCTGCAATCCGACAGGCTTAACGGGTTAACCATTCCACTTAATCTGTTGTTTTGATGTGGGGTCCTATATCGTTGCCAAGCGTCCGCGAGTGTCCCGGGCCGCGACAGGAATGCAACCGCGCATGGATCAAGCCCTGGCCATGAGAGCTTCTGCCACCGCCGATGCGGTGCCCGATGCTCCGTGCCTGTCGTTGCTGGATCCGGCGAGCCTGGACCCTGGCTTCATCGCCGCATGGCAGCGCCTTGCCGATTCTCCCAGCGAACCAAATGTCTTCCACGCGCCCGATTATCTGATCCCCGCCATCGCGCATTGCAATACCCGGCGCAATGCCAGGATTGCCGCGCTGCACATCGGCGGCCAGCTCTGCGGGCTCATGCCGCTGGGCAAGGAAGGCTTTTATGGCCGCTGGCCGGTGCCGCACAGCCAGAACTGGCGGCATCCCAACTGCTTTTTAGGCACGCCGCTGGTTCGGCCCGGGCTGGAGGTCATGTTCTGGCAGGCCTTGCTGGCGGATCTGGACGACACGGCCGGTGCCGGGCTGTTCCTGCACCTGCACGGCATCGCCACCGACGGGCCGGTCTATGCCGCGCTCGAACGGGTGTGCACGCAGCAGCGCCGCACTTGCGATGTGGTGCTGGCCGAGGAACGCGCGCTGCTGGCGACCGATCTGCCGGGACAGGCCTATTACGAGCAGGTCGTCCGCAAGAAAAAGCGCAAGGAGCTGGCACGGCTGCGCAACCGGCTGGCCGAAATGGGCACGGTCGAGGTGTTACAGGGCTGCGATTCTGTGGGGCTCGATGCCTGGCTTGAAGAGTTTCTGGCGCTCGAACAGGCTGGCTGGAAGGGCCGCAACGGATCGGCTTTAGCCGACATGCCTGAAACGCGCAGCCTGTTCATGGCGGCGACCCATGCCGCGCACCGGGCAGGCAGGCTGCACGTCATCGCCATGCGGTTGGATGGCCGTCCGATCGCGATGCTGGTCAATTTCCTCAGCCCGCCGGGCGGTTTTTCGTTCAAGACCGCGTTCGATGAGGATTTTGCCAGGTTCTCGCCCGGTGTCCTGCTGCAGATCGACAACCTCGACATTCTCGCTGATCATGGCCTTGCCTGGATGGACAGCTGCGCCGCCGAAGGCCATCCGATGATCGACAGCCTGTGGGCCGAGCGCCGCCATGTCGCGCGAGTCTCGGTATCGCTCAAGGGATTTGGCCGCCCTGCCCTGTTCGGCCTGTTCCGCGCTGGCGAGCGCTTCATGGACCGCCGCCGCGCCGCCAGCGATGGCGAGCCTGCACCTTCCTCTCCTGCGGAGAATGACGATGACTGATCAGCCCCTGCATGCAGGCTTTTCCCAAGCCCTGAGCAGAAGCGTGTTCACCGCTGACGCCAAGGCGCGCTTTGCCCTGTGCTATCCTGAAACGGCGCATGTGCTCACCCACAGCCTGCTGCAGCATCCGCTGCTGGAGCTGGAGGCGCTGGCGCAACTGGGCGAAACCTTGCCGGAAAAGTCGCTGGAGTATAACCGCGGCGACCTGCCCATCGGTATCCGTCCAGAGGACGTGCCGTCGAACGGCCTGACCATCGGCGAGACGATCCGGCGGATCGACAGCGCCAACAGCTGGGCGGTGCTCAAGAACATCGAGCAGGTGCCCGCCTATCGCGACCTGCTGCTGAGCCTGCTGGGCGAATTGGAGGACGTGACCAGCGTGACCACGGGCGAGATGCTGCGTCCCGAAGGGTTCGTATTCGTATCCTCGCCCGGTTCGATGACGCCCTATCACTTCGATCCCGAGCACAACATTCTGCTGCAATTGCGCGGATGGAAGACGATGACGGTGTTCCCCGCAGGCGACCCGCGCTTTGCTGCTCCGCAAGCGCACGAGGCGTATCATGCAGGCGGCGGCCCCCGCAATCTGCCGTGGGACGATACGTTTGCGGACTATGGCACCGATCACCGGCTGGAACCCGGACAGGCGATCTTCGTGCCCGTGATGTCACCGCATTATGTACGCAATGGCGACAAGCCCTCGATCTCGCTGTCGATCACCTGGCGGTCTGAATGGAGCTATGCCGAAACCGATGCCCACGCGATGAACAGCGTGCTGCGCAAATTCGGCTTCAACCCCGCCCCGCCGCGGCGTTATCCGGTGAACAATGCGGTCAAGTCGTTCGGCTATCGTGCGCTCCGCAAGCTGGGGCTGGACTGAACACCGGTCAGCCATCGACCAGCACGCGGGTTACGCCATCCTGCCGGGTCACGGTCGCGCCCACGGCATAGACCTGCGCGATGCGCTCAGCCGTCATGGTATCGGCAACCGAGCCGTCGGCCAGCGTGCGGCCAGCGCTCATCCACACCAACCGGTCCGCGTAAAGCGCGGCCAGGTCCAGATCGTGCAGCACCACCAGCGCGCCGCCGCCACTGTCGACGAACGTGCGGATCAGCCGCATGACGTTGTGCTGGTGACGCGGGTCGAGCGAGGCCACCGGTTCATCGGCCACCATCATCGGCGCACCAGAGGCCAGTGCGCGTGCGATGTGCACGCGGGCCAGCTCGCCGCCTGACAGAGTATCGGTCGCACGGTTTGCAAGCTGGCTCAGGTCGCAGGCATCGATCGCGCGCGCCACGGCCTGCGCATCGGCATCCCCCAGCCGCGCAGGGGACGCGCCAAAGGCGTAGCGGCCGAGCGCCACGACATCGCGGACGGTGATCGGCCAGGCGAGTTCGCGCATCTGCGGCAGATAGGTGACCGCCCGCGCCCGGTTTTCTGGAGACAGGCTCGCCGGCGGCCGGTCGCCCAGCAACGCGCTGCCGCTGTCCGCGCGCGCCAGCCCCAAGGCGACACGCAACAGGCTGGTCTTGCCCGCACCATTGGGGCCGAGCAGCACCACCAGCTCGCCCGGCGACAGGCTGAGCGATGCGCGCTCCAGCAGCGGCGCACCGCAGATGGAGAGGGTGGCGTCGGCAACAGTGAGATGGGCAGGGTTCAAATCAAATCCCCTTTCCGCTTTCCGGCGAAAGCCGGAATCCAGAGCGAGATTGCGCTTGGCCGCCCTGGCCTCCGGCTTTCGCCGGAGAACAGTTGTAGCTTGGAGGTCGCAACGACACTCATCGCGCGGCGCCCCGCCGGATCGCGATCAGCACGAACACCGGCGCGCCGATCAGTGCCGCGACGACGCCGAGTTTGAGTTCGGTATCGCCGGGAAACACGCGCACGGCGATATCCGCCAGTACCAGGATCAGCCCGGCGAGCAGCGCGCTGGGCACCATCGCGCGGGCCGGATCATGCCCCACCCAGGGACGCACCAGATGCGGCGCGACGATGCCGACAAAGCCGATTGCGCCCGCCAATGCCACGGCGCCGCCGGTCGCAAGGCCTGCGCCCAGCACCACCAGCATCCGCTGGCGCGACACGTTGAGCCCGATTCCTGCCGCTGCCTCCTCGCCCAGCGCCAGCGCAGTCAACCCGCGCCGCCCGGCGACCAGGATCGCGATGCCTGCGAGCAGGAACGGCGCAGTCAGCGCCAGATCCTCGAGGCTGCGGTTGGCGACCGAACCCATCATCCAGGTGACCATATCGGCGAGCGTGAACGGGTTGGGGGCAAGGTTCATCAGCAGCGACATGATCGCGCCGGAAAAGCTGGAGATGCCGACGCCCACCAGGATCAACGTGACCACCGACGATGTGCGCGGCGCAGCCCAGGCGATGATCGCGGTCGCCCCCAACGCGCCTGCGATCGCCGCCAGCTGCAGCGCGAACGGCACCGTGGCAGCTAGACCGTAAAACAGCGCCACCGTGGCGAACAGCGCAGACATCGCCGACACGCCCAGCACACCGGGCTCTGCCAGCGGATTGCGCAGCAACCCCTGGAGGCCTGCGCCGCTGATGCCGAGAGCGCTGCCGGCCGCGAACGCCGCCAACGCGCGCGGCAGGCGTACCTGCCAGACAACGAGCACATCGCCCGCTTCCCCCTGCCCCAGCAGCGCCGCCGCCATGCGCGCGGGCGGAAGCGGCACCGATCCCAGCAGGCAGGCCGCGATCAGCGCCAGCAGGATTGCAACCGCAAGGCCGGGGATCAGCAGCCGGTCCGTCATTGCGTGCGCGCCCGTGCCATCGCTTCGGCTGCATCCAGCACGAACCATCCGCCGCACGCGGTCCATGCACCCTCAAGCCCGATCGGCGGCTGCCGCGATGCGCTGCGCATCAGCGGATGCCGCGCGGCGCTCCACTGGTCGGGATTGTAATCGCGCCGCCCGAACCATGCCATCGCAACTCGGTCGGGCCGCTCAAACGCCAGCCGCTCCAGCGGCAACGGTTGCCAGCCGGGTGAGTTCTGGAAATTGCGGTAGCCTGCGGCCTCGACCAGTTCGTGGATGAGCGATCCGGGGCCGGATGTGACCCCGCCTGGGGTGGCGTAGAGGAGGGTTGGTTTGTCGCTGTCCTGACCCCCTTCCCGTTTGTCCCGAGCGAAGTCGAGGGACGTGTGCGCAACCGTTGCGAAAGGTCCCTCGACTTCGCTCGGGACAAACGGAATTTTGGTTGCGTGTCTGAGCGCAACCATCCTAGCATCCATCTCCCGCGCGACCGCTTCCCCGCGCGCCTTCTCGCCCAGCCCGGCCGCCGTCTCCAGCAGCACGCGCCGAACACCCGCCAGGTCCTCGGAATAGCCCAGTTGCAGCACCGGCACCCCGGCCCGCGCGAAAAACGCACCCGCATCCGCGCCGCCGCCATAGCTGCGTACCACCAGATCGGGCTTCAGCACCAGCACGTCCTCAGCGCGCGGCGCGACCTTGGGCATGCCCTTGGCTTCAGCGCGCATGTACGAGAAGTCCCGCGTCGCATCGGGCGAGAGCGCCAGAATGCGCTCCCGCCCGACGAGTTTCAGAACATACTGGTCCGCGCAGTAATCCAAGCTGACGATCCGCATCGCACGCACCGGCGGCTCGGGCGGCGCAGGCGAGGCAGCGTTGCCCAGAGAGCAGGCGGTGAGGAGCACGGAAAAAGCTGCAGCGACCAGCGCCCCCCTCCGTTTGTCCCGAGCGTGTCGAGGGACGTTGCGCGACGGTCGCGCGCACGTCCCTCGACTTCTCGGTGAAGCCGAGAAGTTTATCCCGAGCGGCTGACTTGGCAGCCAGCCGAGGGGCTCGGGACAAACGGGGATGGGAGCGGCTGGGCGCAGCATTACATCTTCAACCTCACCCCCGCATAGCCCGCCCGTCCGGGCACGCCATAATTGAACGCGGTCTGGTACGCCTCGTCAAACAGGTTTTCGACCCGGCCATACACTTCAAGATTGTCCGATACCGCAAAGCTTGCGCGAAGATCGACGCGGACATAGCTGTCCAGCCGGATGGTGTTGGCAACGTCGTCGAACGTATCGCCGACCATCAACACCGTCGCACCCAGTGCCGGGCCCCAAGGCGATTGCCAGTCGACCAGAAACGACGCGCTGTCCTTGGCGCGGCGCGCGAGCGCGTTGCCGAAGTTCGAGCGGCCGAAGAAGTCGAGCTCGCGCGAGCGGTTTTCGGTATCGACCAGGCTGTACTGCGCCTGCACGGTAAAGCCTTGAACCGGTTGCATCCACAGGCCCAGTTCAACGCCCTCTGCCCGCGCCGCCGCGATGTTCTCAAGGCTGAACGTCGCCGACGAGAACACGATCAGGTTTTGGGTGTTGCGCCGGAAATAGGTGGCCTGCGCGCGCAGCTTTCCGTCGATCAACGACTGCTCGATCCCCGCATCATAGCTGCGCGCGGTTTCGGGGCGCAGATCCGGGTTGCCGAAGGCCGCCAGCTGCTCGCTCAGCGCCGGGGCACGGAAGCCCTCGGCATAAGTCGCGCGCAGCACCGTATCGCCATTATTGGGGGTGTAGGCGATATTCCCGCCCAAGCTGGTCTTGCTGCCGAACACCTGCTGATCGTCCACGCGCACGCCGCCGGTGACCGTGAGGCCCACAGCCGGACGGACGATCGCCTGGCCGTAATAGCTGGTCATGTGGACATCGCTGACATCGGGCGCAGTGTTGAACGAGGGGAAGAACGTGCTCGCCTCGCTTTGTTCATGCTCCACGCCGAACACCAGGGTCAGCGCATCGGCGACATCGGCAACGCCCTGATATTCGAACCGGTCGAGCGTGCCCTTGGCCTCGGACGGGTTGAACGAGCCAGGCGTCGGGTCGGTCGTGATCCGCTCGATTTCGGTACGGGTATAGGCAAAGCGGTTGCGCAACCGCCCATCGAACAAGGCCACATTCAGGCCCGCATAGCCGACATATTGCTCGCTGTCGGTCACCGGGAGCGTATCGCCCGGCGGGTTGTCAAACGCGGTTTCGCCATCGGTGTAGAACCCGCGCAGGTCCAGGCTGATTGCATCGGTGAACGCGATTTTCAGCTTGCCGTTGAGCGTGATGTTCTCGAACCCGTCCTTCTCGGTCCCGCCGGAGCGTTCATCGAACGACGAAATGCCGTCGGTACGAAAATAGCTGCCGCCTATGCTGCCCGATACGATGCCGGATTTGCCCGACACGCTGGCGACCACCTGGCCGGTATCGCGATAGCCATATTCGCCGCGCGCATTGGCCTGCAGCCCCTCGGTCGGCTCGATGGTGGTGATGTTGATCACGCCGCCGATCGCCTGGCTGCCCCAGATCACCGAATTGGGTCCGCGCAGCACTTCGACTGAACCCACGTTGCCGGTGAGGATCGCGCTGAAATCGAACGCGCCCGAGGGTGCCGACGGATCGTTGATCCGTACGCCATCGACCAGCACCAGAGTCTGCGAGCTGTCGCCGCCACGGATGAACACGCTGGTGACCCCGCCGGGGCCTCCGTTACGCGCGACGCTGACGCCGGGCAGCGTCTGCAACACGTCGCTCAACACCTGGGTCTGGCGGCGGTCGAGTTCCTCCCGGTCGACCACGGTGATCGACTGGCCGGTTTCGCTGCGCTTCTGTTCGATGCGGCTGGCGGAGACGACGATATCGTCGTTGTCATCCTGCACGCTCTGCGCATGCAAGGGTGTGGCCGCAGAAAGCGCGGCTATGGAGACGGCGGTAAGGCTGTAGAATTTGGACACGGTTTTCCCTCGCGCCCGGCCGCCGCCGAAGCGGGCAGGCTTTTGAACGACATGAAGGCCCGCCGGAATTGCTTCCGGCGCGACTGCGGCCTTTGACATGTCGCTACGAAGGAAATCACTTTCCCATTCGGACAGGCTGGACCCGGCCCCCGAATGAACGACGCGATGGCAGGTCTCCTGGCTGGTCGATCATCGCCTCGGGCCGTCTTCCCGGGATTGCTCCCAGTGACATGATTGGCCGTCGACTCCCGACTGACAGTTGCGGGCACAGCGCCGGATTTACACCGGCTTCCCTCTTCGCCCCCGGATTAAGGGAGGAACCATCTGCCGCGCCAAATGCTGGATTCGGTTTGCGTTGTCAATCCAGGCTGACAATCGGTCCACGTTACGCAGCACTCAATCACGAACGCAGGTTTGACGCGACCCCATCCGCGCACCATATAGCGGCGCATGACATCGCCTTTTGAAGCCCTGCCCGTCCATTTCACCCTGCCCGCCCGCGATGCGCGTGGCCGTTTCGTGCGGCTGGACAGCGTATTGCGCGAGATTCTGGCGGCGCATGATTACCCTACCTGCATCAAGCTGGTGCTGGCCGAGGCGATAACCCTGGCTGCGCTGATCGGATCGCTGATGAAGCAGGACGGCGGCCAGGTGACCATCCAGGCGCAGACCGAAGGCGGCATCGTCGAGCTGCTGGTGGTCGATTATCGCGGCGGCGAGCTACGCGGACATGTGCGCTTCGATGCGGAACGGCTTGCCCGGCTGGGCGCCAACCCCTCGCTGTTCGCGTTGTTCGGCAAGGGATACTTGGCGATGACCTTCGACCAGAGCTTCGGCAAGGGCCGGTATCAGGGCATCGTGCCGTTGGACGGCGATTCGCTGTCGCAGGCGTGCGAGAGCTATTTCACCCAGTCCGAGCAGGTGCCGACGCTCATCCGCATCGCCATAGAGAGCGATGCCACCGGGTGCCGCAGCGCCGGGTTTCTCGTGCAGCACCTGCCCGAGGGTGAGGAAGGGCGCGAGCGGCTGCACGTTCGGCTGGATCACCCCGAGTGGGAGCACGTCTCGATACTCGCGGGCACGCTCACCCACTCCGAGCTGCTCGACCCGGCGGTCGACGGCCGCGACCTGTTGTGGCGGCTGTTCCATGAAGAAGACGAAGTGCGTGCCGAAGACGGCGTGCCATTGGTCAAGGGATGCCGCTGCAACCTGGACCATATCCGCGACGTCATCGGGCGCTTTCCGCCTGAGGAACAGGCCGAAATGGTCGGCGATGGCGGCACAATCGTGGTCGACTGCGCGTTCTGCTCGCGCGCGTTCCATATCGATCCGGTGACACCGGCCTGACCTGAGCAAATACACCTGGTTCAAATCGGGCCGCAAACCCGCCACACTTTCCAAGTGATTTGGCCATGATTTTCGGGTAATGCTCATGCATTGCCTGGGGCAAGAAACCTGTATCGGGTCGCAAACCATGACTGTTCCCGCCGCGCGTGACGGCGGGAATCAACGATAAGGTTACCTTCATGACATTGTTTCACCATCGCTGGAAATGGCTCTCCCTGCCCTTGATGGCCCTGGGACTGTCTGCCGTTTCCGCCCCAGCCCAGGCTCCGGAACTGGCGATGCTCGAAAAGCTTCAGCCGGGTCTTTGGAACCTCAAGGAACGCGGCACCGCCGAAACCGCTGACAAAATGTGCGTGCGCGATCTTCGCAAGCTGCTCCAGCTTGGCCACAAGGGGGTGCAGTGCAACCGCTATGTCGTTTCCGACACGCCGGATGAACTGACCGTCACCTATCGCTGCCCCAGTGGCGGATCGGGGCGGACCACGATCAAGTACGAAGGCCGCGGCCTGATCCAGATCGATTCGCAGGGCATCGCCCAGAACTCCCCGTTCGCCTTCAGCAAAGAAGCGCGATACGCCGGGATGTGCGAGGGCTGATCGGGCTGCACCCTGGCCATGTGCACCGTTTCTTAACCACACCCGCGTTAGACAGGCACGGTATCGGATTCGGTACGCTTTCCTCCATTCAGGTCTAACGACCTCACTCGGCCGTGCGGTGCAACCCGCGCGGCCTTTTTTTTGATTTGCACGACACTGCCTCCGCGCAATATGCGCGCATGATGACACAGCCCCAGAAAACCGCCGTCGTTCTATTGTCCGGCGGACTCGATTCCATGGTCTCGGCCGCACGCGCGCAGGAGCAGGGCTTTGCCGTCGCTGCGCTGACCATCGATTACAACCAGCGCCACCGGGTCGAGATCGAAGCGGCTCGCACGATCGCGGCGCACATCGGCGCGGTGCGGCATATCGTGCTGCCGCTCGATCTGCGGCAGTTCGGTGGCTCGGCGCTGACCGATGACATTGCGGTGCCCAAGACCGGCGTCGGCAGCGACATTCCGGTGACCTATGTGCCTGCCCGCAACCTTATATTTCTGTCGCTCACGTTGGGATGGGCCGAAGCTTTGGGCGCGCGCGATATCTTCATCGGCGTAAATGCGCTCGATTATTCAGGCTATCCCGACTGCCGGCCGGAGTTCATCCAGGGGTTCGAGCGGCTGGCGGACCTCGCCACCAAGGCGGGCGATCAGGGAGAGCCGTTCACCATTCACGCTCCGCTGCAGTTTCTGGGCAAGGCCGAAATTGCGGCTGAGGCTGCGCGGCTCGGGCTTGATCCGGGGATGAGCTGGTCGTGCTATGACCCGACGCCGGACGGCAAGGCATGCGGCCTGTGCGACAGCTGCCGCCTGCGCAAAGCTGGCTTTGCTGATGCCGGACTTACCGACCCGACCGTTTACGCGGCGTAGCGCCAGGCTTTCGGGGAAGCAGCCGCCGCATCAATCGCGCAAATGCGGGCTATTGCGCGATGGAGCCTTCAATCGCAGGCTCGGAGGGAACTGGAGCGGGCGTTGCAGGTGCCGGAGTCGCAGCGTCTGGCGGCGTTGCGCCTGCAGCAGGTTCACCGGCCGCGCCTGGCACGCCGGGCACGCCCGGTACGCCTGCTCCAGGCGGCAGATCGGCCGGATCAGCGAGCGGCGCATCGTTGGGCAGCAATTCCATGTTCGGCAGCTCGTCGCTGATCGTCCCTTCGGGCGCGCGGCCCTGCGCGACGGCAGCGCCATCAGCGGCCTTCTTCTCGCAGCCGGCCAGTGCCAGCGCAGCCATGGCCAAGGCCCCAGCAAGAACGAACGGCCTGCTTTTCATCGTCATGTCTCCTGTGCGCCCAGTTCTTGGCCCGTCCCTTTGCCCGCCCCTTGGCACGCCCCACCCAGCGCCGCAAGAAACCCCGGCATATGGCGTGCAAGCGCGGCATCGAGGTCAGCCATGGTGGCCGCAACTCCCAAATCGGCGAGGCTGGTGACGGGGTACTCGGCGATACCGCAGGGTACGATGCCGCCGAAATGCGCCAGATCCGGCGCCACATTGACCGCAAAGCCGTGCATCGTCACCCAGCGCCGGACCCGAACGCCGATCGCGCCGATCTTCGCCTCCTGCCCCGCCAGCGTATCGGTCCAGATGCCGACCCGCCCCTCGGCCCGGCGCGCTGGCACGCCGAGGTCACCGAGCGCAGCGATCACCCAGTCTTCCAGCGCATGGACATAACAGCGCACATCCCTGCCCCGCTGGCGCAGGTCGAGCAGCACATAGCCCACCCGCTGCCCGGGGCCGTGGTATGTGTACCGCCCGCCGCGTCCCGTATCGTACACCGGGAACTGCTGGCTGAGCAGTTCGGCAGGGTCCGCGCTCGTGCCTGCGGTGTACAAGGGCGGGTGTTCGATCAGCCAGATCAGCTCATCGGCCTCGCCTGCCTCGATCGCCCGGTTGCGCGCTTCCATCGCTGAAAGCCCTTGCGGATAGGCGAGCAGGTCAGGCTCGACCCGCCATTCGGGTGCGGTAGCGCCCTTCGCCTGTGCCCTCGTGACTGTCGTCGCCATGCTGCATCGTCCTGTGTCCGGCGGTGTACCAGTGCACGGTGCGCGGCAAATGCCTTGCGCCGTCTGCCCGTGCCGTTTAGCGCAAGCCTTTAATCGCTTTAGGCAGTGAGGCCAATCCCGCCATGACCCGCAAGCTTGATCTTTCCGCCTGCTGGAATGACGTGATGCACCTGTTCCGCGCCAACCGCGAACTGCTGCTCAGCGTTGCCGGGGTGTTCATCCTGCTACCCAGCCTGGCCTTTGCCCTGTTCGTGCCCCAGCCGGTCACGCCCGAAGGCGGCGATCTGAACGCCATGTTCCAGACGATGCAGGGGTTTTATTCGGACAACGTGCTGTGGATCGTGCTGGTCGGTATCGCCAACGGGTTTGCGACCGTTGCCATGCTTGTGCTGATGCTGGACCGCGGCCAGCCATCGGTGGGCGAGGCGCTGCGCCGTGCGCTTGGCGTTCTACTGCCGTACTACGCGATGGGTATCTTGAGCAGCATCGCAGTGTTTGCCGGATCACTCGGCTTCGTACTGCCCGGCGTTTACATTTTCATCAAATTGCTGGTCGCAGGCCCCGTCATGATCGGCGAACGGCAGCATAATATTACAGCCGCGCTACGCCGCTCGTGGGCGCTGACCAAGGGTAACAGCGGGCGCATTTTGCTTTTCGTGTTCATCGTCGCGGTCACCGCATTCTTCGTCTATCTCACTTCCGTCACCGTCATCGGACTGGTGATTCGGTTGGGCGTAGGCGGTGACATGGCCGATACGCTGACCACGCTTTTCGATTCGGTACTCAGCATGTTCCTGACCGTGCTGATGGTGTGCGTATACGCCGCCATCTATCGGCAGCTTGCAGGGCCAGACGCGGATAAAATGGCCGAAACGTTCAGCTGACCTGAGGATCGATCACCGGCACATGCGGCGCGGCCTCGCGGGGTATGACACCTGTCAGCCGCGGATCGTCGAGTACTTCGATTTCGCGCGCGAACGGCGTGAAGCCCTGCGCGATGTAAAAGCCAAGCGCGCGCGGATCATCGAGCGTGCAGGTATGCAGCCACACCCGCGTCACCCCCTTGCGCCATGCCAGCCCCAGCGCCTGCGCCATCAGCCAGCCGCCGAAGCCTTGACCAGTCAGTTGCGGGATCAGCCCGAAGAACGCAATTTCGCAGGCGCCCGCTTGGCGAAAATCCAGTTCCAGCAGCCCTACCTCGATCCCCTGGGGATCGACAATCGCAAACACCTCAACTGCCGGATCATGGAGGATCGCACACAGGTTCGCATCGGCGATAACCAGTCGCGAAAACCACAGCCATGGCTCGCCCACGCGGCGATACAGCAACCGGTACTTGTCAGCCGATGGCGTCTGCCACCGCCTCAGCCGCAACGGCACCGCCTTCAGCGGCCTCGCGCGCGGCGGCGACAGCATTTCCAAATGCGTAACGATGGTCGCCAGCTGCCCTGGCGCAACGGGGAGGAATTCGGATGTCATGAGACCAGCGGTGCTTACGCGAACCGTTACGCGATCAGCGGAACACGCAGTTCACGCCCGACCACATATTGGTGATCTTGGCTTTGGGTCCGGTGCCGTCCAGAATGCCGGACAGGCCGGCGGCATTGAACTCGGTGCCGAGGGTCGTCTGTTCGATCTTTGCATCGTAGGCATCGAGCAGTTGTGCCCGGGTCGATCCGATACCGATGCCGCTGATGGTGGTCAGCCGCGCGGGTGGTTCATTCTTGGCGGGTGCCTTGGCCGGCACTTTGACCGCAGTCGCCTCATTCAGCGCCCATCCGGCAAACAGCCCGTCCAGCGAATACAAGGTAAGCCCGTCATCCCAGCTGAGATATGCGAGCGGTCCGGCGCCGCACTCTTCGCTGCGTCCTGCTTCTGCCGGGCCTTTGAGCTTCTCGGTAACGGACTTGAGCTGCGCGGCATCCACGCCGAACGACAGCGCGCGAGTCGCCCCGCTTTTGGGATCGATCAAGCGTAGCCCCTCGCCATCCAGGCCGATAACGGGCGGGTGGCCGGATGCAGCCGGGTCGGCCGCTGCGCTGGCATCGCCCGGCATGGCAATCTCCGGATGGCCCGGTGGCAGCTCGATCCCCTGATGCGGATCGGCACCCTGCTCCGCACTGGCCGCCTGTTTCTCCGGTGCCGCCTGACAAGCAGACAGCAGGATCGCAGCCATCAGAGGCAGCGAGGTGGAGAGTGCGCGGGTATGTACCATCCCCCCTAAATAGGGGTTCATGGCGTCTTGGCAAAGTGGCTTTTTACAAGCCGCAGCGCGTTTGGTTGCGTTATGAGTTCGACAGCAGCAGCGTGGGGTTGTCGTCGGCCTGATGGGCCGGATTGCCCAGTGCAGGGCTAGCCGGTGTGGCGGCCTTGCTTCTGTGGCGGAACTGTCCGTCGACATGGCCGCCCTGCTCGATGGTGATCGTCTCGTAGCTGATGTCGCCGGTCACGTGGGCGGTCGCGGTGATAATCAGTTCGCGGGCATCGACCGATCCGTTGACGGTGCCGGAAAGCCGGGCAGCCTCAGCGTGGATCGCGCCGTGGATCGTGCTGGCTTCGCCCTGCACCAGCGAGGCGCAGCTGATATCGCCATCGACCCGGCCATCGACATGCAGGTCAACCTTGGCGGAGATATTGCCGGTGATCAGCACATCGGGGCCGATGATGGAGAAAGTGGAGCTGCCGACCATGTTCGATCCTGCCTTGCTGGAGCGCGGGTTAACGGGTGGCGTCGTCGGTCCGCTGTTCGGCGACGGCTTGGATCTTGAGAACATCTCGGTTGGCCTCCAGGAACGGGCGTGGATTCATGGCGCGGTCATTCTGGCGCACTTCAAAGTGGAGATGGGTGCCGGTGGAGCGGCCGGTGCTGCCCATGCCGCCGAGGCGCTGGCCCTTGGTAACCTTTTGGCCCATGCGCACGCCGATAGACGAAAGGTGCGCGTAACGTGTGATCAAACCATTACCGTGCGACACCTCGACACAGTTACCATAGCCCGACTTCGTGCCAGCATAGACAATGCGACCCTGAGCGGCTGCGAGGATCGAAGACCCGTGCGCGCCCTTGAAGTCGATGCCGCTGTGCAGCGCGGCGGCTCCGGTGAACGGATCGCGGCGATAGCCAAATCCGCTGGTGATGGCAGGTGCAAGCGCAGGTGCGCCAGACGGAATGGCGACGAGGCCGCGCTCCAGTGCGTCCATGCGCGCAAGCGTCTGGCCGAGCGTGGTGAAACGCGGATCGAGTTGCAGCTTGCCCGAGCCCTTGAGGGGAATGAACGGACCACCCTGCGCCGAGGCACTGGCCCGCGCGACACTGTCGGGGTTGAGCCCGAACTTGCGGATCGCCTGTTCGGCATTGCTGGAACGCTGCATCGCCGCTCTGGTCAGGCGCTCGACGAATGCGATCTGGCGCGCTTCCATCCGCGCAAGGCCGGCAGCTTCGGGGACCATCGCGCTGATCTTGGTGGCGGTCTGGCGCGCTTCGTCGCTGCTGCCTTTTTCCGCCGCGCCCACGACGGCGCCCGCATCATCCGTTGCCGCCTGCTCGCCGATATAGCTGGTGACGATGTCTTCCAGGAATTCCTGCCGCTTCTCAAGATCGGCGGCGACATCGTTCACCGACGAACGATAGGCTGCGACGCGGCTGGCGGAGCTTGCGACCTCGGCCTGCTTGCGGACCAGCGCCAGGCGTTCTGCGCTGATGCTGTACTGGCTGAACACCATCGCGATCGTCACGACCACCCAGAGCAGCAGTGCTCCGGCGATTGCGCCAGCGATGGTCTTTTGCAGACGCGCCGAAATTTTGATGAATTTGATCTGTCCCTGGGACCGCATGAAAAACTCGCGATCCGTGAACGATCGCGCAAACACGTCTGAAACGCGTTCACGCATAGATGAAATGCGCACGACCCAATCGACCCTATAATTAACCCCGGCAGGCGGCTAGCAAAGGCTTTCCGCATTAGCGAATCGAGTCCGCTGGCTTTGCCACGAGTCGAACGAGTCGTGCGATGAGCCGCATTTTGAGGTGAATTTTGCGCAATTATTCCGGCATTCCGCATGACAAAATGCCTCTGCAAACGGTTGCGAGTCGTTTTTTTCCTATCCCTCGTGCCTTCGAGTCGCGCTTGGATGAGGGCTACCGGGCTGATAAGGCCACAGCATGATAACCGCCGTTGAACCTGCGCAAAGCCCCTTTGCCACCGACATTGTAGCCGAGTGCTGCGCGGTCGCACGTCGCGCGGCACAGGCCGTCAGACGGCTCGACGATGAAACGAAGGCAAGAGCGCTGCGGGCAGCGGCTTCGGCGCTGCGACAGGATGCGGACACGATTCTGGCGGCCAATGACCGCGATTGCACTGCTGGCGCCGCGCGCGGGCTGTCACCTGCCATGCTGGATCGCTTGAAGCTGGATGCAGGGCGCATCGCGGCCATCGCTGATAGTGTCGAGGCCGTTGCCGCGCTGCCCGATCCCGTTGGTGAGGAAATCGACCGCCGCGTGGCCCCGGCAGGCATGGTGCTGCGCCGCATCCGCGTGCCGATCGGCGTGATTGGCATCATTTACGAAAGTCGGCCCAATGTGACCGTCGATGCAGCCGCCCTGTGCGTGCGCTCCGGCAATGCGGTGATCCTGCGCGGCGGCAGCGAGGCCGTGCACAGCAACCGCGCGCTGCATGCCAGCTTTGTACGGGGCCTTGCCAGCGCCGGGATCGACCCTTGCGCGGTCCAGCTTGTGCCGACCCAGGATCGCGAAGCGGTCGGCGCGATGTTGGCGGCGAGCGGCGGGATCGACCTCATCATCCCGCGCGGCGGCAAATCGCTGGTCGCCCGTGTGCAGAACGATGCGCGGGTCCCAGTGCTCGCGCACCTTGACGGCATCTGCCACAGCTTCGTCCATGCCTCGGCCGATCCTACCATGGCGCGCGCGATTGCGGTCAATGCCAAGATGCGGCGCACGGGCATCTGCGGGGCGATGGAAACGCTGTTGATCGACCGGGATTATGCCGAGGCACACGAGCTTCTGGCGGCGCTTGCCGATGCCGGTTGCGAACTGCGCGGGGACGACATGGTATTGGAACTGGAGCCGCGCGCCGTTTCGGCCTCGCCTGAGGATTGGGATACCGAATACCTCGACGCCATACTTTCCGTCGCCTTCGTCGATGGGCTGGATGGGGCGCTTGCACACATCGCGCGCCACAGTTCGGGCCACACCGATACGATCATCGCCCAGGATATGGCCGTGGCGGCACGCTTTCAGGCGGACGTCGACAGCGCCATCGTGATGGTCAATGCATCCAGCCAGTTTGCCGATGGCGGCGAATTCGGGCTGGGCGCGGAAATCGGCATCGCGACCGGACGCCTGCACGCGCGCGGACCCGTGGCGCTGGAGGGGCTGACGACATACAAATGGCTGGTTGAGGGAACCGGCCAGATCCGCGCCTGAACTCTCGTTGCGCGGGCGTTGCGCGGGCAGCGTATACATTGTATACACGGCCCATGAGCAAGTCCCAGATCATCACCGCCCGCATCGACCCTGAAGTCATGGCACTCGTCGATCGCATCGCCGCAGCCCAGGGCCGCAGCCGCAGCTGGCTGGCCGCACGCGCGATCGAGAAAATGGCCCGCGCCGAAACCGCTTTCATGGATTTCGTGAAAGTCGGCGAAGATGACATTGCTGCAGGTCGCTATCTGACGCAGGAGCAGATGGAAGAGTGGGTTGCTGGGATGAGGTCTGAAGCCTCGGCCAAAATTGCCGCACGAAAGCATGAGCAAGATAAAGCTGCGTGATGCTGGTCAAATGGTCGTTGCGTGCCCAGGCCGATTTTCGAGCATTCTATGAAAGTGCGCTTGAGCAGGACCCGACCTACGCCCTGAATATCGTTGAAGCGCTAGATGCGGCGATCACCCGTTTGCTGGAGTTTCCAGGTCTTGGAACGCCGGTAGGGTCAGCAGGACATCGCAAATGGCGTATCAAGAAAGCGCCGTTCCTGATCATTTATGCAATCGAGAGTGATAGCTTGCAGGTTCTGCGCGTCTACCACGAACGCCAGGACCGGGACGCCTCCGAATGAACAGCCATCCGGTACGTACCGGCCTGCTTGGCGGGTCGTTCAACCCTGCGCATGCCGGCCATCGCGCCATCAGCCTGTTTGCGATGCAGGCGTTGGGGCTGGATGAACTGTGGTGGATGGTCAGCCCCGGCAACCCCCTGAAAGCAGGCGCAAGCGACATGGCGAGCCTGAAGACGCGGCTGGCATCGGCGCGCAAGATGTCCCGCCGCAGCCGGATTCGCGCCACCGCAATCGAAACGCAGCTGGGCACGCGCTACACCGCCGATACGCTAGTGGGTTTGCGCAAACGATACCGCAAGCGCGATTTCATCTGGATCATGGGCGCGGACAATCTGGCAGGTTTCCACCGGTGGCACCGCTGGCGCGCCATAGCGCAGCAAATGCCGATTGCAGTCATCGCCCGGCCCGGATATGATGCCATCGCCATTTCGGCCCCCGCGATGGCCTGGTTCGGGCATCGTGTCCGTCCCCGGGACCAGGCAAGAGACTGGACACGATGGAGTATGCCGGCGCTCGTGCTGCTGCGCTTTCGTCCTGATCCGCGATCTGCCACTGCATTGCGCAGGGGTGATCCTGACTGGTTTGCGGATTACGCCGACATCGTCGTGCGCGATGCGGTGACCCGGAAGGTAATTTTGTAATGCGGCGTCCCGGATACGCGCCGTGTGCCCCGTCGGGGATTGCTGTCATCCACCATTCGGATCAGGCGCGACGTTTACCAGTCGGGCTGCCTGCTCCCATTTTCCAAGATCAGATCTGCAAGGAATTCCATTGACCAATCTTTCTCCCGCCCAGCCAGAGGCCGCCGGCCCTGCCCCGGTTTCTGCCGAAGTGCAGCTTACCGAGGCCAAGGAACTGCATGCCCTCGTTCTGAATTCGCTCGATGACGATCAGGCCCAGGAGGTCGTCTCGATCCCGCTTGCGGGCAAGAGCAACATTGCCGATTTCATGGTGATCGCATCGGGCCGGTCGACCCGGCAGGTGGCGTCGATGGCGCAGAAGCTGGCCGAACGCATCAAGCAGGCCGGCGGCATCGCGCGGATCGAGGGGCTGACCAACGCCGACTGGGTGCTGATCGATGCAGGCGACGTCATCGTCCACCTGTTTCGTCCGGAAGTTCGCACCTTCTACAACCTTGAGCGCATGTGGGCATTCGGCGAGGCCCCCGAGGCACCCAACGCCTGACCCGGCACAGGCCGGCCTGCTGAGGAACGCGCGCCATGCGGCTGCACATCATTGCGCGCGGCAAGATCGGGCGATCGCCGGAAGCAGAGCTGGTGCAGCGCTACGTCAAGCGCATCCAGTGGCCGCTGGCGATTACCGAACTGCCCGACCGGGGCGGCAGCGTGCCACCATCGCCGCAGGGCAGCCGCACCGTCATGCTCGATGAAACCGGCACGCATATGGGGTCGATGGACCTTGCCCAGACACTGGGCCGGTGGCGTGAGGACGGTGTGCGCGAAACGCGCTTCCTGATCGGCGCGGCAGATGGCTTTGACGATGCCGACCGCGCCGATGCTGATCTGCTGATCGCCTTTGGCCGGGCGACATGGCCGCACCTGCTCGCCCGTGCAATGCTGGCCGAGCAGCTCTACCGCGCGACCAGCATTCTGGCTGGCCACCCCTATCACCGCGAAGGCTGAGCCGTGACGCGCTGGCCTCTTTTGCTGATACTGGCCACAGGCGGCGCGATGGTGGCCGTGCTGCCCATCACCGCAGCCCCCCCTCAATCTGCCATTGATGTGCTGGGCCAGGAACGCGCCGCTTTGGCCCGGTCGCTTGCCGATGCAAAGGCCGCCGCGCAGCGCAGCCGTGCGCTCGAACGCCAGGCGGCAAGCGCCACCGAGGCCGCTGACAAGGCCCGCCGGGAGGCGCGCGTGCTGGCCTCACGTGTGCAGGAGGCGGAAGCTGCGATCGCCGCGGCCGAAGCGCGGGTAGCGATCACTGCCACATTGCAGCGCGCGCAAAAGGCGCGACTCGCCAAGCGCCAGCAGCCGCTCGTCCGCCTGACCGCCGCGTTGCAATCGCTCGCCCGGCGCCCCACTGTGCTCGCCCTCGTCCAACCCGGATCTATCGATGATATGGTACGCGTGCGCGCGGTGCTGGCCACGACATTGCCGCGCGTCGAGGCTGAAACGGCGCTGCTGCGTCAGGACATTGCCCGGTCGCGCGATCTGGCTGCACAAGCCACACGCGCAGCACGGCTGCGGCGCGAAGGACGCCGCGAACTGGCCCTGCGCCGCAGCGCACTTGCCCGCATGGAAGCGCAGTCTCGTGCGCGCTCGCGCCAGTTGGCCAGCACATCGCGGCTGGAGGAAGAGCGCGCGCTGGGGCTTGGCGAACGCGCGCGCGACCTTGATGCGCTGGTCAGCGATATCGAGGCGAGCGGCACCTTGCGCCAGCAACTGGCGGCGCTGGATGGCCCGGTGCTGCGCCCGCCCCGCCCCGATCAATCGCAAGTGGTTGAAAACACACCTCTGGCGGCGCGCGCCGCCCGCCCGGCCTATCGCCTGCCGCTGATGGGGCAGATCGTGACCGGCTTTGGCGAAGTTGCAGCGACCGGTGTCCGTTCACGCGGGCTGACCATCGCAGCGCGTCCCGGTGCGCAGCTGATCGCGCCTGCCGATGGCCGCATCGGCTTTGCCGGGCCGTATCGCGGGTTCGGGCAGATCGTCATCATCGAACATGTCGGCGGCTGGACCAGCCTGATCACCGGCATGGACCGCACGGCGCTCAAGGTGGGTGAGCGGGTGGCGCAGGGCGACCCCATTGGCCGTGCCAGCGCCAATCGCCCCCGGATCACGGTGGAACTGCGCCGCAACGGCCGCCCCATCGATATCGCCGCCCTGATTACCTAACGGCCTGATGACCTGACCGTCCCCGTTCACCTGCCAGAAAGGTGGCTGCGTTAGCGTCATGCCCTGGTCGAAGCGCATCGGGCCTTGATGGCAAAGCATCTGGCAATTTCCTGTGCGCAGGCTTAGATTGCAATTTGCGCGTCTTGGGGAATGCGTGTCGCTCATTGCCTGGGGAACGCTCGGATCATCCTGGATGATCCGGACCGCGGAACCTGGATCGATACCTAGCCGGTTCAACAACAAGGTTGCCTTTGATGATGAAGTCCCGCCTCGCCCGAGTTTCCGCCATCGCCCTTGCCGTGGCCTTGGTCCCCGTCGCCACATCGGCCATCTCGCAGGTCGAGTCCGATACGCAGGCGGAAATTTCCCGCTTCGTCGATATCTTCGAGCGGGTGAAGACCGATTATGTCGAGCCGGTGGATGACGACAAGCTGGTGCGTGGCGCGATCGACGGCATGCTGGCCAGCCTCGACCCGCACAGCAGCTATCTGGACGCGCGCGATTTCGCCAACCTGCGCACGCAGACCGAGGGCATGTACGGCGGCCTTGGCCTGTCGGTGACGATGGACGATGGCGCGGTGAAGGTCATCGCCCCGACCCGCGAGACTCCTGCGGACAAGGCCGGTATTAAGGCGGGCGACTATATCACGCACCTCGACGGCAAGCTGATTTACGGCGGCACGCTTGATGATGCGGTGGACCAGATGCGCGGCGAGCCCGGCACTGCGATCAAGCTCACCATCGTGCGCGAAGGCCGCGACAAGCCCTTCGACGTCAGCGTCACCCGCGCGATCATCGACCTGAAGCCCGTCACCTGGGAGATCAAGGACGATGTTGGCATCATCACCATCGCCAGCTTCACGTCGAGCGTTGGCCAGGATGTCGCCGAAGCGGTGCAGGGCATCGAGGCCAAATTGGGCAAGGCGCCGGTCGGCTATGTGCTCGACATGCGCTCCAACCCCGGCGGACTGCTGGACGAGGCGGTCGCCGTGTCCGACGCGTTCCTGCAAAAGGGCGAGATCGTCTCGCAGCGCGGCCGTCACAAGGGCGATATCGAACGTTATTATGCGCGGCCGGGTGACGTCATCAACGGCGCGCCCTTGATCGTGCTGGTCGACTCAGGCTCGGCATCGGCATCCGAAATCGTAGCAGGCGCGCTTCAGGATCATCGCCGTGCGCTGGTGATGGGTGAGCGCAGCTTCGGCAAGGGATCGGTGCAGACGCTGTTGCCGCTGTCGCGCACAACCGCGCTCAAGCTCACTACCGCGCGCTATTTCACGCCTTCGGGCAATTCGGTGCAGGAAGGCGGGATCGAGCCCGATATCGCGGTGCCGCAGCTTTCCGACCCGGATTACAAGACGCGGATGAAGTTGCGCGAATCCGATCTGCGCGGCCATCTGATCAACGAGATCGGGTTGGACGACAAGGATCTGGAGGTCGACAAGCTGGCCGATCCGCGGTTTACGATGACGACCGAGCAGCTCAAGGAAAAGGGCATCGAGGACTTCCAGCTCTATTACGCGATGGCGACCCTCAAGCGCACCACCATGGCAAGTGCACGCCTGGCTGCAACCAGAGGGGTATCGGCGCGTTCTGGTGTTGCGACCCGTCCTGTGACGCGCCGCAACTGAACGTTGTTGTTTATCCCAATTGCCGGGGGCTTGATCTGACATGACTTCGCGCGCGCCGCGTATTGCCGCTTGGTTGGCATTGCTCGTCCCTGCATTCCTGCTGGGTGGAGCCTTGATCAGCCAATATGTGTTTGGCCTCTACCCCTGCGAGATGTGCTACTGGCAACGCTGGCCGCATTGGGCAGCGTTGGTGCTGGGCGGCATCGCGGTGCTTTCCGTGCGGCGCGTGCAGGGCCTGGCCGTCGCCATGGCAGCGCTTGCGGCCGTTGCCATTGCGGCCAGCGGGCTCATCGGCGGATTCCATGCGGGCGTCGAATATGGCTGGTGGGACGGCCTGACCGCCTGCGCCACAACCATGCCCGCTGGCGAGACCACCGATGACGTGCTCAACTCGATCATGGCAACCCCGCTGGTGCGGTGCGACACGGCTCCGTGGACGATGGGCGGCATCTCGCTGGCAGGTTACAATTTCCTCTTGTCGCTGGGTAGCGCCGCCGCCATCTACTTTCTGCTACGCCGCAGAAAGCCAGGAACGATTGTCGCATGATGCCTGAGAACGAAATGCCCACCCCCGTGAAGCGGGAGATTGACCTCGACGAGATGATCCGCGTCAACCAGGCGGGAGAATATGGCGCGACCCGGATTTATGCCGGGCAGCGCGCGGTCATGGGCGATCATGTACCGGAATCGCGCGCGATTGCCGGCATGGCCGAGCAGGAAGAGGTGCACCGCGCCTTTTTCGACAAATTGATGGCAGAGCGCGGCGTTCGTCCGACCGCTCTGCAGCCGTTCTGGAACGTTGCCGGGTTCGGTCTTGGCGCGGTGACGGCGCTGATCGGCCCCAAGGCGGCGATGGCGTGCACCGTCGCGGTGGAAACCGAAATCGACCGCCATTATGCCGAACAGCTCGAAGAGCTTGGCGACACCAACCCTGAGCTGAGCAGCGCGATCGCCAAATTCCGCGACGAAGAGCTTGAGCACAAGGACCGTGCCCTGGCCGAAGGCGCGGAACAGGCGATTGGCTATCCGGTGATGAGCGCGGTGATCCGCATGGGTTGTCGTGCAGCGATTGCGCTGTCCAAGCGTATCTGATGGACAACCGATCACGCCCCGTTCATGCGCGGCGAGATACGGATGCGCACATAACGCCAAGTGGAGGAAATTGACGATGAAGACCGGTACCCTGGCAGCATTGCTGTTGATCGGAACGGCCTTCGCCGCCCCCGCTTCCGCGCAGGATTCCGCTGGCGACAAGATCGTGCAGAAGATCGTGTATGGCGACGATGCGTGTGAGCCATCCTCCAACCCGAACGAAATCGTTGTGTGCATGCGCATGGACGAGCAGGAGCGTTTCCGCATTCCGGAAAAGCTGCGCAGCGACCCCAATTCGATCGCCAACACGTCGTGGACCGAGCGGGTCCGTTCGATGGAAACCGTCGGCAATTTCGGGACCGACAGTTGCTCGCCGGTTGGCGCGGGCGGTTTCACCGGGTGCACGCAGTCGCTGGTTCAGGCCGCGCGGCTTGAGAAGAAGACCGGCGAAGAAGCGGTTGCAGGCAAGCTGATCGAGGAAGAACGCCAGCGGCGTCTGGCCAACATCGACAGCGATGCAGCAGCAGTCGAAGCGCGCGAGCAGGAAATTTCGGCAGAACTCGACCAGCGCAAGGCTGAGCGCGAAGCTGCCGCGGCTGCCATGCGCGCGCAGGCCGATGGCGTGGCTGCCGATCCGAAGCCGATGGCCCCTTCTCCCGAATAAGCATTTACCGCGCTCCGACGACGGGAGCCGACTTGCGCACATAACACACCTCGCCCATATAGGTGGCGTTAGGGTGGACGGGAGCGCGTGCCTATGTCGTCAGCATCGTCGGAATTTGTGGTAACGGATTTGGCCGTCCACAGCGCGCTGGATGCAGGGCTAAACCCGGTCGAGCCTGGCTATGCCCAGGTCATCCGCATCATGACCGCGTTGATCCTTCTGCCGATCGTTATCGGCGCCATCGTCATTGAGGTGGTCATGGCGGCCAAGGGCACCGGGCAGACCGGGGCAGTGATCGCGCCGGTGCTGGCGCTGGCAGCCTTCATTCTGGTGTTCCTGCCACAGCGCAAATGGCGCCGTTGGGGCTATAGCTGCGCTGATGAGCTGCTCCGCGTCGCGCGCGGCTGGCTGTTCCGTACCGATACGATCGTGCCGTTCAAGCGGATCCAGCATATCGATGTGGCGCAGGGGCCGATCGAGCGGTTGTTCGGTCTTGCCAGCCTGACCGTACACACTGCAGGCACGCACAATTCCATCGTCACCCTGCCCGGCCTGAAGCATGCAGATGCCGAAGCGATGCGCGACGGGATGCGGCTCCACATTCGCCGCGAGGCAGAATGAGCGGGCAGCCCGGCATGGATATCGCCGCTGCCGCTCCTGCTTTGGGGGGCATCCGGGCGGAGGACGAAAAGCGGCTGCATCCGCTCACGTTGGTGCTCAACCTCGCACGGCAGGTGCCGCAGGCGGTCATCGGCCTCATCGCGCTGCGGATCAGCGGGCCGGAGGAAATCCGTGTTTGGACCGGATTGATCGCGCTGCTGGCCATCCTTGCGATGTTCGGGGCCGAGTGGCTGAAATGGTGGCGGTTTTCCTACCGGCTGGGATCGGAAGAACTGCGGATTTCCAGCGGCATCGTCAGCCGCAATGTCCGCTCTATCCCCTATGAGCGCATCCAGGATGTGAACCTTGAGCAAGGCCCGCTGGCACGGATGCTGGGCATGGCCCGCATCCGGCTGGAGACGGGCAGCAGCGGCAGCGGCGATGAAGGCGTGCTCAATTCCGTCGATCTTGCCGAGGCCGAGCGGCTGCGCGATGTGATCCGCCTGCGCAAAGCTGTGCAGGCAGGTGCAATGCCCGCCGCCGGCGACGCATCGGCAATCCAGCCCGCAACCGACGCCGCCCCGGTCTTCGCGATGGATATGCGCCGGGTGCTGATAGCCGGCGTTTTCAATTTCTCGCTGGTGTTCTTCGCAGTGGTCGGTGCTGTCCTCAACAACATCGATTTCCTGCTGCCCGACAATTTCTGGGACCCGTACCGGCTGCTCAGGGTCGTCGGTCTCGACGATATGTTCGCTGCGCTCGATCTGGCCGCGAAGGTGTTTTCGGTCATCGCCGCATTGGTCGGCCTGATTGTCATCGGGCTGCTTGGCGGCATCATTCGGACGATCCTGCGCGAATATGGCTTCCGCCTGGACCGCACGGAGACGGGTTTTCGCAGGCGGCGCGGGCTGATCACGCTCACCGATGTCGTCATGCCGCTGCACCGCATCCAGGCCGCAGTGATCGAGACAGGACCGGTGCGGCGCAGGCTGGGCTGGTTCGGCCTGAAAGTGCAGAGCCTGGCGAGCGACAGCGACAAGGAGAGCGACCACGCCATCGCGCCGCTGGCACGCGCAGCAGAGGTGCAGGACTTGTTGCGGGAAACGCGCATCCACTGGGATATCGAGCGCGCCGAGATGCATGGCGTCGATGCTGCGATGTGGTGGGTGCCGGTGGCGTTTGCGTTGCCGGTGCCGGTGATTGGCCTGGGCATCGCAACGACGGTCGCCAATCCGTGGCTTGCGACGCTCTTCCTGCTGTTGCCGGTCGTGCCATTGATCAGCTGGCTGCACTGGCGCGCGCATCGTTATGCGTTGGAGGATGACCCGCTGTACGTCAGCGACGGCTTCTGGGCGCAACGGCTAACGCTGCTTCCTCTGCGCAGAGTGCAGAGCGTCGACATCAAGCAGACGGCGGTCGGCCGGTTCATCGGGCTCGCCCAGGTTGCGATCGGCGTCGCGGGCCGATCGGACGCGGTGACGGTTCAGGCCATCCCGCTGGATGTCGCCATCGCCCTGCGCGAACGTATCCTCGCCCTCAGCTGAACAGCCAGCGGCCGAGCATGCGGTCGAACGGGAAGGTGAAGAACCCGGCGATCAGCAGTGCGCCGAACACCATGCCGCGCACGGCGCTGCGGTGTTTGGCGATCATGTGGCTGCGCGCGCTCCACCAGATGATCGGCACCTGGATCACCGTCCAGACCGACAGGATGTGAATGAAGCTGAACCCGCCCCACTGGTTGGTGCGGATGCCGAACGATAGGGCGGCGGTCAAGAACATCGCAACCACCCACACGGTGCCCAGCCTGCGGTGGGTGCGGTCTCCACGCTGGCGCAGCAGCATCACCGGGGTCAGCGCGAGCGCGATGACGATCGTGCCGAGGTGCAGCAGAATGAACGGCCGCACCTGTGACAGTTCGCCCGCGCCTTTGGTCATGGCGATGAGAACGCACCCCAGCAACACCAGCGCCGCAAAGGCCATCGCCTGCTCAAAGCGATCCGGCGCGAGCGCGCCGCGATCGTTCGGTAACCCTGCGATACTGGCCATAATGAACTGTCCCCCTCACGCCCACTATCAGATATGGACCTGCGTTTATGGGGCGGGCAACAGAAATCGGCGTCCTGACCGGAAGCGCCTGTGGCCCGTCAGAAATCGATGGCGATGCCCTTGAGTTCCCAGTCGCCAAAGCGGGTCGGGCCGCGGGCAGCCTCTTGCGCGTCGGTATCGGCGATCGGCTGAGGGGCCGGGACCGGTGGCGATTTGCCCCAATGCGTGGGCGGCTTGACGTGATCTGGGCGGCGCGTCGCGCGGGGCGTGTCGGGCATTGGGGCGTGTCCTTGGCGGGTGAGTTGCGACATTCAATATGGGTCGCACAATAGGCAATATGGGGCGCACGATAGGAATGTGAAGCCGCCTCCTGAATCCTCCCCGAGCTTGTCTCGGGGAGGGGGACCGCCGACCGCAGGTCGGGGTGGAGGGGGAGCGAGATTGTGCAAACCCCGCCACGTTGTGCCATCCCGCTGCCCCTCCACCGCCCGCTGCGCGGGCGGTCCCCCTCCCCCAGCAAGCTGGGGGAGGATTGATTAAGGGCTTAACCCCGCCGCCAATTACGCCTAACGCGCCCCAATGAACGAACGCGCCCCCGCTACCGAACCCACCCCCGGCCTTCCCGCCCGCCAAGCCGCATTGCGCATGCTCGATGCGGTGATGCGCCGCGGAGAGTCGCTGGACGTTGCCCAGCACGCCGCGTGCCAGGGGATCGACGAGCGCTCCGACCGCGCGCTGGCGATGGCGATTGCAGGCGAGGTGTTGCGCCACCTGCCGGGGCTCGACCTGCTGATCGACAGCATGACCCGGCTGCCGCTGGCCGACGATGCCAAGGCGCGGATGGTGCTGCGCATCATGCTGGCGCAAACCTTGGTGCTGGAAACCCCGCCGCACGCCACCATCGCCACCGCGCTGCCGTTGCTGCAGGGCGGCCCGCGCAAGCTGGCGCATGGCGTGTTCGGCAGCCTGATGCGCGCAGGCGCCACCCTTCCCCCGCCCGAGCTGCCGCCAGCCACCGCCAATCGCTGGCAGGCCGCCTGGGGCGATGCGATGGTGGACGCTGCCGCCGCAGCGCTGGGCACGCCGCCGCCGCTCGATCTGGCGCTCGCCGATGCCGCCGGAACCGAGGCGCTGGCGCAGCAGCTTGGCGGCATCAGCCTGATGCCCTCCCACGTCCGCCTGCCCCGCGGCGGTGCGGTCGAACTGATCCCGGGGTTCAAGGAAGGCGGCTGGTGGGTGCAGGACATCTCGGCCAGCCTGCCCGCGCGCCTGCTGGGCACGAGCCGCGGCGGCCATGTGCTCGATCTGTGCGCAGCGCCCGGCGGCAAGACGATGCAACTGGCCGCAGCTGGGTGGCGCGTGACCGCGCTCGACAATTCCGAAAAGCGGCTGCGGCGGCTGCGTCAGAACCTCAAGCGCACCGGGCTGGAGGCGGCGACCGTGACCGCCGACCTGATGGAATGGCGCCCCGATGACCTCGCCGATGCCGTGCTGCTGGATGCGCCGTGCAGCGCGACCGGCATTTTCCGCCGCCATCCCGACGTGCTGTACCGAATCGCCCCGCGCCATATCGAGGAGCGCGCCGAGCAGCAGGCGGTTCTGCTGGATCGGGCAGCGAACTGGGTGAAACCCGGCGGGCTGCTGGTCTACGCCGTGTGCTCGCTGGAGCCCGAAGAAGGCGAGGCCTTGATCGACCAGTTCCTCGCTGCCGACAGCCGCTTTGTCATCGATCCGGTGCGCGCCGATGAACTGCCGCCAGGCGTGACACCCGACGATCAGGGGCGGGTCCGCACCCTGCCCGGCATGCTCACCGAGGCGGGCGGCCTCGACGGATTTTTCATGGCGCGGCTGCGGCACATCGGCGGATAATGCACGACCTGTCCGGCAACGGGTCAAATGATGTGGAAAAGCCTGCGGACAATCCTTGCCCCACCAGATGTTGAGGGTTAAGCGGCAATGCATATGTCGCAACCCCCACTGATAGCCCCTTCGATCCTATCTGCGGATTTCGCGCGTCTGGGTGAGGAAGTGCGCGCGATCGATGCCGCAGGCGCGGACTGGATCCACATCGACGTGATGGACGGGCATTTCGTGCCCAACATCACCATCGGTCCGGCGGTGGTGAAGGCGCTGCGCCCGCACACCGCCAAGCCGTTCGACGTGCACCTGATGATTTCGCCCGTTGACCAGTATGTGCAGGCTTTTGCCGATGCCGGCGCGGACATCATCACCGTTCACCCCGAGGCCGGACCGCACATCCACCGCACCGTGCAGCTGATTAAGTCGCTCGGCAAGAAGGCCGGCGTGGTGCTCAATCCCGCAACGCCCGCCAAGATGCTCGATTACCTGATCGATGACGTCGATCTGGTACTGGTGATGAGCGTCAACCCCGGCTTTGGCGGGCAAAGCTTCATTACCAGCCAGCTGCGCAAGATCGAGGCCATTGCCAAGATGATCGCCAAGACCGGTCGGCACCTCGACCTTGAGGTAGACGGCGGCATCGACACCATCACTGCGCCGCAGGCGGTCGATGCCGGGGCGAATGTGCTGGTGGCTGGCACCGCAAGTTTCAAAGGCGGGGCCGACCATTACGCCGCCAACATCCGGGCGCTCAAAGGCCAATGACCGATACGGCGGGCGGATCCTTGGCCGATAGCCGCCGGACAGGCGCCCTTGCTGCCCAGTCCAGCGATTCCGATCGGCACGTTCCTTTGATCGGCGGTGATACGGCAGAACCCCGCCCGGACCTGATCCACGCAAACGAGGCCGATGCGCTGAGCGAGCGCAAGCAACTGGTGCGCGTCGATAACGATCGCGGCCTCTCGCTGACCGAAAGCGTGGTGCATTATTTCTACCGGCTGACCTGGCGCACGCCGCTGCACAAACTGCGCCTGAAGGGCCGCTCGCCGCTGCGGCTGCTGGCCTCTCCCGACGATCCGTTTGCCGGCGATGCCAAGCGCGGCAAGGCGATCCGGGCGGGCCATTTCCAGATCGCAGGCGTGCGCATCGCCACCGCCAAGCTCGATTATGCCGGGCTCAAGGCGCCCGAAGAAGCACTGGACTATATCCACAGCTTTGGCTGGCTGCGCGATCTGGCCGCGGCCGCGCCGCGCGAAAACTGCGTGCCGGTGGCCGAGGCGTTGATCGACCAATGGCTCGATGCGCATCTCGAAACCGTTTCCGACCCGGCATGGCGCGCGGATATTGCCGCACGGCGGATCCTCAATTGCGCGGCCCATGCGCCGCTCATCCTGTCGAGCAGCGACCTGGTCTATCGCTCGCGCGTGCTGCGCAATTTCGCCAGCACCGCGCGGCACCTGGACCATGTCGCCGACAAGGCACCGGAGGGCCTGGCCCGATTGACCGCCTGGGCGGGTGTCGTCGCTGCCGCCCTGCTGCTGCCCGATGGCGAACCGCGCCGCATTTTCGGCGAGGCGGGCCTCAAGCGCGCGGTCGAAACGTTCATGGGTGAGGATGGCGGCGCGTTGTCCCGCAGTCCGCTGGCGCAGATCGAGGCGATCCGCGTGCTGGCGATGCTGAAATCCGTGTACGCCGCGCGCGGCGAACTGCTTTCGCCCATCGTCGAGCTGGCTTTGGGCCGCGCGGTGCCGGCGCTGCAGGGCCTGACCCACCATGATGGCTCGCTGGGCAGCTGGCAGGGCACCGCCGCCATCCCTGCGGAGGCGATGACCACGCTGATCCGTGCCACCGGCATCCGCTCACGCCCGTTGCGGCAGGCGCGGCACTGGGGCTTCCAGCGCATACCCGCCGGACGCACCGTGGTACTGGTGGATGCCGGAACCCCGCCGATGGCGCGCCACGCCGTCACCGGCTGTGCATCCACGCTGGCGTTCGAGATGAGCCACGGCCCCCACCGCATCATCGTCAACTGCGGTGGTGCAGGCGTACTGGCACCCGATGTTCCAGCCTCGCTGATCAAGGGTCTGCGCGCGACAGCGGCGCACTCTACCCTGTGCCTTGACGATACCAACAGCACCGCCGTGCTGCCCAGGGGCCAGCTCGGCAAGGGCGTTGGCCTCGTCGAACTCGACCGGCGCGACCTCGACGATGCCGTGCGGCTCGACATGACGCATGATGGCTATGCCAAGCGGTACGGCCTGATCCACCGCCGCCTGCTGGTGCTGCGCAGCGACGGTCGCGAATTGCGCGGCGAAGACGTTTTGCTGCCGGTCGCGAAAGGTGGCCTGGCGCGGGGCTTTGGCCGTACCAAAACCGGCGATGTGCCGTTCGCCATTCGCTTCCATCTGGGGCTCGATGTCGAAGCACATCTGGCAAGCGATGGCCTGGGCGTGTTCCTGCGCGTCGCCGATGGTTCGCTGTGGCAGTTCCGTTCGGCGTCGGCTGCCGTCACGCTTGAAGAGAGCCTGTGGGTCGATGAGAACGCACAGATCAGATCCAGCCAGCAGATTGTGCTCACCGGCTCCGCGTCCAGCGGCGGTGGCAATTATGGCTGGCTCATGAAGCATATGGGGTGAATTGACGTGTCCGACATTGCGATCAAACGCGCGCTGCTTTCCGTCTCGGACAAAAGCGGCCTGGCTGAACTTGGCGGCCGCCTTGCCGCGCACGGCGTGGAGCTGGTGTCCACCGGCGGCACCGCCAAGGCGCTGCGCGATGCGGGACTTGTCGTACGCGACATTTCGGAAATCACCGATTTTCCCGAGATGATGGATGGCCGCGTCAAGACGTTGCACCCGATGGTGCATGGCGGACTGCTCGCGGTGCGCGACAACCCGGAGCACGTTGCCGCGATGGAAGCGCACGCCATCGGCGCGATCGATCTGGTGGTGGTCAACCTCTATCCGTTCGCCGCCACCGTCGCCAAGGGTGCCGAGCGTGACGAGATCATCGAGAATATCGATATCGGCGGCCCTTCCATGGTGCGCTCGGCGGCCAAGAACCATGCCTTCGTCACCATCGTCACCGATCCCGCCGATTACGCGACACTGACCGAGGAGATGGACGCGGGCAACGGCGCCACGACCCTCGCCTTCCGCCGCAAGATGGCCGCCAAGGCCTATGCCGCAACGGCAGAGTACGATGCGATGATCGCCAGCTGGTTCGCCTTTGCCGACCAGGGCGAGATGTTTCCCGAGAAGCTCTCGGTCCCGTTCCGCAAGGGCCAGGCACTGCGTTATGGCGAGAACCCGCACCAGAATGCGGCGCTGTATCTGCCGGCTTTCGCGCCGGGCGGATCGCTTGCCGATCACCGCCAGGTGCAGGGCAAGGAGCTGAGCTACAACAACCTCAACGATGCCGACGCGGCGCTGGAACTGGTCGCCGAGTTCCGCGACGGCCCGCCGACCGTCGTCATCGTCAAGCACGCCAACCCGTGCGGTGTGGCGAGCGGCGATGATCTGGTCAGCGCCTACAAGGCCGCACTGCAATGCGACAGCGTGTCGGCCTTTGGCGGCATCATCGCGGTCAACCGCCCGCTCGATGGCCCGACGGCCGAAGCGATCAGCGATATCTTTACCGAGGTCGTCTGCGCGCCGGATGCCGACGATGCGGCCAAGGCGGTGTTTGCGAAGAAGAAGAACTTGCGGCTTATCCTGACGGGCGACCTGCCCGATCCGGCCCGCGGCGGCATGGCGCTGCGCACCATTGCAGGCGGGGCGTTGTTCCAATCGCGCGACAATGGGCGGATCACGCGCGAAGACCTTAAGGTCGTCACCAAGCGCGCGCCTACGGAGCAGGAACTCACCGATTGCCTGTTCGCCTGGACCGTCGCCAAGCACGTCAAGTCCAACGCCATCGTCTACGCCAAGGACGGGTCGACCGCAGGGATCGGCGCAGGCCAGATGAACCGCCGCGATTCGGCGCGCATCGCTGCGGCCAAAGCCATTGAAGCGGCAGAAACTTATGGCTGGGATGTTCCGCGCACCAAGGGATCGTCGGTCGCGTCGGACGCCTTCTTCCCCTTCGCCGACGGCCTGATGGCAGCGGTCGAGGCCGGTGCGACCGCGGTCATCCAGCCGGGCGGATCGATGCGCGACGACGAAGTCATCGCTGCGGCGGACGAAGCGGGCTTGGCGATGGTGTTCACCGGTATGCGCCACTTCCGGCACTGATGGCCTGAAGGAGTGCGTCCCGGGTGAGCGCGGGGGCTTCGACAGGCTCAGCCTGAGCGGGGATTTAGGATCCCCGTGGCGCTGCCGACCAGATTAAGGCTGCTCGGTTTCCGCGACCGTGGGCGTGGAGGCAACCGCTTCGGCTGACAGCACCGGCTTGGCTGCAGCCTTGTCGATCACCGCGAGCAGGCGGCCTGCCTCGTTGCAGCCGGTGGTGCAGATCGCCTCGATCCGCACCAGATTGCGCCGCGCCTTTTCCACCGCTCCGCGCTGGACCATCGCCTCGCCCTGCCCGGCCAGCGCCGCGACATCGTTGGGGTCAAGCCGCAGGGCTTCGCGATAGAAGCGGATGGCCTTGCCGGGCAGGCCCTGCGCGCTCGCGACCTGCGCCAGCGCGACATAGGCGTTGCGGTTGCCCGGATCGACCGCCAACGCGGCCTCGAACAGGCCGATGGCGTCGTCCAGCTTGCCAGCCTGCTGCACCTCGGCACCTGCATCGACCAATGCCTGCGATGACGGATCGACATCCAGGCGCACAGGCTGGCTGATGCCGGTGCTGGAAACGGTGGCGAGCAAAAGTGACATGGCAATGGCGGCAGGCGTGAAACGCATGATATTCTCCCAGGCTGACCGCAAGGCTATCATGATCGACACGCTCTTGTGAAGAAAAAGCCATCGGTGCCGTCATGATGCGGCGTCAGGAGCATTCCGGCGGGTTGAGCTGAGCGGTCACCCGGTTCAGCCAGCGCGCCATCGGCCCCGACAGGGCGGCCAATGTTCATATGCTCCAGGGATATATGCCAACCGGCCTGCCCGAACAAGGCGCGCGCGACCTGGCGTGCACCTTCTTCGGGCAGCAGCGAACAGACCGCATAGACCAGCACGCCGCCGGGGCGGACCAGCCGCATAGCGATATCGATCAACCGCGCCTGTTCCGCCACCAGCCGGTCGAGCCGGTCGGGCGTCAGACGCCAGCGCGTTTCAGGGTTGCGCCGCCAGGTGCCCGAGCCACTGCACGGTGCATCGACCAGCACGATATCGGCCTTTGCCTCGAACTGTTCGAGCTTTTCCCATTCGCGCCGGGGATCGAGCAGCAGCGTCTCGATCCTGTCCGCGCCTGCGCGCCTGCGCCGGGGCTCCATCGCCGCGAGCCGGTCACGGCTGGTGTCCGATGCGATGATGCGCGCGTCTGGCAGCATCGCCGACAGTGCCAGCGTCTTGCCGCCCGCGCCTGCGCACAGATCGATGACCAGCGCCGCATCGGCACGCATGCATGCTGCGACGATCGCCTGGCTGCCCCAGTCCTGCACATCGATGGCACCCTGCTGCCATAGGCTGGTGTCCTCGACAGCGGTTCCGTTGGGCAAGCGCGCTGCCAGCGGCAGGTGATCGCTGAACGCGATGTCGGGCCATTGCGCGCTCAGCGATAGACGGTCGGTCTTGCGCGGATCATAACGCAAATCCAGCGCCGCCCTGTCCAGCAACGCGGCCTTTTCTTCGGCGTCGAACACGCCGGGCAGGCGCGCCTCGATCCAGGCCGGAATGACGCCGCCAGTGGCGACAGGTTCATGCTCGCTGAGAGCCCCAGGGCCGTAGCTGCTGCCGTCGAACAAGGCGGCGAGGTCAGACTCCTCCCGCGCCAATCCAGCCATCGCTGTGCGCCCGCTGGCGGGGATTTCGCCGAAACGGCGCACCGCGCGATAGGCAAGCTCGCGCACCGCGCGCCGATCGCCCGAGCCCATATAGCGCCGTTCGCGGAAGAAATTGCGCGCCAGAGTATCGGCCCCCGCCCCCTGACCCCGTGCCGAAGCGAGGATCGCGTCAAGCAGATCGATCGCCGCCTGCACGCGGGCCGAAGGCGTCATACGTTGCCCCGGTGCAAAGGCTTACTGCGTCGGGTAATTGGGGGCCTCACGTGTAATCGAGACATCATGGACATGGCTTTCGCGCAGGCCAGCATTGGTGATCCGCACGAACTCTGCGTTGCGGCGCAGCGCCTCGATGGTGGGCGATCCGGTATAGCCCATCGCCGCCTTGATGCCGCCGACGAGCTGGTGCACCACATCGCGCGCGGGTCCCTTGAACGGCACCTGCCCTTCGATGCCTTCAGGGACGAGCTTCAGTTGGTCCTTGATGTCCTGCTGGAAATAACGGTCGGCGCTGCCCCGCGCCATCGCGCCGACACTGCCCATGCCGCGATAGCTCTTGTAGGCGCGGCCCTGGTACAGGAACGTGTCGCCCGGCGCTTCTTCCGTGCCTGCAAGCATCGAGCCGATCATGATGGTGGAGGCCCCTGCGGCCAGCGCCTTGGCGGCATCGCCCGAGGTGCGCAGGCCGCCATCCGCGATCACCGGGATCCCGGACTTGTCGGCCTCTTCGGCGGATTCCATGATCGCGGTCAGCTGCGGCACGCCGACGCCTGCGACCACGCGCGTGGTGCAGATCGACCCCGGCCCGATGCCCACCTTGACGCCATCTGCGCCCGCATCGATCAGAGCGCGCGTCGCGCTGGCGGTGGCGACGTTGCCGGCGATCACCTGAACATTATTGGAGTAGCGCTTGATCGCGTCCACCGCGACCGAGACCATCTTGCTGTGGCCATGCGCGGTATCGACGACGATCAGATCGCAGCCGGCATCGATCAGCGCCTGGCTGCGCTCCAGCCCGGCCTCGCCGACCGTGGATGCAGCCGCTACCCGCAGACGGCCCGCCGCGTCCTTGGTGGCATCCGGGTTCATCACCGCCTTTTCGATATCCTTGACCGTGATCAGGCCGATGCAGCGATAGTCGCCATCGACCACCAGCAGCTTTTCGATCCGCCGCTGATGCAGCAGGCGGCGCGCCTCGTCCTGCCCGACATCGGCGGGAACGGTCGCGAGGTTTTCAGACGTCATCAGCTCGCGCACCGGCTGCATCGGGTTTTCGGCAAAGCGCACATCGCGGTTGGTGAGTATGCCCACCAGACGGCCCGACGCCTCGACCACGGGAATGCCCGAAATCGCATGCAGCCGCATCAGAGCCTGTGCCTCGGCGAGCGGCGCGTCCGGCGTGATCGTGATCGGGTTGACCACCATGCCGCTTTCGAAGCGCTTGACCTGGCGGACCGCTGCGATCTGCTCCTCGATGCTGAGGTTGCGGTGCAGCACTCCGATGCCGCCCAGCTGCGCCATGACGATCGCCATGCGCGCTTCGGTCACCGTATCCATGGCCGATGACAGCACGGGGATGTTGAGGCGGATCGATTTGGTCAGCTGGGTTCCGGTATCCGCCTGGCTGGGCACGATTTCCGATGCGGCGGGGCGCAGCAAGACATCGTCAAAGGTAAGGCCAAGGGGGATGTCCATGCGAAATGCCACTTTTCTTTATGCGATTCTGGCTGGTGCGAATCTGGTCACGGGTGGCGGCCCATGTAACCAAACCGCGCGTCAATCGCCAGTGGGTGCGGGGTTATATTTCGCCTCGTCGGCAAAATGCCGCGTCAGATCCACGTGCAGGTTGGCGTCGTCCGCCGCGCCGCCCAGCTGGGTGGCATCGGTCAGTTCGTCATCCGGCCCGTGATAGACCGATGTCAGGAAGGCCTGGAGCAGCTTCATGTCGGAAAACGAGCCGCCCGCCATGATCGATTTGACGCCCTTGGCACCCAGCGCCCAGCCATCCTGACGGCGGATGAAGGCATTGGCCTCGGTATCGGAATCGACCGTGCGTCCGCCCGCCAACGCCACCTGATCGACAATGGCGTCAAGCCCCGACTCGCCTCGGCCGACGAGTGCAACCGGCGCACCCTTGGGGGCGATCGCCACGGTATCGGCGTTCAGCGCGACGACGATCTGGTCGAGCGGGACGTTGGGCTTGTTGGCAAAGTGATACGCGCCCAGCAGGCCGCGCTCTTCGGCGGTGGTGCCCATGAAGTAGACATCGCGGTCCAGCTTTGCGCCGGCCGCAGCCGCGCGTCCCAGCCGCTCGGCCACGGTCAGCAGCACCGCCATGCCGCTGGCATTGTCCACCGCACCGTTGCAGATGCGGTCCTCCGCCTCCTCGCTGCGGCAGATGCCAAGGTGGTCCCAATGCCCAAGCAGCAGCACCGCGCCCGATCCGGGCTTGGTGCCCGGCAGCTTGGCGAGCACGTTGTAGCTGTCGAATGTGCGGAGCGCGGTGGTGGTGGCCAGGTCGAGGGTTACCGGCAGATAGACCGGCGCGAACTTGGGGTTGGCGGCCAGCTTCATCGCCGCGGCCAGAGACATCTTGCCGGACTTGAGCACCGCCTCCATCGCATCGTTGCGCACGATGCCAGTGATCGGAGCGCCCACATCGTCGCTCGCCAGCCGCATCGATACATTGACCAACGCGTTGCGAATGGTGGCCCATGGCGGCCCTTCCGGCGCCGTCACCAGCACGGCCGCAGCGCCTGCTTCCGCCAGCAGCTTCTGCCGCTCGCGTGACGTCGGCAGCTTGACCTGGGTTTCGAATTTCGGCTCGGTCACCAGCATCAGGACGATCCGGCCTTTGACATCGGCGTTCAGCTTGCCCGCCGCATCCACGCCATAGCCGACGAACAGCGGGGCACCCGACACAGTGTCGCTGGCATTGCGGCCCGACAATAGAACCGCGTCGGCATCGATCTTCAGCGGCTTCTTGCCCTGGCTCGCGCGAAAGGTGTGTGCGAACGGCTTGCGCTCCACCAGCGGCACGGGCTGGAACCACGGGTTTGCAGGGTCATTGGTGCCCGAGGTCAGCCCATAGCTTGCCCAGGTCTTGGCGAGGTAATCGAGCGTCTTGGTCTCACCTGCAGTGCCCGGAGCGCGGCCCTCGAAGCTGTCATCGGCCAGCACGGCGACATGGGCGCGCACTTCGGATTCGCTGATCGGCGCGGGTTTGTCCTGCGCATATGCGACCGAAGGTGAAAGGGCAGCCGCAAAGGCCAGAGCGGTGATGGCGCGACGCCGGAACGATGTGATCATTCCCTCCTCATGGCGCAAATCGGTGCATTCGTGCAAGAGGAACCATGCCCCGCACCCGCCTCAGCATCTGCACCCGAAAACAGCGCTTCGATACGGAAGCTGAAGCTGTTGCCGCCGCGGTCAAGGCCGACATCGATCTGCGCGTCTATGCCTGTGACCGTTGCGGCAATTATCACCTGACGAGCCGGCTGAAGGGCAAGCGGCGCCTGCGGGGGGATCAAGGGTCGTAAGGCGCAATACATAAGCCCTCTCCCCTTCAGGGGGCTGACCGAGTCACGTGCCTCGGTCTGCGGGTGGGAGAGGGGAAAACGCGCGACGCATCCACTACAGGGCCCAAACCGCTGCCGCGCTCACCCCTGCCGCGCCAGAACCTCGTATGCCATGACCGCGGCCGCCACCGCAGCGTTCAGGCTGTCGGCCTTGCCCAGCATCGGGATTTTCACCAGCATGTCGCACGCAGCCTCATAGTCCGCAGGCAGGCCCTGCGCCTCGTTGCCGATCAGCAGGAAGGTGGGGTTGGCATAGGCCGCGCCGCGATAATCGAAATCGGTGTTCAGGCTGGTGCCGACCAGTTGCCCCGGCCCGGCGCGCAGCCAGCCCAGGAAATCGCTCCAGTCCGCCTGCGCCAGTGGCACGGTGAAAACCGCGCCCATGCTGGCGCGCACGGCCTCGACCGAGAATGGATCGACGCATTGGTCGACCAAGATCAGCCCCCCTGCCCCCACCGCATCGCAGGTGCGCAGCATGGTGCCCAGGTTACCCGGATCGCGCATTGCCTGCGCCACCAGCCAGATGTTGGCGCGCGATCGGTCCAGCCTATCCAGCGACGTCGGCAGGTCGGCAAATACACCCAGCACGGTCTGCGGATTGTCCTTGCCGGATATCTTGGACAGAATGTCGGTGGTGGTCTCGTAGATCACGCCGCCGCTGTCCTGAACCGCGCGCTCCAGCGCATCGACCAGCGGATGGGGGTCGCGGTGCTGACCCAGCCACAGGGCTTCCGGAACGATTCCCGCCTCGCGCGCTTCGGTCAGCAGGCGGAGACCTTCTGCCAGAAACCGCTCCTCACGCTTGCGGTGCTTTTTCTCGCGCAACGACCGCGCGGCTTTGACGGCGGGGTTGGAAAAGCCGGTGATGGGCAGTCGGTTGATGGTCATGACAAAGTGGTTTGGAGGACCATCAGTCCTCGCCAAAGCCGTCCATTACGAGGCCGACCAGCTTCTTGAGCGCTGCATCGGCGCCCTCGCCCTCGACGCTGATCGTGATGCTGTCGCCGCGCGCCGCGCCCAGCATCATCAGGCCCATGATCGAATTTCCGGTGACGACATTGTCGTCCTTGCTGACGTGCACGGTCACCGTTTCGGGCAGACGGGCAACGGCGGTCACGAACTTGGCGCTGGCCCGTGCGTGCAGGCCGCGCGCATTGGTGATGACCACCGTCTGCGCCGTCATTGCGCGCTTTCCTGCCCCAGCAGATCGGATGCCACGCTGATGTATTTCTGTCCGGCGTCGCGCGCGGCAGCGACTGCGTCGCGCACGTTCATGGATCGGCGCGCGCCCTCCAGCCGGATCAGCATGGGCAGATTGACGCCAGCGATCACCTCGACCCGCCCCGCCTCGAGCAGCGATATCGCAAGGTTCGATGGCGTGCCGCCGAACAGGTCGGTCAGCACGATCACGCCCTTGCCGGCATCCACCTTTTTAATGGCGCTGGCGATGTCCGCGCGGCGCTGTTCCATGTCATCGTTAGGGCCGATGGCCACGGTTTCGATGTTCTGCTGCTTGCCGACAACATGTTCCATCGCGACCAGAAATTCCTGCGCGAGCCGTCCATGCGTGACGAGAATAAGACCGATCATAGGGGATGCTTGTACCAATGTGCCTGCAACTTCTGAACGTCGTTTCACGACCCTTGCGTCGAACCTGCCAGTGCCATCGCCCGTCGCATCGCCATCATGCAGGTGGCGACAAGGGGCTTCCTTCAATGGCATCAACAGGCCGTGACGTCAGATTACGATGCTGGACAGTGGGACAAAAGCCGGATGCTTGCAAGCGTTTGGTTAGCTCCTCGGCGACGAACACCGACCGGTGTCTCCCCCCGGTACAGCCAATGGCGATGTGCACATAGGCCTTCGCTCCGGCCTGATAGCGCGGCAACAGGAACGTCAGCAGATCGGTAATCCGGTCCACCGCACCAAGATAGGCCGGGTCCTCCATGATGAACGCGCCGACCGCAGGATCAAGCCCGGTCTGTGCCCGCAAGCCCCTGTCCCAGTGCGGATTGCGCAGGAACCGCATGTCGAACACCAGATCGGCGCTGGGCGGCATGCCGCGCGCAAAGCCGAAGCTGGTGATGATGATGCTGGTGGGCGAATGCTCCAGCGCAAAGCGGCGGCGGATTTCCTGCTGCAGCTCGGACAAGGGCATCGCGGTCGTATCGATGACATTTTCCGCCCACCGGCGCAGCGGCTGCAGCCACTCGCGCTCCTCGGCGATGCCGGCTTCTGCCGAGCGATCCTGTGCCAGCGGATGCCGCCTGCGGGTTTCGGCATAACGCCGCTGCAGTTCGCGCCCGGCACAATCCAGGAACAGCGTGGACACCTCATATTCCGGGCCCTGCTCCAGATCGCGCACCTGCTGCACGATGGCTCCAGGCTCGAACCCGCGCGTGCGCGTGTCAAATCCGATGGCCAGAGGCCTCACGCCATCGTGAAGCCCCACCGATTGCGGGGTTTCGAGCAGCAGGGGCAGCAGCCGGATGGGGAAATTGTCGATCGCTTCCCAGCCAAGATCCTCCAGCGTCTTGAGCGCGGTGGTTTTGCCTGCGCCCGACAGCCCGGTGACCAGCATCAGCCGCTGGCGCGCCGGGGTTTGGCCGGATGCGGGGCCAGACGCAGGATGCTTGCTTGTGCTGGAATCGGACATGGACCATCCCTTGGTACGGCATGGGGACGGCCGCACGCTGATGTTAACTCTAGCCCTTCAGCCCATAGGCTTGCAACGCCATTTCGGCCTTGATCGGCAGGATGGTACTGTCCGGATTGAGCAGAATTTCCGGTATGGCGATGTCCAATATGCAGCGCTTCGGGCACCGCTCGATCCACCGGGGTGCGGTGCGGTTGAGTTCGATGATCAGCGCGACGGCACACTGCGCGCTCACCTCTATCGGCATCGGCATCGGCATCAGGCCCAGATTGCGTACCTCGATCAGCCCGCCGATATTGGGCGCGGGCGATGCGACCAGTTGCCCCGCCTCACGCTGCAGCGCGACCTGATCGTCGCTGATCAGCTGCGCGCCGCGATCGATCAGGGCAAGCGCCAGCTCTGACTTGCCGATGCCTGATTCTCCGGTGATCAGAACCGCACGGTCGCCGATGCGCACGCAGCTTGCCGGGTAAATGCAGTGACCGTCCTGATGCATGATCGCTCCCCCGCGTTTGCTCTAAGGCGTCCGATGTGCCGCCTGCGCAGCCATCAGCCTGCAGGTATCGTCAGTTCGCCGGTGTCCTTGGCCGGAAGGCATATCTCGAACACCGCGCCGGGCGCGCCATCGTCGCGGTCGGCAACGCTGATCGTCCCTTGATGGCCCTCGACGATGGTGCGCGCGATCGCAAGGCCAAGGCCGCTGTGCTGGCCAAATGCCTCGCCTTCTGGGCGGGCGCTGTGGAACCTGCGGAAAATTTCCTCGCGCTCGCTGAGCGCGACGCCCGGCCCCTCATCGATCACCCGCACCAGTACGCGGCCTCGCATCTGCGTCGCTTCGATCCGCACCAAGCCGCCGGGGGGCGAGAACGATACCGCGTTGTCGAGCAGGTTGGAAATCACCCGCTCCAGCCGGGTCCCTTCCCCCATCACCACCGCGACCCCGCGCCTTGGCCGGGCAAACGCCATTTCGCGCGCCTGATTGAGCCCGCGCGCCTGCCGCAACGCCAGCAGGTTCTCGATCATCTCGCCCAGATCGATCGGCTCGAACCGGGTGCGGGTGAGCTGCGCATCAACGCGCGAGGCTTCCGAGATATCGGTGATCAGCCGGTCGAGCCGCCGCACGTCGCTGCACGCAATTTCGAACAGCTGCGCCCGCAACGCCTCGTCCTTGACCGACCCCAGCCCTTCCAGCGCAGAACGCAACGAGGCCAGCGGGTTTTTCAGCTCATGGCTGACATCGGCGGCAAATGCTTCGGTCGCGTCGATCTTCTGCCGCAGCGCCAGGCTCATGTCGGACAAGGACCGCGCCAGCAGCCCGATCTCGTCACCGCGCGACGGCAGGCGCGGCACCACCACCTCGCGCGCCCGGCCCAGCCGCACCCGCACCGCGGCGCTTGCCAACCGGCGCAGCGGCTTGACGATGGTGCGCGCAAGGAACAGCGAGAACATCACCGAAACCAGCGCAGTCGCGATAACAATCAGCGCCAGATTGAACCGTTCCGCGCGCACGATGCGCGTGATATCGCGCGCATTGTAGCTGGTGAACAGCACGCCGCCGCCGCGCGGCAACGCAATCGCGGCGCTGATCATCGGCGTGCGGTCCGGCGCATAACGCATCCGCGCATGGGCGGCATTACTGGTCCGCGCCGCAATGGCCTCTGCCCAATGTTGTATCCGATCGGGCTGCCGTTCGATAAACCTGTCGACCCGCTCGGCGCCCACCAGCCAGTCGAACCCTTGGTCGAGCAGGCGCGCGGCATGCCGTTGCCATGGCTCTTCGTCGGGGTCGCGCAGACTGTAGGTCGGCGGCGCGAGCGCGAAGCTGTCCAGCTGCACCGCGCCGGAGGGAGTGTAGAGCCTGACGCGCGAGCCGTAGCGCGTGCTCACCGCCCGCATCATCGCGATCCGGTCACGCTCGCCCAGCCGCTCCAGCGCATGGGCAAGCAGCCAGATGCTCTGCTGCTCCTGCTCCAGCCGCTCCTGGATGATCTGCTCGCGATAGCTGTCGAGGTACAGCAGGCCCCCGCCGAGCATCGCCACGGCGAAAATGTTGACGGCCAGAATCCGCCAGGTCAGCGAAACCCGGCGGGTCCAGCGCAGCCTTGCGGCTGGCGGATCACTCGCCTGCGAATCTGTATCCGGCGCCATACAGGGTATCGATTGCGGAAAATTCAGGGTCAACTTCGCGGAACTTGCGCCGCAGCCGCTTGATATGGCTGTCGATGGTGCGGTCATCGACATACACGTCGTCCTGATAGGCCGCATCCATCAGCTGATTGCGGCTCTTGACGACGCCGGGCCGGGCGGCGAGCGCCTCCAGGATCAGGAACTCGGTCACCGTCAGGGTGACGCGCTTGCCATCCCAGCTGACCATGTGACGCGCCGGATCGATCTCAAGCCGCCCGCGCACGATCGGGTCGGCGACTGGCTGATCGCCGGGGGTTTCGGGCGTCCGCATAAGTTCCGCGCGGCGCAGGATCGCCTTGATCCGCGCGATCAGCAGCCGCTGCGAAAACGGCTTGGTGATGTAATCGTCCGCCCCCATCGCAAGGCCCAGCGCCTCGTCCAGTTCCTCGTCCTTGGATGTCAGGAAGATCACCGGCACCGCGCTGTGCTCGCGCACCCGGCGCAGCAGTTCAAGGCCGTCCATGCGCGGCATCTTGATATCGAACAGGCACAGGTCCGGCGGGGTTTCCACGATGGCCTTCAGCGCCGCCTCGCCATCCGAGTACAGGCGCGTGACGAAGCCTTCCGCCTGCAGCGCGATCGATACCGATGTCAGAATGTTGCGGTCATCATCGACCAGCGCAATCACTGCCGCCATGCCAGGCCGTACCTCCTCGATACCTTGGCCCTGCCGGTCGCATATCGCAGCGCCAGGGTAAACAGCTTTGTGCGCTTGCTGCAGCGCATCGGCCGACGACCGCACCCGCCCGCAACCGTTATCATAATTTATGACACCGGTAGCAGCTATTGACAGAACGCTCGCCAGCCGTCTTGGACAGTCGCAGTTTCAGCACCGCACAAAGCGAGTCGCTGCATGGTGCGAAAAGCTGGACCACGGGCGCCTGTCCAGCCAGATGCAACCGCGATTTGGGAGAACAGGATCCGTGGCCATTATATCAAAAGTTTCGCTTGCCGATCAGGGCTTTACCGCAACCGAAAACCAGCTGTGGAACTTAGGCACCGAAGCGCTGGTCGAAGAAGCGCTGCGCAATGGCGAAGGATCGCTGGCCAAGGGCGGCGCGCTGGTTGTCGCGACCGGCAAGCACACCGGCCGCAGCGCCAACGACAAGTTCATCGTCCGCGATGCCGAGACCGAAGAGTCGGTCTGGTGGGGAAAGACCAACGTCGCCATGACGCCCGAGCATTTTGCGGTGCTGAAGGCCGATTTTCTGGCCTTCCTTGGCACCAAGGACAAATTGTACGTGCAAGACCTGTTCGGCGGATCGCAGCCGGAATATCGCGTCAACGTGCGCGTGATCAACGAGTTCGCCTGGCACAGCCAGTTCATCCGCACGCTGCTGGTGCGTCCAACCGCCGACCAGCTGGCCGATTTCGCGCCAGAATACACCATCATCGATCTGCCCAGCTTCCGCGCGGACCCCGCCAAGCACGGCACGCGCGGTGAAACGGTGATCGCGGTGAACCTCACCGAAAAGCTGATCCTGATCGGCGGCACCGCTTATGCCGGCGAGATGAAGAAGTCGGTGTTCGGCATCCTCAACTATCTGCTCCCCACCAAGGGCGTGATGCCGATGCACTGCTCGGCCAACATCAGCCCCGAGGGCGAAACCGCCGTGTTCTTCGGCCTGTCGGGCACCGGCAAGACCACATTGTCGGCCGATGCCAGCCGCACGCTGATCGGCGATGACGAGCATGGCTGGTCGGACACCGCCGTGTTCAACTTCGAGGGCGGCTGCTATGCCAAGATGATCAACCTGTCGCCCGAGGCCGAGCCTGAAATCTACGCCACCACCAAGCGTTTCGGCACGGTGCTGGAAAACGTGGTGATGGACCCGGAAACCCGCACGCTCGATTTCAACGACAACACGCTCGCTGAAAACAGCCGTGGTTCCTATCCGATCGATTTCATCCCCAACGCGTCTGCCGACAACCTGGGCCCGGTGCCGAAGAACATCATCTTCCTCACCGCCGATGCCTATGGCGTGCTGCCGCCGATCGCCCGGCTGACCGCCGAGCAGGCGATGTATCACTTCCTTTCGGGCTACACCGCGCGCGTTGCCGGTACCGAAATCGGCGTGACCGAGCCTTCGGCGACGTTCTCGACCTGCTTTGGCGCGCCGTTCATGCCGCGTCACCCCTCGGTCTACGGCAACCTGCTCAAGGAGCGGATCGCCAAGGGCAACGTCACCTGCTGGCTGGTCAACACTGGCTGGACCGGCGGCAAGTATGGCATTGGCAGCCGCATGCCGATCAAGGCCACCCGCGCGCTGCTCAATGCCGCGCTCGACGGCAGCCTGAACAGCACCGCGTTCCGCACCGATCCCAATTTCGGCTTCGAGGTTCCGGTCGAAGTGCCCGGTGTCGACAGCGCGATCCTCGATCCACGCGGTACCTGGGCGGACAAGGCGGACTATGACGCCACCGCGCAAAAGCTGGTCGGCCAGTTCATCGACAACTTCGCGCAATTCGAAGCGCATGTTGACGATGCAGTCCGCGCCGCTGCGCCTCAACGCCAGGCTGTTGCCGCCTGATATTGCCCGGATAGGTTCGGGCGTTTCTTCACGAAAGCCCGAACATGTCCGCACCTGAAATTCGCTTTTTCGCAACCTCGTCAGCCGTTCGCCTTATGGGCGAGCGGCTGGTCTCGGGGCATCTGCCCCGTGCCGAATGGACGCACGAGGCGCATGTCGCCACGTGCCTGTGGCTGATCGCCGAGCGGCCCACTCTCGATGCGGCGCGCACCCTGCCCGGCATCATCCGCCGCCACAATGCCAGCGTGGGCACGCCGAATAGCGACGACAGCGGCTTTCACGCCACCATCACGCATTGCTACATCGTGGGTGTCAGATCGTTCCTGCACCGCGTTGACGCCAGGCTGCTGCTGGTCGGCAAGGTAAACGCGCTGCTCGTCGCGCCCGAGGGCGCGCGCGACTGGCCGTTGCGGTTTTATTCACGCGATCGGCTGTTTTCGGTCGAGGCGCGGCGTGCGGTGATTTTACCAGATATTGCGCCTTTGCCGGTGTGAATGTCTTGGCCGCGCGGTGCCACCAGTGTTAGCCTGTGGCGTTCTCTGGCGAAAGCCGGAGCCCAGGAGTCAGATGGCACCGCATTCACCCCAGTTTCCGGCTTCCGCCGGAAAGCGTGTCGGCCAGAGCATAGGAGTTGAACGCATGGATTTCCTCAACAACATCGTCGGCCAGCTCGGCGGCACAGACAAGATCGCAGCCCTGGCCAAGCAGGTCGGCCTCAGCGAGGCGCAAGTGCAATCCGCCATGGCGGCGCTCGGCAAAGCCGCCCCGCAGCCCGGCGACACCGTCACAACCGCCGCGCAATCCACCGGCCTGCCGATGGAAAAACTCCAGCAACTGCTCGCCCAGGTCGGAGGCGAGGATGCCCTGAAAAAGGTCACCGGCTTCCTCGACCGCGACGGAGACGGCAACCCGATGAACGACATCATGGGCTTCGCGAAAAAGTTCACGGGCAAGTGATCCTGTTCCCAAATCCTCCCCGAGCTTGTCTCGGGGAGGGGGACCGCCGACCGCAGGTCGGTGGTGGAGGGGAAGCGGGGTGGCACTTCGCCTTGGGCAAATTCAATCAACGCTTCCCCTCCACCCCCCGCTGCGCGGGCGGTCCCCCTCCCCCAGCAAGCTGTGGGAGGATTTGAATTGCATCGCCCCCACGTATGTCGTCACCCCGGGCTTGACCCGGGGCCCAGGGGCGGGTGTGTGTGCAAGCTCGCTCTGGGTCCCGGATCAAGTCCGGGATGACGTTGGTATGCTGCGGTGGGTCATCTACTCGGCGGTCAGCTTGGGCGCGTCCTTCAACTCCTCATCCGCCGCGATCAGCGCGGCGTCGCCATAACGCGGCAGCGCCTCGATTTCGTCGATCGTCTCAAGCTCGCGCTTGCCGGTTTCGATGTTGAGCGCGGCAAACTTGCGGCCGGTGGACAATACGTTGCGTTCGAAGCTGCCGACGAACTTGTTATAGTGGCCGACCGCGCTCGACAGGCCTGAGCCAACGCGCTTCAGGTGCTCAGCCGACACGGCGAGCCGGTCGTACATTTCCTTGCCCAGCTCGGCGATCTCGCGTGCATTGGCGGCGAGCGCTTCCTGCTGCCAGACGCTGGCCACGGTACGGGCGATCGCCACCAAATTGGTCGGCGTGGCGATCAGCACCTTCTTGGTGAAAGCGAAATCCCACAAAGATGAATCGTGCTCCATCGCCGCGGACAGGAAATGTTCGCCAGGCACGAACATGATGACGTAGTCGGGAGCATCACCGAACTGGGTCTGATAGGCCTTGCCGCCCAGCGCATTGACATGGTTCTTCATCGACTGGAAATGCCGCGCCATCGCGGTCGATTTGACCAGATCATCTTCCGCTTCAAACGCGTCCTGATAATCATTGAGCGAGACCTTGGCGTCGACGATGAGCGTGCGTCCCCCGGGAATCCGGATCACCGCATCGGGACGCAACCGCCCATCTTCAGTATCGACGGTGACCTCCATCAGGAAATCCGTGTGCTGTGACAGGCCGCAGCTCTCCAACACATTCTTGAGCTGCTGCTCACCCCAGCGGCCACGCGCCTTGGGGGCATTGCGCAGCGAATTGACCAACCGCGCCGTCTCGTCACGCACCTGCTGTTGACCGGCACGCATCTGGTCCATCAGGCCCTTGAGATCACCATAAGCCTCGCTGCGGGTCGCCTCGATCTTCTGCACCTGCTCCTCATAAGTCTTCAACCGCTCGCCGACGGGAGCCAGCAGGGTGCGGATCTTTTCCTCGTTCTTTTCCTCGGACTGCGCGAAGCGTTCGTTGGCGCGGCGCAGGAATGCCTCCTGTGCCTCGCCGAGCAGTTTGTTGCCGACCTCACCGAACTGCTGCGCCAGCTGTTCGCGCGCTTCGGTCAGCTGGCGGATCTGCTTTTCGTGATTGGCGGCATCGGCCTTCATCGTCGCCAGTTCACGCGCAACGGTGGCGTGCTCGATGCGCAGTGTATCGAGCCGGACAGCAAGGTCATCAGCCTGGCGCGCACGCTCGGTCGATGCGGCGAGCTGGCCCGACAGCGCCGCGTTGTCCGTGCGCAGGGTGTCGAGCCGCAGCGACAAGTCATCGGTAAGCTTCGCGCGTTCGCTGGCCACCGCCAGATCGCGGATCGCCGCATTGAAGCGCTCCTGCACGTCCTTGAGCGCAGCCTGTGCGGTATCTCGCTCGGCGCGGGCATCGCCAGCGGGCTTGCCGCCCAGCCACCAGCCGATAGCGACGCCCACGACAAGAGCGATGACGATGACGGCTGCGACCCATAGGTCCATGAACACTCTCCGCAAAGCAAACTGGAACGAAAAGTGAACTTAAAGCGCGTTGGGATGGTTGGCAATGGTCGATAATCGGCAGAGCCGTTCTCCGGCAAAAGCCGGAGCCCAGAGTGTCCACAAATCCACCTCGCCGCGTTCCCGAGCGAAGTCGAGGGACGTGTTCATAAACGGTAGCGCGTACGTCCCTCGACTTCGCTCGGGACAGACGGATAGGGGAATGCCTGGGAAGGCGGTATTTCAGACGCCCTCGGTTCCGGCTTTCGCCGGAACACGTCAATGCGGGACGGAAAAATCAAGCCGCCTTGCGCAGCTTCTCCAGCCGTTTCAGCACCATCTGCCGCTTCAGGCGGGACAGGTGGTCGATGAACAGGATGCCTTCCAGGTGGTCCATCTCGTGCTGTAGGCAGGTGGCCATCAGGCCGTCCATCGCCTCTTCGTGCACTTTGCCGTCCAGATCCTGCCATCGGGCGCGGATGGTCGAGGGGCGTTCTACGTCGGCGTACTGGTCGGGGACCGACAGGCAGCCTTCGTTGTAAAGCGTGTACTCGTCCGAGGGGTCAAGGATTTCCGGGTTGATGAAGACGCGCGGATTCTTGACGGGTTCGGGCTCTTCGCCTCCCTCTGCACTTGGCGGGACGCCGCCATCCTGCAGGTCGATCACCAGCACGCGCTTGGGCACGCCCACCTGGATTGCGGCAAGGCCAATGCCGGGCGCATCGTACATCGTCTCGAACATGTCGGCGACAAGCGTTCGCAGGTCGTCATCGAACGTCTCGACAGGTGTGGAGACGGTCTTCAACCGCGGATCGGGCACTTCAAGGATGGGACGGATAGCCATGGGGCTCAGATATGACTGCGAACCTGTCTGGTCAAGTCACCGTGACGAGAAGGGGTGTGGCCAGAAGCACTCTAGCGATCAGGCCTGGCCGAAGCTGCGCTGCGCACCCATTCCGGCACCGGCCAGCGCGTTGCGCCGCCCGAAACTGCGCCGTTCGACCAAAGGATTGGCCTCTTTTTCGAGCGCGGCAAGCGAGACCCGAAACAGGTCGCGCAGGCCGACAACATCCTCGAGCAATTCGTCAGGCTCCTGCTGCGTCTCGACGCAATGGCGCGCGGTCATCTCGATCTTTTCGGCCAGCAAGGCGAGCTGCTCGGCGCCGAACTGATACGCCTCGCCCTTCAGCGTGTGCGCAGGCAGCACCAGCTTTGCGGCGCTTTTTTCGCGCATTGCCGCTTCGATGCCATCGACCGACTTGGTGCCGTCTTCGCGAAAATAGCCCAGGATGCGCACGAAATCGCTGCTCAGCATGGCCCGCGCCTCGGCAAAGGTCGACCAGTTGATCAGTGGTGCCTCGTGATAGGACATGATGCTTTCTCCCGCCGTGCCCAAGGCACTTCGGGTGTAAAATACTCCGTCACTGGTAAATGAAGTCTTGCGGTCCGAAAATAACCGCTACCTTCAATCCTTGGCAAACGGGTTCTTTGGCGCACGATAGGTGAGCCGCACCGGAACTGCGCCGAAGCCCAGATCACGGCGCAGACTGTTGATCAGGTACCGCGAATAGGTTTCGGGCAATTCATCTACGCGCGTGCCGAAGATGATGAAGCCCGGCGGGCGCACCTTGGCCTGCGTCATGTAACGCAGCTTGATGCGCTTGCCGCCGGGTGCTGGCGGCGGGTTGGTTTCCACCGCCATCTCGAACCAGCGGTTGAGCTGGCCGGTGGAAACACGGCGCGACCAGGCGGTGCGCGTCTCGAACGCAACCTTCATCAGCACGTCTATGCCCTTGCCGGTGATGCCGGAGATGGTGAGCACCGGCACGCCGCGCAGCTGCGCCAGACCTTCATCCAGCGCCGCCTTGATGCCGTTGAACAGGCTGGAGGCGTCTTCGGCGACGTCCCATTTGTTGATGGCGATGACCAGCGCGCGGCCTTCCTTGAGCACGTTGTCGGCGATCTTGAGCTCCTGCAGCTCCAGCCCGCGCGTGGCATCGAGCAGCAGCACGACGACCTCGGCATAATCGATCGCGCGCTTGGCATCGGCGACAGACAGCTTTTCCAGCTTGTCGACCACCTTGGCGCGCTTGCGCATTCCGGCGGTATCGATCAGCCGCACTGCGCGGTCCGGCGATCCATCGGGCGGGGTCCAGGTCCAGTCGATGGCGATCGAATCGCGGGTGATGCCCGCTTCCGGCCCGGTAATCAGCCGGTCCTCGCCCAGGATCATGTTGATCAGCGTCGATTTGCCGGCATTGGGACGGCCCACGATGGCCAGTTGCAGCGGCGCTGCCTCCAGTGCGTTCTCGTCCACCGATTCGGCATCAAGGTTGACGGCGGGCATCTGAGTCGAATCATCGCCGCCCTCATCCCAATCCTCGATCAACGGCCGCAGCGCGTCGAACAATTCCGCCAGGCCAACGCCGTGTTCGGCGCTGAACGCGATCGGCTCACCCAGGCCCAGCGAATAGGATTCCATAAGGCCAGGCTCGGCCGCACGGCCTTCGGCCTTGTTGCCCATGAGGATGATGGGGGTCTTGGTGGTGCGCAGCCAGCGGGCGATTTCTTCGTCCAGCGGCGTAATTCCGGCGCGGGCATCGAACACGAACAGGGCCGCGCGGGCCGTTGCAACCGCCTGTTCGGTCTGCTTGCGCATCCGGCCCGGAAGCGTTTCCGGGTCCTCGTCCTCATAGCCTGCGGTATCGACGATCTGGAAGTGCAGGCCCAGTAGCTCCGCCTTGCCCAGACGCCGGTCGCGCGTGACGCCGGGCTGGTCGTCGACCAGCGCGAGCTTCTTGCCAACCAGGCGGTTGAACATGGTGGATTTGCCGACATTGGGTCGGCCGATGATGACGATTTCAGGTAACATGCATGGGCCTCTATCGCGGGAAAGTGATTTTGTCTCCCCCCGCGATCAGATGCCCTGTCAGCAGACGATCAGCGGTATGCCCTGATCGTGCCGCCATCGTCTAGGATGTAGAGCGTGTTGTCCGCCACGATCGGGGGCAGCGAGACCTTTTCCTTGATGTCGAACAGCAGGGTGAAGGTGCCGTCCGCCGGATTGATCGTGCCGACCTCGCCCTCGGTATTGGCGGTGAACAGCCGTCCGCTGGCCAGCACCGGGCCGTTCCAGTAGATCTGGCCTTCCTTCTTCTTTTCCTTGCGATAGCGCTGCAGCTGAGTTGACCAGCGCACCTTGCCGGTCGCACGCGCGATGCACAGGATGCGCGCATCGTCAGTCAGCACGAACAGCCATTCGCCTGCGATCACCGGGGTGGAGATGCCGGCGATATTCAATTCCCAGATGCGCTGGCCGGTCACCAACTCATACGCCGCCATGCGGCCGCCTTCGCCCACCGCATAGACGCGGCCGCGATCGATGATCGGGTCGGCATCGATATCGGTCAGCGAGGAAACCGAGGTCGAGATGCTGGTGCGCGCCAGAGCGTCCGACCACAGGTTGCGGCCGTTTTCATAGCGATAGGCGATAAGCTCGCCGCTGGAGAAACCCGCGACCACGGTCCCCTGCCCGGCTGCCGGTGCTGCCACGCCGAACACGCCTGCTTGGCCGAGCGATCCGCTCTGGCTCCAGGTGGTGGTGCCATCGGTCTGGTTGAGCGCGACAAGCTGGTTGTCCTGGGTCATGACGTATACCGAACCGAACGCCAGGGTCGGTGCGCCGCGCAAGGGTCCGGCAGGCTTCACGCGCCAGATCTGCGATCCGTCGGCTGAATTGAGCGCGGCAACTTCGCCCACGCCGTTGGTGGCATAAACCCGCGTGGCATCGGCGCTCACGCCGCCGCCGAATACGGACGATGCGCCGTCCTCGCGCTTTTCCAGCGCGACCACCCAGACCTTGGCGCCAGTGGCGGTATCGAATGCGTGAACCATTCCGTCGGTATCGACAGCATACAGCCTGCCGCCATACACGACGGGTGCCGCGGCGAGGCGGACGCGCAGGCTGGACCCTGCGATCTTGGCCGACCAGGCGGGGGCGAGCGCCTCACCGATGGTCAGGTGGCCGGTCGCCTTGGTGGCGCTGCCGCCGGGCTGGCTCCAATTGGGGTTGGTCACTGCTGCAGGCAGGATGACCGCAACGCCAGCCAGGTCCTTGTCGACATCAGCGCCGCTCTCTGCGCGCGTCAGGATGGCGGTGCGGTTGCCGACCGTGGGGGTAACCTTGGGCTTGTCGCTGCCGCCCAGAACGCCGCATCCTGCGACGGTCGCCGACAGCGCGAGGATCATCGCCCATTTTGCTTTATGCATAGCCAGTCCAGCTCCCTGAATCTTCAAACGTGCTTCATCAACGGTAGCGACCCGCAAAAAACCGAAATTACTGCGCTGCAGCCGGAGCAGCCGGAACCGGAGCGCCAGGTGCCGCAGCAGGCGTTGCCACGCCCTGGGCCTTGCTGGGATCGCTGACCGCGTCAACGCCCATGACACCTGCCAACTGACGGCTACGTGAACGGATGGTCTCCGGCACCTGCTCGTCATCCGCCAGCTTCAGGAACAAAGGCCCGGCAAGATCGGGCTTGTTCATCCGCATATGCGCGATGGCGACCATTTCGCCAGCGCTGCCGAACCAGGGGTTGCCCGGAACCGCCAGCGGCTTCAGCCGGGCGACGACATCGGCAGGCTTCAGCGTGTCGTACTCAGCTGCAGTCTGGCGGATAAGGGCCAGATCGCGCAGCGGCTGCGGCAGGCTGTCGTCCGCTGCCACCTTGGCGAAGGTCGCCGCGGCGGCCTTGGGATCATCGCGTTCCTGCGCGATGGCACCGGCCATGATCTGCGAAATGGCGCGATAACCGGGCTGATCGGCATCTTCCAGCGCCTTGAGCGCATTGGCAGCGCCGGGCAGGTTGGTGTTGCGCACCGCATCCAATGCGTTGGTCATTTCCTCGCCGCGCACGCCCGCCGCCTCGGTCTGCGTGTGCCGGTAATAGAACCAGCCGCCCAAGGCGAGCAGCACGACCACGATACCGATCAGAATCTGCTTGCCGTAATTTTCGACGATCCCTGCCATCTGGTCCTGGCGAAGAGCATCGTCCACTTCACGCATGAACATGTTGTCACGCGCGGCATCTGCGTCCTTTTTAGGTGTCAGCGCCAATGGGAGCTCCTTAACTCGAATATGCTTTGCAACGGACATGGCAGCCGAAAGCGTCCGCCCCGGCTTATCGACGCGTCTTTAAACGGCACACCCGGCAAAAGCCATGGCAAATTTGTTCACCCTATCGTGCGGTTTCAGAAGCGTTTTCTGAAACTGAGCGAGACCACCCTGCCCTGCGGATCGATAAAGCCCGGCTGATAGCGCAGCGGGACATCGCCTGCCTGCGTCGTCACGCGCTGCTGGGCGTTGAAGATGTTGTCGATCGAAAACCGCAGCCGCGCGCCCTTCAGGAAGGGCACCGCTTCGGTCAGCTTGGCCTTGTTGTCGAAGTTGATAAAGGTCCGCAGCCCGAACGTCGCGATATCGTTGAAGCGCAGATCGGTGGAGCCCGGCAACCCGCCGCCATCGACGCGCGAGCCGCTCTGGTAATTGCCGGTGAAGCGCAGGCCTACGCCGTTCAGGAACAGTCCGCCTTCCATCTCAACGCCATGCCGGGGCACGCCGCCGCTGGAGCCGGTGGCTGATCCACCGAGCAGATCAAGCTCGGCAAGGCCGGGGCGGATGCGGATCGTCTCGGCAAACCGGACGGTATGATAGATGGACACGTTCCAGCGACCGCCGCGACCGCCGGGACCAAAACCGGGAGGGCCGCCGCGCGGTGGTCCGCCTGCACCTGCACCCGGCCCGCGACCGGCACCAGCTGCATCTGGACCGCCGGGGCCGCCGGCGCGCTGGGCACCCGCAGGCGGCGCGCCTGCCTGACCATCGGGGCGTGGCGGAGCACCTGCGCCGCCGGGAGCTGCACCGACCGGTCGTCCGCCGCCGCCCGGTCCGCCAAACCGGCCTCCGCCACCGCCGCGCTCATCGCCGCCGATGCGCTTGGAGAAATTGATGCCGTAACGCACCCGGTCGCTCGTCACCTGATCGTAGTTGATCGCACGCTGGTCGATCGCCAGCAGCGCGCCGGTTGCATCGCGGATGATCCGGTCGGGGAACGCCGCCTCGATCTCGGGCGTCAGGATCGGGAACGATGCTGTCGTGCCATAGCTGCGGTTGCGGATGAACTCGGCGAGGAAATCGAGGCCCTCAAGGAACGGCGGGCGATAGCTCAGCGAGACCTTTACATCGCGCCGCTCTTCCGCCGTCAGCAGCGGGTTGCCGCCGGATATGATGGTCGCCAGAACGGTTTCGTTGCGGGCAAGGTCGAAGGTGCTGACATTGGGGGTGACGATCTGCGGATCGCCCAGCTGGCCGATCCCCGGCGCTGCTTCCTCGGCGATGATCGAGGCCTGCAAGGTCAGCGTATCGGTCGGCGCCCAGTTGAGGCCATAGCCGAAGCTCAGCAAGCCGCCGACATCGCTGAGTTCGCGATAGCCCAGGTTGCCGTTGACCGACAATTTGCCGAACCAGTCGCTCATATAGTCGTCGACCAGCGGCACATCGATATTGGCCGATACATTGGCCTCGCTGCGGGTCAGCGAGACGCTGCCCTGCCCGGCGAGACGGCTGTTGGTCGAATCCTGCAACCGGCGCGCAAATCCGCCGACCAATGTCATGTTGACCGGGCCGGCGGGCAGATCGATGACCGTGCCGTTGACGGTGAGCTGGCTGTTGAACAGCTGGTTGCGGCTTTGTGCCGAATCGCTGACCAGTCCGGGTAGCAGCGTACCCAATGTTCCGGTGAACGGGTTGACGGGATTGGCCGCGCGTGAAATCGCCGTCTGCACGCCTGAAACATCCACCGGCTGGTCGATGATCGTCAGCGTATCGATGCGGGTGTAGTCGCCCGTCAGCGACCATTTCCACGATGCGGGCAGCACGCCATTGGCGTTGAAGCCCAGCGAATAGGTGTCGCTGTCCACTGTCCGGGTGATTGCGCGCGGGTCGCCAAAGGCGGTAAGCAGCGACACATCGCGGCTGAACGGCGAAAACGGATTGGTCGAAGGAATGGTCAGCGTCGCGGTGTTGAGGCCAAGCAACGATGTCGCAAAATTGTTGGTGTAGGTCGCGTTGACCTGCACGTTGGTGTCCGGCCCCAAGTTGCGGATATAGGTCGCGTTGGCCTGTATCCGGTCCGAATTGGGGATCAGCGTGCGGAACGCGCCAAGATCGGTGGTGTTGGGATTTCCGGTGAAGGCCGAAAGCGCAGGTGCGCCGGTGACTCCCCCCGGCACGCCTGCCAAAGTGATCGGCCTGCCTGCCAGCGCGGTCAGTGCCGGATCGATCGCAGCGCCGCTGCCGAAGGGCGATGCGCCGATGTTGCCGCCCAGCGCAAACGGTGCGCTGTTGTCAGGCTGCACGATCCCGCGTTCGCTTTCGCGCAGGGCCGTCGCCATTTCATATTCGACGTCAACGATCAGCCGGGTGTTCTTGCCCAGTTTCGTGAAGGTGCCTTCAAATTCAGTCCTGCCATAGCCGCCCTGAGTTGACAGGCCGTTATCGATTTCCGCTGCAACGCTTTGATAATTATCAACAAGGATGATGTTGATGACGCGCTGGTCGGGCCGGAAGCCGTATTTCAGCGCCAGCTCTTCTGGGAAAACCTCGACCTTCTGGATCGCTTCGGGCGGAAGGTCGCGGATCGCGCGGAAACCGGAAACGCGCTGTCCGTTGAGCAACACCACCGGGCCATCGCCGCCGCGACCGCGGGCGCTGCCGGTCTGAGGTGCGATCTGCTGAAGCAATTCGGCAAGTGACGACGCGCCATAGCTCGCCACATCCTCTGCGGTCAGTTCCGCCACCGGCGGCACATCGGTCTGGATCGCTCCGCGCAGCCGCTCGGCGGTGACCACGATGGTCTCGCCATCGGCATCGGGATCGGCGTCGGTGGGAAGCGCAGGTGGCGTCTGTTCCTGTGCCGTGTCGGCAGCGCCCGCAGCGCCAGTGACGGCATTGTTATCGAGCGATGCAGCATACGCGAGCGGGCTGGCAGCGACAGCGAGCGCGGACAGGGCAGACAGCCCCAGCGCCGGACGCACACACAAAAGCAGGCTCGGAACGGGTCGCAGCGATAGGGTCATGGAGGTTGAAGCTCTTGTTATCGGGCGGCGCCGGGGGATAGGCGCAAAAAAGGGTGGGCGTTGGCGAGTGTTGCAGCGCAATATGATGCGTGACCCCAGCTTAGCCAGTGATGAATTGTAACAATTTTTGCCTGCGCCCGATTTTCCTGCGACAGGCTGGCCGAACTCCCGTCTTTTCTTTTGCACGCTTTGTCTGTAAGGCGCGCACACCTTGGGATCGGGCAGCCGTGTGGCTGACGACCCAAAACGTTGGCGCAAAGCCTGCGCCATCATCACTTTAATTCACATTGCAGGGGCCGAATGGCAAAAGAAGAACTTCTCGAAATGCGCGGCCAGGTGGTCGAACTGCTTCCCAATGCCATGTTCCGCGTGAAGCTGGAAAATGATCACGAAATCCTGGGCCACACCGCCGGCAAGATGCGCAAGAACCGCATCCGCGTGCTGGTGGGCGATGAGGTTCTGGTCGAACTGACCCCTTATGATCTGACCAAGGGCCGGATTACCTACCGCTTCAAGTGACGATGGCAGCGATGCCATCACTTGTTCTTGCGTCGGCCAGCCCGCGCCGCCAGCAGTTGCTGGCGCGGATCGGTGTGACAGCCGACGCCATCATTCCTGCCGACATCGATGAAACCCCGCTGAAGGCAGAGCTGCCGCGGGTCTACGCCCGGCGCATGGCTGCGCAAAAGGCTGCGGTCGTAGCCGCGGCTCACCCGGATAGCGCAATACTCTCCGGCGACACGGTCGTTGCCGCAGGTCGTCGCATCCTGCCCAAGGCGGAAACCGAAGCGGACGCCCGCATGTGCCTGGACCTGCTATCTGGTCGCCGCCACATGGTGCTGTCTGCCGTGACGCTGATGCTGCCCGGCGGGCGCAGCCTGCACCGGCTTTCGGAAAGCACCGTCATCTTCAAGCGCCTGCACCCGCAGGAGATCGATGCGTACATCGCCAGCGGCGAGTGGCAGGGCAAGGCGGGCGGCTATGCGATCCAGGGCAGCGCCGAAGCGCTGATCCGCTCGATGGCGGGCAGCTACAGCGGCATCATGGGCCTGCCTTTGTATGAAACGCGCAGCATGCTGGTCACTGCCGGCCTGCTCGACCCGGCAAGGCTGAACCCCGCATCATGACGCACTGGCTCTACGAAGACGGCATCGGCGAAGAGCGCGCCGCGCTGATCGAGCATGGCCGCATTATCGAAGCGCGTATTCAGCGCAGCGATGTCATCCATGGGCACGGCGCGGTGGTGGAAGGACGGGTGCTGGCGAAGTCCGCTGGCGGCCATCGCGCGCGCATCATCCTGGCCGATGGCAGCGAAGCGATGCTGCAGCCGGTGCCAAGGGACCTGAGCGAAGGCAAGATGGTGCGCGCCGAGGTACTGCGCGAGGCGCTGTTCGAGGCCGATACGCACCGGCACAAGCCGCCACGGTTGCGGGCGGTCGCGCCCAATATCCCGCTGGCCCCTGCCCCGCGCCTGATCGACCGGATCACCGGCGATGGCCATGAGATCATCCGAACCGGCGGGCACGGGCCGGACCTGCTTGCCGAATCGGGTTGGCGCGAGGTGATGGCCGAAGCCGAAACCGGCCAGATCGATTTCGCCGGGGGCGCGCTCATGCTGTCCCCCACCCCTGCGATGATGGTGATCGATGTCGATGGCGATATCGCCCCGCGCGCGTTGGGGCTTGCTGCTGCGACCCAGGCTGCTCTCGCCATCCGCCGTCACGGTATCGGCGGCGGCGTGGTCGTCGACTTCCCGACCTTGGCCGACAAGGCGGATCGCAATGCCGTGGCGAACTATTTCGATGCTGCGATGACGATCCCGTGCGAGCGCACCGCGATCAACGGCTTTGGGCTGATGCAGATTGTCCTGAAGCGTACCCGTCCTTCGCTGATCGAGTTGTATAGCGCCGATTGCGTCCGCTGGCACCTGCTCGCCGTATTGCGCAGTGCAGAGCGCGATGGCGGCACCGGGCCGCTCGCTCTCTCGCTGAGCCCTCTCGAATCGCAGCTTCTGGCCCGCGAACCCGATCTACTCGATGCGCTGCAACGCCGCACCGGACGCCCGGTTGCGGTTGCGCCTTCGCCCGCCTAAATCTGTGCCATGACCACCCCCCGCCCCTGCCCCCGCCCCTGCCCGATGTGCCGCAAGCCCGCGCGCGACGATGTCTTCCCCTTCTGCAGTAAGGCCTGCAAGGATCGCGATCTGCTGAAATGGCTGGGCGAAGGCTATAGCGTGCCCGGTCCGCCTGCTGATCGGCCCGATGCCGATTATGATTGAGGTGTCTGCCAGCACTTGCGATTTTGCTATGGACAAGCCGCGCCTCGCCTGCCTATAGGCGGCGCTCCAAATCGCCGGTGAGGCGATGCACGCAGCTTTGATAAGCGCAGGATGCCCGGGTAGCTCAGTTGGTAGAGCATGCGATTGAAAATCGCAGTGTCGGCGGTTCGACCCCGTCCCCGGGCACCACTTTTTCCCCCAATGACCCTCGATAGTCTGCTCATCGATGATCTGCGCTTGTCGTGGCTTGCTGCCGCTATAAGGTCGCGCATCGCTACAAGGATTATCCGATGACGCTCAACGATACGCTGGTCCCCACCTATCTCCAGATGCTCAAGGCACTTTCGGCATGGCTCGCCAAGGCTGAAGCACAGCTTGACGGCGAACAGGCTACAGCGCTCATGAACGCCCGGCTTGCCCCGGACATGTTCACGCTGTTCACGCAGGTGTGCTTCGCCTGTGTCCAAGCTCAGGAGGGCGTGTTTCGCTTGCGGCAGGAAAGCCTGCCTGGCTCCATCGCCGTGTTGCTTGAGGAAGGCCGCAACGCAGGCGCGCATGACTGGACGATCGCAGATGCGCAGGCGCGTATCGCCGATACCCTTGCCATAGTCGAGGCTGCTGCGGTGGGCATGGCTGACCTCGATCCTGCCAGCCCGCTCGTCCACACCTTGCCGCAGGGCATGGTGTTCGATCTGACCGCAGAGCAATACGTGCGCGATTGGGCCATCCCGCAATTCTATTTCCATGTCATGGCCGCCTATGCGATCCTTCGGACGCAGGGCGTGAACGTCGGCAAGGCGGACTATGTCGCGCATATGTTTGCCTTCATTCGCCCCGGAACGATGCCCAATCCCGCCTGATCCGGTCCTGGCAGGGGAACTTGGGGGTGCCGACTCCGTAACGCAGATGACTTGGCGCGGTGCTAGGCTGCGCACAGCAAAGGAGAACAACGATGGGCTATGTTTCCGCAAGCGACGGTACGCAGATCTTTTACAAGGACTGGGGGCCCAAGGACGCCCAGCCCATCATGTTCCACCACGGCTGGCCGCTCTCGTCGGATGACTGGGATGCGCAGATGCTGTTCTTCCTGGGCGAGGGCTTTCGCGTCGTCGCGCACGACCGGCGTGGCCATGGCCGGTCCGAGCAGGTGAGCGAGGGCCATGACATGGACCATTACGCTGCCGATGCCGCAGCTGTCGCCAACCACCTCGACCTGCGCAACGCCGTGCACATCGGCCATTCGACCGGTGGCGGCGAAGTTGCGCGCTATGTGGCACAGCACGGCATTCCACAGGGCCGCGTCGCCAAGGCGGTGCTGGTCTCGGCCGTTCCGCCGATCATGCTGAAGACCGATCGTTATCCGGGCGGGCTTGAGCTGGAGGTGTTCGACGGTTTCCGCGCCGCTCTGGCAGCCAATCGCGCCGCATTTTTCCGCGATGTGCCCTCCGGCCCGTTCTACGGTTTCAACCGCGATGGCGTTGAAACGAACGAAGGCATTGTCGACAATTGGTGGCGGCAGGGCATGATGGGCAGCGCCAAGGCGCATTATGACGGCATTAAGGCTTTTTCCGAGACCGACCAGACCGACGACCTCAAGGCGATGACGGTGCCGACACTGGTGCTGCACGGCGATGACGATCAGATCGTGCCCTATAAGAACGCCGCGCTGTTGCAGGCCGACCTGCTGCCCGATTGCGAGTTGAATATCTACGAGGGGCTTTCCCACGGCATGCTGACGGTCAATGCCGACACACTCAACGCCGATATCCTCGCCTTCATCCGCAAATAGCCCATCGGCAACCGCCCCACCCGGCCCGTCCTTTACGACGAACCGGGTGGATTGCGGCTTCAAACCCCTGTTCTTTCTTTGTTCTTTCGCCTACATGTTCGTACATGAGCGAAAAACCGATTCTGCAAAAGCTGGGTATCCTTGCCGACGCCGCCAAATATGACGCTTCGTGCGCGTCTTCCGGCACGATCAAGCGCGATTCCACCGGCACCAAGGGCATCGGCTCCACCGGCGGCATGGGCATCTGCCACAGCTATGCGCCCGATGGCCGATGCATATCCTTGCTCAAGATATTGCTGACCAACTTCTGCATTTACGATTGCCGGTTCTGCATCAACCGGGCGTCGAGCAATGTGCCCCGCGCCCGGTTTGCCCCGGCAGAGGTCGTTCGCCTGACGCTCGATTTCTACAAGCGCAATTACATCGAAGGCCTGTTCCTGTCGTCCGGCATCATCCGGTCGGAAGACTATACCATGGAGCAACTGGTCGAGGTCGCCCGCCTGCTGCGCGAGGAGCACCGGTTCCAGGGCTATATCCACCTCAAGACGATCGCCGGAGCCTCGCCGGAGCTGATCGCGCAGGCCGGTTTGTACGCGGACCGGCTGTCCACCAATGTCGAATTGCCCACCGAGGCGGGGCTGAAGAGCTTCGCGCCCGAAAAAACGTCCGCGACGATCCGCAAGACGATGGCGGGGGTTCGCGTAGGGCTGGACGATGCGGCCGAGGCGCGGCGAGGCCGGTTGCTCAAAAAGGCCAAGGTGCCGCGGTTTGCGCCGGCAGGCCAGTCGACCCAGATGATCGTGGGCGCAGATGGCGCGCGCGATGACGATATCCTCGCCTCTGCCACCAGCCTGTATTCCGGCTACCAGCTGCGCCGCGTCTATTACTCCGCCTACAGCCCGATCCCGGATGCCAGCAGCGACCTGCCGCCCGTGCGTCCGCCGCTGATCCGCGAACATCGCTTGTATCAGGCGGACTGGCTGCTGCGTTTTTACGGCTTTTCGCGCGCGGAAATCATGGAAGGCGCAGACAGTGGTATGCTCGATCTGAGCATCGACCCCAAATTGGCCTGGGCGCTGCAGCGGCGCGAATCGTTTCCGGTGGATATCAACCGCGCCCCGCGTGAGATGCTGCTCAGGGTACCCGGCCTTGGCACCAAGGCGGTTGAGCGGATCATCACCGCGCGGCGGCTGGGCGTGGTGCGGATCGGCGATCTGGCAAAGCTTACCGCATCGGTGAAGAAGGTGCTGCCCTTCATCACCACGCCCGATTGGCGGCCCGGCGGGCTGACCGACAGCGCCAACCTGCGCGCCCGGTTCGCGCCCCCGCCCGAGCAGATGAGCCTTGCGCTCTAGGGCGTGATGGAGGGCATGCGATGCGAGAGGTGATCCTGCGCCAGCCTGGCGAGTTCGCAGAATGGCGCGATGCGGCGCGGGCATTGCTCGCTGCCGAGGTGCCGCCGGAAGACATCGTCTGGCGGCAGGCGGATGAAAGCGCGTCGCTGTTTGCGGATACTGCAGCGTTGCAGCCGACCCGTCCGGTGACGTTGCCCCGCGCGTTGGTGACGACGCTCGACCGGGTAATCTGCCACCGCGACCCGGCGGTGCCATCCCGGTTGTACCGCATCGTATGGCGCGCGCTCAGGGATCGCAGGCTGCTGGAACGGCGCGCCGATGCCGATGTCGACTGGCTGGCCAAGGCGGACAAGTCGATCCGCCGTGACCTGCACAAGATGCACGCCTTTGTCCGCTTCCGCAGGCTGGGCGAGGACGCAGGCGGGCGCGAATCCTTTGCGGCTTGGTTCGAGCCTGAACACCGCATCGTCCGCTTGGCAGCGCCGTTTTTTCGCAAGCGTTTCTACGGCATGGACTGGGCCATCGTGACGCCGGACGCGCGCGCGATCTGGCAGGCCGAAGCGCTGACCTTCGGCCCCGGCGGATCGCGCGATGAGGTTCCGGATTCCGATGTCGTCGAGGATCAGTGGCGGATGTATTACGGTTCTATCTTCAACCCGGCTCGGGTGAAGATCGCCGCGATGCGCGCCGAAATGCCCAAGAAATACTGGCACAACCTGCCCGAAGCGCAGGATATCGCGCCACTGCTGGCGGGGGCCGATGCGCGGGTTGCACAAATGCGCGAGACCGCGATTTCGATGGCCAATCCGCGCAGCGACAAATGGCGCGTGCGGGGAGAAGCGCCGGTTGCGCCATCCATTGAGGCAGCGTCATCGCTTCAGGAGCTGGCGGCGCAGATCGGCGTGTGCACGCGGTGCCCCCTGCATTGTCCCGCAACGCAGGCGGTGCCCGGTGAGGGCAAAGCCGGTGCGCGGATCATGCTGGTCGGCGAGCAGCCGGGCGACCGCGAGGACCTGGAGGGCCGCCCGTTCGTCGGGCCAGCGGGACAGCTGCTTGATGAGGCGCTGGCCGAGGCCGGGCTGGATCGCGCGACGCTGTACGTCACCAACGCCGTCAAGCATTTCAAGTTCACACCGCGCGGCAAGCGCCGCCTGCACCAGAACCCATCGACCGGCGAGATCGATATCTGCCGCTGGTGGCTGGATCAGGAGCGTACGCTGGTGCAACCGGATATCATCGTGTCGCTGGGCGGCAGCGCGTTGCGTGGCCTGACCGGAAAAAGCGCGACGATTGCGTCCGTGCGCGGCGCACCGATGACGCTGGCGGGCGGCGAAACATTGCTGGCGACGGTCCACCCGTCCTTTCTGTTGCGCCTGCCCGACAGGGATCGCGCGGCTGCAGAACGCGCCGCTTTCGTCGCAGATCTCGTTGCTGCCCGGCAGCTCGCCGAGCGGATGGCGACGTAATGGAGATTTTTGCAACCCGATCCCGGCCCCGGCGTAGGGATGAAATGTTACAAATAGCAAACAGGGAAAATCATCCGCTTGTCCGGCAGTTTCATGCCTTCATTCAGGACAAGAGCTTCCCGTGCGTGGGAGCCAAATCCGCGCTCGGCAAGGGGCAAATGCGCACCATTATCGGCCGCGATCTGCGGTCCAGCTGGGACGATCTGCGCATCCTGCCCTCGCTGATGGCGATCGCACAGGATTATGCGCGCGATCCCGTGCCGTTCCAGTCGCTGGCCGTGATCTTCGAGGAGGACGCAGGCTTGAGCGAGGCGCAGTTCGAGCGGCATCTGTGGGCACGCGTGCAATCGCTGACCGACAAGGATGCGTGGCTTGGCCAGGAGCCCGATCCGCGCGTCAGCTCTGACCCCGATGACCCGCATTTTTCGCTCAGCTTTGGCGGCGAGGCATTTTTCGTTGTGGGGCTTCATCCACGCGCCAGCAGGCCAGCACGCAGGTTCGAGCGCCCTGTGCTGGTGTTTAACCTGCACGACCAGTTCGAGCGGCTGCGCGCATCGGGGCTGTACGAGAAATTGCGGGCGACGATATTGGATCGCGATGTCGCTTTGGCGGGCGATGTGAACCCGATGCTCGCGCGGCATGGCACGATGTCCGAAGCGCGGCAGTACAGCGGCAGGGTGGTCGACCCCCTGTGGAGATGCCCGATGAGCCAGCGCAAGAGTGCCGAAAATGTCGCATGAGATCCCGCCGCGATCCGGCACCGCATTTACGCTGCGCAAGGGCCAGACACTGACGGTGACCGATGTGTGCGGCGAACAGGTCGCCGATCTGCTGGCATTCGACCAGGCGGATATCCGCGAGGTCATATCTTCAGGCCGAACGCTCGACTACGCCAGCCGGATTTACCTCACGACCGGCGACATGCTGTATTCCAATCGCAGCCGGGTGATGCTCGAGATCGTCGCCGACGACGTCGGGCGGCACGATTTTCTGCTGACGCCCTGTTCCAAGGACACCTTCCGCATCATCTACGGCGATACCGATCCACACCGGGGGTGCTTCGGCAACCTGGCCGCAGCCCTGGCGCCCTTTGGCGTGACCGAAGACATGATCCCGGTGGCGTTCAACTGCTTCATGAATGTGCCGATCGACGGCACGACCGGCGCATTGCGTGTCGATCCGCCGCTGAGCAAGGCCGGGGACAGCATCTGCTTTCTGGCGCATCAGGACCTGATCATCGGGCTGACGGCTTGTTCTGCCCTTCAATCGAACAACGGGTCTTTCAAGCCGATCGGTTACGCCATATCGGGCTGATGCGGGACCATGGGGTCGGGCCGGTTCAAGCGATCTTAACCGTCATCGGTTAGGGCTGGCGTGGTCCCGCCCTATCGATCCGACCTGGAGCCCGCCCCCGATGCCGCCTGTCGCCACTGACATCCGTTTCCTGCTGGGGGATCGCTGCATCCTGCGTGAGCGGCGAATGCTGGTTCCGGTTCCTTATGGCCTGGACGCGATCCTGGCCAACGCGGCGCTGCCTGTACCGCCATTGCCGCCGGGGTCAGACGGGTACCGCCTGCAGTCCGCGCCCCTTGCCCGGATGACGCATATCGCGGCCGATTTTCCTGGGCTCGTGCAATCCGAGCCGCAGGTCTACGCCCGGCACTATATCGACATGGCGCTGGGCTATGATGGCTATATGGCGCAATTCTCGGCCAAGACGCGCGCCACGCTCAAGCGCAAGTCGCGCAAGCTGGCAGACACGAACGGCGGCGCGCTCGACATTCGCAGCTACCACGCGCCGGACGAACTGGAAGCGTTCTTCACCACCGCCCTGCCCCTGTCCCGGCAGACCTACCAGGCCCGGCTGCTCGATGCCGGCCTGCCCGACGACCCCCGTTTTCGGGAAGAAGCCCGCGCCCTGGCCGCTGCTGGCAACCTTCGCGCCTATATCCTGTTCCTGGACGGCAAGGCGGCAGCCTATCTGTACCTACCGGTCGTCGACGATGTGCTGATCTATGCCTATCTCGGCTACGATCAGGCGACATCGCAGCTTTCCCCCGGCACGGTGCTGCAGATGCACGCGCTTGAACAATTGTTCGCCGAACAGCGATTTCGGTACTTCGATTTCACCGAGGGCGATGGCGCGCACAAGGCGCTGTTCGGAACCGGTCAGGCGCAATGCGCGACGGTGTTCCTGCTGAAGCCAACCTTGTCCAACCGCGCCCTGCTCAACGGACACCAGGGCTTCAACGCTATGGTCGAAGGCACCGGCGCATGGCTCGACCGGATCGGTGCCAAGGCCAGGATCAGGAAGCTGCTGCGGGGGTGATGCCGGCCCATGAGGCCGCAGCCAGGGTCCGCAATCAGACCGCGAGCAGCGACTCCATCATCGCAAATTCATTGACGAAGAACGTCGAGGCGATGCCCGCTTCATAGCGGATGCGGCTGATCGCCTGTTCACCCACGCGCATGGCAGTGCGAACGAGGTTGGATGGCAAGGTGCTGAGCGCCGACTTGCGGCGCGGCTCCAGCTTGTGGAAGCCGACATCTTCCAGCCGCTTGTGGTCGGCGATCGCCTTGCACATCGCATCGAAGCGGCGGGTGACGATGGGGTTGCCCCGGCTGCGGTCGCGGCTGAGCAGCTCGAAGCTGTGGCTGACGATCGTGAAGCAGGGCCAGTCATGCTGCGCGGCATGGACCAGCGCATCGCGCATCTCCCAGGCAGACAAAGCGCACAATTGCACCGCGCGAATGCTGCCGGGCCGATCCTCGATGACGCTGACCGGGATGATGCCGACGCCCAGATGCTCGCTGAACGGCGGCGTTTCCGGCGGCAGGTCGATCGCGCATTCGCCCGACAGAAACGCCGGGTTGAAGCTGCTGTCATACTGCACGCCAATCGCGTTCAGCGCCCGCAGCGTATCATCGTTCGCACCAAAATTGCCTGCGCGGAACGCGGTGGGCTTCGGCGCGCCTGCCATCATCAGCAATGCCCGCGCCTGACTGAGCAGGCTGATCTGGTCGTCTAGTCCGAAATCGGCGATATTGCGGCCGCGCAGATGCGCGTGCTCATGGTCCTGGGCAAATTCCAGCCACTCGGTGTGAATGTGCAGCTGCACCTCGTGCCCGCGCTGCAGGATCGGCTCGACGATGCGCGCGATGACGGCGGGACCATAGACCAGTGCCGGCATCGGATCGACGAAGAATACGCCGGTCAGGCCAAATGCCTCCAACCGGTCCATCTGATAAAAAATGCCGAATTCACCATCGCGACACTTGCCCGCAATGGAACTGTCGAAATTCTCCTGCGCACTCGCGCCTTCCTGAAAGAGCTTGAGCGACAATTCGGTATCGACGGTGAACTGAACCTTGGTGACCATCATCGTTGCTTTATGTTGAGGGGGTTAAAACCCGATTACCAGTGTCGCAGCGGCTTTGCGTCTATCGCACGCCTGCAGGAAAGTCTATGCGATGTTAATTATCGGCTGTTTCGATTTGGTTCGTCGATGCAGGGGTGCAGGTTACCGCATGACGCCGATAGCGCGGCACAATTGCTGGGTACGGGCCCTTTTTGCTACTGGTTCTCATTACCTTAGATAATTGCCGATGTCGGCTTTTTGATGGTTGAAATGCCCGGTCAAGCGGCCTAGGCAGGCCCCGAGGCGTCGATAAAAGCTGGGGAAAACCCGGCGCGCGCCAGCATGAAGGTCGTGAAACGGACACCACATTCGCACGGGCACATTGCCGGATTTCTGTTCAGGAAACACAGACGAACCCACCTCTTCCCGTACATTCCTGTCAGGCATTCTTAGCCTGTAATTAAAACTTTCGGAAAGGATTGACCATGGCACGCAAGAAAATCGCGCTGATCGGCGCAGGCAACATCGGCGGAACGCTCGCGCACCTCGCAGCCACCAAGGCACTGGGCGATGTCGTGCTGTTCGATGTGGTGGAAGGCGTGCCGCAGGGCAAGGCGCTGGACCTGTCGCAGTGCGGCCCGGTCGAAGGCTTTGACGCGAAGATCACCGGGACCAACGATTATGCCGATATCGCGGGCGCGGATGTCATCATCGTCACCGCAGGCGTCGCGCGCAAGCCGGGCATGAGCCGTGACGACCTGCTGGGCATCAACCTGAAAGTCATGAAGGCCGTGGGCGAAGGCATTGCTGCCAATGCACCCGACGCGTTCGTCATCTGCATCACCAACCCGCTCGACGCGATGGTGTGGGCGCTGCGCGAATTCTCCGGCCTGCCCGCCAACAAGGTGGTCGGCATGGCAGGTGTGCTGGACAGCGCGCGTTTCGCGACGTTCCTCGCATGGGAATTCGGCGTCAGCGTCAAGGACGTCAATGCCTTCGTCCTGGGCGGCCACGGCGACACCATGGTGCCGGTGCTGAGCTATTCGACGATCAACGGCATTCCGGTGAAGGATATGGCCAAGATCAAGGGCGTGTCCGAAGCGCGTCTCGACGAGATCGTCCAGCGCACCCGTTCGGGCGGCGGCGAGATCGTCGCTCTGCTCAAGACCGGCTCTGCCTTCTATGCGCCCGCCACCAGCGCGATCGCCATGGCCGAAGCGTATCTTGGCGACACCAAGCGCATCCTGCCCTGCGCCGTGCAGGTCGACGGCAAGTACGGCCTTGATGGCCTGTATGTCGGCGTGCCGGTGGTGATCGGTGCCAATGGCGCGGAAGAGGTCATCGAGATCGAACTTTCCGACGAGGAAAAGGGCAACCTGCAGGTCAGCGTCGATGCGGTGAAGGAACTGCTCGACGCCTGCAAGGCGCTGGACCCGAGCCTCGCCTGATGGTGGCTTCCGGTCTTCTGATCGGACTTTTCGCGCTGGCGGCGGTGCAGGACGCCCCGCCAGCCGAAAACCCCTACCCTGCGCGTGAGGTTCTCGCCGCGTTTGCAACCGCCTGTTCGGGGATCGAGAGCATTGAGGTCGCCAAGGCCAGCGCGCTCGCGGCAGGCTGGCAGCCGGTTCCTGCCGATGACACCGGCGCACTGATGAAGCTGGTCGCATTCGGCAAGGCCAAGCTCGCCGAGAGCGATCCCGACCTGAAGCTGATCGAAGGCGGCGAATATCGCAAGACGGTCGCCGGGCGTGATCTGAGCCTCGCGCTTTCGGGCGTGGATATGGAAACGATCCGCTCGCTGGGTTGCCGCGTCTATGATTTCACTGCCACCGCCACCATATCGCCATCAGAGCTTGAAGACTGGGCGGTGCGCAAACCAACTGACACACAGACGCCGCAAGGTGGTGTCATCAAGCATATCTGGAACCCGGGCCTGAAACCCGGTCACATGGAAATGGAAATCAGTTTCGTTCCGCAAGGCGCGCTCGCCGCTGCCAACATCCCCTTATCCGGCCTTGTCTTCACGGCCACTGCAATGGAGTTTCTGAAACCATGAGCATTCTCGTCAACAAGCACACCAAGGTCATCACGCAAGGGATGACCGGCGCGACCGGCACCTTCCACACCGAGCAGGCGCTGGCCTATGGCACGCAGATGGTCGGCGGTGTGACCCCGGGCAAGGGCGGCACCACGCATATCGGCCTGCCCAACTACAACACCGTTGCCGAAGCCAAGGCGGCGACCGGCGCGACCGCAACCTGCATTTACGTGCCGCCGCCGTTCGCCGCGGACTCGATCCTGGAAGCGGTCGACGCGAAGATGGAACTGATCGTGGCGATCACCGAGGGCATTCCGGTGCTCGACATGGTCCGCGTCAAGCGCGCGCTGGTCGGCAGCAAGTCCCGCCTGATCGGCCCCAACTGCCCCGGCGTGCTGACGCCCAACGAGTGCAAGATCGGCATCATGCCCGGCAGCATCTTCAAGAAGGGCTCGGTCGGCGTTGTGTCGCGTTCAGGCACGCTGACCTATGAAGCGGTGCACCAGACGACCGCGGTGGGCCTCGGCCAGACCACGGCCGTCGGCATCGGCGGTGACCCGGTCAACGGCACCAACTTCATCGATGTGCTGGAGCTTTTCCTTGCCGATGACGAGACAACCTCGATCATCATGATCGGCGAAATCGGCGGCAGCGCGGAAGAAGAAGCCGCGCAGTTCATCAAGGACGAAGCCAAGCGCGGCCGCAAAAAGCCCATGGTCGGCTTCATCGCCGGCAAGACCGCACCTCCGGGGCGCCGGATGGGCCATGCCGGCGCGATCGTTTCGGGCGGCGAAGGCGGCGCGGACGACAAGATCGCGGCGATGGAAGACGCCGGCATCCGCGTCTCCCCCTCGCCCTCGCTGCTCGGCCAGACCCTGGCACAACTGCTGGAGACGGTGTGAATTGAACTACCCTCTCCCTTTACGGGAGAGGGAAAGCATCGCGCAGCGATGCGAGGGAGAGGGCTGGGAGCACGACCGGTAGCGCGTATTCCCCCTCTCCCAGCTTCGACTAGGGCACATGCGTGCCCAAGTCTGCGCAACCCTCTCCCTCGGTGGGGAGAGGGGTTTTAGGGACGCTAGTTTATGACCTACGACGCACATGATTTTGATCCGGCCGAGGCCCCGCAGGCTGGGCCGAGCTGGCAGCCGCGCGGGTGGCCGTTGTCCGATGGCGATGACCTGACGGCGGCGCTGGACCCGATGCAGATGCAGGCGGCCGTCAAGGCGGCGATCCGCGATGCCAACAAGGGCGGCAGCGCGCCGGTTGACGAGGCTTCGATAGCCCGCGCAGCTGATCGCTCGATCCGCGCCATGATGCTGATCCGCACCTACCGCGTGCGCGGCCATCTGGCGGCCGATCTCGATCCGCTGGGCCTGTCGCAGCAGGAACTGCCCGCCGACCTTACGCCCGAATATCACGGCTTTGCCGGAGCCGAGCTTGACGAGCCGGTGTTCCTGGGCGGCACCATGGGCTTCGATCGGGCCACCGTCCGCCAGCTCATCGCCACGCTGCGCGCCAATTATTGCGGCAAGGTCGGCCTGGAATACATGCATATTTCCGATGTGGAAGAACGCCGCTTTTTCCAGGACCGGATGGAAGGCGTCGACAAGACCGTCGAGTTCACCGAGAACGGCAAGAAGGCTATCCTCTCCAAGGTGATCGAGGCGGAAACCTTCGAGAATTTCCTCGGCAAGAAGTACGTCGGTACCAAGCGTTTCGGCCTGGACGGCGGCGAATCGATGATCCCCGCGCTGGAAGCCGTCATCAAATATGGCGGCCAGCAGGGCCTCAAAGAAATCGTGTACGGCATGCCGCATCGCGGCCGCCTGAACGTGCTCGCCAATGTGATGGCCAAGCCATACCGCGTGATCTTCCATGAATTCTCCGGCGGCTCGTCCAACCCCGACGATGTCGCAGGCTCGGGCGATGTTAAATATCACCTCGGCACCAGCACCGACCGCGAGTTCGATGGCATCAGCGTGCACATGTCGCTGGTACCCAACCCTTCGCATCTTGAAGCCGTCGATCCCGTCGTGCTGGGCAAGGTGCGCGCCCAGCAGGTCGTGCGCGATGACCTCGATCACCACACCCAGGTGCTGCCGGTGCTGCTGCATGGTGATGCGGCGTTTGCCGGACAGGGCATCGTGTGGGAGTGCCTCGGCTTCTCGGGCATACGTGGCTACAACACCGGCGGCTGCATCCACTTCATCGTCAACAACCAGATCGGGTTTACGACGAGCCCGCAGTTCGCGCGCTCCTCTCCCTATCCGTCGGATGTCGCCAAGGGCGTCCAGGCGCCGATCCTGCACGTCAACGGCGACGATCCGGAAGCAGTGACCTTTGCCTGCAAGCTGGCGATCGATTTCCGCCAGACGTTTCACCGCGATGTCGTGATCGACATGTGGTGCTACCGCCGCTTCGGCCACAATGAGGGCGACGAGCCGAGCTTCACCCAGCCGCTGATGTATTCCAAGATCCGCGCCCACCCGCGCGTCAGCAAAATCTACGGCGACCGGTTGATCGCGCAGGGCGTGGTGACGCAGGAGTGGATCGACGGCACCGCCAAGGAATTTTCCGACACGCTCGAAGTCGAGTTCGAGGCGGGCAAGACCTACAAGGCCAACCAGGCGGACTGGTTCGCCGGGCGCTGGTCAGGCCTGCATATGCCCGCCGATTCGGAAAGCGCGCGCCGCAATGTCGAAACCGGCATCGACCGCAAGCTGCTCGAGAGCTTAGGACGCACGCTGACGACCATCCCGGACGGCCATGAGGTGCACAAGACACTGCGCCGCGTGATCGATGCCAAGCGCGAGATGTTCGACAAGGGCGAAGGTTTCGATTGGGCAACCGGCGAGGCGCTCGCTTACGGGTCCTTGGTTTCAGAAGGCTATGCCGTGCGCCTGTCGGGTCAGGATTCCGGGCGCGGCACCTTCAGCCAGCGTCACGCGGTGTGGATCGACCAGTCCACTGGCGGGCGTTACGTTCCGCTGGAGCAGGTGCCGCATGGCCGGTTCGAGGTGCTTGACAGCCCCTTGTCCGAATATGGCGTGCTCGGCTTCGAATATGGCTATGCCATGGCCGACCCCAAGACTCTGGTGCTGTGGGAAGCGCAGTTCGGCGATTTCGCCAACGGCGCGCAGATCATGATCGACCAGTTCATCGCCAGTGGCGAGGCAAAGTGGCTTCGCGCCAATGGCCTGGTGCTGCTGCTGCCACATGGCATGGAGGGCCAGGGGCCTGAGCACAGCTCGGCGCGTCTGGAGCGTTTCCTGCAATTGTGCGCTGGCGACAATATCCAGGTGTGCAACATCACGACGCCGGCAAACTATTTCCACGTCCTGCGCCGCCAGATGCACCGGCCGTTCCGCAAGCCATTGGTTATCATGACGCCCAAGTCGCTGCTGCGGCACAAGATGGCGGTGTCCAAGGCGAACGACTTCTGCGGCAACAGCCACTTCATGCGCATCCTGTCCGACCCGTCACCGCCAGCGGACGAGGACGTCAAGCGGCTGGTGCTGTGCTCGGGCAAGGTGGCGTTCGATCTGATGGAAGCGCGCGATGCTGCGGGCGACAAGCACACCGCGATCATCCGGCTGGAGCAGCTTTATCCGTTCCCCGGCGACCCGCTGACCATCCGCCTGAAGCGCATGGTCAACCTGGAAGAGGTCGTGTGGGCGCAGGAAGAAGCGCGCAACAACGGCGGCTGGTTCTTCGTAGAGCCGTTCATCGAAGAATGCCTCGCCGATGCAGGCGTCGCCCCCAAGCGGCCGCGCTATGCCGGACGGATCGCGGCGGCATCGCCCGCTACCGGCCTTGCCAAGCGGCACCAGGTCGAACAGGCGGACCTGATTGCCGACGCGCTGGGACATCAAAGCTGACGATCCGGCCATCCGGACGCCGTTTGGAACGAATGAATAACTACAGATATTTCCGCGATTTATGAGCGGACAGAGATAGGGTTTGTGAACCATGAGCATCGAAGTCAAAGTCCCCGTTCTGGGTGAATCGATCAGCGAGGCCACCATTGGTGAGTGGCTGAAGAAGCCGGGCGAAGCGGTTGCTGCAGACGAAGCCATAGCCAGCCTGGAAACCGACAAGGTGGCCGTGGAAGTGCCCGCGCCATCCGCAGGCGTGATGGGCCAGCAGATGTATGCCGCTGGCGACACGGTTCAGGTCGGCGCGCTGCTGGCGATGATCGAGGCGGCTGGTAGTGCGGCTGCTGCCTCGCCGCCGGCAACTCCGGCACCTGCGCCCGCCCCTGCTCCCGCCGCCGCAAAGGCAGATCCTGCGCCCACCGCTGCTGTCGTATCGAGCGAGCCGGTGAGCCTGTCGCCTGCCGTGCGCCGCCTGGTGTTGGAGCACGGGCTTGACCCCACCAGCATCAAGGGCACCGGCAAGGACGGACGCCTGACCAAGGAGGACGTGCTCGCCGCTGCCGAAACCGCCAAGGCCGCCCCTGCCCCCGCCGCAGCGCCTGCCCCCGCCGCCACTGCTGCGCCTGCCACCAGCGGTACTGCCGGCCGCGAGACCGAGCGCGTGCGCATGACCCGCATCCGCCAGACCATCGCCAAGCGGCTCAAGTCGGCGCAGGAAACGGCAGCGATGCTGACCACGTTCAACGATGTGGACATGACCGCGGTGATCGAGGCGCGCGCCAAGTACAAGGACCTGTTCGAAAAGAAGCACGGCGTTCGCCTGGGCTTCATGGGCTTCTTTGCCAAGGCTGCGGTGCTGGCGCTCAAGGACGTGCCATCGGTCAACGCGCAGATCGAGGGCGACGAGATCGTCTATCACAACTACGCCGACATCTCGGTCGCGGTCAGCGCGCCCAACGGCCTGGTCGTGCCGGTGATCCGCAATGCCGAGACGCTGTCGTTTGCGGATATCGAAAAGACCATCGGCGACTTCGGCAAGCGCGCCAAGGACGGCACGCTCAAGATGGACGAGATGATGGGCGGCACGTTCACCATCTCCAACGGCGGCGTGTTCGGCTCGCTGATGTCCACCCCGATCATCAACCCGCCGCAGAGCGCGGTGCTGGGCCTCCACCGCATCGACCAGCGCCCGGTCGTGATGCCCGACGGCTCGATCGCGGCACGCCCGATGATGTATCTGGCATTGTCGTACGATCACCGCCTGATCGATGGCCGCGAGGCCGTGACGTTCCTGGTGCGGATCAAGGAAGCGATCGAAGATCCCACGCGGCTGCTGATCGATTTGTGAGAGCTTGACTGTTCTCCGGCGAAAGCCGGAGCCCAGGAGTCAGAATGCACTTTAGCCGCTCTGGATTCCGGCTTTCGCCGGAAAACACGGGGGAGAGAGACAACGAAACCGGGCTGGGTCTATCTGATGGCAAGCGGGCGCAACGGGACGCTATACCTTGGCGTTACCAGCAACCTGCCTCTGAGAGCCTGGCAACATCGCACCGGCGAGATCGAGGGTTTCACCAAACGATATCGTTGCCATATGCTGGTCTGGTACGAAACGTTTGATGACGTTCAGGACGCACGGGCCTGCGAATATCGGATGAAGACATGGAAGCGGTTATGGAAAATCGAGTTGATCGAGAAGGACAATCCACTTTGGCTTGACCTGTATCCAGATCTGAATCGCTAGAAGCCCGTTCTCCGGCGAAAGCCGGAGCCCAGGAGTAAGGTTGCACTGCAGTCGCTCTGGATTCCGGCTTTCGCCGGAAAACGATAGAAATACGAAAGTTCGGAGTTTAAAAATGGCTGACTATGATTTCGACGTTCTGGTGATCGGTTCCGGTCCCGGTGGCTATGTCGCCGCGATCCGTGCGGCGCAGCTTGGCCTCAAGACCGCGTGCGTCGAGAGCCGCGAGACTTTGGGCGGCACGTGCCTCAATGTTGGCTGCATTCCGTCCAAGGCGATGCTGCACGCGTCCGAACTGTTCGAGGAAGCCGCCAGCGGCAAGCTTGCCAAGCTGGGCATCAAGGGTTCGGTCACACTGGACCTTGAAACCATGCACGCGCAGCGCCGCGAGGCGGTCAAGGGCCTGACCGGCGGCATCGCGTTCCTGTTCAAGAAGAACAAGGTCGAGTGGATCAAGGGCCGCGCAGCGTTCACCGGTACCGATACCGTCGAGGTCGCAGGCAAGACCTACCGCGCCAAGAACATCGTCATCGCCACCGGATCGTCGGTCACCCCGCTGCCCGGCATCACGGTGGACAACGACAGCCAGATCATCGTCGATTCCACCGGCGCGCTGGAGCTGGCTAATGTGCCCGGACACATGGTCGTCATCGGCGGCGGCGTGATCGGGCTGGAGCTGGGCTCGGTGTGGAAGCGCCTGGGTGCCAAGGTCACCGTGGTCGAATATCTCGACCAGATCCTTCCGGGCATGGACGGCGAAATCCGCAAGGAATCGCTCAAGGTGTTCAAGAAGCAGGGGATCGAATTCAAGCTGTCGACCAAGGTCACCGGCGCTGAGGTTCAGGGCAACAAGGCGATGCTGACCGTCGAGCCCTCGGCCGGTGGCGCAGCGGAAACGATCGAAGCCGACGTCGTGCTGGTATCGATCGGCCGCCGTCCCAACACCGATGGCCTCGCGCTCGACAAGGCGGGGCTTAGCGTCAACGGCCGCGGCCAGGTCGAGATAGAGCATGATTTCAGCACCGCTGTCCCCGGCATCTGGGCGATCGGCGATGTCGTTCCCGGCCCGATGCTGGCGCACAAGGCCGAGGACGAGGGCATTGCAGTGGCCGAGAATATCGCAGGCCTTACCGGGATCGTGAACCACGACATCATCCCATCCGTCGTTTACACCATGCCCGAAATCGCAGGCGTGGGCCTGACCGAAGAGCAGGCCAAGGAGCGGGGCGAGATCAAGGTCGGCAAGTTCCCGATGATGGCCAACTCGCGCGCCAAGACCAACCATGAGGGCGAAGGCCTGGTCAAGGTGATCGCCGATGCCAAGACCGACCGCATCCTGGGCGTGTGGATCATCGCATCGCTGGGCGGCACGATGATCGCGCAGGCCGCACAAGCGATGGAGTTCGGCGGCACATCCGAAGACATCGCCTACACCTGCCACGCCCACCCGACGCACAGCGAGGCCTTGAAAGAGGCGGCGATGGCGGTTCAGGGCAAACCGATCCATATTTAAACGCTCAGGCCCACCCCGGCCTTCGGCCAACCCTCCCGCATGCGGGAGGGGAGAGGCGTAGCTATCTCCGCTCAGCCTGGGCCTGTCGAAGGCCCCGGCCCCTCCCCGCTCAGCCTGAGCCTGTCGAAGGCCCCGCACTGACGGTTGCCGCCTATTTCCGCCCGAACAGCCGCTCGATATCGCCATGCGCCAGCTTGACCCAGGTCGGGCGGCCATGGTTGCACTGGCCGGAATGCGGAGTGATCTCCATCTCGCGCAGCAAGGCATTCATCTCCGCAACCGAAAGCACGCGCCCTGCGCGCACCGATCCGTGGCAGGCCATGGTCGAGGCGACCAGATCGAGCCGTTCCTTCAGCGACAGCGCCGCATCGAAAGCGCCCAGTTCGTCCGCGATGTCCTGCACCAGGCCATGCACATCGCCGCCGCCCAGCATCGCAGGCACCGCACGCACCAGCACTGCTGCCGGGCCGAAGCGCTCGACCTCCAGCCCGAAGTCGGCCAGTTCGCCAGCGCGCTCCTGGATCCGGTCGCAGGCGGTCTCATCCAGTTCGACCACCTCGGGGATCAGCAGCGCCTGCGCGGCGACACGCCCGCCATCTGCCGCCTTGCGCATCCGTTCCAGTACCAGCCGTTCGTGCGCCGCGTGCTGATCGACGATCACCAGCCCGTCCTCGGCTTCGGCGACGATATAGGTCTTGGCGATCTGCCCGCGCGCGATACCCAGCGGATAGCGCTCCGCCATCGGCGCCGGAGCGTATGCCGGTTCGGCGCGGCCCATCGGCGCTGCGGCGATATAAGGCTGGCTGCGCTCGGCAACGCCAGCTGCGGCCAGCCACGCGGGTTCCTGCGCCGGGGCGAGTGCCATGGGCGCAGCGCTGAACATGTCGCGCTCGGGCGGCGGAGCAGTCGCCACCGCCTCGCTCTGCCAACGCGACAGCGCGCCTTCTGCCGGACGCTGCACCGCGCGAAAGCCGCCTTCGTCCAGCGCGCGCCTCAGCCCCGATACGATCATGCCGCGCACCATCGCGGCATCGCGAAACCGCACTTCCGTCTTGGCCGGATGGACGTTGACGTCGACATCCTGCGGCGCGACATCGAGGAACAGCGCGACGACCGGGTGCCGGTCCCGCGCCAGCATTTCGGCATAGGCTGCACGCACCGCGCCAACCAGCACCCGGTCGCGCACGGGCCTTGCGTTGACGAACAGGAACTGGTGATCGGCCACGCCCCGGTTGTAGGTAGGCAAGCCTGCAACCCCGGTCAGCCGCACGCCGTCCCGCTCGAAATCGAGCAGCACGGCATTGTCCGCCAGCCCGCGCGCGGTGAGCGAGGCGATGCGCGTCAACCGGGCCTCGCCCGCCTGCACGGAAAACACCCGCCGCCCATCGGCTTCGAGCGAAAACGCAATGTCCGGCCGCGCCATCGCCAACCGTTTGACGACATCGGTGCACGCGGCATATTCACTGCGCGCAGAACGTAAAAACTTGCGCCGCGCCGGGACCCGGGCGAACAGACCGTCCATGCGGATGCGGGTGCCAGGGGGCAGCGAGGCCGGGCCGTCCTCGATCACCTCGCCATGATCGACCACCCGCCGCCAGCCATCGCCGCCCGCGACCCGGCTGGCGATGGACAGGCGCGCCACGCTAGCGATGCTGGGCAGCGCTTCACCGCGGAAACCAAGGGTGGACACCAGCTCAATCGCATCATCGGGCAGCTTGGATGTCGCATGGCGTTCCAGCGCCAGGGCGATGTCCGCAGCCGTCATTCCGCAGCCGTTGTCGATGACTTCCAGGCCAGCCAGCCCGCCGTCTTCCAGCACGATGGCGATGCGGTCCGCGCCTGCGTCGATCGCGTTCTCGACCAGCTCTTTCAACGCACTGGCCGGTCTTTCCACCACTTCGCCTGCTGCGATCCGGTTTATCAGTGCGTTTGGAAGCCTTCGTATTGACATGGCCCCGGTCCTAGCCCAAGCGCGGCTTGGACGCGACTCCCGAGTTTCCCGCATATCCATGCTTGGTCTGGCCGGGCGCACGGGTTAGCCTCCGTCCTGAGACCTTTTGCGCAAAAATGGCCGGGTTGCTGCTAGCTCTTTTTCGAGATTTGGTCGCTTTTGCTTTTGGGCCAATGTTACATTTGGAAAGTCTGCATGTCGTTCATCTCCAAACTCTTCCGGTTCGGCTCGCACAATATGGCGATCGATCTGGGTACCGCCAACACCCTCGTTTACGTGCAGGATCAGGGCATCGTCTTGAACGAGCCGTCCGTTGTGGCGCTGGAGACGATCAACGGCATCAAGCGCGTCAAGGCGGTGGGCGTCGATGCCAAGATGATGATGGGCAAGACCCCGGATTCGATCGAGGCCATCCGCCCTTTGCGTGATGGCGTGATCGCCGACATCGAAGTCGCCGAGCACATGATCAAGTACTTCATCCAGAAGGTGCACGGCAAGCGGAGCATGTTCAGCTATCCCGAGATCGTGATCTGCGTTCCTTCGGGCTCCACCTCGGTTGAGCGCCGCGCGATCCGCGATGCCGCATCGAACGCCGGTGCCAGCCAGGTGCTGCTGATCGTAGAACCCATGGCAGCTGCGATCGGTGCGGACATGCCGGTTACCGAACCGATCGGATCGATGGTCGTCGATATCGGTGGCGGCACGACCGAAGTTGCGGTGCTTTCGCTGCGTGGCCTTGCCTACACCACCTCGGTCCGTACCGGCGGCGACAAGATGGATGAAGCCATCGTCTCCTACGTGCGTCGCCACCACAACCTGCTGATCGGTGAAACGACGGCCGAGCGCATCAAGAAGGACTTCGGCGTGGCTGTTGCGCCTGCTGACGGCATCGGCCACACCATCCAGATCAAGGGCCGTGACCTCGTCAACGGCATCCCCAAGGAAATCTCGATCAACCAGGGCCAGATCGCCGAAGCCTTGTCCGAGCCGATCAGCACGATCGTCGAGGGTGTGCGCATCGCGCTGGAAAACACCGCGCCGGAACTCGCTGCCGATATCGTCGATCAGGGCATCGTGCTGACCGGCGGCGGCGCGCTGATCCAGGGTCTGGACGCGCACCTTCGCGAAGAGACCGGCCTGCCGGTTTCGGTCGCGGAAGATCCGCTTACCTGTGTTGCCATCGGCACTGGCCGCGCCATGGAAGATCCGATCTTCCGGGGCGTGCTGATGACCGCCTAAGGACATCGCAGCATGGCGCCGCCCCGCAAACGGCGCCCCGGGTTCTCCCGCAAGGCGCAACTGCAAATCTTCACCGGCTATCTGCTGGCCTTCACCGGTGCGTTTGCGGGATTGCTGCTGCTTGCGCTGTCGTATTTCGATCCTGCCGCTTTTTCCGTCGTGCGCAGCATGGCAGCCGAGGTCACCGCGCCGCCTGCCCGCCTCCTCACCGGCATGCGTGTCAGCACGCAAAGCGGCTGGCGTGAGGTTTCCGCGTATTTCGAAGCAGGCTCAAAGAACGCCGCACTGCAGCGCGAGGTCGAACGCAACCGCGTCCGCCTGATCGAGGCACGCGCGCTCAAACAGGAAAACCGCGAACTGCGCCGCTTGCTGGGGCTGATCAAGCTGGAAGGCCGCCCTGTCGCCACCGCGCGGCTGATCAACTCCAGCGCATCGAGCAGCCGCCGGTTTGCAACGCTGGATGTCGGCGCGCGCCAGGGCGTACTGCGCAGCCAGCCGGTCCGCGCCCAGCGCGGGCTGATCGGCCGGGTGCTGGAAACCGGGCCTAATACCTCGCGCGTGCTGCTGCTCAGCGATTCCGAGAATGTCGTCCCCGTCCGCCGCGCGCGCGACGGCGTAGTGGCGTTTTCGCAAGGGCGCGGCGATGGCCGGGTGGACATCAAGCTGATCGACATCGGCATCAACCCGTTCAAGGTCGGCGACGTGATGGTAACATCCGGCAATGGTGGCATCTATCCGCCCAACGTGCCCGTCGCGATCATCGAGCGGCTGACCAGCGATGGCGCGATCGGCAAACTGCTCGCCAATCCGGCCGGTACCGATTTCGTGATCGTGCAGGAAATGTACGAGCCGGAGCTTGCCGACCCTGCGCAAAGCGGCCTTCCGCCCGTGTCCGGCAGTCCCGCAGCGCCCTTATCGGCACCGCAAAGGTCTCGGCCCTCCACCACGCAGCCTGCAACGACGCAGGCCGCCTCCACGCAGTCGCCCAGCGCCACCCCCGCGGCTCCGGCTCCGCAGCCATGAATGCGCCCTATCGCGCCCGGCTGAACCGCGAGCCATCCACCTTCCGCAAGGCCGCAGTCCCCATCGGCGCCGTGCTGATCGGATCGTTGACGCCGCTGCTGCCGCTGGTGGCCTCCGCGCCAGTCCTGCCGCCGGTGGGCCTTATGGTGCTCATTTCGTGGCAGATCCTGCGCCCAGGCATCTGGCCGGTATGGTCGGGCGTGCCGTTCGGCATTTTCGATGACATCATCAGTGGCCAGCCGGTGGGCAGCGCAGTGCTTTTGTGGTCGATCATCCTCATCGCCCTCGACCTCATCGAACAGCGCTATATCTGGCGCAATTACTGGCAGGACTGGTTCATCGCTGCGGTTTCCATTATAGTGGCACTCGCAGGAGGCCTTGCGATCAACAATTTTCTCGTCAGTGACATCCGTCTGTCGGTTCTCTATCCCCAGATGATCCTCGCCATCTTCACATTTCCGCTCGTGCTGCGCCTTGTCGCTCGGCTTGACCGTATCCGCCTGAAGCGGTGATGGCCCGGTTCTTGAGAAACGCGCGCATATGAAAAAGCCGGGAAAGCTGATTACCCGCAATTCGTTGAACATGACGTTCAACCGCCGCACCGCCCTGATCGGCGGCGCCTATGGCCTTGTCGGAACGATCCTGGCGACGCGCATGGCGTATATCTCGATCGCGGAGAACGAGCGCTACAAAATGCTGTCGGAGAGCAACCGGGTCAACCTGACACTGGTGCCGCCCCGGCGGGGCTGGATCATCGACCGGCACGGCAAGCCGCTGGCCAACAACAAGGCGGATTTCCGCGTCGACCTGATCCCCCAGCGGGTCAAGGACGTCGATGCCACCATCGGCCAGCTGCGCGACATCCTGCGCATGCCGCCCGACAAGGTGGAAGACCTGCGCCTCGCCATGAAGGATGCGCGCGGGCTTCAGCCGGTGCCGGTATCCGCAGGCCTGAGCTATGAGGATTTCGCAGCGCTCTCGGTTCGGCTGCCCGATCTGCCCGGCGTCGCCCCCCAGCGCGGTTTTTCGCGCCAGTATCCCACCGGTGCCGCCGTAGGCCATCTGCTGGGCTATGTCGGCATCGTCAATGCCGAGGAGTATGAGCAGAACAAGAACCCGCTGCTGATCACGCCGGGGTTCAAGATCGGCAAGGACGGCCTGGAAAAGTTCTTCGAGCCGCAACTGCAGGGCAAGCCCGGCGCGCGCAAGGTCGAGGTCACCGCGCGCGGCAAGATCGTGCGCGAACTGGGCGTGCAGGAGGACATTCCGGGTAAGCCGCTGAAGCTTACGATCGATGGCGGGCTACAGGATTTCGTGGCGCGGCGCATGGGGCGCGAGTCCGGCGCGGCGGTGGTGATCGATTGCCAGACCGGCGGCATCCTGGCGTTCTCGTCCATGCCGTGTTTCGATCCCAACAGCTTTTCGGACGGCATCGGGCGGCTGGAATACGCCATGCTCTCGCAGGACGAACGCGTGCCCTTGCTCAACAAGGCAACACGCGGCCTGTATCCGCCCGGATCGACCCTCAAGCCGATGGCCGCCGTCGCCTGCCTGCAGAACGGCGTCGACCCTGAAGAAACGGTGAACTGCCCCGGCGGCTATCGTCTGGGCAATCGGTTCTACCAGTGCCTGGGGCGGCACGGCCCTGTGAACATGGTTCGCGCGATCGAAAAGAGCTGCAACACCTATTTCTACGCGCAGGCGCACCGGCTGGGGTACGACAAGATCGCAATGGTCGCGCGCGAAATGGGGCTGGGCGAGGAATTCGACATCGCCGGCGCCAACCAGCGTTATGGCACCATTCCCGACAGCGAATGGAAGCAGCGCAAGTACAAGCAGGACTGGACCGCATCGGATTCGCTCAACGCCGTGATCGGCCAGGGCTATGTCATCGTCAATCCGCTGCAGCTGGCGGTGATGACCGCGCGGCTGGCTTCGGGCCGCAAGCTGTATCCGCACTTCATTCCCAACGACAAGGTCGCCCCTACCCTTCCTTATGCGCCCGAGCATCTGGCCATTGCGCAGCTGGGCATGGCCAATGTGGTGAGCCAAGGCACCGGCGCGCGCAGCAAGCTGCCGTTGGAGGGCATCGCCATGGCGGGCAAGACCGGCACTGCTCAGGTGCGTGGCTTCGGCTCCGGCACGCGCGGCGGTGCAGGCGTGCCGTGGAAGTATCGCGACCACGGCCTGTTCGTATGCTTCGCTCCTGTCGAGCAACCGCTTTACGCTGCCGCAGTCGTCATCGAACATGGCCTTGGCGGGGCACGCGCCGCAGCGCCGGTGGCCAAGGATTTCATGACCTATATGTTCGATCCGCAAAAGGCGATGGACAGCCTTTTGGCGCTGGAGGCCGGATGGGGCGGCAATATCGCCGAGCGCATGGCGTCCGAATTCGCCGCTTTCCGCGCGCGCAGCGAGGGCCGCACGCCCGCCACGCCGCCTGAAGATGGCGCCGCCTGATATGCTGAGCTTTGTCCCCCGCCAGGTGGCCGAGATGCCCTGGCAGATCATCTGCATCACCTTGGCCATCGCAACCTTCGGCGTTGTCGTGCTGTATTCCGCCGCCGGGGGCAGCCTGTCGCCCTGGGCCGGTGCGCATGCGGTGCGGTTCACCGTTTTCCTGACGATGGCGCTGGTGATCCGCCTGTTCAGCGAGAACTTCATCAAGATGTGGACATACCCCGGCTACGTCGTCGTGGCGGTGTTGCTGCTGATGGTGGAACTGGTCGGCGCGGTGAAGGGCGGCAGCCAGCGCTGGATCGACCTGGGCTTCATCCGCCTGCAGCCTTCGGAACTGATGAAGCCGCTGGTTGTGCTTGCGATTGCGCGCTTCTACGAACTGTTACCCATCGGCCAGGCGCGCAGCTGGGGTGCCATCTGGCCGCCGCTGCTGCTCATCGGTGTCCCTTGGTTCCTGGTGATGACTCAGCCCGATCTGGGCACCTCCATTGCCATCATGATCGGCGGCGTGACGGTAATGTTTCTCGCAGGGATCCCGCTGCGGCTGTTTATCGGAGCAGGCATTGCAGGCGCGGCGTTCGTTCCCTTTGCCTTCTTCTTCCTGCTCAGGGAATATCAGCAGAACCGCGTCCTCATTTTTCTCGATCCTGAGAGCGATCCGCTGGGCACCGGATACCACATCAGCCAGTCGAAGATCGCCATCGGTTCCGGCGGCATCGGCGGCAAGGGCTACCTCCAGGGCTCCCAAAGCCATCTAGATTACCTGCCCGAAGGCCATACCGACTTCGTGTTTGCCACGATGGCAGAGGAATGGGGCTTGATTGGCGGTTTGGTGGTGATCGGCCTGTTCGGGCTGCTGCTGCGCTGGGCGACCGCGGTGTCGCTCAACGCCTCCACCCGCTTCGGCAAGCTCGCCGCCGGCGGCCTGACGATGACGATCTTCTTCTACATCGCCATCAACCTGCTGATGGTGATGGGGCTGGCCCCCGTGGTCGGCATCCCCCTGCCCTTCCTGAGCTATGGCGGGTCGTCCATGATGACGATCATGATCTGTATCGGCCTGCTGATGGGCATCGAGCGCAACACCCGCCAGAGCGGCAGCAGCGCAGGCCGGGTGATGGGCTGACGGCACGGGCTGAGCGATGACCGCGTCGCCCCGACCTGTTGCACGCACCGGCGTTTCGCGACAATTTTGCCCGGAATGCACAAAAAGCCTTTTCATCGGCTCGCAATCTTTTATAGGCAGCGCTCTCCCGCAGGGCAGTCGATTCGAGACTGCCGCAGCGACGGTGTGGACGCATAGCTCAGTTGGTAGAGCAGCTGACTCTTAATCAGCGGGTCCTTGGTTCGAGCCCAAGTGCGTCCACCATTATTTTCAATGGCTTAGCTTCGATCAATGAAGCGGTCGAAAAATTCTACGGCACATAGGTCGAGGGCGGATTAAAGTCTAAGGGTAACGCCTTTGCTGCCCCTTTAACATTCGGATTTAATGCAATGGTTTTCCATGCGGTCCGAGATAACTTTTTTCGTGTTTTTGACCGGAGCGGCGTTCGTCCATGGCTTCCTTTATCAGCGGGACGGCCGACCCGCCACCGCCTGGCGTCGTGAACTGGATACCCCCTTCGACTGCCTGCCTGCGGCAGTCGCTCAGGACAGGATTGTCGGTAAGCACGGTGTGGATCTTGTAGGGGACGGCTTCGATCAGGCGGAGCAGGAAGTCGCGAGAGGTCGCAGTCTTGCAGTTCTCGTGCAACTCGACAAAGGCGAACTTGCTGGTCCGGTCGATCGCCACGAACATGTAGAGATTGCCTTGCTCGGTGCGCAGCTCGGCCATATCGATGTGAAAATAGCTGATGGGGTATGCGCTGAACTTGCCCCGTTTGGATTTGTCGCCTTCGAGCTTCGGCAGGCGGCTGATGTCATGGCGCTGCAGGCAGCGGTGTAGCGACGATCACGCCAGATACGGAATGCTGGCCTACAAGGCATAGAGACAGTCATCAAGGGGCAGCAGCGTGTGCTTGCGGAAGGCGGACGATCACCGCCTCCTCCTCGATACTCAGCACTGTGGAATGCGCCTCTTTTGGACCGGGCCGAATATCGCCGGTGCTGCCCCGGCCCTGCCAATTGGTGACCGTCTTCGGGTTGATCCGGTGCCGCTTGGCCAGAACCCTCAGGCTCTCTTGACTATTTTGTATTGCTCGGCGGACTGCCGCTATCGTGCTGGCGCTCCCGTGTAAAACTTGTCCCATAGTGCATCCTTCCATTGCTGTAGGCATAATGCACCACCAAACCCCTAGGCTTTGAACCCAAGCGAAAAACACAAGCATGCTCTACAGATGCTTCCTTCAGTGCGCGCGGTCCAACCAAGCACGAACGGCCGTGCGAGAGCCATTTTTGTGGCGGTCAGCCGGGCTCGGCCGCCACAAGCCAGTCTCTCCAAGGCCGCTAGCTCGCGACGGCAGCATCGAGAGCGGACTGGCACGGCGCGGCGTCGTCGCTCCCAGGAGTAATCGCGTCGAGCTGGGCCGAACTGACCCCGGTGCTACGGCCAGCCTTGCGCGCCGCCTGCACAAAGCTGCGAAGCGACGCCCGCGCCGCGATCCGCTTGGCCGGGTCGGTAGGCGCCGCGACGCAGGCCCGCAGGTCCGTGATCGCCTTCCCCTGTGCCGTGTCGGCATCGTTGGCGAGCTTTTCCTTTGCGGAAAGTGCGGCTTCGGCTGAATCGTCGCCGATCGAAGGGATCAGCTCCTGCTGCAACTCCTCGGCAATCCGGCCTTTCGACGCGGCGAACACGTCACTTACGAAGGCCAAGAACTGCGAAGGGCTGCGCGTCTCGGATACAAGCGCCTGCACCATCATCGGCTTGCTTTTCTCGCCAAGCGTGACCGAGAACCACTCGCTCTCGAACGGACTGCGGATAAGGGTATCGAAGTCCTTCTGGCCAATACATTTGTCTCCGGTCAAACGAAGGCTCTCCAAGCTTCCGCCGTTGCCCTTTGCAAAGCAGCTGATCGACGAGAACTTCAAAAGCCTGCCCGGCTCCATCTTGCCAAGGACGATTGTCGTGCCGCCAACTTTCTGAAAGTCCGCAGACTTGCCAACGTCTGAGAAAGCAAATGAGACGAGTACGCTGCGCTGCCCGCCGGGCCTCAGCGGGACCGAGCTCAATGGCCTGTCGAGCGATGCCGCTAATGGTAGCACGGCATAGGCGGTTTTATCCGTGGACGCGACGATCCGCCCTTGGAAGTAGAAGTCGGGTGTGCTTGCCATGTGGAGCCCCCACCGCCAAAACTGCGCAACCTCCTGGGCGTTGCTGAGCGGCCACTTGGACTTGTCGTTCACGGCGAAAGGTGATGGCGACGGATCATCAGGAAAGCTCGGCGGATTGCGGTAGAACCAGCCCCGCACGACCGTGACGCAAGGCCCAAGCCCCTCGCCCTGGCGAAGTTCGACATTTCGGCGCGCCGTGACGGTCCTTGTCTCCGTTTCGGACGCAGCTTTGATGGCATCGCCGATCCGGTTTACGCCCGTGGAAATGACTGCCGACGCGAGGGCAGCCAGGAGGGGCACCGCCTCAGCCGGATCATAGCATGGACCCACGATCGTCTGGGTGTCATAGTAGACATCGTCGGCGACGAGCGCTGCCGGCGGCCTCCCGCTGCCGGCGATGTTCGGCGCGCAGCCGGACAGTATGGTCGCAATTGCGACGAGAGCGGCAATTCCCTTCCGCATTACAGCTACTCCTCTTGAACGGTATTGAGCGCATCTACCAGTGCGGCGCTAAGCCGAACCGCACTATTCAGGTAGCCTTGAGTCTGCGACTGCGGTGGATGCAGGTAGGGCCGTGAACCGCTGAACTGACCGACATGGATCGCGCGGACCACGCCGCCTGCGAAGACCGGACATCCCGAATGCTCGTTGTTGGTGTCGCAGTTGTGCGCCAGGAAAGGGCCGACGTCGGTGCCGCTGCCGGCGTGCTCGACGAGTACGCCTTTGTTGAAACCGACCGCGACGCACAGGCCGCCCCCGAGCTGCCCGAATGGACCTACATCGATCGCGACATCGGTCCTCGGGACGATCAGCGCCAGATCGTCGGCTGAGCATTTGCGCTCCTCGCCGCCGGGACCGAAGTATCCGACCGCGATCTTACCGATACTAGCTGCGAGCCAGCTGCCTTGGGCTGCGAAGAGAACTTCCACCGAGGCGGCGCCCGCAACTACGTGCGCCGCGGTCAGAATGCGATCCTTGGCGTACAGCCATCCGGACCCGGCAGACCCACCGCCGATACCGCGAACCTGACAGACCCTGTTGTAGGGCGGCATGCCAAGTTTTGCCGCAGGAACAGGCGTCCATCTTGGCTTCGTCCCGGGAAAACCCTCGGTGTTGAAGGGTTCCGAAAAGAAATTTTGGTCTACCAATTGCCGCCGCCCCCCAAATGTATGATTTCAGTCTGCACAATCGGTATTTACGATACAGGATCCATAATGCATTCATCTTCGTTCATGATAGAATATTGCCAGATCGGATATACTTATCTATTATAAAACAGCTAGGCCAGCCCAAGAGTGGGCAATCCAGCTAAGACATTTGGATCTCCGACTCTGCCTATGGCTAATACCAACTCCTTGTCTTAGAGCCACCGTGAGGACCCTATCAGCCTCTCGACAGATAGGCGAATCTACTTAATCGGCCTGTCGTCGATAGATTTTGCCTTCATATTGAACACATTACCTGCAAAAGCTCTGAAGCGAGCAAACCTCAGTCATTATGGCAGTATTGGATGATTGACTATTCGTCTTTTGGTATATATGCCTTTATCCAATAAAGGGCGCAATCCACTTTCTTGCACGTATTGCCAGATTTAGCTGGACTGTTCAGCAATCTGACTTTGGTTTTGGCTCGCAGGGGGCAGCGCTGAATGGCAAATCCGCTCGATGCTGCGACGCTGGAGGCACTGATCCGGAACCGACCGGACGACGTCGATCGCGCGTTTATCGAAGTTGGCCCTGCCGGCAGGCGCATCGGCCTCGCCGAACTTTCGCCCGCCTTCGGCGCTTCGTACACGGATGACCCCGCCACTTTCGCCCAGCGCGCTGTCGCGCATCTCACAGCCTTCGGCCTGCTCGACAAGGTGTCAGCCATCCTCGCTGCCGAGGATATGGATGCCGAGCTCGCCGCACAGCGGGCCAACATGTCGATTGATGAAAAGGTCGGCGCCTGGATTTTCGGTCGTGGCCTGACAGCGCGCTGCGGCATCTACCGCGGGTTAAACTTCGTCGGCTCAGGGTGCATCGTCGGCCCCAGCCTCGTGCTCACCAGCACCCACGTCCTAGGGCCGCCGAACCCGAGCGGCGGATACGATTCCATTTCGGTCAAGCTCTACAACAACGAGAGTATCGGCGTGGAACAGAAGCCGGTTGTCTGCTCGCTGCCGGCTCCTGCGGACAGCGTATTGCCCATGGCGACGCAGGACACCGACTTTGCTGACGACAACGACGTGGCGCTTCTGCGTACGAAGATGCCAGTGGGGTCCGATCCTTTTTTCGTCGAGCTGCCGACGACTGCTTGGCGGCCAACCGCCAACGCTTCCCTCACGCTTTATCACTTCCCGCTAGGAGCCAACAAAGGGGTTGGCGCCTGCACGCTCACTTCCTTCACCGCGCCAGCCTTGCGTTGGACGTACATCTCGCCCGCACAGCCAGGATCCTCGGGCGGCGCCTGCCTGAATGCTTCCGGCAAGCTCGTCGGCGTTCACCAAGGCAAGCGCAATACCCATGCGCCCCACTCGCGCCTCGTGCCGCTGTCGGCGACCGTTCGGCGCAACGGTGCAAGCCATCCGCTACAAGACGAGATCGCACGTGAAGTCGCCGCAGACATCTGGCCGTCGTACATCTGGTCGCTGGACGGCCGGATGGATGGCGACGTCGTCATCGGGCGCACCGACCTGTTCAGGGCCTTCGCCCATCTCGGTCGCCCCGATGCTGCCTATCGTGCGCTCTGGATCCGCCGCGAAGATCCCACCGCTGGGACCGATGGCTTGGGCTACAGTGTCCAGCTGGTCCGCGCGCTGGTGGACCGGCAGCCGAGGCGCAACCGGATGATGGTGCTTGCATGGCCGCAAGCTGGCGTGGCCCAGCTCGATCCCGTAGACCACTTCGCGGCTCAGCTGAGGGATGCCGGTTTGGTCGGCGAGTCTGCCGGCAACGAAGCTGTGGGAATCGCTACGGGCGAGACGGGAAGTGCCACTGTTTTGAGGGGACGCGTCGAGGCGCTACTGGCCGAAGTCCAAAGGAGCGCCGAACAAGTCGACGAGATAGTCTGGCTGGTGATAGAACATGCCGGCGCCGGCGTGGACAAAGAGCCGCTCGCTGCGGCCATGACTCTTGCTGGCTTGGTGCCGCGACGGTCGCGGCTCCGCGTCATTCTTACCGGCAATGAGACCCAGTCACCCTTCGAGGACGAGGTGCGCGTGAACGCAGTAGGGGACAATCCGAACGCCGACCACGCGTTGGTGGAATACATCGGGCCGATAAGGCGGGCGGATGTTGCAGAGTTCATTCGCAACGTGCGCCGGCTCCGTGATGGCGTCACCGAAATGGACGACGCCCTGGTCAATCACGAGGTGGATAGAGTACTTCAAGGGCTGCCGACCACCGGCGCACGCTACCCGCTCGCTCACATGCCTGAGATAACAGCTCGACTGAGGAGCCGCCTCGGATGAGCCGCGCGAGCCCAATTATGGGAGTCCCGCAATGACGGAGCCGACAGCGCCGCCGCCCCAGGAGGATCCGCAGGAAACGTCCCGCCTCCCTGATCTGCTCGACAGTCGCACTGAATTCACCCGCAGGCTCGACGGCGCGCTCAAGGGCTCCGAGGCCGCCGAACTGGCCCTCCGCTTCGCCGCGCTGTCCGCGCATTTCGATCCCAACGATGCTCTCTTGGCCGCTGGCCTCGGCGCAGCTCACCATGCCCCCTCGGAGCCAGAAGCGCTGAAGCGAATGGCCGTCGTGAGCGAGCTCGCAGACGCTTGCGAGACGCGCGTGGCCCAGTCGCGCTGGCGCATGCGCTCCGCACCCAGGGCCAGAATTCTGGAGGTCCACCGCACGGATCGCGGCAAACTCGTCCAGTGGCGCAGGACAAAGGAGCCGTTCGATGACGAAGCTCGCGGCGTCTGCAAGGCGCTCATCGGCGAAGGCGAGTTCTCCAGAGGCGCCGTTCTTGACGTGGTTAACGAACCAGCGCCCGACGCGGCGCAGATCAGGCGGCTTATCGATGCTATCACTCTTGCCCAGCCGGTCGCTCCGGCGGGATCGTTGATCCCGGAACTCTTGGCCTCGCTGGCAAAAGCGCAATCAACAGGCGATCCCGAAGCAGACCTGCTGGAGGGCGGCGTCTACGGCCGCGACAAAGAGTTTGCCGAAATTCGCAGAGAGCTGGAGAAGCAATGGTCTCTCCCGAGCGGGCCGCTGATGGTCTATGTCGGCGGCATGGGCGGCGTCGGCAAATCGACTCTGCTCGCGGAGGTCCGACGACGCGAGCGGGCGGATGGAGCGATCTGCGTCTCGCTTGACTTTGATCGGCCCGGAATCGAGGGCGGGCGTCCGCTTAATCTAGCCCGAGAGGTCGCGCGCCAGGTCACCGAGCAGCTCGGCTCGCGTGCGGCGGTACTATACGGCGTAATTGCCGAGGCGAGCGGGGTCAGCCGGCGCGGTCGAAGCGACAAGGCCGAGACGGGCTCACTCATGAACGGCATTGCCGACGTCGTGCGCTCGTCCGATCAGAGGCTGCTCCTGTCGCTCGACACCATAGAATCGTTGACCCTGCACGGTGACGTTGCCGCGCGCGACCTCCTCGACTGGCTGCGCGAACTCAGGCGCACTATGGGGCGTGTCGCAGTCATCGCGGCCGGGAGAGAGACACTACCCAGGGTCCTTGCGAATGAAGCCCATCTTATCCTGCTCGACGGCCTGCCGCCAGAGGCGTCTCGCAAACTGCTCGCCACCAAGGGCTTCGAGGGCAAGGCCGCCGAGGATCTGATCAGTTTGGCCCGCGGCAATCCCCTCGTCCTAAGGCTCGGTATGCGCCTGCTCGCCGTCTCCGGGACCGACGGCGCGCTGCAGTCCGGGGGCATCTCAGGCGAGGACGCCGCCGTCGTGAAGGCCGGCCAGCTCTACCGGCTCATCCTCTCGAGGATCCCATCCGAGGAGCTTCGCGCCATCGCGCACCCAGGCCTGCTGCTTCGTCAGCTCAACGCCCGCATGCTGCGCGAGGTTATTGCGCCGGCAGTCGGTCTTGGCGCCCTCGACCCGGTGCGTGCGCAGGACCTGCTGGACCGCCTGGCGCGCCATGCGTGGCTTGTGGATCTGCGCGACGGATGGCTGGTCCATCGCCCCGAGCTCCGCCTGATTCTCCTTGAGCTGCAGATCGAGGAGAGACCCGAGCGCGCGAAGCGCATCTTCTCAAAGGCTGCAGCCTGGCACCGGCGGAACGGTCCAGCCGAGCTGCAACTTTACTACCGGCTGCAAGGCTGCCGGTGGTCGCCGCGCATGCCAGAGATTCGGCCCGACGTGGCCTACCGCTTCAGCGCGGCGATGATTGAGGAGCTGCCCGAAACTGCCCGCAACGCGCTGGCCCTGGCGCGCGGTGAGCGCAGTGGCAGCCTCCGCGAAGACGAAGTCTCTCTGCGCCAGACGGGTTTCCGGGGCGGCCCTCCCGCAAAGGAGGCTCGGGACCAAACGGGCTTCAGACGCCTCCCGGACGGGAATGCCCAAGGCGCGGGCTTCGATCCGTCGGTCAGCGCCGAGCTTCGCTCACTGCTCGACCGGCGCCAGTACGCCGAGGCGGCAGCGATGGTTGGACGAATCCGCGATTTCGCCGGACTGAACCTCGCCCAGCGCGAGAGCAACGCGATCATTGAGGCACTCTGGCGGCTTGGCGCCTGGGCGCGCGCTGGGCGATTCCTGCGCGACCGCCTCTCCCTTGTGGACGACGCACACCAATTTGGCTGGGAAGAGGGCTCGATCGTGGCGGCTTTCGCTGACACGCTCCCGACCGAGTTCCGGCGACGGCTGCGTTTCGACGAAACCTTCGCCAAGATCGCGCAGCGGCAGGCCACGTCCTTCGAGGACAACCCCGACTGGGACGTTGCCGGACTGCTCCTCGCTGCCGACGGGCGCCCAACGGGAAGCAACCTCGTCGAGACCGTCTGGCGAATCTGGACCGGGCCGGCCCTTGCTCCTGATGAGATCCAGAAGATCTGCGAACGGCTTTCGACCACGCTCGACTACGGAGGCTTGTCGGAACCCATCAAAGGCCTGCAGGGCCTTATCCGGTCGCTGACGCCTGACAGCTGTCGCTCGCAGATACTGCAGGCGCGCCTGCAGTCCGCCTCGGGCAAGGTGCAACAGTTGGTTCCCGGTCTTGCGACCGCCACTCTCAACGCCATCGCCAGAGATCCGGGGGCGACGGCAGACATGCCAGAGGCCGCGTCCTTCGTGGTCGACCGCATGGATTCCAGTGGCGCCCTTCCTCACCTGGCAACAGCGCTCGCGCTGCTCCATCCGGCACTTCACCTCAAACCCTTCGCAAACCTCACCAGACGCAGGGCCGCCACGATCGGCGGATTCTGGTCCTTCGGAGCGGCGCCAAAGGGTTGGCGGCAGGGTGATACCGACTTGGCCACTAACCGCCTGTTGTCCCGCTACGGCCCCGCGCCGCACGACGCCGTCGCCCAGGCGAGGCGCGATGTTGACTTGTGGGCGGTCGGCTATGGAAGTGGCGCCGCGGATCAGTTCGACCGCCTTCTTCGCCGCGGCGAGGCGATCGCGGAGGCAACGCCCATGCCGCTGCTGGGTGCGGGATCGGCAACGCTCTCGGAACTGGCGCAGCGCATGATCGCGAAAGGGATGCCGCTTGCCCTTGTCCCTACTCTCTCGATCCTCACCCAGGCAAACTCGCCGATCGAACCCCGTCCCCTCCCCTCACCCCGAGCAGCACCCGTCTAATCGCACCAAGGAGACAAGACCATGCCAGCACATAAGCCGTCCGATGCCGTCCAGAATGAATCTCGCGCCCGTCTCAGGTCCATGTCCTTTTCGAACGAACTGATCCGGCGGGCCGTCGACAAGGGACTGATCGACCTCGCACAATTCGACCTTACCGAACGCGACATCGGCTCCCCGCTCGAGACGCTCGGCAACCCGGCCGGCTACGAGGCGATAGTCCTGCTCACGGGCCGTCCACCAATGCTGATCCAGAACGACAAGGTCGTCATCGATGGCATCGCGCGCAATGCCATGGGCGAAGGCACCCTGCTTCCGACGCTTACGGATGCGAAGATCCTCGGCGTCGAGGGCTTCATTCCCTCGATCGGCCGCATCGAGTTCGTTAACCACGCGATGCAATGGGGTGGGACCGGTTGGGTGATCGAAGGAGCTACCGACCCGTCGAAGCGCTGGATCGTAACCAACCGACACGTCGCCAAAATCGTCGGGCAGCGTGTCCGCGACGGCAGGGGGGTATTCCTGCGCTCACCTGCCGGCGCCCTTTACGGCGCAAAGATCGACATCGGCGAAGAACTCGGTTCGCCTGTCGGTGCGGGCCGCGAGTTCAAGGCGGAGCGTATCGTGCTGATCGCGGATGACACCGAGGCGGACTGCGCGATTCTTGAGGTCACGGCGCCGAGTGCCGGTGCGCTCGCTCCGCTCGACCTGGCGCCAAAACGTGCCCAGATCGGCGAGCTGGTCGCGACGATCGGCTACCCCGCCTACGACAGCCGTAACGATGACGCCGCCATGCAGCATTACTTCGGCAAGATATTCAACGTGAAGCGCTTCGCTCCGGGCCTCATCACCCAGAGCAACGTCGGCGAGGCGCTAATGCACGATTGCACCACGCTCGGCGGCAACTCGGGTTCGCCGTTGATTAGCCTCGACCGACAGGCAGTGGTCGGGCTCCACTTCGCCGGCAACTACCAGGTGGGTAACAATGCCGTCGGCGTCGAGACGCTTCTTCAGCTTAAGACCGGCCGACTGCACGTTGTCAGCATCGAACTCGCGCCCGCCGCCGAAACGGAAACTCCAGCCGACCGGCACCACCAAGCCTCCGAATTTGAAGGGCGGGAGGGCTACGAGGACACCTTCCTCGGCGAGGGACTCCGCGTTCCGGTGCCGGATATGGAGCCTCACGTCCTCGACGATATCGCCAGTCCATCGGACGGCAGCGACGCGAACCAGCTGGAACTGCGTTACACCCACTTCGGCGTTTATTACTCGAAAAGCCGCAAGACAGCGCGCTTTACCGCCGTCAACATGGACGGCGAGCGCAGCGTCAGGATCAAGCGCAGCTCTCCCGACATCTGGTACTTCGACCACCGCATCCCCGTCGAGCTGCAACTGGGTCAGGACTACTACCCGGGTGATCTCGACCGCGGCCATCTCGTGCGCCGTGAGGACGGCAACTGGGGACCCGAGGCTCAGCAGGCCAACGACGACACATTCCATTACACCAACTGCGCGCTCCAACACTCCACGTTAAACCGCGGAAAGACCCTGTGGCAGGGCCTAGAGAACTACATCCTCGACAGCGCGCGGACCGAAGGTTTCCGTGCCAGCGTGTTCACAGGGCCGATCCTCGCGGATGACGATCCCGAGCTAGGCCGCGACAACGTCCTGATACCGCGCGAATTCTGGAAGGTGGTTGTCATGCCGAAGGCCGGCGGCGGTCTCCACGCCACGGCCTACATCCTCAGCCAGGGCGACCTTATCCGCAAGCTGCTCGAGGAACGGGACGCCCGCGGTCGGAATGGGAACGAGGCGCCGACCGAGGGCTTCGTCCTCGGCGCCTATCGGACCTTCCAGGTCGCCATCCGCCATCTCGAAGAGGTCACGGGCCTGAGCTGGCCCTCGCTGCGCGGTGCGGATCCGCTTGAGGCCCTGCGCGAAGAGACCGTATCGGCAGTCACCTACAGCCCGCTCGAGGAGCTGTCGGACATTCTTCTCTAGGGTATTTGCACAGGGGAACAGACATGCGCGCGCCCAAGACCGGACAGGCAGTCCTGCTCGCATCGGCCCTAGCGGCAATTGGATGCACTCAACTCACGGCACAGCCCGAGCAGGCCTCGGCGCAGTGGGACGGCGACTCGGCCATACCTGAAGACGCTCTGAGCATGGGTAGCGTGACTACAGGCAAAGTGCAGCGACGCCACGTACAGGGAGACTCTCAATGACACTGAGAATACGTAAAAGCACGACTGCGCCCACCAACGAGGAGGGTGTACAAAGCGAGCAACCGCAGGGTGACGATTGGAGCTCACGGCTAGTGAAACTGATCCCGTCGGAAGCGCTAACGCTCTACACATCGGCGGCGGCGCTGATCACGCAGACCAAGACCGCCGGCTTCGACAACGACGTTGCCCTGACGATATCGGCGATCGCGTGCATCATTCTTATCTTCGTCATCCGATACCGATCGACCCAAGATCCCGCCACCGGCCGCGGTCCACAGTTTCTCGCTATCGGGATCGCGCTAGTCTCGTTTCTCATCTGGCTCAGCGCACTTGCCGCAACAGGGGAAAACCTCTCGCCCTTCAAGGACTTCGCCTGGGTAGTCTACGCACCGCTCGTCGCCCTTATCTGGGTATTCATGGTGCCCATGGTCTACAAAGGGGAATAGTACGATACTGACAGTATCGTCGGCTCCACTGGTGTATTATTGGAGCAAGCCAAGTTGTATTCTGCGGTACGACCAGTTACCGATGACTTTTCCGTCGGACTGGGACTGAATTCAATTGGCTCATGAAGACACTAAGATTATGATGAGGGTGCGGGGGGTAAATGGGGCGTAAGCGTTTCAAGCAAAATGTCGTTCAACTGGCGGACCAAGTGGCGGGCCCATCCGAGATGGCGCTGGACGAAATTCCGCCTCCGCGCGACCGCATCCTCACTGTTTCGATCAGGCGGTCGGGAGAGACCTACAGCTGCGAAATTCATCGGGTTGTAAATGGCTTCCCGCGGTCCAAAACCTTTCCCATTGCCTGGCGGTCTGCCGACTTCGAACGCGAGCTACAGAGCATGGCCGAGATTGCCAAGCAGCTCAGTGTGCCGGGGCCCATCGGACAAGAAAAACTACAAGCGGTAGCCGCGCTCGGCAAGGTACTGTTCAAGGCCATCTTCTCCACTGACGAGGCGCAGCAAATCATTCGCTCGGTCTGCGAAAGCGAAGACAGGCACACGATTCTGTTTTATACAGATCAGTTCGCGATGTGCTGGCCATTGCTCTACCTCGGGAACGATCTGAAAAGGATCGACGCCGGCCTCTTTCTGGGCATGAGCGCGACGATCATCCGTTCACTTGTGTCCTGTGTGAACGAACCGAGCCAGAACTACCGCGAAGACAGTCCCGTCGGCAGCCGGGTCCAACTGAACTACGCTTGGGACAAATCCTTAAACGAAGTCCGCGAGCGCGAGATGCCCTATATAGTCGGCCTCCCCCAGCACCTTGATGAGGCCCGCATCTCTGTCCTCGAGGTACCGGCGCTCCATCCTAATGGCGACGCCGCCTTGCAGGTGCCAGCGCTGTTTGTCGATCTGAACCTCGAGGATCCGAGCATCATCCACCTCTCGTGTCACTACGAGGCCGGGGCGAGCCTCTCCTCCACGCGGTTTCAGCTGCGGGACGGCGCATTCATCACTTACCTGATGATGCACGCCTCTGATGTCGCCTTCACCTCGACACCGCTGCTCTTCTTCAACGCCTGCGATGTTGCGAGCCTGCGTCCGGACCAGGCCGAGAACTTCCTCGAATACTGCATGCGCATCGGCGCCGAGTGCGTGATCGCGCCCGAATTTCAGGTCCACGACGTCGGGGCAGCCGACGTCGCCGAGGTCTTCTATCGCCTGCTGCTCAAGGACGGTCTCAGCGTGTGCGACGCGCTACGCGCCACCAAGCTCTGGCTGTGGAGGGAAAAAGGAAGCTTAGCAGGCCTGCTTTACGCCGTTTACGGTCAGTCGGATCGGAGTTTTCGATAGTGGGTTTCAACTTTGTGGCGCTCGACCGTTCCCTCTTGCGGAGGCTCTCTGTCGTATGAAACTTAACGAATTGTCCGATCGACCCGGCGCGCGGCACCGACGCAAGCGTAAAGGCCGCGGCATAGGCTCTGGCCTCGGCAAGACAGGTGGCCGCGGGCAGAAGGGGCAAAAATCGCGATCGGGCGTTGCCATCAAGGGGTTCGGAGGCGGGCAAATGCCCCTCCATAAGCGCATACCCAAGCGCGGCTTCACGCCATACACCAAGAAGAACGTGACCGAGGTGAACCTAGCCGCCCTCAACCGGCTCGTGGTGAGCGGTGTCATCAAGGCCGGCGAATTTCTCGACGAGGCGAAACTGGGCGGCCTTGGGCTCGTTCGGAAGGGCAATGTCGTAAAAGTGCTGGGCTTTGGTATGCTCAAGGTGCCTTTGCAATTATACGTGGGGATGGTCTCTGAAGGTGCAACCCGGAAGATACGTGCGGCAGGGGGCAACGTGATGACCTACCTCAACTCGGACTCACCCAAGAATACCGGTATCGAAAGCGCACTGCTCGCCACACGTGTCGATGGCCGCCACAACGGCGGTGTTATGGGCGACTTCCGATATGACATCTTTATTGGCGTGGTGAACGGCGTCGCAAAAGTCGGCATCAATATCTACCTCGATCCCGATAAGCGCGAGTTCTGGCGAGAGAACGGTCGCCGGTTCTATTTCCAGCTGGCAACTCGCGATACTGCCATCGAGACAAGGATCTTGACAGTCGAACAGATTCTCGAACTGGAGGAAAGCGGCGTGCACAAGCTCGCCCTGTCGTCCGGAAGCATCACCGGTCGGCACCCCGAGGTACTCGTCGATCTCTTTGCCGACGGTCGGCCCATACACAATAGCGCGACGCCCATCCAATAGCCGCCAGACGTCCTTCGCTCCCGCCCCGCCCGGTTTCCCAAAGCTCGGTATCCCAGGGCGATCACGCACGTATCCTAAGGCGCATGCGCGTGACCGGTTTCAACGAGGGCGGTCCTGATGCCCTGGCAACACGCAAGCCACCACGGCGAGCTTTGATCCTGAATGATGAGCAACTCGGCCGGCTGGCGGAACAGGTCGAGACGGGGCCCATCCTTGTTGCCCCACGGGGTTGTGCGCTGGCGGCTTACTGATCTGGCGCAATGGGTCTGGGATGAGTTCGCGCTTTCCTTGACCGGCCATACTCTGGGGTGCGAGTTTCGCGCGATGGAACAACGGAATCTCTCGGCGAGACCACGGCATCATGGGCCGAAGCCCGATAACATTGTCGATCTTAGAGCGCTTTTCGACCATTCCGGATCATCGTGATTGGACCATCAGGTATGCTCGGAAGGCGCGGTGCGCAGCAGGGGCTGGTTGCCCCTGCAAGGGCCGCAACGCCGCCACCGGGCCTCATGGTCCAACCCCAAAGGGGCGGGCCGAATTGGGCCCACTGCCGCGTCAGTCTGGCTTGAAAGATCGACATATTCCTGCGCCAGCCTTCCTTGCAGTGAGCCAAATTCGGTTCCGTCATGATGCCCCGGAATGGCCGAAAAGCGCTCTAAAAAACTTAATTTCCCGTCTGGCGCAGATCAAGCCAAGCCTGCCGAGAGTAACGCCCGTAGAGCTTTGGTGGCAGAGCCTGCCCCGGCGAAGGCCGGGGACGAAGCGCGCATCGGTCAGAAGACCAAGCTGACCCGGCGGTGGGCCAGCCGCGGCACCCGCCCGTCAGCGCCTAACGATCAGAGACGATCCTTCGCATGGCTGTTTGGGGCGATATGCCCCGCTGAAGGAAAGGCCTTCGGTATCGTCATGCTCAAATGCAACAGCGAGGCCCAAAATTGCGGCTGGGAGCATGCACTTTGAGGAAATCGCCTTCCACATCGCGCCAAGTGCGCATGCGGTGCTGCTGCTCAATCAGGCCGGATAGCACGGCTCGGCCGAGAAGGGCATCTCTTCCAATATCACAATCATGCATCTGCCGCCCAGGTGCCCAGAACTCAATCCAGTGGAGAATGTGTGGCAGATCATGCGCGACAACTGGTTGTCGAACCGCATCTACCAATCATACGACGACATCGTCGAGCACTGCTGCTTCGCATGGAACAGGCTCGTCGATCAACCATGTCGAATTTTGTCTATCGGCTTGCGCAAGTGGGCTCATGGGTCATGGCCAATGCGCGTCGGTATGAGCCCCCCGCTCACCCGCCACAGGCGGCCCAGCGGATCGTACGACAGCGCGACGTTGTTCTTGCCGCTCGCCGTCAGCAGCCGGTTCTCCGCGTCGTAGCTGAACGTCGTGCTGCCGTCCGATGTCAGGTTGCCGTTGGCATCATACGTAAACGAGGCTGGCCCGGCGCTGGAGTACTGGTTCAGGCCGTTGGTGGTGTAAGCGCGGTTGACGTCGACATAGCCGCCGAACGCATAGGCATCGGTGCTGCTCGCGATGCTGACCAGCTGGCTGGCCGGGTTGTAGCCATAGCCGGTCAGGATATCGCTGATGCCGTTGGTGAACGCCAGCTGCCGCGTGGCCGGGCGCGAAGCGGCGTCATAGGTGAGGCCGAATGCCAGTTGAGTGCACTATAACCGTCTTTTGGGACATTCAATGACAAACAAGATTAAGGACTATCTTCTGTCATTCAATTTCTTAAAACATTCTCTAGCATGCCTGCGAATTATTTCCCAGTCATCATCCTCAAACAGCGCGCGGACTGTCCAGAAACTCTGAAAAATTGGACTACTTCGAACCTTTAAAATCTGATCTAATTCTTTCACTTTCAGTTCTTGTTCATAAGGGAGATCAATCGCATCAATACGAATAAATGCATCCTCGAACTGTAAAGCTAGTTCGTCAACATTGATGTCAAGATAGTCGAAATCATGTGCATTCACGAGACCAATGCAACGCAAGTACTGCAACTGCTCGCTGGGTGATAGCGATAGAACCCTGACCGACTCTCGCAACTCGACTGATGGACTCACCATCTACCTCCTGAGTGTATAATTGGAGACTTTTCATTGTGTGTCGTCACCCGCCAGTACGGGTTAGGTCCATGACGTCCTCCACCAGGATGCCAACGAATTTGTCGCCCGGTCCAATCACTTCCGCCCCATTCACGCAAAGCCCATCCTTTGCCAGCGTTCTCACCACGGAAACTGCGTGTCCAAGCCCAACCTTCCGGTGTGCCAACTCTAGAACGGAGTGCATCGAGCGAAACATTTTGTAAAATCTGAGGATTCCCCATTACGTCATCTACTGACCCAATACTGCAAGCTGCGCAGGTGTCACCTCCTAAAGATAGAATGAGTCCCAGAAGAGAAGTCAATTTTGCATAGACTGTAATGGTGGGTGCCGGTGGGGAATCGTCAAGGGGTGGGCCTCGGTTGTGACCCATGTGTGGAGTGCTTTGTGCCGATTGTCCGGGGGCCTGAGCACTCGGTGCCATGCCATTTCGGGCCATCATGGTCCGCGTGGTTCCGCCAGTGCCGATTACTGAGCCACTCCCTCGGACGCCCTCCAGTCCCTCGAGTCCGCCGTCATCGCACGCCCCCGAAATCTGACATTTGCTCGTACCGCTCGGATCGCGCATATTCACCGGATCATTCCCCACATACGCGTAGAGATTGATCTGGTCCTCGTACCCGAAGGGGTCGGTCTGCAGGAACCGGCCCAGCGTCGGTGAGTAGATGCGGGCCTTGTAATGGTACATGCCAAGGTCTTCAAGCCACGCCTGGCCGGTGTACTGGAACCGGCCGATATTGTCTTTGCCGGGGATGCCGTATTCGTCGTAGCGGTTGATCTTGAACGGGATGCCGCTGCCGTCGGTGATTGCGGTGACAGAGCCCTTGTGGTTGGTGAACAGATAGCGGCGGCTGGAGGCGGTCGTGCCTGCGCCCTCGAACCACACTTGCGGCGTATCGGTGCCTTGCCCGTGCACATAGCGCCGCAGCATAGTGCCCGCTGCGTCGTACTCCGCCGCCAGCGCGTCGCCATCGTACAGCATGTGCGTGGTGCCGCTTGGCCCCCCGCTCACCCGCCACAGGCGGCCCAGTGGGTCGTACGACAGCGTGACGTTGCGTGCGCCGCTGGCCGTCAGCAGCCGGTTCTCCGCGTCGTAGGTGAACGTGCTGCTGCCGTCCGATGTCAGATTTCCGTTAGCGTCATACCTGAACGTCGCAGGCCCGGCGCCTATGTACTGGTTCAGGCCGTTGGTGGTGTAAGCGCGGTTGACGTCGACATGGCCACCGAACGCATAGGCATCGGTGCTGCTCGCGATGCTGACCAGCTGGCTGGCCGGGTTGTAGCCATAGCCGGTCCAGATATCGCTGATGCCGTTGGTGAACGCCAGCTACCGCGTGGCGGGGCGCGAGGCGGCGTCATAGGTGAGGCCGGTGAACGGACCCCAGCTCGACGGTGCCCAGCGATATTGTGTCGATGCCCGGCCCAGCGCATCATACTGCTGGTAGACCAGGGGATCGCCGCCCTCGATTACGCTCTGGTAAAACCGCCCGCTGGATTCCCGGATCGTGGCAACGGACGTGCCATCGGGATAGGTCACGTAGATACGGTTGCCCGCAGCGTCATACTGATACGCCATCGTGCGCGAGGTACCGCCCATGTTGGTGGTGCTCGACCGGATCTGGCCCAGGCCATCGTACACATTGGTCACCCCCTCGCCGCCGGGCGAGCCGAACCGGGCATAGGTCTGCAGGCCCAGCAGATCGTAGCCGTAATACACATCTGCCGCCGTGCCGGGCACGTCCTTGAGCGTGACCCGGTTCAGCGCGTCATAAGTGTAATACAGCATCTGCCCGTCGCGCTTTTGCAAGGACGTGCGGTTGCCCGCCGCGTCCCAGCTATACGCCTCGTAATCGGTGGTGCTGACCACACCAGGCGTCGCGGGCGACGGGAAGTTCCAGCGCGTCTGACGGTCATGCCCGTCATAGGTCATAGAGGCGCGGTTGCCCTTGGCGTCGGTGAGGCTCACCTGCTTGCCGTTCAGGCTGTAACCGTAACTGACGTGATCCTGCTGCAAAGCGGTACCCACCGCCTTCTGCACCGTGATCAGCCGGCCTGCCGAGTCATACAGGTTGCGGGTCACGCGGTCCGGCCCCTGCGCGCCCTGCGCACCCACGCTGCACGCGCCATTGGCGGTGGCTGCAGGCAGCGCGTTCAGGTTCATGCGTACCGTGGTGCATTCCGCCAGCCCTCGGTTGAGGAAGGAGCGGTCGGTTACGCTCAAGGTGACGCCGCCGCCATAGGTGCGTTCGCGGATCGCGTTGCGGCGGCTGTCATAGGCGTAGTCCGTCGCGTTTACGGGAGAAAGCGTGAGGTCGTTCAGGCTGGGGATCGTGCCTTTTTCCGCCAGCACAACCTTGTTGTCGGAATCGCGATAGGTGTACCGTGCCGCAGGGCGGATGCCATCGGGCGCGGCGGGTCCGATCTCCCAGGTTTTGCGGCCGATGACATCATAACGATAATGCTTGCTGTCGGCATCGCCGGGCAGCGGCCCATCCTCGCTGAGCACCCGGCCTGCATTGTCGTATGTGTACGTCGTGACGCGCGAAAGGCCGGTAGCGGCGTCCGTTATTGTCACCGTAAGTGGCAGCGCGGTGTTACCCCAATAGGTATAGCTGGTATAGACCACCGCCGACGTGTTGCAGGTGGAGCCCCATCCGCACTCGGTCACCAGCGAGGGCGCGGTGAGCGAACTGCCGGTGTACTGCAGGACTTTCAGGCGGCGCACGCCGTTGGCATCGGCCGGGTCCCATTGCTGGATCAGCCGCCCCTTGTCGTCATAATACAAGTCCGTCTGCCGACCCAGCCCATCGATATAATAGGCCGGGCGAAAACACAGGACACGGGTCTGGCTGCACAAGGTGGGGTTGATCGCGGCGGTCTCGGTGATCGGCGCAAGACCGGAGCCCGGCTTTGGGTGCGTTACCTTGGACGTGATGTTGCCATAGCTGTCATAGCTGATCTGGACGTAATTGCCCTCAGGCTGCGTGATCCGCGTCAGGCGAAAATCGCTGTCGTACTGAAACGCCGTCGTCCGCCCGAGCGCATCGACCGCCGATGAAATCAGGTTGGGGCGCCTGGTGGCGCCTTCCTGGATGTTATAAACTTGCGAATAGCCGTCCGGCCCGGACACGGTGACGCTGTCATAGGTGTAGCCTTCCGGCGTGCCCTTTGCCCGGTAATTGGCATAAGCATAGTTCCATGCAACCCCGTCACGCTGGACCTGCGAAACAAGTCCGTGGGTGCCACTGGGAGTGACGACCAGAGTGGGTGAAGCTTCACCGGGCAAATTCATAGTGGCCGACGCCACTTCTACCTTTGAACCGACACTGTTGGGGCAGTTGTTGCAATACACCATTCGTCCGGAAAGATCGGTGATCTCGCCAATGGTGCTATATGTATGTTGCGCTAACGGGGTGCCGGGTGCGTCATCCTTGTACAACGTGGCCTGCGCGGCGGATAGCCACAACCCAGTCGCGGCTTGCGCGTCATTGCTGTGGTAGGATACGCTGATCCGATAACCGATGTTGCTGCTGATCTGGGTGACGCGGTGCAGCGTGCGGTTGAAGTATACCGCAGTATCGTAACTGAGCGAGATAACCTCACCATCCGGATAGACGATCGACGAGGCATAGCGCTGGACCCTGCGCGTCTGCAGGCTGGGTCCGGAATCGAATTCGAGCAGGTCGAAAGTGTAGACCGCGCCGGTCTGCCCTTCGGTTACTGTCAGGAATTCGCCCGTCGTCATGTTGCCCTCAATGACCGCGCCGTTGTTTTTCAGGCTTCGGCAGGCGTCATCGAAAAGACAGGAAAACGATTCGGATGCAGACCTTCCTGTGTGCACCGAAATGGAAGACTGGACATAATCACCGTTTCCGCCGCTGATGGTCATGATCAGGTGCGGCATGAAGCTTTGCACACGATCGAACGTCAGTCGCGGCGCGGCGGGGACGGACAGCGTGGGCACGTCGATCTGCATCTGGCCGTCGGTTATGTTGACGTTGTTGACGTCCGGCTCGGATGTCAGCGGCGTGATGGCGGGGTTGGTGGCCTGGGCAAAAGCGGGGACTGTCAGTGCCGCCATCAGCAGCCCGAACACAAGCTTCAAGCCATAAAGGACGCCGCCTGTCCGCTGCGATATCATTGGCCGTTCCCCCTTATGTCCTGATATCCGGGCTGATTGTGCTGCTGCCACGTTGCGCTTTGCCCGTGTCATCAAAAGCATCCGTTGCCTGAGACGGTCAGCGACAATGTGCCCGTCGAGGTCGCACCCTGACTGTCCTGAACAACATAAACGACCTGCACGCTGCCGCCCGACCCGTATGAATTGAAGCCAATATTGGTCGAAGACTCGACGTTCGCTTCTCCGCGACTGGAAGGAGAAACGCTTTGGATCGAAACCAGCGACAGGGGATAATGGCCCTCCGGATCGGTGTCGTTCGCCACGACATTTACGGATATGAACGAGCACACCCCAACCGTTCCGCCATTGTCGTTATTGGCAATTGGCGGCTGGTTGGTTCCGCCACCCCCGGGATTTCCGCCACCGGGGTCGCCGCCTCCAGGGCCTCCACCGCCCGGATCCCCACCCCCGGGAGACTCGGGGGCTCCCGAAACGTTCACGTTGGTCCTGTTGTCTGCAGCGTCATAGCTGTAGCTGGAGTTGACCCCGGTATTGGCGGTGCCGGTGTGCGATGTCTGCACCAGTCGCCCCAGCGCATCGTACACATACGTCACAGCCTCGCTGGACTGCGCCAGAACGGGCACAGGAAAAAGCAGGACACTCGCCATACCGAGCTTCAAACAGGTTCTGATCATTGCCCCCTCCATCAACAAAGCGCTGCCCAGCAGGCAATCGAGCGCAGTTATTCAAAACGTGCCGGCCATTCCACGTTAATTACTTGTGATTCTTGGTTATTTGGAAAGATACATACGACAATGTGGTCGTCCAGACAGAATAACAGCCATTTTGGGGCGTTCTTCGTTTTGCGTGGATCAATTACACTTTTTTAATGGCCAGGATTGGGTGGTATCAATCGCGCGCTATCATTGTGTACGCAACATTTCTGCGGCGTATTACTTTAATGGCCGAAGCGCCAACCCTATTGCGCACGTGGGCCCAACCCCAGCTCGGCGACCGGTGCAGTTGCTCAAAATGGGAGCGGTTGGCCTGTGGACGGATCAGGCGTATCTGTACCGCGATCAACCACGCCGGAGTTTGTCTGATGCGTTGTGGGTGGCTTCATCATCCCGGCAGGTGAATGTTCAAAAACCGAAAACTCGATGTCATTCGACACGAAATGTTGCAGGAAGCGCCATGGCTGAACAGGGTCAAGAAATTGCTGTTTTCAACATCGGTTCGGACAAGCAGCCGATCGTCGTTATCGACAATTTCTACAGCAACGCCGAGGATCTCATAGCATTGGCCAGGCGATCGGATTTCGGCCCGGCGTTGAATTTCTACCCTGGTGTCCGCGCGAGCGTGTGCGAGGAGTATTGGTCGCCGGGTCAGGTCATGCTGTGTCAAAGGGCGATCGCCAAGGCTTTCAACATGTCTGGCAAGATCGACATTCTGGACACCAGTTTTTCGATGGTGACGACGCGTCCCGATGATTTGGACCAGGTCCAGTCCCTGCCCCATTGCGACGCCTTCAGTCCGAGGCATGTCGCGCTCGTGCATTATCTGTCCCCGAACTTTCCGGGTGGTACGGCGTTTTTCCGGCATCGGTCGACCGGCTTGCAGACCGTTTCGGAACAGCACCGCGCCGCGTATTTCGAGGCGCTGCAAGGCGAACTGGAGCGCGACGGGCCGCCACCGCGCGGCTACGTTCGCGGCGATACGAGCCTGTTCGAGCAGATTCATGAGGTCGAAAGCAGGTTCAACCGCGCGGTGCTGTACCGGGGCCAGCAATTGCACAGCGGGGTGATCGAGCCGTCGGTGCGGTTGTCGGCCGATCCATCCACGGGGCGGCTGACCGTTACGGCCTTCATGACGCTGCGCTGACCGGCGCGGCACGCCCCCATCTGCTAGCGCCTTCCGAGCGTCATATTAACAGGACCAGTTGCAAAACACTTGACAGAATGAACGTTCTCATTGAAAAATGAACGTTAACAATCGGCGGCGCTTTATCGTCCGCACGAGGTGTGGGAGGGATTGAAATGGAGCGTTCCAAAAATCACGCGGCTATGCGCCTTATGGCTGGCGTGTCGGCTGTCGCACTCGGCCTGACGGTAAATCCCGCGTTTGCGCAGGATCAGGAAGTCGCGGACACCCCTGAGAACGAGATTGTGGTCACCGGCATCCGGGCCAGCCTCAAGCAGGCGCAGTATATCAAGCGCGACGCGCAGGGCATCGTCGATGCCATCTCGGCCGAAGACATCGGCAAGTTTCCCGACACCAACCTGGCCGAATCGCTCCAGCGCATCACCGGCGTGTCGATCGACCGTCAGAGCGGCGAAGGCTCGACCGTCACCGTGCGCGGCTTTGGCCCCGAATTCAACCTGGTGGTCGTCAACGGCCGCCAGATGCCCACGTCGACGCTGGGCGACGGCTTCTCCGCCCCCTCCACCCGCAGCTTCGACTTCGTCAACCTGGCAGCCGAAGGCGTCGCCGGAGTGGAAGTCTACAAGTCCGGCCGCGCATCGCTTCCCACCGGCGGCATCGGATCGGTGATCAACATCAAGCTGCCCCGTCCGCTGGACCGCCCGGGCCTGAACGGCAGCATCGGCGTCAAGGGCGTTTACGACACGTCGCAGCTGTATGGCACCGATATCACGCCGGAAGTGTCTGGCATCATCAGCAAGACCTTTGCCAACGATACCATCGGCGTATTGGTGGCAGGATCGTATCAGAAGCGTAACGGCGGCCAAGCGCAGTTCAATATCGGCAACTGGCGTCCAGGCTATACCGGGGCTGAAAACAACTGGGGTTCGCTGGCGCAGCCGGGCGATCCGCGCTTTGCCAACATCCAGAACCGTCCCGGCCCGACGGATGTCTATCAGGTTCCGCAGAACGCGAGCTACGACTTCAGCGACTTCACGCGTGAGCGCATCAATGGCCAGGCCGTCATCCAGTTCAAGCCGACCGACACGCTCGACCTGGCCTTCGACTACATCTTTTCCCAGAACACATTCGCGAGCCAGCAGAACAGCATCGGCGTGTGGTTCAATCACGGCGATACGTCGAGCAGCTGGACGAATGGCCCGGCCGCCGGCGCCAATTTCTATTCGGAAAACTTTGCGGCATCGGAAGGCAAGGACCTCGCCATCACCGGCGCCGTCGGCTCCAATCGCAGCATCAACCATTCCTTCGGCGGCAACCTCAAATGGGAAGGCCCGGGCGGCCTGCGGCTTGAGCTCGACGGGCACCACTCGACGGCAGAATCCAAGCCGACCTCGCCTTATGGCAGCGGCATTGCCGTGGGCACCGCCATTTTCGGCGTCGCCAACCAGCGGGTCGATTTCACCACGGACATGCCGGTCATTTCGGTGCGGATGCATCCGGGCGCGGAGATCAATCCCGGCAACATCCGTCCTTCGGGCAACGCCTTCCGCAACGCCTATATGAAGAACACCATCGATCAGGTGAACCTGCGCGGCGGGTATGATTTCGATACCGACTTCATCAAGAGCCTAGACTTCGGCGTGGGCTATGTCGAAAATCAGGTCCGCACGGCCTTTGGCGTGATCCAGAACGACACCTGGGGCGGCACCTTGCCGGCATCGCAAACCCCGGACTCGCTGTTCACCCCGCGCGATCTTCCTCGCGACCTTGCAGGCGTGAGCGGTTCGAACGATCCTGGCATCATCCCGCAGTATTTCCGCATCGACACCGTCGGCCTCATAACGCTGCTGGATCAGCAGCTGGGCATCTGCAATGCCGCGCCGGGCGACACCTGCCTTGCGCCGTATTCGACCGACCGGCGCATCCGCGAGAGATCGATCACGCCGTGGGCGCAGACGTTCCACTCGTTCGACGTGGGCGATACGCAGATCAACATGCGGCTTGGCCTGCGGTATGAAGAGACCAAGATCCGTTCGCGCGCTCTCGCCTCGATCCCGACCGGTACCGTCTGGGTTTCGCAGAACGAAATCACGCTGATCGAAGCGCCCGGACGCGACTTCACCACGCTGGAGGGCAAGTACGACAACTGGCTGCCCGCCATCGACTTCGACATCTCGCCGATCGAGAACGTCAAGCTGCGCGCATCCTACAGCCACACGATCACGCGCCCGGATTATGCCAGCATGCAGGGCGGCATCACCGTGGCGCAGCCGCTGCGCGTGGGATCGGGCGGCAGCCAGGCAAGCGCGGGCAACCCGGCGCTGCTGCCCTACAAGTCGAAGAATATCGACCTGTCGGCTGAGTGGTATTACGATACCGCCAGCTACATTTCGGTCGGCTTCTTCAACAAGAATGTCAGCAACTTCATTGCCAACGATACCACGCTGACCCCGCTGTTCGACCTGCCCGATCCTTCGCAGGGCGGCGCTGCGACGGCAGCGCGCCAGGCGCTTGGCGCCAACGCGTCGTTCGACCAGATCGTGGCGTGGGTTCGTGCCAACCGTCCGGCAGACTTTGTTGCAGGCGCGGGAACGGCAGGCGGCGTTATCGGTCGCGATGCCGATCCGGACGTGATCTTCACGTTCACGCAGCCATCGAACAGCGACCAGAACGCCCGGCTGTGGGGCTGGGAGTTTGCGGTCCAGCACAACTTCTGGGACACGGGCTTCGGGGCGATCCTTAACTACACGGTCGTCAAGAGCGACACCTCGTTCGACAACACCTTGCCGGCGACCGCGGTCCAGTTCGCGGTGACCGGGGCAAGCGACAGTGCGAACGCTGTGCTGTATTATGACAAGAACGGCCTGCAGGCGCGTGTCGCCTACAACTGGCGCGACAAGTTCCTCGCCGGGCGGGATCAGGACCCGTTCTACGTCGAATCCTACGGCCAGGTGGATGCCAGCGCCAGCTATGAGTTTATGCCCGGCCTGACGGCGTTCATCGAGGGCATCAACATCACCAATGCAGACCGTACGGGCGTGCGCCGCAACGAACGCGCCGTGTTCTTCTCCGCTCCCGGCTACGCCCGCTATACAGCCGGGATGCGGTTCGCGTTTTAGAAGCTTCGGGGACGTTGTCGCATTGCGTCCCCCAAGTTTCCGAAGCAGTATGAACCGGTCTGATGGAAGGGAGGAGTTGCACCGCCACGGCGGTGTGGCTCTTTTCTTCTAACCGCAGGTTTTTTCTCACCGCAGGCAAGGGACGGGTGTAGCAAAACGGCATGGAAGGTTCGGTCGAGCATATCGTCATCGTTGGCGGTGGAACCGCAGGGTGGTTATCCGCCTGCGTGCTCGCGGCCCGGCGGCCCGACCTGTCGGTGACGTTGGTCGAGGCACCCGGCATCCCCACCATCGGCGTTGGCGAGGGCACCTGGCCCACGATGCGCCAGACGCTGGCCAGCATCGGCATCGATGAGGCCGAATTCCTGCGCGAATGCGAAGCGTCTTTCAAACAGGGTTCGCAGTTCAACGGCTGGGTCGATGGCTCTGCCGCCGATGCCTACCTGCACCCGTTCACCGCGCCACCGCCCGACGACATGCGCGATCTGCTGGCCGCGTGGCAGGCCATCGCGCCGCACGCCCCGTTCGCTGCGGCGATGACCCCGCAGCAGGCCGTGTGCGCCGGCAACCTAGCCCCCCGCCAGCAGGCCATGCCCGGTTATGCAGGCGCCTTGAACTACGGCTATCACCTGGATGCAGGCAAGTTTGCCGCGCTGCTGCAGCGCCATGCAACACAGCGCCTTGGTGTCGTTCATATGGCGGCCGAGGTAACCGGCGTCGTATCAGCGCCAGATGGCGACATCGCTGCGCTCAGGCTGCGTGACCTGCCTGACCTCGAAGGCGATCTTTTCATCGATTGCTCGGGCCACGCCGCAATCCTGATCGGCGGGCATTGCGGCAGCGACTGGGTCGACAGGTCCGATGTTTCGTTCAACGACCGCGCGCTTGCGGTCCAGGTCAAAACGCAGCCGGATGCCCCAATCGCGGCGCAGACGGTCGCGACGGCGCATGCCGCCGGTTGGGTGTGGGATATCGCCCTGCCCTCCCGCCGCGGCATCGGCTGCGTCTATGCATCGCGCTTCATGGATGACGATGCTGCGCACGATGTGTTGCTAGGATACGTGCGCGATACCGTGCCCGGTGCAGACCTCGCAGCGCTGCAGCCGCGCAAGCTTTCGTTCCGCACCGGCCATCGCAGCCTGTTCTGGGATCGCAACTGCATCGCCATCGGACTGTCGGCCGGGTTTATCGAGCCGCTGGAAGCATCGGCCATCGTGATGATCGAGTTGTCGCTGAAGGCCTTGGTGGAGAACTTCCCCGCCAGCCGCGCGGCGATGACGATCCACGCCGGGCGCTTCAACGAGCTGTTCCGCTATCGCTGGGACCGGATCGTCGATTTCCTGAAGCTGCATTATGTGCTCAGCCGCCGCGAGGAGCCGTATTGGCGGGCCCAGCGCGATCCTCAGACCACCCCGCCCCGCCTGGCCGAGCAGCTGACATTGTGGCGCGACCAGCCACCGTCGGCCTGGGATTTTCCCCAGGTGGACGAGATTTTTTCAGCGGCCAGCCAGCAATATGTCCTTTACGGCATGGGCTTTCCTGTCCCGCAACGCCTGCCGGATGTCTCTCAAGCCGCATCCGCACGGCTGAACGACGTGCACGGCAAGGCGCGGGCACTGGCAGCAGCCCTGCCCACCAACCGCAGTTACTTCAACAGCATCATGCCTGTTTCGGCAGACACCACAGCATTGGCAGACCGATGAGCAACCACCAGATCGTCAACTTTGCCGACCATGAGCACCTGCGCGTCCATGCCAGTCCCGGACGCCAGTTTGGCGACAATGTCATGGCCTGCCTCACCGTCCCGGCAGAATTCCGGCAGGTGCAGGGCCATTTCCCGATCGTGTTCCACCGTGATCTGACGACCGGCGCGTTCAATGCGCTTGCGCTGTTCGGCTTCGAGAACGGGGAGAACCTGTTCCTTGATGGCGACACATGGGACGCGTTGTACCGCCCGCTGGCGCTTGCCATTCAGCCGTTCCTGGTGGGTCGCAGCACATCCGATGATGCACCCGCGCAGGTTCATATCGACATGGCCAGCCCGCGCATCTCCAGCACGGACGAAGGCACGCTGCTGTTCGACGATGCCGGGCAACCGACACCGTATCTGGAAACCATCGCCGAAAAGCTGGGCGATCTGGACTATGCCTATCGCGCAGCCCCTGCATTCTTCGCGGCGCTTGAGCGCTACGAACTGCTGGAGCCGTTCACGATGGACGTGACGATGGTCGATGGCGCGCGCCATTCGCTGGTCGGCTACTATGCCGTCAACGAGGATCGGTTGGCGCAGCTGGATGGCGATGCGCTGGCCGCGCTGCACAGCGAGGGTCACCTGCAGCCGCTGTTCATGGCCGTCGCTTCGATGTCGCGGCTTGGCGATCTTGTGGCGCGCAAGAACCTGCGGGTTTCCCGTGTCTGAGGCTCATGCCGCGATCCTGGACGACATCCGGGCGGTGCCGGAGCGCACAGCGCCCGATGCCGGTGCGCTCGATGCGCTGTTGCAAGGTGCGCGCACCCCGTTCGTGATCCGCGGATTGGTCAGCGACTGGCCGTTGGTCAAAGCCGGGCAGCACAGCGCGCGCGCCGCGCGTGCCTATCTTCTGGAACGCGCCCGCAACGTGCCGTTTGCCGTTTCCATCGGCCAGCCGGGGCACGATGGCCGGATGTTCTATGATGCCGCCATGGGCATGAACTTCCAGATGGCGCGCGGAAAGCTCGCGGATATCTTTGGCGGCTTCGATGCCAACGAAGGCCGCAAGGACGCGCCGACCGTGTATCTGGCGTCCATCGACGTGCCGGGCCATTTCGAAGCGGTGGATGCCGAAAACACCGTCGATCTGGGTAACCGGCAGCGCACCGCGAGCCTGTGGATCGGAACACCGACGCGGATCGCAGCGCACAACGATTTTCCCGACAACCTGGCCTGCTGCGTGGCAGGGCGACGGCGCTTCACGCTGTTTCCGCCGGACCAGTTCCGTAACCTGTATCTTGGCCCGATCGACAACACCCCGGCGGGCCGCGCGATCAGCATGGTGGATTTCCACGCGCCGGATTTTGGTGCCCACCCCCGTTTTGCCGATGCACTGGAAAGCGCTCAGGTGGCGGAGCTTGGGCCCGGTGACGCGCTGTTCATTCCCTCGATGTGGTGGCACCATGTCGAAGGTTTAGCGCCGTTCAACATCCTGCTGAATTATTGGTGGCGCGATACGCCGCGCTATCTGGGGCAGCCACAGGACGCGCTGAACCACGCGATCATGGCGATCCGCGATCTGCCTGCCGAAGACCGGGAGACCTGGCGTGCGCTTTTCGACCATTATGTTTTCGATGCTGGACCGCAGGTCACCGCGCATATCCCCGAGCACGCGCGCGGTGTGCTGGACCCGCTGACCGCCGAAACGGCAGGCAGCCTGCGTGCATTTTTGCTGAGGACACTAAGCCGATGATGAGCGAATACACAAAGCGGCGCGTGGTGATCGCTGGCGGCGGCACCGCTGGCTGGATGACCGCCGCAGCCCTTGCGCGGACGATGGGCAATGCGATCGAACTGACGTTGGTCGAATCCGATGCCATCGGCACGGTGGGCGTGGGCGAAAGCACCATCCCGCCCCTGGTCAACTACAACCGCCTGCTGGGAATAGCCGAGGCGGATTTCATGCGCGCCACCCAGGCGACCTTCAAGCTGGGCATCGAGTTTGAAAACTGGAAGCTGGACGGGGAGAAGTATTTCCACTCCTTCGGCACGACAGGTCTCGACCACTGGACCGCCGGGTTCCAGCACTTCTGGCTGCACGCGCAGAACAAAGGTCACCGCGCCAGCTATGACGATTACTGCATGGAACTGCAGGCCGCCTATGCGCAGCGCTTCGCGCATCTGCCCGATGGCCGGATGAATTATGCCTATCAGCTCGATTCCACGCTGTACGGCATGTTCCTGCGCAAGCTGGCTGAAGCCGACGGGGCCAAGCGCGTCGAAGGCAAGATCGCACAGGTGACGCTCGATAGCGCCAGCGGGGACATCGCTGCGCTGGTGCTCGATTCCGGCCAGCGGATCGAGGGCGACCTGTTCATCGACTGTACCGGCTTTCGCGCCCTGCTGATCGAAGGCGCGCTGCACGTCGGCTTTGACGACTGGACGCATTACCTGCCGTGCGATTCCGCCATCGCGGTGCAGACCGCCAGCGTGCGCCCGCCAGTCCCCTACACCCGCGCCATCGCGCATGATGCAGGCTGGCAGTGGCGCATTCCGCTGCAGCACCGCGCGGGCAACGGCATCGTCTATTGCAGCCGCTACCTGGATCGCGACGCCGCGCTGGACCGGTTGTTCTCGACCATCGAAGGCGAACGGTTGACCGAGCCCAACTTCATCCGCTTCACCACCGGCGCGCGGCGCAAGCAGTGGCACCGCAACTGCATCGCCGTGGGCCTTTCGGGCGGTTTCATGGAACCGCTGGAATCCACCTCCATCCACCTTATCCAGCGCGCGATTCTGCGGCTGGTGCGGATGATGCCGATGGGAGCGATCAGCGAGCGCGACGTGGCCGAATTCAACGACCAGCAAATGACCGATATGTTGCAGGTGCGCGATTTCCTGATCCTGCACTACAAGGCGACCGACCGACGCGACAGCCCGTTCTGGCGGCAGTGCGCGCAGATGGATATCCCCGACAGCCTGACCCAGAAGATCGAGTTGTTCCGCGAAACCGGCCGGGTGTTCCGCCGCAACGAAGAACTGTTCGGCGAAAACAGCTGGGTGCAGGTGATGATGGGCCAGGGCATCGTTCCCCACGCCTATCACCCTGTCGCGACCAAGCTTTCGGACCAGGAACTGGACCAGTTGCTGGCCGGCCTTCGCGATTCGGTGGCCAAGACGGTCGCCAGCCTGCCGTCGCACCAGGATTACGTCGCGCGTTATTGCGGCGCAGGGGAGCCGGCAGCGGCAGCGGCATGATCGCACGGTTGCTCTGCCTGCCCGCGCTGCTACTCGCCACACCCGCGCAGGCGCAGGACATGCGCCTGATGTGGTCGGACGAGTTCGACCAGCCCGGAATCGATGCTGCCAAATGGAGCTTCGACGTCGACTGCTGGGGCGGCGGCAATGACGAGCGCCAGTGCTATACCGACAGCAGCCGCAATGCGCGGATCGTCGATGGCAGGCTGGTCATCACCGCGCTGCGCCAGCGTTCGACAGGGCCTGCACTGCCTGCCACCCACCCTGAACACGCCGCTGATCCCGATGCCAAGGCGACGCGGGCATTCACCTCCGCGCGGCTGACGACGCGCGGCAAGGCGGCGTGGCGCTTTGGCCGCATCGAAGTCCGCGCCAAGCTGCCGCAGGGCCAGGGCACCTGGCCGGCGATCTGGATGCTGCCGGAAGCGAGCACCTATGGCGGCTGGGCCGCATCGGGCGAGATCGACATCCTGGAAGCGGTCAATCTGGGCGTGCCATGTGCAAAATGTCCCGGCGGCAAAGAAAACACGATCCTGGGGACCCTGCATTTCGGCGGAGTGTGGCCCAAAAACGTGCACAAGGGCGATGAAACTCCGGCGCCTGAAGTACTGGAAGGCTTCCATACCTATTCGATCGATTGGGAGCCCGAACGCATGGTGTGGCGCATCGATGGCCGCATCTTTGCCGAGCGCACGCTGGGCGATTGGTGGAGTGCCGGTTCTACCACGCCCGGCGCACCGTTCGATCAGCCGTTTCACCTGATCGTGAACCTCGCAATCGGGGGCAAGCTGGCCGAAACCCGCGGGGTCGGCGGGGTGTCGACGCGCGATTTTCCCAAGCGGCTTGAAATCGACTGGGTTCGCGTCTGGCAAAAGGCGGACGACCCGGCTAGGTCGGCTCCCGAACCGGCCAATCAGGGGGACGAGTAAGAACATGGCGAGACGCCGCCAGGCTGTCACGATCAAGCATGTAGCGGCCGATGCAGGCGTGTCGCTGCAGACGGTCAGCCGCGTCATCAACAACGAACCCAGCGTGCGGCCGGAAATGCTGCGGCGGGTTCAGGATTCCATCGACAGGCTGGGCTATGTCCCATCCATCGCCGCCCAGCGCATGAGCGGGTCGCGCTCTTATCTGATCCTTGCCGTCAACGATCGCAAGCGCACGATCGAGGATTGGCGCGCGCGGCAGGGCACCGACTGGATCGACCAGATGCTGCTGGGCGGAATGCTGACCTGCGCCCAGCACGGGTATCGCATGATCTTCGAGCTGGTCGATACCCACAACGACCATGTCGAGCGCGAACTGCAGGGCGCGATCGCGGCGCTGCAGCCCGATGGCATCATCCTCACCCCACCGCATTCCGACAATGCCCAGATCGTCGCGTTTCTGGCGACACAGGACATCCCGTTCGTGCGGATCGGGTCGCATGAGGATGGTGCGGGCATTCCGGTTTCGATGGATGACGAGGGCTCGGCGCGGACAGCCACCGGGCACCTCATCGCGCTTGGCCACCGCCGCATCGGGTTCATCGCGGGAGCGCCTGAATACAATCTCAGCCACTGGCGCGTCGACGGCTGGAAGGCGGCGATGGCCGAGGCGGGATTGGCCACCGAAGGGCTGCTGGAAGCGGGCGATTTCACATATGCATCGGGCGAGCGCGCTGCGCGTCAGCTGCTGACGCAAGCGGCCCCGCCCAGTGCGATCATCGCCAGCAACGACCAGATGGCACTGGCCACGCTGGAGGTCGCGCGCTCGCTGGAGATCGCAGTGCCCGAGCAACTGTCCGTGATCAGCTTCGACAACACGCCGCTGGTCCACTTCACCCAGCCGCCGCTGACCGCCATCGACCAGCCGATTGCAGCAACCGCTTCACGCGCGGTGGAGCTCATTATCGCAGCGCAAAAGGGTGAGGACCGGCCGGAAAAGCTCACCGTGATTTCCGCCGATCTGGTCATGCGGGGTTCTGTCGCGCGGCCACAAAGCGCCAACGTTGGCTGATCGCCGCCATTTGCGCCGGTTTCTGCTGATCTATGCGCTGGCATGGGCCGGTTGCTCTATCGCCTATGTTCCGTTTCTGACCATCCTGCTGCCGGTGCGGGTGACGGCACTGGCAGGTCAGGGGCCGGACATTTCGTGGATGGCGTATATCGCCTTTGCCGGCGCCATCGCCGCCAGCATCGGGAATATCGGATTCGGCTATCTCAGCGATGTTTCCGGCAACCGGCGGGGCTGGGTTGCAGCAGGGCTGATGCTGTCATGCGCGCTGCTGCTGGCGGTTGCCAAGGCGACCAGCCTGACCGGCCTGACCGGCCTGATTGTCATTCTGGTGTTCTGGCAACTTGCGCTCAACATGATGCTGGCGCCGCTCGCCGCATTGGCGGGAGATTGCGTGCCCGACAATGACAAGGGGCTGCTGGGTGGGCTGATGGCATTTGCGCCGGGGCTGGGCGCGCTCTCCGGCGCCGCCGTGACGATACCGGGCCTGGCCGGTCCGGATGCCCAATTGGCGCTGGTTGCGGCTCTGGTTGCAGCATGCGTGCTGCCCGCGCTGATCAGCCGCTTGCCACAGAGTGAGGGCGCGACCAGGCAGCAGCCCCCTTCGCCGCCAGCCGACCGCGAGCCCTATCAACAAATCCTGCGCGGCATCATGGCGCGGATGTGGTTTGCCCGGTTGGCGGTGCAGGTGGCAGAAGCCGCGCTGTTCGCCTATCTGCTCTTCTGGTTCCGTTCGCTCGATCCGGCCATCGGGGGCAACGCCACCGCCCGGGTGTTCGGCTCCATCCTCATCGTCTCTGCGCCGCTTGCGCTGATCGCCGGGCGCTGGGCTGACCGGCGGGACCGGCCCTTGCTCCCGCTGATCGTGTGCACGGGGCTGTCGGCCTGCGCGCTGACCGGCATGGCACTGGCAAGCACCTTGCCTGCTGCCATCGCGACTTACGCCGTGTTCGGAATTGCCAGTGCTGTTTTCCTGGCGCTCCATTCCTCGCAGACATTGCGCGTTTTGCCACGTTCGGACCGGCGCGGGCGAGACCTGGGGTTGTTCAATCTCACCAACACCCTGCCCTCGCTGATCATGCCCTGGCTGGCGCTGGCACTTGTCCCCCGCTTCGGCTTTTCTGCCCTGTTCCTTGTGTTTGCCGTGCTGGCGTTGCTGGCAGGCGCCGTTCTGCTCGCGCCTTCTCGCCGCATCTGAGGCGTTCCACTACCTTTTCGGCGGGGTCACAAGCACATGCGTCATGCGGAATTTGTGCGATGGCCATGCTTGATTCTCCCTCAACCGCGTGCCATGAATGAGAACGTTCACACAGGGTAAGCCTGGAGACCGGAGAGGGTAATCATGTTGTTTAGGCCTAGTTTATCTTTGGTCGCCGCCTTGCTTGCCGGCTGCGCAGTCCCCCAACTGCATGGCGCGCTGGCGATGGAGGCCAAGCCCGACGCTGCCGTTGCCAATCCGGAAATATGGCCCGCCGCCAAGAGCCCCGAGGCCATGACCGACGCGCAGACCGATGCGACCATCGCCGCATTGCTTGCGCGCATGACCATCGAGCAGAAGGTCGGCCAGATGATCCAGGCCGATATCAGCGCGATCACCCCTGCCGACCTTGAACGCTACCCGCTCGGTTCCATCCTGGCAGGCGGCAATTCCGGCCCCTATGGCGATGAGCGCGCCGATGCCGCCACTTGGGTCCGCATGGTAGGCGAATTTCGCGAGGCATCCCGCAAGAGCGGAGCCGGTGTGCCGATCCTGTTCGGCATCGATGCCGTCCATGGCCACTCCAATGTGCCGGGCGCCACGCTTTTCCCCCACAATATCGGCCTGGGCGCGGCCAATGATGCGGAATTGCTGAAGCGCATCGGTGCCGTCACCGCGGCGGAAGTTGCAGCCACGGGCATCGAATGGACGTTCGCCCCGACCCTGGCCGTACCGCAGGATTTGCGCTGGGGCCGCAGCTATGAGGGCTATGCCGCCGATCCTGCGCTGATCGCGCGCTATGCCCGCGCGATGACGCTCGGCCTGCAGGGGCCGCTGACCTCGGGCCGCCCGCTCGATGGCACGCATGTTGCCGCCACGGCCAAGCATTTCCTCGCCGACGGCGGCACCGCCGAGGGCAAGGACCAGGGCGATGCCAACATTCCCGAAGCGGAATTGATTGCGCTCCACGCACTGGGCTATCCCGCCGCGATCGATGCAGGTGCCCTTACCGTCATGGCCAGCTTCTCCACCTGGCATGGCATCAAGCATCACGGTAACAAGAGCCTGCTGACCGATGTTCTCAAGCAACAGATGGGCTTTGCCGGCCTGGTGGTGGGCGATTGGAACGGCCACGGCCAGGTCGCGGGTTGCACCGTGACCGACTGCGCGGCCAGCTTCAACGCGGGGCTGGACCTCGCCATGGCGCCCGATAGCTGGAAGGGCCTGTTCGATTCCACGCTGCGCGATGCGCGCAGCGGTGTGATCCCGATCGCGCGCATCGATGATGCGGTGACGCGGATCCTGCGGGTCAAGGCCAAGCTGGGTCTGCTGCAGGAAGCAGCCGTCCAGCGCGGAGCACCTGCCATGGTCGGCGCGCCTGAGCATCTCGCCGTTGCGCGCGAGGCGGTCGCCAAGTCGCTGGTTCTGCTCAAGAACAACGATGGCATCCTGCCCATTCGACCCGGCGCGCGCGTACTGATCGCCGGCCCCGGAGCCGATGACATGGCGATGCAGGCCGGCGGCTGGACGATTGGCTGGCAGGGCACGGACACCAAGGCCAGCGACTTCCCCAACGGCCAGACCATCGGCAAGGCCATCGCCGCGGCGGTATCCACCGCGGGCGGACAGGCTGCCATCGCCGCCGATGGCCATTGGTCGGCCAAACCGGACGTTGCCGTCGTGGTCTTTGGCGAGCGGCCCTATGCCGAATACCAGGGCGATGTGCCGCATCTGGCCTTCCGTCCGCAGGCTGGCGAGCAGGAACTGATCGCGCGGCTGAAGGCGCAGGGCATCCGCGTCGTATCGGTGTTCCTGTCGGGCCGCCCGATGTTTACCGGCGCGCAGATCAACGCGTCCGATGCCTTCGTGGCCGCCTGGCTGCCAGGATCGCAAGGCACAGGCGTCGCCGACGTGCTGGTGGCGCAGGCCAATGGCGCACCCGCTCGCGATTTCACGGGTCGCCTGCCCTTTGCCTGGCCCTCCGATGCGGTTTCGCCGATCACGAAGGCGCTGTTTCCGGCAGGCTATGGGCTGAGTTATGCCGCTCCTTCAACGCTCGGGCCGGTGAACGAAAACCCGGGGGTTGATCTGGCCGCCGCGGCCAGCGAAGACGTATACATGACGCGCGGAGCAATCCCTTCGCCCTGGCGCCTTGGCCTCGACAGCGTGGTGCAGGCGACCGCAACCGACATCGGCGCCCAGGAAGATGCGCGCAAGTTCACCTGGAGCGCGCGTGGAGGCCTTGCCATCGATGGCCCTGCGGTGAACCTCATGCGGCAGCTCGACGGCGGATTTGCGCTGGTGCTCGATTGGCGGATCGATGCCGCGCCCAATGGCGCGGTTGAAGTGTCGTTTGGTGGCGGCACGCTGGATGTCACCGCATTGGTGAAGGCCGCGACCATCGGGCAGTCGCTGGTCACGACCATTCCGCTGCGCTGCTTCAAGGACGCAGGCGGCGATCTTGCCGCTGTGGGCACGCCGCTTCGCCTGGCGGCAGACAAGGGTTTCGTCGCCAGCCTGCGCAGCGTAAGGATCGAAGGGCAAGGATCGGTCACCGCGTGCCCGCCGCGACAAAAGCAGTAATCCACACAGCATAGCCGCCGATGAAGAGCGGATGCAAAGGCCCATAACGGGCACATAACGGGGAGACGGATCGGATGGCATTAGCACCACAAGCTTCAGGCAGCGCCAGCGCTGATGCAGGTACCGGCATCGATGCGCCGCAGCTCCAGGTTTTCGTGATGGCGCTGTTCTTCATCTTCGGCGGCATCACCAGCCTCAACGATGTCATCATCCCCAAGCTGAAAGAGCTGTTCACGCTCAATTTCACGCAGGCCATGCTGGTGCAGTTCTGCTTTTTCACGGCCTATCTGGTCATTGGCATCCCGGGCGCGCGCCTGGTCAAGCGCATCGGCTATATGCGCGGTGCGGTCGCCGGGTTGCTGACGATGATGGTCGGCTGCCTGCTGTTCATTCCGGCCAGCCAGACCGCCACATACGGAGTCTTCCTGTTCGCGCTGTTCGTGCTGGCAAGCGGCGTGGTGATCGTTCAGGTCGTCGCCAACCCGCTGATCTCGCTTTTGGGCAAGCCCCAAACCGCGCACAGTCGGCTGACGTTCGCGCAAGGTTTCAACTCGCTCGGCACGACCGTCTTCCCGATATTTGGCTCGATCCTGATCCTGGGCAGCCTGGCCAGCGTCAGCGCCGATCAATTGTCCGGCGCGCAGCTCGATGCTTATCGCACCGCCGAAAGCCAGGCCATCGTGACAGGCTATATCGGCATCGCCATCGCGCTCGCCATCGTAGCAGCGGTGGTGTGGCTGATGCGCAATGCGCTCAAAGGGGAAAAGCACGAGGCCAGCGCCGGTCTTGCAGGGCTCGACCTTATGGGGCGGCCACGGTTTGCGTATGGCGCGGCATCGATCTTTCTGTACGTGGGCGCCGAGGTCGCGATCGGATCGCTGGTGGTGAACTACCTCATGCAGCCGCAGGTCATGGCATTGGCGGAACAGGATGCGGGCAAGCTGATCGGCCTGTATTGGGGCGGCGCGATGATCGGCAGGTTCATCGGCTCGGCCGTCATGCGCATCGTCAGCCCCTCGGTCGTGCTGATGTGCGTCTGCACCGGCGCCATCGCCCTGATTGCGCTGTCATCGCTCACCACCGGGCAGCTGGCAGGCTACAGCCTGCTGGCGATCGGCCTGATGAACGCGGTCATGTTCCCCACGATCTTCAGCCTTGCGTGCGAAAACCTGGGCAGCCGGGCCGCAGACGGATCGGGCATCATCAACGTCGCCATCTTCGGCGGCGCGGTGATCCCGCTGCTGACCGGCGTGATCGCGGATGCCACCGGCAGCCTGACCACGTCCCTCATCCTGCCCGCATTGTGCTATGCGATCATCGCAGGGTTCGGCTGGTTCTCCAAAAAGCCTGCACCTGCCGCCTGAGGCGGACCGCCAGGCAATTCGATAGCGTTGGGGATACGCCAGAGCGGCCTCATCGCCGCTGCGCTGGCGTGCATGAGGCGTCAGTGCCCGCAGGCAAGACTTCTTAGGCATCCGGGCTGCGGCAAAGTGTGAAAAATTGAAATGGTCGGGGAGACAGGATTCGAACCTGCGACCCTCTGCTCCCAAAGCAGACGCGCTACCAGGCTGCGCCACTCCCCGAACCAATATCATCCGGCCGATGGCATCAAGGGCCATTGCCGTTTCGCCCTGCCGAAGCCGGGCCATTCTTCCGCCAGATCTGGGCTGGTGGGCCCGGAGGGACTCGAACCCCCGACCTAGCCGTTATGAGCGGCCAGCTCTAACCAACTGAGCTACAGGCCCGCCCCGGCTATGCCTGCAGGGCGGTTACTCCAGCGGGGGGCGGCAATGCAAGCACGAAACGCATACGCGTGCGCAACAAACGCCAGACCGCAGGCAATGGCCAACTTGTCAGCGTTCGATCGCCGCATCGATTTCGGCGATGCTGGTGGGCTTGACCGCGCGCGCGGCAAGATAGCCCAGCACCTGATGCCACCAGTCGAAAAACGCCGCCACGTCCAGGCTGTTGCGGACATAGGGCGTGTAGCCGGCCATGAGCGAGGGCGAGTGGAAGGAGAAGTTGAGGATCGGCAAGCCATCGTCCAGCGCGATATCGATGCCGCGAATCGCCTCTTCCACCGAAATGCCTTCAGGGGTGAGCGATATGCGTTCCAGCAGGCGGCCCCGCGCCATCAGCGATTTGGTGACGCCTGCCATCTGCGCCATGGGGAAGAACGTGCCCTGCCTGCGCAGCAGGCCCCAATAGACCGACGTCACAGGCAGCTCGACGATGCCCAGCGCCTTGTCGAGCCAATAGGGCTCAAGCGGGTAATGCGAAAAATCCGGGCCTTCGTGCTTGCTGTAATCGAAGTTGGCGCGCACCGAGGTATCGAACTTCACGCCCGCCTCGCGCAGCAGATTGAGCGTTTCGTTGCCGATGCCGTAACGCCCGGCGCGATACGCGATCGGCAGCTTGCCCGTCGCCTCCGCAATCGCATCACGCAGCATGTAGAACTTGGCGCGCTCAAGGTCCTTGGGCAGGTTACCGGCATAGGTGTTGCGCTGCGTCACTTCCTCGTCGAACGGCGGATTGACCCAGGGATGCAGCTGGATGCCGACTTCGGCGCGGCCTTCGCGAACCAGGCTGCCGTAAATGTCCCGTCCGCGCGGATCGGAAATCACCGGCCAGTCGACGAGATACAAAGGCGTTACGCCGTACTCTTCGCACAGTGTCTGAAAGTCGGTGATCGCCTCGATAGATTCGAGCGAATAGCCCTCGCGCTTGATCGGGCGGGTCCAGTCGAACTCTTCCTCGACATCGACGGTGACCAGATAGCGCTGTCCGAAACCATCAGGGAAGCGGACGAAATCGTCCTTGCCCGGCAATCTTGCAAAGGTCATTTACGCCGCCTTGATATGAGGTCGCAGTCCACAGAAATGGAGCCCCCCTTTGGCCGCCAATCCTGTCCACGCGGCCCTTCCGGCTAGGATCGCGCGATTTCCGCGCTAGTCTGCACTCTGGGCAACGTCAAGCACAAGGCTTGGTGCTCTACCGCCATCTGTCCGCCATGGCTGGAAAGCAGGTTGCGGACCAGCCGCAGGCAGAAGCCCAGCCCTAGCAAGGGGCCGCCCTGGCCCTGCCCTTCGTCGGCCCGGTCGACATCGAACAGGCTATCCTCGTCCAGCCCGCTCAAGGACTGCGGGCGCGTGATGTGCATGTCCAGCGCAGTGGCCTGCAGGGCGAACGACACGGCAAGGGTCTCGCCGGGTGCGCAGCTGCCGATCAGGGCACCGGCCAGCCGCGGCACGATGCGGTCGAGCGCCTGCACCGACATGGCGATGATGCATCCCTGAGGCACAGGACCGATGGAAAGCGATGCGCCGGAATGGTCGAGCAGCGGCTGAACTCGCGTTTTCAAGCGACTGACCAGGTCATCGATGCTGACAACGCCTGCAGGGTCATCGATGGCATTGCGATCCAGCCGCAAGGCGGTGTCAAGGTCATCGAAGCCGGTGAGCAATGTCCGCGCGTCCTGGCGGATGCGCAGCGCCATATCGCGATACTCCGCCGCGACGGGACCGAACAGTTGCTGTTCGATGATCTCCGAAAAGCCCATGATGGCGTTGAGCGGGGTGCGCAGTTCGTGCACGATCTGGCGCAGACCGTCGCGCCCGGCAAGCGTGGCCGTCTCGCCCTCCGATCCGGCGCTTTCCCATGCCATCGGGCGGCGGATGACACCATGATAGCCGGTAAAGCGCCCGGTCGCCCGGTCGAACACCGGGTCGGCATCGATCCGCCATTCGCCGCGCAAGCTTGCCGCATTGCCAAGGTCGGCCCGGCCGCCGCGCATCGGCACCCGGCGCGAGAAAGCGGTAGCTACCGCAGCATCGACGCCGCGCGAGCCGGCCAGCGCAGGCACACCGATGGAAAGCCCGTAGACCGCGCCCAATGCCATGCCCTTGGCTGCGGTGATTGCGCCATCGACGCCGGTGGAAAAAGTGAAATGCTCGTGCTCCGGAGGCTTAGCTGCTTCTGCTGCTTCGGTCGCATCGGGCACGGGCGCGGCCACTTCGGAACGTGGCTCTTCAATTGCAGCGAAGCGCGCTTCCGGAACCTGTGGCTGCACGGAAACGGCAGGCTGCATCGCCTTGTCCAGTTCGTTCCAGCCATCGCCTGCAAAATCGGAGCGCACATCCATCGCCTGCCGGAAGCGGACTTCCTGCAGCGCCTCGATACGCTTGACGATCTCGCCGATGCTCTGCGGCCCCTCGCGCGTGGCAGGTGGTGCCTGAGGTGCAGGTTCCGGCTCGGTAACCACTGCGGCCTCAGCCAGCATCACCGCTTCGGGCTCTTGCACCGCAAGGCCGTTCGGCTCTGCGGCTGCCACGACTTCTGGATCTGGCTGGCTGATCCCCGCAACCGGCTGAGGCTCTTGCGTATCCTCGACGACGGGCTCGTGAGTTTCGCCCACCACTGCCTGCGCTGGGGCGATGGCATCGGGCAGCGCAGTGTCATACAGGCCCAATTGATCGAGCAGCGCGCGCGTGCGCGGGCCAAGGTCGCGCCGATGGCGGAGAAAGCCGCGCGCCCGTGTCGGCAAGGCAGGCACCAATCCGGCCCACTGCTCGTCGGTCAGCCGCGCCGCACGGATGGCAGCGCTCGCCACCGGCGGCCGCTCTGCTGCCAGATACTGGACCAGCACCGGCGAGACCAGACGGCCGGACAGGCATTGCACCGTCAGCAGCCGCTCGTCGTCGCTTACGACATTGCGCAGCGCATGGACGCGGGCGAGCGCCGGTGCCTGCAGCGCATCCACATCATCGCCCGCGATCTGGCCTAGAATGTCGACAAGCTGCCGGTACTGCGCAACCGCCGCCGTCCCTGTGGGAACGTCTCCAGCCATAACGGTGGTGAGGCGATCATCAAAACGCATGGGTACCAAATCGTCCTTCGCGCGGGCCTGTAAGCGGCAACGGCCGGTCGCCCTGGCAAATGTGCCTTGGCTTAGCGATAGCCAGTGCGGGGCATCGGCGGAAGTGCACTTTTTACCGCGTCGCAATGTGGGACAATTGCGTTACCGCACAATTATATTATATGTCGGCCGCAGGTTGTTGCGGAATCTTTCTGCGATGGCGTGATTTTCCGATGGTTCAGGCTGCATTGGGGTCCCGGTGGAACCAAGGCACCCGTCCCGCGGCTGGACAGGGGAACACTATTGTCAAGTCTTGACCAAATCGACAGGCAATTGCTGACACGGCTGCAGGATGAAGGCCGCATCACGAATGTCGAACTGGCCAGCCGGGTCGGGTTGACGGCGCCGCCCTGCCTGCGCCGCGTCCGCGCGCTGGAAGAAGCGGGTATCATCCGCGGCTATCATGCCGATATCGACCCTCAGAAGCTTGGCTTTGCGATCACCGTGTTCGCCATGGTCAGCCTGAAAAGCCAGGCGGAAAGCGACCTGCGGGCGTTCGAGGACCATGTCAGCACCCTGCCCCAGGTACGCGAATGCCACATGCTGAACGGGGAGATCGATTTCATACTGAAGATCGTCGCGCGCGATCTGCAGGAGTTTCAGGCGTTCCTGACTTCGCGGCTGACGCCCGCGGCCAATGTGGCCAGCGTCAAGACGTCGCTCACCATCCGCACGTCCAAGCAGCAGCCCGGCGTTCCTCTGGACGAGTAAGCCCGCGCCAAAAAAAACGGCAGACCGGGCGCTGTGCCCAATCTGCCGTTTAATCAATCTGCCGCTTATATTGCGATATTCAGCCGTCAGGCGGCGGGGGCTGCTGCCGGTGCAGCGGCAGGCGCCGTCTTCTGATCGATGTACACCGTCCACAGCTTGGCGATCGGCGCGCGTGCGCCGGTAATGCCAGCCAGCGTCTGGCGTGCCGGGTCAAACTTGTTCTGCGCGACCTGCGCGATGGCCTGAACCATCATCGCACGCTCCTTGTCGGCGACGTTCTTGGTCAGCGCCAATGCGGCCAGTTCCTCGGCCTCTGCATACTGCTTGTTGGCCAGCAGCGCATCGGCAGTCGCCAAGGTCACGGTTGCCGAACCGTTGCCGCGTGAATCGCGAACGGACTCAGGCAAAGTGCCGACATAATCCGCGCGGTTGGCGTTGGCGGTTGCCAGTGCCTCATTGGCAAAACCTGCGCTCGATGAAATCACGCCGGCAGCCTTGCCCTCTTCGATCAGCGCGATGACCTCGGTCGGGCGACGCGCTGCGCCGGCAGCCTCAATATACTCCTGATAGTCGTTGGGGCTGACGAGCCCGCCGGTCATGCGCAGCAGGCGCATAGCATCCAGGCTCTGTTCGCTGGTGAAGTTGCGGTTGTCGCTCTGCATCGCGCGGATCACTTCATTCCAGGCGCCCTTGCCGGGGTCGGCCCGCAGAAGAAGCTGGGCCCATGCGGTGCTGTCACTCTTGGTGGCCCGCGCAATCTGGAAGCCGCGCTTGGCCCAGCTGGGTGCATACTGCTTGTCGCCTGCCAACTGCGCTTCGACCGCGCGCTGCAGATACGGCAGGCCCTGCGCTGCCAAGGGCGAGTTTGCCGCATCGATGCTGCGTCCGCCGGACTTGGCAATCGCCTCGCCGAAATGCGCTTCGGCCAGCTGGAACAGATTGACCGGGTTGGTCTGGCCAGCCTGCACCGCGGCAGTCAGGTACGTGCGGGCGCGGGGGAAATCGTTGGCCACGAGCGCCTTTTCACCCACGAAGCTGTTGAACGTCTTCAGCTCGGATTCGGTCGCCTTGCCACTTGCCAAAGCCTGCTCGACACCCTTTGCCTGCATGGCATTGTCGTTCTTCTTCAAGCCGATCTGCAGCGTCATCTTGCCGGTGAGATATTTCTCGTCCGGGGTGGTCGCGATCGGCGCGGCTTCGTTGAGCTTGGCCTCGGCAGTGACCAGATCGTTCGCGCCGAATGCCTGCTGCGACGCAGAGAATGCGGTGCGGAATTCGGGGCTCAGCTCAAGCTGCGGCGCTTCGGCTTCCTTGCCCTTCTTGGGCTTCTTTTCAGCACGCTGGGCGTGTGCTGCATCGACCGGCAGCGCGAGCGAAACGATAGAGGTTCCGGCAAGCGCGAGCGCCAGGGCCATGGGGAAACGGGAAATGCGACGCATGATATCCTCCGAACTAAAGTGACGGCTTTGCAGCGGCCGACGTGCACGACCCTTTGCGGGCCGGTTGATGAAGCCGTCCTTAATGACTAGAACAGGAACGAACAACCGGGGTTTGCGGTTCCCATGGGAAAAAGGGGCCGCGGTGCGGTCCGCCCCCGTCCGCTTCTGCCCGGGCGAGGCATCAACGGGCTTTGCATGCTACCTGTCGCTGGGCTAAGGCACCGGCGACATGATTATCCTGCTTTCCCCGGCAAAATCGCTGGATTTCGATTCGCCTGCGCCCGACGTTCAGCCCACGCCCTTGCGGTTCGAGGCGGAGGCCGGCCGGCTGGTCCGTTCAGCTGCGCGCCTGTCCAAGGCCCGGCTGAAGCAGATCATGCCCGTGTCCGATGCGCTGATCGACCTCAACTACAGCCGGTACCGCGGTTTCCACGATCAGCCCGAACGGCCAGCCGCATTTGCCTTCAACGGCGATGTATACTCAGGGCTAGCCGCGCGCTCGCTGGACGAGGCGGCAATAGCCTATGCGCAGGACCATGTGCGCATTCTTTCGGGCCTCTATGGCGTCTTGCGGCCGCTGGACAACATCCGCCCCTATCGCCTTGAAATGGGGACACGCTGGGCACCGCGCCATCCTTCTCTGGTGGCATTCTGGGGCGACCGGATCGCGCACGCCATCAGCGAAGACCTGTCGGCCACCCAAAGCAACACGATCATCAACCTGGCCAGCCAGGAGTATTTTGCTGCCGCCGACAAGGGACTCAAAAAGCGCGGCATCCGGGTCGTCACCGCCGATTTCCGCCAGCAGGGCCCCGATGGCCTGCGCTTCATCAGCTTCGAGGCCAAGCGGGCACGCGGCATGGCGGCGCGATACCTGTGCGAACACCGGCACACCGATCCTGAGGCGCTGAAGGGCTTCGACAGCGATGGCTATCGCTTCGACCCGCAGACCAGCGACGACACGGTCTGGCGGTTCATCCGGGCATGACCGATTGCACGGTTATCATCGGCGCATCCGGCGGCATCGGCGCTGCGCTGGCAGCCGAAGCGCAGGCTCGTGGCGCGCACGTCGTGGCCCTGGCGCGCAGCTTTGCGGGCGATGGCCATATCGACATTGAAGACGAGGCGAGCGTTGCGGATGCAGCGGCAAGGCTGGGCGCGCAGGGGCTGATACCGGTGCGTGTGATTGTGGCCACCGGCCTGTTGCATGCCGATGGCAAGGGCCCGGAAAAGAGCCTCAAGGACATCGATCCTGCCTGGATGGCGCGAAATTTTGCGGTCAACACCATCGGCCCGGCATTGGTCGCCAAGCATTTCGTGCCGATGATGCCGCGCAAGGCCCCTGCCCTGTTTGCCGCCATCGGCGCGCGCGTCGGCAGCATATCCGACAACCGGCTGGGCGGCTGGTATGGCTATCGCGCGGCCAAGGCGGCCTTGCACATGACGATCCGCAACATCGCCATCGAATGGGGCAGGCGCAATGACCAGGCGATTTGCGTCGCGCTGCACCCCGGTACGGTGGACACGGCCCTCAGCAAGCCGTTCCAAGCCAACGTCGCCCATGGACGTCTGTTCGATGCCCACCACAGCGCAGCGAGCATGCTGGACGTGCTTGGCGCGCTGCGACCGGCCGATTCGGGCGGGATATTCGCGTGGGACGGCAACCCCATTCAGCCGTAACGGCATCCGCCCCCCAAGCGCTTGATTTAACTGTTGAAAAAACCTGCCTGAAAGCCCGCAAAAGCTGGCATTTTTACCCCCCTTGCCCTAGAGCCTGAGACAAGACGCAAAAGCGTCACAAAGGCATAAAAGGCGCATGGAATGAACGACGAAACCGCAACGGCGGAACCCAACGAAATCGAACGCATCGACATCGTCGATGAGATGCGGTCCAGCTATCTGGACTATGCGATGTCGGTCATCGTCAGCCGTGCCCTGCCCGATGTTCGCGATGGCCTGAAGCCCGTGCATCGCCGCATTCTGTTCGCCAGCCAGGAAGGCGGCTTCGTTGCCGGACGACCCTATCGCAAGTCCGCCAAGATCGTCGGTGACGTGATGGGCAACTATCACCCGCATGGCGACAGCGCGATCTATGATGCGCTCGCGCGCATGACGCAGGACTGGTCGATGCGGGTGCCGCTGATCGACGGCCAGGGCAATTTCGGATCGATGGACCCTGATCCGCCAGCATCGATGCGCTACACCGAAGCGCGCCTGGCCAAGGTCGCCAACAGCCTGCTCGACGATCTCGACAAGGACACCGTCGACTTCACGCCCAACTATGACGGATCGCGCGAAGAGCCGCAGGTGCTGCCCGCGCGCTTCCCCAACCTGCTGGTCAATGGCGCTGGCGGCATCGCCGTCGGCATGGCGACCAACATTCCGCCGCACAATCTGGGTGAAGTCATCGATGCCTGCCTGGCGTGGATCGACAACCCGCTGATCGAGCTTGAAGAGCTGATGAAGATCGTGCCGGGACCAGATTTCCCCACGGCACCGTTGATTCTGGGCCAGACCGGCGCACGCAACGCCTACGCCACCGGCCGCGGATCGATCATGATGCGCGCGCGCCACATGATCGAGGAGAGCCGCGGCGACCGCCGCTCGATCGTGCTCACCTCCATCCCGTTCCAGGTCGGCAAGAACGGCCTGGTCGAAAAACTGGCAGAGGCCGCCAAGGACAAGCGGATCGAGGGTGTCTCCGACATTCGCGATGAATCCAACCGTTTCGGCGTGCGCATCGTTATCGACCTGAAGCGCGATGCGACGCCCGACGTGGTGCTGAACCAGATCTGGCGGCACAGCCCGGCGCAGTCGAGCTTCCCCGCCAACATGCTGGCGATCCGTGGCGGCCGTCCTGAAACGCTGCCGCTCAAGGATATCATCGAAGCGTTCGTGCGCTTCCGTGAGCAGGTCATCACCCGGCGTACCAAGTTCGAGCTCGGCAAGGCGCGGGACCGGGCGCACATCTTGCTCGGCCTGGTGGTTGCCGTCACCAATATGGACGAGGTGGTTCGCATCATCCGGTCCTCCGCATCGCCTGCAGAAGCGCGCGCGGCGCTGGTCGCGCGGCAATGGCCGATCGCCGAAATCGCACCCTATATCCGGCTGGTCGAGGCGATCGAGGCCGAGATCGAAGGCGATACCTACACGCTGAGCGAAATCCAGGTCCGCGCTATCCTCGACCTGCGCCTGCACCGGCTGACGGCGCTGGGCCGGGACGAAATCGGCAATGAATTGAAGGTACTTGCATCCAGTATCGAAGAGTTTCTCGCAATACTGGGCGACCGTGTGAAGCTGTATGCCGTGCTGCGCGGCGAGCTGATTGCGGTGCGCGAAGAGTTTGCCACCCCGCGCCTGTCGGAAATCGCACCCTCATGGGACGGCGTGGAAGACGAGGATCTGATCGAGCGCGAGGAAATGGTCGTCACTGTCACCCTGCAGGGCTACATCAAGCGCACCCCGCTCGACGCGTTTCGCGCGCAGGCACGCGGCGGCAAAGGCCGTTCGGGCATGGCGACCAAGGACGAAGATGCGGTCACCAGCATGTTCGTCACCTCCACCCACACGCCGGTGCTGTTCTTCTCCACCCACGGCAAGGTCTACCGCAAAAAGGTCTGGCGCCTGCCGGAAGGCGGCCCTGCCACGCGCGGGCGGCCGATGATCAACCTGCTGCCGCTGGCGCAGGGTGAGACGATCCAGACCGTGCTGCCGCTGCCCGAGGACGAGACGACCTGGGCCGATCTGCACGTGATGTTCGCCACCGCAAACGGCACGGTGCGGCGCAATTCCATGGATGCGTTCACCAACATTCCATCCAACGGCAAGATCGCCATGCGGTTCGACGAGGGATCGGACGACCGCCTGATCGGCGTTGCCTTGCTGACCGAGGGCGACGACGTGCTGCTCGCCACGCGTCAGGGCAAGGCGATCCGCTTTGCCGCGACCGATGTCCGCGAATTCCAGAGCCGTACTTCCACCGGCGTGCGCGGCATGACCTTGCGCGATGGCGACGAGGTTATCTCGCTGTCCATTCTGGGCGGGTTCGATGCGACCACGGAAGAGCGCGACGAATATCTGCGTGCGGCACCGTGGAAGGAAAACGACGCGCAGCCAACGCTTGGGCCAGACCGTATGGCCGCATTTGCGGGCGCTGAGCAGTTCCTGCTCACGGTATGCGCCAACGGCTATGGCAAATTGTCATCCGCTTACGACTATCGTCGCACCAACCGCGGCGGCCAGGGCATCACCAATATCGACAATATCGGCCGCAACGGCCCGGTCCTTGCCAGCTTCCCGGCGCATCGCAGCGACCAGTTGATGCTGGTGACCGATCAGGCCAAGCTGATCCGCCTGAGCCTGTCGACAATGCGCGTGATCGGCCGCAATTCCGCAGGCGTGCGGCTGTTCAACGTGGCAGACAACGAGCACGTGGTCAGCGCGGCGCGGATTGCGGAAGAAGAACCAGGCGAGGAAACCACCGAAGATCAGGATGTTACGCCCGATACCGAAGGCTGAATCTCATCATGTTGAGATGACGATATGATCGCGAAACCACCGGGCGACCTCGTCTTCGGACAGGTCACCCGCGGCGAGTTGCTGCATCATGATTGTCGCATCGGCCTTGTCGAACTGAATCTCGATGGCGTTCACCATCAGAAACAATCGGGCGGCGACCCAGGCCGTGCGTTTGTTTCCGTCAACAAATGGATGATTTCTAGCAATCCCGAATGCATAGGCCGCCGCCAGTTCAGCCGCAGCAGGCTCGGTATATCCGGCCAGGTTGACAGGCCTGCTGAGAGCACTTTCCAATAGCCCTTCGTCGCGAATTCCTTGGCCGCCGCCATGCTCCGATATCTGGCGATCATGCACGGCCAGGATGATGTCCTTGTCCAGCCACTGCCAATCGGTCACTTGGCGAGCACGCGCAAGATATCGCGATCCTCACGCATGATCTGTTCCGCCATCTCCATTTTTCTCGCAAATTCAGCGTTATAACGGTCAAGGCTTACGCTGCCATCAGGTTGCTCGCGGACGTAGACCTCATCGCCCTGCGCAAGGTTGAGGTGCGCTAGGACGTCCTTGGGCAGGATGACGCCGGTGGAGTTGCCGATCTTGATGAGCTTGAGGGGCTTGTTCATACCAATGTTATAACATGGATGAACACCACCCTCAACCCGCCAAACGCGGATCGCGGTGGCGCAGCGACTGGATGATGCCGGTGCAGACCAGAAACTGACCGAAATAGTACAGCGGCCAGATCAGCCAATCCGGGATTGCTGATCCTTCGAGCGGACCCAGCCGGGCAAAGATCAACAGGTCGGACAACACGAACAGCAAGGCGCCTGTGCCAACGCGATATCGCGGGAAGTCGCTGGTCCATGCCATCGCTGCCATGGCGGCAAGGAACAGGCTGTAGACCGCGATACCGGTGGCCCCTGCCCTGTCCATCGGCAGTGCCCAGGCGATCAGCACGACGCCCGGCACCAGCAGGATGGCAAACAGCCGCTGGCTGAAAGTGATCGTCCGCCGCCGATGGCGGGCATAAAGCACCATCGCCACGATATGGCCGAGCAGGAATGCAACCGCGCCATAGATCATGTCGATTTCGATCAGCATGTCACCGATGGCGCCCAGCGCCATGACGCCGCCCAGCAGACGGCCTTCGGTGGAGTGATGCCTGACCAAAGCGAACACGCTGAGAAATCCGACGCCCAGGCCCTTCCAGAGCATCAGGTACAGGCCCGGAATCGGGGCATCGCTGACGAAGTAATAGCTGATGGCGGACACCAGGCTGAGCAACAGCCACGGCCGGGATTCCACCAATGCGCGTTTGACGACCATAGCTCCCCCGGATGGCGTGTGTGCGTCATGTGATGGCACTCTTGCCCGGTCCTGCGCAAGCTGCGCAACACCCACTGTGCAAAACCGGTCCGCCGCGCTATCTGCACGAGATGACCAGAGCAGACACTTTCCAGCACCAGATTCACATCATCGGCGGCGGCCTTGCCGGGTCCGAGGCGGCATGGCAGCTTGCCGAAGCGGGCGTTCGCGTGCGCCTGTCGGAAATGCGCGGCGGCGGCGACATGACGCCGGCCCACCAGACCGACGGCCTGGCCGAACTCGTCTGCTCCAACAGCTTCCGCTCCGACGATGCCGATCGCAATGCCGTTGGCCTGCTGCACCAGGAGATGCGCACCATGGGTTCGCTGATCATGGCGGCAGCGGAGAAGGCGAAGGTTCCTGCCGGCTCTGCGCTTGCAGTCGACCGGAATATCTTCTCCGGCATCGTGACAGAAGCGCTGTCGAACCACCCCAACATCCGCATCGTGCGCGAACGGGTGGATGCCTTGCCCGACAGCGGCCCCACGATCGTTGCCACAGGACCGCTCACCGCGATGACGCTGGCGCAATCCATTGGTGCTGCGACGGGAGAGGATGCGCTCGCTTTTTTCGATGCCATCGCCCCCATCATCCACCGCGACAGCATCGACATGGATATCTGCTGGATGGCCAGCCGCTGGGACAAGGTGGGTCCGGAAGGTGACGGCAAGGATTATATCAACTGCCCGATGGACAAGGAGCAGTACCTCGCCTTCCACCAGGGCCTGATGGACGGCGACAAGACCGAATTCAAGGAATGGGAGAAGGACACGCCCTATTTTGAGGGCTGCATGCCGATCGAAGTCATGGCGTCACGAGGGGTCGAAACGCTGCGTTATGGTCCGATGAAGCCGGTGGGGCTGGACAATCCGCGCACCGGGCGCTGGCCCTACGCCGTTGTGCAGCTGCGTCAGGACAACAAGCTGGGCACGCTGTGGAACATGGTCGGCTTCCAGACCAAGCTGAAGCACGGCGCGCAGGTGGAGCTGTTCCGCACGATCCCGGGGCTGGAGAAGGCCGAGTTTGCACGGCTCGGCGGACTGCACCGCAACACCTTCATCAATTCGCCGCGCCTGCTGGATAGCGAATTGAGGCTGAAAAAGGCGCCGCATATCCGCTTTGCCGGGCAGATGACGGGGTGCGAAGGCTATGTCGAAAGTGCGAGCATCGGCCTGATCGCAGGAAGGTTCGCCGCTGCCGAACTGCAGGGCCGCACACTGGACGCGCCTCCCGTAACCACCGCGCTGGGCGCATTGCTGAACCACATCACCGGCGGCGCGGAGGCGAGCGATTTCCAGCCGATGAACGTCAACTTCGGTCTGTTTCCGCCGCCCGAATTGCCGGTGCATAAAAAGGCTCGCAAGGAAGCCTATACCAGCCGCGCGCGCAGCCACCTGCAGGTCTGGCTGGACCAGCACGACCAGGCGATCGCAGCAGAATAATCAGCATTTACAGCGTGATACGGCACGCTTTGGCTTAGTCGTAGCAAACTCTTCCGGAGAGAGCCGAGCGTTGCCGTCTGCATCCGCTTTGACGAACCGGTCCGAGGTCGCGACGGCCCATTCCTCGAAGGTGAGCAGGTTGTTGCCATCGGTGTCGAGCGCCTTGAACGCCTTGGTGCGGCTGGCGAGCAGCTCCTCGCGGGTGATGATGCGGTCGCCGTTGCGGTCATAGCGCGCAAACCGCCGCTCCTCGCGGGTCATTTCCGTGGCCTCGGGCGGGGCTGGTCCACGCATCGTGCCGGGGTCGGCCAGCGGAAGACCGGCCTCGGGAGCAGCGGGCGGCGCCGGCGCGATGCTGGCGAGGTCATCGTCCTGCTGCTGCGCGCGGATAAGGAAGAAGCCGCCCAGGATCAAAGCGATGGCAGCCAGCCCGCCGAACAGGATCCGCATCGCCCTTCCCTTTCCCGGCCCGCAGGCGCGCGATCAGCGCCCGGTCAGTCCGTGCCACACCAGCCCCATGAACAGTCCGGGGCTGCCCCAAGGACGATCCATCTGCCCCTGCGCAATGTCAAGCCGCACCGCGCGTGCGATGATCGACACTGGCCGCAGCTGGCGCGGCAATGCGATGTGGGCAAGCGCATCGCCATCGATCGCGCGCACCGCTGCATCCAGCGCGGCAGAACGGCGGTGGAACCGCACCATGTCCCATAGCGCCCATGCCTCGCCGATCCTGGCCAACACCGCGGGGTCGCTGCCCGGCGCAGTCGTGTGAAAGGCGCTCATCAACTGCCCCCTGCCCTGGGCAAAGTCCGACACCGCCTGTGCATCGTGCACGTCGAGCGCAGCCTCCCAGCCGCGAACCACCGGGCCGAGCGATGCTGCAAGGTCCAGCCCCGCCTGTTCCAGCGGTAACAGGCCCGCGAGCACCGGATTGGCGGCCGGCCGCTGCTGTGCAGGCTGGGCCATGACGTCATGCCACCATTGCAGGCGGATCTGCGCCAGCATCGGCTCACGCGCCTGCAGCACCACGCCTGCCAGCTGCGCATCGAGCGCAAACAGGGCATGACACCATGACCGCATCTGCGCATCGCCATAGCTGCTGGCCAGCGTCACGAGCGGCGAAACGGGGTTTGCAGGGGCGACCATGTCCGCGCGATCCACGAAAATCCGGGGCGGATCAAGGTAAAGATGGCGGTAACCATTTCCCTTTGAAGGCTGCTTACCATTGCCCCCGTAAAAGGCCCGATACGTGACAGGGGCATTTTCCAGACCATGACCATCCGCAACACCGATACACCGCAGAGCCGGCACGGCACTGGCAGGCCCGATGCCACCAGCCTCAAGGCCACCCAGCGCCCGGTGCTAAACCGGCTGCTCGAGTCAAAGCGCGGCAACGTGCTGCCCATCCTTGCGGCCAGCATCATCCCGATGGCCGCGATGATCGGCGGCGCGATCGACATGAGCCGCGCCTATATGGTCAAGTCCCGCATCCAGCAGGCCTGCGATGCCGGCGTGCTCGCCGGCCGCCGCGCGATGCAGCAGAGCAACTATTCCACAGCCGCCAAAGCGCAGGCGCAGGACTTCTTCGATATCAACTTCCGCGAAGGCTATAACGATTCAACCGATGTGGTGTTCACCACGAACAACCCTTCGGGCACCAGCAAGGTGCTGGGCACGGCATCGACCGTGATGCCCACCGCCATTATGGGCATGTTCGGCAAAGAAACGATCGACATTTCGGTCGACTGCGAGGCCGAGCTGAACCTCAGCAATTCCGACGTGACGTTCGTGCTCGACGTCACCGGATCGATGCTGGATTCGATCCCCAACGGCAGCGGCGGAAACATCGTCAAGATCACGGCGCTGCGCAACTCGGTGATGAGCTTTTACGATACGCTGGCCAACGCCTCCAGTGGCAGCAATGCCCGCGTGCGCTATGCGTTCGTGCCCTATTCCACCAACGTCAATGTCGGCGAGCTGCTGTACGATGCCAACCCGACCTGGCTGAACGGCGGACTGACGACGGACAGCTGGAACTACCAGTCGCGTCGGCCGATCTGGAGGACGACCACTGTCGATTGTCAGGTGCACGGCGGCACGCAATCGATCGCCTGCCCTGCACGTCCTCACACCACGATCACAGGCACGACGACCAACATCACGCGGGGCCGATGCCAGAGCTATGGCGACAACGCGTCGTTTACCGGCTTTACGCCGACAGGAGCGCCCCCGGCTGGCACCACCATCACTTATGCCCGGTATAGCTGGGGAGGAGCAGCACCCAGCTGGAGTGGCTCGGGCGACAAACAGTGCGTTCGTCAGCGGACAACAACCGTCGATTCGGCGACGTTCACCACTGGTGCAACGTTAGCATATTGGGAGTATCAACAGCGCAGCTACCCCACTTATGACTTCGTCCGCTCGATCAAGACGGCGAACCCGGCGGTGCTGATTCCCAGTGAAGTCAACGGCAGCACCAGCCGTTGGGGCGGATGCATCGAAGAGCGCGACACCATTGCAGGCAGCACGATCGCGCATGGCTCCAACGGCATTACGGTCGATGGCAACACTGGCGCGCACGATCTCAACATCGATGCCGCACCCAACAGCGCCGCAACCAAGTGGAGGCCCTATTGGGAGGACGTGTACTTCTTCAGGAACGACGGGACCAGCCTCAAAAACTATGGCGGCGGATACACCGCATGCCCCAGCAAGGCTCGCCTGCTCGCTAACATGGACCGGACCGAAGTGCAGACCTATGTGAACAATTTGGTCGCAGTGGGTGGCACCTACCACGACGTCGGCCTTCTTTGGGGCGCGCGGATCGCGTCACCGCAGGGACTGTTTGCTGCCAATGTCAACGCTTCGCCTGGAAATGGCGGTTCGGTCGGCCGCCACGTCATCTTCATGACTGACGGCCAGCTCACCAGCTATGACTTCGTGGCCAGCATGTATGGCATGGAAAGGTATGACCAGCGTATCACCGGTGGCAGCGCCGACCCCACCCAGCTGGAGCGGCAACGCCGCCGCTATCTCGCTATCTGCGAAGCGATCAAGAGTAAGGGTATCCGGCTGTGGGTGATTGCTTTCGGTACAGCGCTTTCAGACGACATGACCACGTGCTCCAGCACGGGCAGTGCTTACACCGCGGCAAACAGCAGCGCGCTGAACACCGCCTTCCAGAACATCGCCAAGCAGATTTCCGAACTGAGGTTGACCAAGTGATGGCACGGCCAGGCTTCATCAAACGCCTGAAGCAGGACCGGCGCGGGGTGACCGTGGTCGAGTTCGGCCTGATCGCGCCCACGTTTCTGGTCCTGCTGCTGGGTATCTTCGACATGGGGTACAACGTGTATGCCCGCGCGATCCTGGATGGCGCGGTGCAGAAGGCCGGTCGTGACTCCGCGCTGGAGACGGCGGCAGGTGCGATCAACGTGCTGGACGCGCGGGTGAAGGAGAACCTTGGCGGGCTGAAAGCAGGTGCCACGTTCTCCTACGAGCGGCGCAACTATCGCGATTTCGCCAAAGTCGGTCTGCCCGAAGACCTGGACGACAAGAACAACAACGGCAACCGCGACGCGGGCGAATGCTTCACCGACGAAAACGCCAATGGCACTTGGGACAGGGACCTGGGCAAGGACGGCGTCGGCGGAGCGCGCGATGTCGTGCTGTACACCGTGCGCATGTCCTACGATCGCAAGTTCCCGCTGTACGGCCTGATCGGCCTGGGCAAAACCGCGACGATCTCGTCCGCCACGGTGCTGCGCAACCAGCCTTTTGGCGACCAGGCATCTGAAACCAAAGAGGTGATCTGCACATGAGATTGCCTTGCCCACCCGTCGCTGCGCGACGCCTGCTGACGAGCGGCAAGCGCTTGGTGCAGAATATTCGCAGGAGCAAATCGGGGCTCGCGCTCATCGAATTTGCGCTCTCGTTGCCCATCTTCATGGGGCTGGGCTTTTATGGCGTCGAGGTCTCCAACCTTGCCATTACCCAGATGAAGATGAGCCAGGTCGCGCTCAATATGGCCGACAACGCCTCGCGCATCGGTACGCTCAATGCGACACTGGGCGCCAAGGTGATCACCGAAGAGCAGATCAACGACGTGTTCCAGGCAGCAGCAATGCAATCGGGTGCGGCGGGCCTGTATCAGGATGGCCGTACGATCCTGTCCAGCCTTGAGGTGAACCCTGCTGGCGGCCAGACGATCATGTGGCAACGCTGCAAGGGTATGGAGTTCGAAAATTCGAACTACGGCGGTGAAGGCACCGGCAAGACGGGCACCAGCTTTGCCGGCATGGGACCGGCTGGCGAGACCATCAAGGCCAGCGCCGGTACGGCGGTGATGTATGTGGAGCTTCATTACACCTATCATCCGTTGTTCGGCAGCATGTTCATGGAGGAGAAGGAGCTTTATCAGGAAGCCGCCTATACCGTCCGCGACAGCCGCGAGATCGGCAAGCCGCCGACCGACAATGTGGCGGATGCGCGCCAGTCAACCTGCGACAAATACGATGCGATTCTGCCGCAGACGCCCGACGCAGAACTGGGCGGCCCGCCACCGCCGAACAACAATGCCGGTGACGGTGATGATGATGACGACGACGACGATGACGACGACGACGACGACGACGACGACGACGACGACGACGACGATTGATTGAAACGCATTCGATCCGGCAAAAACACTTGCCGCTCAAAAGGAAAACACAATGCCATTTGAACATTCACAGAGTTTTGTTTGGTCACAGAAAAAGCCGCAGTTGCTGAAAAGCTCGGACTAGCGATTTTACTGGGGGGCCAAGTTATGAACTCAACCAAAATCCAATCGGCTGCCGCTGGACGGCGAGCCGCATGCAAAACCTTACTTTCCAGGCTGAGGCGCGACAAATCGGGCCTGGCGCTTATCGAATTCGCCTTCTCGCTGCCCATCTTCATGGGACTGGGCTTTTATGGCGTCGAGGTGTCGAACCTTGCCATCACCCAGATGAAGATGAGCCAGGTCGCGCTCAACATGGCCGACAACGCCTCGCGTATCGGTACGCTCAACGCGACTCTGGGCGCGAAGGTGATTACCGAAGAACAGATCAACGACGTGTTTCAGGCTGCAGCGCTGCAGTCTGGCGCGGCAGGGCTGTATCAGGATGGCCGCACCATCCTGTCCAGCCTTGAGGTGAACGCCAGCGGCGGCCAGACGATCATGTGGCAGCGGTGCAAGGGCATGGAGTTTGAAGATTCAAACTACGGCGGCGAAGGCACCGGCAAGACCGGCACCAGCTTTGCCGGCATGGGTCCGGCGGGCGATACCATCAAGGCCAGCGCCGGCACGGCGGTAATGTACGTGGAACTCCACTACACCTATCACCCGTTGTTCGGCAGCATGTTCATGGAGGAGCAGGAGCTCTATCAGGAGGCCGCCTATACCGTGCGCGACAGCCGCGAGATCGGTAAGCCGCCATCGGACAACGTGTCCGACGCGCGCCAGTCGACCTGCGACAAATACGACGCCATCCTGCCGCAGACATCAGATGCAGAGATTGCTGCCGCCCAGTCGGCGCTCGCCGGTGATGGCAACAACGGCAACGGTAATGACGATGATGATGAGGACGAGAGTAACCCGAGCAATAACAGTGGGCTGTGTGTCGCTGGACTCGTCTGCGTGAAGTTGTGACTGCGGCCGGGTCGCTTGACCCGGCCAGTTGGCATCAGCCGCGATAGCACACCTTCTTCACCGCCTTGATCACGCGGGCGCTGTCCACGAGCGCCAGCTTTTCAAGATTGGCGGCATAAGGCAGCGGCACGTCCTCGTTGGTCACGCGCAGCACAGGCGCGTCGAGATCGTCGAAGCCCTGCTCCATCGCCACCGCAATGATCTCGCTGGAGATCGAGCACACCGGCCAGCCTTCCTCGACCACAACCATGCGGTTGGTTTTCTTCAGGCTCTCCAGCACGGTTGCGGTGTCGAGCGGGCGCAGGGTGCGCAGGTCGATGACTTCCGCCTCGATCCCCTCGCCTGCCAGTTTCTCCGCAGCATCCAGTGCAACCGCGACGCCAATCGAATAGCTGACGATGGTCACATCGCTGCCAGCGCGCATGATCCGCGCCTTGCCAATGGGCAGGACATGGTCGTCGAGCGCGGGCACATCGAAGCTGCGGCCGTAGACCAGCTCGTTTTCCAGGAACACCACCGGGTCTTCGGTGCGGATAGCGGCCTTGAGCAAGCCCTTGGCATCGGCGGCATCATAGGGCGCGATGACGATCAGGCCGGGTACGCTGGCGTACCAGGGGCCGAAGTTCTGGCTGTGCTGTGCACCGACGCGGCTGGCCGCGCCATTGGGGCCACGGAACACCACCGGGCAGCGCATCTGCCCGCCCGACATATAGTTGGTCTTGGCGGCCGAATTGATGATGTGGTCGATCGCCTGCATGGCAAAGTTGAAGGTCATGAACTCGATAACCGGACGCAAGCCGCCCATCGCCGCGCCCGCCCCGATACCGGCAAAGCCATATTCGGTGATCGGCGTATCGATCACCCGGCGGGGGCCGAACTCTTCGAGCAACCCTTGCGTGACCTTGTACGCGCCCTGATACTCGGCGACTTCCTCGCCCATTACGAAGACGCGGTCGTCGCGGCGCATTTCCTCGGCCATCGCATCGCGCAAGGCTTCGCGCACCGTGGTGGACACCATCTTGGTACCCTCGGGGATCGCGGGATCGCTGACCGCAGCACGCTTGGCCGGAACCATGGCTTCGGCGGCCTCCTCCTTGCTCACGCCAGCAGGGGTCTGCTCAGCAGCAGCCTTGGCTTCAGGCTCCGGCGCAGCTTCAGGCGCCGAAGTGTCCTCACCCTCGCCCGCAATCATGGCGATGACCGCGCCGACCTTCACGTTGTCGGTACCCTCGGCCACCAGGATCTTGGTGATCGTGCCCTCGTCGACCGCCTCGAACTCCATCGTCGCCTTGTCGGTCTCGATTTCCGCAAGGATATCGCCAGAGGCAACGGTGTCGCCTTCCTTGACCAGCCACTTGGCCAGCGTGCCTTCTTCCATAGTGGGGGAAAGCGCGGGCATTTTCAGTTCGATGGCCATCAATATTGCTCCACCAGCACATCGGTATACAGGTCGGACGGATCCGGCTCGGGCGAGGTTTCGGCAAAGTCCGCCGCCTCGCTGACGATTGCGCGGATTTCCTTGTCGATCGCCTTCATCGCCTCTTCGGTCACGCCCAACTTGAGCAGTTCAGCCTTTGCCGCCTCGATCGGGTCGGAGTTGTCGCGCATGTTCTGCACTTCCTCACGGCTGCGATACTTGGCTGGGTCGGACATGGAATGGCCGCGATAGCGATAGGTCTTCAGTTCCATCAGCAGCGGGCCGTTGCCTGCGCGGACATATTCCAGCGCCGCCTCAGCCGCGCCGCGGACTTCCAGCACGTCCATGCCGTTGACCTGCATTCCGGGAATGCGGAAGGAATCGCCGCGCCGGTAGAACTCGGTCTCGGCGCTGCTGCGCGACACCTTGGTGCCCATGGCATAGCCGTTGTTCTCGATCACGAAGATGATCGGCAGCTTCCACAAAGCGGCCATGTTGAAGCTTTCATACACCTGGCCCTGGTTCGCCGCGCCATCGCCAAAATAGGCCATGCACACGCCGCCATCTTCAGTATATTTGTGGCCGAACGCGAGGCCTGCACCCAGCGCCACCTGCGCGCCGACGATGCCGTGGCCGCCGTAGAACTTGTGCTCGGTCGAGAACATGTGCATCGAGCCGCCCTTGCCGCGCGAAATGCCTGCGGCCCGCCCGGTCAGTTCCGCCATGATGACCTTGGGATCGATGCCATAAGCCAGCATATGGCCATGGTCGCGATAGCCGGTAATCACGCTGTCCTTGCCCGGCGTCAACGCCGATTGCAGGCCAACGGCAACGGCTTCCTGGCCGATGTACAGATGGCAGAAGCCACCGATCAAACCCAGGCCGTACAACTGCCCGGCGCGTTCTTCAAACCGGCGGATCAGCAGCATTTCCTTGTAGAAATGGAGCAGTTCTTCCGCGGTCGTCTCGTGCCGCTTGGGATCGCGCGGGCGTGGGTGGTTGCTCCCCTCTTCCGGCAGCACCGCCGCCTTGGACGCCTTGGCATCGGCGGGGGCGTCGTCAGCCTTTGTGCGCGGCTTGGCGGGGGGTTTGCGAACGGGCTTTGCAGCGGGTGTCTTGACCAAGACGGGAAACCTTTCACGCTGGAAACAGGTGCCGTGAGGCGGGGAGGAATGTGGGGGTGTGTATAGAAGCATGCGCGCGGTTTACGCAACGGCCAAGGCGCTTTTTGCGCAATAATCCTGCAGCAAGCCCAGCCCCGGTGACACGCGGCGGAACAGCCTATTTCAGGGGAACGATGATTTCATCGGGATGCGCGACGTTCAGCTCGCGGCGCACCAGTTCGCTGACCAGGTCAGGGTCGACCGCGCGCGGATCGAGCAGCTTCACCCGGTTGCGCAGGGCATCGCGCTGCTCCTGCAGGCGCGCCAGTTCCACCTTCTGCACCTCAAGCCGCTGGCGGTAATCACCCCAGGCCAGCACACCCGTCGGCCCCAGCAGGGCATAAGCGCCGATGGCCAGCAGCGCGACGAGCGAAATGCCCGGCGCGATCGCTTGCTTGGCTGGCTTTATGACGGGTTTACGCTGCGGCATCGGTCTCATGAATCACAATTGACACGGGCTGACAAGGTGAAACTGCCTGCCCGAATCAAATATGCGACCAGTGCCCGATTGGGCTTGGGCCGCAAGATCAGCGAAAGATGGCCGCTCCGGCGTAATGGGCGCTGGCACCCAGCTCTTCTTCGATGCGGATCAGCTGGTTGTACTTGGCAAGCCGGTCCGAGCGGGCGAGCGAGCCGGTCTTGATCTGGCCGCAGTTGGTGGCGACCGCCAGATCGGCGATGGTCGCATCCTCGGTTTCGCCCGAACGGTGCGACATCACCGCGGTGTAGCCCGCACGGTGCGCCATGCTGACGGCCTCCAGCGTTTCGGTGAGCGTGCCGATCTGGTTGACCTTGACCAGCAGGCTGTTGGCCAGGCCCTTTTCGATGCCCATCGCCAACCGCTCGGGATTGGTCACGAACAGATCGTCGCCGACCAGCTGCACCTTGTCGCCCAGCAATTCGGTGACCGCGAGCCAGCCCTCAAAGTCGTCCTCGCTCATGCCGTCCTCGATCGAGCGGATCGGGTATTCGGCGCACAGTTTGCCGAGATAGTCGGCCATTTCATGCGGGGTGAGCGACAGGCCCTCGCCGCTGATTTCATAGCGGCCATTGCGGAAGAACTCGGTCGCGGCGCAATCGAGCGCCAGCACGACGTTCTCGCCGGGCTTGAACCCGGCCTTTTCGACCGACGCCATGATGAAGTCGAGCGCAGCGCGGGTCGATGCCAGGTTGGGCGCAAAGCCGCCTTCGTCACCCACAGCGGTGGCGAGGCCCTTTTCGTGGAGGCCCTTTTTGAGCGTATGGAAGATCTCCGATCCCCAGCGCACCGCCTCGGCCAGGCTGTCAGCACCGACCGGCATGACCATGAATTCCTGGAAATCGATCGGGTTGTCGGCATGCTCGCCGCCGTTGATGATGTTCATCATCGGCACCGGCAGCACATGCGCCGACACGCCGCCGACATAGCTGTACAGCGGCAAACCGCGCGCATCAGCAGCGGCCTTGGCGACGGCCAGGCTCACGCCCAGAATGGCGTTGGCGCCCAGACGCGACTTATTCTCGGTGCCATCCAGCCCGATCATCGCCATGTCGATGTCACGCTGGTCTTCTGCATCCAAACCGACGATCGCCTCAAAAATCTCGGTGTTGACCATGTCGACGGCCTGCAGCACGCCCTTGCCGAGGTACATGGACATGTCGCCGTCGCGCTTCTCCACCGCCTCATACGCGCCGGTGGATGCGCCCGAGGGGACCCCTGCCCGGCCGAAGCTGCCATCTTCCAGCAGCACGTCGACTTCGACCGTCGGGTTGCCGCGGCTGTCGAGGATCTGGCGGGCGTGGATATCCATGATCGCGGTCATAAGCGGCACTCTTTCAGGCAGGTGAGGTGGAGACGATGGCGCACCCTCTAAGCGCTCGCCTGGCGCTTGGCAACTGTGGCGAGCGCCAGCGAGAGTGGCAGTGAGCGACGCCGTGTCAGCGGCATGCTGCAGGGGCGAAATAGCTTGAAAAAGTGCGTGGTTTGGCCAGAATAGCGCCGGGCAAGCGGAACCACGGCGGCGGCTCATGCGTCTGCCGATCAGCTTGAGGAGGAAATCATGTCCGATAACGAAACCACGGCCGAGACCCCGGCCAAGGCCGCGCCGAAAAAGCCGCGCGCCAAAAAGCCGGCGGCAAGCACCGCCAATTCAGCCGCAAAGCCTGCCAGCGTAAAGCCGGCCAGCACAAAGCCGGCAGGCGCAAAGCGCGCAACCGCCGCGCAGAGCACGCCGACGGCCTCGCCAAAGCCCAAGGCCGCTGCTGCGCCAGCCGCACAGGCCAGCATTCCGGTTGCCGCAACCACAGCAGCCGTCGCTGCAACCTCGCTTATTCCCACCCCAACCAGCGCGATGAACGCAGCAGTAGACAAGGTGAGCGCCATGATGCCCGACAATATGAGCGGTAAAGCCAAGGACGTAGCCGTCGAGGTCAAGGACAAGGCCAGCGATGCCGTCCAGAGCCTGGCCAAGATCATCAGCGACAGTGCCGGCGCGATCGACGACAATGTCGGCCCCAAATATGGCGATTATGCCCGCACCGCGGCGCAGTCGGTTAGCGATGCAGCAGAGCGTCTGCGCGCCAAGCCCGTCGACGAAATCGCCGAGGACACCCGCGAGTTCGTGCGGACCAAGCCGGGCGCTGCCCTTGGCATCGCTGCGGTGGCCAGCCTTATCCTCGCGAAAATCCTGGGATCGGTGTTCGGCAAGCGCCGCTGATTGCAGATCACGTCATCGCACATCAAGCCAGGACTGACACCATTTTGACCTCCGCACCCGATACCGCGCCCATAACGGACGCGCCAATTGCTGACGCACCGGCTCCAGAGCCGGACAAGCCCGGTATGGTCGCGCAATTGCGCGGCCTGTACGCGGATGGGCGCGAGCTGATCGACGCTGAAATCAGCTTCCAGAAAGTGCGCATCCGCGCCGCCGGGCGGCAGGTGCGCAGCATGGCGGCCCTGGCGTTCGTCGGCCTGGTGCTGCTCGCCTGTGCATTGATCGCGCTGGTGCTGGGCACCATGATCGCGCTCATCCCCGTTCTGGGGCCGTGGGGCGCGATGGCGGCCACGGTTGCAGGCTGCCTCGTTCTTGCCATGCTGTGCTTCTGGCTTGCTGCCGGCAGGATCGGCAAACTGAGCGCGCTGTTCGCCTCTGCCCCCACCGACGATGAAGGCAGCGAAGCACCGCATGCCGAAAAGGGTGCCGCATGACCGATCAGGATCACATAGCCAACGAAATCGCCGACGAAGCCGAAGCCATCGCCCCCGCACCCAGCCTGTCGGAAGTCTCCGCACGGCGGTTGGCGGCACGCACCCAGTGGCAAATGGCGCTGGCCCGCGCGAAGGAGCGGTTCACACCCGCCAACCTTGGCAACGAAATGGTCGAAAAAGCCGCAGACACCATCGGCGGCGCTGCCGACAAGGCAGGCTCTGCCGCATGGGCGCACCGCGGCAAGATCGCTGTCGCCGGGTTGCTGGGCGGGCTTTTGTTCTGGCGCAAGCCGATCGCCAAGGCTGCAACGCCATTGGCGCAACAGGCCAAGGTCACCGCCAGCAAAGCCGCACAATCGCTCCGCAACCACAAAAAGGTTTGACCGCGCGGCAGAACCTTCTTCCTTGGGGGTGGAAAACCGCGCCGATTGCGATTAGGGCGCACCCAGGTAAACGGCAGCCACAAAGGCACTGGATCGGGGAGGATGCCGCAGGGTATCCGGTTCATCTCGCATGGGACGCAATTTCACATGAGCAAACTTCACCTCGTCATGGGCGGACGCGTCAGCGATCCGCAAACCCTCGACTTCTGCGAACTCGATGCGATGCATCTGGTCGGCGTCTACCCCGATTATGCCAGCGCCGAAGAAGCCTGGCGCAGCAACGCCCAGCGCACGGTCGATGATGCTGAAATGCGCTATGTGATCGTCCACCTGCACCGCCTGCTCGACCCGGAAACCCCGGCGACGGCGTAATCAGCCTCTGCGGCTGCGGCTAATTAGGGAATATCGTGGCGCGGGCGACGCGGCGCGGCACTGCGCACCAGCGGTACGGCGAGCAGAAGCCCCGCCGCAAATCCGCCGATATGCGCCCAGATGGCAATGCCCAGCGCGCTGCCGGCAAAGGCCAATTGGCTGAGCAGGTTGATGCCGATCCACGCTGCGGCGAGCCACACGATGTGAACCACCATCGCAGGTACAGGTCCGATGGCGGACGGCTTGCGGCGTGAGAACAGCAGGAAATAGGCCGCCAGCAGCGCGGAGATCGCTCCGCTCGCGCCGATGACCGGTGTCGTGGAAGCGGGATCGACCCAATAGTGCACGATCGCTGCGCCGATGATGCCTGCGCCGTACAGCACAAGGTATCGGCCGCTCCCCAGCGCCGCCTCGATCAGGCGGCCTATGAACACCAGCACCAGCATGTTCATGGCCAGATGAAACAGGCCTGCGTGCAGGAAGGCCGAGGTCAGCGGAGTCAGCCAAACCGGCACCACCCAGGCATAGCCTTGCGGCAGCGCGCTGGCATGGCCGTGCAGGCTATCGGACAGCCGTGCGGACCAGAAGCCGCCTTCCACCTGCATGTACTCGGTCCAGCCGGTCAGCAGACCGACCAGCCAGACCAGCACATTGGCAATTACCAGGGCATTGGTAACCGCGCCGCGCGGCAGGATGGGAGCCGCCGCTCCATGCGGCAGGGGTGGCATGGATCAGATGAACTCGATCTTCGACACGACATAGAATTTGTCGCCCGATGGCACGCTCACTTCGACCTCATCATCGAGCAGACGCCCGATCAGCGCACGGCCCAGCGGGCTGGAATAGCTGATGCGGCCCTTGCGCGCATCGGCTTCTGCCTCACCCACGATCTGGTACTTCACCGGCTTTTCGTCTTCGTCGAGCAGCGTCACGGTCGCGCCGAACACGATCTTGTCACCCGACAAGGTGGTGGGATCGATGATCTGCGCGCGGCTTAGCTTGCCTTCCAGATCGGAAATCGTCGCTTCGACCTGGCCCTGCCGCTCCTTGGCGGCATGGTACTCGGCGTTTTCGGAAAGGTCGCCATGCGCGCGCGCTTCCTCGATCGCCTCGACGATCAGCGGCCGCTCTTCCTTGAGGAGCTTCAGCTCGCGCGAAAGTTTTTCATATCCTTCTGCCAGCATTGGCAGCTTATCGACGGTTGCCATTCGGCATATCCCTTCATGTATGGCTGAGCATGGCCAGGCATCCGACAAAACAGCCCCTTGCGGCCCATGATCAGGACCGCTTCGGGATAACGACTTGTCGGGGGGCTCAAGCGTCAGGCGTTATATAGTAAGCCTGAAGCGGCTTTACTTCAAGACTGGTCTTGGCAAGCGACGCCATCGCCCGCACCGCAGCGACGCTGGCGGCTGCCGTAGTGAAATACGGTATCTTGCCGGTCAGCGCGCTGGCGCGGATGGATTGGGAATCCTTCAGGCTCTGCCACCCTTCGGTGGTGTTGAAGATCAGCGCGATCTGGCCATCCTTGATCTTGTCGACGATATGCGGGCGACCCTGCGCCACCTTGTTCACCTCGGTCACCGCAACATTGTTGTCGCCCAGGAAGCGCGCCGTGCCGCTGGTGGCGACAATGTCCATGCCCAGCGCAATCAGTCCCCGCGCCGCTTCCAGGATCACCGGCTTGTCGCTTTCCTTGACGGAAATGAACACGGTGCCCTTGCTCGGCAGGGTTAGCCCCGCACCGATCTGCGCCTTGGCAAAGGCGGTGGCAAAGTCCTTGTCGATGCCCATGACTTCACCCGTCGATTTCATTTCCGGGCTGAGCACGGGATCGACGCCGGCAAACCGCGCCCAGGGGAACACCGCTTCTTTGACCGCCACGTGTGCGATGTTGCGATCGATCACCGGCATGTCCGCCAGCATCTCGCCCGCCATGACCCGCGCGGCGTACTTGGCGACGGGCTGGCCGATCGCCTTGGCAACGAACGGCACGGTGCGGCTGGCGCGCGGGTTGACCTCGATCAAGTACACCTGGCCCTGCTTGACCGCGAACTGGATGTTCATCAGGCCGCGCACCTTCAGTCCTTCGGCCAGCGCCCGGGTCTGGCGCTCCATCTCGGCGATCAGGTCGTCGGAAAGGCTGTAGGGTGGCAGCGAACACGCGCTGTCGCCCGAATGCACGCCGGCTTCCTCGATATGCTGCATGATGCCGGCAATCGCGACATCACGGCCATCGCAGATCGCGTCGACATCCACCTCGATCGCATCGCGCAGATACTGGTCGATCAGCACCGGGCTGTCGCCCGACACCTGAACGGCGGTCGCGATGTACGATTCCAGCTGCGCCTGGCCATCGACGATTTCCATCGCGCGGCCGCCCAGCACATAGGAAGGCCGGATCAGCACCGGATAGCCGATGCGCGCGGCAACCGCGATCGCCTCGTCACGGCTGCGGGCGATGCCGTTCAGCGGCTGCCTGAGGCCGAGCTTGTCGACCAGCTTGGCGAACCGCTCGCGATCCTCGGCCAGGTCGATGGCATCGGGCGACGTGCCGAGGATCGGTATCCCCGCATCCTCCAGCGCCTGCGCCAGCTTCAGCGGGGTCTGCCCGCCGAACTGCACGATCACGCCGACCAGCTCGCCGTTGGAGCGTTCGACGTCCAGGATTTCCAGCACGTCCTCTGCGGTCAGCGGCTCGAAATACAGCCGGTCCGACGTATCATAATCCGTGCTCACCGTTTCCGGGTTGCAGTTGATCATGATCGTCTCGAACCCAGCATCAGCGAGAGCGAAACAGGCGTGGCAACAGCAATAATCGAACTCGATGCCCTGGCCGATGCGGTTGGGTCCGCCGCCCAGGATCACGATCTTGCGGCGACCTGTCGGCTGGCTCTCGCACTCGGGCTCGCCAAAGCTGGGGGCCTCGTAGGTCGAGTACATATACGGCGTCTTCGCCTCGAACTCCGCCGCGCAGGTATCGATCCGCTTGAACACCGGGCGCACGCCAAGCTTGTGGCGCAGCGCGCGCACTTCCAGCTCGGTCACCCCGCCGGTCATCGCGACCACGGCATCGCGCACCATGCCCGATCCACGCGCCAGCGCCTGCCCCATTCCGGGGCGAAGGTTGGCGGACTTGAGCGCGAGATAGGCCAGGCGTTTGTCCGAAAAGCCCATCGACTTCAGCCGCCGCATGCCCACCGCATCGCGCGGCAGGCCATCGGCCAGCACCTCGGCCTCCGCATCGACGATCTGTTTGATCTGTTCGAGGAACCAGGGGTCGTATTTGGCGACCGCGTGCACCTGCTCCACCGTCATGCCTTCACGCAGTGCCTGCGCAGCGATTAGCAGGCGGTCGGGCGTCGCCTGCGACAGTTCGGCAACGATGTCGTCATGCGGCGCACCGACGAGGTGATCGACGAAATTGAAACCGCTGAGGCCCGTCTCCAGCCCGCGCAGTGCCTTTTGTACCGATTCCTGGAAGTTGCGGCCGATCGCCATCACCTCGCCGACCGATTTCATCGCGGTGCCGAGCAGCGGGCTGGCGCCCTTGAACTTCTCGAACGCGAACCGGGGAATCTTGGTGACGACGTAATCGATCGTCGGCTCGAAACTGGCAGGCGTCGCGCCGGTAATGTCGTTGGTGATCTCGTCGAGGGTATAGCCCACCGCCAGCTTGGCCGCGACCTTGGCGATCGGAAAACCCGTCGCCTTGGACGCCAGCGCCGACGAGCGCGACACGCGCGGGTTCATCTCGATAACGATCAGGCGGCCGTCCTTGGGGTTGACCGCGAACTGGACGTTCGATCCGCCCGTCTCCACGCCGATCTCGCGCAGCACCGCGATGCTGGCCGAGCGCATGATCTGGTATTCCTTGTCGGTCAGCGTCAGCGCAGGAGCAACGGTGATGCTGTCACCGGTATGCACGCCCATCGGATCGACATTCTCGATCGAGCAGATGATGATGGCGTTGTCGTTTTTATCGCGTACCACCTCCATCTCGTACTCTTTCCAGCCGAGCAAGGATTCCTCGATCAGGACCTCGGTGGTGGGCGACGCGTCCAATCCGCCGGTAACGATCTGGACGAATTCATCGCGGTTGTACGCGATGCCGCCGCCGGTGCCGCCCATCGTGAAGCTGGGGCGGATGATCGAAGGCAGGCCGGTGCGCTCAAGGACGGCGAGCGCTTCTTCGGCCGTGTGGGCAATCCCGGAGCGCGCCGATTCCAGCCCGATCTTGTCCATCGCTTCGCGGAACTTCTGGCGGTCCTCGGCCTTGTCGATCGCTTCGGCCTTCGCGCCGATCAACTCGACATCGTACTTTGCCAGAGTGCCATTCGCATCCAGCGCCAGCGCGGTGTTGAGCGCGGTCTGCCCGCCCATCGTGGGCAGCACGACCAGCTTGTCGTTCGGCCGCTCGGCGCGCTCCTTGGCGATGATCTTGGCGACGATCTCGGGCGTGATCGGCTCGACATAGGTCGCATCGGCCATGTCCGGATCGGTCATGATCGTGGCCGGGTTGGAGTTGACCAGAACGATCCGGTACCCCTCCTCCTTCAACGCCTTGCACGCCTGCGTGCCCGAATAATCGAACTCGCACGCCTGGCCGATGACGATGGGGCCTGCTCCGATGATCAGGATGCTGTGAATGTCGGTTCTTTTGGGCATTGTTCAGCCTTCTTCGTTCATGGTAATGCTAGAGAAGCAATGGTTGGAGCTATGCATGGACCGCGTTCTTATCGACATTGACCAAGAGGGCATTGCCGACGCGCTGCGCGAACAGGCGGCGTCGCATGGCCGATCCATTGAAGAGGAATTGGCGGCCGTAGTCGCACAGGGCGTTTCCGGAAACCGACCGCTCGTCGATCGCTTGCTGGCCATCTGCGGCGAAGGCAACGAAATCTATTTGCCGGTGCGTGACATGATGAGCATCGCCTAAACCGGCTTTTGCCTGACCAACACCGGGGACGATTGACTGCCCCATCAATGCACCGTGCCGGTCTGGGCCTCGCAGCCCCAGCCGTCATATTCCACATCGAACATGATTTCGATCTGCAGGCACAGGCGCGTCAGGTCCTTGATCGATTGCGCATCGACCGCCTGAAAGCGCTCGAAGAAAAGATACGGCTCGCCGCCCTCGGCATCCTCCTCGCGGTCCAGTTCGACCAGACCCAATGACTTTGCCGCTTCGGACAGCCGCTCAAGATTTTCCTCAGGCCCGCGAAAACTCACATCGACCGCGCGCTTGACGCTCGCCCGGTCGCCATTGGCGGCCAGGTTGCGCAGCACGTCCTGGTCGGCGGCCCATTCCTGCTCCATGCGGGCAGGATCGACCTTGGGTAGTTTCATGCTCATGCTGCACCTTCCAAGGCCTTGAGGCCGCTGACGAATTTTTCGAACAGGTAGAAGCTGTCCTGCGGTCCCGGCGACGCTTCAGGGTGGTACTGCACGCCGAACGCATTCTTGTCGGTGAAGGCGATGCCGCAGTTGCTGCCATCGAACAGCGAGACATGGGTCTCGATCACATTGGCGGGCAGCGTCGCCGCATCGACCGCGAAACCGTGGTTCATGCTGGTGATCTCGACCACACCCGTCTCCAGCCGCTTGACCGGATGGTTGGCGCCGCGATGGCCCTGATGCATCTTCATCGTGCGCGCACCTGCGGCAAGGCCCAGCAGCTGGTGGCCCAGGCAGATGCCGAAGATCGGCACGTTGCGCTCGAGCAGCGCGCGGATCACCGGCACGGCATAGACCCCGGTTGCCGCAGGGTCGCCAGGGCCGTTGGACAGGAACACGCCATCGGGCTGCAGCGCCACGATCGCCTCCAGCGGCGTCTTTGCCGGCACGATGGTAACGCGCGCGCCGGCCTGCACCAGCGAGCGGAAGATGTTGTGCTTGGCGCCGTAATCTATGGCGACGACGTGGGGGCGGTCCTGGCTACCCCCTCCGTTTGTCCCGAGCCCTTCGACTGGCTGGTAAGCCAGCCGCTCAGGATAAACTTCTCGGCCATGCCGAGAAGTCGAGGGACCTTCCACAACCGTCGCGTGACGTCCCTCGACTGCGCTCGGGACAAACGGGGATTGGGTGCTGTATCCTGAACCCAAAGCCCAAACCCCGCCCTGCCAGTCCCGCGTGTCGGTGCCGGTGACCTCGATCGCCAGGTCCATGCCCTCAAGCCCGGCCCAACCCTGCGCCTGCGCCAGCAGTGCGTCCATGTCGAACACGCCATCTGGCGCATGCGCGATCACTGCATTGGGCGCGCCGGCCTCACGAATACGGCGGGTCAGCGCGCGGGTGTCCACCCCCGAAATGCCGATCTGGTTATTGGCCGCGAGCCAATCGGTGAAATGCTGGGCGGAGCGGAAGCTGCTGGGGTTGGTCACGTCCTCGCGCACGATGCAGCCCAGCGCGTGCGGAACATCCGCTTCCACGTCCTCGGCATTCGCGCCGACATTGCCGATGTGCGGAAAGGTGAAGGTGATGATCTGCCCGGCATAGCTCGGATCGGTCAGGATCTCCTGATATCCCGTGATCGCGGTGTTGAAGCAGACCTCGCCCGCCTTTGTACCTGCAGCTCCAAAACCCTTGCCCCAGATTGCGGTGCCATCGGCCAAAAGCAGCAACCCGGTCGCGCCTTTAGGCTGAGCGGGGAAATTGGCGTGCGCCATCGATCGTTTTCCTTGTCATGCGTTACATCGCAAGTGTGCCGGGCCGCAGACTATTGCAGGATCAGGCGGGGCCAAAGCTCCGTTCACGCCCCCTGCCGGAAAGCGGCCAAATTGGCGGGTCACTAGGCCCCGCCCGCCTGCACGGTCAATCTATGAAAAACATTTTTATCCGGCTACGTTGGGAACTTGTTCCAAAATTCACCGGGAAAGGATGCGTTCGCATGATTCGCGATTCGCTTAAGGCTGCGCAGGTTGCGGCGATGAAGGCGGGCGACAAGCCCCGCACGGCGGCGGTCCGCCTGATCCTCGCCAAGATCAAGGATCGCGATATCGAACTGCGCACCTCGGCTGCGACCATCGATGACGACGCAATGGTCACCGAAGTGTTGCAGAAGATGATCAAGCAGCGCCGCGAATCGATTGCGATGTACGAACAGGGCGGCCGCGCCGAACTCGCCGCACAGGAAGCATCCGAAGTGGCGGTGATCGAGGAGTTCCTCCCTGCTCAGCTGGACGAGGCCGCCGCCAAGGCCGCCATCGCGGCCGTGGTCGCCGAAACCGGTGCGTCGAGCCTGAAAGACATGGGCAAAGTAATGGCCGAGGTAAAAGCGCGCCATGCGAGCGAGATCGACATGAGCAAGGCCAGCGGCTGGGTGAAGGAAGCGTTGGCGGGGGGTTGAACGTCTCGCAACTTAATCAAACAAGGCGATCCACCTCCGTTTGTCCCGAGCGAAGTCGAGGGACGTCCGCACAACCATAGAGACCAAAGTCATGGCTTTCTGGGTCTACATCCTCAAATGCGCAGACGGTAAGTTCTATACCGGGCAGACGGATGATCTGGAACGCAGGATGGGCGAACATCAACACGGGGGGTTTTGCGATTTCACCTCACGCAGGCGGCCTGTGGAACTGGTGTGGAGCGAATACTATCAGACGCGGGGCGATGCCATTGAGGTCGAAAAACAAGTGAAATCCTGGTCGCGCGCCAAGAAAAACGGGCTGATCAAAGGGGATTGGGAGATGGTCAGTCATTACGCGCGACCGCCTCATGAACGTCCCCAAACCTCTGGGGTACATCGAGACGGACGGGGCCACGAACGTCCCTCGACTTCGCTCGGGACAAACGGGGTTGGGCGCAATTTCGCGCAGTCAGGGGAGCAAAGCGATCCATGACCCTCACCCCGCAATGGCTGGACGAACTGCGTTCGAGGATCACGCTGTCCACCCTCATCGGTCGGCACGTGAAGGTCCAGCGCGCCGGGCGCGAGTACAAGGCGTGCTGCCCGTTCCACAACGAAAAGACTCCCAGCTTCACCATCAACGACGACAAGGGCTTCTATCACTGCTTCGGCTGCGGGGCGCATGGGGATGCGATCCGGTTTATGACCGATCATCAGGGGCTGGGCTTCATGGATGCGGTCAAGGAGCTGGCGTCCGAGGCCGGGATGAGCGTGCCCGCGCCCGATCCGCGTGCGGCGCAGGCGGCAGAAGAGCGCGCCTCGCTGCATGATGTCTGCCAGGCAGCGCAGGATTGGTTTGTGGCGCAACTGCACAGCGCCGCAGGCGAGCAGGCACGCGCATATCTGAAGGCGCGCGGGTTCTCGGCGGAAACGGTTCAGCGCTTCGGTATCGGCTTTGCACCCGATACGCGCACCGGCATCAAGTCCGCGCTTGGCGCGATCGATGAGGAGTTGCTAGTCGAGGCGGGGTTGCTGATCAAGGTCGATGACAAGGCCCCGTATGACCGGTTTCGCGGCCGGGTGATGATCCCTATCCGCGATCCGCGCGGGCGGGTGATCGCGTTCGGCGGACGAATCCTGGGTCAGGGTGAGCCAAAATACCTGAACTCGCCCGACACGCCGTTGTTCGACAAGGGGCGCACGCTGTACAACCTGCATCTGGCAGCTCCTGCATCGCGGCAGACCGGGCGCGTGGTGGTGGTGGAAGGCTATATGGACGTCATCGCGCTCGCCCAGGCGGGCTTTGGCGAATGCGTCGCGCCCTTGGGCACCGCGCTGACCGAACACCAGATCGAGCGGCTGTGGAAAATGGTCGACCGGCCGTTGCTGTGCTTTGACGGCGACAGCGCTGGACAGAAGGCCGCGATGCGCGCGGCCACACGGGCGATGCCGCTGCTGCGCCCGGGGCTTTCGCTGGGCTTCGTGTCGCTGCCTGCTGGACAGGACCCGGACGATCTGGTGCGCGCGTCTGGCCCGGCGGCGTTCACCGCGTGCATCGATCGCGCCACCGGCCTGCTCGATCATCTGTGGACGCATGAACTGAACGCTGCGCCGCTGTCCAGCCCGGAGGCGCGCGCAGGCCTCAAGGCGCGGCTCAATGCCCATGCCGACACCATTGCCGATGGCGACATCAAGGCGTTGTATCGGCGCGAGATCGGCGAGCGATTCTCCGAAATGTTCTTTGCCCAGCGCAAGGCGCCAGCCACGGCCTTCGCCTTCCGGCCCAGCCAGAAGGGGCAGAAAGGCTGGCAGCGCCGCGACGAGCCGGTGCCGCCCAGCGAGGAGCTCCGCGCCTTCAGCCGCCAGCCGATGAGCGACCTCATCCTGCGCGGGGTGCTGCACGGGCTCATCAACCGTCCCGCCTTTCTGGCGCGCCATTCCGAGGCGCTGAGCGAGTTCATTCCCGTCGCCGGCGACTGGGCAGACCTGTTGGGCACCCTGCTGGATGCCACGCACGGCAATTCCATTCACCCCATGGCCGCGGCGGAAAGTCTTGATACGCCGCGGCTTATGACCATATTGCAATCCAAGGGTATGACTGACGCGGTCGACCGCCTGAAATCAGGAGGCAAGCCACCATTTTCGTTTTGCACCTCGCCGCCGCCCGAACCCGATGAAGCCCGTGAACGCCGCATTGCCGAGGACTTTGCCGAAGCGATCGAGGTGATGACCACCCGGCCCCGTCTGGTCGCCGCATTGAGCGATGTGACCCGCAGGTTCGAGAATGATCTGGCGGAAAATGATTCGGGTGATGGATTGTTTTTGGAGCAACAACAGCTAAGGGCAAGAAAGCAACAGTTTGACCAGCGGTTGATAGAATTGACGGAACGGGGTGCATAACCGGCGGTACAGTCGCCAACACCCCCGGCAATGACCCTTAATGGGTTGCTTGATGGGCCGCTTGGAATTGAATGCAGAGTATTTGTATCGGCCCGCGACAGGCCGATAGAACCGGGACAAAATTTTCGCCGCAGCCTCCACGCAAGGCCGCAGCGACACAGGTGACAGGAACTACTAAATTGGCAAGCAAGGCACCGAAAGACAGCAAAGCCGACACCACGGATGCACCGCTGATCGATCTGAATGAAGCCTCGGTCAAGAAGCTGCTCTCGCGCGCCAAGAAGCGCGGCTATATCACCTACGACGAACTGAACGAGGCACTGCCGCAGGACCAGATGTCCTCCGAGCAGATCGAGGACGTGATGTCCGCGATCTCCGAAATGGGCGTCAACATCGTCGAGAACGACGAGGAAGCCGGCGAGGAACAGCCCGCCGCGGACGAAGACACCCCCGACGACGGTTCGGAACAGCTCAACATCTCTCCTGAAAAGAAGAAGGAGACGATGGACCGCACCGATGATCCGGTGCGCATGTACCTGCGCGAAATGGGCGCGGTGGAACTGCTCAGCCGCGAGGGCGAAATCGCCATCGCCAAGCGCATCGAGGCTGGCCGCGACACGATGATCCTGGGCCTGTGCGAAAGCCCGATCACCTTCCACGCGATCATCGAATGGTCGACCGCGCTCAACGACGGCGAAATGCAGCTGCGCGAGATCCTGGATCTCGACGCCATGCTGTCGAAGGAGCCCGCGCCCGAAAGCCTGTCCGAGGACGGCGAGGACGACGGCGAAATCAGCGAGAAGACCGCAGGCCCCAGCTTCAAGGAAGAAGAGGAAGTCGAAGAGGTCGCCGAGACCAACGACGACGAGGATGACCTGACCGAACGCCGCACGCGCCGGCCCGATGACGACGAAGAAGAGGACAACACTCTTTCGCTCGCGCAGATGGAAGCGCAGCTTAAGCCCGCCGCGCTCGAAAAGTTCGCGCTGATCACTTCGCTGTTCCGCAAGTTCGAGAAGATCCAGCGTGATCGCCTCAACGCGCTGAGCATTGGCGATGATTTCCCGTCGGCCAAGGAAAAGAGCTATCACAAGCTGCGCGAAGAGCTGACCGCCGAGGTTGAATCGGTCCAGTTCCACGCCAACAAGATCGAATATCTCGTCGATCAACTGTATGCCTTCAACCGGCGCCTGACCGCGCTGGGCGGGCAGATGCTGCGGTTGGCCGAGCGTCACAAGGTTCCGCGCAAGGACTTCCTCGACCGCTATGTCGGCCACGAGATGGACGAAGCGTGGCTGGAATCCATGGCGGGCATCGACAAGAAGTGGGCCGCGTTCGTCAGCAACGAAGCTGGCGCCGTCGACCGCATTCGCGCGGAAATCAGTGACATCGCAGCTGCCACGGGCATGAGCCTCAACGAGTTCCGCCGCATCGTCAACATGGTGCAGAAGGGCGAGCGCGAGGCGCGCATCGCCAAGAAGGAAATGGTCGAGGCCAACCTGCGGCTCGTGATTTCCATCGCCAAGAAATACACCAACCGCGGTCTGCAGTTCCTGGACCTTATTCAGGAAGGCAATATCGGCCTGATGAAGGCGGTGGACAAGTTCGAGTATCGCCGCGGCTACAAGTTCAGCACCTACGCGACGTGGTGGATCCGTCAGGCGATCACGCGTTCGATCGCGGATCAGGCGCGCACCATCCGCATTCCGGTGCACATGATCGAGACGATCAACAAGCTTGTGCGCACCAGCCGCCAGTTCCTGCACGAGCAGGGCCGCGAACCGACGCCGGAAGAGATGGCCGAGCGCCTCTCGATGCCGCTCGAAAAGGTCCGCAAGGTGATGAAAATCGCCAAGGAGCCGATCTCCCTCGAAACGCCGATCGGCGACGAGGAAGACAGCCACCTGGGCGATTTCATCGAGGACAAGAACGCGATCATCCCGGTGGATGCTGCCATCCAGGCGAACCTCAAGGAAACCGTCACCCGCGTACTCGCCTCGCTGACCCCGCGCGAAGAACGCGTGCTGCGCATGCGCTTCGGCATCGGCATGAACACGGACCACACGCTCGAAGAGGTGGGCCAGCAGTTCTCGGTCACCCGCGAACGTATCCGCCAGATCGAAGCCAAGGCGCTGCGCAAGCTGAAGCACCCCAGCCGCTCACGCAAGATGCGCTCGTTCTTGGATCAGTGAGGCGCTGGTTTTCAGGCAGTAAGCCGGTCCGCCAACCTCGCCATGAGATCCATTCGTTCGTGAAAAATCGCCACGACAAGGGTGGGCTCCCCTTTGCGGGGTAGGCAAAAGACAAAGTGGTGCTCACAGCGGGCTATTCTTAGGCCGGGATAGAGCGTGTCCATTTCCTTGAGCGCGCTCTCGCCTGCTGCAACCCGCTCGATGCCGCGCTCCAACTTGGCAACATAGCTGCGTGTCTGGGCATCGCCCCATTGCCTGCGCGAGTATTGGATAATGTCCCTTACGTCAGCTTCCGCAGCAGCCGTCAGAACGTAGCTGGCACTCAACCGCGCCGTTCCTCGCCCATTTCGTCATCAACGATGGCATCGATGCTCTTGGAGGAGACGGCCCCTGCCATTCCGTCAGCAATGCGCTGGCCAAGGAGCGTCCGCAGTTGTTCGAAAGCTTCCTGCTCGTCGCCTCCGCTCGATGGGAACAGACGTTCCAGAGCATATTGCTTGATCGTCTTACCCTGCAAGGCGGCCATCGCCTTGAGGCTTTGATGCTGCTGGTCGGTCATGTCGATGGTCAGACGGCTCATGTCGAAGCTCCGTTTCCGATAGAAGGCCAAATTACCACAAATGTGGGTTTGTGCCTACTCCGGGCTAAGCCCTAAAGGGCTACAAGGGCGGCAACGTCATCGCCAAGCATCAGATGCCCAACACGGCCGCAAATACATCCCCGTGATGGAAGTCTGGTGCGCCGGGGGCGTGGGCCAGTGACCAGTAACTTTTGGTGCCGTCTTTTGCCTCGATCACCGCGGTGATCGCCAGCCTCCATGGTGGCGGGCCAATCAGGGCATGCAGGGCGGTCACGTCGAGCGTTGCACGCCACGGGCCGGGTGCCGTCGCAGCTATGGCGGGTGGGGTGGCGAGGTCGAGATTGCGCATGCCGGTGCGGTAATCGCTGAAGGCATAGGCCGCCAAGGCTCCCGAAGGGGCGAAGTTGAACTCGGCATAAGCGGTTGTTTCTTCCGCGCCGATGAACGCCTCGAAGCACGTATGCTGCCACAGGTTATCGGTGCGACCAGTAGCGGGCGGGGGCCAGAGGATGCGCGCGCCAGGGTCGGTCACATGATACGCAATGGCAAGGCCGTCGGAGCCGCGCTTCTCCCAGGCGGCAGACACGCTGACCCCGGCGGGCGGTGGGAAGTCGGGATGAGGCACGAGCGGCTGGAGGTCCATGCCGCCAACTTTCGCGGCTAAATGCGCACTATTCAAGCCGCATTGCTGTCAGCCCCGCGGACCGCATCCTTGCACTCACTTTGACAAACACGCAGCAGAGAGCGTGTTCAAGATCTTGCTGACAGGCCTTGCGCGACACCATCGGAAGCTGTTACCTTAACGTAAACGTAAAGTAGGCCGGCTGGCATAGCCGTATTGGGGAGAATCGCAGATGGCACAGGTGAAGGCTGCAAACCCGTCGCAGATATTCGGTCGTGACACGTTTCGCGACCTCACGGCCGTATCGCGCTGGAAGGGCCTTGCGCTGGTGGCGCATGCCTGGGCGGTGACGTTTGCGCTGTGCTGGGGTGCAGCGTACCTGGGAACCTGGTGGGCGTGGATCATCGCCATAACGCTGGTTGGCGGTCGGCAGTTGGGCTTGGCGATCCTGATGCACGAGGCGGCGCACGGCCTGATGCATCCCGACCGGGCGATCAACAACCGCGTCGGCCAATGGATCACCGGCGTGCCGATGGGCACCGACATGCACGCCTATCGCACCTATCACCTGACCCACCACCGCTATACGCAGCAGGCCGAAGACCCCGATCTGTCGCTGTCCGCGCCCTTCCCCGCCACCCGCGCCAGCATGTTGCGCAAGGTGTTCCGCGACCTCACCGGGCAGACTTTCCTGAAGCAACGCAGCGCGCAGGTGTTGATGGCGCTCAAGGGCTTCGGACCGGGCGCGAAGGAGCAGAATCTGTTCGTCGGAAAGGTGATGCTGCGGTTTTTCGCAGCGCAGATCGTGCTGCTGGTGCTGTCGTTCGCGACGGGCCTTGGCGCCCTACCCTACCTGGTCTGGCTGATCGCGCTGGCGACCACGTTCCAGCTGTACCTGCGCATCCGCAACATCGCCGAGCATGCCTGCACCACCACGGGCGGTGACGACCCGTTCACCCATGCGCGAACCACCTATGCGAACTGGCTCGAGCGCGCGACGGTGGCCCCCTATTGGGTGAACTTCCACAGCGAGCACCACCTGTTCATGGGCGTGCCGTGCTACAATCTGCCCAAGGCGCACCGCCTGCTGGTGGAGGGCGGCTATGCTCTGCGCATGACGATCGCGCGCAGCTATCCGCATGTCATGCGGCAGGTGATCGTTCCATCACCCGCCACACAACAGGGTTGATCAGACGGTCTCGGCGCTGGCCGGGGCTGCTGCATGCACGGCCTTTGCGATCGCCGCGTTGAATGCGGGCAGGTCGTCGGGCTGGCGGCTGGTGATGAGGTTGCCGTCGATCGCCACGTCCTGGTCCACGACATTGGCACCGGCATTCTTCAGGTCGGTGCGGATCGAAGTGTAGCTGGTCATCGTCTTGCCCTTGGCAAGGCCCGCCTCGATTAGCAGCCACGGCGCGTGGCAGATCGCAGCGATGGGCTTGCCGGCATCGGCGAACGCGGTGATCAGCGCCATGGCCGTCTTGTCCGCGCGCAGGATGTCGGGGTTGATCTGGCCGCCCGGCAGCACCAGCGCGTCATAATCGTCCGCCTTGGCGCCTTTCAGCGGGGCATCGACCGAAACGCTCTTGCCCCAGTCAGAACCCTTCCATCCGCGGATTTCTCCGCTCTCGGGCGAGACGACATGGACGGTCGCACCGGCGCCACGCAAGGCATCGCGCGGTTCGATAAGTTCGGATTCTTCAAAGCCATTGGTTGCCAGGATGCAGATGTTACGGCCGGTAAGATCGGGAAGCGACATGGGGGTTCTCCATAAGTTTGGGGTTACCAACCTTACGGCTCAACCGGCGCACTCGTTCCCCCAAGCCTCGCGCCTCACAACCACTTCGACCGTTTGAAGCGGAAATAGAGCGTCAGGCACACCGTCGCCATCACGCCGACGACAGTGAAATAGCCGTACCGCCAGCGCAGTTCGGGCATGACATCGAAGTTCATGCCGTAAATACCCGCGATCGCCGTCGGCACCGCCAGGATTGCCGCCCATGCCGCCAGCTGGCGGGTGATCGCTCCCTGCCGTTGCTGTTCGAGCAGGCCGGAGGTTTCGATCACCGAAGTCAGCGTGTCGCGCAGCCCAGCAACGCGGTATTCGGCGCGGCGGACATGATCATGCAGGTCGCGGAAATACGGGTGAATTTCCGCATCTATCTGCGGCAGCTGCAGGTTCATGCAGCGCGCCGCCACGTCCTGCATCGGTCCCAGAACGCGCTGCAGGCGAAACAGGTCGCGGCGCAGCGAGAACACGGCGCCGGTCTGTTCGCGGTCCAGAAACGCATCGAGCGCGCGGTCTTCCATGCCCAGAACTTCGTCTTCCAGCACATCGATGACGCTCAAATAGCCATCGACGATGAAGTCGAGAATCGCGTGCAGCACGAAGTCCGGGCCGTGCGAGAGCATCCACGGCGTCGCTTCAAGCTGGGCGCGCACCGGGCTGTGATCGCGCAGCGACCCGTGCCGCACGGTGACGATGAAATGGCGCCCCACGAAGATCGCGGTGTTGCCATACGTGATCCGCTGTTTGCTGGCGCTGTCGTCGAGGTGCACCGTGCGCGCGACGGCGAACAGATGGTCGCCGAACGGCTCGATCTTGGGCAGGTGCCGGTGATCGAGCGCGTCTTCCACCGCCAGCGGATGCAGCCCCAGTTGCTGCTGGATGGGGTCCAGCTCGGCACTGGTCGGCTCGTGCAGGCCGATCCACAGCAGGTCTGTCGGCTCCCACTGCGTCGGCAGCGGCTGGGCAAGATCGATCTCGCGCAGCAGTCTGCCTTCGCGGTACAGCCGGGCCGCGACGATTGTCATGTCAGCGCTGTCCTATCAGGGCCGTCATGCCAGCGCTTGCGCGATCAGCTTGCGGGTGTTGGCTATGCCGTACAGCGCGATGAAGCTGCCCATGCGCGGCCCCTGCTCGCTGCCCAGCAGCGTCTCGTACAGCGCCTTGAACCAATCGCGCAGGTTGCCGAAGCCATAAGCCTCGTCCTTGCCGATGGCGTAGACGATGTTCTGGATGTCCTCGGCGGAGGCATCGTCAGGCAAGGCGGCGAGTTCGGCGTCCAGCTTTTGCAGCGCCTGCACCTCACCACCCACCGGCGCGCGGCGCTTGAGCGTGGGGGCGATAAAGTCGCAACCATAGTTCAAGGCATTCTGGATCAGTCCATCCAGTTCCGGGTGGGTCTCCGGCGAGACACCTGGCGCATACTTCTGAACGAAGCCCCAGATAAGGTCCTTGTCGTCCATGCCCGGCAGGCTGACGACATTGAGCAGCAGGCCAAAGCTCACCGGCGGGCTGCCATCGGGCACGTCACCGGCATGGATGTGGTGCGCGGGGTTGCCCAGGCGTTTGTCGGCGTCCTGCGTGTGCCAGCTGTCGCGGAACTGGAAGTATTCGTCCACCGCGCGCGGCACAACCGAAAGGCTCAGCTGCTTTGCCGCCTTGGGGTCGCGATAAATGTAGAACGCCAGACTGTTCTCGCTGCCATAGCGCAGCCATTCGTCGATCGACAGGCCATTGCCCTTGGACTTTGAGATCTTCTCGCCCTTTTCGTCGAGATACATCTCGTAGATCATGCCTTCGGGCTTCTGCCCGCCCAGCACGCGGGCGATCTTGCCCGACTGCACGCCGCTGTCAGTCAGGTCCTTGCCGTACATCTCATAATCGACGCCCAGCGCGACCCAGCGCATCGCCCAGTCGACCTTCCACTGCAGCTTGGCTGCACCGCCCAGGATCGATTGCTCGATGGTCTCGCCCTCATCGACGAACCGGACGATGCCCGCTTCGGCATCGATCACCTCGACCGGAACCTGCAGCACCACGCCGGACTTGGCACTGATCGGCATCACCGGCGAATAGGTCGCCGCGCGTTCTGCGCGCAGCGTCGGCAGCATGATGTCGAGGATCGCCTGATAGTTGCGCAGCACGCCGCGCAGCGCCTCGTCGAAATGCCCGCCCTGATAGCGCTCGGTCGATGACACGAATTCGTAGTCAAAGCCGAAACGGTCGAGGAACGCGCGCAGCATGGCATTGTTATGGTGCGCGAAGCTTTCGAACTTGCCGAACGGATCGGGGATCTGCGTGAGCGGCTTGCCCAGGTGTTCGCGCAGCATGTCCGGGTTGGGCACGTTGTCCGGCACCTTGCGCAGGCCGTCCATATCGTCGCTGAACGCCACCAGCCGCGTCGGCGCGCCGCCGGTTAAGGTCTCATAGGCGCGGCGGACCAAAGTCGTGCGGAACACTTCCTGAAATGTGCCGATGTGCGGCAGGCCGGACGGGCCGTATCCGGTTTCGAACAGCACCGGGCCTTTTGCCTCGGGCTTGCCATCGCGGTAGCGCTTGACCAGTTTGCGCGCTTCCTCGAATGGCCAAGCCTTGGACCGCACTGCTGCCTCGCGATACGCGCTCACGTCGTGTTTCCTTTTCGTTCCGATGCCGCCATAAGGGCATGATCATGTCCGCTTCCCTAAACTTTCCAGCCCTGCATGCAAGCCATAGCGCGATCTGGCTCGCCCACCCCGGCGAGCCCGCCGTGCGCATCTCCAAGGGCGAGGCGATCGGCCGCGCGGCAGAGACTCCGCTGATCATGCTGGGCGCACCACTGTTGGCGCAGCGGCTGGGCTATCCCGAGCTGTCGGGGCTGGATCTGCTGGAGCTGTTCGCCTTCGTGCACCCCGCGCAGTTCATGGTGCCAACCCCGATGGGGCTGGCAAGGGCGCTAAAACTCCCTCTCCCCACCCCCCACCCCTTCCCCCGTGACGGCGGGTCGCTTCCGTCATCGGTCCCCCGCGAAGGCGGGGGCCCATCTCCTGAGCTGCCGGAATTGCCAACGGGTGGCGCCGTATCGCGTGCAGACGTCACCGGTGGCCTGATACCGGGCTTACACGAGATGGACCCCCGCCTTCGCGGGGGACCGGAAAATGGCGGGGGAACGGGAAATGGCGGGGGGCCGGAAAAAAGCGTGGGACTGGGATTTGGCGCAGGCAACGACCCCCTCCCCGATTCCGCCATCCCCGCGCTGCTCCACGCTGCAGCCGAAGCCCTGTTCGCCACGCTCGAACGCAGCGACTGGCCCCAGCGCGAGGGCGCGTGGTCCTCGCTTCAGGCGCTCAGCCGCTTGCGCTGGCCGTGGGCGGGGGCGGCTGCGAGGCACCTCAAGGCGCCTGAAAAGGCCGAACGCTGGCTGTTCACGCGCCTGCCCGAATGGGAGGAGCAGCCCGCCCGGGCGCAACCCCGGCAGGTGACGCTGAGCGAGGACGCGGTCGAAGCGCAGCTTGAGGGTCTAACCGGCACCGGCGCGGAACGCCGCGAGGGCCAGCGCCAGTTCGCTCAAACCGCCGCGCATATCTTTGCCCCGCGCGAACGCCAACCCGGTAGAGCGTCCGAACCGCACATGCTGCTCGCCGAAGCCGGCACCGGGATCGGCAAGACGCTGGGCTACCTCGCCCCCGCGTCGCTCTGGTCGAATGCAGCAGGCGGCACCGTGTGGATTTCCACTTACACCAAGGCGTTGCAACGCCAACTTTCGCGCGAGACCGAACGCATTTACGGCAACGAGGCCGCGTTCCGGTCCCGCGTCGTCATCCGCAAGGGGCGCGAGAATTATCTGTGCCTGCTGAACCTGGAAGACGCACTGCAGGGCGGCTTTCAGGCGCGCGCGGCGGTGCTGGCGCAGCTGGTGGCACGCTGGGCGGCGTATACGCGCGATGGCGACATGATCGGCGGCGATCTGCCCGGATGGCTGACGACGCTGTTCCGCCGTGCAGGCGTCACCGCGCTGACCGACCGGCGCGGCGAGTGCGTCTATGCCGGTTGCCCGCATTACCGCAAATGCTTCATCGAACACGCCACGCGCGCCAGCCAGAATGCCGATCTGGTGATCGCCAACCACGCGCTGGTGATGGTCAATGCGGCGCGTGCGCGCGAACAGCAGGGCCGCCCGACGCGGATCATCTTCGATGAGGGCCACCACTTGTATGACGCCGCCGATTCGATGTTCGCGGTTGCGCTGACCGGGCAGGAAACGGTCGAGATGCGCCGCTGGATCATGGGGCCGGAGGGCAAGTCGCGCGGGCGCAGGCGGGGCCTCGCTGCGCGCCTGTCCGATGTCGCATCCTATGACGAGCTGGGCGGCCGTGCCATCGAAGCGGCGCGGATCGCTGCCGAAGCGCTCCCCGCCGAAGGGTGGCTGGCGCGCATTCGCGAGGGCGCAGCGTCGGGCGAAATCGAGCTCTTGCTCGCCGCGATTCGGGGCACGGTCTATGCGCGCGACGAGAGCGGCGGTGAGGATGCAGGCTATGGGCTTGAGACCGAGCTGGCCGAACTGGACGGCCCGCTGATCGCCGCGGCGCTGGACGCGGCCCGCGCCATCGATGCGCTGCACGGGCCATTGGTGGCGCTGGGGCGGCGGCTTGAGGCGCTGATCGAGGACGGGCCGGACTGGCTCGACGGCCCGGCGCGCGCCCGGATCGAAGGCGCGCTGGCATCGCTGGGCTGGCGGATCGACCTGCTCGCCGCCTGGGCATCTTTGCTGGGCCGCATCGGCGGGCCTGCCGACCCGGATTTCGTCGACTGGCTGGCGCTCGACCGGTTCGAGGGGCGCGAATTCGATATGGGGCTGCACCGCCGCTGGCTGGACCCCGGCAAGCCGTTGGCCGAGGCTGTCATCAAGCCCGCACATGGCGTGCTGGTCACCTCCGCAACGCTCAAGGCTGGCGAGGACTGGACGCCTGCCCTTACCCGCTCGGGCGCGGTCCACCTGGAAAAGCCGCCGGAAATGTTCGAGGCGCGCAGTCCGTTCGATTACGCTGCCCAGGCCGAAGTGCTGATTGTCACCGATGTGAAGCGCGGCGATATGGCGGCGCTGGCGGGCGCATATGGGCGGCTGATCGAGGCAGCAGGTGGCGGCGCACTGGGGCTGTTCACCGCGATCCGGCGGCTGCGCACCGTGCATGGCCGCATTGCAGACCGGCTCGCGCAATCCGGACTGCCGCTGTACGCGCAGCATGTCGATCCGATGGAAACCGGCACCCTGGTGGACATCTTCCGCGACGATCCGCGCGCTTCGCTGCTGGGCACGGATAGCTTGCGCGATGGCGTCGACGTGCCCGGCGATTCGCTGCGGCTGGTCATCATGGAAGGCGTGCCGTGGCCCAAGCCCAACATTCTGCACCGCGCGCGCCGTGCCGCCGGGGGCGGCACGCAGTATGACGACATGATCATCCGCGCACGGCTGGCGCAGGCGTTCGGACGGCTGATCCGGCGCGCGGATGATCGCGGACGGTTCGTGATGCTGTCGGCGGCCTTCCCCTCGCGGCTGCTCAACGCCTTTCCCGCAGGCACGCCGATCCGCCGCTGTACGCTTTCGGAAGCTTTACAAGCGGTGCAAACTGGCGTTTCTGCGGATGCATTGAAGGTCGCACGAATCGATCCCGTGCCGGGGTCCGGGGAAACGTTGCTATGAAGAAGCTGACCTTGCTGCGACATGCCAAATCGGACTGGCTGGACCGGTCCCTGCGCGACTTCGACCGGCCACTGAACGCGCGCGGGCAGCGCGGCGCCAAGGCGATGGGTATTTACGCATCCGAAAAGGCCATGGCGTTCGACGCGGTCGTCGCCTCGCCTGCCGTGCGCGTCACCGAAACCATCGACCATTTTGAAACCGCCTACGGGCAATCGCTGAACCCGGACTGGGACCGCCGCATTTACCTGGCCTCCTCGGTCACGCTGATGGATGTCCTGCGCGGCGTGGATAATGCTGCCGAACATGTGCTGATGGTCGGCCACAATCCGGGGCTGGAAGATCTGGTGTTCGATCTGGTGCCCGACGACGGAACGAGCCCGTTGCGCGATGTGGTGGAAGAAAAGTTCCCGACCGCAGCGCTGGCCATCATGGAGATCGCCATCGACAGCTGGGCGGACCTGGACAACCGCACCGCCAAGCTGATTGAAGTCACCCGACCGCGCGACCTGGACCCTGATCTCGGGCCGCAGGACGACGATTGACCGCGCAATCTGCCCAGCACCTGATGACGGATACGATCCTGCGCCGCGCGACGATCGAGGATGCGCCCAAGCTTTCGCTGCTGGGCGCGGCGACGTTTCTGGCAGCCTTTGCGCACGACCATCCCGGCCAGGCGCTGGTCGATCATTGCGCGAACGAACACGGGCCTGCGCGTTATGCCGACTGGCTCGCCAAGCCCGAATACACCTTCTGGCTGATCGAAACCCCGCTGGGTGCGCCGATCGCTTATGCAATGCTGTGCGCGCCCGAGCTGGACATCACGCCGGATAATGGTGCGCTTGAGCTCAAACGCATTTACGCGCTCTCCGGCTGGCAGGGTGCCGGGCTGGGGCGCAGGCTGATGGAGGCGGCGATTGACGAAGCCCGCGCGCGCGGCGCGCCGTCTTTGTATCTGTGCGTGTACACCAACAACCTGGATGCGCAGCGTTTCTACGCGCGGTTCGGGTTTGAAAAGGTGGGACAGCAGCAGTTCATGACTGGAAACGTTCCGTTCACGGACTGGATCCTGCGCAAGGACCTGACGGCTTAGGCGGCGTCCAATGCGCTGGCTAGCCGATCGCGGATGGCCCGCAGGGTGGCGATATCGGCAGCGAGTGCTGGCGCTTCAACTGCAGTATCGGCGGATATGGCAGCCGGGGGGGCATCCCGCTTGCCCGAAGTTTGCCCCGCAAGAAACTGCCGCGCACCGCGCACGGTATAGCCTTCCCGATTGAGCAGCCGGTCGATCGTGCGCAACGTCGCGACATCCTGCGCCCGGTAATAGCGTCGCCCGCCTGCGCGCTTCAGCGGCTTGAGGCCGTCGAATTGCGCCTCCCAGTAGCGCAGGATATGCGGCTTCACGCCCAGTTCGGCAGAGACTTCGCCGATGGTGCGCATGGCATCGTCGGCCTTGGGTGTGGCAGGGGATAGGACAGGCACGGCGGTGGGATCAATCACCCGCCATGATCCTTTCCTTCATGATCTGGCTGGCGCGGAAGGTCAGCACGCGGCGCGGCGTGATCGGCACTTCAACGCCGGTCTTGGGGTTGCGGCCGATGCGTTCGCCCTTGTCGCGCAGCAGAAAGGTGCCGAAGCCGGAGATCTTGACGTTTTCGCCGCGCTCCAGCGCATCGGTCATGTGGTTGAGCACGGACTCGACCATCTGCGCCGCATCCGCGCGCGACAGGCCGACCTCATGGTTGATCGTGTCGGCCAGATCAGCCCGCGTAAGTGTTCCAACCGAACGCATGCGCATTCTCCTCACCCCTTAGAGGGACGAATGTTACCGCAATTGGCCAGACAAGGCAAATTAAGCGATGGTAAAAATGTTGCAAAATGAGGGTATTGGGCCAGAAAATTGCTGCAAGTTAATAGCGGACGATCGCCGCTCCCCAAGTCAGCCCGCCGCCCATCGCTTCCAGCACCAGAAGGTCGCCGCGCTTGATCCTGCCATCGCGCACTGCGGTATCCAGCGCCAGCGGCACCGATGCCGCCGAGGTATTGGCGTGCTGGTCCACGGTCACCACAACCTTTTCCGGCGGCAGGCCAAGCTTGCGGGCGGTGGCATCGAGAATGCGGGCATTGGCCTGATGCGGCACGACCCAGTCGATGTCCGCACTGGTCAGTCCCAATTTGGCCATCACCTGCTCCATCACCTCGGCCAGGTTGACGACGGCGTGGCGGAACACCTCGCGGCCCTTCATGCGCACCTTGCCGACCGTTCCGGTGGTAGACGGGCCACCATCGACATACAGCAGGTCATGATGGCGGCCATCGGCATGCAGTTGCGTGGTCAGGATGCCTCGCGGATGAGCATCGCCCGGGTCCGCCGTTTCAAGCCCCAGCACAACCGCGCCTGCACCATCGCCGAACAGCACGCAGGTGCCGCGGTCTTCCCAATCGAGCAGACGGCTGAAGGTTTCCGCGCCGATGACCAGTGCCTTGCTCGCCATTCCGGTGCGCAGCATGCTGTCTGCCACGCTGAGCGCGTACAGAAAGCCCGAGCACACCGCTGCGACATCGAACGCAATGCCACAGGTCATGCCGATGGCGGCCTGCACCTTGGTGGCAGTGGCGGGGAAAGTGTTGTCCGGCGTTGCCGTGGCGAGCACGATCAGATCGATGTCGCTGCCCTGCAGCCCTGCTGCCGCAAGCGCCGCCTGCGCTGCGCCTACCGCCAGCGTGGATGTAGTTTCATCCGGCCCTGCGATGTAGCGCGCCTTGATGCCGGTGCGCTCGGTGATCCACTCATCGCTGGTGTCGACGGTTTTGGCGAGTTCCGCGTTGGACACCCGATTGACGGGGAGCGCGGATCCTGTGCCCAGAATCACGCTGCGCTGGACAGTCGTGGCTGCGGTCATGTCGATGCGTCGCCTGTTCCTGCCGCCGCTGCGCCATTGCCCGCGATTGCGCTGGTATCGAAGCCTTTGAGCACGTCGCCGATGCGCTGCGTGATATTGTCCTCGACCAGCCTTGCGGCGACTTCAACCGCGTTGGCGACACCCTTGATGCTCGCCGAACCATGGCTTTTGACCACCACGCCGTTCAGGCCCAGGAATACCGCGCCATTGTGGTTGTTGGGGTCGAGATGATGGCGCAACAGATCGGTCGCGGGGCGCGAGATCAGGAAACCGATCTTGGAGCGCAACGACGATTGGAAGCTGCGCTTGAGCAGGTCGGTCACGAACCGCGCCGTGCCTTCCAGCGATTTCAGCGCGATGTTGCCCGAAAAGCCATCGGTCACCAGCACATCGATATCGCCGCGCGAGATCTTGTCCGCCTCGGTAAAGCCTTGGAAATCCATCGGCAGGCCATGTGCGGTGCGCAGTGCAGCGGCGGCATCGCGCAGAGCGTCGGTGCCCTTGGAATCTTCCGTGCCGATGTTGAGCAGGCGGGTGCGGGGCTTGTCGAAGCCGAAGATGATCTGCGAATACACCGCGCCCATCACGGCGAATTGCACCAAGTTGCGCGCATCACACTCGGTGTTCGCGCCAAGGTCCAGCATCACCAGGTCGGTATCTTCCAGCGTCGGCAGCAATGCTGCCAACGCAGGCCGGTCGATCCCCGGCATGGTGCGCAGCGCCAGCTTGGCCATCGCCATCAGCGCGCCGGTGTTGCCGGCGCTGACAGCAGCGCCCGCCTCGCCCGATTTCACCGCCTGAATGGCGAGACCCATCGACGAATTTTTGGATTTGCGCAGTGCCTGGCTCGGCTTGTCCTCACCGCGCACGACTTCATCGGTATGCAGGACTTCGGACGCGGCGCGCAGATTGGGATGCCGGTCCAGGCCGGACTTGATCTGCTTTTCATCGCCGACCAGCAAGAAGGTGAAGCGTTCGTGGCGGTGCCGCGCTTCGGCAGCACCCCCCAACATAACGCGCACGCCTTCATCACCGCCCATCGCATCAATCGCGATCCGCGGCTTCATTGGCACCGGTTAATCCCCCTGAAAAAGTGCAAAGGCCGTCTGATCTGGATCAGGCGACTGCAAGCACCTCGCGGCCATTGTAATGGCCGCATGCGCCGCAAACATGGTGCGGGCGCTTCAGTTCACCACAATTGGAGCATTCGCTGAACGCGTCGACCGTCAGCGAATCATGGCTGCGACGCATGCCGCGCTTGGAGGGTGAGGTTTTTCTTTTAGGAACAGCCATGGCAGGATCTGCTTACCTTAATTGCTTGTCTATCAATGCGATATGCCATGTTTTCCGAAGCAGGATGCGTCATGCGCAGCCTGCTGGTGGAGCAACAAAGCCCGTTCGCGTGCGAAGGCGGGGCTATAGCGAAAATATCGTGCGTTGCAAGCATTGTCGCGCTAACCCCCGGCCAGAAACGGCGACCCGCAAAGCGGCAGCCTGCAAGAGGGATACCACCACATGAGCCTGCCACTGACCCTGACCATGGCCGCTGCCGCCGGATTGATCAACATCTGGCTGGCCATCCGCATCGGCCAGGTGCGCACCAGCCAGAAGGTCAGCGTGGGCGATGGCGGCAACGAATTCGTCATCCGCCGCATGCGCGCCCAGGCCAATTTCGTCGAATTCACCCCCTTCGTGCTGATCCTGATCGCGGGTCTTGAGGCCTCGGGCTTCGCTGCGACGTGGCTGTGGGTGGTGGGCGTGGTGTACATGCTCGGCCGCATCGCGCACGGCCTGGGCATGGACGGCGGCGCCTTCAAGCTCGGCCGGATGATCGGCACGCTGACGACGCTGCTGATCCTGCTCGGCCTGTCCGGCTATGCGGTCTATGCAGCGAGCGTGCTGCCGGTGGTGTGATGCACGTTACTCTCCCCTCCCGCTTGCGGGAGGGGTGGTCGAAGGCCGGGGTGGGCCTGCAACCATTCATACTCCCAGCCCACCCCGGCCCGGGAAGCCGGGCCTGCCCCTCCCGCCAAATTCTTTGCCTCTCCCTTGATGAGAGAGGCAGCGAGACTTGGCAGCTTGCTGCCAAGTCGCAGCGGTGAGGGTGATGGTGCGGCTGCGCGCAGTTGGTGCATTTCAGAGCAGCAGCACAATCCGGAGAGATCACCCCCACCCAACCTTCCCCCATCAAGGGGGAGGGCTCATTGATGCCATGCCAACCTCAAGCCAGCACATGGTCTGCAACGAACCCGTTGCGCTGGCGCTCGAAGCCGAAATTGCTCGTCGGGCCGTGGCCAGGAACGAACACGGTTTCGTTGCCCAGCGGCCAGAGCTTCTGCGTGATCGAATCGATCAGATCCTGGTGGTTGCCGCGCGGAAAATCGGTCCGACCGATCGATCCCTGGAACAGCACATCGCCCACGATCGCCAGCTTCGAGGGCGCGTGGTGGAAGATCACATGGCCCGGCGTGTGGCCGGGGCAGTGAATCACATCCAGCACCAGATTGCCGACGGTAACCGTGTCGCCATCCTTCAGCCACCGATCAGGCTCGAACACCGCGCCTGCGATCCCGTAATTGCGGCCGTCATCCTCAAGCCGCGAAATCCAGAACCGGTCTTCCTCGTGCGGCCCTTCGATCGTGAGGCCCAGTTCCTTGGCCAGCGTGCCGGTCTCGCCGCAATGGTCGATATGGCCATGTGTCACCAGCAGCTTTTCGAGCGTCACTCCGGCTTGGGCGACGGCCGCCTTGAGCTTGGGCAGATCCCCGCCCGGATCGACCAACGCGCCCTTCATCGTCTGCGTACACCAGAACAAGGTGCAGTTCTGCTGCAGCGGCGTCACCGGAATGATCGCGGCGCGAAGGGGCGGTTGGGCGGGGTTTGCAGCGGGATTGGTCATATAGGGTTATGTGGCAAGGATGGCGGGCGGGTGCAAGTCAGTCATCCTGGGAGTGATCTTCTATCGACCATAACGGCGCGTCCAATGCGGCCGCGACCGCACGGCGCAACTTGCTGGCCCCGCGCGCCGCGCCCGTTTCCATCTTGCTGAGCCAGACCTGGCTGCATCCCACGCGAGCAGCGAGCTCTGCTTGCGATAAGCCACGAAATTTCCGCCAAGCCGCGATGGGCGACATATCGTCATTGATCATGAAGGCCACCACCTCACCCGGCACGGTCCCTTCACCCTGCCGAATGCGTTCGAGTTGCAGCGTCGCTGCGATAACATCCTCGGCGTCTTCAGCCAGATCTCGCAACCGCTCAAAATCGGCAGCCGTCATTACCACCATTTTGGTGCCGTCCGGCGCTGTGAAATGTTGCGGCTCATATCCCATTACGTTACCTCAATCATACGCGCGACCGCGCGGCGCAATCCTGACAACGTGGGCGACAATCAGATCCTGATTGAAGATCACCCGCCAACCCCCGACCCGAAGCCGCCATAACATCTCTTCGCCCTGCAAGCGCTTCACCTGATTGGCGAGACTGGCCGGATCTTGTGCAAATTGCTGAATCTTGGCCTCAATCCGCCTCGCAGTTGTGTTGTCGATCGACCGCAGAGTCTTCAAAGCATCGCGAGCAAAGATGACCTGTCGCGTACGCGAACAATATAACGAATCGTACTCATTTCCAATAACAAATCGTTTAAACCCGCCGCCCCGCCCAGATCACCCTGCCCACGATGCTGACGCTCTCCGGCGCGACATCGGGGTAGCTGGGGTAGAGCGCGTTGTCCGCCGTCACCGACAGCCGCCCGTCGGGGCGGAAGGCCAGCCGCTTGACGATCAGCGCGTCATCCATGCGCAGCACGTGGATGCCGTCGCGGCGGCGCGCGGGGCCGTCTGTGGGCATGGCAACCAGGATATCATCGCCATCGCCAAGGGTCGGGGCCATCGAATCGCCTTCGACCTTGATCATCGTCACCGCGTCCGATCCCGCGCCCAATCGGCGGAGCCAGGCTTCGTCGAACGCGATTTCCGCCAACGGCACCTCGCTGTCAGGCAAGGCCCCCGCACCGGCAGAGGCACCGACGGCCAGGCGCGGGATGAGCCGCATCCGCGATGGCAGGCCGCGCGCGCCGCCGCCTGTCCGCTGGGGGACGTTGGTTGGTGGCCCGTTGCGCATTTGCCCCGGGCCCCGGCGCGGCACCGGCGTAGCATCGTCAGGCGCGCCCAATTGTTGTTCGGACACGCCGAAGAACTGCGCGAGCAGCCGCCGGTCGCGCTCGTCCAGCCGCTTGGGGCTGCCCCGGCGGATGAACTGCTGGACATAGGACGGGTTCTTGCCGAGCAACTGCGATACCCCGGCAAAGCTTACCCCTCGCGCAGCGATCAGCGCTTCGAGCGTACGGCGGACATCGTCAGTTTCCATACACACAATATAGCACAGGAAATTTCCTCTTCAAGGATATTTCCTACATGTTGCGAATCGCTTATAGGATACATCCTACTGTCGTTGCGGGACCCCACCCGCCTGTCGAAAGGAGAATGCCTGTGCCGCTGCTGCGCCTCATCGAAATCTTCCTGCGCGAAACGGGGATGGCCCGCACCCGCTTCGGCCGCTTATCTGCGGGTGATCCACGGTTGGTGGATGACCTGCGCAACGGCCGGGAGCCGCGCGAAGCGTTGCGGCAGCGGGTGGAACATTTCATGAACATTTATCGTCAGGAGCAGGCATGATCCAGCAGAAAATCCGCCACGACCCGGCAACGGCGCTGATCCGCGCGGTGCTGTCACTGGCGAAAGGCAATGGCACGCTGGAGGAGCATCGCGGCACGACCTGGGCGAGCGCGACGTTTACCGGCATGCGTCATGTGATGCGGCTGCACTTCGCGGGCGAAAGCGCCATCGCCGCGGCAATATGGCTGAGCAGCATCCTGCCAGAGCATGAATTTGCGATATCCGGCCATCTGGTCGCCGACATTGCCGTTACCGAAACCCACCGGCGCCACGAGGGCGCGCCTGCCATGACGCTGACGATCGAGGCGCTGACGGTTGAGGCGGAGTAGCCCGCGCGCCCTGCCCCTCCTGTCCGACCTAATTCCCTCTGGCTGCCAGCATCGCCGGACGCGGGCCAAGCCAGTCGGCCATCGTCACGGTGTCGCTGACCTTGTAGGGCTTGCCGGCCTTGTTGAGGAACAGCTTCTCCATCTCGGACCGCGTGAACGGCCGTGACCCCAGCCGCCCGAAGATGGCCATCTGCCCGCCCGATTCATCGACTCCGCGGTCACGGTCCAGCCCCTTGGCCACCGCCAGTGCCGCAGACGGCGTCCGGGCGAAGGCGATCAGGTCCGGTCGTGGATCGGGCGAGAAGCCATAGAAATTGGGCTGGCTCGACGGCGATGTCAGCTGGAGCACCTTCATGCCGTTCCGCCCGTCGGCGACATAGGCGAACAGCGTGGCATTGGTCGTCCCGATGATCACGTCCTCGGCATCGTTGAGCTGACCGCCGGCATTGTACCGCATGTATTCGCGCGGGCTTTCCGGGTTGGTCATGTCGATGATCACCAGCCCGTCCTGCTTCGCCGCGACATAGGCGAAGGTGCGTGCGATGTAGAGCTTGCGCGCATCGGCCAGGCGCACCGTGCCCGATGGCACCGCAACGGGTGCTTCCAGCCGGGTTACATCAAACAATTTGATACCGTCCGCATCCGTCACCCAAAGGTAGCGGAACTGCACCGCGCTCGCCCGTGCATCGTTGAGCGGCAGCACCGTCATCAACTGCGGGTTGAGCTTGCTGTAATCGAAATCGCGCGGCGCATTGGCGGGCGGATCGTCCGCCAGCCGCACTACTACAAGCCCTGCATCGGCAGTGATATAGGCAAAGTCCCCGGCGAGGGTGATATGACGCGCACCCTTCAACACGTTGCCCGGGTTCCAGGTCAGTTCCCGCTTGAAGAAGTTGTTGCGGAACTCGCCATCGGCCAGCGTATCGATGTTCACCGCGATCAGGCCTTCGACGCTGTCAGTCACGAAGGCGTAGTGATAGACCGCGCGGAACGGCTGTTCCTGATTGGTCTCGCGCATTTCCGGCGTGTTGCGCGTGGGCGCAATCGGCTGGGTCGTCGCGATCGCCATGCAGGTGGCGTTGGTGGTCTTCACATGCGTGTCATGACCCAGCGACGAGAACGGCGCGCGGATGATCCGCTCGGAAAAGCCCTTGTTGCCGATCGAGGCGATGTCATAGGCGCGGAAACCGCCCTTGCCTTCTGCCACGAACATGTACTCGCCGCGGTTCTGCAGGCAGTTCACCCGGCCAGCCGTGCCCTGCACGACGTTGGCGAATTCCTCACGCGCATAGGCTTCACCCGAGAACTTGTCGTCGAACACCGGACCGCGCGTCCAGTTCTTCAATTCGCGGCCATTCTGCTCGACGTGCAGCTTGTAATAATCGGGATAGGCATAACGGTGGAGGTACGATCCGATAACGGTCTGCGGCTCGTCCCATTCGGTAACGCGCACTGCCTCGAAGCCGCCTTCCAGCCCGAACCAGCTGTTCAGCCCGACGAAGTTGACGAAGTTGGTACCCAGCAACAGCAGCTGCGACATCACCGCATTGTTATCGTTGGCCTCGCTGAGGTGGCAATCCGTGCACTGCTTTGTCTCGGTCTTGCGCACGGTGTGCGGGAAGTGCGGGGCGAACGCCTGTGACGAGAAGCCCGGCGCCGAAATCGGCGGCTGCTGCACATAGATGCGCTCGCGGTTGATGTTGGTCGACGACAGGATCAGCGCCGAGGTCGAGCGGATCGGGGCGATGATGTTGCCCTTGCTCGTCTGGTGGCGGCCCATCTGGAACATTTCGTCGCGCGCGACCTGCGGGTTGTAGGTGGCGTAATTGCGCGTCTCATCTTCCTCGTACTTGTGGACCTTGGCCTTCCAGTTCGCCTCGATCGGCAGATGGCAACCACCGCACGATGTCGTCCAGCTCAAATGGCAGGTGAAGCACGCCATCTCTTCGGTGTTGTGTGCCCGGTCGGCCTTGGCCACCTGCGGGCCGAAGGTGTACTTGCCGGTGTCCGAACCCTGCTTGGCCATCAGCTTGGAGCGCGCGGCCTTGGGGTTGAAATCCGGGCTTTCAGGATCGACGGCATCCTTGACCAGGCTCATCTGCCAGGACAGTTCGGGATCGAGAACCGAGCGCTGGATCAGGACCCGCTTGCCGGTCGCGTCCTTCATCCATTCAAAGCGCCGCTGTCCATCCGGGTTGCGAATCAGCGCCAGGTTGTTGCCCTTGGGCCGCGCGGCGAGGTTGGAGGTGAACAACGTTGGATAGGCATCGGGCGTGCCGTGGCAGTCCTTGCAGCCGATCTCGACCGCATTGGCGACTTCGCCATAGATCAGCCCGTTGCCATGCCCGTCCTGGCTGAAGTGGCAATCGACGCACTGCATGCCAAGCTCGGCGTGGATGTCCATCATATGCACAGCCTTGCCCGGATTGGTGCCGACGGGCACGAACTTGCCCTCGCCCGCCTTGCGGAACTTTTCCGGATCGTCGGGCGAGACCATGTTGGCGGTGTCGGTGCCCCAGGTCGCCTGATTGCCCTCGGCAGTCAGCAGATTGCCCTTGCGGTCGCGCTTCAGGATGGCGCGGAAGTTCCAGCCATGGCCGTGATAATCGGCAAACTGCGTGTCCTTGGCCTCGGTATTGAGATCGTAAACGTTTCGCACGAATTCGATATCCGACCACAGGCCGCGCGATGCCGCCGCTTCAGGATTGCGGTCCAGCGTCGCGCGCACTTCCTTGGCGGTGGGGTAATGCTGCTGCTTGTAGATGCGCTGGTACTCCTCTTCGGACATGCCCTCGGGCTTGGGCGCGCGGTTCTCCGGTCCCGGCCACAGCAACGGCGCATCGGATTCATAATCCCACATCGTGTAGCCGAGATAGCTGTTCAGGAAGATGTTGGGCTGGTGCATGTGGCAGTTCATGCACTGCGCGGTGGGGATGGCGCGGGTGAAGGCGTGCTTGAGCGGGTGGCCCTTTTCCTTGAACGCAGCCTTTTGGGTATGCGCGTCCTTGGCACCATGGCCGTCACCGCCGCCGTGGCTTGCGCCGTGCTCGCCTGCACCTTCGGCCAAGGTCGTGCCGTGATCGCCGCCATGCTCTTCATGATGATCGGCGGCATCATAATCGCCATAGCGGCCGGAGCGCTTCTGCCCCTCGGTCAGGCTGTTGATCGTCGGATCGTCGGTGATGGTCTGCCCGTCACGGCCGTACTTGGCATAGACCAGGCTGTGGCGCGGTTCGCGATCGTTGGCGTAGACGACATGGCACGCTGCGCAGCCGGATGTGCGATAATCGCCGGGCTGGTCGTTGGTGCCCATCTGCCACAGGAACGGATCGTTCAGACGCGTCTTGTGGATGTTGATCACCGGCACTGCAACGCGCAGGCCCGTGCCGGGGCCGCGGTTGGACTGCTTGAGGTCAGGGCGGCCCGGCTCTTCAAGCCGCTGAATGATGCCGCCCACGTTGGGCAGGCCGATTTCCGGGAACTGCGAGTTGATGTTGCGGCCGCCCCGTTCGAACACGCGGAAGATGTCGCCCGGCGGCAGAATGTGCCAGGTGGGCAGCGGATACATCACCGGCAGCGCGCCGCGCGCTTTTTCTGCTTCAGTCACCGTACCATGCGCAGCGCCCTCTTCGGTCGCGGCCGACTTGATCATGGCAGGCTTGCCATCGCGGGTGAAAGCCTCACCGAACATGTAGTTCTTGAACGGTACGATGCCGTTGTTATAAGCCGCGCCGCCCCACAGCATCGCGCCTGTCGCCATCAGCGATCGCTCGGAGGCCTCGATGACCTCCATATGGCAGGCCCCGCACGATTCGCGCACCACGCGATAATCGGACGGGTTCATGAAGCGGATGAACTCGGGCGCTTCCTTGGCGAGCAGCGCATAGGACCGCTTGGGGTTGGCGGAAGACGGCCAGTTCCAGGCCACCGGATATTTGGGCAGCACATGGCTCTTCAGCAGCGCGTCCTGATACGGCAGGCTGTCGCGGCCCCAGGCATTGTCACCCATGATCGTCGCATCGCCGCCATGGCAATCGGTGCAGCCCAGCACGACGGCGGACGATGCGTGCATCGTCTTGTGATCGCTGGCGGTGTGGCAGGATTGGCAGCCTGCGCTCTTGGCGTCGGCCTCGGCCCATTCCTGGTTTTCGGGCGCGGGCGGCGTGAAGGTGTATTTGACCTTCTGCGCTTTTTCCTTGCCCGATGCGAGCAGCTGGTCGGCGGGCAGCGTAGACAAAGTGACGAGCAGCAAGCCCGCCAGCAGCAGCTTCCACTTTGCAGCAAACGCGCCTGCGCGCGCCCGATCAGTACGCCAGAATTGCATTGAACAGCACCGAATAAAAGAGGTCTGATTTGCCCGATTGGGTGAACAGGTCGCGGAAACCCTTGGAGGGATCGAACACCGCGCCCGACAAGCGGAAGACGAGGTTCTGGTTGGCATTGGGGCGCCAGATCAACGCTGCCGAGGCATCCAGACCTATCGAGCTGGGCACGGTGCCTTCCTGGCGCAGCGCTTCGATCGTATCGGTCTTGTGGAACCACAGATGGTTGATGTTGGTCGACAGGCGCGTCGTGCTGCTAAGGTCGAAATCCGCGCCCGCACCCAGCAATACGGTGCCGGGATTGTTGAAGTTGGACTGGCCCTGCTCCTTGGATGAACGCAGGTTGTTCAAGATGCCGTTGCGCGTATTCACGCCCACCGCGCGGCCACCGCCTGCAAACGGGATGACCTGGCGGATCCAGTAGCTGGTGTCGGCGCCGGCGAAGATCGGGTTTTCGAAGATCGCGTCGAACCCGGCCTCGGTATCGTTGTACGGGTCACCATCGCCGCTGGCGAACAGGCCTTGCAGGCGGAAGCGTGCCCAATCGTTGTCGTAGCTGAGTTCCGCTGCGCCGAAATACGAGCGGATATCGGCCTTGCGGCTGGTGAAGAAGCTGTTGCGGTCCTCGCCGAACGCGCCGTACGCCTGCCCCGTCAGGTTGATGCGCCCGATGCGGCCATCGACCGCATAGCCCAGGTACACCACATCGTATTCGCGCGAGCGCAGATCGCCCAGCAGAGCTGGACGCACCGGGAAGCCGTTGTCGTCGATCTTGAGTTCACGGCCGCCTTCGCGGTTCATGTTGTAGGTGACCGAAACTTGGCTGGTCAGGCCGACGATCGGGAAATCCTGGCGATAGACGTTGGCGAAGAACACCCAGTCGTCGCGCGGCGTATCGACCACGCTGTTGAGGCCCGAGTTGGTATCCTTTTCCAGCCGCCAGAACGCGCCGAGATTGAACTGGAACCGGTTGTTGTCGCGATTGCCGAACAGGCGGATGCCGAGCTGGTTGTCCTGGAACAGGAACCCGCGAAAATCGGCCTGCATCGGCTGGATGCCCGCGCGCAGCGAGATGAAATCGTACCGCGAGGTATCGTATTTGCCGAGGTGATAGTCGATGAACAGTTCCTGGATGCCCACGAAATGGTCGGTACGCTGGGTCGGCTTGGACGGCTCGACGAACAGGATGCGCCGCTCGTTGACATCGACATGGTTGACCTGCGCCGCCAGGGTCAGGCGGTATTCGATCGCCGGCGGCTTGTAGGTCGTCTCACCCTTGATCAGCGCCACGCCTGCAATGACCGTCTGCGCCAGCACCAGCGAGTCTGCGCGGCTGAACACATCCAGGCTGTCAGGCCGCGAGGTCGTCTGCACGCCGACCGGGGTCGGGAAGCTGCGCGGCTCGACCACGGTATCCGAAATCACGTTGGCGACGAAGAACCAGTCGTCCTCCTTGAGGAAACCGGGCCTTTTGCCTGCGGGCAACGGCCGGTCGCCCTTCAGGATGTTCTGGTGATACGGATCCAGCTTCGACCGGCAGACGCTCGATAGATTGGGGTACAGCGCATAGATCGACTGATCGCCCCCCTTGGTGGGGCATAAAGACGTGACGATGCGCCAGCGATCGGGCACCGGGAATTCGTCGGTTGGAAACGCTTCGGGCGCAGGTGCGCGCACCGCGCCCGGATTGTCCTGCGTCACCCGGTCGGGCAGCTTTTTCTCAAGCCCCGGCCTGCGGCGATCGTCGATCAGCGCTTCATCCGCGTCGATTTCATCTGCATCCGAAGCCTCCGGCGCTGGGGTCGGCGCGGGCGGCATGTTGGCGCCCGCAGGTGGCGCTTCCTGGTCGGCAGTGAGCAGCAGTTCTTCCGCGCCGCCATGCTCGAAACCCAGGCCATAATCGGCCAGCGGCAGCGGCGAACTCATACGATAGGGCGCAGGTGCCACAGGCTGGCGCGCCGTCGCGGTCGCCGGTGCAGGCTGGGACGTGATGGCAACCCGCGCCAGCGCCAGATTGCGCCCGACATCTGCGGTTGCGAGTGCCATCGTCGCGGTCTGCTGCCCTTGGCTGGCATATGGCCCGGCGGCCGAATCCGTCGCCACGCCGCCGTTCCCAGCAAACGCCAAAATCGGAATCAGGGCGACGAGCGGCGCGGTCATCTACAGACCCTCGCAGACATTCTGGGTGTTGGTATCAAGGAACGGCGCGAACGGGCAGCTGACGAACCGCAGCCGCACCTGCGCACTGCCGACGTTCACCAGAATGCGGTCGGCGCGGATATCGCGTGGCGCATTGCCGATGCCGCCCACCCGCGCGCCGCCGTTGTTGAGGCCAAGGAAGCTGACCATGTCATCCTGATCGATACCATCGCCCGAAACGCCGATGCCGCCGATCAGGGTGTTGCCGCGATAGATCGGCACCGATCCGGGGAAGATTTGAATGCCGTTTTCCAGCCGGTTCTGGCCCTGCGCGGTATCCGGCAGGCTGGTGCAGCGCTGCGCGGTATCTGTGGGCGATGCGCCCGACACGAACTGCGCATGCTGGATGATGTTGGCGGCCACCAGTTGCACCTGCAGGCCGACAGCGAACGGATTGAAATCGTCGATCGGGCGCGACAGTGGCCCGGGCGGGCGGCCAAGTTCGCCATCCGGAAAATAAGGCCGCGCCAGATTGCCGACGCTGCGGTTGCCATAAGCGAAGGTGCCGGTCAGCGAGGCAGGATCGCCCAGGAACGTCCGCATCGCCTGCACGAACGGGGCGACACCGCCGCCTGCCGCGGTCAGGTTGGCGGCTGCCTGCGCGTTGGAGAAGAACATCGCGGTGCGCGCCTTTTGCAGCGACACATCGATACCGAAGATCGGCGCATCGGGCGAACGGACCACGCCCAGCACTTCGCCATGCGTATCGACCACCGAGATCGACGCCTGCATCCGGCTGTCGAGCGGACGGCGGATCTGTGCACGGGCGCGCGTGAGCACCAGGAACGCTTCTTCCAGAATCGCGCGGACCTCCGCCGCCGTCAGCGGCTGGGTTACGCTGGTAGTATCGGTGCCGGCGCGGATCGGATAGCGATTGTTGCCCGCCCCATCGGTCAGGATAAACGCATCGGTGTTGGCAAACTCTGCCGCCCGCGCCGCGCGGATGCCCGATGCCTCGGTGCCGTAGGGCGTGCCCGCGATGATCGCTGCAGTGTTATACCCGCGCACCGCGATCAGCGCGCCCGCCGTCCCGTTGATCGCCGCGAAATTGGTCGAGAGCGGGCCGATGTCGCTGGCGAGGATATCGCTGAACCGCAACGTCGTGCCGTCCACCGTGATGCGGTCCGCGCGGATCGCATCGGCGGCGGCAAAGCCCTGGGTACCGGAAAACGCGATCGCCTCCTCCGGATCGATATCGCGGTCGAGGATGTTGGGATCGAACCCGTAATCGCCATCGCCCATCACGCCGATCGCGCCCACGACCACGCCATTCTTGTACAATGGCAGGCCGCCAGGATCCGCCGCAAGCCCCAGCGGCGAGCGCTTGGGACCGATCAGCGCCGCGGTGCCGCCTGCCGACTGGAAGCGCGCGGACAGGTCCGAGCACGGCAGCTGGCTGAACTGCACGCCGAACAGCGGGCCACTTTCGAGCCCGCGCGTCGAGGGCGCAGGAGGGAAATGCTGCTGGACGATCTGGCTCGCCGTGCGGCTGGAGAACGCATTGCCGCCGCTCGACAGATACGCGCCGGTCACCGCCTTTGAAATCGCCGCCATTTCAGCGGGTACATCGAGCCCCTGCGCATCGACGAACGGGCTGTTGAGCCCCGCTTCGGTCATCGCGCTGGTGCGGGCGAGCGCGCGCGCGCCGTTCATGCGGAACACCGCCAGTACGTTACCGACACGGTCGACGACTGCGATCACCGACGGCAGGTTGCGCCGCTGCGCTTCACCCACAGCCTGCGCGATCACCTGCTGCACCTCGCCCACCGTCAGCGCTTCCTGCGCCGGGGCGGTAAAGTTGCCACCGGCAGGCGGCGGCGCGGGGTTGGGCGTAGGCGTGGGGCTGGGCGCAGGGGTGGTCCCGCTGCTGTTGCCGCCGCCGCACGAGGTGAGCACCAGCGCCATCGCGGCCAGCGATGCCGTAACGGGTCCGATCCGCATCATGCCGCAAAACTCCGCACATCTGCGACCTGAACCCGCGCCATCACGTCAAAACCCCCAAAACGTCGCACGTCGGTCATCTCCCTGCCATCCGGACTTACTGCAGCGACCGGATGGTGCGCACGGCCCCGCCCAGCGCCCGGCGGAACTCCAGTGGCTTGTAGGCATTGGGCTCTGCCACGGCGGCATAGGCCTGGTTGATCTGCGCGCGCAGCGATGTCGCCGCACCGCCCGCAACCTGGCCTTGCGTCACCAGCCCGCTGAGCAGCGTATCGACTGCCATCACGGCCTGGACGGAGCCTTCATAGTCGGTGAAGCGCGGGGAGATCGCTTCGCTGGCAATGGATTCCATGATCGAAAATGTCTGCGCCCGGGTGAAGTCGCTGCGGCTGAACCTGTCGGCCAACGCCATCGCGGTCTGCCGCAGCCGGTTGGCGGCTTCCACAGCCGGGCCACGTCCCTGCGCCATCGCGGCATGGAAGGCGCGCGTCTGGTTCTCATACTGCTGGGCAAGCTCAGGTGCAGCCGTGCGCACTGCCGCCGACAGCATGATCATGTTCTCGTCATTGTAAGGCGGCATGCCGGTCGGGATCGGACGACCCGGATTGGCAAGCTTGGCCGGCCGCGCGTCTTCTTCGTCATAAATCCGCCGGTGACAGCTGTGGCAGTCGAAGAAATAGAATTCCGGGAACGCACCCTCCTGACCCAATCCAGGCTTGCTGAACAGGCTGAGCGAACGCTCAAGCGCGATCGCCTGACCCACCGCCCACATCCGCATGGAATTGGGCTTGCCCTTGCGCTGACGGTAATCGGCATCTTCATCGTGATGCTGGGTCAGCGTGGAAAACAGGTCCAGCTCGAACGCGATCCGCGGGTGCCCTGCGGCCATGATGCGGTGGTTGACGAACTGTCCGGGAGCATCGTTGCCCAAGTGGCAATCCAGGCACACGCCGGCCCGCGCCTGCGCATTTTCAAGAGGGATCAGACCTTGGGCTATGTACTGCTTGCGCCGGTTTTCGGGGCCCGTCGCATAATGGCTTGCGAGCCATCCCGAGGCAGCGCCGTGACAGGCCTCGCAGCTGACACCATCGTTCAATTGATACCGCGGACCCTTGGACGCGGCGGGCGTTGCATGACAGCCGAGGCACTCCGACTCGATCGTCAGGCCAGAGCCACCCCTCGATTTTGGATCGATGCCCAGCTTCTTGGCGATAGCGAGACCACGCGGCTCGAACAGTACCCGATAGGCGCGGCTGTGCGCACCGCCGGGGGTGGATTCTTCCTGCCAGCGCCACAGCTCGTCTTGGCGAACCACCTCGCCATCGGCCTCGTTGCGGCCATGGCAGGTCGATCCTCCGCAGCTGCCCACGCCCATATGGGTGCCACCCGCTGGACGCGCCGCTTGCGCCTCCAGCCGTTCGGCCGCAGCAAAATTTGCGATGAAGAAAGCGCCGATCGCAAGGGCGAGTATCCCGAAAGCCGCAAACGCAGCCCGAACACCATTCACCCGTGATACGGCCAATAGCCCTGAAATGTGCATCGTCGCTTAACCCCCGGCTCCATACGGACCCGGCCCCCGATAGACTAACGATGCGACCCCTTAGTCTTGTCTTGCCAATGCTTATCGCTGGTTCGTCCAGCAGTTTCAAGGCAATCCTTCACGCGCCAATGCAAAAACATCGTGCAGGATACTGCGCCTGCATCGGCTATGCCCCGCTTGCCGCAGCGCAGCGGATTTGCCATGTTCGCGCCCACGTCTTGAGGAGAACGTCGATGCCGCTGGGACTGGGGTTTGCCGATGGCGCATGGCTTGGCCATCTGGCGTTTCTGATCCTTGCGGTCGCGTTGATCGCACCGCCCATGCCCTGGATGCGACTCGGCATTGCGGTGGCATCGCTTGCCGGCCTTGGATTCGCCCTGGGCTTTGCCGGCGACCTGGGCCTGGCGTTCTGGTTCTTCGTGATGCTGGTCGTCGCCGCATCCATGCTGTTTCGCTATCTGATGGCGGAACGCGGATCGAAGTTTACGCCCGAAGAAGAGGCCCTGCGCGTCGCCTTCATGACGGAAATGACCCGCGCCAGCGCCCGCCATCTGATGGATCAGGGCAACTGGATCACCGGGCGCACGGGCGAGGTGCTCATCAACGAGGGCGAGGCGATCAGCCACCTTTTCTACCTGCACGAGGGCAAGGCGGATATCTCGCTGCATGGCCAGCACGTCGGCGGCGTCGGCAATGGCGACCTGATCGGCGATGCCACCGCGCTCACCGGGGAGCCTGCGACCGGAACGGTCACGCTGGCTACCGACAGCCGCTTCTGGTGCGTCTCCGCGCCGAAATTGCGCCAGTATCTTGAGCTGCACCCCGATGCCCGTACCGTCATCGAGCGGCAGATCAACAGCGCGCTCGACCGCAAGCTGCGTGCCGCCAACGCCGCGCTGGCGGCGGGCTGACAGCCTTACAGGTTCCTAAACCTTACAGCTGCGGACCCAGCACGGTATCGATGCCATGCACCATACCGTTGCTGGCCTGAAGATCCGGCAGCGCGATCGAGGCGACCTTGCCGCTCGCATCGGCCAGCCGCACCTGGTCCAGCTCCACCGAAGCGGTCAGGATTTCGCCCTGCAACGTCACGATTTCCACGCTGCCGCCGCTGTCACCGATACGCTTGCGCAAATCGGCGGCTGTAAGGCGGCCGGGAATGACGTGATACTTCAACACCGTCGCCAGACGATCCTTGTTGGCGGGCAGCAGCAGCTCGGCCAGCGCATCGACGCCGATCTTGTCAAACGCGCCATTGTCCGGCGCGAACAGAGTGATCGGCGTGTCCGCGCCCAATGCCGCGGCGAGGTCCGACGCCTTGATGGCGCGCGACAGAGTCGACAGATCGGGGTTGCGAAGCACAACCTCGTCCACGCGCAAAATGGCGTCGGGTTCGGCTGCCGCTTCGGTGTCCGCCACCTCAAGGCTCTTGGGGTCGACCCGCTTGACCGGATCGCCGCCACCATCATGGCTGCCACATGCCGCCAGTGCGAGGCTCGCACTCAACAGGGCTGCAACGGCTTGTGAACGCATGATATTCTCCAAATGTCTGACGGCCAAACCGCCGCCTCTTAGGTATCGAGAAAAACGAAATCCCGCTCGAAGCTCACCATATGGGCACCGCCATCGACGAAAAGCAACTGGCCAGTGATCGCCTTCTCCTCCGCCATGTAACGCACCGCGCGCGCAATGTCTCCCGGAGCGGACAGACGGCCCAGCGGCATCCGCGCGGCCAGGCTGGCCATCTGCGCATCGTCGTAGTCGCTGGTCGCCAGCGTTAACCCCGGCGCAACGCCGTTGATCCGGGCGCGATGCCCGAACGCGCGCGCCAGCGTACGGATCGATTCGGCGAACGCCTGCTTGGACAGCGTATAGGACAGCTGGTCGCCATTGGGGTTGCGTACCCGCTGGTCGATGATCTGCACGATACAGGGCTGTGCGCCCTCGCCCGCCGCTGCCACCAGATCGCGGGTCAGCATTACCGGCGCGACCATGTTCACCGCAAAATGGCGGTTCAGCATCTCAGGCGTCATCGTGTGCCAGTCGTCATAATCGAACAGCGAGGCATTGTTGACAAGAAGATCGGGCGCACGGCCGAAATGGTCGAGAACATCGGCCATCAGCCGGGCCGGAGAAGCAGGGTCGGCCAGATCGGCCCTGAAACCGTGCCAGGGCGTCGCACAGGTATCGAGCACCTGCGCCAGCGCCTCCTCCGGCTTCGCATCTTTATGCCCGTGCAGCGCCAGCGCCCAGCCCGCCTGGGCCAGCTCCGCTGCAATGGCTGCACCCACCCGGCGGCAACCGCCGGTCACCAGCGCCAGTCGCTGTCCGGCCGCCATGGTCACCTGCGCGTCCGGGTCAGCGTGATGCCGATCGATTCGCCATGTTCTGCGATCGCCAACTTGATGATCTTGACCTTGATCCGCCAGATGCGCGGGTCCTGCAGAAACAGCGTTTCGATGACATGATCGGCCACCGCTTCGATCAGCGTGAAATGCACGCCCTCGGGCAGCGCGGTGGAGCAGGCATGCTTCAGGTCCATGTAGTTCTTGGACGCATCGAGCGGAGTGCCCGGCGCATAACGGTCTTGCGCCAGCATCTCCACCTGAATGGTGAAGCGCAGCGGCTGGGGCAGCTTGGTCTCTTCGGAATAGATGCCGGTGAGGACGTTGACGTCCAGATCGGCAATTTCGAGAACCAGGCTGTCGGGTGTCGTATTAGTCAATGTCAGTGGCCTGAACTGGAAGGTCGTGGAATGCCCGTTCTCCGGCGAAAGCCGGAGTCCAGGGGCGGAATTGTCTAGCGGTCGCTCTGGATTCCGGCTTTCGCCGGAAAACGTCAAGCAAGTGCGCGCGTTCGCAAATTGCTGCGGTCAGCGCAAGCTTTCAAAGGTTGGCCTTTCACCCATTCGACCAGCGCGCAAAGATGGCCGTGGGCAGCAGCCGCCCACCGGTCTGCTCGCGCACCGCAAGCTCGCCAACCTCGATGGTACCAGGCAGATCGGCAAAATGCGCCGCAAGCAGCTCGCCCAGCGCCAGCGCTGACATGCGCACGGCATAGACGGTCAGAAACAAACAGCGCGAGCGGTCGTCCAGCAGCTTGCGGCAATCCGCGATAAGCGCGGGCAGATGCTCTTCCAGCTTCCACACCTCGCCTTCGGGCCCGCGGCCGAACTTGGGCGGATCGAGCAGGATGGCGTCGTAGCGCTTGCCCCTGCGGACTTCGCGCGCGGCAAACTTGACGCAATCGTCGACCAGCCAGCGGATCGGCAGCGATTCCATGTCCGAAAGCGCAGCATTGACCCGCGCGGCAGCCACCGATTTCTTGGAGGCATCGACATGCGTCAACTGCGCGCCCGTTGCCGCCATCGCCAGCGTACCCACGCCGGTATAACCGAAAAGGTTGAGCGCGCGCGCGGCTTCCGGTCCGTCATGCCGTGCGATCTGCCCGCGCAGCCAGCGCCACACCGGGTCCATATCCGGAAAGAACCCCAGATGCCGAAACGGCGTGTTGAGCGCGGTCAGCCGCACCTCTTCCCAGGCGAGTGGCCAGCCTTCGCGCGGCACATTGGGTTCCAGCTGCCACTTGCCGCCACCATCCTCGTCCGATCCGGGGATGAACGCGCCATCGGCGTTCCAGTCTGGCAGGCTGGTCGGCCACATCGCCTGCGGTTCCGGGCGGATGAAGCGATAGGGGCCGTATGCCTCGAACTTGCGCCCGCCGCCGCTGTCGATCAGCGTGTAATCCTCGCGCGGTTCGCCGATCATCAGCACCGGTTGCGGATCGAGCGTCGCCATCGCGCGGCCTCAGCCCTTGGCGGGTACGGCGCGCGCCGCGATGTAGTCGCGCACCGTGTGGTAATCGCCCGCCAATTTGTCGAAGCGCTCGGCGCGCTCGAACAGGTCGCCCACGCGCGATGGCAAGCGCGGGCGCAGGCCGGTGGCGCGCTCGACCGCATCGCGGAACTTGGACGGATGCGCCGTCGCCAGCGTGACGCAGGGGATCGCGCGATCCAGCGTGCCATCGCCCTGCAGCAGATGCGCCGCCCCCAGCCCGATGGCGGTATGCGGATCGAGCACCTGGCCTGCATCGTCCCATGCCCGCCGCATCGCCATGCCCATATCGTCGGGATCGATCCTGGCACTTGCGAAAATGGCCTGCGCCCCTGCCCGCATCTCCGGGGTCAGCTGCATCGCCTTGGTCGATTCAAAACCGTGCATCCGCGCGGCGGTGAACGCGCCATCGCGGCCTTCCAGATCGAACAGCAGTCGCTCGAAGTTGGAGCTGACCTGAATGTCCATCGACGGCGCAGCGGTGGGTGTGACGCTGCCAGCCGAATAATCGCCAGCGCTGAGCGCCCGGTGGAGGATATCGTTGACGTTGGTCGCCACCACCAGCCGGGCGATGGGTAGACCCATTTTCGCGGCGACATAGCCTGCAAACACATCGCCGAAATTGCCCGTGGGCACCGAGAACGCGACCGGGCGGTGCGGCGCGCCCAGTTGCAGCGCGGCGGCGAAATAATACACGATCTGCGCCATCAGCCGCGCCCAGTTGATCGAATTGACCGCCGACAAAGTGAACTTGCCCGCAAAATCCGGGTCGCCGAACATGCGCTTCACCATCGCCTGCGCATCATCGAAGCTGCCGTCGATGGCGATATTGTGCACGTTGGGCGCCAGCACCGTGGTCATCTGTCGCCGCTGTACGTCAGACACCCGGCCATCGGGGTGCAGCATGAAGATATCCACCTTCTCGCGCCCGGCCACCGCATCGATTGCTGCCGACCCGGTATCCCCGGATGTTGCGCCGACAATCGTCAGGTGCGTGTCGCGGTTGGACAGGAACCGCTCGAACAGATGGCCGAGCAGCTGCAGCGCGACATCCTTAAATGCCAGGGTCGGCCCGTGGAACAGTTCCAGCAGCCAGTTGCTTTCATCCAGCTGCACCAAAGGCGTCACGGCCTTGTGCGAGAACCGCCCATACGCTGCCTGGCACAGACCGCGAAGTTCCGTCTCGGTCAGGCTGCCCGCCACGAAAGGCGTCATCACCCGCACCGCGAGCTCCACATAAGGCAGGCCCACCATCGCGGCGATTTCGTTCTGGCTGAACGTCGGCCAGCTGCGCGGAACATAAAGCCCGCCGTCGCTCGCCAAACCTGCCAGCGTCACGCCCTCGAAATCGAGCGCCGCTGCCTTCCCCCTGGTGCTGATATAGTCCATGGGATCGAGCCGTTAGCGGCCCGGCCCGCAGCTTGCAACCGGCGCGTCAGTCTTCGACCGCTTCATAGAACATCAATACGGCCGGCCCTTCGGGAGTTTCGATCTCGCCATGTTCGGCAAAGCCTGCGCGCACATAGGCGCTGCGGGCGCGCTGGTTCTGCGGATCGGGATCGATGCACAACACCCGCACACCCTGCGCGGCAAGCTGCTTGGCCAGCATTGCCAGCAGCTTTGCGCCATGCCCCTTGCCGATCAGTGCAGGCACGCCGATGAAGCAATCCACCGCGCGTGCGCCCTGCGGCAGGTCCTGCAGGTGCTTTTGCGGCCAGGCGTGGACCTCGTAATGCTGGATATAGGCGATCGGATGGCCATCGAGCATGCCGATCAGCTGGACCATCGCGGGATTGTCCATATCCTCTTCGATCAGCGCCAGCTCGTGCTTGGGGTCACCCCACCATTGCTTGACCTCTGGCGTCTCAAGCCATGCCTCGATCATCGGCAGATCGGAGTGCGTGACCCGGTGAAATCCGTAATAATGTCCGCCTTGCATGGTCTCTCCTCACAGCGTCTTGCGCGCAATCAGTTCCGGAGCCGCTTTGCGACCGCCAGACCATATATAACGGCAGCAAGCCCGGCGAATAAAAACCATTGTATCGCATAAGCCCAATGATTGTTGGGAATATCCTCTGGCGAGGGCGGCTGAACCGCCTGCAGGCCTGCGACAGGGGGCGCAGCGATCAGCCGGATGAGGTGGGCGCTATCGGGCGCGATGACACCGCGCACCTGTCCGCCGGTCCATGCCGGATTGCCGGGCCGGGACGACCATCCGGCGACGACCTGCGCGCCTGGGCCTTCCGCGCCGGTGGCGCAGGCGGCGATATGCACCCAGCCCGCCTGCCCGCGCGCATTGCGGCCGCTGGACGAGCGCCAGCCGGTCACCTTGAGGCAGTTGACCGAGGATGTGCGGTATAGCGGAAGGTTGTCCGCATCAGGGACCGCTGGCCATGCGGTCGCAGGCATGGTGTCGGCAGACGCGTACTCGGCGAGCAGTGCTTCCTTCCACGCCATGCGCTGCATCTGCCAGACGCCAAGGCCGATCATGATCGCAATGGCCACGGCAACGATCACCGTGGGGAGGATCGGCAGGCGCTTCATTCGCTTTCCTCTGGATTTGCCGGCGGGCTGTCCGTCACCAGCCGCCCCTCACGCACCTGCGCCCGCGCCTCATGGATCAGCATTGCCGCCTTGGACGCCCGCAACGAGAGGATCACGGCTGCAGTCGTCACCGGAACCCACACCAGGATATGCACCCAGAACGGTGGCCCCACGCTCAGCTGCAGCGTGATCGCCGCGGCCGAAATGATCGCGCCGATGATGAGGATCAGGAATGCAGCCGGACCATCGCCGACATTGTAGCGGGTAAAATCATGGCCGCACGCGCGGCACCGGTCGGCAAACCGCACCCATCCGGCAAACAGCGTCCGCGCACCGCAAGCGGGACACTCGCCAAAAAGGGCAGCCTGGACCAGACCAGACTGCCCTTTTGTTACAGGCGTGTCATCCATGATGACCGCACCGATTCACGGCAAGGCGATCAATGCGTTGCAGCACCCCAGCCGCCCCAGACATAGATGACCAGGAACAGGAACAGCCACACCACGTCGACGAAGTGCCAGTACCAGGCAGCGGCTTCGAAGCCGAAATGCTGCTTGGGGGTGAAGTGGCCCTTGTAGGACCGCACCAGGCACACGATCAGGAAGATCGTGCCGACCAGAACGTGGAAGCCATGGAAACCGGTCGCCATATAGAAGGCCGAACCGTAGTTCAGGTCCTTGAAGGGGAACGGCGCGACGGTGTATTCATAGGCCTGCACGCAGCTGAAGATCGCGCCAAGTATGATGGTGCACCACAGGCCCTTGATCAGGCCGTCGCGGTCGCCGTTGATCAGCGAGTGGTGCGCCCAGGTTACCGTGGTGCCCGAGCACAGCAGGATCAGCGTGTTGAGCAGCGGCAGTTCGAAGGCGTTGAGCACTTCGACGCCCTGGGGAGGCCAGGTTCCGCCGATGACGTCTGCGGTCGAAGGGAACAGCGAGAAATCGAACCACGCCCAGAACCAGCCGACGAAGAACATGACTTCCGAAGCGATGAACAGGATCATCCCGTAGCGCAGGTGGAGTTGCACCACCGGGGTGTGGTCACCGGCATGCGCCTCGTTGACGACCTGCGCCCACCAGAAATACATCGTCGCCAGAACGCCGGCGGTGCCTGCGTAGAACACGATGCCCATGGCATCGATGCTGTGCATCCACAAAATGGCGCCCACCGCCATGACGAGGGCAGACATCGATCCGGCAAACGGAATGATGCTGGGGGGCAAAATATGATAATCGTGGTTCTTTGTTCCGGCCATCGGTCTCGTCCCTGTCGTCCCTTAATCGTCTTTCGCTCGACCCTTAACTGCCCTTTTTGGATGGGTCCAGCGGGTAAAAAGTGTAGCTGAGCGTTATCTCTTCGATATCCTTGGTCTCCGGATCGGTGAGGATTGCCGGGTCCACATAATAGATCACCGGCATCCGCACCTTCTCACCGGGCTGCAATGTCTGCTCGGTAAAGCAGAAGCATTGCACCTTGGCGAAATAGCGGCCTGCCTGCACCGGAGTGACGTTGAACGTCGCCGTTCCGGTCACCGGCTGGCTGGACAGGTTTTCCGCCACAAAGGCTGCCATGTCGCGCGCGCCGATGGTGATTGTTTCGGTCGGATTTTCAGGCTTGAAGCGCCAGGGCAAGGCCGACGATACATTGGAGTCGAAGCGCACGGTGATCTGCTGATCGGTCACCGCGATCTTCGACGCATCGGCCTCGCTGACCTTCATCGTCGTGCCGCCAAAGCCGGTCGCCTCGCAAAAGATGCGGTACAAAGGTACGGCAGCGTAGCCAAGGCCGAGCATGCCCAAAGCGAAGCACAGCGCCAGAACCGCAGCCTTGCGGTTGCGGCGGGCCATATCGTGCGGAATGGCTGCGGTGGTCATCCCCACACTCCGATCTTCACGATGGTGATGACGTAGAACAACACGCACAGGCCGATCAGCACCGCGGCCATCGCCAAAGCGCGGCTGCGCTGACGGGCACGCAATTGTGCGAGCACCTCAGGATCGTTGAAATCGGGCGCCGAAACATTGGTGGGTGGTGTCTCGCTCATGCCGCGATCACCGGAACGACAGCGCGGTCGATAACCAGAGCCGTGAACACCATGAACAGGTAGACAATCGAATAGGCAAACAGCTGCTTTTCAGGTTTCAGCGTATCACCCTCGCCCGCCACACGGAAACCGACGCGGGCGGCGAGAAACACGAAGAACCCGGTCAGCAGCAGCGCGCAAATGCCGTAGGTCCAGCCCGCCAAGCTCAGCGCGAACGGCGCCATGACCGTGGCGAAAAGCACCAGCGAATAGCCGAACACCTGGTGACGGGTCGACTTTTCCCCTGCCACATTGGGCATCATGGGAATGCCGACGCGGGCGTAGTCCATCTTCACGAACAGCGCGAGCGCCCAGAAGTGCGGCGGCGTCCAGAAGAAGATGATCGCGAACAGCAGCACTGGCAGCGCAGTGACATCGCCCGTGACCGCAGCCCAGCCGATCACCGGAGGAAAGGCCCCTGCCCCGCCGCCGATCACGATGTTCTGCGCGGTGTTGGGCTTGAGCCAGATGGTGTAGATGACGGCGTAGTAAAAGATCGAAAACGCCAGGATGCCGGCCGCCAGCCAGTTGACGGCAAGCCCCATGATGCCAACCGAAAAACCGGAAAGCGCCAGCCCGAACTGCAGCGCAGCCTCGCGGTCCATGCGCCCTGCTGGAATAGGCCGGTTGGCGGTGCGCTTCATCAGCGCATCGAGATCCGATTCGTAATACTGGTTGAGCGCGGCGGCGCCGCCTGCGCCCATGGCGATGCACAGGATCGCCACGAAACCGATGACCGGGTGGATGCTTCCCGGTGCAGCCAGCAGGCCGCACAAACCTGTGAACACCACCAGGCGGATGACGCCGGGCTTGGTCAGTGCCCAGAAATCGCGCCAGTGCGCAGGCATGATCACGCCCTGCGGTGCAGCCAGGCTGCGCCCCGTGCGGTCGATCTGCTGAATGGCGTCTGTCATTGCGCGTGTTACCCAAAAGGCGAACCCCTCTCGTGTAGAGAGGGGCCGGGGGCCGGTATCAGGAACGTTCCTGAGACCGGCCCGATCAGTTGCCTGAACCGACCCGCATCACTTGATTACGGGCAGCGTCTCGAACTGGTGGAACGGCGGCGGGCTGGACAAGGTCCACTCCAGCGTCGTTGCACCTTCACCCCAGTAGTTGCCTTCCGCACGACGGCCAGCAACCAGGGCGTAGGCGATGTTCACGAAGAAGATCACCATACCCAGCGCCATGATGCCGTAGCCGATCGAGGCAATCTCGTTCCAGTAAGCGAAGGCTTCAGGATAGTCGGGATAGCGACGCGGCATACCCTGACGGCCCAGGAAGTGCATCGGGAAGAACAGCACGTTCACGCCGAGGAAGAACACCCAGAAGTGCAGGTGGCCCAGCAACTCGCTGTAGTGACGGCCGCTCATCTTGGGGAACCAGTAATAGAAGCCCGCGAAGATCGAGAACACCGCACCCAGCGAGAGCACGTAGTGGAAGTGCGCGACAACGTAATACGTGTCGTGCAGGTTGTCGTCGACACCGCCATTGGCGAGCACGACGCCGGTGACGCCGCCCACGGTGAACATGAAGATGAAGCCGAGCGCCCAGACCATCGGGGTCTTGAAGGTCAGCGAACCGCCCCACATCGTCGCGATCCACGAGAAAATCTTGATGCCCGTGGGCACCGCGATCACCATGGTGGCGGCAGTGAAGTACATCTTCATGTTGACCGACAGACCGACGGTGAACATGTGGTGCGCCCACACCACGAAGCCGACGACGCCAATGGCGACCATGGCATAGGCCATGCCGAGATAGCCGAACACGGGCTTCTTGGAGAAGGTTGCGATGATGTGGCTGATCATGCCGAAACCGGGCAGGATCATGATGTACACTTCGGGGTGGCCGAAGAACCAGAACAGGTGCTGGTACAGAACCGGGTCACCACCGCCAGCGGCGTTGAAGAAGGCCGAGCCGAAGTTGCGATCAGTCAGCAGCATGGTGATGGCAGCGGCCAGAACCGGCAGCGCCAGCAGCAGCAGGAACGCGGTGACCAGCATCGACCACACGAACAGCGGCATCTTGTTGAGCGTCATGCCCGGAGCGCGCATGTTGAAGATGGTGGTGATGAAGTTGATCGCGCCCAGAATCGACGAGGCCCCCGCAAGGTGCAGCGACAGGATGGCAAGATCGACCGCAGGGCCGACCGAACCGCTGGTCGACAGCGGCGGGTACACCGTCCAGCCGGTACCAGCGCCGAGGCCGGAACCGCCGGGCACGAAGGTCGAGCCGAGCAGCAGCGCAAATGCGGGGACCAGCAGCCAGAACGAAATGTTGTTCATGCGCGGGAACGCCATGTCCGGCGCGCCGATCATGATCGGAACGAACCAGTTGCCGAAGCCGCCGACCATGGCAGGCATGACCATGAAGAACACCATGATCAGGCCGTGCGCGGTGATCAGCACGTTCCACATGTGATACGCCTGATCGAGCGTGGCTTCGCTGCCCTGCATCATGCTGGCCCAGCCCTGCAGATACTGCACGCCGGGCTGCGCGAGTTCCATGCGCATCAGGCCCGAAATGGCACCACCGATGATCCCCGCGACGATCGCGAAGATCAGGTACAGCGTACCGATATCCTTGTGGTTGGTTGACATGAACCAGCGCTGGAAGAACGCGGGCTTGTGATCGGCGTCATGTGCATGAGCGTGATCATGAAGATCGGCCGGATTGGCTGCAATCGTGGTCATGGTGTTGCCCTATCCTTACTGAGCGGCGGCAGGAGCGGCTGCGGCCGGGTCCTGCGCTGCGGGAGTGGTGGTGGCGGCGGCTGGCGTTGCAGCGGCAGGAGCGGCGGCGAGTTCATCACCCTTTACGGTGCCGCCCTGCGAGCGGACCCAGGCATCGAACTTGGGCCGCGGCAGTGCCTCGACCGCAATCGGCATGAAGCCGTGACGCGCGCCGCACAGCTCGGAACACTGGCCGTAATACACGCCGGGCTCCTTGATGATCAGCATCTTCTCGTTCGAGCGGCCGGGAACGGCGTCCATCTTGAACCAGAGCGACGGCACGGCGAAGGCGTGGATCACGTCCGATGCCGTGGTGATGATGCGGATCGGCTCGCCGGCGGGAACGACCATGCGGTTGTCGACGGCAAGTTGGCTCGGCTCGCCGCGCTTGATGGCTTCCTCTTCGCTCAGCATGTTCGACACGACTTCGAAGTCGCCGTTATCGGGGTAGTTGTAGCCCCAGTACCACTGGTAACCGGTGACCTTCACGGTCACGGCCGACGCGGGCGCGGGCTTGTACTGCTTGGCGAGCAGGTCGATCGAGGGGACGGCAACGCCCACTAGGATCAGCACCGGAACCAGCGTCCAGATGACTTCGATCGTGGTGTTGTGCGTGACGCGCGAGGGATTGGGATTGGCGGCCGCGCGGTAGCGGAACATCACCCAGAACAGCAGGCCGAGCACCAGCAGCGAGATCGCGACGATGATCGGCAGCAGCACGATGGTGTCGAGCCAATAGGCGTATTCGCCAAGTTCAGAATACTGGTCTTGGAAATCGATACCCTTGTCGACCGGCATGCCTTTGCCCGGCGTCGGCGCCATCGGGGTATAGCTCGAATCGAGCCCGCTGGCGGCAGCGGCATCGGCAGGCGCGGCGTCTGCAGCAGCGACCGGCGCGGTTGCCGCAGGGGCAGCCGCGTCAGGCGCAGCGACCTGCGCGCTGGGGGTCGGGGCCGTCACCGGCGGTGCGGGCGGCGTTTGTGCCAGCGCCAGTGGCGCGACAAAGAGAGCGAGGGCTGCGAAACCGATAGATTTCGTCCAAGGTGCGAACGCCATTCGTAGAATGTCCCTGTATTGGCAGGGCATCCGTCCACGTCCCATAGTGCCGGATCACTGCCGTTTTTGCGTCATAGCTAATGGTGCCTATACGCAGGCTTGCCGCCAGTCTCAAGCCAATCTAGGGATATTTTTTGTGCACATGCGCATGCCGGGTCACCCAGACTGCGGCGACGCTACGTCAAGGGTTGAAAGCGATGCAGGACGAAGAGATTCTGGCGGAATTCCGTGCCAGCCAAGCGCTGCTGGAAGGCCATTTCATTTTATCCTCAGGTCTGCACAGCGCGCATTACCTGCAATGCGCGCGCGTCCTGATGGACCCGATGCGCGCTTCGCGCCTCGCCAGCACGCTTGCCAGCCGCATGCCGCGCGACATTCGCAGCCAGATCGAACTGGTCGTCTCGCCTGCGATGGGCGGCCTTATAATAGGGCATGAGATGGGCCGGGCGCTGGGCGTGGAAGCGATGTTCGTCGAGCGCCCCACCGGCACATTCGAGCTGCGCCGCGGTTTTGCGATCAAGCCGGGGCAGAAAGTGCTGATGATGGAGGACGTCGTCACCACCGGCCTGTCCTCGCGCGAAGCGATTGCCGCGGTCAATGCCGCCGGCGGCAACGTCATCGCAGCAGGTGCGCTGGTCGACCGCACCGCTGGCGAAGTGTCGATGGGCGTGCCCTTCTTCCCACTGATCTCGCTCAATTTCCCGACCTATCCCGAAACCGCCCTGCCCGCCGAACTCGCCGCCATTCCGGCGATCAAACCGGGCAGTCGCAAGGAGCCACTCGCAGCATGATCCGCGCCGCTCTCGCGCCTTTGCTGGCGCTCGTGGCGAGCGCGCAGACGCCGCCGCCTGCCATGGATGCAGCCGCGGTGTCGGCAGCGCTAGATCCGGTGAAGGCACCCGGCACCATCCTGATCGCGCGCGGTGACACGGTCGTGTTCGAGCGGACCACAGGTTCCGTCGATCCGCAAGGCACCATGCCGCATAGCCTGGGCCAGGTCTGGCGCTGGGCATCGGTCACCAAACAGGTCACCGCGACCATCGCGATGCAGGAGGTTGCGGCAGGCAGGCTCGACCTTGATGCACCGATCATAAAGTACCTGCCCGACAGCAAGGCGCCCTTTGCCGGCACGATCACGGCGCGCATGCTGATGCAGCACATTTCGGGCCTGCCCCGCACCGAGGATAGCCCGGTCGGGGCCGATGGCTGGCCGAGCTTCTACAAGGTTCCGCTTTCGAGCCCCGAGACCGGGCGCGGATATTGCGAAGGCCCCACCACCCGCAAACCGCCGTCGGAGTTCTTTTACGGTGATTGCGATTTCATCATGATGACCGCCGTGATCGAAGCGACCAGCGGCAAATCCTACGCTGCGCTGATCGACGAACGCATTGCCAAGCCGCTGAAGCTGGAGAGCGTGGGGCTGTATCCCACCACCCGCGAGACCGTCGTCGGATATGAAGGCACCAAGCGCGAATCGCCTGAGTTCCGGCTGGAGAATTTCGGGGGCGCAGGCGCGCTGTATGGCACCACCCGCGATCTGCTGGCCTTTGACCGCGCGCTGATGACGGGCAAGCTGATACCCGACGACGCTCGCGCGACCATGTGGGACGGCAAACCGCAATATGGCTTTGCGGCATTCGGCCAATGGTCGTTCAGTTCGCCATTGAAGGATTGCGGCAACACTCCTGTGCGCATCATCGAACGGCGCGGCGCGATCGGCGGCGTCGTCCTGCGCAACATCATCCTGCCCGACCTCGATGTAGTGATCATCATGACATCGAACCGCGCCGAGGCGGATGCGGCATATGGCGAAATCTGGCAGCAGGCCGGCATATCCCATGACGTGATGCGCGCGGCCCTGTGCGCCACCGGAGCACCGCAATGACCCATCACCTGCGCCTTGGCGTGAACATCGATCATGTCGCCACCATCCGCAACGCGCGGGGCGGCGATCATCCCGATCCGATGCGCGCGGTTCGGATCGTCCAGGAAGCGGGCGGCGACGGCATTACCGTGCACCTGCGCGAAGACCGGCGCCACATCCGCGACAGCGACCTCGACACGATCATGGCCGGTGCCACCTTGCCGATCAACCTTGAGATGGCCGCGACCGACGAGATGCTGGAGATCGCGCTGCGCCACAAGCCGCACGCGGCCTGCATCGTGCCGGAAAAGCGCGAGGAGCGCACCACGGAAGGCGGCTTGGACGCGGCGGGCATGCACAACACATTGGCCCCCCTGGTCAGCCGCCTGACCGAGGCGGGCATCCGGGTCAGCCTGTTCATAGAGCCCGATGCCAAGCAGATCGACGCGGCGATCCGCCTGGGCGCGCCGGTCGTGGAATTGCACACCGGCCGTTATGCGCACTACTGGCTGGACGGCAACAGCGCCGGGATCGAGGCGGAGCTCAAGCGCATCGCCGATGCCGCCGCGCTTTCGGTCAAGAACGGCATCGAGCCGCATGCCGGGCATGGCCTCACCTTCGACAATGTCCAGCCGATCGCCGCCATCCCGCAGCTCGCCGAGCTGAACATCGGACACTACCTCATCGGCGAGGCGATATTCGACGGTCTGGAAGCCAGCATCCGCCGCATGCGCCAGCTGATGGATGAAGCGCGTTGAACCTCCGCGCACCCAAAAGCCCTCTCCCCTTCAGGGGAGAGGGAAGAGCCGCGCAGCGGCGAAGGGAGAGGGGAAATCCGCCGACGGTGACGCATTCCCCTCTCCCAACCCTCTCCCCTAAAGGGGAGAGGGCTTTATGATCATCGGCCTTGGCTCCGACCTCTGCAATATCGAGCGCATCCAGGCGTCGCTCGACCGGTTCGGTACGCGGTTCGAGCAGCGCGTGTTCACGCCAACCGAGCAGGCCAAGGCGAACCGCCGCCCCTTGACCAAGGCGGGCACATTGGCCAAGCGCTTTGCCGCCAAGGAAGCTTTTTCAAAGGCGGTGGGAACCGGATTCAAGGCGGGCGTGTTCATGAAGGACATCGGCGTCGTCAATGCTCCCTCTGGAGCGCCGACGCTGATGCTGACCGGCGGCGCCAAGGCGCGGCTGGACAGCATGGTTCCTGCAGGCCATAGCGCCTTCATTCATCTGACGCTCACCGATGATCATCCATGGGCGCAGGCATTCGTGATCATCGAGGCGCGGCCCATTGACTGATACTCCCCCGCCCGGCCCGAACCCGAAAGACTTGTCCATGGCACCCGAAGCTTCCGACGTCGCAATCGAGCCTGCGCGCGCGCACGGCGTGCCTGCGCAGGACGAGCCCAAGCCGATCAACTGGTTCGAAGAGGTGCGCGGGCTGTTTCTGCTGTTGCTGGCGGTGCTGGCGTTTCACTCGCTGGTCGCCAAGCCGTTCTACATCCCCACCATGTCGATGATGCCCAACCTGCTGGTCGGCGACCGGCTGGTGGTCAGCAAATACCCTTATGGCTGGTCGTGGGTATCGGTCTCGTTCCACCTGCTGCCGCCGATGAAGGGCCGGATCATGGGATCGACGCCGGAATATGGCGATATCGTCATCGCCACGCCCGAAGGCGCCAATGCCGACTACATCAAGCGCGTCATCGGTCGCCCCGGCGACACCATCGAAGTGCGCTCCGGCCGCGTGATCCTGAATGGCGAGGAAATTCCCCGCGCGGTGCAGCCCAACCTGCTGCTGCCGGTGGATATCAACTCGCCGTGCAACGCCAGCGACTTTCCGATGCTCAAGATGCGCGGGGCCGACGGCAAATTCTATTGCGAACTGCCGATCATCCGCGAAACCCTGCCCAATGGCGTGTCGTACAACACCATCGATCTGGGGCCGGATTATCAGCTCGACAATTACGGACCGTACAAGGTGCCTGCAGGTCACGTCTTCCTGATGGGCGACAACCGCGACCGCAGCGCCGACAGCCGCGCCAGCCGTGAAGAACTGGGACTTGGCGGCGCAGTGCCGCTGGAAAATGTCGGCGGCCGGGCCGAAATCGTCACCTTCTCGCTCGATGGCAGCACCAACTGGAACCCTGTCAGCTGGTGGCAATCACTCCGAGGCGACCGCGCAGGCAACTCGCTGCGCGCGGATAAGGATTAATCCACTGGCCCGACCGGAATTCACCGTCACCCCCGCGAAAGCGGGGGTCCCGCTGCTGCGCCGATGTTTGAAAAAAGCGGGATTCCCGCGTTCGCGGGAAAGACGATCGGCAGGCTGACCCTCAACCCGGCTTGCGCTTGGCAAGCAGCATTTCCGCGATCTTGTATGTGCGCTCGTTGTCGACATCGACCGCGTACGCGCCCTCGGTCAGCAGAAACGCGCGGATCTTGACCTTGAAGCGCCGCGAGATCGCCGCCATCGCACCATCGACCGTTGACCAGCCCATGCGAAAGCGAATGAGGTTCAATATCCCGAACGCCTGCGCGATGCGGCCCTTGGTCTTGATGAACTGGCCGCCGCCGCGAAACGCCTCTGCCGCGCGAAAGGACGCGGCATCGCGCAGCCAATAGGCGTTGCAGTTCGATATCGCCATGTCCTTGAACTCGTAAAAGCGGCGCTGCGCTTCCGGGTGCTCGGCCAGAATCGAGGATTTCTCGGCGATCGCGATCACCGCCCCTGCCCCTTCGCGCATGCCAAAATCGTGGATCGCGCGGATTTCCTCTGCCGTCACCAGCACGTTGTCACCGGTGGTGATCAGCATCGGGAACGGGTTGCCGCCCTGCTCGATGACCGCCTCGATGCTCTCGACGATGCCGTCGCGCGATACGCTCATGTGCAGGCGGCCCGCGGCTGTCAGCTCGGCAACCCCCGGTACGTCGGCTATGACCGCAGGGTCATGGATCGACACCCAGATCGGCGCATCGGGCCAGCCGTCCTTCACCCCTTCCAGCACCCACTGCAGCAGCGGCTTGCCCCGGATCGGCACGTTGCATTTGTGGGTAACACCCGCCGCTTCCGCCAGCGGATCGAGCTTGCCATCGCGCTTGCCGGCAAGGATGAGGATATGTGGCGATGACATGGATAACCCTTCGTTGGTTGGCTCAGCCCCGCAAGGCCTATAAGGGGGCGGTCTGCACGTCACAAGCTTGTGGGTGGCTCATAATGCAGCACTATCGCAAAAAGGCAGTTGACCCGCATTCAGGCTATCGGTATCCGATAGGATATGGCGAGAACTTACGCACCAAACAACATTCGATATCTTCGAGTAGAGCGAAAGATGTCGATGGAAAGGCTGGGCCGGGCTCTCGACGAGCCTGTGACCCTCGCTACCATTTCGAAACTAGAAAAGGGCCAAATGGCTTTATCACTAGATTACATCTACCAAATTGCAAAAGTTTTGAAGGTTTCCCCTGTCGACCTCTTCGATGCGGAACTTCGGCAAACTAAAGGAAATAATATGGCGTTTGCCGACAGGAGTACGCTGAACATTGCGCTGGTCGGGCTGGGCACGGTTGGCGCGGGCGTGATCCGGCTGCTGGAAGAGAACGCGGCGCTGATCGCCCGGCGCGCAGGCAAACCGATCCGCGTTGCCGCCGTCACCGCACGCGACCGCTCCAAGGACCGCGGCGTCGATCTGTCGCGCTACGAATGGGTCGATGACATGGGCGAGTTCGCCACGCGCGCGGACATCGACGTGGTGGTCGAGCTGATCGGCGGCGCGGATGGCCCGGCGCTGACCCTGGCTAAGGAAAGCATCGCAGGCGGCAAGGCCTTCGTTACCGCCAACAAGGCGATGGTCGCGCACCACGGACTGGACCTGGCCCAGCGCGCCGAAAGCGCAGGCCTTGCCTTCAAATACGAAGCCGCAGTCGCGGGCGGCATTCCGGTCATCAAGGGCCTGCGCGAAGGCGCTGCGGCCAACCGGCTGGAGCGAGTGTACGGCATCCTCAACGGCACCTGCAATTTCATCCTGTCCGCCATGGAAAAGACGGGGCAGGATTTTGCCGACGTTCTCGCCGAAGCGCAGGCGCGCGGCTTTGCCGAGGCCGACCCCAGCTTTGACATCGATGGCGTCGATGCCGCGCACAAGCTTTCCATTCTCGCCGCTTTGGCCTTCGGCACGCAGCTCGATTTCGAGGGCATCGAACGCAGCGGTATCCGCAAGATCCTGTCCGCCGATATCGCTCAGGCCGATGCTTTGGGCTATCGCATCCGCCTGATCGGCATGGCAGAGCTGAACGGCAGCGATGCCGATGCGCGGCTGTTCCAGCGGGTCCACCCCTATCTTGTCCCGATGAACCATCCGCTCGCGCATGTCGATGGATCGACCAACGCGGTGGTAGCGGAAGGCAACTTCTCCGGCCGCCTGCTGTTCCAGGGCGCAGGCGCGGGCGATGGCCCGACGGCGAGCGCGGTGGTTGCCGACCTGATCGACATCGCGCGCGGTGAAATTGGTCCTGCATTCTCCATGCCTGTACGCGAGCTGGACAAGGTGCAGCGCGCCGAGACCGGAGACCGCATCGGCAAATGCTATCTACGCTTCGAGGTCGCCGACAAGCCGGGGGTGCTGGCGGAAATCACCGCCGCGATGCGCGATGCCGGGGTGTCGATCGAAAGCCTCATTCAAAAGGGCCGCAGTCCCGATGGCAGCGTGCTGGTTGCCATGGTAACGCATGAAGGCCCCGAAAGCGCGGTCGCGGCAACCTTGTCCGCGCTCAGGGGTTCCCCCAGCTTGCACGCCGATCCGCTGGTCGTGCACATTCTTGGAGACTGACGCTCATGCCAGCCGGACTTGCTGCACTACTGGATGATGTCGCCGCCTTGACGAGGCTGGCTGCCGTATCCCTGGATGATATCGGCGCTGCGGCCGGCAAGGCAGGCGTGAAGGCCGCCGGCGTCGTGGTCGATGATGCAGCGGTCACCCCGCAATACGTCACCGATTTCAAGCCGGAGCGCGAGCTGCCAGTGATCTGGCGAATCGCCAAGGGCTCGCTGTTCAACAAATTCATCATCCTGCTGCCCATCGGCCTGCTGCTCAGCGCGTTTCTGCCCTGGGCGATCACGCCGATCCTGATGCTGGGCGGGCTGTACCTGTGCTTCGAGGGCGCGGAAAAGGTCATCCATAAGCTGAGCCACAAGCAGGATGCCGAGGAAGACGTGGCGCAGGTCACCGACATGTTCGCGCTGGAAAACCAGCGGGTCAGCGGCGCCGTTCGTACCGATCTCATTCTGTCGGCAGAAATCATGGCGATCGCACTGTCCGAAGTCGCCGACCGTCCGATCGCGATGCAAGGCGCCGTGCTGGCGGTGGTCGGCCTGCTGATCACCATCGCGGTCTATGGCGCGGTGGCGCTGATTGTGAAGATGGACGATTTCGGCCTGCATCTTGCGCAAAAGGACTCGGCAGCAGCGCAGGGCTTCGGCCGCGGACTCGTCAAGGCCATGCCGATCGTGATGTCCGCGTTGGCGATCATCGGCACGGCGGCGATGATCTGGGTCGGCGGTCAGATCATCATCCACGGCGCTGCGGTGTTCGGCTTTGCCGGGCCGGAGCATTTCATCCACGACCTTGCGGTATCGGCAGGCGCAGCGGTCCCGGCGATCGGCGGCCTGATCGAATGGCTGGTCGGCGCGATGTGCGCAGGCATCGTCGGCTTCATCCTGGGCGGCATCATCGCCTTGGCGCTGAAGGCGCTGCCGGGGAAGACGCACTGACAGTTTGCCATGCAGGTCCCTCGACTTCGCTCGGGACAAACGGAGCTTTGGTGCGCCCCGACTGTGGTGTCCCCTGAACCACAGTGCCCACATCCGTTTGTCCCGAGCGAAGCCTATCAACGTGTCCGCGCTAACGCCGCGCGTACACGTTGATAGGCTTCGGATCGAGCCACGCCTCGCCGATCTGCACGAAGCCCAGCTTCCTGGCGACATGCTCTGACGCGCCATGGCCTGGATCGATGATGCAGCGGATTTCGGGCGCGCCCAGTGCCGAATCGGCCCAGGCCATCACCGCGCCCATCGCCTCGCTGACCAGTCCGCGGGACCAGTAATCCGGCGCGATTGCCCAGCCCGCTTCAGGATAGCCCTGCAACGCATCAATGCCGCGTTCGAAGCTGGCAAGACCGCCCACACCGACCAGCGCATCGTTCTGCCGGTCGGCAAACAGCCAATAGCCATAGCCGCACAGCGCCCACAGACCGTGCATGCCGATAAAGCGCGCCCAGCTTTCAGTGCGTGTCCGCGGCTTGCCGCCGATGAATGCGGTCACCCGCTCGTCCGCCCACATCGCGGCATACGCCTCGAAGTCGCCGATGACCGGCCCCCGCAATCGCAGACGTTGGGTTTCGATGACCGGGATCGGGGTCACTCCCCGCCCCCGCTGCTGGCCCCGCTGCTGCCTTCGGGCTTTTCACGCAAGCGCTCGGCCGCCTCGGCCTCACGCGCCTTTTGCAGATATTCCTCGTCCACCTCGGGCAGCTTCGAAAAATCGATGATGTACGCTGCAGGCGGCGGGCAAGGCGGAATGAGGCACAGGCCGCCGATCGTTGCCTTGCCCTTGAAGATGCCATCGCCTGCCACATCGGGTGCAGGCGGCGGACCGCCAGTGGCGAGGCGCCCTTCAGTATCGGCCGGAACGCGGAACTTGGCGTTCGGATCGGTTTCCCCGCACACGACGATATCCTGGCCAGCAGCGCTGGGCGAACAGCGCTTGGCGCGCTCTTCCTTGCCGGTCCATTCGTCGGCCTTGCGGATCAGCGCCTTGACCTTGGCATCCACCTGATCGGATTCGCGCTGCTCGGGCTCGGGCAGCTTGGTGTCGTCCTGCGCCTCCTGCGCAAGGGCGGCAGGAGTGTGTCCAGCACCGAAGGCGAGCGCAAATAGCGCCGCAGCCAGCGGCCAGTGCCGCATGTCCATTCTCGACAATGCAATAATGCTCCCTTATGGACCGGGCGCAATGCGCCGGGCCTGGAATGCCGCTGGTGCCCCACAATGAGAAGGATGACCCGCCTGCCATGTCCAGCGCAAGCCTGAAAGCAACGCCGCCTGCAGAAACTCCGCAGCTTGACCGTGTCCTCGTGCTTGAAATGGTCCGCGTGACCGAAGCCGCTGCCATCGCCGCTGCCAAGCTGATCGGCCGTGGCGACGAAAAGGCCGCCGATGCCGCCGCCGTGGAAGCGATGCGCGCTGCCCTGAACGGGCTGGACATCGACGGCACCGTGGTCATCGGCGAAGGCGAGCGCGACGAAGCGCCGATGCTGTATATCGGCGAGAAAGTGGGCCTGGGCAATGCAGGCGCACCGCGCATCGACATCGCGCTCGATCCGCTGGAAGGCACCACCATCACCGCCAAGGCCGGCCCCAACGCGCTGGCCGTGCTGGCGATCGCGGAAAACGGCTGCCTGCTCAACGCGCCTGACGTATACATGGACAAGATCGCGGTCGGCCCCGGTTATCCCGATGGCGTGATCGACCTCAACCGCAGCGCGACCGAGAACGTGCAGGCTGTTGCTGCCGCCAAGGGCGTGCAGCCCGGCGACATCATCGTGTGCGTGCTCGACCGTCCGCGCCATGCCGATCTGATCGCAGAATTGCGCGGCCTGGGTTGCGGCATCATGCTGATCCCCGATGGCGACGTTGCCGGCGTGATCGCGACGACCGATCCCGACACCACGATCGATATCTACATGGGCTCCGGCGGCGCGCCTGAAGGCGTGCTGGCGGCAGCGGCGCTGCGCTGCGTGGGTGGCCAGTTCAAGGGCCGCCTGCTGTTCCGCAACGATGACGAACGCGCGCGCGCGCGCAAATGGGGCATCGAAGACCTGAACGCGGTCTACGACCTCACCGACCTTGCCAAGGGCGACTGCATCTTTGCCGCCACCGGCGTCACCGATGGTTCATTGCTGGAAGGCGTCAAGCGTCGCCGCGACGGCATCATGACCACCGAGACGGTCGTGATGCGCTCGTCCAGCGGCACCGTGCGCTGGGTCAAGGGCGAGCACCGGATCACCGGCTGAGCTTTTACGGACGACCAACCGTAACACGGCTGGCGCGGGAATGGATCATCCCCGCGCCAGCCGCTCCGCGAGCCGTGCGACCAGCTCGGCGCGGAAACTCTCGACATCGTCAGGCCACATCGCGTCAGCCTGAGCATAGCCTGCCGAACGCTGCAGCGCCTGGACCAGCACGGCCCGGTCTACCTGCTCGTTCTGTGCCAATGTGCGCGCCAGCGTATCGATAATCCCCATCGCAGCCCGCAGCCCGTTGGGGTCACGGCCGGGCGAGATGGCGATCAGCGCCTGCCGTTCCAGTAAATCCTGCATGCCGCCGCTGTGAACAGCCGCGCCGCCAACGCCAACGCAAGTGACGCGAACATCGTGCATTTGTGACGAACGTCACATGCGATCGGCTGCATGCCGGCGCTGTGATACGGTATCATCCGAGGCATCGGAGGCATCCAGCGCCTGGTCGTTCGCACTATCGCCAAGCGTGCGCGCATAGCTTCGGCCCAACGGAGCCTCCCCGCCATTGGCGAGCAGCACCAGCATCGCGCCGCTGGATTTGCGCCGAAAGCCCTTGATCGCCGAACGCCTGCACAATGCGGAGCGGTGCACCCGAACGAAGCGCGCCTCGCCCAAGGCGGCTGCCATGCGGGCCATCGACATGCGCACCAGACCATGGCCGCCCTCGCGGTCATGAATGCGCACGTAATTGCCCTCCGCCTCGATCCACTCGATATCGTCCTGGGCGATCCGGACCGTCTGACGTCCGGTCTTTACCCAGAACCCAAGTGGCGCGCCGTTATCCTGATTCGCGTGACCTGCAGCTGAGTCCGGCTCCGCGTCCCCGTCCGCTGCATCCGGTTGGTGCGCCTGTGCGAGCGCGGTGCCATATTGCACGGCCAGCCATGCCGCGAGCCCGGTGCCGAAATAGCCGCTCCACAGCAGCATCCAGCGCAGGTTGCGGGCAAGAACGTCATCGAACCGCTTCGCGATAAGCAGATCCCAGCCAATAGCGATTGCAAACAGCACGGCCATCGCCGGAGCAGCGACGCGGGCGATGCGGACCAGATCGCGCTGACCGGGCGCATGTCGCCCGGCGGCACGGATCGTCAGCCAGAACACGACCGCGCCTGCGGCGATGAGCACCATGCGTCTGGGGTCGAACAGCGCGAACGCGTTTTCAGGGTTGAGCGATGCGCGGAACGAGGACACCACGAATGTCGACAGGCAAAAGACCAATGCCGCCAGCCAGACGCTGCGCGACCTGGCCTGTGCATCGGGGCGGGTCCGCAAATCTTGTCCCATCAACTTCATTCTAGCCGCAACTCGATGCTTGTCCTATTGCACGCCTGCGGGGTGATGCCGGTATCGGTCAGGTGCCGCTGGAATGTGCTGCCACCCCTTAATAATCACGGGACGAGTTGAAATGGCCTTTTCGATCAACGGCTTTGACATGGGACGGTTCGTTGCAGCGACGCTGGCCGAAGATCTGGGCCCGGACGGCCTGGATGTCACCTCGCAAAGCGTCATTCCTACCGATGCGCGCTTTACCGGCGTGATGGATGCGCGGCATGACGTGGTTGTAGCAGGGCTACCGATCGCCGAGGCGTTCTTCCGCGCGCTCGATCCGGAGTGCACGGTCGAACTGCTGGCGGGCGAAGGTGAGCAAGTGCCCGGCGGCACCGATATCCTGCGGGTATCGGGCAAGGCGCGCGCACTGCTGACGGCCGAGCGCTCTGCCCTCAACACCGTGCAGCATCTCAGCGGCATCGCCACGCTGACCCGCGCTTATGTCGATGCCATCACAGGCACCGGCGCGGTGCTGCTGGACACGCGCAAGACCATCCCTGGCCTCAGGCTGCTGGAGAAATACGCCACGCGGCAGGGCGGTGCGCAGAACCACCGCATGGGGCTGTGGGATGCAGCGATGATCAAGGACAATCACGTTGCCGTTGCAGGCGACATCGGCGAGGCGGTGCGCCGTGCCGTGGCAGCGGGGATCGGCCAGATCATCGTCGAAGTCGATCAGGTGGAGCAGATCGAGCCTGCACTGGCAGCAGGTGCCACCCATCTGCTGCTCGACAACATGGCGCCTGCCACCTTGCGCGGCGCCGTGACTCTGGTCGGCGGCCGTGTGCCGTGCGAGGCCTCGGGCGGGGTGACGCTGGAGACGATCCGCGCCATCGCCGATACGGGAGTGAATTACGTGTCCGTCGGCCGGATCACGCAGTCGGCGCCGGCGGCGGATATCGGCCTGGATTTCATGGCGCACTAATGCTGCGCTCCGGGGCCATCGCAGCATTTGCCACGGCGATTTTGGCGACCCATGCGCCTGCCAGCGCGCAGGCCTATCAATGCCGGATGCCCGAGCGATTGTCCGATCTTGCGCCGGCAAAGCGCAGCCGCGCCGACGTTCGCCGGGTAACCCCCGTCACCGGCTACACCCTGGCGCTGAGCTGGTCGCCGGAGTTCTGCAAGGGTCGTGAGAGCCAGGCTGCGCAAAAGCTGCAATGCAGCCGCGATCATGGTGAGTTCGGCTTCATTCTGCACGGCCTGTGGCCCGAGGGCAAGACCGCTGCCTATCCGCAATATTGTGCGCGCGCGCCGGTCAAGGTGCCCGCGTCGGTGGTCCGCAAGACGCTGTGTGCTATGCCCTCTCAAACATTGATCGCCCACCAGTGGGACAAGCACGGCAGCTGCATGACAGGCGATCCGGCCCGATATTTCCAAACCGCAACAAGCGTTTACCGCGCAATACAACTGCCCGATATGGAGCGCCTGTCGCGCCGCTCGCTGACCCACGGCATGTTGAAGCGCGAGTTGGCACGGCTCAATCCCGGCATGACCGCGCAGAGCATCGCGATCCGGTCGAACGGCCGTGGCTGGCTGCAGGAGGTGCGGGTGTGCCTGGGGCTGACCTATCGTCCGCGTGCCTGCCCGGCCTATGTGCGCCAGCCGCGCGGCGATGCACCCTTGCGCATCTGGCGCGGGCTTTGACGCGCCACCATTAGCGCACCAGCACTTCGTCGATCTGCAGCGCCCTGCGGCCCCAGACCAGCACGAACACGCACAGGGCGATGATGATCGCGAAGGATTCCAGCGGCGCGATGTTGTATAGCCACACCCCGATGGCGGGCGCGATGATATAGGCCGCGCCGTTGACCGATGCGACGATGCCGGCCACCTGCCCCTGCTCTTCCCGCGTGACCGCGAGCGACGCGCCAGCGGTGAACCCCGGACGGAACAGGCCAAAGCCCAATGAGGCGATGGCAAAGCCCAGCGTGATCGCATTGAGGCTGGCAGAAAAGGCGACGATGGCGCACCCGCTGGCCGCCAGCGCCATGCCCCACAAGGTCGAGGTGCGCGGCCCCATCTTGAGGTAGGGAATAAGGCCCCATTGCGCGAGCAATGTTGCGAACGCGCCGGACATCAGCACCAGCCCGGTCGGACCGGCGGCCAGCTCCGGCGTGGCGCGCAGGTCGAGCCGGTCGAGCAGCATGAAGCCCACCAGCCCCAGGATCATGGCATTCGCATGGCCGCCGACCAGCCCGGAAATCAGCCACGGGCGCAACCGTGAATCGCGCCACGACAACCGCGCGGGCGTGTCGTGGGCCGACGTCTGCGGCGCTTCGTCGTGCTCCTGTGCATCATAGACTTCGCCTGCCGCGCCCGAACTCATCGGCTCGGAGACGAGGCGCCCACGCGCGGCGTAGCTTGGCGTGTCATCGGGCAGCCGCAGCTTCAGCGTCACCAGCACCAGCAGACCGAACGCGGCAAAGATCAGGAACGGGCTGGGCAGGCCCAGGAACGGCAGGATGATCAAAGGCGCCAGCGCCGGTCCGATGACCGTGCCCAGGCCAAAGGACGAGGAAATCATCGACAGCGCCTGCGTGCGCTGCGCCCGGCTAGTCCGCGAGGCGACATAGGCCTGAACGGCGGGCGGCCCGGCCGAGCCCAGACCGCCATACAGGCTGCGGAACAGCGCGAAAATCAGCATGGTCCAGAAGCCGGATAGATATCCGTTCAGGCCGAACATCAGCGTCAGGCCGCACAGCGCAAAGGACGAAATGAAACCGAACAGCCCCAGGTTCATCAGCGCCTTGCGGCCACGTTTGTCGGAAAGACGTGCCCAGCGGGGGGCAAAGATCATCCACAGCAGGGCCGACCAACTATAGGCCAGGCTGACCCAGAAATCCGCCACGCCCAGCCGCGTGCCGATGGCGGGCATCACCGATTGCATCGCGGTGTTGCCTGCCGCGGTGACCAGCATGACCATGAACAGCAACACCATCCGGTCGGTTGGCAGCTTCTGGCCCGATTCTGCATCCTGCGGAGGTTCAACGCGTGCGGTCATGGCCAGGCATACCCTCGTTCGATCCGGGCAACGTGCAGCGTATAATGCGCATACCAGCGGCCCCTGCCCGCGTCGCGTGCGGCGCGGTGTTCAGGGTTGTCACGCCATGCCTTTGCGCACGCGTCATCCGCCCAGTAGCTGACCGTGATGCCAAAGCCATCGTTTCCGCAGGCATGGTCCATACCCAGGAACCCTGTCTGCAGCGCCGCCAGCGCATCCATTGCGGCCGCAGCCTCGGCATAGCCTTGCGCATCCTGCCCGCTGCGCTGCGCAGCAAAGATCACCGCGATCGCGCCCAGGGCATGTGTGCGGATATCGGCGGACGCGTGCATGGCCCCTGCTCTACGCAATGCGACACCGCTTGCAAAGCGTTGCGACAGGCGGCAGACGCGCATGATTGCTTTGCAGGCTCCAATCTGCGATTGTGACAGACTGTTGACAGCCATCTATGAGGTTTTTCATGCAATCCAATGACCTGGCCCAGCTGCCCGTGCGGCAGCGGATCAAGGCGCGTGCCGAGCGGACATTCGGCGCTTGGGGCGTGTTTTTCAAAGGATTCGTGAAGCACCCCGTGATGGTGGGCTCGATCGTTCCGTCGTCCGACCGCACAATCCGCAAGATGCTGGCCCCGGTTCCCTGGAGCGAGGTGAAGCTGTTCGTGGAATATGGCCCCGGCGTCGGCACCTTCTGCCGCGCGGTGCTGGATCGCCTGCCGCGCGATGCGACCTATATCGCCATCGATACCAACCCCGATTTCATCCGCTATCTGCGCAAGACCATCCCCGATGGCCGCTTCGTCGCGGTGCACGGATCTGCTGCCGATGTGGAGGCGATCATCGCGCAACACGGCTTCGACCATGCCGATTTCGTGTTGTCCGGCCTGCCGCTTTCGACCCTGCCCGACAATGTCGCAGACGACATCGCACAGGCAACGCACCGCGCGCTGAGGCCCGGCGGGGCGTTTCTGGTCTACCAGTTCAACACCTTCACCGTGCAGCTGATCCGCCCGTATTTCGAGCGGATCGACCGGGGTTATGAGATCTGGAACGTGCTGCCGTGCCACCTGTTCTGGGGCTGGAAGGCCAAGGCGGTACCCGGCACCGAGCACGCCAAACGTTGACTTTACGCAGGCCTGCGACTATGGCCCGCCTTTCCCTGATATTCTGACAGAGTCTGGAGCCCGTTCATGGCGCGCGTTACCGTTGAAGATTGCATCGACAAGGTCACCAACCGGTTCGATCTGGTGCTGCTCGCTGCCCAGCGTGCGCGCGAGATCAGCGGCGGTGCCGAACTGACGATCGAACGCGACCGCGACAAGAACCCCGTCGTCGCGCTGCGCGAAATCGCGGATGAAACCGTGTTCCCGGACGAGCTTAAGGAAGGCCTGATCGTCTCCCTGCAGAAGGTCCAGGTTGACGACGATGATTCGCCCGATGAAGTCGGTTCGCTCAGCCTCTCGGCAGAAGCGCTGCGCCTCACCGCATCGGCCCCTGCCCGCACCAGCAACATGGGCAGCGATTTCGACGGCTGATCCTCCGGCTTCGCAACAAACATTACAAAAAGGCCGCGCCTCCCCCGGGAAGTGCGGCCTTTTTTTGGTTCAGCATGGAGATACAGGCAGCGCTGGATGAACCGGGGTCGAAATACATCGGCTGATCGAAGCGCGATACTCAAGCCCGCTTTCCGGCGAACGCCGGAATCCAGAGTCTCGAAGCACTATTTCGCCCCTGGGCTCCGGCTTTCGCCGGAGAACGAGCCGCGATATATCAAACGGTCGAATATCCTGGCAGACAGACCACCGCCCTATTTGCAGGGGTACTTCGCCTTCATGAAATCGTACATCGCGACGCGGAAAGGCCGCTGCTTGGCGGCGGGGCTCAGCTTGGTCAGATAGGCCTTGAGTTCCTCGCCCTTCAGATTGCCCTGTCCTTTGGGCGGCGGGCAGCTGTGGCGCGGTCCCTTGGCGTTCGCCTGCTTGGCGATATCCGCGCGGTATAGCGTACTCACCCGGTCGCTTTCGCTGCGAAGTTCGCGCACATCGGACGACAGCAGGGCGGCAGGGCCAAGGCTCTCGGCCTTGTTCATCCGCGTCAGAAACTCGCCGGCGGTCATTTCAGACGTCGCGCCGATCGAGGCAAATGCGGCCCCTGCAAGCGCCACAATCTTCAGCGTCGATGTCATGCCGCATTTCCTCCTGCCAGCTGCCCCGCCCTACTAACACAGCCAGATGAACCGTGGATGACCTTATTGCGGCGCGCCACTGCAGGGAAACTGCAGCGTCATCACCAGCGCGAAGGCGGTAGCCAGCGGCATCGACCGGTTGGCTTGCGGGAAGGCGGTGAACAGCCCGATCAGGTCACCCAAGGACAGCTGCGCCTGCCCGGGTGGCGGCGGGCAGCTGGGCGGTGGGTCACCGCGTTCCGCTGCTTGCGCCAAGCTGGCGCGATAGGCCAGGGCGGCTTGCTGGATGCCGGTGCGGATGGCCTCGCCCTGGGGCGATGTTGCCGCCGCATCGCTGCCCATGGCAACCAATGCGTCAGCCTGCGCCAGGAAGTCCGCGACCGTCTCAGGCGGCGCTGAAACGACAACCGGCGCTGCAGCCTGGGTGGCCAGCAGCGCCGGTGCCAATAATGCAATTCCCAACACGGAGAGCCTGGGTAAGCTTACGCGCCCTGCGGCTTGGGATCGTGGAACGGTCCCTTGCGCTTGCCGGCCCGTGGAATCACGGCGCCGATGCCGGGTGCGACATCGGGCTTGATTGTGGTGCCATCGGGGCGATCGAGCTTGCCGGTTTCGACGATCTGCTGGATTTCCTCGCCGCTCAGCGTCTCGAACTCGAGCAACGCCTGCGCCAGCGAGTGCAACTGATCGACATGCTCGGACAACACCGCCTTGGCACGGTCATAGCCCTGATCGACGATCTTGCGGATTTCCGCATCGATCTTGCGCGCGGTATCGTCGGACATCATCAGCCGCTGGCTCTGGCCATAGCCGAGATAGCCTTCCGACTGCTCCTCGTACTGCAGCGGGCCAAGCTCGTCGGACATGCCCCATTTGGTGACCATGTCGCGCGCCAGCTTGGTGGCATACTGGATGTCGCCGCTCGCACCCGAAGACACCTTGTCATAGCCGAAGATCACTTCCTCGGCGACGCGGCCGCCCATCGACACCGCAAGGTTGGCGTACATCTTGTCACGGTGATAGCTGTACACGTCACGCTCGGGCAGACGCATCACCATGCCCAATGCGCGGCCGCGCGGGATGATGGTGGCCTTGTGGATCGGGTCGGATGCTTCCTCGTGCACCGCAACGATGGCGTGGCCGGCTTCGTGATAGGCCGTCATGCGCTTCTCGTCCTCGGTCATCACCATGGACTTGCGCTCTGCGCCCATCATGACCTTGTCCTTGGCGGCCTCGAATTCGCTCATCGCGACCAGACGCTTGCCGCGCCGGGCTGCGAGCAGAGCCGCTTCGTTGACCAGGTTGGCAAGGTCCGCGCCCGAGAAGCCGGGGGTGCCGCGTGCAATGACGCGTGCGTTGACGTCGGGCGCCAGCGGCACCTTCTTCATGTGCACCTGCAGGATCTTCTCGCGGCCCTCGATATCGGGGACCGGCACCACGACCTGGCGGTCGAAACGGCCCGGACGCAGCAGCGCAGGATCGAGCACATCAGGACGGTTGGTCGCCGCGATGATGATGATGCCTTCGTTGGCTTCAAAGCCGTCCATTTCGACCAGCAGCTGGTTCAGCGTCTGCTCGCGCTCGTCGTTTGAGTTGCCAAGACCGCTGCCGCGATGGCGACCAACGGCATCGATTTCGTCGATGAACACGATGCACGGTGCATTCTTCTTGGCCTGCTCGAACATGTCACGCACGCGGCTTGCGCCGACGCCGACGAACATTTCGACGAAGTCAGAGCCGGAGATCGTGAAGAACGGCACGCCGGCTTCGCCTGCAATCGCGCGAGCAAGCAGCGTCTTGCCGGTACCGGGCGAGCCGACCAGCAGCGCGCCCTTGGGAATCTGACCGCCGAGTCGCGCAAACTTGCTGGGATCGCGCAGGAATTCGACGATTTCCTGAAGCTCTTCGCGCGCCTCATCGATGCCGGCGACGTCCTGGAACGTCACCTTGCCCGACTTTTCGGTGAGCAGCTTGGCCTTGGACTTGCCGAAGCCCATCGCACCGCTGGCACCGCCGCCCTTCTGCACCTGGCGCAGCACGAAGAATGCGATGGCGATGATCAGGATGAAGGGAAGCGACTGGAGCAAGATGTACATCAGCAGGCTGGGCTGTTCCTCGGCCTTGCCACTGTAATCGATGCCCTTTTCTTCCAGCAGCGGGATCAAGCTGGGGTCGTTCTCGACGCGCACGGCGGAGAACTGCTCGTCGTTGACATAGGTGCCGGTCACGCGGTCTGGCGAGATCGTCACATTCTTGACCTGGCCATCGGCGACACGGTCACGGAAGGTGGAATAGCTGATCGAGCTGCCCCGATCCGCCGATCCGCGCGTGTCGATCAACGACACGACCACCAGCAACCCGATGATGACACCTGCCCAGATGAGCATGTTCTTCATCCAGCCGTTCTGGTTCGAATTGGGGTCCTGATCGTCGTTCATCACATAGCCTTTGCGGATATCAACTATCATCAAGATAGGCTGCTAATCCTGAATGACAATATAATCCGCGCGCCATTCGGCCCGCATCAGAAATTATCGGTCGCGCTGCCGGATGAACCGCTGCTGCCGGATGCGGGGCGACGCTGCGGCGCGCGGGCGAAATGCCATGGCTGCCCGCCCTGGCACAGCACATCGCCGATCATTGCCTTGTCGCCCGCTTCCAGTCGCGCGATCAGCCGATCGAGCGCGTCGCCACGGGGCGCGAGTCCTGGTTGCACGTGATCCAGGCAGCGCAACACCAGTCGCCTCAGCAAGGCTGGGGGATAATCGGTCCGTGCCAATGTGACACCAGCTGAGGTTGCCACAATCGCGGCCTGCGCCTCGCGCTCCACCATCCAGTCGAGTGCCTCGACCGTTTGCGCCAGCGCATCGGCGGATCGCACCGCCTGCAACGGATCGACCAGATTGAAGCTGGCGAGCGCCGCGCGCATGCGCACCCGGTCGAAATCGGTATTGTGGTTGCTGGGGTCCTGCGCAACGGGCAGGCCTTGCGCTGCGCAATACGCCTCCAGCTGAGCCTTGCGCACCCCCAATAGCGGACGGATGACCTGTCCGTTGCGTGCCCGGATGCCCGCCAGCCCATCGACACCGCTGCCCCGCGTCAGCCGCATCAGCATCGTCTCAAGCTGGTCGTCGGCGTGGTGGGCGGTGACGATGAAAGCCGCACCGCAGCGCGCGGCCTCCTGCGCCAGCAACGCATAGCGCGCTGTGCGAGCGGCGGCCTGAACGCTGCCGGTGATGGGCTGTGCAGGCTGCAAGGTCCGATGCGCGATGCCGTGGCTGGCGCACCAGCGCGCCACCATCGCTGCTTCATCCGCGCTTTCGGGCCGCAGGCCATGATCCACGGTGGCAGCGAAAACAGGCCCCTGCCAGCAGCGCCGGACAATATCCGCCATGGCCATGCTGTCCGGCCCGCCCGACACGGCGAGCAGCAGGCATGCATCGCGCGCGCCGGTCAGCCCGGCCAGCGCGTCTGCAACCTCAGTCAGCAGCGGATCATTTGCATCCGGCATTGCGCCGCCCGGAAGCCAGCCTGTCCGACAGGCGCCCGGCGGCCACTTCAGGATAGACTTCCGCCAGTTCCGCAAACGCGATGCAGGCCTTGGGCTTTTCGTTCAGCTTGATCAGCGATTCCCCAAGGAAGTACAGGCTCTCGGGCGCGCGATCGCCCTTGGGCTCCTTCTCGTAGTTCTCCGCGAACATCTTGGCGGCAGCGCTCGGCTTGCCATCGTCGAGATAGGCACGACCGAGCAGGTTGCGGGTATAGCTGGTGCGCTTGTGCTTGGGATGCTTGTCCAGCGCGAACCGCAGTTGCGCCTGGGCTTCGGGCAGGAACTTGGCTTCCCACAGCCGATAGCCATAGAGGTACGCATCCTCGCCCGCATCGGCGCTTTGCGGCTTTTCGATCGCGGAGACAGCAGCAACGCGCTCGGCGCTCGGCGCGGCAGCGGCTGCGGCGGTCGTACCTGCCACTGCTGCAGGTCCCGCACCGACAGAAGCGCCGCCAGCACCGGAAACCGGTGGCGGCGCTGCAGCAGCGGCCGCAGCGGCCTGCGCCTTGTCTTCCAGCAACGTCAGCCGCTTTTCCAGCTGCCCGAGCTTGAAGCCGTTCTCCTCCGTTTGCGAGGTCAGGCTGCGGATCTGGTTTTCCAGCGTATCGACCCGCTGCAGCAGATCGGTCAACGGTGCACTGGCGCTCGTCCCGGTCGTGCTGGGTGCAGCGGCGGGCGCGGCGATCTCGGCCTCGAAGAACCGCTCGGAACCACCGGGGAAAACCTTGCGCTGGACGGCGCGCATCTCGGACTCCAGCTTCTTGACGCGCGGTTCCAGCGGGGCGGCCTGCGCGGATGCCGGGCTGGCGGACGCCAGGAATGCCGCCAGCACGCCGCCGCTGAGCAGGCGCGCCGAAAGGCTGATAGGACGGTAGGAGAGCAGGGTAAGGCGGCGGATCGACATAGCAGGCTCCAGCTCGAAAATAAACTTCGCGCGATTTCTATAAGCCTCTCAAGGCGTTCGTCAAAGCCGCGAGGCAACAAATAGGCGATGGCGTGACGTCATGCCGCTATCAGGCTGAACGCTGGTTGACCGGCAACGCAATCGATCAGCTGAACGCACTGCCTTTTGCGGGCAGGCGCTGCCGTCAGGGCGTTGCGCCGCTGGCAGGCTGGTCGCCTGCTGCTGCCGGGGGCGACGCCGGCGTCGTAGCGGCAGACCGCGACATCAGCGCCGCAGCGCTCACCGGCACATCCTTCACCGCAACCTCTGCCGTTCCCAGCGGCGGGACGGTGCGGCCGCCGACCGTGATCTCGAAAGCGTCCGGCCGTCCGGTCCACACCTGCGGATCGACCGCCTCGGCAGGAATGGTGTATTGCTCGCCAAGCGCCATCTGCTTCTGCATCAGTTGCTTGCCCTCGCCATCGTAGAATTTGATCCAGATGTTGTCTTCGGTGGCGGTGAACACGACCTGTGCGCCCGCGCCCACCGGTGTCGATGTCGCCGCCGGGGAAACTGCCGACGGTGGCTGCGCTGCCCCATTGGAGGACGTGGCGGAAACAGATTCTGCGTCCGCTGCCTGCGCCAGCTCTTCCACATTGGCGCCGGGAAAGAAGTATGCGCGCCAGATGCTGAACCCGGCGATCAGGATAACCGCGCCCACCGCCGCAGCGAGCCAGGCAATTTTCGCCGACGGCACCTTGCTTGGCTCGTCCAGATCGAACTGGGTGGGTGCGCGCAGCGGCCCTGCGGCGGTTCCGCCAAGTGCGTCACGGATATCCTGCGCGATATCCTCTTCGGGCAGATCGACGGCGCGAGCATAGGCGCGGCCAAACCCTATCGCATAGGTCCTGCCAGGCAGGCCGGAAAAGTCGCCCTGCTCCATGCGCTCGAGGTGGCGCAGCGGAATGCGTGTTTTTGAAGCGATGTCCTCGACAGAGAAGCCCAGGCCCTTGCGGGCTTCAGCAAGCCGCTCGCCGACATGCGCAGGGGGAAACAGCGATCCCATTGCCGCATCCTCCCGCTCTGGCGAGGGCTGTGCATCATCGTCTGCCACCTTGGACATTCTCGCGCTCCCGATCCGGCTTTCCCCGGTTATATTGTTGCCCCTGAGCCACAGCCAAACAGGGTATGCCCCCGAAAGTCAACAATCTTGGGAGCTTCCAGCCCTGCAACTAGCTCGTGCAGATGTAAAATGAATGACACGCATCGCGTTATTGCAGGGTTTATCGCCGGACTGTTCGCAAACGATTGCGGATCAACCCAGCTCCACGCCCTGCTCCTGCGCCCATGCCAGCAGCTCCGCCCGCATGTTCGGGCGCGGGTTTGCGAGCATGGATTCGAGCTTTGCCGAGGCCGCTGCGAGATCCAGCGAGCGGACCATCGCCTTGATCGGGCCAACGGCAGCAGGCGTGATCGACAGCCGCCGAATGCCCAAGGCAAGCAGCGCCAACGCCTCAAGCTGACGCCCGCCCATCTCGCCGCACACGGTCAGGTCGATGGGGTAAGGCGCGCAATCGCGCACCACGCGGCGCAAAAAGCGCAGGATCGCTGGTGAAATCCAGTCATAGCGCTGCGCCAGTTTGGGGTGCGCCCGGTCCGCCGCCAGCAGGAACTGGGTGAGGTCGTTGGTGCCGATCGACAGGAAATCGATGTTCGGACCCAATATGTCCAGCGTTTCGGCCAGCGCCGGGACCTCCAGCATCGCGCCATAGCGGATACGGTCAGGCAATTTCTTCTTGCGGCTCTTCAGGAACGCAAGCTGGTCTTCAAACACCTGACGCGCGGCATCGAATTCCCACGGCTCGGCGATCATCGGGAACATGACGTTGAGCGTACGGCCACCTGCCGCCTCGATCAGCGCACGCGCCTGTACCTTGAGCAGCCCGTCTCGCTCCAGCGCCACGCGCAGCGCGCGCCATCCCATCGCGGGGTTCTCCTCGCCAGGCCCATCTTCGCGAAGGTACGGCAGCGATTTGTCGCCGCCGATATCGACGGTGCGGAAGATGACCGGCTTTTCGCCCGCCGCGTCCAGAACATCGCGATACAGGCGCAACTGCCGCTCGCGCTGTGGCAAGGTCGCCGACACCAGGAACTGGAATTCGGTGCGGAACAGGCCCACGCCATCGGCGCCCGTGACCGACAGATGCGCGATATCATCGCGCAGGCCTGCATTGATCAGCACATCGATGCGGGTGCCGTCCTTGGTCCTTGGCTCGACATCGCGCAGCGCCGCATAGGCAGCCTGCTTCTCGCGGCTGCGCAGGAACTTTTCCTCGAACGCCTCGATCACCTGCGGCGAAGGGCGGATCAGCACCGAATTTTCGTTGGTGTCGATCAGCAGATGGTCGTCCTGCCGCACCTGATGGCGGATGTTGCGCATCCGGCCCATCACAGGAATGCCCATCGCGCGGGCCACGATGGTGACATGCGCGGTCAGCGATCCTTCCTCCAGGATCACGCCCTTCAGCCGCCGCCGGTCATATTCCAGCAGTTCGGCCGGTCCCAGGTTGCGCGCGATCAGGATGGTATCCTGGCGCAGTCCCATCTGTGCGGCGGTGCCGATCTGCCCCGATACGATCCGCAGCAGCCGGTTGGACAGATCTTCAAGGTCGTGCATTCGATCAGCCAGCAGCGGATCGTCGATCTGCCGCATCCGCATCCGCGTGCGCTGCTGCACCCGCTCGATCGCCGCCTCGGCCGTCAGGCCGCTGTCGATCGCCTCGTTGATCCGCCGCGACCAGCCTTCATCATAGGCGAACATCTTGTAGGTTTCGAGCACCTCGTCATGCTCGCCGCCCTTGCCGAATTCGGCCTGGCTCGACATCTTGTCGATCTGCTCGCGCATCTTGATGAACGCGGAATAGACCCGCTGGCGCTCGGCCTCCACGTCCTCGGCGACCACATGCTCGATGGTTATGCGCGGCTGGTGGAACACCACCTTGCCGCTGGCCAGGCCCGCGACCAGCGGGAAGCCGATCTCGTGCTGCGAATGCGTGAGTTCCGCGCCGCCCTCGGAGCTGCCCTGCTCGTCCACCAGCTCGGCGTTGGAAATCAGCTCGGACAGCACCATCGCCACCGTCTGCATCGCCTCGATCTCGACTTCCAGGTAGCGGCGCGGCTCGACATGCTGGATGCACAACACGCCCACGGCGCGCTCCATCCGCACGATCGGCACACCGGCAAAGCTGTGGAACTTTTCCTCGCCCGTCTCGGGGCGATACTGGAAGTCGGGGTGCGCGGTTGCTTCGGCGAGGTTGAGTGTCTCGACGTTCTTGGCAATCGTGCCGGTCAGCCCCTGCCCCAGCGCCAGCTTGGTGACGTGCACCGCCTCCTGGTTCAGCCCGCGCGTGGCGAACAGTTCCAGCACGCCTTCGCGCAGCAGATAGATCGAGCACACCTCGCTGTTCAGCGAATCGCCGATGATGTCGACCACCTGATTGAGCTTGGCCTGCGCGTTGGTGCGCGCCGCCATCACATCGTGCAGGCGGGTCAAAATCGTACGGGCGGCGAGCGTGGCGTTGATCTGAGCTTCTGACATGCCCTCGGGTCTAGCACGCGTCTTGGCGCTAGGCTATCGGCGGTTGGCCCCGATGCGGGGGTATTGCGCGCTAACGCCCCTGCCGAATCCGCGCCGGGTGCCGGGCAACAAGCAGCAGGTACCAGCCGATCAGCACCGTGTTGGACAGAGCATTGCGCCAGAAGCCGGTGGCGACGGACAATGCGCTGTCCACGACATACCACAGCACTATGGCAACCGTGATACCGCGCCACAACGCCAGAGCAGCGCTGTCTGGCATATCACCGGTGCCGCGCACCACAGCGAGCACGGTTGCACCCCAGCCCAAGGTCACCGCGCCCATCAGCGCCAGGCTGAACCGCAGCACCGGATCGTAGGTGATCGGTCCCGGCCCATTCAATACGACGAAAAGCGCCTCGATGCCCGCGCTGGTCGCCTCAAACGCGCCGCCCATCAGCACCAGCCCGAACAGGATGACGGCCCCGCACCAAATTTGCATCTGTGTCTGCCATGTACCGTTCATGCTGCAAGTCTCCCGTTCGTTGGTGGTGATGACGCCTGCTAGGGCGAGACATTGCTGCGAAACAATTACCTGGCCGGTAATGCGTCAGCGCAGATATTTGCATCCAATCGCGCTCAGCCTGCGTTAGGAGGCCTATATGCGCACCCCAAACATCGTCCGCTTCGCCCGCCGCCTTATCTGGCTCGCCATCATCGGCTTTGCGCTGTTGGTGGCGTTCGTCTGGCTGAAGCCTGGCCGCGAAGATCTGCCGTGGACGCCCCTGGTGCTCAGCGAACCGATCGGCATGTCCACCGGGCGCAAGATTGCCGCTTTGGGCGAAGATCGCGGCCAATGCCTTGCCCTGCTGGAAACGTCCGGGCTCGAATTTGCCGCCGCAGAGCCCTTTGGCGCGGACGAGTGCCGGGTGGAGAACGCTATCCGCGCCAAAGCCAGCCAGCCGTTGCTCCCGCTCGCACCGGCATCGGTCGCGCCATCCTGCCCGATGGCGACCGGCCTGCTGATCTGGCAGGCGCAGGTGGTGCAGCCCCAGGCGCAGGACATCCTTGGCGCGAAAGTCACGAAAATTGAGACCTTTGGCAGCTATTCCTGCCGCCGCATGTACGGTCGAAGCGAGGGCGCGTGGAGCGAGCACGCTACTGCCAATGCGCTCGACGTCAGCGGCTTCGTCCTGTCCGATGGCAGGCGCATATCGGTATTGAACGACTGGTTCGGCGGCGATGACAAGGCGCTGTTCCTGAAGCGGGTGCGCGATGGCGCGTGCGATCTGTTTTCGACCACGCTGTCACCCGACTACAACGCCGCGCACGCCGACCACCTGCACCTCGATCTTGCCAACCGCGGCGCGATGGGATGGCGCGCCTGCCGTTAATGGACCCGCTGGCATACGGCAGCGGGTACGTCCCTCGACTTCCCGGAAGACCGGGAAGTTTACCCTGAGCGGCTGGCTTGCCAGCCAGTCGAAGGGCTCGGGACAAACGGAATGGGTATCGCAAGAAGGCCGGTTCTGACGCCAACAGAACCCGAAGCAACGAAAGACTGCCTCACCACCTCCCGTGTTCCCGAGCGAAGTCGAGGGACGTTACGCACTACTATCGGAAAAACCCGCCAACCCTATTCGCGCCCGGCGCGGATCGCGGCCCCTGCGGCGATCGGGCAGATGACGGTGAGCAGCAGGCTGGCCGCGCCCAGCAGCAGCAGGCCGTTCTGGCTGCCCGGCGCCAGGCTGCCTGCGCCGAAAATCAGCAGCGGCACGGCAAGTGGCAGCAGCAACAGCCCGCCCAGCGCCGCGCCATGGCGGATGCCGGCGGTGAGCGCGGCGATCATCACGCCTAGGGCCGCCAGCGCAGGCGTGGCGCAGGCCAGGCCGATTTCCACGATCATCAGTTGTTCGGCAGTCTGACCAAGCAGCCCTGCCGAAATCACCGCCGCCAGCATCAATGGCGGACCGAAACTCAGCCAATGGCCGATCGTCTTGGCGAGCGCGATCAGCTCCTCGGAAATTCCGCGCACGACATATTGGTCGATCATGCCCTGATCGACATCGGCCTGCACCAGCCGGTCGATGGGCAGGATGCTGGCGAGCAGCGCCGCAACCCATATGACCCCGCCCCCGGTGCGGGCGAGCAATTGCGCATCCGGCCCCACGGCAAACGGATAGATCGTCGCCACCGCGAGGAAGAAGATGATGGGCATGATGAAGCCGGAGGACCCGCGCGCGCCGCCGCCCAGCCCGAAGGCGAGCATCAGTTCGCGCCGGATCAATGTCAGCAAGGCCCCGATCATTCGGCGTCTTCCAAGGCATGCGCCCCCACAAAGTCGGCTAGCGCCAGCGACCGCGCGCCCTCCATCGGCAGCGGCTGGTGCGATGCGGCCAGCACGATCCCGCCGCCGGCCCGGTGCTGCGCGATCATGCCACCCAGCCGTGCGATCGAGGCGGTGTCCAGCCCGTTTGCAGGCTCATCCAGCAGCCAGATCGGTGCCCCCGACAGCCGGATTCGCGCCAGCAGCGCGCGCTTGCGTTGCCCGGTCGAGAGGAACCGCACCGGCACATCGGCCAGGTGCGAAAGATCGACCGCCGCCAGCGCCGCAGGGACTAGTTCAGCCGCAGTGCCATCGAGCTGGGTCCAGTGCATCAGGGCGCGCGCCAGCGGTTGCCCTTGGTCCAGCGCGACCCGCTCGTCGGCCAGCGCCATCCGGCCTTCGACTGAGGTCGTCCCGGCATAGGCAGGCAAAAGCCCGGCGATCACGCGGATCAGGCTGGACTTGCCCATGCCATTGGGTCCGGTGACGTGGAGCGCTTCGCCAGCACCAAGCGCGAAGGACACGCCGCGAAACAGCATCCGTCCACCGCGCACGCAGGCAAGGCCGTCGCAGGCCAGGCGCGCACCGCCTTCAAATCCCTTGGTTTGTGCAGCATCTTGCGCCATCGCTTGCCGCGATAGGCGCAAACGGCGTGCGCTGCCAAGAGGAGAGACGGGTCATGGTGAGCAAACTCACGGATAACGAACGCATCGAAGCGCTGGCCGCGCTGCCCGAATGGGCGTTCGATGCCAGCCGCGAAGGCATCATGCGCACTTTCAAGTTCACCGATTTCGTCGAGGCGTTCGGCTTCATGACGCGCGTCGCGATTCTTGCGGAGAAGGCCGATCACCACCCTGAGTGGTCGAACGTGTACAACCGGGTGGAGATGCTGCTGACCACGCACGATGCAGGCGGGCTTTCGCAGCGCGACATCGATCTGGCGACGCAGATCGATGCGATGATCTGACGGGGCCCGAGCAGGTTTCCGGCGGCCATTGTGCCGCGCGCCTGCGCACTATACGGTGCCTGCCAGACCGACCCTGCATGAACGGGGCGGCACGCAGAACCGGAGAGAGACTTTATGGCAGAAGACACCCCCAACCTGGTTGATGAAGCGGCGCAGTCCACCACTGCGTTAGGGCCATTGATGGGGCTGGCACGGGAAGATTTCATCGGCGCCATCGGACTGCTGCTGCGCGAAACCGCCAGCGATCCGGCGCGCACCATGCGCCATGCGCAGATGTTCTCGGAAGATGTCGTCAAGATCATGACCGGCCAGTCCGAGCTGTCGCCCGACCCCAAAGACAAGCGCTTCATGGACCCGGCCTGGCGGTTCAACCCGTTCTTCAAGGCGGGCGCGCAATATTATCTGGCCGTGCAAAAGGGCATGAAGACCTGGATCGACGAGCTGGAGCTGGATGCACTGGAGCGCGACCGCGCCAACTTTATCTCCGCCATCATCATTGATGCGCTGGCCCCCACCAACACGCTGATGGGCAACCCGATGGCGCAGAAGCGGATCGTCGATTCCGGCGGTCTGTCGCTGCTCAAGGGGCTGAAAAACGCCTATAACGACATGGTCTATAACGACGGCATGGTCAGCCAGGTCGACAAGAAGCCGTTTACGCTGGGCGAAAACGTTGCGACCTCCAAGGGCAATGTCGTCTATCGTGACGAGATCATGGAGCTGATCCAGTACGCGCCGGCCACCGATGAGGTTTACGCGATCCCGCAGCTGACCATCCCGCCGCAGATCAACAAGATGTACATCAACGATCTGTCGCCCGAAAAATCGGTGGTGAAGTGGCAGCTCGACAACGGCATCCAGACGTTCGTGATTTCCTGGCGCAACCCGCAAAAGGAACACGGCGTCTGGGCGATGGCGGATTATATCGCCGCCTGCACTCGCGCCATCGACGTGGTGTGCGAAGTCACCGGCTCCAAGAAGGTCAACGTCTCGGGCGGCTGTTCGGGCGGGCAGACGCTGGCGATGCTGCTGTCCAAGCTCAAGGCATCGGGCGATGACCGCATCGGCGCGGTGACCTTGATGGTGTGCGTGCTGCACCCCAAGCAGACCGATATCGAGGCAGGATCGCTGATGAGCGACAACGGCCTTGCCCTCGCGAAGCAGCGCGCGGCGCGCAAGGGCGTGATCAAGGGCAGCGACCTGTCGCGCGGCTTTGCCTGGCTGCGGCCCAACGACCTGATCTGGAACTATGTCATTAACAACTACCTGATGGGTGAGGATCCGCCGGCGTTCGATGTTTTGTTCTGGAATGCGGACGCCACCAACCTGTCGGCCAGCCTGATGGGCGATTTCCTCACCATCTTCGAAACGCTCGCCTTTACGAAGCAGGGCGAGGTGGAGATGGTGGACCACAAGATCGACCTGTCGAAGGTGACCAACGATCTGTTCATCCTGGGCGGGGTGACCGATCATATCACCCCGTGGCGCGCGTGCTATCGCTCCACCCAATTGTTCGGGTCGAAGAATGTCGATTTCGTGCTGTCGCAATCGGGCCATATGCAGGCCATCCTCAACCCGCCGACCAACCCCAAGGCCAAGTATTTCCGCATGAAGGGCAACACGCCGACCAAGGCAGGCAAGGCTCCGGCCGATGTCGATGCGTGGCTCGCCAAGGCCGAAGAGGTCAAGGGCAGCTGGTGGCCATACTGGATGGAATGGGTGCAGGCACGCTCGGGCGACAAGATGCCGGCGCCCGCCAGCACCGGCAGCAAGAAGCACCCCGCGCTGGAACCCGCGCCGGGATTGTATGTACTGGAGTGAACTCTTGATAATCCTTCCCGCATAGGGAAGGGTTTGATCCTACCCAAATCGACAGGAATTCCTCTTTGGCCAGCAAACCCAAGCACATCGCCCCTTCAGGCCCCGAAATCACCATGGAAGTGGCCGACGGGCGCACTCTGCGCGTCGCGCGGTGGCGCTTTGACGAGGGGCTGACCAAGCCGCCGCTGCTTTTCTTCAACGGCATCGGCGCGAATATGGAAGCGGTCGCGCCCTTCGCCGACATGCTGGAGGAACGCCCGTTCATCACCTTCGACATGCCCGGCGTCGGCGGCTCGCCCGACCCCAGGGTGCCGTACAACGCGTTCCTGATGGCGCGGATCGCCTGGCTGCTGCTCCAGCAGTTCGAGATCGAGACCGTCGATGTGATGGGCGTCAGCTGGGGCGGCGCGATGGCGCAGCATTTCGCGCTGCAGCACTCGGGCAGCGTCAACCGGCTGGTGCTGGCCGCGACCACCGCGGGCATGTTCATGGTGCCGGGCAACATCGCCGCGCTCAGCAAGATGGTCGATCCGCGCCGCTATATCGACCCCAGCTACATGGAAAAGCACTTCGCGACGCTGTACGGCGGATCGACCGATGGCGCGACCGGCCACACCGGCCGCATCACGCCCCCGTCCAAGACCGGATATTTCTACCAACTCCTCGCCATGATCGGCTGGACCAGCGCGCCGTTCCTGCCGTTTCTTTCCAAGCCGACGCTGATCCTGATGGGCGGCGATGACCAGATCGTGCCTCCCATCAACGGCCAGATTCTGAAAACGCTGATCCCCAATGCGGAGCTTCAGATCATCGAGGACGGCGGGCACCTGTTCATGCTCAGCCACCTCGACGAAAGCCTGGCGGCCATCCGGGCGCATCTGGATGCCGATGTAAACTAGCCGTAGTTCGTCACCCCCGCGCACGCGGGGGTCCCGCTTGTTCGCGCATGTCGGCGCCAAAGCGGGATTCCAGCGTTCGCGGGAATGACGAAGGGGCGGCTCCCCCCCCCGTTTGTCCCGAGCCCCTCGACTGGCTGGCAAGCCAGCCGCTCAGGATGAACTTTCCGGCGAGGCCGGAAAGTCGAGGGACGTATGTCCTCACCCTCTCCTCGCGCGCTAACTCGCCTTCACGCGCTGGCGATAGGCGTGCAGCAACGGCTCCGTGTAGCCGCTGGGCTGTTCCACACCCTTGAACACCAGATCGCGCGCCGCCTGGAAGGCCAGCGAACCTTCCGGATCGCTCGCCATCGGGCGATACAGCGGATCGCCTGCGTTCTGGGCATCCACCTTGGCCGCCATGCGCAGCAGCGCGGCGTCGACGTCCTCTGCGGTGCACACGCCGTGGACCAGCCAGTTGGCCAGCGCCTGCGATGAAATGCGCAGTGTCGCGCGGTCTTCCATCAGGCCGACATCGTGAATGTCCGGCACCTTGGAACAGCCGATGCCCTGATCGACCCAGCGCACGACATAGCCCAGAATCCCTTGCGCATTGTTGTCCAGCTCGGCGCGGATATCGTCCGCAGACCAGTTATGCCCGGCGGCAAGCGGAATGCTCAGCAACGGGTCAAGGTTCGGCACCGTCTGCGCGGCGATTTCGGCACGGCGTGCGAACACGTCCACCTTGTGATAGTGCATCGCGTGCAGCGTCGCAGCAGTGGGCGATGGCACCCAGGCGGTGTTCGCGCCGGTGAGCGGGTGGCCGATCTTCTGTTCCATCATGTCGGCCATCATGTCAGGCGCGGCCCACATGCCCTTGCCGATCTGCGCCTTGCCATCCAGCCCGCATTTCAGGCCGATGCCGACATTGCGTGCCTCGTACGACTTGATCCAGTCGGACGTCTTCATGTCGCCCTTGCGCACCATGGGGCCTGCGTGCATCGAGGTGTGGATTTCATCGCCGGTGCGATCCAGAAACCCCGTGTTGATGAACACGATCCGGTTGCGCACCGCATGGATGCAGGCTGCCAGGTTTGCCGACGTGCGTCGCTCCTCGTCCATCACGCCTACCTTGATGGTGTAGCGCGCAAGGCCGAGCATATCTTCCACCGCATCGAACAGGTTGTTGGTGAACGCGCACTCTTCCGGCCCGTGCATCTTGGGCTTGACGATATACACCGATCCGGCGCGGCTGTTGGTGTACTGGCCCAGGCCCTTGATGTCGTGGCAGCCGATCGCGCTGGTGAACACCGCGTCCAATATGCCCTCGGGCGCTTCGGACCCGTCAGACAGCAGCACCGCTGGGTTGGTCATCAGATGGCCGACATTGCGCACGAACAGCACGCTGCGGCCCGGCAGGGTGAACGCGGTGCCATCGGGCGCGACATACTCCCGGTCCGGCTCCAGCGCGCGGGTCAGCGTCTTGCCGCCCTTGGGGAAACTCGCCTGCAAATCGCCGCGCATCAGGCCCAGCCAGTTGGTGTAGGCGGTGATCTTGTCCTCGGCATCTACAGCGGCAACCGAATCTTCCATGTCCACGATGGTGGTCAAGGCCGCTTCCAGCAGCACGTCGGCGATGCCAGCCGGGTCATCCTTGCCAATGGGGCTGGCGGGATCGATCACGATTTCGATATGCAAGCCGTTGTGGCGGAAGAGCAATGCAGTCGGCGAAGACGCAGCCCCTTTGAAACCCGCAAAACTTCCGTTTGTCCCGAGCGAAGTCGAGGGACCTTCCTCAACCGTTCCGTCTACGTCCCTCGACTTCGCTCGGGACAAACGGAGGTGGGTTGGTGTGCCGGGGGACAGTTCAAAGCCCGCGACATCTGCCCAACTCCCTTCCGAAAGTGGCACTGCTTCATCGAGGAACGCCTTGGCCGCCTTGACCACTGCAGCGCCGCGCACCGCATCGTAGCCGCCGGGCTGGGCGGGCGCGGCATTCAGCGCATCGGTGCCGTAATAGGCGTCATACAGGCTGCCCCAGCGCGCATTGGCGGCGTTGAGGACAAACCGGTCGTTCAACGATGGCACCACCAATTGCGGCCCAGCCATCGTCGCGATTTCCGGATCGACATTGGCCGTGCCGATGGCAAACGGCTGCGGCTCGGTCACCAGATAGCCGATGTCATACAGGAACGTGCGATACTCCATGGCATTGAGCGGCTGGCCCTTGCGGACGCGGTGCCAGTCGTCGATCTTGGCCTGCAGGTCTTCGCGCTTGGCCAGCAGGGTGCGGTTGATCGGCGCAAACCGCTCCAGCAGGGCGGCAAAATCGGCCCAGAAACGGTCCGCATCCAGCGCCAGCGGGGCCAGCACCTTTTCGGTGACGAAGCCATACAGCGCGGAATCGATGCTGATGCCATTGCTCTGGATATAGTCGCTCATTCCGGGTCCTTTTTTTGACACAGGGTTAGGCGCGCTAGAGCCGGGGAAGCCTTGCGCGCGTCGGGTGATTTTTCCGGGGGAGGAATGGCGTACAGCCTATGGCAAGGCAACCCGCGAAAGTAAATCGGCTAGGCCGTAAACTCTTAAATGGCAGGCGCAAGGGTGGCGGTCTGCGGCCAACCGGGCTAAGGCTGCTACGATGACGACACAGACAGCGATCCCACAGACTGCAGGCCTGACGGTATCCGAGCGCGACGTGCTCGCCAGCATCGATCAGGCTGCCATGCTACAACAGGTCGAACGCTGGGCGGCGATCAACAGCGGCACCGGCAACCTTGCAGGATTGGCCCAGACGGCGCAGTTGCTGGCCGATGCTTTTGCCGCCCTGCCCGGCGATGTCCGGCTGGTCGACCCCGCCCCGGTCGACGCCGTGCGCGCCGATGGCCGGGTCGATGCCATCCAGCGCGGCCAGCATCTGGTGGTGACGGTGCGTCCCGACGCGCCGCGGCGTCTGCTGCTCACCGGCCATATGGACACGGTGTTCCCCGCCGATCACGCCTTTCAGACCCTTAAATGGCTTGAGCCGGGCGTGCTGAATGGCCCGGGCGTCGCCGACATGAAGGGCGGGATCGCGGTGATGCTGGCGGCCTTGCGCGCGGTCGAGGGATGGCCGCTGGCCGCGGAAATCGGCTATGATGTGATGATCAACAGCGACGAGGAGGTCGGCTCCGGGTCATCCGCAAGCCTGATCACGCAGCTGGCCGCGGGCAAGGTTGCCGCGCTGACCTATGAGCCTGCCCTGCCCGATGGCACTTTGGCAGGCGAACGCGGCGGATCGGGCAATTTCTCGATCATCGTCACCGGCAGGTCGGCACATGCCGGGCGCAATCCGCACGAGGGGCGCAACGCTTTGGTGGCGGCAGCAGACCTCGCGGTGCGGCTGAGGGCGCTGACCCGCGACGGCCTTTCGGTCAATCCGGCAAAGATCGAGGGCGGCAGCGCCAACAACGTGGTGCCGGATCATGCCATATTGCGCGTGAACTTCCGGCCGCAAAGCCTTGAGATGCAGGCGTTTGCTGAAGCTGCACTGACACAGTTGTGCGACGCCGTTGCCTGCGAGCATGAGGTTGCGCTGCACCGGCACGGCAGCTTTGGCCGCCCGCCCAAGCCGATTGATCCCGGTGCGGCCAGGCTGTTTGGCCTGGTGAAGGATTGCGGTGCGGCGCTGGGACTCGACATCGCCTGGCGCGGCACCGGCGGGGTGTGCGATGGCAACAACATCGCAGCGTGCGGCGTGCCGGTCGTCGATACCATGGGTGTGCGTGGCGGCGCGATCCACAGTGCGGACGAGTTTCTGATCACTGACAGCCTGGCCGAACGCGCCCGGCTGTCTGCACTCACCATCCTGCGGCTTGCCGAAAAGAGGGGTCTATGAGCTTTGTCATCCGGGCCGCGACGCCCGACGACCTGCAGCCGATGTACGAAATGGCCAAGCTGACCGGTGGCGGGTTCACCAACCTGCCTGCGGACCGCAAGTCGCTGGAATCGAAGATCGTCCGCTCTGCCGACGCCTTGGCGCGACCGGACGAAACGCTGTGCGACGAACTGTTCGTGCTGGTGCTTGAAAATACCGAGACCAGCGAGATTCGCGGGACCTGCCAGCTGCTCACGCATGTCGGGCAGAAATGGCCGTTCTACAGCTATCGCATGAGCACGCTGACCCAGCACAGCGCCGAATTGCAGCAGACGTTCCGCGCCGAAATCTTGAGCTTGGTCACCGATCTTGAGGGATCGTGCGAAGTCGGCGGCCTGTTCCTCCACCCCAATGAGCGCGCAGGGGGCCTTGGCCTTTTGCTGGCGCGCAGCCGCTATTTGTTCATCGCCATGCACCGCAAGCGCTTTGCCGACCGCATCCTGGCGGAGCTGCGCGGCGTGATCGACGAAGCGGGCGATTCGCCGTTCTGGGACAGCATCGCCGGGCGCTTCTTCGGCATGAGCTTCGATGAAGCCGACACGTTCAATGCGCTGCACGGCAACCAGTTCATCGCCGATCTGATGCCCAAGCACCCGGTCTACGTCGCGATGCTGTCGGACGCCGCCCGCCATGTGCTGGGCAGGCCCAATGTCAGCGGCCGTGCTGCGATGAGAATGCTGGAAAATGAAGGCTTTGCGTACGAATGCTACGTCGATATCTTCGACGGCGGCCCCACCATGACCGCACGCACCGACCAGGTCCACAGCATCCGCAACTCCCATGACGCGATTGTGAGCGCCACTGCTGACGGGAGCAGCGGCGATGGCGGCACCCTGTCGCTGGTCGCATCGGGCCGGCTGGCGGATTTCCGATGCGCTTATGGCCATGTGACGCCGGGTGATGACGGGGTCGCGCTGGATGCCAAGGCTGCAGCGCTGCTGGGGATTGGCGCTGGCGATGCGGTGCGGTGGATCGAGCGGTAGGCAATAAGGTGCCCCTCTCCCCTCCGAGGGAGAGGGTTGCGCAGACTTGGCAGCATGCTGCTTAGTCGAAGCTGGGAGAGGGGCAGCGGTCGTCAAGCGACCGCGCGGCCCGGCGGGCCGCATACCCCTCATCCAACTGCGCCTAGCTGATTTCATCAGCAAGGCTTCGTAACCTTCTCCCTCAAGGGGAGAAGGAAGATCAGAGGAACCAAATGCTCACCGAAATCAACATCGACGGGATCATCGGACCCAGCCACAATTATGCAGGGCTGAGCCTAGGCAACATCGCCTCGGCCAGCAATGCAGGCGCGGTGAGCGAGCCGCGCGCGGCGGCGTTGCAGGGCGTTGCCAAGATGCGCGCCAACATGGCGCTGGGACTGGCCCAGGGCTTTTTCATGCCGTTGGACCGGCCCAATACCGGCTGGCTCGACGCATTGGGCTGCGATCTTGCCAGCTCCGAGCCGCATATCCGCGCCGCGGCCTGCTCGGCCTCGTCGATGTGGGCGGCCAACGCGGCGACCGTATCGCCCGCGCCTGACACCGCCGATGGCCGCTGCCACCTGACCGTCGCCAACCTGGTGACCATGCCGCACCGCAGCCATGAGTGGACCGGCACGCTGGCGCAGTTGCAATTGGCCTTTGCCGACGACCGACACTTTGCGGTGCACGGCCCGGTCCCTGCCCCCTTTGGCGATGAAGGCGCGGCGAACCACATGCGGCTGTGCGATGGCCATGCCGGCACCGGCGTGGAGATATTCGTCTACGGCAAGGCGGGCGGCCCCTTCCCCGCGCGCCAGCATGTCGAGGCGGGCAAGGCAATCGCCCGGCGGCACGGCCTGGCTGCCGACCGCACCGTGTTCATCCAGCAAAGCGAGAACGCGATCGCTGCGGGCGCGTTCCATAACGATGTCGTCGCGGTCGCCAATGAAACGGTGCTGTTCGCGCATGAGCAGGCCTTTGAGGACCGCGACGGTACCTATGCCGCGATTCGCGCCGCCTTCCCTGCCGTACAGATTGTCGAGGTGCCTGCTAACGCGGTGTCGCTGGCCGATGCGATCAAGAGCTACCTGTTCAATGCCCAGTTGGTCAGCCTGCCCGAAGGTGGCCACGCGCTTGTGCTGCCCAGCGAATCGCAGGAGGTAACGCCGGTATGGCAGTGGCTTGAGGCGATGGTGGCGGGCAATGGCCCGATCCGGCGGCTGGTGCCGGTCAACGTGCGCCAATCGATGGCCAATGGCGGCGGCCCTGCCTGCCTGCGCCTGCGGGTGGTCGCCGACCCGGCCACTGTCGATCCGCGCTTTATCGCCACGCCGGAAAAGCTGGACATGATCGAGCAGATTATCGCGCGCCACTGGCCCGAACGGATCGCGCCAGCGGACCTTGCCGAAACGGGTTTTGCGGACATGGTGCGGCGTGCCCGGCGCGCGCTGCTGGATGCGCTTGACCTTGCTGATCTTGCCTGAACCTGTCGGCAGGCTTTACACATTAACCCGATCTTCACCATAAGACCCCGCAGGAAACCGGCATTGGCACAAGGCTTGCGGAGCATTCCCCATGTTTGAAAAGATCCGCCGCCTGTTCCTGATAAAGACCAAGTTCGAGGTGTATCTGATCACCTACGCGCTGGCTTTGGGCGCGTGCGAACGCGGCAAGCTGTATCTGGACCAATATCCCGGATATGGCGGCTGGCTGCTGTTCGTCGCCTGTACCGGCGCGGTGTTCATGGCCGGCGCCAAGATGCTCGACGCGATCGACTACCAGAAGGCCTATGGGCCGGAGTAAGCCGTTTTCCGGCAGCAATGTCGCACACGCAGACTCCTGGGCTCCGGCTTTCGCCGGAGAACGCCATGGCTTCAAAACCGTGTGGGATTGGTGGAGAGCTTCTGTTGCCCGGTGCTCTCCAAACCGCTGAACTCCGCTTCTGTTGCCCGGTGGGTTCAACCGCGCTCAGGCTTTATAATTCTTGGCCGTTAGGCCGCTGAATTATGCAGCGAGGGCGAGTGCGTCATTGTCATTGGCACTTATCGTGTTTGAGCCTTTAACGGGTTACTCAGCCCGGACGAAAACAACGTCTTTCAACACACGTCGATCCTAGTTCGGCCCCGTCAAAAGCCCCGCTTTCACGGGGATTATGGTGGAGCCGCCGGGTACCGCCCCCGGGTCCGCTGTGCCTATTGCACGCCGCAGTTTATCGTCATAGCCGGACGAACCGGCAGACACCCATATAGCGTTGGAATGATGAATGGGAAGTGAGTGGGTGAAAGTAATCCACTTTCCCCTACCGCTTGCGGGAGTGGAGAAAATTGTCTCACTTCTTCAGCAGGTCGCGAATCTCGACCAGCAGATCGACCTCGCTGGGGCCGGTAGGCGCAGCGGGTTCTTCGTCCTTTTTCAGCAGCTTGTTGGCAAATCTTACGATCAGGAAGATGATGAACGCCAAGATGACGAAGTTGATGATCACCGTAATGAACTGGCCATAGCCCAGCAGCGGCACGCCCGCCTTCTTCAGCGCAGCATAATCGTTGAGCGATCCGGTATAGCCCTCGGGCACCGGGCCGAGCATCACGAAATAGCTTGAGAAATCCGCGCCGCCGAAGAGCGCGCCGACCACCGGCATGATGACATCTTCCGTGAGCGATGTGGTGATCGTGGCAAAGGCCGCACCGATGATGACGGCGACGGCAAGATCAAGCACGTTGCCGCGCATGATGAAGGCCTTGAATTCTGCAAGCATCTCTTTCCCCTTTTGCTGGCGTCCAATCCGCTTATAACCACCGTGTACGGCGTGTTGTCGAGCAGCTTTGCAGCGGGCGGATGTAAATTCAGGCCCTTGCAGGGTTGCCGTATTAATACGATATAACGGTCGCGTATTTCATTCTGGAGGGACCCAATCTTATGCGTATCACCCGTTATGCCTTACTGGCATTCGCAACGCTCTCGCTGGCCGCATGCGGCATCAATTCCGTCCCCACCGCCGAGGAAAACGCCAAGGCAAAGTGGGCCGACGTTGAAAACCAGTATCAGCGGCGCGCCGATCTGGTTCCCAATCTGGTGTCCACGGTGAAGGCTGGAGCGGCTTCCGAGGAAAAGATCCTCACTCAGGTGACGCAGGCGCGCGCCAACGCGACCGCGATCAACATCACCACCGACGACCTGTCCGATCCGGAAACCTTCGAGAAGTTTAGCCAGGCGCAGAACCAGCTGACCCAGGCGCTGGGCCAGTTGCGGACAGTGGTGGAAGCCTATCCTCAACTGCAGAGCCAGGCGAATTTCACCAACCTGCTGAGCCAGCTGGAAGGCACTGAAAACCGTATTTCGGTGGCCCGGCGCGATTACAACGAAGCCGTGCGGCAGTACAACACCACCATCCGCACCTTCCCCGATTCGATCGGCGCCAACCTGATTCACGGCGCCAAGCCGATGGTGCCATTCAAGGCCACCAGCGCAGGCGCTGAAGAAGCGCCGACGGTCGATTTCGGCCAGTGACCCAAGGCCGCATATTGGGGCGTGTATGGAACTGGGTGTTGCTGTCGCTGCTGCTTGCGGCGGCGGCGACAGCCTTGCCTGCAACGGCCCAGACCTTCCCGAAACTGACCGGTCGCGTCGTCGACAACGCCAACCTGCTCGATCCGGCGCAGGAGGCAGCGCTGACCGCGAAGCTGGAGGCGCTGGAAAAGCAATCCAGCCGCCAGCTGGTGGTCGCCACCCTGCCCGATCTGCAGGGCTATGAGATAGAAGAGTACGGCTATCAGCTCGGCCGTGCCTGGGGCATCGGCCAGGCGGAGAAGGGCACGGCGGAAAAGGACAACGGCGCGCTGCTGATCGTCGCTCCCACAGAACGCAAGGTGCGGATCGAGGTCGGCTATGGCCTGGAAGGCGTGCTGACCGACGCCCTGTCCAGCCAGATCATCCAGCAGGATATCCTGCCCCTGTTCCGCGACAATGATTATCCCGGCGGGATCGCAGCGGGCGCAGACGCCATCGTCACGCAGCTGACCCTGCCCGATGAGGAAGCCCGCGCCTATGCATCGCAGGTGGAAAAAGGCGCGCGCTCCAGCAAGAGCGGCGGCGGCATCGGCCTGTTTATCTTCTGGGGCCTCATCATCCTGTTCTTCTTCATCATCCCGGTGATCGCGAGCACCGGCAATGGCAAGCGCTATCGCAAGTCCGGCATCGATGCGGGCGACATCATCACCTGGGGCATCGCCATCGGCTCTGCCATGAACAACAGCGGCCGGGGTGGCGGCGGTTTTGGGGGTGGCGGCGGCTTTGGAGGCGGTGGCTTCGGTGGCGGAGGCGGCAGCTTCGGCGGCGGCGGCGCATCGGGGGGTTGGTGAGGCACTATGGCCAAGGTTGAACACATCCCCGCCGACGAACATTGCATCGTCACAGCCGCTGTCGCCGAGGTGGAACAGCACACCGATGGCGAGATTGTCACCGTCATCGCCGGTCAATCGGACGATTACCGCGAAACACCGATCTACTGGGCGGTCGCGGCGATCTTTCTGGTGCTCGCCTGCATCGCGGTATTTCCGGACACGGCGGAGGGCTGGCTGAGCGCGTTTACCGGCGGCTGGGCGCATGAATATTCGCGCGGCGAGTATCTGGCGATCATCATGCTGGTGCTCGCGGTGACCTTCGCCGCCGTGCATCTGCTGGTGGCATGGAAGCCCTTGCGGCTGGCGCTCACCCCGCCTGCGATCAAGCGCGCGCGGGTGCGCGAACGCGCGGTCAACCTGTTCCGGGTCAGCGCCGAGAAGCGAACGATGGGACTGACCGGGGTGCTGATCTATCTGTCGATGGCAGAGCACCGGGCGGAAATCGTCGCCGACAGCGCCATCGCCGGAAAGGTCTCGCCCGACGTGTGGGGCGAGGCGATGGCCGACATGATCGTGGAGCTGCGCGCGGGCCACCCCGGCGCCGGCATGGCGGCCGCCGTGCGCGATGTCGGCGTGGTGCTGGCCGAGCATTTCCCCAAGACGGGCGACAACCCCAACGAACTGCCCGACCGGCTGATCGAGCTTTAGAACGTAAGACTGAAGTTTGTTTTCCGGCGCACGCCGGAATCCAGGAATCGGATTGCACTGTAGCCGCTCTGGATTCCGGCGTGCGCCGGAAAACGGCGCGCTCATTGAGGGACACGCCTGCATGACCGAACCCGAACAGATCGCCTGGCAAGGCCGCTTCATTACCGCCAAGACGCGGGGCAAGTGGGAGTATGTTTCGCGCGCGCGCGGCATCAGCGCCGCCGTGATCCTGGCCGTGCACGAAGGTGCGGTGATCCTGGTCGAGCAGTTCCGTGTCCCGCTGGGACGCAACTGTCTGGAACTGCCCGCAGGGCTGATCGGCGACGATGGCAGCAGCGAGCCGCCCGAACTGGCCGCGGCGCGCGAGCTTGAGGAGGAAACCGGCTTTCGCGCCGGCCGCATCGAAAACCTGGGCGAGTTTTACTCCTCACCCGGCATGGTCAGCGAAAGCTTTCACCTGATGCGCGCGCATGACCTGACCCGCGTCCATGCAGGCGGCGGCGTGGAGGGCGAAAACATCACCGTCCATGTCGTCCCGCTTGCCGACCTCGAAAGCTTTTACGCGGACAAGCGCGCGCAAGGGTGCGGCGTGGATGTGAAGCTGCTGTTGCTGCTCGGCCCTCCCCTGCTGGCTTAAACCGTCAGCCCTTGCCCTTGGTCTTGGTCGCGCCCGCCTTGCAGTTCGCCTCGATGAACGCGATGATCATCCCGGCGATGTCCTTGCCGGTGGCGTTCTCGATCCCCTCCAGCCCAGGCGAGCTGTTCACCTCCATGATGACGGGGCCGTGATTGGACCGCAGGATATCCACGCCAGCGACATTCAGCCCCATCACCCTGGCGGCCCGCACCGCGGTGGAGCGTTCCTCCGGCGTGATCTTGATCGCCTTGGCGGTGCCGCCGCGGTGCAGGTTGGACCGGAAGTCCCCCTTGGCCCCGGTGCGCATCATCGATGCGACAACCTTGCCGCCGATCACGAAGATGCGGATGTCGCTGCCATCGGCTTCCTTGATGAATTCCTGCACCAGAATGTTGACGTTCGCGCCGCGAAACGCCTCGATCACCGATTTGGCGGACTTCTCCGTCTCGCCCAGCACCACGCCGATGCCCTGGGTGCCTTCCAGCAGCTTGATGACGACGGGCGCACCGCCCACGATCTTCAGCACCTCGTCGGTCTGCTTGGGATCGTGCGCAAACGCAGTGACCGGCAGGCCCAGGCCGTGCTTGGCGAAAATCTGCATCGAGCGCAGTTTGTCGCGCGAGCGGCCGATCGCGACGCTCTCGTTCAGCGACCACACGCCCATCATCTCGAACTGGCGCAGCACCGCCAGGCCGTATTGCGTGATCGACGCGCCGATGCGCGGGATGACCGCGTCATAGCCGCCGATCGGCAGCCCGTGATACTGCGCGCCGGGCCGGTGCGAGGTGATGTTCATCGTCACCCGCAACGTGTTGAGCACGTCGATCTCGTGCCCGCGCGCGCGCGCCGCCTCGCACAGCCGTTGGTGGGAATACAGGCTCGCATTGCGGGCGAGCATGGCGATCTTCATCTGTCGGTCTCCTCGGGCTGGCCCAGCACCCATTTGCGCGCGCAATCGACGCGGAATCCGCGACGTAGAGCCCGGCGGCCGATCAATATGGGGAATGTCATGGTGGTGCGGTTCGCCAGGGTCATATGTCCCTTCCAGCGTACGCTACCAAGCATCATGGTCGTTTCTATGACATAGCGCAGTTCCACCGCGCCGTTCGAGCTTTTGATGCGGCGTTGCTCCACCGCAGGCGCACGGTATTTGCGCGCCGCCTCCCCCCGGTGTGCGCGGAACCAGAATTCGACGACCAACTGGCCGTCGATCATCAACGGGGCAACCCGCGTGGCGTGAATGGAAGAGGTTGCAGCGCCGGTGTCGATCTTGGCCTTGATCCGGTGCAATCCCAGATCCGGCAGATCGACGCATTCGCACCAGCCTATGTCCACCGGCTCCCGGTCGGCTTTGATCTTTCGTGGGGGCCGGGGCATCGCAGCGCCCGTTAGCAGGCCGCGCGGCCAGCGCAAGGGGCTTGCGGCGAGCAGTTCGTCCTGCTCGCCGCGCCCGTCATGATGTCAGACGACGCCAAAGGCGAGCATCGCATCGGCCACCTTCTTGAAGCCCGCGATGTTCGCGCCCTTCACATAGTCGATATGGCCCTTGCCGTTGTCGCCATAGGTCAGGCAGCTGTTGTGGATGCCCATCATGATGTCCTTGAGCATCTGCTGAAGCTCGTCTTCCTTCCAAGCACGCCGCCCGGAATTCTGGCTCATTTCAAGGCCCGATACGGCCACCCCGCCGGCATTGGATGCCTTGCCTGGCGCATACAGGATCTTGGCATCCTTGAACACGTGCACGCCTTCCAGATCGGTCGGCATGTTGGCACCTTCGGACACTGCGATGCAGCCGTTCTTGACCAGCATCTTTGCGTCCTCACCCAGCAGTTCGTTCTGCGTGGCGCAGGGCAACGCGACATCGCACGGCACGCTCCAGGGCGTCTTGTCGGCAGTGAACGTGGCTTTCGGAAACTCGGCAACATATTCCTCGATGCGTCCGCGCCGCACGTTCTTGAGGTCCTTTACCCAGTTGATCTTCTCCTGCGTGATGCCATCGGGATCGTGGATGAAGCCGCCGGAATCGGACAAAGTGAGCACCTTGCCGCCCATCTGCACGATCTTTTCCGCCGCATGGGTGGCAACGTTGCCCGATCCGGAGATGACCGCCGTCTTGCCCACCAGATCATCGCCCTTGTGCGCCAGCATGTTGGCGAGGAAGTACACCGCGCCGTAGCCGGTCGCCTCGGTACGGATCAGCGAGCCGCCCCATTCCAGACCCTTGCCGGTCAGGACGCCGGTAAACTGGTTGGTGATGCGCTTGTACTGGCCAAACATGTAGCCGATCTCGCGGCCGCCCACGCCGATGTCGCCCGCAGGCACATCGACATCCGCACCGATGTGGCGGTACAGTTCGGTCATGAAGCTCTGGCAGAAACGCATGATCTCGCGCGTGCTCTTGCCCTTGGGGTTGAAGTTCGATCCGCCCTTGCCGCCGCCCATGGGAAGGCCGGTCAATGCGTTCTTGAAGGTCTGCTCGAACGCCAGGAATTTCAGCACCGATTCCGTCACCGATGGGTGGAAGCGGATGCCGCCCTTATAGGGGCCGATGGCGTTGTTGTTCTGCACGCGCCAGCCACGCTGCACGCGGATGTTGCCGTTGTCGTCTTCCCAGCAGACGCGGAAGGATACGATGCGGTCGGGCTCTGCAATACGCCGCAGGATCTGCTGTGAATGGTATTGCTCTTTGCCTTCCATGAAATCGAAGATGTCTTCGGCAACTTCCTGCACGGCCTGAACGAATTCGGGCTGGTGTGGATTGCGCTTCTTCACGCCCTCCATAAATTTCGGCAGGTTTACGTGTTCAGTAACGGCCATGGGTTTGCCCCCTCCTAAGGTGCTGTTTGCGAACTAGCGCGACCCGGCCCGAATGCGGCAAATTCTGCTGATTCGCCTGCATTTCTGGGCGAACCTTAACGCATATTTCCAAGGGCGATAGTGCAAATTGGCACAGGCACATGCGGCGCTTTGCGGAGCCATCGGCCAGCCATTTTGCGCGCCGACACAGCGGCTGTGAACGCCTTAGCGGCCCGTCTCGTCGTTGCTGTCGTCACGTAACGGGCGTGCAGGCGGACGCGTGCCTGCGGGCTTTGGGGCGGGTTTTGCGGCGGGCTTCGGCGCGGGCTTTACCGCAGGCTTGGGAGGCGCGTCTTCTGGTGTAGTTGCTGCCGTATCGTCATCGGGCTGCAGGTCGGCAACGAGCGCGCCAACGCTGCCGCTGGTCTGGGCCTCTGTGCCCTCGCCAGCAGCGTCAATGCCCGCATCGCCTTCGTCCTCGGTCGCCTCGGGCTTGGGTGCCTCGCCGCCGTCGTCTGCATCCGCTCCGCCACCGACCAATGGCCCCAGCGCCATGGCAAAGCGCGATGCCTGCGCGACGATCACGCCATCGACCGCAGGCGCGACATCAGCCGTTGCCATGCGCATGAAGCCGCCTGCGACATATTCGAACGTCAGCTTCGTTCCGCCCTTGATGGGTGCCAGGGTGACCGTCATCGTGCCCACCATGGCTTCGCTCTGCAGCGGCCCCAGCGCGCCCGACATGCGCAGCAACTTGCCCGGGTCGACATAGACGATCTGCATGTGCTGCACGCTGCCGCGCAACGTGCGCTGCGGCACGCCGCCTTCGCTGGTCGCATCGTTCTGGATCAACTCGCAAAAACAGCCGCCCGCCTGCGCGTCCATATACAAATTGTCGGAATTGCCGGTCCAGGTATGCGCCTTGTCCCACCACTTGCCCGGCGTGCGCAGCATGGCAAACGCCGCATCGGGCTCTGCCGAGACCGTTACCGTGTGGCGGACGGCAAAGCCGTTGTCCGTGCTGGCGGTAACCTCGGCGTTGGCGGGCGCATGGACCGCAGCGGTGGTGAGCACCAGAGCCGCAATGGCAGAAGCTACACGCATGTCATGATCCCCTGTCTATAGCCCGCGGTTCATGCTCCCAAAAGCCATCTCCTGCAAGCATGCCCTGTGCGCTCCCACGGGGAGGCACAGAGCCAAGCCAGTCCGCCTCGGCGACGCGCGAGGCCTTCAAAAAACTCAGATGGTGCACAAGCGGTACTTTCGTGCATCGCCGGAGAACAAATTCCTTTCAGATGGCAGCCCTGAAGGGGACATCTGCATCTCCCCACAAATCCACTGAGTAACTGCCGCGTCATTTCGGAGAAAAATGCTATGGATCACGTGACCAGAACGGCCCGAATGCTGGCTGCCGCCTTTCTGCTGGCGTCGTCGGCAACCGCACAAGCACCGGCCAATGACCCTGCCGAAGGTCCCAATGCAGCGCCGGTTATCCAAAGCGTGAAAATCGGTACGCAAATGTGGATGACGGAGAATTACGCAGGAACACGCTTTCGCAACGGCGACCCGATCGCGCGGCTAACCGAAGCATCCGATTGGGCTGAGGCAGGGCGTAGGGGATTACCGGCTTACACCAGCTACTCGAACCAGACACTTCCGCCAGCCAAGTGGGGTCTACTTTACAACTTCGCGGCGGTCACTGATGGACGCGGCATTTGCCCAGAAGGTTGGCGTGTCCCAAACAATCGTGACTGGAACACGCTGGAAGATTTTCTCGGTGGAGGTGCTCAAGCCGCAAAGGCACTGAAGGCTACCGACGGCTGGCCCGGACCAAATGCGGGGGAAAACAGCAGCGGGTTTGCTGCACTCCCGGCAGGCTGGCGAACGCAAGAAGGCATCTTTTATCTGGCCGGACGCATTGGCTATTTCTGGACCAGCGATCGATCACCGGATGGGACTGTGATTTCCCACATGATATTCGATGTAAAACGACCGATGTTTAGAATTGGCTATGATCCTGGCATGGGCCAGTCCCTGAGATGCATTGCCGAATGATCAGACTGTCGAAGATGGCTTATGATTGACCCGGCGTCGGTGCCGCTTCCCACCCAATTCCGGACATAGGAGTAGTCACAAGCCTGCACCAAAAGCTGCCGTGCCAAACTGCGAACCGCTGACCGTAATCGTGCCAAGGCAGGCTCGACCGAGCGTCTCGGCTATGCGTCGAGAATACCTGCAATATCGGCAGCGACCGCATCCATGCTGGCCATGCCGTCCACCCGGCTGACGATGTTGCGGGCGTCGTAGATCGGCAGGATCGGCGCGGTCTTGGCGCGGTACTCGGCCATGCGGGTGCGCACGGTGTGCTCGTTGTCATCCGGGCGGCGCTTGAATTCGGTGCCACCGCATTTGTCGCACACGCCTTCCACGGCAGGCAGCTTGAACCGGTCGTGATAGCCCTCGCCGCAATTGGCGCAGGTGAAACGGCCGGTAATCCGGTCGACCAGGGCGTCTTCGTTGACGCCCAGTTCGATGACATGATGCAGGCTACGGCCGCGCGCATCCAGGATGGCATCGAGCGCTTGTGCCTGCGCTGCGGTGCGCGGATAGCCATCGAAGATGATGCCGGTTTCGGGCGACAGCTGGTCGAGCGCATCGCCGATGATGCCCGAGACGATCTCGTCAGACACCAGTTCGCCCGCTTCCATCACAGCCTTGGCCTGCAGCCCGATCGGCGAGCCTGCCTTGACGGCGGCGCGCAGCATATCGCCGGTGGAAAGCTGCTTCATGCCGCGTTCGTCAACAAGACGCTGCGCCTGAGTGCCTTTGCCGGCACCCGGAGGGCCTAATAGAATTATATTCATGGGCAGTCGCATCCCCCGTGGGCCGGTTGCCCCGGCCCATGTTTTTTCAGATAGAAACGCTTAGCGCAAGCGCCCCTTCAATTTCGCCTTCTTGATCAGGTCAGCATATTGGTGCGCCAGCAGATGGCTCTGGATCTGCGTGATCGTATCCACGGTCACGTTCACCACGATGAGCAGGCTGGTGCCGCCCAGGAAGAACAGAGGAATGCCGGTCTGTGCAATCACATACTCAGGCAGCACGCACACAAAGGTCAGGTAGGCTGCACCGACCACGGTGATGCGGGTCAGCACGTAATCGAGGTACGTCGCGGTATTCTTGCCGGGACGGATGCCGGGGATGAACCCGCCATTCTTCTTGAGATTCTCTGACGTCTCTTCCGGGTTGAACACCACGGCGGTGTAGAAGAAGCAGAAGAAGATGATGCCGAGCGCATACAGCGTCATGTACAGCGGCTGGCCGTGCTGGAGATACTGGTTCAGCGTCACCAGCGTCTGGCCGAGCGTCGAGTTCGGGTCAGCCGAGCTGCCTGCGAACTGCGAGATCGTGAGCGGCATCAGCAGCAGCGACGAGGCAAAGATCGGCGGGATGACGCCTGCGGTATTGATCTTGAGCGGAAGATGGCTGCGGTCGGCCTGCATCACGCCGCGCTGCGTCGCGCGCTTGGGATACTGGATCAGCACCCGGCGCTGTGCACGCTCCATGAAGCAGATGAACACCACCAGGCCGACGATCATGATCAGCAGGCCGACGATCAGGAACGGCGAGATCGAACCGGTGCGGCCGCCTTCGAACATCTGCGCGATGAACACCGGCATCTGGGCGACGATGCCGGCCATGATGATCAGCGAAATGCCGTTGCCGATGCCGCGCGCGGTGATCTGCTCACCCAGCCACATCAGGAACATGGTGCCGCCGACAAGGCTGATGACGGCGCCGACGCGGAACATGATGCCCGGATCGACCACCGCCTGAATGCCGCTGGCACCAGCGTAGGATTCAAGGCCTACGGCGATGAAATAGCCCTGCAACGCGGTCAGGAACACCGTGCCATAGCGGGTATACTGGTTGAGCTTCTTGCGGCCGGATTCGCCTTCCTTCTTGATCGCTGCCAGTTGCGGCGACAGCGAGGCTGCCAGCTGCACCACGATCGAGGCGGTGATGTACGGCATCACGCCGAGCGCGATCAGGCTCATACGCTCCAGCGAACCGCCGGAGAAGGTGTTGAAGATATCCAGAACGCCGCCCTTGGTCTGCTCGTAGAGCGCCGCCAAAGCGGTAGGATCGACGCCGGGCAGCGGCACATAGCTCAGCAGGCGGAAGATAATCAGCGCGCCGATGGTGAACCAGATGCGGTTCTTCAGTTCGGTCGCCTGGCTGAATTTAGCCATGCTGAAGTTGCTTGCCAGATTATCGGCCCGTGATGCCATGAACCCGTGTTCCCAAACTGCGGCCTGTATGCGCTATCGATTGCGCGGGGCCGAAAATACAATGATGTCGCGATGCGCAGCGCGCGCATGGCCTGCAGACGATGATCCTGCGATACCGCCTTGCGGCGCTTCAAGCAAGACGCCCCGCGCTCACCATATCGGGAGGCGGGGCGCGCTTGGCAAGCTCAAGTCGGCTGACTTAGGCTTTCTTCTCGTAAGGCGGCTTGATGTACTTGGGCCGCGGCAGAATGATGTCCACCTTGCCGCCTGCCTTTTCAATCGCTTCGACGGCAGACTTCGACGCACCGGCAACGGCGAAGTTCACCTTGGCGGTGATTTCACCCTTGGCGAGCAGACGCACGCCGTGCTTGCCGCCACGCGACAGGCCGGCAGCGCGCAGCGCCGCCTGATCGACAGTGCCATCGGTCGGAAGCTTGCCGGCATCGATGAACTTCTGGATCATGCCCAGATTGACGATGTCGTAATCCTTGCCGAACGGATTGTTGAAGCCGCGCTTCGGGATCCGCATGTGAAGCGGCATCTGGCCGCCTTCGAATCCGGCGATGGACACGCCCGAGCGGCTGGTCTGGCCCTTCTGGCCACGTCCGCCGGTCTTGCCCTTGCCCGAGCCGATGCCGCGTCCGACGCGCATCCGGCCCTTGCGGGCGCCATCATTGTCCTTGATTTCGTTCAGTTTCATAGTGTGCACTCGCTTTCGCTTTGTTCGCGCTAATCCGGTCCGTCCCCTGCTGGGGCCAAATCCGGGTGACCAAGAGCGGCGCTCCTAGTCCAAACAGAGAGGGGAATGCCAGCACAATGTGCGCATTCCCCTCCCCTAACCCGCTTCCCCGTCGGGAAACGGACATCTCGTGTCAGTCGATGACCGTGACCATGTGGCGGACCTTCTGGAGCATGCCGCGAATTTCGGGCGTGTCCGTGTGTTCCACGACGCGGTTCATCTTGTTCAGGCCAAGGCCGATCAGGACCTTGCGCTGCGATTCAGGACGACGGATCGGCGATCCGGTCTGCTTCAGCTTGATGGTTGCCATGATGCGTTACTCCGTAATCGCAGCGGCTTCAGCCTCAGCGACCACAGCCGATGCACCACCGCGGCCCAGCAGGTCGGCAATCTTCTTGCCACGACGTGCTGCCACCGACTTGGGGCTGGTCTGTTCGCCGAGCGCCTCGAAGGTCGCGCGGATCATGTTATAGGGGTTCGACGTTCCGTTGGACTTGGTCACAACGTCGGCCACGCCCAGGCTTTCGAACACGGCGCGCATCGGACCACCGGCGATGATGCCGGTACCCTGGGGCGCGCTGCGCAGCGTAACCTTGCCCGCACCGAAATGGCCGGTGCCGTCATGGTGCAGCGTGCGGCCTTCCTTCAGCGGAACGCGGATCATCTTCTTCTTGGCAGCAGCGGTTGCCTTGCTGATCGCCTCAGGCACTTCGCGGGCCTTGCCATGGCCGAAGCCTGCACGACCCTGGCCGTCACCGACCACGACCAATGCTGCAAAGCCGAAGCGCTTGCCGCCCTTGACGGTCTTGGAGACGCGGTTGATGTGGACCAGCTTTTCGATCAGCTCGTCGCCCTGTTCCTCATCGCGCTTGTTGCGGTCGTCCCGGCGGCCACGGCCACCGCGATCGTTACCGCCACGCTCGTTGCCACCACGGCCACGACCGCGACCGCCACGACCCTGGCGTTCTGCCTGAGGTGCGCTTTCGGTGCCTGCGCCCGATGCTTCTGCGTTGTTCACTTCATCAGCCATCGCTTAAAACTCCAGTCCGCCTTCGCGTGCGGCATCGGCCAGGGCCTTGACCCGGCCATGAAAAATGAAACCGCCACGGTCGAACACAACGGTGGTCACACCCGCCTGCTTGCCGGCTTCGGCAATCTGCTTGCCCACGGCAATGGCATCGGCAACGGTTGCACCCGATGCCTTGCTGCCCTTGACCAGCGTCGATGCGGAAGCCAGCGTCTTGCCGGCGGCATCGTCGATGATCTGTGCGTAGATGTGCTTGCCGGTGCGGTGCACCGAAAGACGGGGACGTCCGCCTGCCCGGGCACGCAGCGAACTGCGTACGCGCTGACGGCGACGATCGAATAAAGAGAGCTTCGCCATGGCTTACTTCTTCTTCCCTTCCTTGCGGAAGATAAACTCGCCCGCATATTTGATACCCTTGCCCTTGTAGGGCTCCGGCTTACGCCAGCGACGGATTTCAGCGGCAACCTGGCCTACCTTCTGGCGGTCGCTGCCCGAAATGTGAATCGTCGTCTGATCCGGTGTCTTGATGTCGATGCCATCAGGAATGGCGAAGTCGACGTCATGGCTGTAGCCGAGCTGCAGCTTGAGGTTGCTGCCCTGCACGTTGGCACGATAGCCAACGCCGGTGATGTTCAGCGTCTTGGTGAACCCTTCGGTCACACCGACCACCAGGTTCTGCACCAGCGTACGCTGCATGCCCCAGAACGCACGCGCACGGCGCGTGTTGTTCGCAGGCTTCACCGCCAATTCGCCATCACCCAGTTCATAGGTGATGTCGGGAACGGTCGCCATGGTCAGCTCGCCCTTGGGGCCCTTCATCGTGATGACGCCATTGGCCATCGATGCAGTAACACCTGCAGGAATGGCCACCGGCTTTTTACCAATGCGGCTCATATCAAAATACCTCCGCCAGCACTTCGCCGCCAACATTCTGTTCGCGCGCTTCCGCGTCGGACAGAACACCACGGGGAGTGGACACGATGGTGATGCCCAGGCCGTTGCGCACGATCGGCAGTTCCTTGGAACCCGAATAGACGCGGCGGCCAGGCTTGGAGACGCGCGCGACGTGCTTGATCGCGGGCTGGCCCTCGAAATACTTCAGCTCGATGCGCAGGCCCTTGTGACGGCCCAGCAGCTCTTCGCTATATCCGCGGATATAGCCTTCGCGCTGCAGAACATCGAGAACGCGGGCGCGCAGGTTCGATGCCGGAGACATCACGCTGTCCTTCTTGGCCTGCTGGCCATTGCGGATGCGGGTGAGCATATCGCCCAGAGGATCGGTCATTGCCATATCATCAAATCCTTACCAGCTGGACTTCGTAACGCCGGGGATAAGGCCCTTGTTGGCCAGATCCCGCAGCTCGATACGGCACAGCCCGAACTTGCGGTAATAGGCGCGGGGACGACCGGTGGTTGCACACCGGTTGCGCACGCGCGTGGGGTTTGCGTTGCGCGGCAGTTCCGCCATCTTGAGACGAGCGATCAGACGCTCGGTTTCGTCAAGATTGGTATCTTCAGCCTTCGCACGGAGACGCGCATAACGGCCAGCATACTGCTTGACCATCTTCTTGCGACGTTCGTTCTTATTGATGGAACTCAGTTTCGCCATGACTTAAGTTCTCGCCTTTCTATTGCGAGACGGGAGCGTTATTACGCGGCCGCCTTTTCCTGGGTTTCCTCGATCGGGAACGGGAAGCCGAAGAGGCGCAGCAGTTCGCGCGCTTCATCGTCCGTCTTGGCCGTCGTGGTCACAATGATATCCATACCGCGAACAGCATCGATCTGGTCGTAGCTGATCTCGGGGAAGATGATCTGCTCTTTCAGGCCCATGGCATAGTTGCCACGGCCATCAAAGCTCTTGGGGTTCAGGCCACGGAAATCGCGGATGCGCGGCATCGCGATCGTCACCAGACGATCCAGAAACTCGAACATGCGCTCCTTGCGCAGCGTCACCTTGCAACCGATCGGCATGCCTTCGCGCAGCTTGAACTGTGCGATCGACTTGCGTGCCTTGGTGATGACGGGCTTCTGGCCAGCAATCAGCTCCATTTCGGCAGCGGCGGTGGTCACCTTCTTCTTGTCCTGGCTGCCTTCACCGACACCCATGTTGATGGTGATCTTTTCCAGCTTGGGGACCTGCATCGGGTTCGTGTAACCGAACTTTTCCTGCATCGCCTTGACGACAACTTCGTCATAGCGCGTGCGCATGCGGGGTGTGTATTTATCAGCCATCGATCTTTTCCCCTGACTTCACAGCCACGCGGACCTTCTTGCCATCGACCGTTTCAAAACGGACGCGCGTGGGCGCGCCGGTCTTGGGATCGGCAACAGCAACCTTGGAAATGTGCATGGGGGCTTCGACACGGTCGAGACCACCCTGCGGGTTTGCCTGGCTGGGCTTGCGATGGCGAACCATCACGTTGAGACCGGACACGAGGACCTTGTCGTCCTTCGGCATCACCTTGGCGACGGTGCCGGTGCGGCCCTTGTCCTTGCCGGACAGGACGACGACGTTGTCACCCTTTTTGATTTTAGCGCTTGCCATGATTACAGCACCTCCGGAGCCAGCGAGATGATCTTCATGTGCTTGCGCGCACGAAGTTCACGCACCACGGGGCCAAAAATGCGCGTGCCGATCGGCTCGTCATTCTTGTTGACCAGCACGGCAGCGTTACCGTCGAAACGGATCACGGTGCCATCGGGACGACGAACGTCCTTGGCGGTGCGAACGATGACGGCGCGGTGAACGTCGCCCTTCTTGACGCGGCCACGGGGCGCAGCTTCCTTGACGGAGACGACGATGATGTCGCCCACGCCGGCAAAGCGACGCTTCGATCCGCCGAGAACCTTGATGCACTGGACGCGCTTGGCGCCACTGTTGTCTGCAACATCAAGATTGGATTGCATCTGGATCATGGATCCGTTTCCTTCTTGTCTGGCTTGCCGGAACCAGTCCGGCAGTTCCTAATTGAATTACGCTTCCGAAGACGCCTCAGGTGCCTTGTGGGTGTTAACCCGATCCAGCACCTTCCAGGTCTTCAGCTTCGAAATCGGCGCCGTCTCTTCGATGCGGACGGTTTCGCCTTCCTTGAAGCTGTTGGTCTCGTCGTGCGCGTGATACTTCTTCGAGCGGCGGATGATCTTCCCGTACAACGGGTGCTTCACCTTGCGCTCGACATTCACCACGACGGTCTTGTCGCCCTTGTCGGAGACCACCGTTCCGGTCAGAACTCGTTTCGGCATATCGGCCTCCTTACTTGGCAGCAGCGGCGCGGGCGCGCTCGCTCTGCAACGTCTTGATGCGGGCAATGTTGCGACGCACTTCGCGAACCCGTGCGGGACGCTCAAGCTGGTTGGTCGCAGCCTGGAAGCGCAGATTGAACGCTTCCTTCTTCAGCGCGCCCAGTTCGGTCGACAGCTGGTCGTCGGTCTTGGTCCGCAGGTCTTCAGTAGTATTGCTCATCACTCACCTCCCAGGTGCGACGTATCGCCGAGGCGAGCCACAACCTTGGTCTTGATCGGCAGCTTCATCGCTGCGCGCTCGAAGGCAACCGCAGCGATCGGTCCGGGGACGCCATCCAGTTCAAACAGGATGCGGCCGGGCTTGACGCGTGCGGCCCAATATTCGACCGAACCCTTGCCCTTGCCCTGACGGACTTCAGCCGGCTTCTTGGTCACCGGCACATCGGGGAACACGCGGATCCACAAACGTCCCTGACGCTTGATGTGACGCGTGATCGCACGGCGGGCCGCTTCGATCTGGCGAGCGGTAATCCGCTCGGGTTCCATCGCCTTCAGGCCATACGACCCAAAGTTCAAGCTGGTGCCGCCGGGCGCATCGCCCTTGATCCGGCCTTTGAAAGCCTTGCGGAACTTCATTTTCTTCGGTTGCAGCATGATGCTCTACCTTGCCTATCTGTTCTGGGCTCAGCGGGCCGGACGGACGCCGGAAGTCTGTGCTTCCATCATCAGCCGGTCCTGCGCCATCGGATCGTGACCAAGGATTTCGCCCTTGAAGATCCAGCACTTGATGCCGATGATGCCGTACGCGGTCAGCGCCTCGGAATGGGCATAATCGACGTTACCGCGCAGCGTGTGCAGCGGAACGCGGCCTTCACGATACCATTCGGTACGCGCGATTTCCGCGCCACCCAGACGGCCACCGCAGGTAATCTTGATGCCTTCAGCACCCAGACGCAGCGCCGACTGAACGGCACGCTTCATGGCACGACGGAAAGCAACGCGGCGGATCAGCTGATCGGCGATGCCCTGTGTAACGAGCTGAGCGTCGATTTCCGGCTTGCGGATTTCCACGATGTTGAGCTTGACCTCACCACCGTCGATCATCGATTCAAGCTTCTTGCGCAGCTTTTCGATGTCCGCACCCTTCTTGCCGATGATCACGCCAGGGCGTGCAGCATAGATGGATACGCGGCAAAGACGCGCAGGACGCTCGATCACCACCTTGGAGATCGCTGCCTGGGGCATCGTCTTCATGATGAACTTGCGAAGCTCGATGTCTTCCTTGAGCATCTTGGCATAGTTGCGCCCTTCGGCGTACCAGCGGCTGTCCCAGGTGCGGTTGATCTGCAGACGCAGGCCGATCGGATTGCTCTTCTGACCCATGACTTACGCTTCCTCTTGTTCGCGCACGACGATGCGCAGGCGGCTGAACGGCTTCAGAATGCGGCTGGAACGGCCACGTGCACGCGTCATGAAACGCTTCATCGTGATTGCCTTGCCAACACTCGCTTCAGCGACGACCAGCGCGTCAACATCGAGATTGTGGTTGTTTTCAGCGTTCGCAATCGCAGATGCCAGCACCTTGCGTGCGTCAACCGCCATGCCCTTCTTGGAGAAGGCCAGGATGTTCATCGCCTCTTCAGCCTTCTTGCCGCGGATCAGCGCAGCAACCAGGTTGAGCTTCTGTGCCGAACCACGGATAGTGGTGCCGACAGCCAAAGCCTCGTTCTCGCCTACGCGGCGCGGAGATTTTGCCTTGCCCATTAGCGCTTGCCCTTCTTGTCAGCAGCGTGGCCAGGGAAGGTGCGGGTCGGGGCGAATTCGCCCAATTTGTGACCCACCATGTCTTCGTTGACCGAAACCGGGATGAACTTGTGGCCGTTGTACACGTTGAACGTCAGGCCGACGAACTGCGGCAGGATCGTCGAACGACGCGACCAGGTCTTGATCGGAGCACGGCCGCCAGCGTCCTGCGCCGTTTCTGCCTTCTTCAGCAGATACAGGTCGAAGAACGGCCCTTTTTTGATGGAGCGAGCCATGACTTACCTCTTCTTCTTCGCGTGACGTGACCGGATGATCATCTTGTCCGTCGACTTGTTCTTGCGGGTGCGCATGCCCTTGGTCGGCTTGCCCCACGGAGTTACCGGGTGACGGCCGCCAGAGGTGCGGCCTTCACCACCACCATGCGGGTGATCAACCGGGTTCTTGGCGACACCGCGCGTCAGCGGACGACGGCCCATCCAGCGCTTGCGGCCAGCCTTGGCGAAGTTCTGGTTGCTGTTGTCGGGGTTCGACACAGCGCCCACGGTACCCATGCAGGCGCCGGGGATGTAACGCTGTTCGCCCGAGTTCAGACGGACCATCACCATGCCGCGGTCACGGCCGACGACCTGAGCGTAGGTGCCTGCCGAACGCGCGATCTGACCGCCCTTGCCCGGCTTCATCTCCACATTGTGGATGATGGTGCCGACCGGCATCTGCGCCAGCTTCATCGCGTTGCCCGGCTTCACGTCGGTCTTTTCCGCCGCGATCACCTGATCGCCGACAGCCAGACGCTGAGGCGCCAGGATGTAGGCAACTTCACCGTCGTCATACTTGATGAGCGCGATGAAGGCGGTGCGGTTGGGATCGTACTCGATCCGCTCAACAGTGCCGGCAACGTCCATCTTGCGACGCTTGAAATCGACGATGCGATAACGCTGCTTGTGGCCGCCTGCGATACCGCGCGAGGTGACGTGACCCTTGTTGTTGCGGCCACCGGTCTTGCGCTTGCCTTCGGTCAGCGCCTTGACGGGGCCGCCCTTGTACAGGTCGCTGCGATCGACAAGGATCAGACCGCGACGGCCCGGGCTTGTCGGATTATATGATTTGAGTGCCATATCTCTATCCTGTCAGCTACGAACCGCGCTCAAACGCCGGTGGTGACGTCGATCGACTGGCCTTCGGCCAACCGAACAACGGCTTTCTTGATGTCGTTGCGGGTGTAGGGACGGCCCTTCCAGCGCTTGACTTTGCCCTTCTGGACCAGGGTGTTGACCCCGATCACCTTGACATCGAACAGCGCCTCGACGGCTGCCTTGATCTGCGGCTTGGTCGCATCCTGGCTGACCTTGAACACGACCGCGTTGTTTTCGCTCAGCAGCGTCGACTTCTCGGTAATGTGCGGTGCAACGATCACGTCATAATGGCGTGTATCGATGGTGTCGGATTTTTTAGCCATTGAACCGTGCCTCCAGCTTTTCAACAGCGGCGCGGGTCAGCACCAGCGTATCGTGTTTCAGGATGTCATAGACGTTGGCACCAACGGCGGGCAGCACGTTCAGACCGATCAGGTTGGCCGAAGCCTTCCGGAAATTGTCGTTCACGGCATCGCCATCGATGAACAGCGCCTTCTTGCCAAGGCCGAGCTTGCCGAGCTGTGCCAGCAGGGTCTTGGTCTTGGCTTCAGTGAGGTCGAACGTGTCGAGCACGATCAGGCTTTCGCTGGCGACCTTGGATGACAGAGCCATCTTCAGGCCGAGAGCGCGAACCTTCTTGTTCAGCGAGGGGTTGAAGTCACGGACGCGGGGACCGTGAGCCTTACCACCACCGATGAAGATCGGAGCACGACGATCGCCGTGACGAGCGGTACCGCCGCCCTTCTGGCGACCGAACTTCTTGCCGGTGCGGGCAACATCGCTACGCTCACGTGCACCACGAGCGGTGCCGCGACGGCTTTCGAGCTGCCAGGTGACGACGCGGTGCAGAATGTCTGCGCGCGGGGTGACACCAAAGACGTCATCGTTCAGTTCGATGTCGCCCTTTGCGGTGGCGTCGAGGGTTTGGACCTTGAGCTTCATGGTTTAACCCTCCTTCTCTTCGGTGCTTGTGGGCTCATCGAGTGCGCCCCCCGAAGCAGGAACCTGTGCGGCGGCTTCTGCGATTTCCGCATCGGTCGGCGTCATCGGCGCTTCATGCTCGGCGGCGGGCTCGACCATGCCGGCGGGCACTTCTTCGTGATCGCTATGGTCGTTGGCGGTGTCGGCCGAACGGATCGCACCGGGATACGGCGCATCGGCGTGACGCTCTACTTTCACGGCATCGCGCACCATCAGCCAGCCACCCTTGGAACCGGGGACCGAACCCTTGACGAAGATCAGACCGCGCGCCTCATCGGTGCGGACGACTTCCAGGTTCTGCTGGGTACGCTGACGGTCGCCCATGTGACCGGCCATCTTCTTGTTCTTGAAAACCTTGCCGGGATCCTGGCGCTGGCCAGTCGAACCATGGGCACGGTGCGAGATCGACACGCCGTGCGATGCGCGCATACCACCGAAGCCCCAACGCTTCATGGCACCGGCAAAGCCCTTACCCTGGGTGTGACCGGTGATGTCGACCAGCTGGCCGGCGACAAAGTGGTTGGCGGAAATGGTGGCGCCAACATCCAGGATCGCATCGTCTGCGACACGGAATTCAGCCATCAGCATCTTGGGAGCGACTTCTGCCTTGGCAAAATGCTCACGCTGCGGCTTGTTGACGTTCTTTGGCTTGGCGGCTCCGGCACCCAGCTGAACAGCGACGTAACCGTCACGGTCCTGGTTCTTCACCGAAACTACCTGGCAATCTTCCAGCGACAGAACGGTGACCGGCACATGCCGACCATCTTCCTGAAACAGGCGGGTCATCCCGACTTTTTTCGCGATCACGCCAGTGCGCATGATCTTTCTCCCAATAGAGGCCCACCGACGTGATTGTCAGGGGGCGTATCCAAACGAAAACCCCCAAGGCTTTAACAACCTTGAGGGCCAACCCGAATTTTGATGATCACCCCGTCCGGGTTGGCTTTTTCCGCACCTCCCAAGAAGGAGTGTCGAAAAAGACGGGGGACCAGAGCCGCAGCATTGCTGCGCGGTATCCCTTTTGAGTTCCCATCGCGTGGATGGAAGCGCCGGTCCAAGCCCGGCGCCGGCTGGCATCAGGCCAGCTTAATCTCGACGTTCACGCCGGCAGCCAGTTCGAGCTTCATCAAAGCATCGACAGTGGCCGGGGTCGGCTGAACGATATCAAGCAGACGCTTGTAGGTGCGCACCTCGAACTGCTCGCGCGACTTCTTGTCGACATGCGGGCCGCGGTTCACGGTGAACTTCTCGATGCGCGTCGGCAGCGGAATGGGACCACGAATGAGAGCGCCGGTGCGACGGGCTGTATCGGCGATGTCGCCGGTTGCCTGATCGAGCACGCGATGATCAAATGCCTTGAGGCGAATACGGATATTCTGCGTTTCCATTACCACTTTACCGATGCGAAAGAGCGAAAAACAAACCGCCCCTGGAACCCGTTGGCTCTTGCGAACCCAACGCCGGGGCGGCCTATTGAAATATTGCCATCCCCCGCACGAATCAAACAACCCGTGCGGGAGAAGGCCCTATATTACTTGGAGATCGTGCTGACAACCCCAGAACCGACGGTCCGGCCACCTTCGCGAATTGCGAAGCGCAGACCCGGGTCCATGGCGATCGGTGCGATCAGCTTGACGCCGATCGTCACGTTGTCGCCCGGCATCACCATTTCGGTGCCCTCGGGCAGAACAACTTCACCGGTCACGTCGGTGGTGCGGAAGTAGAACTGCGGACGGTAGTTGGCGAAGAACGGCGTGTGACGGCCGCCTTCGTCCTTCGACAGAACGTAGACTTCTGCGTTGAACTCGGTGTGCGGCGTAACCGAACCGGGCTTGCAGAGAACCTGACCGCGCTCAACGTCTTCACGGGCAACGCCGCGTACCAGTGCGCCGATGTTGTCGCCAGCCATGCCCTGGTCGAGCAGCTTGCGGAACATTTCAACGCCGGTAACGACGGTCTTGCGGGTGTCCTTGAGGCCGACGATTTCGACTTCTTCACCAACCTTGACGATGCCCGATTCCACGCGGCCGGTCACAACCGTACCACGACCCGAGATCGAGAACACGTCTTCGACGGGCATCAGGAACGGGCGATCGATCGGACGTGCAGGCTGCGGGATGAACTCGTCCACGGCCTTCATCAGGGCGTAGATCGATTCCTTGCCGATTGCGTCGTCACGGCCTTCGAGAGCGGCCAGAGCCGAACCCTTGACGATGGGAATGTCGTCGCCCGGGAAGTCGTACGAGCTCAGCAGCTCGCGCACTTCCAGTTCAACCAGTTCCAGGATTTCTTCGTCGTCGACCTGGTCAACCTTGTTCATGTAAACGACCAGAGCTGGCACGCCGACCTGACGCGCAAGCAGGATGTGCTCGCGGGTCTGCGGCATCGGGCCGTCAGCAGCGTTCACAACCAGGATCGCGCCGTCCATCTGCGCAGCACCGGTGATCATGTTCTTCACATAGTCAGCGTGGCCGGGGCAATCGACGTGTGCATAGTGGCGTGCTTCGGTTTCATATTCGACGTGTGCGGTCGAAATGGTGATGCCGCGCTCGCGCTCTTCGGGAGCCTTGTCGATGTTGGCATAGTCGGTGAAGGTCGCGCCGCCGGTTTCAGCGAGCACCTTGGTGATGGCTGCGGTCAGCGTGGTCTTGCCATGGTCAACGTGACCGATGGTACCGATGTTGCAATGCGGCTTGTTCCGCTCAAATTTAGCCTTGGCCATTTTTTCCTACCTTCGTTCTTTTACTATCTATGGATAGTCCGCGCCGCGCTCTGGCCAGACTGTCCGAAACTGTCAACACCCAATTGAAAGCCCGACGCGCCTGAAAGCGCGATTCGGCGGGCTAAGGTCGAGCGCCTATAGCGACTATGCCCGGCTTATGCCAGCTTCTCCTTGACCTCAGCCGCGACATTCGCCGGGACTTCGTCATAGTGAGAAAACTGCATGGTGTACTGCGCACGTCCCTGAGTGAAGGAACGCAGCTGGTTCACGTAACCGAACATGTTTGCAAGCGGCACAACCGCTTCCACGGCCTGGGCATTACCGCGCGTGTCGGTGCCCTGGATCTGGCCGCGGCGGCTGTTGAGATCGCCGATAACGTCGCCCAGATAATCCTCAGGCGTCACCACTTCAACCTTCATGATCGGCTCAAGCAGCTTGATGCCCGACTTCTGCGCCGCTTCACGCATGGCCGCACGGCCTGCGATTTCAAACGCGAGCGCCGAAGAGTCGACGTCATGGTACGCACCGTCATACAGCTCGATCTCGAAATCGATGATCGGGAAGCCGACGAGCGAGCCGGACGCTGCAGTTTCGCGCATGCCCTTTTCAACCGAGGGAATGTATTCCTTTGGAATGTTGCCGCCCTTGACGTTGTCGGTGAAGATGATGCCCGAACCGCGCTCGCCCGGCGTGACCTTGAACTTCACGCGGCCGAACTGACCCGAACCACCCGACTGCTTCTTATGGGTGTAATCGATGTCCACGGCCTTGCCGAGGTACTCACGATACGCCACCTGCGGCGCGCCGACATTGGCTTCCACCTTGAACTCGCGACGCATACGGTCGACGAGAATTTCGAGGTGAAGTTCCCCCATGCCCTTGATGATCGTCTGGCCGCTTTCGCTGTCCGACGACACGCGGAACGAGGGATCTTCACGAGCAAGGCGGTTGAGCGCCACGCCCATCTTTTCCTGGTCAGCCTTGGTCTTGGGTTCCACCGAAAGCTCGATCACCGGCTCGGGGAATTCCATCCGCTCAAGGATGATCGGTGCGCTCGATGCGCACAGCGTGTCACCGGTCGTGGTGTCCTTGAGGCCCGCCAGAGCAACGATGTCGCCTGCGAACGCTTCCTGGATGTCTTCACGGCTGTTGGCATGCATCAGCAGCATACGGCCAACCTTTTCCTTCTTGTCCTTCACCGAATTGATGACGGTCGAAGCGGCTTCCAGCTTGCCCGAGTAAATACGCGCAAACGTCAGCGTGCCGACGAAGGGATCGTTCATGATCTTGAACGCCAGCGCCGAGAACGGCTCCTCGTCCGAGGACTTGCGCTCATCCGGCGTCACGCCGTCGAGCTTCAGGCCCTGAATCGCGGGAACGTCGAGCGGCGAAGGCAGATAGTCGACCACGGCGTCGAGCAGGGGCTGCACGCCCTTGTTCTTGAACGCCGAACCGCAGACCACGGGCACGAACGCCATCTCAAGCGTACCCTTGCGGATCAGCTTCTTGAGGTCGGCGGTGCTCGGCTCGTTGCCTTCGAGATACGCTTCCATCAGCGCGTCGTCGAGTTCGACGGCCATTTCGATCAGGTCGCTGCGATACTTTGCAGCCTTTTCCTTCAGATCGTCAGGGATTTCCTGATATTCGAACTTCGCGCCCAGGCTCTCTTCGAGCCAGATGATCGCGCGGTTCTCGACCAGGTCGACGAGGCCCTTGAAGCCGCCTTCGATGCCAATAGGCAGATACAGCACGGCCGGACGCGCGCCCAGGCGATCGATGATCGAGTTCACGCAGAAATAGAAATCCGCGCCGGTGCGATCGAGCTTGTTGATGAAGCACATGCGCGGCACGCCGTACTTGTCAGCCTGGCGCCACACGGTTTCGGACTGCGGCTCAACGCCTGCAACACCGTCAAAGCACGCAACCGCGCCATCGAGCACGCGCAGCGAACGCTCGACTTCAATCGTGAAGTCGACGTGGCCGGGAGTGTCGATGATGTTGATCAGGTGCTCTTCGCCCTTGCCCTCTTCAGCGCGCCACTTGCAGGTGGTGGCAGCAGACGTGATCGTGATCCCGCGCTCCTGCTCCTGCTCCATCCAGTCCATCGTCGCGGTGCCTTCATGCACTTCGCCGATCTTGTACGACTTGCCGGTGTAATAGAGGATCCGCTCGGTCGTGGTGGTCTTGCCCGCGTCGATATGGGCCATAATGCCGATATTGCGGTACTTTTCCAGGGGATGGCTGCGTGCCATGATCATTAACTCCAGGTGTGGGCCAGCTATGGGGATGCAATTTGCCGCGCGCTATAATGAAGCCCCCGCGCTTTGGCCAGCGCGAATTGGGGTTATCGATGTAGCAAACGCCAAACCCCTCTCCCGTTGCAGAAAGAGGACGGTGCGCCTCTCCAGCAAGCTGGCCGAGGCGAAAATTGGAGAGGGGCAGGTCAGCACCCGATGTGCGCCCTGCCCTCCTCCTGCTTCAAATCGTGAAGCGAACTCTCTCCCGCAAGGGAGAGAGTGATATTTACCAGCGATAGTGCGAGAATGCGCGGTTCGCTTCAGCCATGCGGTGCGTGTCTTCACGCTTCTTGACCGCATTGCCGCGGTTGTTGGCAGCGTCGAGCAGTTCGCCCGACAGACGCGCTGCCATGGTGGTTTCGCTGCGGTTGCGCGCAGCCGAAATCAGCCAGCGGATGGCAAGCGCCTGAGCGCGCTCGGGACGGACTTCGACGGGAACCTGATAGGTCGCACCACCGACGCGGCGGCTGCGCACTTCGATGCCGGGCTTCACGTTGTTCAGCGCATCGTGGAACATGGGCAGCGGGTCGGCCTTGGCCTTGGTCTGCATGGTTTCCATTGCGCCATAAACGATCCGCTCTGCGACGGACTTCTTGCCGTCAAGCATCAGGTTGTTCATGAATTTCGAAAGCGTCAGATCACCGAACTTGGGATCGGGAAGGATGACGCGCTTTTCTGGGCGACGACGACGTGACATAAGTAACTCCTGAAAAAACTGCGGTCGGTCAGCGAGGGACTATGGATCCCGGATAAAATCGCCTGACGCGATTTTTCCGGGATGATCCGTCCCCCGGACGGATCACTTGGGCCGCTTGGCGCCGTACTTGGAACGGCTCTGCTTGCGGTCCTTGACACCCTGGGTATCGAGAACGCCGCGCAGAACGTGGTAACGCACACCGGGAAGGTCGCGTACGCGTCCGCCACGGATCAGCACGACCGAGTGCTCCTGCAGGTTATGGCCTTCACCCGGAATGTAGGTGATGACTTCGCGGCTGTTGGTCAGACGGACCTTGGCCACCTTGCGCAGTGCCGAGTTCGGCTTTTTCGGAGTCGTCGTATAGACGCGGGTGCAAACGCCACGCTTCTGCGGGTTTGCATCCATTGCGGGTACCTTGGACTTCGCCTTCTGGGGTACCCGGCCCTTGCGGACCAGCTGATTGATAGTTGGCATGTTTCTCTTCACCTGATTGGTATAAGGTAAGGTTACTCTGCCGCCCGATACGCTTGCCGTTTTGCTGGGATGCAAACCGGTATGGTGGAGGCTCCGCCTTTTGCCCACCCGCACCTGACGCCAGTGTTGTGCTTGTTGTTCGATCCGAAAGACGCAATGCGCCGATACAATCGAAGCGCGGCCCTTAGCGGCGATTCCCCGTATCGTCAAGCTGCAGCGGAAAGCGGGTAGCCTTGTGCAAGGATCGCCTGGCGCTGCGCCGACCAGTCTTCAAAGTGCCAGAATTCGGGCCGCTCCGTCCCCAGAATCTGCACGCCCCGGTCCGGTACGATTGTCAGTTCCTTGGGCGCGATCTCCTGCAGGCGCGAGGTGCAATAGAACGGCAGCACCCTCACCCCGGACGGATCATCCAGGCCGTGGTCCACCACCAGCGCCAGCCTGTGGTCGTTCAACCGCACCAGCCCGCCAGCGGGGTACAGGCCCATGGAGTTGATGAACACCTGCATCAGCCGGGCATCGAAATGCCCCTGCCACTGGATCATCCGCCCCAGCGCCACGCACGGCGTCCACGGGTCCTTGTAGGGCCGGTTCGAGGTAACCGCATCGTACACGTCGCAAATTGCCCCCATCCGCGCGGCGAGGCTGATCTCCTCGCCCTGCAGCCCGAACGGGTAGCCGGTGCCATCGATCTTTTCATGGTGGTGCAGGCACACATCCCGCGCGATATCGGGGATGTCGGCATTATCGCCAATCAGCGCATGGCCCCGCTCCGGATGGCTGCGGATGGTCTGCATCTCGTCATCTGTCAGCCGATCAGCCTTGTCCAATATGCCCTGCGGCACCGCCATCTTGCCAAGGTCGTGCAACAGCCCCGCGACGCCCATCGAACGGATCGTGGCGTCATCCAGGTCCAGCTTGCAGGCGAAGTTGATCATCAGCGTGCACACCGCAACCGAGTGCATATAGGTGTATTCGTCCTTGTTCTTCAGCCGGACAAGGCTGGCCAGCGCCTGGTTGTTGCGCTGGACGGATTCGCGGATTTCATCGATCAGCGGAAGGACTTCCGGCAGTTTCACCGCGTGACCCAGCCTGGCCGACTCAAACATCGCGCCGACCTTCTTTTTCGATTTCTCGACGATTTTTGCGGCCTTGCGCGTTTCCTGGCGGAAGCTGGTCTTTACAGGCGCGCTGCCGGGCGGGACGTAGCGTGTGGCGATCGGTGCGGGCAGCGGTCGTGCCTGGGGCCGGGTCACCGGTGTCGTCACTGCAGGCATTGAAGGCACCGGCGCTGCTCCGCGCGCCTGATCCACGATCACCGCTGAAACCTTGCTCTGGCGGATCTTTTCGAGATCCTGGCCTTCCGTCAGCAGGAACTTCTTGCGCCAGAATGGGTGGTCGAACCACGAGCCATCAAACCCGTGGATGAACATCCCCAGTTCCACCTCGCCCGGTTTGATCCTGCGCAACATTTGCTCTGCCGTCCCCCAACGCCTGTCTGGTGCAGCGGACCCAAGGCGGTCCGGCAACAATCATCGACAGGCCGTAATGGCAGGGAAAGTTTAATTGAAGGTAATGGCTCGAGTCATATCCCCAAGAATTTACAACGCGTTACCGATGGGGCGGCCCTGCATCAGGGTGCAGGCGCTGCCGCCGCGCGGCGGGCGCTGACGATGCGGACGGCGGAGACCGGCACTTCGCCTGCAAACGCACCGCCCACGGTCTTGGCGGGGTCGACCGGCGTATCGAGGATGCGGGTGAGCACATCGCGGCCACCCACGATCCGCGCAAACGCGGCATAGCCAAGATTGTCACCCGGCGCTACGGGATTGGCATCGAGCGACAACTGGTCGCCCGCCATGATGGTGAACTCGCCGCGCGCCGAGCCGGGTTCAAACCGCGCGACCGAGAGCACGCCGTCGCGATGGCTGAGCCCGGTCTGGGTCGTGGGTTCATGTGCGATCGGCGGCAAGGTCCGCTTGGGATCACCCAGCCCGCCGAACTGCACGAAGCCATAATTCGGCCCGGCCTTCACCACGCGGTAGAAGCTGACCCCATCGAGCATCTTCTTGTCGACATAGCGCAGGAAGTTCGCGCCCGTCACCGGCGCGGCCCGCGTATCGACCTCCACCGTCATGGTGCCTGCATCGGTGACGATATCGACGCGTGGCAATGGCGTGGCAGGCGGTGTGGCGGCAGGCGCGACAGCGGGCGTCTGCGCCACAGCGGGCAACGCCAGCAGCAGCACACCCGCTACGAACGCCCGCCGCAGCATCATGCCGCCAGCGCCTTTTTGAGCAGTTCGTTGACCATCTGCGGATTGGCCTTGCCCTGCATCGCCTTCATCGTCTGGCCGACGAAGAAGCCGAACAACGCCTCCTTGCCGCCGCGATACTGCTCCACCTTGTCGGCATTGTCGGCCAGCACCTTGGCAATCGCGCTATCGATGGCGCCCGTGTCCGATGTCTGCTTCAGGCCCTTGTCCTCGACGATCTTGGCCGCGCCGTCGCCGGTTTCCAGCATGATCTCGAACACCTGCTTGGCGATGGTGCCCGAAATGGTGCCATTTGCGACCAGCGCCAAAAGCTCTGCCCCTGCCTCGGCACTTACCGGGCTGTCCTCGATGGTCCGTCCCATGCGGTTCAATGCACCGTACAGCTCGGACAGCAGCCAGTTGGCGGCGGGCTTGGCGACGTCGGCCTCGCTCTTGCCCTGCGCGGTGGCGCAGGCCGTCAGGAAGGTCTCGAACCAGCGCGCAGTCTCCGCCTCCGCAGTCAGCACCGCCGCGTTGTACGCCGACAGGCCCAGCTCGGTCTCGTACCTTTTGCGCTTGGCATCGGGCAGTTCGGGCAGCGACGCACGGCAGGCGTCCAGGAACGCCTCGTCCAACTCAAGCGGCAACAGATCGGGATCGGGGAAGTAGCGGTAATCGTGCGCATCTTCCTTCGACCGCATCGAGCGCGTCTCGTTCTTGTCCGGATCGTACAGCCGCGTTTCCTGCACGATGGTGCCGCCGCTCTCCAGCACATCGACCTGGCGGTTGGCTTCATGCTCGATCGTTGCCATCACATAGCGCACCGAGTTGACGTTCTTCGTCTCCGTCCGCGTGCCGAATTCGTCGCCCGGCTTGCGCACCGAGACGTTGACGTCGGCGCGCATCGAGCCTTCTTCCATGTTGCCGTCACAGCTGCCGACATAGCGCAGGATCGTCCGCAGCTTCTTCAGATACGCACCAGCCTCGGCGGGCGAGCGCATGTCCGGGCGCGAGACGATCTCCATCAGCGCAACACCCGAGCGGTTCAGGTCGACATACGACATCGTCGGGTGCTGATCGTGCATCAACTTGCCCGCGTCCTGCTCGACATGGATGCGCTCGATGCCGATGACCTTCGTGTGCGCATCGGGGTTCTTCTCGTCCAGGCTGACCTCGATCTCGCCCTCCCCCACCAGCGGATGGTACAGCTGGCTGATCTGGTAGCCCTGCGGCAGATCGGCGTAGAAATAGTTCTTGCGATCGAAGCGCGACCAGCGGTTGATCTGCGCGCCGATCGCCATGCCGGTACGCACCGCCTGGCGGATGCATTCCTTGTTGGGCACCGGCAGCATGCCGGGCATCGCGGCATCGACAAGGCTCACCTGCGCATTGGGTTCTGCACCAAAAGTGGTCGCAGCGCCGGAGAACAACTTCGCATTGCTCGTCACCTGCGCATGCACCTCAAGGCCGATCACGACCTCCCACTCACCGGTGGCGCCCTGGATACGATAGGTTGATTCAGTCATTCTGGTTCTTTCAATGGCGTAATAAGCGGCACAGACGGGAAATAGGCACGATAGAAACGCGGGTCACGGGTCAGGATGGTGGCACCGATGGCCTGAGCATGGCCTCCAATCAGAAAATCGGCAACAATAGCCTTGGGCATTTCGGCAGGTCGCGCCCGGCGATACACCTGGAAGGCTTGTCCTGCATGGAACGCCGCTTGCGCATCGAGCCCTTCCACGCCAATCACCATAGATGTCATTCGGCCTAAAAAGTCATCCAGATCGCCGAAACGCGGCGCAACCTCAGCGACGACGACGGGATTGATCACGACGCGCCCCATGGCGGCAGCTTGCTCCAAATGCTCCAGCGACCATTCGAACCAGCTGGGATCGCGATCCAGAATGTCGATCAGAACGTTGGAATCGATCAGGATCACGGTTCGTAATCGCCTCTCACTTCCCGCATATAGGCATCGGTGCTCAGGCCGTCTGGATTGGGATATCTGCCCGCAATGGCGAGCAAGCCTTCACGCATCCTGCGCACCCGTTCGTCGGCATCTTCCGGGCCAAAGCCTAAAGGAGCCACGACGACCTGCCCTGTGTCGTTGACCATCACCTTATAGGGCTGGCCAGGCACCAGTCCTGCGACATCACGCATGGCCTTGGGGATCAACACCTGACCCTTGCTTGTCATGGTTCCGGTTTCGATCTTGGCGTGTGCGTTCATTAGTCCAACTCCAGTGTTACTAAAGTAACACTTTCAGCCACCCGTTGCAATCAGGCAGGTGGCTATCTTACCACCAGCGCTCAGGTCGCGCGGTGAAGCCTGCGCGTTCTTCGATGGCGAGGCCGGCGTTCAGGACGCCCTGCTCGTCGAGCGGCTTGCCGATGATCTGCAGGCCGAGCGGCAGGCCCATGCTGTCGAGACCGCCGGGTACCGACATCGCAGGCAATCCAGCGAGCGAGGCGGGCACCGCGAACACGTCGTTCAGGTACATTGCGATCGGATCGTCGCTGTTCTCGCCCAGGCCGAATGCGGCGCTGGGTGCGGTGGGTGCGAGCAGCACGTCGCAATGCTCCCAGGCCTGCGCAAAATCGCGCGCGATCAACGCACGGACCTTCTGCGCCTGCGTGTAATACGCATCGTAGAAGCCGGCGGACAGCACATAGGTGCCGATCATGATCCGGCGCTTGACCTCGGCACCGAAGCCCGCGGCCCGCGTCGCGGCGTACATGTCCTGCAACCCAGCACCATCGGGCAGGTTGCGCTGGCCATAGCGCACGCCATCATAGCGCGCGAGGTTGGACGATGCCTCTGCAGGTGCGATGATGTAATAAGCGGGCAGCGCATAGCGGGTGTGCGGCAGCGACACCTCGACGATCTCGGCACCGGCATCGCGCAGCCATTCGACGCCCTTGTCCCACACCGCGGCAATTTCCGCATTCATACCGTCCATGCGATATTCCTTGGGAATACCGACGCGCTTGCCCTTGAGATTGCTGGACAATCCCGCCTCCCACTGCGGCACGGGCAGGTCCAGCGAGGTCGCATCCTTGGGATCGAACCCGCTCATCGCCTCCAGCATGATCGCGCAGTCGCGCACATCGCGCGCCATCGGCCCTGCCTGGTCGAGCGAGGACGCAAAGGCAATCACGCCCCAGCGCGAGCAGCGGCCATACGTAGGCTTGATGCCGCTGATGCCGACGAACGCGGCCGGCTGGCGGATCGAGCCGCCGGTGTCGGTGCCGGTAGCCGCTGGGCACAGCCGCGCTGACACCGCCGCCGCGCTGCCGCCCGACGATCCACCGGGCGCCAGCGGCGCGTTACCGCCGTCGTTACGCCGCCAGGGCGAAATGACATTGCCGAACGCGCTGGTCTCGTTCGACGATCCCATCGCGAACTGGTCCATGTTCAGCTTGCCCAGCATGCCTGCGCCTGAGTCCCACAGTTTCTGGCTGACGGTGGATTCATAGGTCGGCTTGAAACCGTTCAGGATCTCGCTCGCCGCGCGCGCTTCCACGCCGACGGTGCAGAACAGGTCCTTCATGCCGATCGGCACGCCCGCCATGATCGGCAGGTCCTCGCCCGCGCTGCGCTTGGCATCGATCGCATCGGCGGCCGCCAGCGCGTGCTCGGGCGTGTCGATCAGGAATGCGTTCAGCGCCTTGGCCGAAGCGACATTGGTGTTGAACGCGGTCGCCACTTCACGGGCGCTGAAGGTTCCAGCGCGCACGCCGTTGCGGATGTCGGCGATGCCGAGGTCGGTAAGGTCGGTCATGTTGAAAACTCTATGTCATCCAAGGCACCAACAGATTGTTCTCCGGCGAAAGCCGGAGTCCAGGGGCGTTGGTTGCTGCCTTTTGTTCTAGATCCCGGATCGGTCGCGGCTTCGCCGCTGTCCGGGATGATCAAATACTGTCCTGCGGACATTATTCGATCACCTTCGGTACGCCAAAGAACCCGTGTTCTGCAGCGGGCGCGTTGGCCAGCACCTTGTCGCGAATATCGCCATCGGTGACGATGTCCTCGCGCAGGCGCAGGGTGTTGGGGATTACGGCGGTCATCGGCTCGATGCCGGTCACATCGACCTCGCCCAATTGCTCCACCCAGCCCAATATGCCGTTGAATTCAGGCACCATCGCTTCGACCTCGGCATCGGTCATGGCGATCCGCGCCAGGCTGGCGATCTTTTTTACGGTTTTGCTATCTACTGACATAGCTACAGCGGCTAGCACCGGCCCGCTTTGCCATCAAGCGGGCAAATGCTGCGATTGCGCAATCGGCCGTCGCCGCCAAACACCGCTGGCAGGAACACCGGTGCACACCTATATGCTGGGCGCGGCGGGCACGGCAGGTGCGCGCCCCTCCCCGCCCTTACGGAGACAGTTTTGGCCCGCAAATTCCTGTACCTGATCGCCGCCATTATCTTCCTTTTGGTCGCAGCTTTCGCCGTTTACCGCCTGTTTCCGCAGCAGATTTTCGCCGCAGCGTTCGTGCCGTCGACCGAGTTCGTCAAACCTGAGGCGGTAGAAACCAGCGCCTATGCCGACCAGGACATGTGGTTCTCCCGGCCTGAAATCACCGGGTCTGCCAACCCAAGCCTGTGGACGCCGGAAGGCTTTGCCCCCACCGATGCGCCCAAGGTTGCCGTGTTCTACATCCACCCCACGTCCTACATGAAGCGCCAATTCTGGAACGCGCCGCTGGGCGACAAGGAATCGCAGGACCGCGCGCGCATCTTTCTGCGCAGCCAGGCCAGCGTGTTCAACGGCATCGGCCAGATCTGGGCGCCGCGCTACCGCCAGGCCGCGATCGGCGCGTTCCTGACCGACAAGCCCGAGGCGCAGATGGCGTTCGATGCCGCTTATTCCGATGTGCTGGCAGCGTTCGATGAGTTCCTGAAGGAGATTCCTGAGGACATGCCGATCATCATCGCCGGCCACAGCCAGGGCGCGCTGCACCTCACCACGCTGATGCGCCAGCGCGTGGTCACCCGTCCGCTGGCCGACCGCATCGTGGCCGCTTACATCGTCGGCTGGCCGGTATCGCTGACCACCGATCTGCTCGCCCTGGGCCTGCCTGCCTGTGCCGACCCGGATCAGGCGAACTGCATCATCTCGTGGCAGAGTTTTGGCGAACCGGCCGAGCCGGACCTGATTTTGTCGGTCTATGATGTCAGCATCGGTTTCGATGGCACGCTGCGCGGCGCAACGCCGATGCTGTGTGTCAACCCGATCACCGGCGTCAGCGGCGACGAGGCGACAGCCGAGCAGAACATCGGCACATTGGTGCCCAATGATGATCTGACTGATGGTGTCATAACGCCGGGTATCGTACCCGCTCGTTGCGATGAGCGCGGGTTGCTGCTGCTGGGCGGAGAACCGCAGATGGGCAACTACGTGCTGCCCGGCAACAACTACCATGTGTACGATTTCCCGCTGTTCTGGGCCAATGTCCGCGCGGATGCAGAGCGGAGGGTCGCAGCATTTCTGGCCCGTTGATCACGACCAAGCCGGCGGAATTCCGTGAGGCTGTGGCGCAGGGCGGACGGCTGATCGGGCTGGACGTCGGCAGCAAGACCATCGGCACGGCGTTCTGCGATGCCGGATGGAGCTTTGCCACCGCCGCCAAGACGATCAAGCGCGCCAAGTTCAGCAAGGACAAGGAACAGATCGAGCAGTTGGTGCGCGAACAGCACATCGTCGGGCTGGTCATCGGCCTGCCGCTGAACATGGACAGCACCGATAGCCCGCAGACGCAAAGCGTGCGCGCCTTTGCCCGCAACATCGCGGTGCTGGGCCTGCCGATCCTGCTGCAGGACGAACGCTGGTCGACGCAAGCCGTGGAGCGCGCGCTGATCGACGCGGATGTCAGCCGCGCCAAACGCGCCGAGCGGGTCGACTCCGCTGCGGCTGCATTCATTCTGCAGGGCGCGATCGACGCGCTAGTAGGCTAAGGGGTCGGCTGAGTGGTAGGCTGAAGGCTTACCCGTCAGCGCGAAAAATCACCGGAAATTATCGGCATAGGCCTGAATCTTCAGGCGGCGTGGAGGTGTCTGCTCGATACGCGCCTCGATGCCGTATTTGTCGGCATAGGCCTTTGCTGCCTCCATATCGGGGAAGCGCAGGCTGACCTGTTGCTGGGTGTCACCCGACCCTGCCCATCCGGTCAGCGGATCGGGTTTCTTCGCCTCGGCAGGCTCGAATTCAAGCACCCACAGGTCCGTGAGCGCGCGACCCGACTGCATCGCGTTCTTGGGGCGCTGAAAGATTCGTGCGGCCATTGATGTTCGTCCCGGCAAAAAAGTGATCCACGCGCCTTTGCTACAGCGGGGGTGTTGGGGTCAAGTGTGGTGTGTCGTGCCCAGCCCGCTCTCTCAGCTGGTTGGAACCCCGTTCACCACCTCCGCTCATCCTGAGCTTGTCGAAGGACCCGCGCCCACGCTGGCCCCATCGCGTGGCCTTCGACAGGCTCAGGCTGAGCGGGGGTGGTAATGCTGCGGAACATTCCCCTCTCCCAACCCTCTCCCCTGAGCCGCAGGCGAGCGAAGCTCAACGGGAGAGGGCTTTTTTCTTCAAATCCCCTGCCGTTTCTTCGTCGCCAGGCTCGCCTGCGCCTCCCATGGTGCATCGGGCCAGTGATGGCGGGGGTAGCGGCCGCGCATGTCTTTGGCGACATCGCGCCAGCTGCCGCGCCAGAAGCCGGGCAGGTCGCGCGTCGTCTGGATAGGGCGTCCGGCAGGCGAGGTCAGCGACAGCACCAGCGGGATGGCATCGCGCCCCACCACCGGATGCACGTCCAGCCCGTACAATGCCTGCACGCGCAGTTCGACCGTTGGCCCCGCGGTGGCGGAATAATCGATGGCATGGCGGGTGCCCGCCGGGCTGGTGAATTCCGCCGGTGCGATGCGATCGACGGTCTGCGCCGCGTCCCAGCCCAGCAGCCCCTGCAGCGCGGCATGCAGATGCCCGGACGTGGCAGCGGCCAGCGACCTGTGCCCGGCGAGCAAAGGCGCCAGCCAATCCTCCAGCGTCGCCAGCAGCGCCGCGTCGTCCAGCGCCGCAACCCCTGCAAAGCCCGCGCGCTGACGCAAGGCCCGCGCCTTGTCGCCCCAATCGAGCAGGTCAAGGCCATGCTCGCGCACCCCGGCGATCAAAGTGGCGCACAAGGCCTCGGGCGATGGCGCCGGGTCCGGCCCGCTCGCCAGCCGGATCGCGCCCAGCCTGCGTTCCAGCCGAGCCTCGGCGCGGCGGTCTGCCAGCACGAAGGTACACCGGCTGACCCGTTCGATGCGGTGTGCCAGATGCGTTTCGACATCGGCGGGGTCCAGCGCCATCGCGCCCTGGATGCGGGCATCCGCCGCCTTGCCCTGCACCTCGCCGATCGCCAGCCACTGCGCGGTGATCAGCGAAGATGTGGAATCGAGCCGGAAGCTGCGCCCGCCCGCACTTGCCCACGCCTCGCCCGATGCATCGCGGCGCTTGGCGACACGGTCAGGAAACGCGAGTGCCAGCAACACGGCTGGGGGAAGATCGCCGCCTAGCGATTTGCCCACCTGCCGCTCGGCCAATTGCGCCCAGCGCTCGCTGAGCTTGCGCGATTTAGCGGCGCGCTCGCCCCGGTCGGACCGCCAGCGTATCAGGCGCGCCTCAAGATCGTCCCCCTGCCCGCCCAGCCCGCGCTCCTGACACAGCAAGGCGATCTGCGCCGCCAGTATCGCCACCCCTGCCCGCGCACCGCACAGCACCATATGCGCCAGATGCGGGGGCAGCGGCAGCGCGGCGATCGCGCGGCCGTTGGGGGTGATCGCGCCGGTCGCATCCACTGCGTCCAGCGCCTGCAGCCGCTTGCGTGCCTCGGCCAGCAAGGGCGCGGGCGGCGGATCGAGCCAGCGCAGGCGCAGCGGATCGCTCTCCCCCCAGGCGGCGCATTGCAGCAACAGCGGGGCAAGATCGCTGTCGAGAATTTCGGGCGGATCGAATGGCGGCAAGCCCCCGGTCGCGGCTTCCTCCCACAGCCGGTACGCCACACCCGGCCCCTGCCGCGCGGCGCGGCCTGCTCGCTGCGTCGCCGCTGCCTGGCTGGCGCGCTCGGTCACCAGCCGGGTGGTCGCCGCCAGCGGATCATAGCGCGCGCGCCGCGCCACGCCGCTGTCCACGACGATGCGCACGCCATCGATGGTGAGGCTGGTTTCGGCGATGCTGGTAGCAAGGATGACCTTGCGCCGCCCATCGGGATCGCGCCGGATCGCCGCGCGCTGCTCGGGCGGGGTCAGCGTGCCATGCAGCGGCAGCACCGCGATAGTGTCGCCGAGCCCTGTCAGCCGCTCGTGCGTCCGCGCGATCTCGGCCACGCCGGGCAGGAAGGCCAGCACGTCGCCGGTCTCCTCGCGCAGCGCGGTGCGGATGGCCTGCGCCATCGCATCCTCCAGCCTTTGCTCGCCGCGCCGCCCGATATAGCGCACATCCAACAGGTGCGATCGGCCCGCGCTCTCGATAACCGGCGCTCCGTCCATCAGCGTGGAGAACCGCGCGCCATCCAGCGTCGCCGACATCGCCAGCAGCTTGACATCGGGCCGGAAGGCGCCCTGCGCCTCAAGCGCCAGTGCCAGCCCGAAGTCGCTGTCCAGGCTCCGCTCGTGCACCTCGTCGAACAGTACCCCGCTGACCCCTGCAAGCTCGGGATCGGCCTGGATGCGGTTGACGAAAATGCCCTCGGTCAGCACCAGCACGCGGGTGGCCGCGCTCATTTTGCTGTCCATCCGCGTGGCATAGCCGATGGTCTGGCCGACCGGCTCGCCCGCCAGCTCCGCCATCCGCTCGGCCGCGGCCCGCGCGGCGAGGCGGCGCGGGGACAGCAGCAGGATCTGGCCCGTGCACCAGGGCTGATCAAGCAGGGCTGGAGCAACGGTGGTGGTCTTGCCCGCGCCCGGCGGTGCAACGAGGACAGCATTGGGGGAGTTTGCGAGCGCGGCGATCAGGTCCGGGAGGACTGCTTGGATTGGCAAGGCGATCACGCGCTTACTTTCCGTGTTCCCGAGCGAAGTCGAGGGACCTTTCGCGACCGGTTGCGCATACGTCCCTCGACTTCGCTCGGGACAAACGGGAGAGGGTGGTCGCGATCAGTCATACACCCCCAGCCCCAGCTGCTGGCGCATGGCCCAGCGAGCGACCATCAGCACCGACACCACCGCCAGCCCGGCGGCCAACCCGATCCACACACCAATCCCGTCCCAGCCGAGCCGGAAGGCAAAGAACCACGCGGTGCCCATGCCGACCACCCAGTATCCGAACGCAGCAAACAGCATCGGCCAGCGCGTATCCTGCAATCCGCGCAATACCCCTGCCCCCACCGCCTGCACCGAGTCGACAAGCTGGAAGATCGCCGCCACAACGATAAAGCTCAGTGCCAGCTTGAAGGCCACCGCCGCGCTCGCATCGGCCGGGTCGATGAACAGCCCGACCAGGAATTGCGGAAACGCGGTCATGATCGCCGACATCGCGCATGCTGCGATCACGCCCACGCCCAGCGCCGCCCAGCCGGCGCGCGAAGCCGCCACCGCGTCGCGCCGTCCGTGGTGCAGCCCGACGCGCACCGTCGCTGCCTGCGAGAGGCTGAACGGCACCATGAACGCGAACGAGGCGATCTGGATCGCGACCGCGTGCGCCGCCAGCGAATCGCGGCTGATCAGCCCCATCAGGAACGCCGCCGCGCTGAAGATCGCGACCTCGAATGCGAAAGTGATCGCAATCGGCAGGCCCAGCCGGAAAAGCCCGGCAAAACGCGGCCAATCCGCCACCCAGAACCGGCCGAAGATGCGATAGCGGCGGAACGGCCTGACCGTGCTGACGACGATCGCCATCACCACGAACAGCGTGCAGTTAGCGATGAGGTTGGCATAGGCCGCGCCCATCAGCCCCATTTCGGGCAAGCCCAGATTGCCGAACACTAGGGCCCAGCAGGCGATGAGGTTTACGCCCACCCCGCACAGCGTGACGAACACGCCCCAGATCGGCTTTTCGAGCGCGGACACATACAGCCGCAGCACGAACTGCAGCAGCCAGGGCAGCAGGCCCCACATCGCCACGCGCATGAACTGCCCCGCGTCGCGCGCCAGGTCCGGCTGCTGGCCCATCGCCAGGAACAGGCTCTCTGCGTTCCACAACACCGCCCAGATGGGCACGCTGGCAGCGCCTGCGACCCAGAAGCCCTGCCGCACCGTGCGCCGGATATCGCGCACCGAATGCCCGCGCCGCCCGCGCTCGGCGGCGATCATTGGCGAGGCAGCCGTCATCAGGCCCATGCCGAAGGTGCCGCACGCGAAATACAGATTCACCGCAAGAGCTGCTGCCGCAAGCGCCTGCACGCTGTAGCGGCCCAGGATGATCACTTCGGTCGTGTGGATCGCCATCTGCGCCAGATTGCCCAGCACCAGCGGCCCCGCGAGCAGCAACAGCGCACGGATTTCAATCCGCAGGCTGGCGGGGCGCGGATCGGCAGCAACGGGAGTGGCAGAAAGCGCCGTCATGGACCTGAATTTCACTTTACCGGGTTCTGCCCGGCGATTCGGGTCAGTCGGGCCTAATAACCTCTGGCGATCGCAAATTCGACCGTTTCAATGAGCGCCGCCTTGGCCTTGCCATTGGGGAAGCCGGCGATGGCGTGGATCGCGCGCTGGCCGAAATGGCGGGCGCGGTCGAGCGTCAGGTCGATGGCGTTATGGCGGCGCAGCAGGCTGGTCGCGTGCGCCAGGTCCTCGTCCGACGTGCGGTGGCCGATGATCGCCGCTTCCCAGAAGGTGCGTTCCTCCGGCGTGCCGTGCGCATAGGCCAGGATAACCGGCAGCGTGACCTTGCCATCGCGAAAATCGTCGCCCACGCCCTTGCCCATCGTCGCTGCGTCCGACACGTAATCGATCGCATCGTCGACTAGCTGGAACGCGATGCCGAGGTTGCGGCCATACGCGTCGAGCGCCAGCTCGTCGGCCTCGTTGCGCTCTGCCACAACCGCGGAAATCCGGCAGGCCGCGGCGAACAAGGCGGCGGTCTTGGCACCGATGATCGCCAGATAGCGCTCTTCGCTGGTCTCGATCTGGCGCTGTGCGGTGAGCTGATCGACCTCGCCCTCGGCGATGATTGCAGAGGCGCCCGACAGGATTTTCAACACCTTGAGCGATCCGTCCTCGACCATCAGCTCGAATGAGCGGCTGAACAGGAAATCGCCGACCAGCACAGTGGCCGGGTTGCCGAACACCAGGTTTGCTGCCTTTTTGCCGCGCCTGAGGTCCGAGCCATCGACGACGTCGTCATGCAGCAGCGTGGCGGTGTGGATGAATTCCACGGCCGCTGCCAATTTGTGGTGGCGGGTGCCGGGATAATCGAGCAACCGCGCGCAGGCGAGCGTCAGCATCGGCCGCATCCGCTTGCCGCCGCCTGCGATCAAATGACCGGCAAGCTCTGGAATCAAAGGGATTTTCGACTGCATCCGGTCAAGGATCACGCCGTTGACGGAGTGCAGGTCATGCGCCACCAGGGCCATGATGGGGTCAAGGCTGGGCGCGGCGGACGATGCGCCGCCGGGGCGGCCAATCGGGTGAACAGTGGCTGTCATGGCTTGCGATGTGGCAATCCGCATGGCTTAAGGCAAGCGCAAAGCGCAGCACGCCTGCGTCCGCTCATCGATTTAGACACCTGCCCACACCGACCAGCATAAGGCTTTCGCTATGGCCCATGACCCCGTCCTTGCCGCATTCAGGCAGAGCATCGACAATATCGACGCTGCATTGATCTTCATGTTGTCGGAACGGTTCAAGATCACCAAGGCGGTGGGCGAATACAAGGCCAAGACCGCCCTGCCCCCCGCCGACCCCGGCCGCGAGGCAGAGCAGATCGCCCGGATGAAGCGCCTGGCGGTCGACGCCGATCTCGACCCGGAGTTCTCCGAAAAGTTCCTGCGCTTCGTGATCGACGAGGTCATCCGGCATCACGAACAGATCCGGGATGCGGGGTAGGCAAACGCAAGCTGAACAACCTCCGCTCATCCTGAGCGTGTCGAAGGACCCGCGCCCACGCTGGCCTTATGGCGGGGCCTTCGACAGGCTCAGGCTGAGCGGGGTGATGGAGTGGGGTTTCAGGAACAGGGGTTGCGAAAGCCAACACTACCGCGCCCGGGGCAACCTCAGGCGCACCAGCAGTCCGCCCAGGTCCTCGCTCTCGTCCAGTTCCACCAGCCCGCCGTAGATCTCCGCGACATCTCGCACGATCGCAAGGCCTAGGCCGGTGCCGGGCTTGCCGGTGTCGAGCCGTGCGCCGCGATCGAATATGCGCACGCGCTCGGCTTCCGGGATGCCGGTGCCGTCGTCTTCCACCCAGATATCCACCAGCCTGGGGTCGGCGGCATCCTTGGGGTCTATCGTTACGAACACGCTGCCGCCGCCGTATTTTCCGGCGTTCTCGACCAGATTGCCCAGCATCTCCTCAAGGTCCTGCCGCTCGATGGCAACGCAGGCGGTCTTGCTGCCATCCAGATCGCAGCGCACGTGTGGATAGAGCCGCACCACCGCGCGTTCGACCGCCTGCGCGCTTTCCCACACATTGGCGCGCACCAGCGCCTGCCCCCGCCTGCCCACGGCACGCGCGCGGGCCAGATGGTGATCGACCTGACGGCGCATCACGGCCGCTTCACGGATCACGGTGTCGGCCAGGTCATCGGCCCGCGCGGTGGCGCCGTTCATGATCACCGTCAGCGGCGTCTTGAGCGCATGGGCAAGGTTGCCTGCATGCCTGCGCGCCTCTTCGGCCTGCTTTTCGTTATGCTCGAGCAGCGCGTTCAGCTCCTCGACCATCGGCATCACCTCGATCGGCATCGGATCGCGTACCCGGTCCATCCGGCCTGCGCGCATCCCCTGGATCGCCTCGCGCACCTTGCGCAGCGGCCACAGGCCATAGAGCGTCTGCAAGCCCGCCATGATGATCAGGCCCAGCCCCAGCAGCGCAAAGCTGTATGTCAGCGTCTGGCGCAGCTGGCGGATCTGCAGGTCCATCGCGTCGCGCGATTGCGCCACCATGAAGCGCCAGCGGACCTTGGATCCGGGCAGGTAGATGGATTGTTCGATGATGCGCAGCTCGGCATCGGCAAACTGTTCGCTGTTATAGATATGCGGCTGTGCGTCGCTGTGATCGGTCTCGATCCTCAGCGCGCGGTCCCACAGCGAACGCGAGGTGAAATCCGAATGCCCCGCCCCGCTGATCTGCCAGTACAGCCCGCTATTGGGTTCCAGAAACCGCTGATCGCCAAGCGGTCGGTTGAAGAACACTTCGCCATCCGGGCCGATCTCGGCCGACGAGATCATCGCGGTCAGCACATATTCCAGCTGGTCGTCGAAGCTGGTAGTTACGGTGTTGGTGAGCGTGCGATCCAGCGCCAGCCCGCCGCCCAGCAGCAGCACGAAGATCCACGCCGCCGCAATGCCGATCATCCGGCGGCTGAGCGAACCGGTATTGGGCAAAGGTGCCGCAGGCGCAGAACCCGCCTCCGCCAAAGGGGTCTCAGCCGCCTGCACGCTCGGCCGGATCTTCAAGGCTGTAGCCCAGGCCGCGGATCGTGGTGATCACGTCCGAGCCCAACTTCTTGCGGATGCGCGTCACGAACACCTCGATGGTGTTGGAATCGCGGTCGAAATCCTGGTCGTAGATATGCTCGATCAGCTCGGTGCGGCTGATCACCTTGCCCTTGTGGTGCAGCAGGTAGGACAGCAATTTGTATTCCTGCGCGGTCAGCTTCACCGGCTCGCCGTTCAGCGACACCTTGCCCGAGCGGGTGTCAAGCCGCACGTCGCCAGCGGTCAGCTCGCTCGACGCGTTGCCCGAGGCACGGCGGATCAACGCGCGCAGCCGAGCGATCAGTTCCTCGGTCTGGAAGGGCTTGGCGAGGTAATCGTCGGCACCGGCATCAAGCCCAGCCACCTTGTCCGACCAGCTGTCGCGCGCAGTGAGCACCAGAACCGGGAAGGTACGACCTTCCTTGCGCCACATTCCCAGTACGGTCAGGCCGTCGATCTCGGGCAGGCCAAGGTCGAGGATCACCGCGTCGTAATCTTCGGTCGAGCCCATGAAATGGCCGTCCTCGCCATCGACCGACAGGTCGACGGCATAGCCGGTGGCTTCGAGCGTGGACTTAAGCTGTTTGCCAAGGGTGGGTTCATCCTCGACGATCAGAACGCGCATGGGCAACTCCTGCAATATGGGCTGGGAAGCGGCATGGCGGGGGCCAGCGCTTCAGATGATCGCCCCATATCGGCCAAAATGTGAAGGGTTACAAGCTAGGCTGGCAAGCCAAAGGCCAGCCGATGCCGACAACCGGCTCAACCGGTCTGGCGCAGGATGGCTCCGGTGCGGGCATCGACATCGACGAAGATCACCCGTCCGGCATCGATGAACTTCAGCCGGTAGACCTGCGTGCCGGGGTCATATTCAGGGCCCAGATACTGCATGCCGCGCATCCTCGGGACGATCCGCCCTTCGATGTCGCTCAGCGATTTAACCCGCCCGGCCATGAACTGTTCGCGCGCCTCGCTCTGCTCGCCGCGCCGTTTGCCGTCCAGCGCATCGGCGTGCGGCGCGGTGGCCACTAGCGTCGCCGTTGCCAGCGCGAAAGCTGCAACGGAGGCCGATACGAAGGAGGGCAAAAGGTTCATGATGGCTGCATTACACCTGGATCATTGAATAACCGCTGAATGGGGCGCTAACGCCTTCTTCAGCCTTTGGCCAGCGTTGTCCACCTCTGCGCTCACCGCGTCATCTGGTAGGTGACGTTGACGGTGACGCTGGTGCCAACCTGGCCACCCTCGATCGGCGGAGCAGAGGCTGCATCCGCCATCACCATCCGCTTTTCAGCCATGCCGCCCATCGGCGATGCATTGTAGATCGCCTCGGACACCGCCAGCAGTTGAACCCCGGTAAAGCCGGTGCGCTTGGCATAGTCCATCGCCTGACCCTGCGCGCGCTTCATCGCCTTGTCGCGGGCTTCGCGCTGCGCGGCGCTGTCGTCATCCAGGCTGAAATTGGGGCCGGAAATGTTGTTGGCGCCCTTGGACACCACAGCATCCAGGATCGCGCCGAGCCGCGCCATCTGGCGGACCTTGACCGTTACCGTGTTGCTCACCTGATAGCCGATGAAGCGCGGCTGGCGGCTGGTGCCATTGGGATCGTTGCTGTAGTCATACTCCGCATTCAGGTTGATGCCCGATGTCTGGATATCCTCCCGCTTGATGCCCAGCGCCACGATCTGCGCGATGACCTTTTCCATATCGGCGGAATTGGCGCGCAACGCTTCCTGCGCCGTGGGCGCCTTGCTGGTGACCCCGGTGCTGAACGTCGCGGTATCGGGCGCGCCCAGTACGGTTTCGGTAACGCTCAGCTCGACCACCGGATTGGCGGCGCTGGGGGTGACATCAACCGCAGCGAAAGCCGGGCCGGCAACAGCAGCAGCAAGGATCGCCAGCGGCAGGGCACGGGTGAAGGTCTTGATCATAAACGTAGGTCTCCAAAGGCCGAAACAATTGCGCTTTCCGGCGCAAGCCGGAATCCAGGGGTCAGGTTGTATTGAATTCGCCCCTGGGCTCCGGCTTTCGCCGGAGAACGATCCTTCCAATGCGCCGCCCCATGTGTCGCATCGCTGAACGGACCCGTCAGTCGGACGAAAGGCTTGTAAACGCGCCGCTCACCTGTGCGCCCGCGCCTGATCGATATACGCCTTGCGCAGCGCCATCGTCGCTATGCCGGGCCGTCCGTCACTCACGGCCAGCCCGTCGATTTCCACCACCGGCATAACGAACAAGGATGCCGACGTGACGAAAGCCTCCGCTGCACCCTGCGCCTCGGCAATCGTGAACGGCCGCTCCTCGACCGTGATGCCGCTGGCGTGCGCAATCTCGATCAGGCTGAGCCGCGTGACGCCGGGCAATATGTGATGCCCCAGATCGCGCGTCACCAGATGCCCCTGCGGCGTGATGATGCACGCATTCTGCGACGTGCCTTCGGTGATGACATCGCCTTCGACCAGCCAGACATCGTCGACTCCCGCCGCCTTGGCCTCCATCTTCATCATGCTGGCATACAGCAACTGCACGGTCTTGATATCCCGCCGTCCCCAGCGCCGGTCGGGCCGGGTGATGATGCGCATGCCGCGATCCGCCATCGGGTTATCAACCAGCCTGCGCGCCTGCGTGAACGCAAACACCGTGGGCGGCGTGCCCGGCGCTGGGAACAGGAAGTCGCGGTCCGCCGCTCCCCGGCTGACCTGCAGGTAGATGGTGCCTTCGCCAAGCGAGTTCCGATCGATCAGCGTCGCCAGCACGCCTGCCCAGTCGGTCCCGGCCACATCGTGCGCGATGGCCATTTCCGCCAGCGAGCGTTCCAGCCGCGCCATATGCGCCGCATGGTCGATGATCCGCCCATCCAGCACCGAGAACACCTCGTACACCGCATCGGCAAACAGCAGCCCGCGATCGAAGATGGACACATGCGCCGCATCCTCGGCGACATAGCTTCCGTTGAGATAGACCGTGCGCACATTCGACCCCTTTGATGGCTTTTGCCCGTCTTGCGATGACGCAGGGACGCCGGTCAAGCCGGATATCGACCGCCAGCGGGGATTGCGCGATACCGTGCCGCGCCCTAAGTGCCGCGCCATGTCCACACCCCCCGTCCTATCGTACGAAGACCTTGGCCTGATCCAGGGCACCGGCTGGCTGTTCCGCGATATCAACCTGCACGTCGGCCCGCGCGACCGGCTGGCGCTGATCGGGCGCAACGGCGCGGGCAAAACTACCATGCTGCGCCTGATCGCAGGCGATATCGAGGCGGATCGCGGACGGCGCACCATCCAGCCGGGCATCCGCTGCGTGATGCTAGCGCAGGACCCCGACTTCAAGGGCTTTGCAACGCTGAACGACTGGGCGCTGGCGGGCGACGATGCCCCGCCCGCGCACGGGGTCGCCGCCATCGCCGACCAACTGGGCATCGACCTCAGCCGCGAAGCTGCGACCGCCAGTGGCGGCGAACGCCGTCGCGCCGCGATCTGCCGTGCGCTGGCGAGCGAGCCCGACGTGCTGCTGCTCGACGAGCCGACCAACCATCTCGACCTTGCCGCGATCGACTGGCTGGAAAGCTGGCTCGCCCGCTTCAACGGCGCGTTCGTGGTCATCAGCCATGACCGGACGTTCCTGGAGCGGCTGACCAAGCAGACGCTGTGGCTGGACCGCGGCAATCTGCGCCGGCTGGAAATCGGCTTTGGCGGATACGAGGCGTGGATGGAGCAAGTCTACGCCGAAGAAGCGCGCGCTGCCGACAAGATGGACGCCAAGCTGAAGATCGAGGCGCACTGGCTGGAGCGCGGCGTGACAGCGCGGCGCAAGCGCAACCAGGGCCGCCTCGCCAAGCTTTGGGAAATGCGCGCCCAGCGCGCCGCGATGCTGGGGCCGCAGGGTACCGCCAAGCTCAAAGCGGTCAGCGACGACAGCAAGACCAAGTCGGTCATCGTCGCCGACCGGGTGTTCAAGACGTTCGGCGAAGGCGAGACCTCGCGCACGATCATCAAGGACTTTTCGCTGCGCGTGCAGCGCGGCGACCGCATCGGCATCGTCGGCGCGAACGGCGCGGGCAAGACGACGCTGATCCGCCTGATGACGGGCGAACTGGCCCCCGACAGCGGCACGATCACGCTCGCCAAGACACTGGACGGGGTGATCATCGACCAGCAGCGAAAACTCATGTCGCCCGAAAAACGGGTGCGCGACGTGCTGGCAGAAGGCGGCGACTGGATCGACGTGCGCGGGGTCCGCAAGCATATCCAGGGCTATCTCAAGGAATTCCTGTTCGATCCCGGCCTCGTCGAGGCGCGCGTCGGCACCCTGTCGGGCGGCGAACGCTCGCGCCTGCTGCTGGCGCGCGAATTCGCCCGCGCCTCCAACCTATTGGTGCTGGACGAGCCGACCAACGATCTCGACCTGGAAACGCTCGACCTGCTGCAGGAGGTCATCGCCGATTATGACGGCACCGTGCTGATCGTCAGCCATGACCGCGATTTCCTCGACCGCACCGTCACGGTAACCTTGGGGCTGGACGGCTCGGGCGTCGTCGATGTCGTCGCGGGCGGCTATGCCGATTGGGAAGCCAAGCGCAAGCAGCGCACCGCCGACTGGGTGAAATCGAACCGCTCCAAGGCGGATGCCGCCGCAGCGGCCGCAGCCGCGATCCCCAAGCCCGTCACGCAGAAGGTGAAGCTCAGCTACAAGGACCAGCGCGATTACGACACGCTGCCCGAACGGATCGAAGCGATCGAAGCGGCCATCGCCCGCGATGAAGCAGCGCTGTCAGACCCGGCGCTCTACACCCGCGATCCGGCGAAGTTCGCCGCATTGACCAAGGCCATCGAGGCCGCACGCGCCGAAAAGGACGCGGCGGAACTGCGCTGGCTCGATCTTGCCGAGCAGGTCGAGGCGATGGGCTGACGCGGTGGCCTGGGGGCGAATCTGCGAAATCAGAACGGCACGAAGTTGCGCTTGCGGGTGAACTTCATATAGCCGGCATTGACGCCCAGCCTGAGGCCCAGCCCCATGCGCACCGGGATCAGCACCACATCGCCGCGGCGAAGGTAGCTGGTGTGGAACCCGCCGACCAGATACGCCGCGCCCTCGCCCGCGCCAAAGCGCTTGTACAGCTCCTCACTGTCGTACAGGTTGTAGACCAGCACGAAGGTGTTGCCCGCATTGGCGCCGGCATCGAAGCCGATCGACGGCCCGGTCCAATACACCGGCTTTTCGCCCTCGACCTTGTGGTGCAGCGTGCCCGAGCCATAGCGCAGGCCGACGACAAACGCGCCTGAGGCTTCGCGGCCGATGATATAACCGTTGGGCTCGCCCTGCTTGCGCAGGATGTCCTCGATCAGGCCAGCCAGCCCTTCTGCGCCCTTGCCGAACACCCCTTCGGCCGCCCCAATCAGGTCGTCCTTCTGATATCCGGTCGCAGGCGTACCCGGCGTGCCTGTCACGCTGTCGAAACCGGGCTGGGTTGCTGCCTGAGGGGGCGCATTTGCAGCCCCGCTCGCGCCTGGTACCGGCGCACCGGAATCGGGCGTGCCATAATCATACCCCTGGTCCAGCGGCGCATCGGCTTGGGGTTGCGCCTGCGAGCGTGTCTGTTCTTGGGCGCGCTGCGGTGCCAGATCGGCATCGATGGCATCATTGGGATCGACCGTCGTCATCTGCGCCTGCGCCACGCCGGCAACCGGCCCGGCAAACGTCATCGCAGCCATTCCGGCCACCGCCAGCACGCGCTTCATCAGACCCAACCGCATAATCCTGCCTCCCGCTCACTTCTCAACTCCAATGGGTCCGGCATTTGTGGCCCGGGCACAATGAATGGGCGATGACCCGAGTCGGATGCGCGGTGACCCGAGTCGAAAACGCGGCCAATCCCCCCGAAACGGCCAAAAACGCCGGTCTGCCTGCCGCAACCGCCAACTTCGCACGATTGAACTTATCCGGTTGATCCCGATCCAACCCCTCGCTATAGCGCGCTCTGGCCAGCCAACCGGCCCCCCAGCAAGGGGGCATGCTCGCACCAAAATGCGAGCCATGCGGAGACGTGGGTGAGTGGCTGAAACCAACGGTTTGCTAAACCGTCGTACTGGTAAATCCGGTACCGAGGGTTCGAATCCCTCCGTCTCCGCCACTTTCTTTACAATTTCAGCATCCTGTCGCCTTGCTGCGGCATGGCCGTTAAGCGCGATGGCTTCCCGGCGGAGCCTCGAAGCGCGTTGGGCATCTTGAACAAGCAAGCCGATCATTGACATACCATGCATCCGGTATGTAACTGCTTAAAAACTGTGGCAGGGAGTGGGACATGAAGTTGGCGCGGTATGAAGCTGGGGGCGGCGCATGCGTTGGTGTGGTCCGCGATGATGGCATTGTCGATCTGACCGCGCTTGGATTTTCGGACATTGCTTCGATCATCCACGGCGGCGCTGACGCGCTGGCCGGCATTGCGCAGTTTTCTGAAGCTGCTTCGCGCATTCCGCTGGCCTCGGTACGCCTGCTCGCGCCGATCGAGCGCCCGGGCAAGTATCTCGCGATCGGCATGAACTACGCCAAGCATATCGCGGAAGGCGCGAAGCTGGGCATTGCCGAACCCAAAAAGCAGTTATGGTTCAACAAGCAGACGACCTGCATCGTCGGCCCGCACGACGGCATCGTCAAACCGGACGTGTCCGATCAGGTCGATTACGAGGCCGAACTGGGTGTAGTCATCGGCACGCGCGCCAAGCACGTGGCGGCGGCGGACGCGCATCGGCACATCTTCGGCTATTTCGTCGCCAACGACGTTTCCACGCGCGACTGGCAGTTCCATTCGCAGACGATGACCATGGGCAAGTCGTTCGACAGCCATGGCCCGATCGGTCCCTGGATCGTCACCGCCGACGAAGTGCCTAATCCGCATGCGCTGGCCATCGAGTGCCGCGTCAATGGCGAACTGCGCCAGTCATCGAACACCGGCAAGATGCTCGCCAACATCTTCCAGCAGATCGAGTACCTCTCGACAGCGTTCACGCTGGAGCCTGGCGATCTGATCGCCACCGGCACACCCGAAGGCGTGGGCATCGCGATGGATCCGCCGACGTTCCTGAAAGTGGGCGATGTCGTCCGCTGCGAAATCGAGGGGATCGGCGCGATCGAAAACCCGGTGATCGCAGAAACCCGCTAATCCTGGCTGCGCGGCCAGGTGGTGGTGACCATGTCGCGCCATTTGGCCAAGGTGACATCCAGGTAAGCATCGACATCGTCGAACAGCGTGCGGATGCCAAGCCCGGTCGTCAGCGCCGCGCTCATCCGCACGATCTCTTCGGCATCGGCAACCGCCCAGCCGTTTTCTGAAAGTATGCCGACCCAGCGGCGGTATACCCCAAGGCGATAGCGGGGCACGATCTCGCGGATGCCCTCCTTGAGCGCCGGGTCTTTCGATGCGTTGATGGTGATGTCGAGCGACACCCAGAAATCGTCGTTGAAGAAATAGGTGCGGAAATCCCGCAGCATCAGGTCGATCGGATCTACACCCCTGGCGAGCCCGTCGGCAATGATCTGCTCGGTCGTCGCCGATGCCTGCGCAAAGGCGTATTCGACCGTGGCCAGCGTCAACCCGTCCTTGGTTTCGAAATGGTGCAGCAAAGCGCCTTGGCTGACCCCGGCCTGCTCGGCCACCGCCGCGGTGCGCAGGCTGGAAAAGCCGCGCGCCGCGATGATGTCGAACGTCGCCTTGGCCAGTCGCTCGCGCATCTCGCCCGAGCGTTCGCCCTGCGACCGGCGCGGGCGTTTCACCCGGCGGTCAGGAACGGGATCACCACCTCCACGAACCTGTCGCGTTTCTCGATCTGAGTCCAATGGCCGCATTCCCCAAAAACATGCAATTCCGAATGTTTCAGCAATGCCGAGAAACGATAGGCCACGTCAACGGGAACGATAACATCTTCGCGCCCATGGATGATCAAAGCGGGGGCCGAAATGGCAGCGATGTCGCTTTCCGGGGTCGCAAGGCCATCAAGCCGGGCCTGGCGCGGTTCGGGAAAGAGCCGCGAATAGGCCTCATGCGATCCGGGGCGGATGCTGGCATTGTGGCGCGACAGCACGATGGCATCGGTCACCAGCGCCGGATTGTAAGCAAATGTTTCCATCAGCTTGCGCATATTGGCCTCGGATGGTTCATAGCCCCACACATCGCGCAAGCCGTCGGACATCTCGAACTTCAAGCCCGCCGCGCCCATCAGCACGAACCGGGCAACCCGGTCTGGATGGCGGGCGGCAACGGCAACGCTGAGGCCGCCGCCATAGCTGTTGCCGATGAAGGAGGCGCGTTCGATGCCCAGCGCATCGAGGAAGCCGACGATGTGGCCGACCCAGAAATCCAGCGTGAAATCGGTGATGTCATCGGGCACGTCGGTATAGCCGAAGCCGACCATATCGGGCGCGAATACGTGGAAATGCTCGGCCAGCGCGGGGATCACGCCGTTCCAGTTGGCAAAGCCTGTCACCCCCGGCCCCGATCCATGGATCAGCACCAGCGGCGGCGCGCCCGGCGTGCCTGCCTCGATATAGTTGGTGCGGATTCCGGCTGCGACGATGGATTTGCCGATTTCAGGGTTGCTCATATTCGTTCCTTGTCCGGATGCTCTAAAGCATCGTGGTGCCGCCGTTGACGCTGATGATCTGGCCGGTGACGAAACCGGCCTCGTCGCGCGCCAGATAGGCGACCATGCTGGCGACTTCCTCTTCGGTTCCGGCGCGCCCCATCGGGATGACGCCGACCACCTTCTCAATGAGTGCCGGGTTCACCTTCTCGATCTCGCGGTATTGCGGCGTCACGATCGCGCACGGCGCCACGGTGTTGACCGTGATGCCATCGCGCGCAAATTCGCGCGCCAGGCCGGTGGTCATGCCGTGCATGCCGCCCTTGGCCGCGTTGTAGCCGGCATGATCGAACAGGCCGTTGCGCACGCTGTCGGCGCCGATGTTGATCACCCGGCCCCAGCCTGCTGCCTTCATGTGCGGCAGCGCGTGCCAGCTGCACCAGATCGCGGTCCACAGGTTGCGGTCGATGGTCGTGCGCAGCGTGTCGGGAGTGTGTTCCAGAAACGGCCTGAGGATGCCGCCGCCTGCGTTATTGACCAGAACCGCAGGCGCGCCCAGCTGCTGCACCGTCTGCTCGACTAGCCGCCCCGCAACGGTTTCATCCGCCAGATCGCCCCAGAACGCTGCGCCACTGTCCTCAGCGGCATGCTTTGCGGCAGCCTCTTCCAGATCGGCGAACATTACGCGCAGGCCATCGGCCTCAAGCCGGCGTGCGATGGCAAGCCCGATCCCGCGCCCTGCCCCGGTGACGATGGCCACGCGCCCATTGGCCGCGACCTCAGGCATCGGTCAGGATCGCCCCGGCTTTGCCGAAGCGCGGATCGGGCACGCTGCCCCAGGTGTCGAGCACTTCGGGCTTGGCTTCCAGTTCGCGCGGGTCGCGCGCGCCTGCCTCGTCGAATTCCTCCATGCCGAAGCTGTATTCTGCGGTCATGCCATCGGGATCGAGGAAATACAGGAAGATGCTGCCCGATGGCTCGTGCCGTCCGGGGCCGAAGACGATCGGCACGTCCGCCTTTTTCATGCGGTTGATGGCACGCCCGACGTCGTCGATGTCCGATACCATGAAGTTGACGTGGTTGAAGCCGTCCGCCGGCCCTTTCAGGATCGCAAAGCTGTGGTGATAGCGGTTGGGGAAGGCGCGCAGGAACGCAATCTTGCCGGGCACATGGTCCGAGATCAGGAAGTTGAGCTTGCCGACCAGCGATTCCTGCACCGCATCGAAATCCGCCACATTCAGCACGACATGGCCCAGCCGCGCGATGGCGGTGTGGTCCTTCTCGAATGCTGCGGTTCTGACCGGATCGCACAGGAATTCGAATTCCAGACCGCAGCCCGGTTCGCGAAACCGCAGGGCCGCCCCGACCTTCAGCTCCGCCGCCTGATCGGTATCCAGCCAAACCGGCGCAAAGCCCAGCGCATCCAGATAGGCAAAGGCCTGATCGAGATCCGCCCTGCCCTCAAGTTCGAACGCTGCCCGTGCCAGCCCCGGCGTATCGCCGCGCCGCAGCACGATGTTCTGCGGCAGATCACTGCATCGCAGATAGGCGACATCATCGCTGCTGCGGTCCAGCGTGAGCCCGACGAGGTCGCGATAGAAGGCCAGCGACCGGTCGAGGTCGGTCACATCCAGCGCGACATACGACAATTGCCGATAACGGAAAGGAGCAGTCATGGCAGGCGTCCTATAGCAAGATACTGATGCGAGCGTGCGGACGCAGCGCGTCCATATCGAGCACGCATTTTTTTTCGGCGATGCGCAGATCGCCGCCGATGTCGATCAGCCGGTACGCATAATGGCCGACGAACACATCGGTGTTGCCGTCCTTGGACCGCCACACGGCAAAGGAGGCGGTTGCGACGATCACGTCGCCCTCCAGCCGCGCCTGAACGTTGCCCACCAGATGCCGCGTCTTCGATCGCGGAAACTCGCTGTGTGCGCCCTTCTTCTCCAATCTCACGACACGCTCGTGAATGCGTGCGCGGTCATCGAAGATGTAGAACAAGGCCTTGTCGGGGTCGGCATCGTCGCCGGTCACATCGGTCGGCGGCACCAGATAGCGGGCCTCGTCGGCGAACAGTTTTTCCCATTCGATCAGCTGCCAGCGATCGAGCAGGTCGGCCTCGTGGAACAGAAAGCTCTGCACGCGGTGGTGCAGCAGCATGGCGTCGATCTGGGCATCGCGGCTCATGCGGTGTACTCCGAGATGCGGCGGTCCCACTCGTTCCAGAAGCAGCGCATCTGCAGTTCGTCGTCATAAGCCGAGCCGCCCTCGCGCAGCATGCCGCGCGAGATATCGTTGTACTGCGCCTCGCGCGCAGCCTGATAGCCGACCTGGCACTTCTCGATCGCCTCGACATCGTCGGGCGTCGCAAAGCCGCCGGGGCCGAGGAACTCGGTGAAGTTGAACAGGCGGAACTTGCGCAGCCAGTCCGATTCCTCCACCGGCGCCAGCGCCCAGGCGTTGACCTCCATGTAATCGGGCGCGGTGGGCCAGAAGGTGCGCACGGTAATCGCCATGACATCGTTGATGACCAAGTTGGGGAAGATGATCATGTTGCGGCTCTGCTTGGCGATCCGCTCGGCGCGTTCCTGCCCCAGTCGCTCGGTCAGATCGCGCTGGATGGCCTCGATCTCGGTCTTGCCCTCTTCGCCCCACAACGGAATCCAGTTGGCGATCGGCCGGCCCCAGGGTGCGAAATACTCGATCACCGCATGGCCATTGCCCAGGTCGTAACCCAGGCCCGACAGGCGCGTGTCGTGCATCGATCCGTTGGCGTTCTTGAGATATTCCAGATACGTCGAGTGCGTGCTGGCCGCGTGATAGCCATCGACGCTGTTTTCGGCGAGCAGCTTCCAGTTGCCGCGAATCGAATATTCCTGCGTGCCGCCGACGATCGTCATGCCCTTGGCGGACTGTTCCGACACCAGCTTGATATAGTCGCCTGCCCCCGCAAGATAGGTGGCGAGGTCCTCGCCATCGGCGGCAAAGCTCACGAAGAAGAAGTCGCCGAACCGGTCGAAGCGCGGCACGTGCGTCAGCTGCTTGCCGGGGTCGTCCTTGGCATCGTCCGGGTATCCCGCCTGGCCGGGGATGACCATCAGGCGGCCGGAGTTGGCGAACACCCAGCCGTGGTACATGCACTGGAACGCGGGCGATGACCCCCGGCGCTCACGGCACACCACCGCGCCGCGATGCGGACAGGTGTTGAGCATCGCGTGATAGCGATCCTCCTTGTCGCGCGTGAACAGGATCGGCCGCCCAGCGACCTTGCGGGTCAGAAAATCGCCGGGATTGGGCAGTTCGGACGCATGGCCCAGATACAGCCAGCACGTGTCGAAAATGGCCCGGCACTCGGCGTCGAACACCGCAGGGTCGACGAATGCGCGGCGCGGAACCCGGTACACACCGCGTGCTTCATCGACCACCGGTCGCAGGCTGATATCCATTCCTCTCCCTTTCGAGCATTGAGCTCTTTACAAACCGTGCACTTGGTATGTAACAGTGTTTTCAATTAGTCAATCGGTGAACCAACACCGTTTTTACAGGAGAGGACCTTGGCCAGCTATCACGATCTCGCCGAGCGACTGCGCAACGCCTATACCGGCGGAGCGGTGGCGCCGCTGCGCGACGGGCTGGCCGCGGACGATTCGGTTGGCGCCTATGCCGTGCAGGCAATCAACACCCGGCTGTGGGAATCGCAGGGTCGCCGGATCGTCGGGCGCAAGGCCGGGCTGACGGCAAAGGCGGTGCAGGCGCAATTGGGCGTCGATCAACCCGATTTCGGCGTGCTGTTCGATGACATGCGAATCGCGGACGGTAGAATGCTGGACCCTGCCCGCACTCTTCAGCCCAAGGCGGAAGCCGAGATCGCCTTCGTCCTGGGTGCCGATCTGCCGAGCGAACACACGACCGTTGCTGAGGCCGCCGCTGCCATTGCCAGCGTTCATGCCGCAATCGAGATCGTCGACAGCCGCATCGCCGACTGGAAGATCACTTTTGCCGATACCGTCGCCGACAACGGATCTTCGGCATTCTTCGTGCTCGCCGATACCGGACTGCCGCTTGACGGGCTCGACCTTGAAGGTGCCGCGATGGAAATGCGGGTGAACGGCGAGGTCGTCTCAACCGGCATGGGCGCAGCGGCGCTGGGCAACCCGCTCAACGCCGCCGCCTGGCTGGCGCAAACGCTGGCAAAGGCGGGCGAGCCGCTGAAGGCGGGCGACATACTGCTGGCAGGCGCGCTGGGGCCGATGGTCGCGCTGACGCCGGGCGACACGGTCGAGGCCGTGGTCGCAGGCATCGGCACGTGCCGCTTCACCTTTGGCGAGGGCTGATCCGATGACGAAAACGAAAGTCGCCATCATCGGCTCCGGCAATATCGGCACCGATCTGATGATCAAGGTCATGCGGCTGTCAAACCAGCTGGAAATGGGCGCTTTCGTCGGCATCGATCCTGAGTCGGACGGCCTCGAGCGCGCCGCGCGGATGGGCGTGCCCGTCACCGCCAAGGGCATCGACGGCCTTGTCGCGATGCCGGGCTTTGCGGACATCGCCATCGTGTTCGACGCCACCTCGGCCGGCGCGCACCAGCACCACAACGCCGTACTGCAGGCGCATGGCAAGCGCGTCATCGACCTGACGCCTGCCGCCATCGGCCCCTATGTCGTACCTCCCGTGAACGGCGATGCGCACTTGGACGCGCCCAACGTCAACATGGTGACATGCGGCGGGCAGGCGACGATCCCGATCGTCGCCGCGGTGGGCCGGGTTGCCAAGGTACACTACGGGGAGATCGTCGCATCGATAGCCTCGAAGTCCGCAGGCCCCGGCACCCGCGCCAATATCGACGAGTTTACCGAAACCACCAGCCAGGCGATCGTCGATGTCGGCGGCGCGACGCGCGGCAAGGCGATCATCGTGCTCAACCCGGCCGAGCCGCCGCTGATCATGCGCGATACGGTGTACTGCCTGTGCGAGGACGCCGACCACGACGCCATACGCCAGTCGGTCGTGAATATGGTCGCGCAGGTGCAGGCCTATGTGCCGGGCTACCGGCTGAAGCAAGCCGTGCAGATCGAAAGCATCGGCAGTAACGCGCCGCTGCATATCCCCGAAATGCACGGAAGCTACACCGGCCTGAAGGTCAGCGTGTTTCTGGAGGTCGAAGGTGCAGCGCATTATCTGCCAGCCTATGCAGGCAATCTGGACATCATGACATCGGCGGCGCTGAAGACCGCGGAAAAGATCGCGGCGAGGATGGCGGCATGACCTTCGATTCGGCAACCACCAAGCTGTACATTCAGGACGTCACCCTGCGCGATGGCATGCACGCCATCCGCCACCAATACGGCCTCGATCATGTCCAGGCGATCGCTCGCGCGCTGGACCGGGCCAAGGTCGATGCCATCGAGGTCGCGCATGGCGATGGGCTGCAGGGATCGAGCTTCAACTACGGCTTTGGCGCGCACACTGACTGGGACTGGATCGGCGCGGTGGCTGAGGTGCTGGAGCACAGCGTGCTCACCACGCTGCTGCTCCCCGGCATCGGCACGGTGCACGATCTCAAGCGTGCATATGATCTGGGTGTCCGCTCGGTCCGCATCGCCACGCACTGCACCGAGGCGGATGTTGCGAAACAGCATATCGAGGCCGCGCGCAAGCTGGGCATGGACGTGTCCGGCTTCCTGATGATGAGCCATATGGCCGAGCCCGAGCCGCTCGCCGCGCAGGCAAAGCTGATGGAGGAGTACGGCGCGCATTGCGTGTATGTCACCGACAGCGGCGGCGCGATGACGATGGATCAGTATGCCGCGCGCCTCGCCGCCTATGACCGGGTGCTGAAGCCCGAAACCCAGCGCGGCGTGCACGCGCATCACAATCTGTCGCTCGGCGTCGCCAACAGCATCGTAGCCGTACAGGGCGGCGCGATCCGCGTGGATGCGTCGCTTGCCGGGATGGGCGCAGGCGCAGGTAATGCCCCGCTCGAAGTGTTCATTGCCGCTGCCGATGTCCACGGCTGGAACCACGGCTGCGACCTGTTCGCGCTGATGGACGCCGCCGAAGAGCTTGTCCGCCCGCTGCAGGATCGCCCCGTGCGGGTGGACCGCGAAACGCTGACCCTGGGCTATGCAGGCGTGTACTCTAGCTTCCTGCGCCATGCCGAAAAGGCCGCGGCGGATCATGGCCTCGATACCCGCGCGATCCTGGTCGAGCTGGGCAGGCGCAAGATGGTCGGCGGGCAGGAAGACATGATCGTCGATGTCGCGCTCGACATGCTGCGCGAGCGCGGCGCATGACGGTCGATCCGGCCATCGAACGCCAGGTGCAACTGGCAGCGCGCGCGCTGGCAGGCGCAGGCCTGGTGCATGCCTATGGCCATTGCAGCGCCCGGCTGGATGACGCGCATTTTCTGGTGTGTGCACCGCTGCCGATGGGGCGAATAACCGATGAACCGGGAACCGTGGTGCCGATCGACGGGCCGCTGCCCAATGGCGTGCTCGGCGAAGTGCGCATCCACCGTGAAATCTATCGGCGGCGCGCGGATATCGGCGGCATCTGCCGGTTCATGTCGCCTGCGCTGATGGCGCTTTCGGTGGCCGGGATTGTCCCGGTGCCCCGTCATGGCATCGGCGCCTATTTCGACAAGGTTGCGCTGTGGGATGATCCGCGGCTGCTGCGCGACGACGAAGCCGCTGCCCGTCTGGCCGACAGCCTCGGCGATGGCGGGGCGGTCGTGATGCGCGGCAACGGCGCGGTCGTGGCTGCCCCCACCCTGCCCCACGCAGTCACGCTCGCCTGGTTTCTTGAGGATGCCGCGCGGATCGAACGCGATGTGCGGTGCATGCGGCTGGAGGCGTCGGCCTGGCTCGATGCCGACGAGATCGCAGCGCGGCAGGTGTGGGCAGGCGGCGTGGTCGATCGCATGTGGCACCACCTGACCGGAGAGCCGCTATGACGACCTACGACACCGTGTATGCCGCCAGCACGAGCGATCCCGCTGCCTTCTGGATGGAGGCGGCCAAGGCCATCGACTGGGATGTCGCGCCGACCCGTGCTGCCGACCCACAGGACGATGGCATGTGGCGCTGGTTTCCCGATGGGCGGCTGAACACCTGCCACAATGCGCTCGACCGGCATGTCGCCGCCGGACGCGGCGAGCGCGTGGCGTTGATCCACGACAGCGCGATGACCGGCACAGTCACGCGCTTCACTTATGCGCAGATGCGTGATGAGGTGGCACGGGTTGCAGGCATGATCGCAGCCCAAGGCGTGGGCGTGGGCGACCGGGTGATCATCTACATGCCGATGGTGCCCGAGGCGGTTTTCGCGATGCTGGCGTGCGCGCGACTGGGCGCGGTGCATTCGGTGGTCTTCGGCGGGTTTGCCGCCAACGAGCTTGCCAAGCGCATCGACGATGCCGCCCCGAGGCTGGTGCTGACCGCTTCGTGCGGGCTCGAGCCGGGGCGGATCGTCGCGTACAAGCCGTTGCTGGATGCCGCGATCGACCTCGCCGCGCACAAGGTGCCGCGGGTCATCGTGCTGCAGCGACCGCAGCTTGCAGCAGGCCTGATCGCCGATCGCGACGCGAACTGGGCCCAGGCACGCGCCATCGCCACGCCTGCCGAATGCGTGCCCGTAGCCGCGGGCGATCCGCTGTATATCCTCTACACATCCGGCACCACCGGCATCGCCAAGGGCGTGGTGCACGACAATGGCGGCCATGCGGTCGCGATGGCGTGGTCGGTGCCCAACATCTACGGCATCGGCCGCGACGACGTGTTCTGGGCCGGGTCGGATATCGGCTGGGCGGTGGGGCACAGCTACATCGTCTACGGCCCGCTGATCCACGGCTGCACCAGCGTGATGTACGAAGGCAAGCCGGTCGGCACGCCCGATGCCGGGGCATTCTGGCGCGTCATCCGCGATCATCAGGTCGATGTGTTTTTTACAGCACCCACCGCGATCCGCGCGATCAAGCGCGATGACCCGGAAGGCAGGCTTCTGAAGCAACACGGTGTCGGCAAGCTGCGCGCGCTGTACCTTGCAGGCGAACGTGCCGATCCCGATACGCTCGGCTGGGCCGAACACCAGCTGGGTGTGCCGGTCATCGACCACTGGTGGCAGACCGAACTCGGCTGGCCGGCGCTGGGAACCTGCATCGGCCTGAGTGACACACGCACCCGCCACGGCAGCGCGGGCCACCCGATCCCGGGATACAGGTTTGCGATCCTGGATGGCGACAGCCGCGAACTGCCGACCGGCGACATTGGCGAGATCGTGCTGCGCCTGCCGCTGCCGCCGGGATGCCTGCCGACATTGTGGCAAAGGCACCCGCATTTTCAGGACGCCTACCTCAGCCAGCATCCCGGCTGCTACACCACCGGCGATGCAGGACTGATCGACGATGACGGCTTCGTCCATGTGATGAGCCGTATCGACGATATCATCAACGTCGCCGGGCACCGCCTGTCGACAGGCGCGATCGAGCAGATCATCGCGGCGCATCCGGCGGTGGCGGAATGCGCGGTGATCGGCGCGAACGATGCGATCAAGGGCATGGTCCCGCTGGGCTTCGTGGTGATCAAATCGGGCATCGCAACGCCCCACCCACAGATCGCCGACGAAATCGTGCTGCGCGTGCGGGACGAGCTTGGCCCGGTCGCCGCGTTCAAATCGGTCCATGTCGTGCCGTTGCTGCCCAAGACGCGCTCGGGCAAGACCTTGCGCTCGACGATCCGCTCCATCGCCAACGGAGAGCGCCCCGCGACCCCTGCGACGATAGACGACCCTTCTGCCATTGAGCACATTCACGAAATATTTTTGCGTATAGACAATACACAATGATTCTGTTGACTCGAATTCAATAAGCTAGTTTACATTAAATCGATAATATGCCGCGTTCGTGGAAATGCGGTGCAAATGGGAGAGAAAGATATGCGATCGCCTGCGCTTAAAATTCTGCTGTCCGGTGCCGCAATGGTGGCGCCGTCTTATGCTGCCATCGCGCAGGAGACAACGGCACCCGCCGCTCCCGAGGAGCGGCAGGAAGCGTTTTCAGGCGAAATCCTGGTCACCGCCCAGCGTCGCGAGGAACGGGTGCAGGACATCCCCGTCGCGATCACCGCCTTTGGCGGCGCGCAGGTCGAAAAACTCGGCATCTTGAGCCTTGAGAACATCGCCCCGCGCGTGCCTTCGTTCTATTTCGGCAGCTTCGGCGCGGCCCGCCCGCAGCTTTACATCCGCGGCATCGGCACGCGCTCTTTCGATCCGGGTTCGGAAAGCTCGGTCGGCGTGTTCGTCGATGATGTCTACGCCGGGCGCGCCTCTGGATCGTTCGGGTCGCTGCGCGACATCGAACGCATCGAGGTGCTGCGCGGTCCGCAGGGAACATTGTATGGCCGCAATACGATTGCCGGTGCCATCAATATCATCACCAAAGGGCCGACCGACTATTTCACCGCCGATGCCGAGGCGGGTATCAGCAATTACGATGGCTACAGCCTGTTCGGCGCGGTCGGCGGGCCGATTGCGGGTGACAAACTGATGTTCCGCATCGCCGGCTGGACGGCCGAGCGCGACGGATACCAGACCAACCTCAACACCGGCACCCGGTTTCAGGGCATCGACAACTGGGGCGGCCGTGCCCGCCTGAAGTTCGCGCCGACCGACCGGTTCAGCATCGACCTCACCGCCGAAATCTCGCAGGACGACGACAAGGCGGCATTCTCCGGCTTCAACCGCGGCAGCGGCCCTGCTCTGTCGCTGGCGGGTGTCACCACCCCTCCCAACCCGTCGACGGTGTTCCTGGGCCGCCCCGGACGCGTTCCGACGCCCTATTTTGGCGGCAATCGCGGCAACCTGTCGTTCGATCCCTATCTCGACCGTCGCTCGGAAACCTATATCGGGCGCATCGAATATGATGCGGACTTTGCAACGCTGACCTCGATCAGCGGCCTCAAAAAGCTGCGCATCGCCGACGGGCGCGATCTGGAAGGTTCGTCGCTCGACGTGATCAACCAGCTCAGCAACGAGCGCTCCAAGCAGTTTACCCAGGAGTTCCGCATTACCTCCAACCCCGATGGCCCCGCCTCGTTCGGCGGCGTGGTCGACTGGATCCTGGGTGCCTTCTACTATCGCGATCGCAGCGCCCGCAGCGACGTGTTCCGCCTGGGCAATGACAGCGTGGTCGCGCTGCTCAGCGGCGCGGCGCAGGTCAGCACGGCGCTGTCCGACTATGAGATCGACAGCTATGCCGTGTTCGGCCAGGCGACGATCAACATCAGCGAGAAGTTCGAGGTCACCATCGGCGGCCGCTACACCCGCGATGAAAAGCGCGCCATCCAGCAGGGCCTGAACACCCGGCCCGGCGTGCCGCTGATCGCAGCGCCGTTCCGCGTCGATAACAGCGCGGTCTACACCTCGTTCGACCCGCGCCTGGTTCTGACCTACAAGTTCAACCCCGATGTCAGCGTGTATGCAAGCTACTCGACCGGCTTCAAGAGCGGCGGCTTCCAGTATGTGCCGTTCTCCGCGGCGCAGGCCAACGTGCTGTTCCAGCCGGAAGACATCAAGACCTATGAACTGGGCTTCAAGTCGGAGTGGCTGGACCGCCGCCTGCGGCTGAATGTCGCTGCGTTTCATTATGACTACAAGGACCTGCAGGTCTCGCGCATCGTCGATCTGGGCGGCGGCGCGGCGGCCAGCCTGATCGACAACGCGGCATCCTCGAAGATCTACGGCGCGGACGTGGAACTGATGCTGCGCCCCGGCAACAACTTCGACGTCAGCTTCACCTACGGCTATCTCGACGCGAAATACGGCGCCTATTTCACCAATGCCGCAGGTGTCGCACCGACCAGGGCGACCGATTTCTCCGGTAGAGCGTTGGTGCGCGCCCCCAAGCACAGCGTGAATGTCGGCGCAGAATGGCGCGTCCCCACCGGCGATGACAGCGGCTTCACCTTCCGCGCAGACTATTCGGTGCTGGATACCTTCTTCCACGAACCGGGCGAGGCCGACCCGATCTACGGCGGTGCGGTCAGCCTGTCGCGCGAGCCCTCCTACGGCCTGCTCGATCTGCGCGCGGTCTATGCCGTCGGCAACTTCCGCATCACCGCCTATGTCACCAACGCCACCAAGCAGGAGTACCGCCGCACCGTGCTCGCGCTGGGATCGACACTCAGCGAGTTCCCCGGCGAACCGCGCATCTACGGCGTAAAATTGGGCTACAGTTTCTAAAGTTCTCCTCCTAGTCGCCGCCCACGCATCTGGCGGCGACCAGACCCTTCCACGGGCCAGTCCGGCATGCCGCGCTGGCCCGTTTTTGTGTCCGCGCGCGCTGCTTACGTTGTTCGACAACAAGCTGCGAAAGGTGCTCAAGCGCCATCACAGCCGCTTGACCTGCCCCATCGATCTAGTAAACATACTTACAAACAAGATGTATTAGGAGATGGCCATGGCGTTCGAACGCCTTACGCTGACAATGGATGAGGGGCTGGCCCGCCTGGAATTCAACAATGCGGTCCGCGGCAACCCCATCGATGCGCAGTTCTGCGCGGAAGTCTGCGAGGCGGCGACGCTGCTCTCGGTCGATCCCACGGTGCGCTGCGTGCTGGTGACGGCCAAGGGCGATGCCTTCGGCTATGGCGGCGATATCAACAGCTTCATCGGCGACATGGCCGCGCTGCCCGCCAACATCAAGCGCTGGACAACGACGTTGCACAGCGCGATTGCGCGGCTTCAGCGGATGGACGCGCCGGTGGTCGCTGCGGTCCACGGGGTTTGCGCGGGCGGCATGTCCGCTTTTGTCGCGGGCGCCGACATCCTGATCGCTGCGCAGGATGCCAAGTTTGTGTCGGCCTATACCGGCATCGGATTTTCGTGCGATGCCGGATCGAGCATCATGTACGCCCGGCGCATGGGGGCTGCGCGCGCGCGGCGCTTCCTGTTGCTGGGCGAGACGCTGACAGCCGAGCAGGCACTGGCGTGCGGCCTTGCCGACGAGGTGCACGCCACGGACCACTATCGCGAGCGGGCAGAGGAGATCGCACTGCGCCTCGCCTCAGGACCGACCAAAGCCTATGGCGAAATCCGCCGCCTGATGCTCAGCGTGTTCGACCAGCCGCTGGAAACGCAGCTTGAGCTTGAAGCGCAGGCCTTGTCGCGTTCTTCAGGAACCGGCGATGCTGCTGCTGCCGTTACGGCGTTCACCAACCGCACGCGGCCAAGCTTCCGAGGAGAATGACATGTGGCTGTATCCTGAAATCCGCCTGCTGGGGCAGTATCCCGATTACTGGGCGCGGCACGACCCTGAGCGGCCGGCGCTGCGTACCGCCGAGCGTAATGTAACCTTCGCCGAGTTCGACCGGGCAGCCGCACAAGTCGCACGCCATTTCGCCCGGTTCGCCAAGCCAGGCGCGCTGATCGGTTTCATGGGCAAAAACAGCTTCGACTTCTACTTCGCGCTGTTCGGCATCGCGCGCACCCAGGCAGGGCTGGTGATCTTCAACTGGCGGCTGGCGCCTGCGGAACTGGCCGCGCAGATCGAGGACAGCCAGGTTCGCTACGCGATCATCGAGCGCGAACTGGCCGACCTGTGGAATGCCGCCTGCGCGCATTTGTCTGCACCACCCGAAGCGATCTGGATTGACGAAAGCGAGACGCTCGAAAGCCTCGTCGCCAGCGCTTCGGGCGAAACTCCTGCGATATCGCCCCGGCTGGAGGACACGGCATTCCAGCTCTACACCTCCGGCACCACCGGCAAGCCCAAGGGCGTGATGCTGTCGCATGGCGGCACCAACATGATGCGGCTGTGCGAGCACCTTGAGCCTGCATATCGCTGGCAAGATGGCGACAGCTTCGTCAACTGCCTGCCCAACTTCCATCTGCTGCACATCGGCATTGCGCTGCAGTGCCTCTACAACGGCGTCGCGGTGGACATCGTGCGCCAGTTCGATCCGGCAGCGCTTCTCACCGCAATCAACGACCTGAAGCCCAGCCTGCTGACCTTGACACCGACGATGCTGCAGATGCTGCTCGATCATCCTGATGCCGCAACGACCGATTTCTCGTCGATCCGGCTCACGCTCTATGCCGGATCGCCGATCAGCCTGGGCCTCATCAAGCGTGCCATTGCCACGATGCCGGGCCAGTTCATGCAGTTCTACGGGTCGACCGAAGCAGGCGGCGCAAGTTCGATCCTGCGCCCCGACGAGCACGATCTGGAAGACGAATCCAAGCTCAAGAGCTGTGGCAGGCCGCTGCCGCTGATCGAGTTCCGCATCGTCGGTCCCGATGGCGTCGATGTGCCCGATGGCGAACCGGGCGAACTGCTGATCCGCCAGCCTGCGATCACCACCGGCTACTGGCAGCAGCCCGAACTGACGGGGGCAGCGATCGAAAACGGCTGGTACCGGTCAGGTGACATCGCGATGCGCGATGCCGAGGGGCTGTATTACATCGTTGATCGCGCCAAGGACATGATCGTGTCCGGCGGCGAGAACATCTATTCGGCGGAAATCGAAAACGTGCTGTCCACCCATCCGGCCGTCGCCGCGGTTGCGGTGATCGGCGTGCCCGACGAGCGCTGGGGGGAAAGCGTGAAAGCCGTGGTCATCCCGCGCGAAGGTCATGCAATCGACGAAGCCGCGATCATCGCCCACTGCAGGACCAGCCTTGCCGGCTACAAGGTGCCCAAGAGCGTCGATTTCGTCGGCAGCTTTCCTCTGGTGCCATCGGGCAAAGTCTCGAAGAAAGACCTACGCGCGCCCTATTGGGCCGGGCAACAGCGCAGCGTCGGCTGATCGTCGCAGCGTTTCAGGCGAACAGCGCCCCGCCATCGACAATGGCGCGCTGACCGGTCGTGAACCCGGCGCGCATGAAGTACAGATAGGCTTCGGCAGCTTCGGCCGGGTCGCCCGCGCGCGGCAACGGCTGGTCCTTGACCATCGCGTCCACCGCATCGGCTGGCAGCCGTGCCCAGGCCTCGGTGGCGATGAATCCGGGCGTGACGACGTTGACCCGGATCGGCGCCAGCTCGATCGCCAGGCCCTGTGTGAGGTGCTCCACCGCCCCGGTCAGCGCGGTCGAAAACGCCGAACCCTTGGCCGGACGGTGGGCAAACAGCCCCGATGTCAGCGTGATCGAGCCATCCGCCGCCAGCAGCGGCAGCGCGAACTTGATCGTGCGCAATATGCCCCAGAACCGGATATCGAAGCTCGCCTGCGCCTGCTCGGCATCAAACTCCGGGCCGATCTTCAGCCGCCGCCGGGTCCAGTCGCCAGCGGTGTAGGCCAGATGGTCAAACGGACCGCAGGCAGCGAAAAACGCCTCGATCGAAGCTTCGTCTGCCAGGTCGATCGCGCTCCCGCTTGCACCACCGCCCAGCCGATCGACCGCACTAGCCACCTTATCCGCGCTGCTCGATCCGATATGCACGATCGCACCCTGTGCCAACGCCGCGCGCGCCACGGCAAAGCCGATGCCGGAACTGCCGCCCAGCACGACGATCCTTTTCCCAGCCAGCATCCCTTGTCTCCCTAAAGCGCGATGATCCGCTTGCCCGTATTCTCGCCGCGATATAGCCCCGCCAGCGCATCCGGCGCTGCGTTTAGGCCATCGAGCAGTTCCTCGTCATACACAAGCTGCCCATTGCGCACCCAGTCAGCAAGCACGGCCACGCTGGCTTCGTATTTGTCCATGTGGTCGAAGATCACGAAGCCCTGCATCCGCGCGCGCTTGACCAGCAGGTGGCGCTCGACACGCGGGCCTTGCGGCCAAGGGTCCCAGCGTTCGATCGACGCCGTACCGCACACGACAACGCGCGCACCGAGCGAAAGGTGTGGGTAGACCGCATCGCTGATGGCGCCTGCGGTGTTGTCGAAATACACGTTGATGCCGTCGGCGCAGGCCTCAGCCAACCGTGCGTCGAAGTCGGCGGCCTTGTAGTCGATCGCGGCATCATAGCCGAAGCGGTCGATACACCGTGCGACCTTTTCCGGCCCACCCGTGATCCCGATCGTCCTGCACCCCAGGACCTTGGCGATCTGGCCGACGGCCGACCCCACTGCCCCGGCCGCGGTGGACACCAGCACCGTATCGCCTGCCTTCGGTTCACCGATCCCGGTGAGCGCCAGATGCGCGGTGACGCCGTTGATGCCCAGCACGCCCAGGCTCAGCGACAGCGGCAGGTCGGTCTCGCCGATCCGCCGGACGATCGCATCGGCGCGCACCACGGCCTCCTGCTGCCAGCCGAACCAGCCGGTCACTGCCTGGCCCACCTGATAGTCCGGATCACGCGACTCCGTGACGACACCTGCTGCCAGCGCGCGCATCACCGATCCTATGGCGACGGGAGCGGCATAATTGCCCTTGTCAGCGATCCAGCCACGCATCGCGGGCTCGACCGACAGGAACCGGTTGCTCACCCGGATGTCGCCCTCGCCCAGCGGCTGCGGCTCGGCATCCACCAGCGCGAAGTTCTCCGCCTGCGCGATGACTTCCGGGCGTGAAACCAGGATGCACTGACGGTTCATGCGGTCAATCCCAAATTGCGGCGCGCTGCGGCATAGTCATTGGCAAGCCAGTCGATCCATTCACCTGCAGGTCCAGCCTGCTTGATCGCACCGATGCCCTGGCCTGCGCTCCAGATGTCCCGCCAGGCCTTCTGATTGGCACCGCCGTTGCTGATGTTGATCGCCCCGCCCTGTGTTGCCGGAACCAGATTGTCCGGATCGAGGCCGTTCTCGATGAGCGACGGCCGCAGGAAATTGGCGTTTACACCCGTGAAGCAGCGGGTGACCATGACATCCTGGGCGGTCCCATCGACCAGCATCTGCTTGAACCCGGCTTGCGTGTTGGCTTCGGTCGATGCCAGAAAAGGCGAGCCGATATAGGCAAGGTCCGCACCGAGCGCCTCGGCGGCCAGTACGCCCCTGCCATTGGCGATGCAGCCTGCGAGCAGCAGCAGCCCGTCCCACCATTCGCGGATCTCGCCGACCAGCGCGAACGGCGACAGGTCGCCGGTGTGCCCCCCGGCCCCGGCCCCCACTGCGATGATGCCATCCACGCCCATCTCGGCACATTTCTGGGCATGGCGGTTCTTGATGACGTCCTGAAACACCAGGCTGCCATTGGCCTGCAACTCGCGCACCAGCCCCGCATCGGCGGCCAGCGCCAGCACCACGATCGGCACCTTGTGGCGCAGCACGACCTCAAGGTCAGCGGCCAACCTGTCGTTGCTCTTGTGCGCCACCAGATTGATGCACCACGGCATGTCGCCGACATTCTGCGCGATGCGCGCCAGATCCGCGTCCAGCGCATGCGTACTGCGCGGGTTGAGCGCGGGCATGGCACCGATGATCCCCGCCTGGCACTGCGCGATGACGAGGTCTGCGGTCGAGGCGATGAACATCGGCCCGGCCATCACCGGCAGCCGCAGCTTTGCCTTCAGCGTCTGTGCCAGCTCGCTCACACCGGATCCCAGGTGAACACGTCAGCAGAGCGATGCAGCGGATAGAAATCGTTGGCGAACTGATCGAACACGCGTTCGGCGATCGTCTCGGGCGTCCAGCCGTCTGCGGTGTGCGCGGTGCGGATCGGGCGTGGCTGCGAGAACAGCGAAATCTCGTTGTTGCGCACCGCGAAAATCTGCCCCGTGACTCGCGCGCCTGCGTCGCTGGCCAGCGCAACCACGAACGGCGCGATCTTGTCGGCATCGAGCTTTTTAAGACCCTCGACGCGCTTTTGCTGCTCGGGCGTTTCGGTGGGGATGCTGTCGATCATGCGGGTCCAGGCGAATGGCGCAATCGCATTGGAACGCACCCCGAAACGCTGCATGTCGAGCGCGATCGACTTGGACAGGCCGACGATACCCAGCTTGGCCGCCGCATAGTTGGCCTGGCCGAAATTGCCGATCAGTCCGGAGGTCGAGGTCATGTGCACATACGCGCCTGAACCCTGCTCCTTGAAGAAGGGAGCTGCCGCCCTGCTGGTGTTGAAGCTGCCCTTGAGGTGGACGGCGATCACCGCGTCGAAATCGTCCGGACCCATCTTGTGGAAATAAATGTCGCGCAGATTGCCTGCGTTGTTCACCACCGCATCGATCCGCCCGAAGGTATCGACCGCGGCCTTGACCATGGCACAAGCCCCGTCCCAATCGGCGACGCTGTCATGATTGGCGATAGCCCTGCCGCCGGCAGCGACGATCTCGGCCACCACCTGCTGCGCAGGCGAGCCTTCGTCGGTTCCCTCGCCCGCCAGCGATACCCCAAGATCGTTGACCACCACCGCAGCGCCCGCCTGCGCCATCGCCAGCGCGATGCCGCGACCCACCCCGCGCCCCGCGCCGGTGACCAGGGCGACTTTTCCGTCCATCATACCCATCGTCGGTACCCTCAATAGCTCTTGGGAAGGTCGAGCACCTTCTCGGCGATGAAGCTCATGATCAGCTGTTCGGTGATCGGTGCCAGCCGGGTCAGCGCCGCCTCGCGGTACAGGCGCTCGACATGATATTCCTTGGCATAACCAAAGCCGCCATGCGTCGCGACCGCCTGCCAGGCCGCATCGTGACAGGCACGCGCTGCCAGGAACTTGGCGGCATTCGCCTCCGCCCCGCATGGCAGTCCGCTGTCATAAAGCCGCGCGGACTTTTCGACCATCAGCCAGGCGCTTTCCAGATACATCCACTTTTCCGCCAGCGGGTGCTGGATGCCCTGGTTCTGGCCGATCGGCCGATCGAACACTACGCGATCCTTGGCGTATTGCACCGCACGGCGCAGAGCGTCCTGGCCGATTCCGATGGCCTCTGCGGCGATCAGGATACGCTCGGGGTTGAGGCTGTGCAGGATGTAGCCGAAGCCCTTGCCCTCCTCGCCGATGCGGTCTTCATCGGGGATGAACAGCCCGTCAATGAAGATGGCGTTCGAATCGACCGCCTTGCGCCCCATCTTGGGGATCAGGTGAACATCGATCTTCGACCGGTCGAGATCGGTGTAGAAGATGGTGATGCCATCAGTGGGCCGGTCGCAATCCTCGAACTTCGTCGTGCGGGTGAGCAGCATGATCTTGTTGGCGACCTGCGCGGTCGAGGTCCACACCTTCTGCCCGCGCACGATATAACCGCCCGGCACCTTCTCGGCGAAGGTCTTGATGCGGGTGGTGTTGAGGCCCGCGTCGGGCTCGGTGAAGCCGAAGCAGCACTGGTCCTCGCCAGAGACCAGGCGCGGCACCCAGCGCGCTTTCTGCTCGGGCGTACCCTTGACCACGATGGGGTGCGGGCCGAACAGGTTGATGTGGATGGTCGATGCCGCTGCAAAGCCGCCGCCGCAGGCCGCAACCTCGCGCATCATCGTCATCGCCTCGGTCACGCCCAGGCCAGAGCCACCATATTCTTCCGGCATGGTGATCCCCAGCCAGCCGCCATCGGCCATGGCGCGGTGGAAATCGCGCGGGAACTCGCCGGTATCGTCGCGGTCCAGCCAGTACTCGTCATCGAACGGCGCGCAGGCGGCGCGAACGCCTTCGCGGATGGCGTCCAGGTCTTCCTGGGTGGGTAGAGGGCGAACTTCACTCATGCGGTGTCTCCTGCAGCGGCCAGCGTCCGGTGGGCTGCCTTGAGGTGGGGGATGTCGTACATCTTGCCGTCGATGCCGAGCGTGCCGGCATCAGGCTGGGCGGCGAAAGCAGCCGCGATCTTGCGCGCCTCGGCCAACTCCTCATCGGAAGGGCTGAAGCAGCGGTTGATCGTGGCAACCTGATCGGGATGGATCGCGATGCGCCCGGTAAAGCCATCGCGGCGCGCGCGCCTGCAATCGGCCTCGAGCCCTTCAGGATCACGGAAGTTGGCGTACAGCGTATCGACCGGGGCCACGCCAGCCGATGCTGCGGCATACAGGCACAAGGATCGCGCCAGCCGGTAAGGATCGGTCCAGTGGCCATCCTCTTCCTTGTTGCCGGTCGCCCCGATGGCGGCGGCAAGGTCTTCTGCGCCCCAGGTCAGCGCTGCCAGGCGCGGATGCGCGGGCGTGTAGCTGCCCAGATTGAACATCGCGAGCGGGGTTTCCGTGGCGACGACGGCAATGCGCACGCTGCCGGCCTCCATGCCGTTTGCTGCCTCCAGCCGGTCCAGCGTCTCGGCGATGCGGGCGACATCGTGCGCGCCGTTCGCCTTGGGGATCAGCAATCCGTCCAGCCCCGGCTTCACGACTGCAGCAAGGTCTTCATCCGTCAGCCCCGTATCGAAAGGATTGACCCGCACGAAAAAAGCCCAGTCGCGCGGCGTCCGATCATCGAGCAGCGCCGAGACCTGCGCTCGCGCCGCGTCCTTCATGCTGGGGGCGACGGCATCTTCCAGATCCAGGATCAGCACATCGGCACCGATATCGCGCGCCTTGGCGAACTTGCGCTCGCTGTCGCCGGGCACGAAGAGAAGCGAACGCAGCCTCATGCCGGCGACCGCATCATCAACGCGCCGCGCAGCGTGCGGCATACGATCTCGTCCTTCTGGTTCAGCCCCAGATGCTCGAAGGTGACGATGCCCTGTGTCGGGCGCGACTTGCTGTCGCGCAGTTCGGTCACCGTGGTGCGCGCGCGGATGGTATCGCCTGCGAACACCGGCTTGGGGAAAGTCGTGTCGGTCATCCCCAGATTGGCAATGGTCGTGCCCAATGTCGTATCCTGCACGCTCAGCCCTATGACGAGGCCCAAAGTGAAAATCGAATTCATCAGCGGCTTGCCGAATTCGGTCGTCGCGGCATAGGCGTGATCGATGTGGATCGCCGCCGGATTGTACGTCAGCGACGAGAACAGGATGTTGTCCATATCGGTGACGGTACGGCGGATTTCGTGGTCGAAGATCTGACCAACACTGAACTGTTCGAAATACAAACCAGCCATGAATGGCGACTCCTTGAGTTATGCTTCAGCCGAGGCGACCGAGGATCGATACCGCAGCGACGCTGTTGAACGGTGCGCCGCCCAGATTGTGGGTCAGCCCGAATTTGGGATCTGCCAGCTGGCGGTCTCCGGCGCGGCCCAGCAACTGGCCATAAACCTCATAGGCCATGCGCAGCCCCGAGGCGCCGACCGGGTGACCGAAGCATTTGAGCCCGCCATCGGTCTGGCACGGCACCGCGCCCTCGCGATCGTAACGCCCGTCGAGAATATCGGACACCGCCCGGCCAGGATCGGACAGGCCAAGGTCCTCCATGGTCACCAGCTCGGTCACTGAAAAGCAGTCGTGCACTTCGGTCAGCGACAGATCGGCGCGGGGGTCGCTGATTCCTGCTTCGGCATAGGCGCGGCGCGCGGCGACCTGAGTGTTGCGCACCGATGCGCCGTCCCAGTCGCCATAGCTCATCTCCCAGCCGTTGCTCGCGGACAGCTGGATCGCCTTGACCGTGACCGGATTGGCGATGCCCAGGCTGCGCGCGATTTCGGGCGTGGTGACGATCGCGCAGGCCGCGCCATCGGAAACGCCGCAGCAATCGAACAGCCCCAGAGGATCGGCGATCATCGGCGCATTGAGGATCGTGTCCATCGGCACCGCCCTGCGCAGATGAGCCTTGCTGTGAAGCGCGCCGTTGGCATGGCTCTTCCAGCTGACATGCGCCATCGCGCGCTTGAGATCACCGCCATTGATGCCGTGGCGCGCGCTATAGGCACCGGCCAGCTGCGCGAAGGTGCCAGGTGCAGATCCGTACGGCATCCAAAGGTCGTTCGCGAGGCCCTTGGTGCGCAGCGGAAGGCCGCCATAGCCGGTGTCCTTGAGCTTCTCGACACCCATCGCCAGTCCGAAATCGATCGCCCCTGCGGCGACGGCATAGACTGCCGCGCGCAGCGCTTCGGTGCCGGTCGCGCACATGTTTTCGACGCGGGAAACCGGAATAGTCTCCAGCCGCAGTGCGTGTGCCAGCGGCAGCGCGCTGTTGCCGACGTTGATGTCATCCAGCGCATTGCCCATCCAGGCTGCCTCAATCTGCGATTTTGCGATCCCGGCATCGGCGATGGCTTCCTCGAACGCTTCGATCATCAGATCGTCCGCGCCGCAATCCCAACGCTCACCGAACTTGGAACAACCCATGCCGATGATGGCGACCCGGTCCTTGATACCCGTTGCCATGGTTCAGCCTTCCATCTGCGGGCGCGCAGCGGGCGCGGCCTTCCAGAAATAGGTCCGCATGCCCCGCCGCGTGTCGACTGATTTGATCCGCAGCCGCATGTGCAGCGCGTCGCCGACGGCAAAGCCGCCAGCGGCCGCATCGGTCAGTTCCATCAGGATGCGCGCGCCGTTGTCGAACTGGACCAGCCCGAACCAGAAGGGCGGGTCGGGGGTGAAATTGAGCCTGTCGGCGGTGACCGACTTGAGCGTTGCAGTCAGGTCGGCCAGCCGCACATCCTCCAGCGTCTCGCGCCCGGCAGCACCGGGACGTACCGGCATCGGGGTCTTGGGGAACTGGACGTTTCCAGCATTATCCCTACCGCCGATAAACCCTATAGTATCGCGGCCGTGGCGTTCCAGGACGGTCGCCTGCGCCTTCTGCTCGACCTCCGACCTGACGCCGAAATCCAGGTCGAGCGCGCCGCTGAGTGACAGGAAGCGGACATAATCGGCAGTCACCTCGCCGCTGGCCAGCATCGCCGCCGCTTCTGCCGCACCCGGCACAGCGCCATCGACCCGGAATACCATGGCATCGCAGCCCGAACCGAACCCAGCCACCAGCACATGGTCGCCGGGCTGTGCGGCATCGAGCGCCAGCGCCAGCGCGAACAGCGCGTGGGCAGCGCCCAGATCGCCTGCGCGCTCTGCCAACGTGCTGGCGAGATTGGGCGTGGTGATGCCGGTACGCTTGGCGATATCCTTCCACATCGCGGGCAACGGCTCGTGCACCGCTGCTTGCGCGATCGCGGCGGGCTCAACGCCCGCCATCGCGCACGCCGCCTGAATGGCAGGCACCATGATCGATGCGCCCGCTACGTCACGCGCGAAGCGTTCTTCGCTCACATAAGGTGTCTCATGACCACGCGACGCATAGCTGTCGAGCAGGTCATGGCTGTGCGAGGCCCAGCCGACCAGTTGCGCGGGGCCGGATTGACCGGTGCGCACCGCGCTGCCGCCATCGCCAAAGGCAAGTTGGGCGGCGCTCCCAGCTTTCGCCACGCGACGTTCGCCCGCAGCGACCAGCCCATCCTCGCCTGCCAGCAGCATGTCGAGCAGCAGCGATGTCGCACAGCGGCGGCTTCCGGCAACGTCTGCCGTGCGCATCGAGCGCGGCAGCGCCAGGGCATCGACGATCAGGCCGGCATGGCTGCGATCCAGAAACGGTGCCGAGGTCGATGCGAATCCGATTCGCGCTGGGGACGGCTCGGTCAATCGGCGACTCGCTTCAGCCGCAAACGTCAGCGCGTCCTCGTCCCAGCCGCCGACGCTGCGATAGCCCGCCTGCCGCCCGCCTAGGCCGAAGTGGCGCAGCGCTTTTGCGGCCTGCGCCCTGTCCAGCCGCAGCAGGGGCAGATAGCCCCCGATAGCGGTTATCGATCCCATGTGCCGGGTCACCCAAACATCCTCTCGCCCAATCTGTTGACAGCCTTGTCGATTGTTTCCTGCAACGCTCCTTGACACCAATTATGAAACTTGTAAACAGGTTCACGAAATCATAAACCGGTGCGGCAGCGTAACCGGAAGAGAGGAGCGACCGGGGCATGACCATCTTCAGACATGATGTGCTCGATGGCAAATCCATCCTGGTCACCGGCGGCGGATCCGGTCTCGGGCTCGAGATAGCCAAGGCTTTGCACGGCATGGGTGCCGTTGTCCACATCTGCGGGCGGCGGGCAGATGCATTGGCCGCCGCTGCCACCGACATTGCCGGCGACAGTGCGACAAAAGTACATTGGCATACTTGCGATATTCGCGATGCCGACCAGATCGACACGATGCTCGATGCGATCTGGAAGGTCGGCCCGCTGACCGGATTGGTCAACAACGCTGCTGCCAACTTCATCGCACCGACACGCCAGCTCAGTCCCCGCGGCTTCCGCGCGATCACCTCCACCGTGATGGACGGCAGCTTCTTCGTGACTTTGGCCATCGGCAAGCGCTGGATCGATGAGGGCATCCGCGGTTCGGTGGTCAGCAATCTGGTGACCTGGGTCTGGACTGGCTCGGCCTTCGTCGTGCCTTCCGCCATGGCCAAGACCGCGCTGCATGCGATGACCATGTCGCTGGCGGTGGAATGGGGGCCTTACGGCATCCGGTTGAACGCCACCGCTCCCGGCCCCTTCCCCACCGAAAGCGCGTGGGAAAAGCTGAACCCCATACCCGATGCCAAATCGAGTGCGACCAGCGACGACACCGTGCCGATGCGCCGCTTCGGCCAGATGCCGGAATTGCAGAACCTCATCATCTTCCTGCTGTCGGACGGCTGCGATTACCTGACCGGACAGACGATCGCCATCGATGGCGGGCAGCATCTGGCAGGCCCTGGCACCTTTGCCGATCTGTCCAACCTCACCGACGCGCAATGGCAGGCAGCGCGCGAGGCGATCCAGCAATCCACCGCGCGCGATAAGGCCAGCCGCGCGACCTGACACTCTGTGTTTCATTTCTAGAAGGACACGACCCGTGATCGAACGTTCGATCTTCAGCGAAGAGCACGAAATGTGGCGGCAGACCGTCCGCAAGTTCGTGGAAAAGGAAATCGTCCCCTATCACGAGCAGTGGGAAAAAGACGGCATCGTCCCGCGCGAACTGTGGCTGAAAGCCGGAGCGGCGGGACTGCTGGGCTGCACGGTGCCCGAAGAGTTCGGCGGCATGGGGCTGGATTACCTGTTCGACGTCGTGGTGTTCGAGGAACTGTGGCGCGTCGGCGCCAGCGGTCCGGGCTTCCTGATCCACACCGACCTCGTCATGACCTATATCCTGTCGTTCGGCAGTGACGAGCAGAAGCAATACTGGTTACCCAGGATGGTGCGCGGCGAGTCGATCGGATCGCTGGGCATGACCGAACCGCATGCGGGCAGCGACCTGAAAGCCGTGCGCACCAATGCCGTGCCCGATGGCAACGGCTATGTGATCAACGGGCAGAAGGTGTTCATCTCCAACGGCCAATTGTGCGACGTGATCGTGCTGGCGACCAAGACCGACACCACGGCAGGCGCGCACGGCGTCACGCTGTTCCTGGTCGATGCCTCCACCCCCGGCTTCAAGCGCGGGCAGAACCTGCAGAAACTCGGCATGAAGGCGCAGGATACGTCCGAACTGTTCTTCGACAACATGCGTATCCCGGGCGATGCGATGCTGGGCAGCGAAGGCCAGGGCTTCAAGCTGATGATGACCAAGCTGCCGCAGGAGCGGCTGGCACAGGCGATCCGTTCGGCAACCGTTACCGAGGTGATGATCGAATGGACGGTCGATTACACCGCCGAGCGCCAGGCGTTCGGGCAATCCATCGGTGATTTCCAGAACACCCAGTTCGTGCTCGCCGATCTGAAGGCGCGCTCTGTCATGGCGCGGGTGTTCACCGACAAATGCATCGATCTTTTCATGAAGGGTGAGCTCGATCCCGTCGATGCGGCGATGGCCAAGATGGTGACATCCGAACTGCATTGCGAAGCGGCGGACAAGTGCCTGCAACTGTTCGGCGGCTGGGGCTACATGTGGGAATATCCCATCTGCCGCGCTTATGCCGATGCGCGCATCGTCAAGATCGCGGGCGGATCGATCGAGATCATGAAGACGATCATCGCGCGCGAGATGTTCAAGGGCAAGCTCCAGAAGAAGAGCACCTGAGCGTTTCATGGTCGATTTTCACGACATTCCGGACACAGGAGCTTTGGAAAATCCGCCAAAGAACGGTAGCGGTTATGGTGCAAACCTAACCCAAGGAATGACCGTGACCAAAGACCTCAATACCGGCCTGCGCTTTGGCTTTCTCATCCACGATGTCTCGCGGCTGCGCCGTGTCGTCGTGGACCGGGCGCTGAAACCGCTAGGCATCACCCGCTCGCAATGGTGGGTGCTCGCCTTCCTCTCGCGCCGCGACGGCATGACGCAGACCGCGCTGGCGGGCGATCTGGACCTCACCAAGGTCGCTATCGGCGGCCTGCTCGACCGGATGGAGAGCGCAGGGTTCGTCGAACGCCGGGCTGACGCCAGTGATGGCCGCGCACGCCGGGTCTACCTGACCCGCGCAGGCACCAAGCTGGTGACGACGATCCGCAAGAGCGTCGAGGACATCGAACTGCAGATCCTCGACAAGGTGTCGGAAGACGCCCTCAACCAGGCATCGGCCACGCTGCTGACGATCAAGGATACGCTGCTCGAAATCGCAGGCAGCGAAGGTTACGCGCAGGGGCCGGACCCCGATTACATAACATAGGCTTAGGAGAAAATGGGTGTTGGGTTTGCAAGACAAGGTTGCGATCGTCACGGGTGGCGGTCAGGGAATTGGCCGGGCATTGACTCTGCGTCTGGCCGCAGAAGGCTGCAAGGTCGCGATCTTCGACCTCAAGCCGGAAGCAGGTGAAGAGACCGCAGCAATCGCAGGCGAAGGCGCGGTCATCAAGACCTACGCGCTGGATGTCAGCGATCAGGACGCCGTCAACGCTGCCGTCGAAGCGGTGGAAAGCGACCTTGGCCCGGTCTGGGCGCTGGTCAACAACGCCGGGTGGGACAAGCCCGCCCCGTTCCTAGCGACCGACAAGGCGCTGTGGGACAAGATCATCGCGATCAACCTGTATGGCCCGTTGTTCACGCACCACGCGGTTGCGCCGCGCATGGTCGCGCGCGGTGGCGGACGGATCATCAACATCGCCTCCGATGCCGCGCGCGTCGGGACCAGCAACGAGGCGGTGTATTCGGCGTGCAAGGGCGGGCTGATCAGTTTCACCAAATCGGTGGCACGCGAGCTGGCATCGAAGGGCGTGCTGCTCAACGTTGTGTGCCCTGGCCCCACCAACACGCCGATGATGGCGAGCGTGCTCGGCGAAGGCGAGCAGGCGGTCAAGTGGAAGGACGCAATGGTCCGCGGCATTCCCTTGAAGCGCATGGGCGAGCCTGAGGATTATGCCGGGATCGTCGCATTCCTGGCGTCCGATGATGCCAGCTTCATCACCGGCCAGACCTTCTCGGTCGCCGGCGGCATGAACATGATCTGAGCCAACAGACGTGTCCGCCCAGCCGCCCCCCGGCTATGCACGCATCGACCTTGGCAAGGGCTACAGCGCACGGTTCGGGCCGGTCTATATCGACCGGACGAACCAGCGCCTGGCCTTCCAGGTCGCCGAGCAGCATTTGAACCCCGTCGACACCTGTCACGGCGGCGCGCTGGCGACGTTTTCTGACGCAATGATCGTGGCCGTCTGGCCGGGCGCTGAATCCGGACAGGCGCACACGCCGACGATCACGCTGACGACCGACTTCTTTGCCCCTGCCCCCTTGGGCGCATGGGTGGAAGCCGATGTCGAACTTACACGCCAGACGCGGACGATGCTGTTCGTCCAGTCTGTGATGTCCGTCGATGGCCGCAGGATCGGGCGCGCATCGGCGATTTATCGCAATCCAGCCTCATCAGGAGAGAAAGCATGATCGACCCCACCACCTTTGAAGATGTGATCTATGAAAAACGCGGCCGCGCCGCCTGGATCATCATCAACCGCCCCAAATTGTACAATGCCTTCCGCGCCCAGACGATCGAGGAACTGATCATGGGCTTCAAGCTGGCTGCCGATGACAAGGGCGTGTCCTCGGTCGTGCTGACCGGCGCGGGCGACAAGGCGTTCTGCACCGGTGGCGACCAGTCCGCGCATGAAGGCCAGTACGACGGGCGCGGCATCGTCGGTCTGCCGATCGACGAACTGCAGTCGATCATCCGCGACATTCCCAAGCCGGTGATCGCGCGCATCAACGGCTTTGCCATCGGCGGCGGCAACGTGTTTGCCACCCTGTGCGACCTCAGCATCGCAGCCGACACCGCCAAGCTCGGCCAGGTCGGCCCCAAGGTCGGATCGGTCGATGCAGGCTGGGGCACCGCGCTGCTCGCCCGCCATGTCGGCGACAAGAAGGCGCGCGAGATCTGGTTCCTCAACATGCAGTACACCGCGCAGCAGGCCATGGAGATGGGCCTGGTCAACAAGGTGGTCCCCGCCGCCGAGCTGGACGATGCGGTCAACGAATGGACCGAAATCCTGGGGGAACGCTCGCCGACGGCGCTGGCGCTCGCCAAGCGCTCCTTCAACGCCGACAGCGACAATATTCGCGGCATCAGCCAGCTGGCGCTCAACGCGGTCAAGCTGTTCTACGACACCGAGGAATCGAAGGAAGGCGTCCGGGCGTTCAACGAAAAGCGCAAGCCCGACTTCCACAAATACGTGAAATAAGCCTGCGCAGATCGACCCTCATGGCTCCCGTGCCCATCACGCCCGCCGATCTGGCAGCCTGGCTTCCGGTCGGCGGGCGCGTGCTCGTCACCGGGGTCACGGGCGAATCCGTGCTGCTGGCAGAGGCGGTGATGCAGGCGGGCGAGGCCATTGGCCCCGCCACGTTTACCGGCATCTTCATCCCCGGCATCAACCAGCACAGCTACCTCGCAAACGCCGGGTGCACGGTGGAGACGTTCTTCGTCACGCCGCAGTTGAAGCGCGAACTGGGGCTGGGCGTCACGCACCTGCCGTTGTGCTACAACGATATCCGCAAGTACCTGCACACGGTGCAGATCGACGCGCTGCTGTGCATGGTCGCGCCGCCCGATGAGACCGGCAACTGCAGCTTCGGCGTCGCGGTCGATTTCGCCGCTGAGCTTTGGCCGCACATTCCGGTGCGCATCGCGCATGTCAATCCGCTGATGCCGCGCACCTTGGGCCACCCCGGCATCCCGTTCGACGCGCTCACCGCCTATGTCGAGGGCGATCAACCGGTCGGTGGGCCTGCGGACACCAAGGCCGACCCGGTGGCCGAAGCTATTGCCGCCCATGTCGCTCCCTGGATCTGCGACGGGGCTACGTTGCAGACAGGCCTGGGCAAGATCCCCGGCGCGATCCTGCGGGCACTGACCGGGCGGCGCAACCTGCGCATCCACAGCGGCCTGCTGGTCGAAGAGGTCGTGGACCTGCTGGAGGCCGGCGCGCTGGCGCAGGGCACCCCGGTCGTCGCGGGCGTGGCCGTGGGGTCAGACCGGCTGATGCGCGCGATTACCGGGCCTGAGTTCGACTTCCAGCCGGTATCGGTTACGCACAATGTCGCACAGATCGCATCGATCCCCGATTTCGTGGCGATCAATTCCGCGCTGGAGGTCGACCTTTTCGGCCAGGCCTATTCCGAGGTCGGCCCCAAGGGGCTGATGTCCGGGCCCGGCGGCGCGCTGGATTATGCGACGGCTGCGCGGCTCAATGGCGGGCTGCGGATCATTGCACTGCCAGCCTCTGCCAGCGGCGGTGCGGTGAGCCGCATCGTGCTGCCCGGCGTCCCGCGCGGCCCGGTCGCGCTTGGCCGAATGGACATCGATATCATCGCGACCGAGCATGGCGCGGTCGATATCCGCGCGCTGTCGTATCAGGCGCGCGCCGAGGCGCTGATCTCGATCGCCGCACCCCAGTTTCACGCGCCGCTGACCGAAGGCTGGCGCGCTTTTGCCGCCCAATTGTGAAGGACACCATCATGAGCGCGAACAAGGTCATCATCAGCTGTGCGATCACCGGATCGATCCACACGCCATCGATGTCGCCGCACCTGCCGGTCACCGCGGACGAGATCGCACAGAGCGCGCTGGGCGCTGCCGAAGCTGGCGCGGCGATCGTCCACCTGCACGCGCGCAATCCCGAGGATGGACGCCCCGACCAGAGCCCGGAAGCGTTCGAGCCGTTCCTGCGCGTGATCAAACAGCAATCAGATGTGGTCATCAACCTGACCACCGGCGGATCACCGTATATGTCGGTGGAAGAACGCGTCCAGCCTGCCGCCGTCTGGAAGCCCGAAGTTGCCAGCCTCAACATGGGGTCGATGAACTTCGGCCTGTTCCCGATGCTCAAGCGCTACAAGGAGTTCAAGCACGCTTGGGAGCCGGAGATGCTCGAAGGCAGCCACGATCTGGTGTTCCGCAACAGCTTCAAGGACATCCGCTACGCGCTGGACACGCTCAACCAGACCGGCGCGCGTTACGAGTTCGAATGCTACGACACCAGCCACCTGCACAATTTGCACTATTTCTGGAGCGAGGGTCTGGTCCAGGCGCCGCTGTTCATCCAGACCTGCTTCGGCCTGCTGGGCGGTATCGGCTCTCACCCCGATGAGGTCATGCACATGAAGCGCACCGCCGACCGGCTGTTCGGCGATCAGTATCGCTGGTCGGTGCTGGCGGCAGGCGCTGCCCAGATGAAGGTCGCGGCGATGGCAGCATCGATGGGCGGGCATGTGCGCGTGGGTCTTGAAGATTCGCTGTGGCTGGGCCGCGGCGAGCTCGCGCCGAGCAACGCCGCGCAGGTCACTCGCGTCCGCCAGATCATCGAGGGACTGGGGCTGGAAGTCGCGACGCCGGATGAGGCGCGCGATATCCTGGCGCTCAAGGGCGGCGATCAGGTCGGCTTCTGACATGATATCGCTCGCCAATGTTCCTTCCGCCTTCCCGCCGGATCGCACCGCGCTCGTCCATGGCGATGCGCGCTGGAGCTTTGGCGACCTTGACCGGCGGTCCAGTGAATGGGCGGCGTGGCTGGTGGAACGGGGCGTGGCGCATGACGATCTGGTGGCGTTTTCGCGCGCCAACGGGCCGGAATTCATCGCATTGGCCTTCGGCATCTACCGCGCGGGCGCAACCCCTGCCCCGCTCTCGGGCAAGCTGACCGATTACGAGCGCGAGGCCATATTGGCGGTGATGCAACCGGCGGTGTTCGTGGGGCCGGATGATGGCCCATCGACGGCCGGTGTTGCACCTTACGCCCCCTCCGGCCATGTCGCGGCCTCGTGGAAGGCCTGCACCAGCGGCGGCAGCACCGGGGTGCCCAAGGTCATCGTCGATGCCCGCCCCGCCGGGTTTGCAGACGGCACGGAATTCATCGCGATCCCCGCCGACAGCGTCGTTCTGGTCCCCGGCCCGCTCTATCACAACGCCCCGTTCAGCGCCGCGATCTTCGCGCTGTGGCGCGGATCGACGGTGGTGACCATGCCGCGCTTCGATGCCGCCGAGGCGCTGGCGCTGATCACACACGAACGCGCCACATGGGCGATGATGGTGCCGACGATGCTGCACCGGATCATGGCGCTGGACGCGAACGAGCGTAATTCGTTCGACCTGGCCTGCTGGCAGACCGTCGTCCACACTGCAGCGCCGATGCCCGCCTGGCTGAAGCACCAGTGGATCGAATGGCGCGGGGCCGACCACATCTGGGAGGTGTACGGCGCGACGGAAGGCATCGTGCGCTGCTGGATTGGTGGGCGCGAGTGGCTTGAACGGCCGGGATCGGTCGGCCGCCCGATCGGCGGCGGCGCGGTGCGGATTCTGGATGCCCAAGGCAACGATTGTCCACCGGGAACCGAGGGCGAGGTGTTCGCCATGCCGCCGTCCGGTCCGGCGTCCACCTATCGCTATTTAGGGGCCGAGCGCCGCGCGACGCCAGACGGCTGGGAATCGGTCGGCGACATCGGCTGGCTCGATGACGACGGTTTTCTGTACCTCTCCGACCGGCGCACCGATCTGATCATCTGCGGCGGGGTCAACATCTGGCCCGCGGAAGTCGAGGCTGCACTGCTGCGCCACCCGGCCATCGCATCATGCGCGGTGATGGGGCGGCCCGACCCGGAACTGGGCCAGATCGTCCACGCGCAGATCGAATCGCGAACAGGCGCGCTGACGATCGAAGATCTCGCCACCTTTCTCACCCCCTGGCTGGCAAAGCAGAAGCACCCGCGCTCGCTGGCGTTCCAGACCGAACCGGTGCGCGACGATGCCGGCAAGGTGCGCAAGACCCGGATAGCCGACGGCACAGCATGACAAGGAAACCGCAATGACCCTGCACCCACCCGCGCTGGAGCAATTCCGCCTGGAATGTCAGGACAACGGCCTGGTCCATCTGGTGTTCGACGTGCCCGGGCGCACGATGAACGTGTTCTCCAACGCGGCCATTCACGAACTGGGCGCGTTCGCGGCATGGCTGGGCACCAGCGACGTACGCGGGGTGCTGATCCGGTCGGGCAAGGACACGGCGTTCTGCGCAGGCGCGGACCTGACCGAACTGGGCGTTGCGTATGACATGATCGTCGCAGCACCGCCGCGCGATCGCTTCACCATCGCGTTCGATCATTTCTTCCCGCTGAGCGCGGCGCTGCGTGCGCTGGAGACGGCGGGCAAGCCGGTTGCCGCTGCCATCGCCGGGCTGGCACTGGGCGGCGGATGCGAGCTGGCGCTGGCGGCGCACTACCGGGTGCTGGCGGACAGTCCGCGCGCCGCAATGGGGCTGCCGGAATCACTCGTCGGGCTGCTCCCTGGCGCAGGTGGCACGCAGCGATTGCCCCGGCTGATCGGGGTCGAGCAGGCGCTGCCGATCCTGCTGGACGGGGCGCGGCTGGCGGGCCAGGAGGCGCTCGATGCCGGGCTCGTCGATGCAGTGGTCCCACCGGGCGAGGAAGTCGCCGCTGCCGAACGCTGGCTGCTGGCCGCTTCTGCACCCTGCCAGCCCTGGGATCGCACCGATTACGCAGCACCCAGGCCTGCGGCAGTATCGGCAAAGATCGATCCGGTGCGCGCCAGGGTGATGGCACAAACCCATGGGCTGTACCCCGCCCCCATCGCGATCCTCGACTGTGTCGAACACGGCCTGCCGCAATGCTTCGATGGCGCGATCCGCAGCGAGATGGCGATCTTCGCGCACCTGATCCAGCGGCCGGAACCCCGCAACATGATCCAGACGCTGTTCCTGGGCAAAACCGATTACGAGCGCCATGCGCGAAAAGAAACGCTGCCGGGCTTCATCGCCGATGTGGTGGAGGCGCTGCGTCCGATGGGTACCAATTGGGCCGATCCTGCGCTGCGTGTGCAAGCCGCGGCGCGCATCGAGCCTTGGGCAGGCGCGCATAGCGAAAGCGATCTGCGGATGGCGGATTATGCCGTGGTCAGCCAGCTCGGCTATCCCGCTTATCTGGGCGGGCCGTTTTCCGAACGCAGAGCCGCATCGACATGACCTTGCGCGTCATCGAAGTGAATGTACCGCATCAGGCGCTTGATACGCAGCAGCCCGAAAAAGTCGATCATGTGCCGAATGCCCGCATAAAACAACGTCGCCGCTTCGGCATCGCTCAGCCTGCCTTCGGTCGCCTGAACGAAACGCCGTGATTCCTCTAGCGCTATCCTGTCGGCAGGCTCGGCATAGAAATCGACGACCGTAGGCGGAAAGCCATTTTCCTCGGTAAAGCCCTCGGCCCGCATCAGTTGCCAGATCGTCAAAATGCGGCTGTCCATGATGGTGAGCGCCGGGCCGCGCGGCGTGTCGATGATATCGATAAGCCCCATGTCGGCGAACACCCTGGCATCGCTTTCGGCATTGGGCCAGGCGTTGACCAGATTGGCCAGCGGCACTTCGCCGTCAAATCCGACTCGCGCCGAAACCAGGGCTTCGAGGTTCTGGAACGCGGCTGCATCAACTCTGCCTGGCCCCGCCTGGCCGCGCAGCGCGACCTTGATCTGCGGCAGCGTCAGGCCATCATCCTGCTGCAATTTGCGCACAGCCAGAATCGCCTGGACATGGCTCTCGTCATAATCGGCGACGTTGGGCTTTGGCCGCGCTGGCTCCGGCAACAGCTTGTTGCGGAAATACACACGGATCGTTTCGCGATGAACCCCCGTCTTGCGCTCAAGATCCCGCATTTTCATGGGCGATCCATAGCGAGCGAGGGCCGGGTACATCAATCGCAAACTGCAGCTGCCAGATTGCAATGATAAGGCGCTTTACTATTTTGCGTATATAGGTTACGTAATGCCGCAAGAGAGGAGTTCACGATAATGGACTATGCGCGCTATTATGTTCCGGTGCTGGTGCAACTCGCAGCCTATGCGGGCTTTGCGGCTGGCGGAAACTGGGTTTTCGTCGGCATTGCATCGCTGCCCATTCTGGGTCTGATCGATTCGGTTTTGCCCAATGACATGCGGCCGCGCGCCATGAAACGCGGGTTGGTGGCAGACATGCCGATCTGGGTATCGACCCTGCTGGCCGTGGGCCTGTACTTCATGGCGGCGTATTGGGTTGCCAGCGCAGACGCCATCACGCCATGGCAATATGTCGGCGCAATCCTGTCGCTCGCCTGGCTCAGCGTGGTACCGCTGGTGCCTGCCTCGCACGAACTCTACCATCAGCGCGGCAAGCTGCGCCGGTTTGTCGGCACCTATTCGCAGGTCTGCTACCTCGATGCGACGCGCGAGATCGCGCACGTGACCGGGCACCATCTGGACGTCGCGACGATCGAGGATGGCGATACGGCCCGCCGCGGCGTGTCGCTCTACAGCTTTACCGCCAATGCCGTGGTCCAGAGCACGCGCGATGCCTGGCGTATGGAAAGCGATTCGCTGGAAAAGCAGGGCTATGGCCGCTGGTCGATCCGGCACCGCATCTGGAAGGCCTTGCTCGCCCAGTTCATCATGCAGTCCGTAGTGTTCGTCATCGGCGGATGGGCCGGTGTCGCCCTGGCGCTGGCTGGCATGGTCGGCGCGCGCTTCTGGATCGAATCGTTCAATTACTTCCAGCATTACGGGCTGATCCGGGTCAAGGGCGGCGCGATCTCGCGTCGTCATGTGTGGAACCACCTCAAGCCGCTGTCGCGCATCATGGGGTTTGAGATCACCAACCATGCCGACCACCACACCGACAGCTTCGCCGCATTCCACGAACTGCGCCCCGACCGGCAGTGGATTGCGATGCCCAGCGTCTTCGTATGCTTCTTCTCCGCCCTGATACCGCCTGTGTGGCACAACATGATCATCAAGCCGGCGCTCAGGCGCTGGGATAACGAGCTGGCGACGCCCGAGGAACGCGAACTGGCGCGGATCCAGAACCGTGAGGCAGGCTGGCCGGACTGGTTCGATGACAAGCCTGCCGGGAACTGGGCGGCGGCATGAGCGCGCCGCTGCGCCACGCCCTTTACATCGCAATAGCCGTTGCCGCCACGATCGCAGCGTGGTGGCATGGCTTTGCGTGGATCGCCGAGGGCGGCAATATCTTGAACCTTCCCTCGTTCTTTCTCGATTCCTACCGCAGCGGCAGCGCGGCGGCCTTTCTGACGATCGATATCCTGGCCGCCTGGGCTGTGTTCATGCTGTGGGTCGTGCCCGATGCCAAGCGCATTGGCCTGGGCGCAAGAACGGGCTGGCTTTACTTCGCGCTGTCCTTCGTCGGCACATGCTTTGCGCTGCCGCTGTATCTGCGCGCGCGTGAGCGGCATCTGGCAGACACCGGGCAACCGGTCGGCTGAAACGCAAGGGCGTTCCTCTAACCCCCTACCCGGTCGTGCTGCCGTCGGTGAACTTGTCGTAAAAGATGTCGGCCAGCGGCACGCCCAGCCCGGTCAGCTTGGCGATACCGGCATCGATCATTGCTGGCGGCCCGCACATATAAGCCTGCGCATCACTGCCCAGCTTCTCCATAGCCTGCGCGATATGCCCGGTGACAAAGCCCTGTCGGTACTGGGGGTTGGCTTCTTCGGACAGAACCGCCCAGTAATCGAAGCTCGCCGTCCAGCTGCTGCGCACCGATGCAATGGCTTGCGCAGCATACAGGTCGCGCTCGGCTCGCCCGCCGAACAGCAGGATGCAATCGCGGCGCACCCGGCGCGTGGCCGCATCCTGCAACAGGCTCAATATCGGCGCGAGGCCCGATCCGCCCGCCACGCAGATGATCGGCCCCTTGCCTTCGCGCAGCCAGAAATTGCCATGCGGTGCATCGATCGTCAGCGGTGCATCGCCCAGCGATCCGGTGAACAAGGGGTCGGTGAACTGCCCGCCGGGGACGTGGCGGATGAAGAAGCTGGGACGGGTAACGCCTGCGGGCGATGGCGGCGTTGCAAAGCTGTAGCTGCGATGCAGGCTGCCATCCCCCCATTTCAGGTTGGCATACTGCCCGGCGCGGAAGTTCAGCGGTGTTGTAACCTCCAGGGTCACCTGCCGGATATCATGCGTCAGGTCCGCAACCTCGACGATGCGCGCAGCCTGGCTGACCGGTTCGAGCGATGCGGCACCGCCGATGTCGACATCGATGACCAGGTCCGATTTCGGCAAGGCTTGGCAGGCGAGAATGTATCCCGCATCCAGCTCTTCGCGGCTGAGCGTGTAGCCGAAGGGCGTGATCGCCTCGACCTGGCCTGAAACCAGCCGGGTCCGGCACGACCCGCAGGTGCCGACCGTGCAGTCGTGCGGATAGGCGATCCCCTGGGCCAGCGCACGTTCGAGTATAGTCGCCCCGCCGCCCACCTCGAACTCCATACCGGATGATTCGACTTTTACCGTCCGGTCCGGCTTCTTGCCGAAGAGCTTGGAGAACAGGGCCATGATGCAACTTTCCACAGGATCGTAAAGTGGTTGACAAGTTTGCGGCTTATACTAATTTGCGTATCAACGTCACGCAATAAATTGCGGGCACAAAGGTAGCTGGCGGGGTCACCGCCGGTACAATCGGGAGAGGCAAAATGAGGAAGTTTGATTCTGCGAGCCTGTTCGTTCTCGCGGTCGCCACGCTTGGGGGAACGGCGTTTGCGCAAGAGGCCCCGGCGCAGGATGGTGCCGCAGCCGACCAGAATTACGGCCTCGCCGAAATCGTGGTGACCGCGACCAAGCGATCGGAAAATCTGCAGGACGTGCCCGTTGCGGTGTCCGCTATTTCGTCCGAAGCGCTGCAGGCCAAGGGCGTGTTTGAGACGAGCGATCTCAACAACACCATGCCCAATTTCCAGGTCTCCTCACCCTACGGCCAGCAGCAGCCCAACTTTTCCGTGCGCGGCGTCGGCGTGGGGACGGAATTCAACGCGAATGCCGCATCGCCCGTCGGCGTGTATGTCGACGAGGTCTATCAGGCGTTCCGCTCCAGCCATGGCCAGCAACTGTATGACCTGAACCAGATCGAGGTCGTGCGCGGTCCGCAGGGTACATTGTATGGCCGCAATACGACAGGCGGCGCCGTGAACTTCATCACCCGCGCGCCGGAGCTGACCGGCCAGAACGGCTATGTCACCGCAGGCTACGGCAATTTCGGGCGCATCAACCTGGAAGGCGCGGTTGAGGTCACGCCCTCGCCCGGCAAATTCGGCATCCGCCTTGCCGGCACCTATGTCGATTCTGATCCCTACATCAAGAACCGCCTGCCTGCCGGCCTCAACACCTCTGCAGGCGGCGGCGCATCCGGCCTCAACCGCAATTCGGGACGCAGCCCCGGCGGCGCGCAAAGCTATGGCCTGCGCCTGACGATGCGCTGGATGCCGGTGGAAACCGTCGATCTGAAGCTGAAGGCCTATGCTGCCGAGGTCGAGGGCGGAACCGAAGCGCCGCTGCCCACCGGATCGTCGCGCAACAGCGATGTCATCAACTACACCAACCCCAATTTTTTGCTTGGCGGCCTGTTTGGCGCGCTTGCGCCTGCCGGGCTGGTACCGGCCAGCTATAGCCAGTCGGCACGCGGGCTGGTCCTCAACGAGGTTGAGCTGGATACCGTCGGCACGGCGATTTCGCGGGCACGCGGTATCGTCTTCGATGCACGGATCGAGCTCAGCGACAGCCTGAAGCTCATCTCGATTTCCGGCTATGACGATGGCTTGTACTCCCAGTCCTCCACCGATTGCGATGCGACGCCGCTCAGGCTGTGCGCCATCGGCTACCGCTCGAAGTTCGATGCCTTCAATCAGGATGTCCGCCTGGATTACGATGGCGGGCCGTTCAAGGCGATCGTCGGGGCGTTTTACGGCAAGGACAGCGTCACCGCAGACAACCGTCCGGACTTCTTCAACCTCACAAGCGATGTCGTCCGGGCTGTGGGCTTACCGGCGAGCTACTTCAACCCCGGCGGGGCGTTCAATGGCACCGCCCTTTCGGCAGGATCGTTGCCCACCGGCATTCGCGGCGTCCAGAATTTCACCCAGAAGCGCACATCCTACGCGGCCTATGGCGAGGCCAGCTACGAGATCACGCCGACGCTGAAATTCACCGCTGGCCTGCGGTACACCAAGGACAAGAACAAGTTTCTGGACGGTCTCACCACCTATTTCGATGACGCAGGCACAGCGCGCCTGATCACCGTGTCCAACTTCACTCAGGGCGGGGCCTTTGCGCCCTATTTCCTGCAGGACGTGCGCGATGAGGCAGGCAATGTGGTCATTCCCTCCTTCCAGGGGCTGGGCATTCCGCTTCCAGGCGGGCTGACCAACCGTGGTTCATCCGGCCGCGTGACCGGCCGCGCGATCGTCGATTGGAAACCCACCGACGAAGTGCTGGTCTATGGCAGCTATAGCCGCGGCTATCGATCGGGCACCTTCAACGGCCTGGCCTATGGCAGCGCCAATCAGGTGTATTTCGTCAAGCCAGAGCAGGTTGACGCATTCGAACTCGGCCTGAAATCGCGCTTTCTGGACAACCGGGCGCAGCTCAACATCTCGGTGTTCTATTACAACTACAAGGGGCAGCAGGGGCAGGTGGTCGATGCCAGCGCCACCGCCAACCTCATCTCGCTCGATGGATCGCTCAAAGGGCTTGAAGTCGAAGCCATCCTGCAGCCGGTCGACAGCCTGACGCTCAGCGCTTCGTTCGGTTTGCTGGACAGCAAATATGATAACGGTGCCTGCCCGGCCAATCCCGCCGGCATCCCCAATTTCCCGGCGCAGTTGGGCAGCTGCGTGGTGTCATCGGCTGGCCCGGTCAGTGTCGGTGGCAACCCCTTCCCGTATGCAGCCAAGCAGTCGGCATCGTTCGCGGCCGACTGGAACATCATCGATGATGGCGACAACAAGCTGACGCTGCATGGTGACCTCAACTACACCGGCCAGTTCTATTTCGACAGCTTCAAGGACTACAGCCGCGCGCCGCTGCCGATCGTCTCGTCCGGCAAATTCGGCGAAGGCGAAGGCGATTACTGGATCGCCAACGCCCGCGCCACCTACACCTTCGGCCGGTTCTCGATCTCCGCCTGGGGCAAGAACCTGACCGACAAGGTCTATTATCCCTTCGGCATCAGCCTGGAGAACCTGTTCGGCAATGGCTACCGGGTGCGCGCGCTGCCCCGCACCTATGGCGTCGAGGCCACAGTGCGGTTCTAGAACAAGGGGGGAAGCGGGGGGGGGGGGGGGGGGGGGGGCGGCCCCGGGCACGAATGGATTCGTCGTGATGGCGGGCCGGTTGGCGGCCGCTTCGAGGGTCGCCGTGGGCGAGGGCGGTGCGGCGGCCGGGGTGATGGCGGCTGC